>Ga0315289_10000025_pt1 | contig 250404 bp, 230 predicted proteins | sample YL17G11_40_MG_FD_203452 | JGI IMG/M metagenome (GOLD analysis project Ga0315289, IMG submission 203452) | Sediment microbial communities from Yellowstone Lake, YNP, Wyoming, USA - YL17G11_40 | ecosystem: Environmental > Aquatic > Freshwater > Lake > Sediment | place: USA: Wyoming | collected... | reverse complement strand
GCAAAAACACAAACAAGAAAATGCTTGGATAACCAGAAGGCAAACCCGTAATGCTGACGCTTAGAGCGTCAGATAGGGTTTGCAACAAACAAAAAGGTTAAATCAACATTGTTGATTTATTACTTTTGGTATTTCTATGGATACTAACCCCTTTTCCAGCTTTCATTATTATGCCAATTAATGAAGCACTAAATTCTTTTGTTAATCCAATCGATAAAAGTTGTAATACCGATAGTGATTGTAAAATGGCTCAAATAGATTGCTCTTTATGTTCTTGTGGCTCGAAAGGAACAGCAGTTAACATAAATTATAAACAACCATTTTGTCCAATTCCTGAGCCCCTTATAATGTATGGATGCCTAGCTTGTGCTCCGCAATGGTCAATGAGCAAGGCGGTTTGTGAAAACAATCAATGTGTGGAAAAAAATATTACAGTTGTTGGCAAATATGAAAATCTTTATAATAACACTTAATTTTTGTTTATATGTCTAATAGCACTCTTGCCTTCCATTTGCCTTCTTCTTTGCGGGCCTGGAAGTCATGCCAGGTGACAGCCTTAATTTCGCTTTTTATTTCGTGCTTTTCGGGATTGATTGGCTCTCCTTTCAATTCAACTTCAAGCAAGCCTTCCTCTAAATTGAATTTCTTCACCAAAAACTTCTTGAAGAACATGAGCTTTACTTCCATTGTAAGCAAAAGTTCTTCCAAAAATTTATGGAGCATTTCTTCAAAGTCTTTTGCTGTGACCTTTAATTCCATTGACTCTCTTGGCTCAACTTTTTCAAGGGCATACATTGCATTGCATAATGCTTCAGCGCTGTTCGCAATTAACTCTTCCTGTGTTTGGCCGTAAGCCTCAAATAGAATGTCCGAAGTGTGCTCCAAGTAATTGTATTTTGAGCTCATATCACATAAGCAGAACAGAAATCTATTTAAATAAGTTAATTCTTTAATACTACCATGAAGGGGAAGCTGCTTGTTTCACTTATTCTGCTTGTTTTAATTATTTCTCCAATTGCTTTTGCTGACGGTGGAATGTGGGTTCATAATATTGATACATGGAACCTTTATGACCAAAAAAGCCAGCTTGCTGCAATTGATTACAAGGACGGCTTCCAGAACATGCTAATTCAAATAAATCTTGATGACCAAGTTCATGGAGACAAGGCAGTCTGGATTTTTCCTGTTCCCGCGCCACCAGAAAAAGTTGCAGTGAATATAATTAAGAGCTATCCAATTTTTCAAGGAGAAAACATGAAAAACAAGCTTGAAAGCACTACCTCTGGGATGGCTTCTATTTATTCAATTTATTCTACTTTTCCTCTTTCAATGGTTTTCTTTCCTTTCTTGTTGTTAGGTTTAAGTTCAAGTGGAGTAACTAATGCTTCTACACGCTTCACCAATTATTATAATGCATTATATAGTACTGAAGGAGTCACAGTCCACGAGGTAATCCAAAAAATGGGTGTCACAAGTGAGCTCATAACAGCAAAGGATGCAACCTCTCTGGAGAATTACCTTAAAAGCAAGGAGCTTATTTTGCCTCAGGATTCAAAAGACATCTTGAATGAGTACATTGGAAAGGACTATTCTTTTGTTGTTTCTTACATTGATGACTTGGAGAAGTTCAAGCAGAGCAGTGGCTCTAATCCTAGTTATTACGGTGGCAACAGAGTTAATGTTATTAGTGTTTCACTGAAATTTCCCACTGACAGAATTTTCTATCCTTTAAGGCTTACAAGCGTTTACGGCAGCACGAGCATTCCAATGGAAATAAATTTTGCAGGCTATGTAAGCCCTGACCTTTACTCTGAAATAACTTCAGGTTCAAGCATTTCCTACTATCAAGGCTATGAGTATGGTGAAGGATACAAGTATTATACTAAACTCAAGCTTGATGCGCCCTCAAAGTATTTCACTAAAGACTTATGGATTTCTAATTTCATGCCAGTGAATGTTTTATTAGCTTATTTTGTAATTAATTTCTCTTGGCTTTGGGGTATAATATTGTATGCCTTGCTTTCGTGCGTTGCAAGCCTTGCAGCAGGAATGTTTGTTTTTGGGAAAGATGTTCCAGATGCAAGAAAAAGGTTTTTGCTGTTGGGTTTAACCAATTTCTTGACTTTAATCGGCTTCAGTGTTGCCACTTGGATGATGAAAACAAAGCAGGTTGATTTAGATCCTATAATTAAATCAGAATTAAAAAAGAAGGGCCTTGACGCCACAGCAAAGAATGAAACAGGCAGGAAATTTATTTTTGTGATCTGCTTTATTGTAATATTCTTGTGCCTTACATTGTTTTCAATGGCAATATTGAATGCTCTGCTGTAAAGGCAATAATATGAACAAAAATTATGTTGTTTTTTCTTCTGTTGTTGTAGCGGTTATTGCAATTTTGGTTGGCGTTTATATTTTGGTTAGCCCGCCGCAGACAGGCAATTACAGCATAATTTTTTCTCCTTTGGTGAAGGGCTGCGCGCAAACAGACAAAGGCACAGCATCAAGGGCAACAGGACTTGAACAAGAGCCGAAAATTGAGGTTAACGGAAATAGCATAAAATATTCAAGGGCAATAGAGCATCAGTGCTGCAGGAAGGTTGAACTGCAGAAAGAAATTAATGGTTCTGCAATAAATATTTTTGAGGTCTGGAGCGGCCAGGGCTGCAGGTGCATGTGCTTTTCTGAAATTGAGGCAGAATTAAAAAATATTCCTTCAGGCTCTTATACTGTGAATGTTTATGAAAAGGGAGCATTTCCTGACGGCAAGCCAATGGAGCAAAAACTGGTTATAACACAAAAAATATAATTCAAATAATTCAAATTTTGATGTTGTGTTCTTCAGCTGCTTTAATCAATCCATTCAACAAAGCTGCATCTTTGGATGAAAGAACAAGTTTCTTTTTCAATTTACGTATTTCAAACGGAATATGCCCCGGCCTAAATTTTTTGTGGCCAAAAGAGCCCATTGAAACTCCAATAGTTAATGGCGGTTGTGAGGTAGCATATACCCTTTCACTGCCCGAAAGTCCTTTGCCTTTTGGCCCTCTTTTAAATTTGGGCGCTTTACCTGGGTGCCCACCTATCCCAGTATATTTTCTTTTTGTATGGGGCATACAATAAAAAAATAGTTTTAAGTAATATAATAATTTATTCTTTTAATTCGATTTTTTTACAAAAATTTGCTGAATTCTTCTTCGCTTACTTTTGCCAGTTTAAGTATTCCCTTGAGTGTTCCAATTTTCAATTGCTTGTGCATTGGCACTACTGTTCCAACTTTTCCTTCTGAAGTAGTTTTTGACAGTCTAATGTGGCTTCCTGTTCTTCCGCTTATCTTGAAGCCCATTTTGTTGCATAAAATTTTTACTGCTTTAAGCCCTGACACTTCTTTTAGAGAGGGCATAATTTGAAACCTCAAAAACAGTCATTATGGGCTTTTCTTCTTTTTTGGCGGGAAATTCTTCCAAGTACAATTCAGTTGCTTCTTTTAAGTTTGCTATTGCTTTCTCGATGGTTTTCCCTTGGCTTACTGTGCCTACTTCAGGGCATTCAGCAACATACATATCTTCATCTTTGTGTAATACCACAGTAAAAGTTTTAGTACTCATAAAAAGACTTTACATACAACTTTATTTAATTTTATTCCTTTAATTCGATTTCCACGTGGACGTTTTCGGGTATCTCAACCCTCATCACCCTTCTCAGGGTTCTTTCGTCTGCTGCTATGTCTATCATTCTTTTGTGTAATCGCATTTCCCATTTCTCGTAGCTTTCTGTGCCGCCAGCGCTCATGCCTTTTCTTGTAGGGACAACAAGTTTTTTGGTTGGAAGAGGAATTGCTCCTGAATGCTTTACGCCTGTCTTTTTGACTATGTCTAGTATTTTCTCGCAGATGTCGTTCAAGGTCTTGTAGTCAGGGCTTGTCAGTTTGATTCTTGCTTTCTGCATTCTTGCTTCCTCTTTTAAAATCAAAAGAGATTTTTTTTATAAACAAAAATCTAAAAAAATTTTAAAAAAAAATAAAAAAATTGGGGAATGAATTTATTTTCTTGGGGTAATGCTCACAATCATTCCTGCTGCTACTGTCTGCCCCATGTCCCTGATTGCAAACCTGCCTAATTGAGGGAACTTCTTGTATTCCTCTGCTGAAACAGGCTTTGTTGGAACTATCTTTACTATTGCTGCGTCCCCTGTCTTCAGGAATTTAGGGTTCTCTTCTTTTACTGCACCTGTCTTTGGGTCCAATTTCTTCTGCAATTCTGTTATCTGCATTGACATTTGCGCTGTATGCAAGTGGAATACTGGAGTGTAGTTTACAGGGATTGCTGTTGGATGATTCAATACAACAATTTGTGCTATGAAATCTTTTACTACAGTTGGAGGGTCTTTTGTGTGCCCTGCGACATCCCCTCTTGCTACATCTGTCTTTGCTATTCCCCTTACATTGAATCCTACATTGTCTCCTGGGACTGCTTGGGTTAGTTGCTCGTGGTGCATTTCAATTGATTTTACTTCTCCTGTCTTTCCGACAGGCTCAAATATGAGTGTTTCCCCTGGTTTTAGGATTCCAGTCTCAATTCTTCCAACAGGAACTGTTCCTACTCCCTTAATGTTGTATACGTCCTGTATTGGCAGCCTTAAAGGCTTTCCTGTCGGAGACTCTGGGGCAATCAGTTCATCCAATGCTTCAACTATTGTTGGCCCCTTAAACCATGCAAGCTTGTCCGATTTCTTTGCTACATTGTCTCCTAGCCAGGCGCTAACCGGAATGAATTTAATGCTCTCTAATTTGAATCCTACGCCTGTAAGGAGTTTTGTCACGTCTTCCTTTAATTTATTGAATATTTTTTCGTCGTAATTCACTTCATCCATCTTGTTTGCTGCCACAATCAATTGCTTTAATCCCATCACTTGGGCTAGGAATGCGTGCTCTTTTGTTTGAGGCTGAATTCCTTCTTTTGCGCTCACAACAAGCACGGCAGCATCTGCCTGGCTTGTGCCTGTAATCATGTTCTTAACGAAGTCTTTGTGGCCTGGCGCGTCAATTATAGTATAATCATTCTTTTTTCCTTGGAATTTCTTGTAGGAGACATCAATTGTTACTCCCCTCTCCCTTTCCTCTTTTAGGTTATCCATTACGTAAGCAAAGGCAAAGGTTGCTTTTCCCCTTGATTCTGCCTCCTGCTTTAATTTCCTGTAGTCCTGTTCGCTCAATGCCCCAGTGTCATAGAGCAGTCTGCCAACTAAGGTTGATTTGCCGTGATCAACGTGGCCAATGAAAACCAAATTTATGTGTGGCTTTACTGCAGCCATTTTTTATACCTCCAAATAAAACTATTTAGAACAATTATAATTCTACCAATATCTTTTAAACCAAAACAATTAAAATAGTTACATATTTACGTTCATTGCCTTTAAGTCTAATCTCCAATGTATTCAACGTTCTTTATGCTTTTGAAGTCCTGATTTCCAAAGATCTCTGTGGGGATCTCTTTCTTCTTTAAATGGTTTTGCTCCCTTGAATATGCCAAAACCATTTAATCTTTCTTTGTTTTTGGTTTTCTTCATATTTTTTCCTTTCTTCAATTAATTAAGAGCACAATATGCTTTAAATGATTTCAATTTCACTGATCTTCAATCAGTGGATTGAAATATGCCAAGAACCAGCTAACAGTCATCTTATTTTTTTCATGCCACTGAATTTATTCAGTGGTTCTTGACATAATTTTTCCAACGCTGATTAACGAATTAATTCTTTTCGTATAATTGAATGCAGCTGTTGTCATCGCACAATTCTACCAAAAACTTAAAGCCAAAATCTTTTAATTCTTCCTTTAATTCTTCTTTGTCAAACTTCTTTGATTTAAACAAGAGAATATCTTTATACCAAGCTTCTATCTGGTTTTTTTCTTTGTTTAATTTCCATTTTAAGTGTTTTCTATTAGGAAACCCTTTTATGCCAAGCAAAAATTCATCGAATAACTCGTTTTGGCTGTAATTTCTAAAAACCCTGTCCAAATTTTTGCTTAAATGAAAACCTATGACCAGTTTGTCTCCGCCATTGATGTTTTTCTTAAAGACCTCAAATATTTCATTGTTTCTAAAATTTCCGATGGTGTTACCCAAGCAGATATGCGCCTTTTTGCAGTACTTGGAGTTTTCAAAATTGAAATCCTTCTTTTTTGCCTGTTGGAACAGCATATTGTATGCATTGAATTTGATGGTATTTCCGTTTTCCCTCAAATTTAATAGGCATTGAATGAATGTTTCAAGGAATTCTTTATTCACATCTATTGCAACAGTTTCAATATATTTTTCTTTTTTTAATTCCTTTATTAACAAAACAAGCTCTGAATCGCAGGTTCCAACACCCCAAAAAACCAGCCCGTGCTTGTTTAAATATTTAATAATTTTATTGTCTTTTTGAAGAAGAAACAATTCGCTGTAAACTGTTGCATAAGGATTTCCATAGGCAGTAATCCTCTGCCACAAAGCAGCATTCCTAAACCATTGCTCTCCTTCAATCTCCTTTTTCTTCAAATTATTATGCAGCCTTTTATCTAATTCTTTTTCATCAGCCCTTACTTCAATTCCATTCTCTTTTATTTTATTGGATTTTATTTCGTTAAGTTTCAACCCCAAAACCCCAATTATGTATAAATAGCTACATATATATTGGGAAGAAAAAGATATTATTTTTTTACCCGTAAATATCAGGGTTTTATTGAGGGCATTATTTTTTCTTCTGCTTTCCTCAAATGCTCCTGAAAAGTGGAAACAGAAACATTCATCGCATTTGCCAATCCTTTCAATCCAATCTTTCTGGGAAATTTATAATAGTTGTTCTCTACAGCTAATTCAAATGCCCTTCTTTGCTTTTCTGAAAGTTTTGGCAGAAGCCTTGGAAAATAGATGTTGCTCAACTTAACCTCTTCAACTTTCTCTATTTTTAACTCCATTTCTTTTTGTTTTGTGAGCCCCTTTACAAAATCTGTTAATATTCTTTTTTCTAGAGAGCCAAGCTCCCAGTATTCAAAACCATCTTTGTCAACAAAAATTGGTTTAATGTAAAACATTTTGGGGTTATAAAATGAGCCGGGAATTTTCTCATTGAATCTTTTCTCAATGAAGAAAACAGTATTCTTTGATATTTCTAGTTTTTTTATTCTTTTATCTTTTTTTAAGTCATTCAAGAATTTTAAAATATTCTTTTCTTCTCCTTCAATGATGTGTCTTTGTATTGTGTACTCATAATTATTTTCAGCCCAGCTGTTGATGGAAATAGAATATGCAGTGCAATTAAATTTCCTGCACCTGCTTCCTATTGTGCAGTCGTGCCTTATCTTTAGCCTTACAACCCACATACCATAATATTACGGCTAATTAGAATTAATAATAATTAGTTTTTTTTACTCCAAAAAGTATTGAGCGCTTTTGGGTTCTGGCTCCAGGCCTTTTCTTTTCCTGATTTCTGCTGTTGTTGTCCTTTGCAGTTCCCTTGGCAGCCTCTCGTAGCCTGAATACTCTGCTGTCCATACTGCCCTGCCTTGTGTTGCCCCCCTAATTGCAGCTGAAAATCCAATTAATTCTTTCACTGGAGCTTTTCCTACAATTATTGTTTGGTCGCCTTCCTGCCTCATTTCAGTTATTTGAATTCTTCTTGAACCCAATTCTTTTGATACTGCTCCCATGTAATCTTGGGGCACTAGAATTGAAAGAATCTGTTTTGGTTCAAGCAGTAGAGCGTCAGCTGAGAGGATGCAGGCGTAAATTCCTCTTGTGATTGCAGGCAGTACTTGCGCTGGACCCCTGTGGATTGCGTCCTCGTGAAGGGAGGCATCTTCCATTATCACTTTTATTCCCTGCACTTTCTCTTTTGCTAGTGGACCTTCGTCTATTGCGTCATTGAATCCTTGTATTACTAATTCTTTTATTTCGAATAATGCTTCAATGCCTCTTGTGGCATTAATCAGAACGCTGTGGTTGTGCACTGCCCACACCTTTTTGGCTTCATCCCTGTCAAAGCCCATGTTCACCATTTTAGGCACAATGTCCTTGTCTTTCTCCCTGATTTTTCCTTCAACTTTTGATTCAATTAAATTAACTAATACTTCTTCTGAAATTGGCTCTACCCTCAGCTTGAATTTGTTGTGCTTGTTTGGAGTCTTTGTTTCAAGTGTTGGAGAGCCTTTGGTTATTGCTTCATGGTATACTACAATTGGATTCCCTACCGTGATTGGAAGCTTGTGGTCTACTTCAATCCTGTACTGCGTTACTTCCAAGTGCAGTTCACCCATCCCACTTAATAAATGCTCGCCGGTCTCCTGGTTTATTGTTGCCCTAACATTAGGGTCTTCTTTTGTAATCTGTTTTATTACCTCAATTAGTTTTGGAAGATCCTTTGTCTGCTTTGCTTCAACCGACACTGTCATTACTGGTTCGGCTGTACTCATAAATGACTCGAATTCCTTTATTTCTTTTGTTGAAATTGTCTCTCCTGCATAAACCTCTTTCAGCCCAACTATTGCCGCAATGTTTCCTGCAGGCACTTCTGCCACAGGCACTCTTTCGGGTCCCATATACAGGCACACCTGTTGTATTGGCACTTCCTTTTGTGAGCCAATCAACTTGACTGTTATTCCCCTCCTTATTTTTCCTGAATAAATCCTTCCTGTTGCAACGTCTCCGGCGTGAGGGTCCACTGTTATGTCTGTTATCATCATTGCAAGGACTCCTTCCGGATCGCATGAAAGCATTGCTTTTGCTTCCTCGCTTTCCATTTCTCCTTCCCATATTTTTGGGATCCTGTATTTTTGTGATGTCATGGGATTTGGAAGATGGCTTAGCACCATTTCAAGTATTGCCTCAAATAAGGGAGACTTTTTTGCAAGGCTTTTTTGGTTCTGGTTCTTGCAGTAATCGTATACATCCTTGAATGAAACCCCGGTTGTCTTCATGTGCGGAACAGATACAGCCCAATTATAGTATGCTGAGCCAAATACAACTGAGCCATTTTCAACTTTCACTTTCCAGTCTTCCTTAAATTTTTCAGGGGCATTTTTTTCAATTAATTTGTTGACTTGAATTATTGTTTTCACGAATCTTTCCTGCATTTGTTCTGCTGTGAGCTGTAATTCATTCACCAGCCTGTCAACCTTGTTTATGAAAAGGACAGGCTTGACATTCTCTTTCAGGGCCTGCCTTATTACTGTCTCTGTTTGTGGCATTACGCCTTCAACTGAGTCTACAACTAGTATGACGCCATCCACTGCCCTCATTGCCCTTATGACTTCTCCCCCGAAATCAATGTGGCCTGGAGTGTCAATTATGTTAATCAAGAATTCTTGTCCTTTGTATTCATACACAATTGAAACGTTCGCTGCATTTATTGTTATTCCTCTTGCCTGTTCCAATTCATAGAAGTCCATGAACAACTGTTTTCCTGCAAGCTCCTGGCTTATCATTCCAGAAGCAGCAATAAGGTTGTCTGTCATTGTAGTATTATGTATAATAATTCCTTCTGCAACAAAATTATGGTTATCTTTTACAGTAAAATCATAAACATCATTAAAGAATTCGCTTGATATTTCTTCAACTTCAATGAATGCAAGTTTTTGTGTATTAATTTTTTCCAATTCCGAAGTATTAATTCCAATGTTTTTGAATTGTTGTATTATTGAATTAAATGTTTGGGTTGTAGGGGTATATTGTTCGCTTTCATATTTGTAGTATTGCCTTCCTATTGCATTCATGCTTATTTTCATTTGCTGGGAATTCCTGAATTCAGCAAGGCCATTATTTATTGGAATAGTGTCACATACAATGCTGCCGTTTGATTTTTCTGCAAGCAATTCGGCTTTTTTCATTTTTTCTTCTAGGAAAAAACCGATTTCTTGGATGAATTTTTCTGCAGAATTTCCTGAAAGATATATTGTGTTGTCGTTTTTGTTTACTATTGGGATACATCCAAATCTAAGGAGTAATAATTGAAGGTCTTTTATCATCTGAGTGCTGGCTGAAGTTAAAGAAATAGCACTTCTTGATTTTTCTACTGTTCCATCACAGTCGAAATACGCCTGCAAAAATTTTGAGCTAATTTCCTTTGGCGCCATAAAAACAAAATCTGATATTCTTACGTTTCTGCTTTTCTGTTTTTTAGGGTAATCAAAAAGAGAATTGAGCAATTCAAACAAGGTGTTGTTTGTATATATTTCAGGCACTCTTTTGTTTTTCTCTATCTTTTTGGTTTTTATTTCAAGTTCTGAACATAATTCAATGAATTTCTTTTCTAGCTCTTTTTTTCCAACAACAAATTTTTTTCCTGTTCCGTCTCCTATAAGCAGACCTGCCAAATAAAAGAAGTCTTCAAAGTTTTGAGGCAAAAGAATTTTTTTCCCGCATTTATAGTTTATTGATTCAATCTCTGAGTATATTCTATTAGTGTCAATTTCAAATTCTATTGCTATTTGCAGTAATTCCCCTAATAGGATTCTTTTCTTTCTGTAGAATCCGTAAAGCACTGTGCTCTTTTTTGCTGTTTTGCCAGCAATCTTATTTACCCCAATCTTTTTTAATTCATTATAAAATTCTTTTTTTAGGGTAACATAAAATGGCTTGTTTTTAATTCTTTCAATTAATTCGCTTTTCAAATCAATTTCATTATTTGCATTTAATTCCCTTGCGCATACAATTCTGTCTCCCCTTTCTATGTCTTTGGATTCTCTTTCTTCAAACCTTAAATTTTCCAGAACCAAAAACTTGTGTTCTGGTGTTGTCGTTATTGAAAAACCGTTTCTTAGAGTTATTTTTTTCATTTCTTGGCTGTTCTTTAATTTCCATGCATGCGTAATAGGCTTCTTTTCTAATGCTCCGCTCTGCCTGTTCAAAGAGAAAACAAAATATTTGTCTGGGACTTCAAAAACTTTCTTTTCTGGGTCCTCGCATACTTTTACTCCTTCACTTTTTGCTTTTTCATATAATTCTTGTGCTTGAATTATTTTCCCGTCATGCAGAAAAATTCTGTCAAAAGGAGAAATGCATTTCCCGTGATCGATATGGGCTACAACCCCAATGTTTCTTATATTCTCTCGGTTCTTCATGTAATGCTCTGCTTTCTTTGCGACATCCTCTCTTTTTGTCATGCTTTCACCTTGAGCTAACTGCTATTCTCTCTATTTCATCTTTTCTTTTTAGTGAATAGCTTGCAGGATCGTTTTTTGCCGTGAGAATTAGTTCTTTTGCAAGTGCTTCCCGTGCGCTTATCTTTTTGCTGAAGGATGAAGCAAATGCTGCCAGAGCAATGTTTTTCAGGCTTTCGTCAATTCTTTTCAATGGAGAAACATCTACTGATAAAGTATAAGCAATTCCGCCTTTCTGTATTCTTGTAATGTCTTCTTTTGGGGCTGCGTTCTCTATTGCCCTTACAAGAATTTGGATTGGGTTTTCTTTTGTTTCCTGTTCAACTATGTCAAATGCCTCCTCAACTATTTTGAGTGCAAGAATTTTTTTCCCGCAGGCTCCTCTCCCCCTGATGTATTTTCCGCTCAATTTTCTTTTGCCTTGCCCTGAGCGCATCATCTTGTTTACAAGCCTTTCAACTAGATTCATTTTCCCTTTCAAGAACCTTTTCCTTGTGCTTCTCCCAAAAGTGTGGGGCACATGTTTTGGCTTTAAGTCTAAGTATTTCTGCAGGCTTATGTCCCTTATTTTTACGTCCTCGCTTCCCCATTTGCCGAAAAACAAAACCTTTTCTGTCATAATTATCTTTATCTCTTTACTTTCTCTTTTCTTCCTGTCCTGAGCATTTCAAGGGACTGGTTGTTTACTTTTATTACCTTGAATTTTACTCCCCATAAGTCTCCTTTTGCGCCGTGCTTTCTTCCCCCTAAGCCTTCAATTATTACTTCATCGTGCTCGTCAATATATTTTATTGCCCCATCATATGGCGCAAGCGCTGTAACCTGCTTGCCGTTTTTTATTAATTGGACCCTGACGCACTTCCTAATTCCTGAGTTGGGTTGTCTTGCCTCTACACCTCTTTTTTCGAGTACAATTCCCCTGGCTTGAGGGCTTCCTTCCATTATGCTTTTGTTGCCCCTCATATTTTCCAGGAGCCTTTCCTTTTCTTTCCTTTTCTTCTTTCTCCATTTCTTTCTTTTCTTTTCCAGCTGTTTTGCCGCGAATTCCCCTGTAGCCATTTTTTCCCCTTTATTTTATTTGATTTTTATTTCGCTTATGCCGTAGTTTCTCTCCATTAATTCTCTTATTTTCTTGAGCTTGTTTGTTTCGGAGAATATCTTTCTCCTGTTTTCTGAGTCCAAGTTTATTTGGATCACTTTTTTTCCTTCAGCTTGCTTTAATTCTGCTGAATTTATTTTTATTTTGTGAAGGGATTTTTGCACGAAGTTCCTCGGGTCTTTTGTGTAGCCGTAGACTTCAATGTTTTTCTTTAATTTTTCCCTCAGCTTTTTTATTGTTTCTCCTTTCCTTCCAATTACTGTCCCTAATTCATTGTCTTTCACGAGGAATGTAATTGAGTTGCCGTGCACTATGCAGTCTTTTGCGTTGACCCCTGAAAAAGCCTGCAGTGCATTCATAAGCAGAATTTCTTGGTTTGATATTTTCATTTTTTCCCCTTGTTTTTTCCTGTCATTCTTTTTCTCTGGTCTTCCTTTTTGTTCCTGCTATTGAAAAGATTTTTGATTTTCCTGCGCTCACTATTGTCATTACTGAGACAGGGTATGGTTTTCCGCACACTGCCCCTAATTCTATTGATGTTCCTTTAAATTCATAAAAGGGAATTTCGGATATTTTAGCCAAACCCTTTATTTTTTCTTTGAGCAGCCTGCTTATGTTTTGGCTTGATATAATTAGTTCCCCGTTTCCTTTTAAAATATTTTTATTGGACTGCCTTGAACCGAAAATTACCTTTCCTGTGTCCACTGCCCTTCTTATTTCCTTGTTCACGTCAATTTCAACCATTTTCCATCACAATTAATTCTTTTTTTTTCCTTGGCCCATTAGCAGTTCAACAGTCCCTGTTCCAACCTTTATTGGTTGACCTACAATTATGTTTTCCACTACCCCCTGAAGTTCCTCTGTTTCTCCCTTGAATGCAGCGTCAAGCAAGTGCTTTATTGTTTCCTCGAATGCAGCCCTCGCCAAAGGAGAAGATTTCTGCCTTGTAATTCCTGTCCTTACAATTCCTTTTACATCTCCCTCAAAGCACATTAAGTCTGCGAGCAGTATCAGGTGCCTTATGTCTACCATTATGCCGTTGTCCTTGAATGTCTTGAATAATTCGTTTACAATTGAGCTCCTGCCTGCCTCGATTCCGAGAACCCTGCTTATCTCTTTTATGTCGTTTGTTATTGTCCTTGTTTCATCTGCTTCCTTCATTCTCATTAATGTCTTAAGGTTTGTGCCCCTTGTCTTAATCAGGAATTCTCCTTTTTCTTCGAATACAATTGTTTTCTCTATGCCCCTTACCCCTTGGATTCTCATATTTATTACCTTGTTCAAATTCTTCCTTATTTTAATTAAGGGTTCTTTTCCAAGGGCGAATTCATTGTGCTCTTTTCCTTTTGCCTTGCTTTTCAAATACCTTTCAATTTTTTTGGTTAATTCTTCTTTGTCTGCATTCCTTTCCTTTATTTCTTCTTCAAGGAAATGCACTAAAAGAATCCTGTTGTCAAAGTCTTCCTCGAATTTAACCACATCGCCTATTCTCACGTCAATAAGGGATTTCGCGAATATGTCTGCCTTCTCCCTGTTGTGCTTTAATTCCTCTGTCAAGTATATTGTCATTGAAGGATATTTTGCTTTGCTTCTTGCATCAACTATTTCTTCCACTCTTTGTATTCCTGATCCCACTGAAACCTCTGCTGCCCCAGCATAGTGTTTCGTTCTTAAAGTTAGTTGTGTTCCTGGCTCTCCCATTGACTGGGCTGCAATTATTCCTACTGCCTCCCCCGGCTCGACCAATGAACTCAAATATTTTTTTTCAATATTTGCCACAAGCCTTGCCTTTTCTTCTGCGCTCAAATCATATTTTGCTGTTTTTTCGTCTATTTCCTTCATTATGCCGTAAGGCAGGAATTCATGCTTTGCAATATTTTCTTCTTCTCTCATTATCTGGGCTATAGGCTTCTCTATCTTTTTCTTTTTCCATTTCTTCATCTTATTTTTTTCTTTTGTCATTTAAATTTTCTCCTAAATTTAAATATGTTTCAAATTTTCTTTTGAAATTTGAAATCATTTTTTTTTTCCTTTAATTATTCATACAATCTTTCTAATTCCCTTCTCATGCTTATGGTTTTTCCTTTTATGGTTTTCATTGGAAAGACTCCGTCTTCCCCGTACATGAATTGGATTATGTTCTTGTTTGCGCTCCTTGTTGTTTTATCGTAATTTATCACTAAGTCCTTGAGTGAGTTCGCAAATCTCCTGTATAAATATCCTGAAACCTTTGTTGAAACACCTGTGTCTACTTCCCCTTGTCTTCCCCCCATTGAATGGTAGAAGTATTCTTTTACGCTCATTCCTTCCATGAAGTTATGTGAAATAAAGCCTCCTGCCAAGGCTCCAACATCTTTTTGCTTGTTTGTTGTTATGAGCCTGTCCTTGAATCCCCTTCTGGGCCTTCCTTCCCTTACTGCTGCCTGGCCCCACATGCCTTGAATGTTTGTAAGGTTGATTGGGCTCCCCCTTGAGCCGCTCATTATCATTATCGTGCTGTTGTATTTTGGGTTGTCGCTTAGCATTTCGTCTATTTTTTCTTTCATTATCTGTTTTTGTACTTCATCCTTTGTTTTGAAGCCTAGCTGTATCATTTTTATTTCGAATGATTCCTGGAGGGTTCTTCCTGGAATGTGTTCTAGTGTGCCTTCCTGGTATTCTTTCACTAATTTTTCTGCTTCCTCTAATTCCTGTTGTATTGCTTTTTCTCTTACTTTCTCTATTGTTTCTGTTGTCTTGTATTCATCTAATCCTACATTCATTCCTTTTTTTGTAATTAAATCCTCAATTATTCTGTTCACCTTATAGTAGAATTCTTCTATAACGCTTGAGTCATATTCCCTTGCAAGTTCATCTACAATTTTTCCTTTCCCTTCCCCCACTGCATCTTCGTCTATTACCCCTGACTTCAGCTGGCCTTCCTCTATTATTACATAGCCGTCGTAAGGGCAGCCCTCTTTCCTGCATTCATCGCAGGGGTTGATCTTCTGTATTTCCTTGCAGGTATTGCTCTTGAAGCTCAAATTCATGTTTTTTGGGAGTAGTTGGCTGAAGATGAGTTTTCCTGAGTAATAGCCTTCTTCTAAATCAGGCTCAGGGATTTCTGTGATTCCAATTTCATAAAAATATTTCATTGCCTCTTCTCTTGTGAATTTTGTCTGGCGCATTGTAAGGACATAGGTTCCACTAATTCCATCCTCGTCCAAGATTATTACTGGGGCGCCATATCTCGGGGAAATCACCTGGTTTGCTGCAAGCATTAATTCTTTTGCTTCAGTCTTTCCTTCTTCTGTCTGGGGCACATGCAAGTTCATTTCGTCTCCATCAAAGTCTGCGTTGTAGGGCTTGCATACAATTGGGTTAATCCTGAATGTTCTGCCTGGAAGAATTCTCACCTTGTGTGCCATCATGCTCAGCCTGTGCAGTGAAGGCTGCCTGTTGAATAATATGATGTCCCCATTCATTATCTTTCTTTCAATCTTGAATCCGATGTCCAATTCATCTATTGCTTCTTTTTTTGTTTGTTCTGAAATCCTTTTTCTTGCGCCGTTTGGCCTCACAATGTAAAGAACATTTTCTGTTTCTTTAATTAATTTTAGTATTTCTTTCTTGTTCCATTCTGTTACCTGCTCTGGAACTGTAAGATCAGTTGCTATTTCTTCTGGAACACCTATTTCGTTAATTGAAATATACGGGTCTGGGGTTATGGTTGACCTTGCAGCGAAGTTCACCCTCTTTCCTGTTAGGTTGTACCTGAATCTTCCCTTCTTTCCTTTCAGCCTCTGCACCAGGGTTCTTAATGCCCTCCCGCTCCTGTGCTTTGCTGGAGGCACTCCAGCAGTATTATTGTCAAAGAATGTTGTCACATGATACTGTAATAAATCCCACAAGTCTTCAATTATTAGTTGTGGTGCTCCAGCATCAATGTTGTCTTTGAGCCTTTGATTGATTCTGATAATGTCCACAAGCTTGTGCGTTAAATCGTCCTCGCTTTTAATTCCTGATTCAAGTGTTATTGAAGGTCTCATTGTGATTGGAGGCACTAAGAGTACAGTAAGCACAAACCATTCAGGCTTGATTCTTTCAGGGTCATAGCCGAACAGCATTAAGTCCTTGTTTGGGATCTTCTCTACCCATTCCCTTATCTGCGTGGGATAAAGTCTTTCTTTTCCTTGAAAGAAGTTTGTCGGCTTATCCAAAATTACTGGATTTTTTTCTGTTCCGCAGTGAGGGCATTTATGAATTTTTTTTGCTCTTACAAGAATTCTTTTCAGTACAATTTCCGGGTTCTCTCCAATCAATGGCATGTACTGCTTTATTTTATCGTCAGGCAGTAAAATTCTTCCGCAGTTCTGGCATGTTCCCATAAGCAATTCTTCTACTTTCCTGCTGAACTCTGAGTGCACTACAGGCCTTACTAATTCAATTAAACCAAAATGCCCAGGGCACTGCTTCATTTTTTGGCCACAGGTCTTGCATCTCAGGCCTGGATTAATTACCCCCAAGTGCGGGTCCATTAATCCTGTCTCCATTGGATAGCCGTCTTTGTCATAGGTATCAGGCGTTTTAATCTCTAATGCGCTCAGCTTTCTTATCATTTGCGGGCTTAATACCCCAAATTCAACTGCAGCAATTTTCTTCAACAACATTTTATTTCACTTTGGCTCTTTTCTTTTTTTAATTTTTTTTTTCCCCTTACACCCTGTCCTTAATTATTAATTGAGGCATTATTCCCAATGCCTTTAATTCATCCAACAATAACTTGAAGCCGTAACTCATTTCCACTGGATATACGGCCGAACCCCCGCATAAAGCGCAGTATCTCCTGTTCCTTATCTGGTCGTTTATTGCAATTATGCCGCATTTCTCGCACACTAATTCAATTACCTTGTCTGAGTCGTCAATGAATTTCTCCTGCAAGAGCATTGCTGCTCCGTGCCCAACTAATGTTTCACCTTCCATTTCACCAAACCTTAGTCCTCCCTCTTTTTCTTTTCCTTCTGTCGGCTGCCTTGTGAGTATCTGTACAGGCCCCCTGCTCCTTGCCTGCATCTTGTGTGCAACCATGTGGAACAGCCTTCTATAAGAAACTATCCCAATAAAAATTTCGCTTTCAATTCTTTCCCCGGTAATCCCATCAAATAATGTTTCCTTTCCGTCTCCCCTGAATTTTCCTTCCTTCAGCATCTCCTGCAGTTCCCCCATTGTAACTGAACTGAATGGAGTCCCATCAATGAATGTTCCAGTGATTGAGGCAACTTTTCCTGCAAGCATTTCGATTAAATGCCCTATAGTCATCCTGCTTGGAATTGAATGAGGGTTAAGAATTAAATCAGGCTTTATGCCTGAAGCAGTGAAAGGCATGTCTTCTTCTGGAACAATTGCCCCTACTACACCTTTCTGGCCGTGCTTTGAAGAAAATTTGTCTCCAACTTCAGGAATCATTTCGCTCCTCACCTTCACTTTAGCTAATCTGTTTCCGTCTCCGTCCTCTGAAATAATCACCTTATCAACAAACCCAGGCTTTCCTTTCCTTACGCTCATTGAAGCCTCTCTCCTTTTCTCCTGCACTACACCGAACTCGCTTACCTCTTCCAAAAATCTTGGGGGGCTCGTTTTCCCTAGTATTACATCTTTCTCTGAAGCAAATTCCTCCAATTCAATCAATCCATCAGAACCCAATTTCTTGTAATATTCTTCTCCTAAAAAGCCCACTGTTTCCTCTGTTGGAATCTCGAATTTGTCTATTTGGCCTCCAGGATACCTGTTCTCGCTGCTTTCATACATTCTAAAATAAGAGCTCCTTCCAAGGCCCCTGTCTACTGCCCCTTTATTCAGTACAACTGCATCTAATATATTGAATCCATAGAAAGGCATTATTGCCACAACAAAATTCTGTTCCTGAGGCCTTTCCTTTATGTCAATCAAATCCATTGTCTTTGTTTCAACCAAAGCCCTTTGCGGGTAATACAACAAATGGCTTTCAGTGTCAGTCCTCAAATTATAATTTATTGCATTAATCCCTAAAGCCTGCTTGAACATTTTTACGCCGTGCAATGCCTTTCCAGCCATGTTGTGCTCTAAGTAAGGCACCATTGAAGTGATAATGCTTAATACCCCAGCAGGGTCTATCTCCATGTGCGTGTGCTCTTTTGTTATTTCTTCCTCTTTTGTTGCAATTAATACATTCTCTTCCTCTTCTGCGTCCAAGTATTCTATTAAACCTTCCCTCACCAAATCATGCCAGTGCATTTTTCCTTCTTTCACTGCTTTAAATTGTTCTTCCTTCAGCTTCAATTTTCCTTCTTCCACTACAAGCAAAGGCCTCTGCACCCTTCCTGCATCAGTGTTGATGTAAACCTCAAAAGTATCAGGATGATATGCAATATTCACTTGAGGGTTGATTTTTGCCTTTCTTCTAAGTAAAATCAACTGCCTTGTAAGCTCTACTCCATCCTTGTGGAATCCTATGAGCCTTCCGTTGATGTACACCTTTGTTTGCACTGCCATTTTTTCACCAAACAAATTATAATTTCTTTAATTTTACTCCCATGTCATACAAAATTTTTTCTACTGGCATTTCTTCTTGGTCTACAGTTACTTCCGCAAGCAAAGACAAGTTTTTGACCAAGCCACAATTTCCTGTGAGAAAACCATTTGCAATAAAATTATGCTGCTCTTGAATTGTTGTAATATCTCTTACATCATTGCATTCTACCGCTTTTATTGATTCGATTGTTTCCCACACCAGACCATTCTCTGATAAAGCATTTTCTCTCATCCATTCATTAAACTTAGGAAAATCTTTTTCTGATACTCTTACATAATTTTTTTCTTTTTTAGCACTCTTTATCCAGTTATTTAAATCATGTTCTCTTATTTCGTAGTTCAGTGAATTCATTATCTCTGCTCTTGTTTTTCCATTTGAGTACAGCTGTAATGTAATTTTTTGAAGCATTGCTCTTTTTTTAATTAAGGTTTCTTTGGTTAGCAAATATTCAAATGCCAGTCTTGCAAGGCTTTTTCTTTGACTGCAATAATTAAAGCCAATAACCCCATACAATTTCAGCAGATTGTCATATTTTGAAGAAATTAAGGCTTTAATTTTCCTTGTTTCGATTCCATTTTTTCTTTTAATTCCATCAACAATTTTTATTGAAGACATATTGATTTCAAATCCCCTAAGCAGTTCTTTCACGTCTTCTACAAATTCTATTCCACTGTTTTCCAATTCTTTGCATTTGTTTAGTGAAAAAGAAGGCTGCAGGAAATTTTTATTGTTTCTTTTGTCTGTTTTTGGTGTGGTCATTTCGCTTCCAAAGTAAGCCGAAAGAAATTCTTTTTGAATGATTTTTCTTTCTTTTTTTATCCATTCAGGGACTCTTGTTTCTTTTAAAGCTTTATCGCCAACTGGAGCGCCAAGAGCTTTTAACAAAACCCACAATGGTTTAGCGTAGCATTCCCTTATGCTTGTTATTCCTTTTATTATTCTTCCGTCACTTAAAACCGATATCCTTTCCCTTGAGTCAATTTTTGAAACATTGAAACCGAGCAATTTAATTTCTTTTCCTATTTCTTCCAAGTCCCCGTTCGTTCCACTTAAAACAATGCAGACATTTGACTTGAATTTTTTCATGATTAAACTAAGACAGCCGTCTCCGAACACGTGCCCAAGCAATCTTGACAACGCAAGCATTCTTTCATCATTGTTTTTTAATGGAAGCAGGTTTCTTTTTTTTAATTCTTCAATAACATATTTTAAATTGCTTTTTTCGGGGCAGTTTTTCTTTATTTCTTCTTCGTCAACAATTACATTTTCCTTTGATTCCTCAAAAGGAAGCGGTTTTATTGGTAGCACTACCACTTTGCTTCCTATTTTTAGTTCATCTAAATTAACTTTTCCGTTTTCTGAATAAAATGGGTGGTCAATTGTAGCAATTATTTTTCTGTTTGTTTCTTTTGTTGTTATTTCAAGGACTTTTTTGTTTGGCTTCAATTTTAAGTATCTTCCAACATCGCTTTTTACTTCTTTTTTATTTTCATTCCAATTAATCGAAAGTATTTTTTTATTAGTCCAGTAATTTTCATAATCTTTTATGCTTAATGCAGTGAAATCATCCAATAACATCTCAGTGTCAGGTGCAACGCACATTGGCCCGTCAGGTGTTTCGACAGGGTCAAGCCTTCCCCAGTGGGTTCCATGGACATCCCTTGCCTCGTACAATTCCCTGTTCTTGTCTAAAGGGCTTTTTACTTTTCTCAAGTCAGTGAGCGGAGCCAGGTAATTCACTCTCTCCATGAATTTGCTGACGCCTGTAGCCCTTCCAATCCAGTTCCCTGTGCTCATCGCAAACCTTATTCTCTCGCTTATTGCACCAGGCCTTACTACTGTACTTATATTCAATTTCCTTCTCCTTGTGATTGTCCTGTCAATCTGGAACTTCAAGTCTTTAATAAAGTACTTGAATGAATACCTGAACAAGTGCTCCATCAGTTTTCCTGAAAGTTCTAGTCTTTTGTTCTTGTAATGGTCTTTGTCGTCTTCTCCCCTCAAGCCTTGAGCTAGTTCTATTGCTTTTGTTGCCATCATTGCAAGATAGTATGCTTTCGCCAGCCTGTCCTCTGCCCTCTGCCCAATGTGAGGCAAAAGGAATGCATCTATTACTTCTTGGGCTCTCCTAAGCCTGTATTCTATTACCTGGCCTGGAGCAACATATTTTCCTATTTTATCTAATGCTTCTTCCTGGTTCTTTATTTCAAGGAGCTCCAAGTTCAGCATTACATCGTTCTGTATTTCTTTTTCTTCCATGAATGCCCCAATGATTTCTTTGTCTGCAATCAATCCTAATGCCCTCAATAATACAAATAACCTTAATTTTCTTGGTGAAGAAGGAAAGGTTACTGAAAGAATGCCGTCAACGTTCCTTGAAATCCTCACCCTTCCCTTGAATGCGCCTTTTGTTGAAATTACTTCTGCTATCACTTTATCCTGCAGCTGCTTGCTTACAAGAACCCTGTCTGAAGCTAATACTTCTTGTGTCATTAATGCTTTTTCTGAGCCGTTTATTATGAAGTATCCCCCAAAATCTTTTGGGTCTTCTCCCATTTCAATTAATTCTTCTTCTGATTTCCCTGAAAGCCAGCACATACTGCTTTTCAGCATTATGGGCATTTCTCCGATGTAGGCCCTCTTCATGTCCTGCTCTACATCCCTTCTCAATAATCTCATTGAGAGAAAGATTGGGCCTGAATATGTCCTGTTCCTTATTCTTGCCTCCATAGGATAAAAATTAGTTCTCGGGCTTCCGTCTGCCTCAATTATTCTTGGCTTTTCCACTTCAATGTCAGCCAATTCAATTCTTACTTCCTCTATTTTAGGAACTATCAGCTTGTTTTCTTCCACTATCTGGCTCAATTTCTCGTCTATGAATTGATTGAACGAATCTGTTTCCTGCTGTGCAATGTTCCTGTCCCTGTAATAAGAATTAATTAAAGGCCAGTACTTCATTTTTTACATCACAACCCTGTAGCTCACGCTCTTCCCCGCAGTCATGCTGTTTCTCGTAATTCTAATTAAGTCGCCTTTCTTTGCCTGAATTTCCTCTATGACAGGGTCAGTCCGCAGAATGAGAGGGAACTTCTCTTTTGTTCCGCCATACTTCTTTATTATCTCTCTTGCTTCGTTTTCAGGCAAGATTTCATGCATTGGGGCAAGATAATGATTCAGAATAGATTTATTGTCTTTTGAGGCCAAATTCTTTCCTCCGGAGGAATTCTTCTTTCTTTCAATTAAAGCCTAAGCTAGCTGAAAAACAATTCAATTCAATGCTGTAAAGGCAGGGATAAATCCAAACAAACACCATTTTTTCAAAACAAAAATCGCTGTGCTTACGGCTCAACCCGAGTTATTTAATGAATTGTTCATAGAAAAAAATTTAAATGAATGCTTTTAAGAAAATTTACTTCAGTTTGTTTTAACCTTACGGAGAAATTTCAGGGAAGAATGTGAGCTTGTGCTCTTTATACCACATAAAGTCATCATAGCTTTCTATGGAATCCCCGAACTTAGAACGTATTAACTGTAAAATTTCCTTAAAATGTTCATAGTTTTTTACTTCAGCTTCCATCTCAAGATTTGGGCCGCCTATTGTTTCGTAAGCATATACTATGTCAGGGTATGCAGCAAAAAAATCAATTATCTTGTTTATTTTTGAATGGTCTTTTAGCGTAAAATTAACTTTATACCAATACCTGCCTATCTTTGATAAGTCAATCAAGGGCCTGTAAGTTAGTATGATCTTTTTATTTTCAAGATTTTTTAATCTATGAATAACACTTCCAACAGACAATCCAAGTTTTTCTGCTATTTCTACAATAGGTGTTCGCGCTTTAGTGGAGATAAATTTTAGCAACATTATATCTTTTTTATCCAAAATTTCTTTTCTTACACTTGAAATTTTTAGTGGTTGCTCATTATTAATTGGTTGATTGGAAAGATATGCCCTCTTAAAAATATAAAAGTTTACATAGATGGATTGATTAATTGTCTTTACATATTCCCCGAATCTTTCCATAAATTTTATTTTCTCAGTATGAAAATCATTAAGGTTTGGCAACCAGCATGCAACCCCCAAATCAAAGGGCCCCTCAATGGAATCAACCCACCAATACTTTCTGTCTTCAACAAAATATGATATTATTTCTTTTTCTCTTTCTAAAGACGCATTTTTTAGTTTTATGAAAAACCTGCAACTTATAAAACCCAATCTTTCTGCGTCGATTACAGTGTAAAACCCTCGTATTACGCCAAGGTCTGAAAGCCTCTTAATCCTGTAACCAACAACCTCTTTACTGGTTCTTGCCTTTTTGGCTATTTCAGAATTCGAAGTTCGCGCATTAAAATCAAGGTGGTAAAGAATCTTCCTGTCTAGGTTATCAAGAATTTCTTTGGTCATAATATAATTATTTACTAAAAATATAAAAATATTTGGTATTTTGATAAAAAAAGTAATATAAAATTTTATATTAATGATAAGTTATTACTTAATATATTATGTATAATACTAAAATTCATTCAGTGGAACTTCCTTTGCTTAAGCATTATATGGTTGGCCCAGAAATAGAAAAAATTATAAAACACAACTTGAGTTGGGCAAAAGGAAAAGAAAAAAAGCCAGTATTCAAGTTTGCTTATCTTATGCTGCCAACTTACTGCAACCAAAGATGTTTAGGTTGTTTTACTGGTAAAGATAAAGGCAAGCTGCCAAAGGAATTAAATGGGCCTTTTTATTCAAAAGAAACATTGAATAACATTATAACTTTCCTAACAGAACATCGTGCAGAAGCAATCGTTTATGGTGGGGGAGGCGAACTTTTCACTTGGAGCGGCGCTAAAAAATATGTGAAACAAATAATTGACTCTGGACTTGGAATGGTAATTTTTACAAACGGCACATTGCTTGATGAGAAAACAGTGAAATGGTTAAGCGAACTTGATGTATCTCTTATTATTTCAATGAGAGACATAAATGAAGATGAACATAATCGTCTTGTTGGGATTAACGGATACAGAAAAACAATGCAAACAGTGAAGTGGGCGCTTAAATATGGAATGCAAAAAGATAACAGGCTTGCAGTTGAAATCCCTATTACAGAGCTAAACCAAGAAAGGATTCTTAATGAATTCATTCCGCAAATGCGTTCCCTGAAAGTTATTCCTTTTGTTGAGGAATTCATTCAAATAACAACGAATAAGACAGAACAAAAAATCTGCCACAGCTTCAAGCGAGCAAGAGAATTTTTTGAAAAAGCACGTGAAGTCGACAGAATTCTCGGGTTTGAATGGGAGACTGAATTTGGGCAGAGAGTGATTGCACAGCCAATGTGCAAAAGGCCTCTTTATTCTTTTGCAGTTTATCCAAATGGCGATGTAATGGATTGCCCAAGCCATAGTGTAAATTATGGTAACATTTATAAAAATCCAGACGGCCTCAAAGGAATTATTTATTCACAAGTATTTAAAGATACATTATTAAATTTTAGCTTGTGTGCTTGTTCGGTTTTTTACACTAATAAAGGCGTAGAGTTGCCGTCTTTACCAAATTACTTAGAGGTGTTTAAAGATGAAAAAGCTTGAACCACAAATTGAGCCAATAGAAAATTGGAAAGAATTAGCAAAGAAAGGGCCAATTCAATACTGGGGTTTTTTTTCAAAAGATGAAATAAAAGCAAACAAAGGAAAATTGCTAATGCTGGACATTGATTTTGGCAGGGCATGCTCTCTGCGCTGCCCGACCTGCTTTAGAAGAAAAAATGTTGTGGATGAAAATGGAGTGCCTGATATGTCTTACAATGAGTTGCTTGCTGTACTGAAAGATGCCAAGAAACTTGGATTAAAAAGTGTCAAGTATTGCGGTGCAGGAGAACCTTTTGAGAATCCCTTGCTGCTCCATTTCTTAAGAGATTTAAATAAATTAAATATTAGGTCCGCTATCTTCACAAAAGGGCATATACTAAGCGATGACGAGCTTGCAAGAAAGATTTTTGCTGGAGAGGGCATAAAAAGTGCATTGGATCTCTGCGAGAAAATATATTCATTTAATACAAGTATACTGTTAAGTTTTCAATCATTTTATAGTGAGATTCAGGACAAGCTTGTTGGAAGAAAAGGCCACACAAAAAAAAGGAATAAGGCACTGGAAAACCTTGCCAGAGTAGGATTTAACAAGACTTCGCCAACACGCCTTGCAATGGTCTGTGCGCCCATAACCAAACAAGTGAAAGATGAAGTTCTTGACATTTATGTGTTTGCAAGAAAAAGAAATATTTATCCGGTTCTCGCATACTTGATGGTCAGCGGAAAGCAGTTAACAAAAAAGTTTTTGAGAAAATATGATTTAACAAGTAAAGAAAAGATAGAGCTTCACCGCAAGATATACAAGTGGAATATTGAACAGGGCTTGCAAACAATAGAACAAATAGAAAATGAAGGCATTTCCTGCATGGCTGGAATTCATCCTTGCAATCAAGTTGCTGCCGGTCTTTATCTCACGCTTAATGGAAATATTACTAGCTGCCCCGGCGATAACAGGATAATTGGCAATATTAGAAAAGAATCAATAAAAGATATCTGGGAAAAAAGCGAAAACTTCAAAAGGCAGGGAACTTTTAATTGCAATTGCCCTCCAAAAGACGGAAAAACAATTCCCCTTGAATTGTACTGCGAGGTCTTGAAAAAACTTAAAGGATAAATTCAGTTCTTTGCTTTAGGCAGCTTGAACTCTTTCACCAGGCTCAAAAAGGATTGAAGCCTTTTGATTTCTGTTTCAAGAGTTTTGATTGTGTGCAAGGTTTTCTTTGCCTTTTCTGTTTTTGAGCCTTTGATTTTTGCGCTCTCCTGCATTAAATCATTCAGCGAAACATCTATTGCTTTTTCCGCTTTAAGCAGTACAGCTTTCCTCAAGCAATCAAGCAAATCCGATTGAAGCAGAACGTAAACCTTCCTGTCTGCGCCTTTCTTTGATTTTTTTATTGTGCCCAATGCTTCAAGGAAGTCAATGCTCAAGGAAATAGTTGAAAGGGAATAATTCAGTTTCCTTGCAATTTCCTGTAATGGCACAGGCTTTTCTGACAGGAAGAGATATCCTAAAATTCTTCCGTGCAGGTCGCTGTATCCTACAGAGCTTGCCACTCCAGCAAAGGCGTCAATTACTTTCTCTTCTATTCCGTCGTCATTCATAGATGAAATCCTTCTTGCAGTAATTCCTTGTAAGGGATTTCTTTTTCCTGAATTTTTATTCCTTTGAAGGGCTTTGGTATTAATTCTAATGCTTTCTTTGAATCTAAATCCAAAGGATTGAAGAGCATTTCTCCTTTTCTTTTGCTAAATTCAATATGCGCCCTGATTATTGGCTCCTGCTTCAGTAACTCGAATTGGATGAATGCAGCGTCATTCCTTTCATTCATTCCTTTTAATTCGAATTCAAGCTTCACTAATTTCTTGAATGGGTTTTCACCATAGCTTGAATCTTCTTGCCATTCCTTTTTCATAAGCCAAAACCTTTTCTTTCTCAAAAAAATTCTTTGTACCAAAATAACTTTTCTTGTATTTCTCATCCTGCTCCAATTTCTTTGCATCCCTCACATACTTGTAGCTAACGCTTTCTTTCGGGTTCTTTTTCTGCCATTCCTCTGCCGGAACACTGTACTGCGCTTGAACTTTGTCCCTGTAAATTTCAGGGATAACATTAAAGGCGCAGAATGGAATAATTCTCCCGTCAGGCATTGCATAATGTATGTCGCATCTTTCAACCCTCTGCTGGTCGTAAAGATAAGGGTCCATGAAATGCATTAATCCAATGAATAATGTTTTATTGTGTATTTCACCCAATGCATCGTAATCATGCTTCACCAAAGCATTGAATAAGAGATTTGATAAATTCAAACCCTTTGGCTGCTTCTTTTTGTCTATGAAGCCGTTCAATTTCATTAAAACCTTTGCTGTAACTAAAGCCTTGTTTTTTCCTTTCTCTATTTCTTCTGTCTTTTCTTTGAGGAACTCAAAGAATCCTTCCACGTCCACAAACCTTGTTATTGGAACTACCTTGTCTCCATCCAAGAAAAGATAGGTTGCTGCACCGCAAGCGAAGTGGATGCTTAACTCATATTGAGGCTGGTTGGTTAATACTTCAATGAAATCTGATACAGGGGTAATGCACGGTACGGGGAAGAAATCTTTCATTGAAATCATGCCGTTAGTCTGCTCTTCAATTTTTTTTATTGCGCCTGGAATTGTAATCCTCTGCTTGTCTCTCAAGGTTTTAGGCATTCTTCCCACAAGGGATACAGGCTGGAAGTTAACTCCCCTTACAATATCCAAATTATTCAATGCAAAATTGATTATTGGGCCCAAATTATGGTCGTTAACGCTCCTTATGAGGGTAGGCACTAATACTATGCCTAATCCCCCTTTCCTGCACGCATCTAAAATAAGTGGGATTTCGTAATGGTTCTTTGGGTTTGTTTCAGGCGTTGTGCCGTCAAAGGAAAGATATGCTGTTGTAGCGCCTGCCTCGCTCACTTTCTTTGCTAGTTCAGGGTTGAAAGCAAAATTTATTCCATGGGTATTGAATTGAATATGGTCATAGCCCTCTTTTTTGATTGCCTTGACAATTTCCACTATGTCTTTTCTTAATGTGGGTTCTCCTCCTGTAAGCTGAAGTGCATTTGTGCCTACAGGCCTTTCATTCCTTAAGTTCTTCACCATGTTAACTATCTGCTTTACTGAAGGCTCGTAGATTGCGCTGCCTTCTTTTGCAAAGAAAAAGCAGTACCAGCAGCTTAAATCGCACCTGTTGGTTACAGCAATGTTTGCCAAGCCTGTGTGGGTGTGATGGTTCTTGCATAGGCCGCAGTCGTTAGGGCAATTGCTTCCGTTGTTCTCTACAATTTTTCCTGTATTAGGGTTCTCTATGCTCCTGCTTCCTGTTGCAAACTTTCTGGCAAAATTATAGTAATTTACATCTTCGTAATAGATTTCATCAAAGCTTCCGTGCTCAGGGCATTCTTTTTTTATGAATACTGCTCCATCCCTTTCATACACTTCTGCATCCAATACCCTCTTGCAGTCAGGGCACAGAGACCTTGTCTTCAAAGGCAGCTCTGAAGCATAATTTGAAGTAACGGCTGATTTATGGCTTTTAGGCCTTATCAAGATGAACCCCCCACCAATATCGAAGTAATAACAACTTTTAATATTTTCTAAAACTTGTAAAATTTATAATAATTATGGGGTAAAAGCTTTTTAAAGCTTTATTAAACCAAACTATAAATATAAGGAAAGATTAATTTAATATGATAAGAAATGACGGAAGTAACTGAAAATGAAGAATTGATTAAATTTGCTGAGAAATTGGCTGATTTTGTTCATGACAAAAAAATTGAGGCAGTTATTCTGCCGGGCAGCAGCGCGCGAACTGCCTGGATTTTTCTTAGTGCAGCCTTGAAGCAACGTTACCCTTCAAAACCATTGCCAAAAGTATATTCTATGGGGCAGAGTATACACTATTTTGTAGGCAGACCTGATATGAGCTGGGAGATTCATCTTTTGAATAAACCTTATTATGATGAAAGAATAAATGAATTTAAAGATTTTCTTAAAAGAACCCGCCCAAATATTTTTGGGCAGTCTAAAAAACCAGTACTTGTTTTAGATGAAGAAACTTTTAGCGGGCGCACTCTTTCAAATGTAAAATATTTATTTAAAAAAATGGGATTCAAACAAATTTTTATTGGGACGATAAATCAAATTTCCCCTCATGATTCCAGCAAAATTGGATTGGATATTTTTGGCCTTGGGCGGTTGAATGTTTACGGTAAAAGGAGAGATATTTTGGAGGCCCACAAAAATAAGAACAAATCTAAAAGAGATGATTTGAGGAGAGAATTAAGAGAGCAACATAATAAAATAAGAAATTTGTTAAAAAATGTAAGGCCTCGCAGGTTTTAGGTGCCTTTTCTTCTTCGGGTGTTTTTGAAGTAGCTCCAGGCTTCCTCCAGGTCGTTTAATTCGAGGTCCGGAAAAAATTTGTTTATGTGGTAGTATTCTGCGTAGGCTGCCTGCCATAAGAGGAAGCCGGATTTTGCTTCTCGGGCTTTTTCTTCTTCTCCTGTCCTTATAACGAAGTCGCAGGAGTGCTGTATTGCCAAATGTTTCTCCAAGTCTTTTTCGTTCAATCCGAAAAATAAATTTTTAACCCTGTTCATAGGGCTGCTTACTGCCCTGAGTATTTCGCTCTGGCCAGTATATCCAATTAGAATGTTCAGAATCTTGTTTCCGTAGAATTTTGTTTCGCTTTTTATTTCGCCGAATACATCTGTTATTTTTGTCGGCACCTTGTCCTGTTTTGTTGAGACAAAATTCACTCGCACTTTTTCCTGGTGTATTATCTCTTCTTCAAGCAATTGATTTAATCTTTTGTAGTAAATTCCGTAAAGCCAGTTTAATTCTTCTTTTGTTCTTTTGAAGTTTTCCTCGCTTAAGCCGTAAACGCTTATTTCCCCTATGTCCGGCTTCCTTAGGGCCCACTTAAGGAACAAGTCCATTTTCTCTGCTCCCTGCGCGTGCCCCATGCTCGGGTGCAGTTGGTGCAGTGCAGCCCACCTCCTGTTTCCGTCAGGGATCATCCCAATGTGATATCTTCTTTCTGTCATTTAATAATCAGCCTGTAACTATTATGGAAGAATTCTTTTTAATTGTTTTACTCATAATTTGTTTCAGTGCTTTTTTATGGAGGAATTAAAGGCTCTTCTATTAATTTCAGGGGGCTTTGACAGCCCGGTAGCAGGCCTGCTTGCAGCAAGGAAAGGCTTGGAGGTATACTGCGTTCATTTCTCTCAGGTTCCTTTTGCTGACAGTACAGCTGAAGAAAAGTCATTCAAATTGGCCAAATTGATTAAGGCAAAAAAGTTTTTTGTTGTAGAGGCAGGGAATGCCTTCGCTGAATTATCCAAGAAATGCGATTACAAGTATTATTTTGTTTTAATGAAAAGATTAATGCTAAAGGTTTCAGAGCAGTTAGCCTTAAAGAATTCTTGTTCTGCCCTAATTACCGGTGAGAGCTTGGGGCAGGTTTCCTCTCAGACTTTAAGCAATTTGGCTGTAATTGATTCTTCAGTAAAAATTCTTGTTCTAAGGCCTCTGATTGGCTTTGACAAAGAGGAAATAATTGATATTGCCAGAGAGAACGAGCTTTATGATGTTTCTGTCGGCAGAGAGTTATGCGACACTTTAGGCCCAAAGCATCCTGCCACCAAATCAGAGCAGAAATTCATTCTTGAAGAAGAAAAGAAACTGGACTTAAAGAAGGCAATAGAAGAATTGGTTAAAACAGTAAGGGAAAGAGCTTTGAATTAAATTCTTTTAATTTTTCTTATTTTTCTCATTTCTTTCATTCCTTGAAGTCTTTTTATTGATTTCAATCTTTTTTTTAGCCTCAGTGTTCTTTCTTGGAGGGGGTACATTGCTTTTTCCATGAATCTTATTCCAAGTTCTATATCCTTTTTTTCTAAATCACTCAAGGCCTGCATAAACAATGGTTTATCTGAAGGATTAGCTGTATGAATTTTTAGGCCAATTTCTCTTTGAGCTTCCAATAAGGGCTTTTCTATATTACTAAATTTTTCGCATATCAGTCTTTCTTTTTCTTCTAATCTTCTTATTTCGTTTTTAATTTCTTCTTCGGTTTTAGGCAAAATTCTCATAGATAATACTAGTTTTAAAACATTTAAAAAATAGTTATACCTGCTTTTTGATTATTTCAGGTATTTCATCCAAATTATCTGCGATTATTGCCCCGGCTTTTTTGAGGGCTTCGATTTTGCCTTTTGCTGTTCCAGCGCCCTTGCAGAGGATTTTTTCTGTTTCTGCAGGGTTTTTGGGCTGAATTAATTCTGAATTCTTTCCTGCAATGAATGCAATTAATGGTTTGGAGAACTTTTCTTTTTTTAATTCTTCAGCTAATTTTTCTTCCTGGCTGCCTGAAGATGCTCCAAGCAGTACAAGGGCTTTTGTCTGCTTGTCTTCCTCGAATTCCTGCAGCAATTCAGCAAAGCCTGTGCCTGAAAGCATTTCAGAGCCTATTTCTATTACAGTGCTTTGGCCTATATTTTCTTTTTTCATTAGCCATGCTGTTTCGTTGGCCAGGCTTTCGCTTCTGGACATTATTCCAATGCCTCCTTTGCTGTACAATTCCTTTGGCTTAGGGCTGCCGATGTATCCGATTAAAGTTTTTTCCGGAACAATTATGCCTGCACTTGAAGGCCCAATTATTCTGACCCCTTTCTCTCTTGCTAGAGCAAAGATTTCAGCGCTGTCATGCAATGGAATGTCTTCTGTCAGGATTACAATTAATTTTATTTCATTGCTTATTGCCTCGAATACTGCGTCCTTAACCCTTGATTTTTGAACGTACACAATTGAACAGTCTGCTTTTACCCCTGATTCTATTGCCTGAGTCAAGGAATTAAAGAATGGAATGTCCTCTACTTCCGTTTCAGTTTTCTCTGGGGCAGTGCAGGCAGCAATTCTTGTGCCGTAATCCTTCATTAATTCAATTATTTTGAGGGCCCTCCTTTCAGTTACCCCCTGAACTATTACTTTGGTGTTTTCGCCTGCAATCATAAATTATCTTTTCTCTTTCCAGTATTCTTTTGCTTTTTCTACTGCAATTCTTGCGCTCTCTCTCATTGAAGTATTCTTGTCCAATACAATCAAATTCAATTCTTTTTCTTTCTCTTTTGTTTCTTTAAGGAGCTTTAATGCTTCCACTTCATTCTGGCCTGCCCTCCTTACAATCACCGGGAAAGGCGGCTTTAATTCTTTTAATGCATCGCAGAATCCCTGCATTGTTGTTTCAATGTTTACATCGCTCACGCTGTGGCCTACATGCAGGCAGGCTTCTAATCCAGGCTTTGAGAGCATTATTTTTGTTAATTGGTATATTTTTTCTGCTGGAGGGCTTCCCTCCAATTCAAGATAGCATGCAGGCTTTCCCCCAAATTCTATGAGAGAATCAAGGTTTGCTAATGCTGTGCCTCCTGCTGTAGTAATTATTCCAATTCCCTCTCCTTCCCCAAATTCAATGTACTTAGACCTTGAACTGTTTTGCTCGTATGACTCAATCTTTTTTGCTGCCAACTCCCTTTCATTCAATTTCCTTAAAGGCTCTCTTTCAGCGAAAGCCATTTGAGGGTGCCTGAACATTGCATTGTCATCCAATTCAATTCTAGCGTCAGCAGCAATTAAGTCTCCCTGCATTGTTTCAACCAATGGATTCATTTCCACAAGCTTTGCGTCCAAGCCCTTGAATACATTATACAATTTCGAGAGGATTGGCGCAGCCTTCAAGGAAAGCTTCTGGTCAAAGCCCGCCTTCAATAAAAGCTGCCTTGAAGCCCATTCCTGCAATCCAATCAACGGCTCAACATAAATTTTCTGGACTTTATCCAAATTCTTCTCCAATTCCTTTCCTCCGTGAGAGCACGCAAGAACAACAGGCTTGCCTTCACAGAAATCAAAGCTTATTGCAAAATAATATTCCTTTTTTACGTCCAATTTGTCTTCAACTAAAACCTTGTTTACCTTATATCCTGAAAGGCCTCTCTCAAGCATTTCGTCTGCAACCTCTTTTGCTGCACTCAAAGAATCAGTAATTTGAATTCCTCGCGCCCTGCTCCTGCTAACCAAAACCTGCGCTTTAAGGACGCCAATTCTTGTAATCTCCTTTGCGTCGCTGACTATTTGCCCTTCAGGCACACTAATTCCATGTTTTGCGAACAATTCCTTTGACTCGAATTCATACAACTGCATTTCAATCAATCCAAAAATAATTCCCCGAACCTATTTAAATAGCTATCGAAACGCTCTTTGACGAACGACGAAGTTTTTTGTATGGAAAAATTTTTATATAAGAGAAGACATTAAATTACTTGGTAATGCTTAAATGAGAAAACCTGTTGCAAGAAAAAAAAGTAGGGGACACATTAAAAGAAGAAAAATAGGTTGGGCGCAAAGACTGGAAAGAGGGCGCACAAAAATTTTAATTAATAAGCTGGCCCCCATAGTTGCAGAAAAAATAAAGACTTCACCCAAACCTGTTTCAATTGGGGGGGTAATATATGAAAAGCTTAAGGGGGATCTTTTGATTAAGAAATATCAACCAAATTTAAAAGAAAGCAAAATTAATTTAAATCCCGAAAAAGAGTATATAGTGGGGGTTTTAAAAACTTTTTATAGGTATGTAGACCCCGAATCTCCCATTTGTGTTCACAATTATGGTTCCTACAAAAAAATTAGGATATATAACCTTAGATCTCGCAAACTGACTGAAGGTTTCTCCTTTAGCGAGAAGTAGATAATTTATTTCTCTTTTCTTTTTATTTCTTTCCAACCAAGATTTTTGCATGCATTCAGTAAAAGAATTCATTCCAGCGCAAAAGATTAATGTCCTGCAGAGGCAGCATTACGCGCTTTTTGGTCACAGCGCAGTGAAGTTGTGCCATTACACTAAAACCGCTTTAAGGGAGAAGAAGTTCTGCTACAAGCATCAATTCTATGGGATTAAGAGCCATCAGTGCATTCAATTCTCTCCTGCCTCCAATTTCTGCAATCAAGAGTGCGTTTTCTGCTGGAGGACATTAGGATGGACAAAAAATTCCTTCAAGAAGTTTGATGAGCCAAAACAAATTGTTGAAGAAGCAATTAAAGCTCAAATTCAATTGCTTTCAGGCTTCGGCGGCATCAAAGACCCAGAGAAAATCAATAATAAATTGCTTTTGGAGTCAAGGAAGCCCAAGCACGTTGCAATCTCCTTGAGCGGTGAGCCTTCTCTCTACCCCAAACTCCCTGAATTAATTGAGGCCTTCAGAAAAAAAGGTTTCAGCACTTTTCTTGTAAGCAATGGTTCAAGGCCTTCAATGCTAAGGAAATGCAGGCCAACGCAATTATACCTCTCTCTTGACGCCCCAAACAAGCTTTTGTTCACTAAAATTGACAGACCAAAAGAAAAGAATGCATGGAAGAATTTGCTGAAGAGCCTTTCTCTCCTGAAAAAGCATAAGAGCAGGACTGTGGTGAGAATTACTCTCGTAAAAGGATTGAATGACTTGAATGAAGAGGAATATGCAAAATTAATTAAGAAAGCAAACCCGGATTTTGTTGAGGTGAAAGGTTACAGCTGGCTTGGCTTTTCAAGGCAGAGGCTCAAGAAAGAGAACGTGCCTGAAATGAAGGACGTGCAAAAATTTGCTAAAAAACTGAATGAATTCCTGAAATACAAGACTGCAGGCAAAAACCTTGATGCAAGAGTTGTCTTGCTCCACAACACCAAGAAAGGAAAAAAGCTGAAGATAGATTTCAGGAGACAGTGATTCTTTGCGTAAGTTATCTAATCAGGAAAGTATTTTAATATCATAAATAAGAATAGTTTTTGTTTTTGGTTGGTAAAAAGCATTTAGTGGCGTAAGATCAAAGGATTTACTAGTTTGTTTATCTAGTTCATTTATGGCTTTTAATATTTTATCTTTAATTTTATAATTTTTTATGTCAGCAACTTGGATTACTTTTTTTGCATTATAAAAATCTGTCACTATATAGGTTTTGTCTCCGTATCCATCATATATAAAATGTGGTTTTATTAGATAAACCTTGAATTTATTAATTTCATGATTTTTTGTTTTGAGATGATGTTGCATTCTTCTAAAATCTTTAATAATTCCCTCGCCTTCGCCCCCAGATGTTATTTTCACAAAAAATTCTTTTTCTGCAACATCTACTTTTAAAGTCAATCTACGGTGCCCGCCTTTCTGACTTCCTGTTGCTGCTTTTTGAATTCGAATTTTTCCTTCTTCGATAGGTTCCCCGTTAATTAGTTTTCTTTCATTTTCTTTGATCAATTTAAATGTTGTTAAGAGCAAACTCTTATTTTTTTTTACAAAATCTTTAAATGTCGGGGTGTATCCTAAAAATCTTTTTCCTTTTCTAATTTCTTTTAATTTTAATTCTTCGAGGGGAAGCCTCCCTTTTTTTTTAAGGCCGCCGCTTTTTTCTTTTATTGGCCTCTTTCGCTTAAATTGTCTAAAAGAAAAGCTCATACAAAATGTAATTCAGCATAGGTTTTAAATTCTTTTAATGCCTTCTTTTTTCAATTATGAAGAAAAAACTGAAGCTCGGCTTTTTTTCTTTCACTTCATGCGAGGGCTGCGTGATGGTTGTGCTTAATTTATTTAACTCAAAATTCAATGAATTGAGCGAATTCATTGAATTGAAGTACTGCATTCCATTGCTGGAAAAGAATGTAATACAGGAAATGGATGCAGCATTCATTGAAGGCGCAATCGCAAGGCCCTCTGATTTGGAGAAACTGAAGAAGATAAGGGAGAACACAAAAAAGCTGGTTGTATTAGGAGGCTGCGCTGCAACAGGCTGGCCTTCAACGCAAAGAAACTTCTTCCCTGAGGAAATGAAAAAAGAGATTTCAGGGACTGTGAAAAGATTAGGTCAGTTAGAGAAGATTTCCCTTGCAAAGGATTTCGTGAAAGTTGATGAAGTTCTGAACGGCTGTCCTATTGAGTTGAAGGCATTTGAGGATTTAATGGAGAAGCTCTTAAAGGAATTCAATGTGAAGTGATGCAATTGGAAAAGGAAATTGAATTGGAGTCAGTGACAAAGATTGAAGGCCACACAGGCCTCAAAGTAAAGATTTCAGGGAACAAAGTGGAAAAAGTTGAATTGAGGGTTTCAGAGAACAAGCGCTTTTTTGAGGAAGCAGTAATCGGAAAGAATTTCAATGAAATCCCTTTCCTTGTCTCAAGGATTTGTGGGACATGCAGTTCTTCTCACCTGCTTGCCTCAATAAAGGCAATAGAGAACGCCTTTGATTTAAAGCCGAGCTCACAGACCTTGGCTTTAAGGACTCTTTTAATGAATGCCACAATGCTGAGGGATCATGGAATGCACTTGTATTATTTTGTTCTCCCTGACTTATTCGAGAAAGAAAGCATTCTTGAATTCAATGGAAAATTAGAGAAATGGGTTAGGGATTCAATGGATGTAAGGAATGCTGGAGTGCAATTGGCTGAGGCTGTTGGAGGCAGGTCAATTCACCCCCTCACCCCGTTGGTTGGAGGTTTTTCAAAAGTTCCTGAAAAAGAAAAATTAAAGGAATGCATTAAATCCATGAAGAGAATAAGGCTGCAGGTAATTGACTTGATTGACTTGTTTTATAACCATAAAATAAATTTTGAGAGGAAAACAGATTATGTTTGTTTGACAGGAGAACCCTATAATTTCCTTGAAGGAGAAATAATTAATTCAAGGGGCATCTGCATTCCAGAAGACCAAATGCTCAAGTATGTTGAAGAGTTTGTTATTCCTTATTCAAGTGCAAACCAGTTTGAGTTCGATGACAAGGCTTACATGGTTGGGGCCCTCTCAAGGCTTAATTTGAATAAGTATCATTTGCACAATGAAACAAAGAATGATGTAATGAGGGCAGTTGAGAAGTTTCCCTCTAATTCCTGCTTTGACAACAATTTAGCTCAGGCAGTTGAAATGCTGCACTGCATTGATTATTCAATTGAATTGATTGAATTGAATGATTTTGTTAAAGAGGAAGTTCCTGCAATTGAGCCAATAGAGTCAGAGGGCATTGGGGTGGTTGAAGCTCCAAGGGGCACTTTATACCATGAATACCATTTCAATGAAGAGGGAAAGGCAACGCACTGCAATATAATAATTCCAACTGCCCAGAACGCAAAAAACATTGAATCTGACATAAAGGCTTTCATTGAGCCAAAGCTTTCTCTTTCAAAAGAAATTCTTGCATTGGAGTGCGAGAAAGTCATTAGAGCTTACGACCCCTGCATGAGTTGTGCAACCCATTTCCTTAAAGTAGAATGGCTTTAATCTTCTTTCCTGCTTCTCTTGCTGCCTTTTCTTCAGGGTAATTCATTGGGATCCCAATAATTTTTATTTCTTCTATTTGCCCGGTTTTTTTCAAAAGCCTTAAATTGAATGCTGCATCAAAGTCATGGCCTGTAATCCTTGGGGGCAGTTTCACTTTCTCCAAGTCTTCGATTAATTCAACTTTATTTATTCCCTGCACTGTATCCATTGCAATTATCTTTTTACCAAAATTCTTTATTTCTTCCATTGAATCAACGAAAATGAATTCAATTTCAGGGAATTCAGGGCCTAAAAGCAATGCAACCCTTAGGGCAAGTGAATCCTCTTCCACTTCAGGGTTCCCGAAAACAAGTATCTTCTTTCTTTCTTCCATTTTCATTCAACCTTTTTTAATAGAAGGTCTTTCCCTTCCAAGATTTTTGGATTGAATTTCCCGCACTTGGAACAATTGATTAAGATAAACCCATGGCCTCTCTCTGCAATCATTGCTCTTCCCTTGTAGCCGCAAGAGCATTCCACCAAAGAATTTTTTTTATCTATTTCAATTTCCCACTTCACTTCCCTTTTCAATGCCTGCCTTAATTCTTCTTCTGTGAGCTCAGATATTTCTCCTAATTCAAGAAATATTCTCTTAGGCTCTCTTCCATTCAATTTCTTTCGCGCTTGCATTACAATTTCTCCCACTATTGCGTGCTCGTGCATTTTTTTCCCTCTTCAGCTGAAAAGCAATTTCAGCAAAAACATAAAATTGAATTTAGGCCTTTCCCTCAACTGGATTTTGGCGAAGCTTTCAGAAATCAGCTTGTTTGCTTTACTGCTTTTATTCGCTTTCCTTACAATCCAATTCAATAAGAACTTCATTCTGCCTGCTTTCTGCAGCCTGAAGCTTCTCTTCAGTTCAGGCCATAATTCTTTCCATAATTCCTTTTCGTATTCGCTTAATTTTCTCTCAAAACTCTTATCATCTTTCTCTTTCACTGCTTCCCCTATTGCTTTTGCTGCAATTATCCCGCTTGCAACAGAATTGGATACGCCTTCGCCTGAAAAAGGGTCTACAAGCCCTGCTGCGTCACCTATCAAAAGGCAGTTCTTTTCCTGAACCTTCCTTTTCTTTGAGCCGAAGGGCAGCTGCCATCCCTTTAATGGTGTAATTCTTCTTGCATTCCTGAATCTTTCCTTGAATAAGGCTTCCTTTTTTATTATTCTCTGAAGTTCTTCCCTCAAATTCTTTCCCATCTTTTTCATGTCATATTCAATTATTCCTAATCCCACATTGTACAGGCCTTCTGCTTCAGGGAAAATCCAGAAATAGCCTGGAATCAATTCTTTGATGAAGTGAATTTCAATCTTGTCCTTGCAGCCCTTAACATTCTTGTAATAAGCCCTCAAAGCAATGCAATTATGTTTTTCATCGTGCTCTCTTCCCCTGATTTTCTCCGCAATAAGTGAATTTGCCCCGTCTGCCCCCACAATAACTTTTGCGTGGAATTCTTTTTCTTTTCCTTTTGAATCAATTCCTTTTACCCCAATTATTTTTCCTTTTTTTTTAATAAGGCCTTTAACTTCAAATCTTTCAATTGCTTTCACTGACCTGAATGCTTTTGCTTTTTCGAACAGGATTCCGTCAAAGTCTTTTCTTTTGAACACATATCCTGAATGCTTTCCTTTTATTATTTCAATTGGAATTTCTGCTGTAATTCCTTCAGGCGAAGAAATTTTTATTCCATAAATTTTTTTGTGCTCTCTCTTCAAAATATCTTTCTCTATTTTTAGTTCCCTGAGGAGGGCCAAGGTCTTCCAGCTTAAGCCGTCACCGCATGCCTTTTCTTTCGGCATTTTCTCTTTCTCTAAAAGCAAGGTCTTAATGCCCTGCATGCCCAAAAAGCATGCGCAGCTCGAGCCAGCGGGCCCTGCCCCAACTATTATTGCGTCAAATTCTTTTTCTTGCTTCAAAATTTTTCCTCCATTTTTCTTTTCTTTTTTCTTTGAATTTTTTCCTCCACTTAATCCCTTTTTCTATACTATACTCGTTAAATGACCCCATAAATTTTTTTAATAATTTGAAAGAAGGTGTTAAAACCATTAATTGTTTTTTTGGCGGAATTTTAAGTTCTTCTGACATGCTTTTTAGGTGGCCAGCCCCAATAATTGCCGCATCAAGCTTTTTCCTTTTTATTTCATGAATCATTGTTTTTTGGTATAATGTTTTTGAAATATAATAATCTTTGTATTTTGGAATTGGCTTCTTCAATGCTTTTGTTAAGAATATTTTGTAAAATTTCCATTCCCCATATATTTTGGTATATCTTTCTGGAAACAATGGAATAAGTTTTATTCCATTTTTATTGCAATATCTCACTGTCAGTATAGTAAGTGAATCCAGGCCTTTTTTTAATTGGTCGCTTGTTACCTCAAGTCCAACAATCATTCCTTTCTTTAAAAATTTATCATAGGCTTTTTTGATTTTGGGCCATGTATAAAGAGTAAAAACTACCCTGCTTTCTTTTTTGAACATTTTTTTTAGTAACTCGTCTAAATGTGAACCATGCTGCACTCCAATCAAGAAAGGCTTCTTTTCCATATCTAATTCTTTTCCTTTTAGTTAAATATAATTTTTTTGCCGGTTAATTTCAATTCAGCAATTCATTTCACTATTTTTGCTATTGCCATCCCGCCTAGCAAGAAAATTATAAGGCTTTCTATTGCCCACTCTGCCACCAGCATTAATGGCAGGTTTATGAGCAGTATCATTGAAAGGCTTGATGGAATTGCTGCAACCAGGAATAATATTAGGCCGTAATTCAGTCCTTTTGCTGTAGGATCTTTGCCTGGCACTGCCTTCTTTATTTCACTGTACACTATTGCGTAAAGCAGTGCTGCAATGAAACCGAATGCAATTGAATAATATGTAAATTCTGCTGGCGGAGGCCCTGCAGTAGGCATCATTATCTTGCTCCACACTGCAAAGTAAGTTGGGTCAAAGTAGTAGCTCATTGAAGCAAATGCCCCTAGAGTGTGAATTATGTAGCCTATTACTGTGAATATTATTGCTGCAATTATTATTTGTTTATAATTCATTTTTTTCCCCCCATTTTACTTTAATTTTTTTGTTTTTTCATACAATTTCTCTAACTCTCTCTCAATGTTTTTGGTCGATTTCTCTTGCGCTGTATTCACCGCGTTTTCTGAGAACTTTAACATTAATTTTTGTGATGAGTGCAGTTTAATTATTTTTTCTGCCAACTGCTTTTCATTGAATGCCTTAAATAAAAATCCATTCTTTCCGTTTTTTATTGCTTCAGGTATTGCAAGGAAATCTGCTCCAATGCACGGAAGCCCTGCTGCCATTGCTTCAAGAACTGTAAGGCCTTGTGTTTCTATTGTGCTTGCTGTAACAAAGATGTCGCTCTCAATTACTTTTCTGGCCAATTCCTTTCCCCTGAATGCACCAAGGAATTGCACTTCTTTCTCTAATCCTTCTTTTTTTGCTTCCTCTTTCAGGGACTCAATTGCAGGGCCCTCCCCTATGACCCTGAATTCCACAGGAAATTTTTCCTGCTTTAATATTTTCACTGCCTTTATTATTACCTCAATGTTTTTCTCGTAGCTTATCCTTCCAAAGTAAACCAATTTAATTTTTTTTGAGTCAAACTTTTTTTTCCTGAATTCGTTGAACAACTCAAAATCTATTGCATTGGACAGCTCAAACACATTCTTCAATCCATGTGCTTCCAGTTCTTTTTTCATTGCCTCCGAAGGCGTTGTAATTACATTGCAGTTCTTGTAGAATAATCTGGTGTAAGCCCAGCTGATCTTTTTTGCTATATCTGTTTTTTTTATTAGTGGCAGGGGCAGGTAAACCAAAAATTCAGGGAGCAGTGTGTGATAGGTTCCAATTAAGGGCTTTCTCATTATTTTTGCCAGGCTGACCCCGATCCATCCAAGAGAGAAAGGCGTGTGCACGTGAATTATGTCTGGATTGAATTTTCTTGTTGTCTCTTCTGCTTTTATTGACACTGGAGGCGAAATCCTGTACTCCTTGTATGTGGGCAGATTGATTGCAGCAATCCATTGCACCTTAATTTTTTTATTTAATTTTAATCCGGCTTTTTTTTCTTTTGGTTCAGGGGCAAAAATTATTATTTCATGGCCTTTTTCCGCCAGGGCATTGCACGAATTGACAATTGAAGTAACAACGCCGTTTATCTGAGGCCAAAAAGTGTCAGTGAACACAGCAATCCTCATTTTTTTCCCCACACAATAAGTTTTATATATTAAGAAGTTTATATATTTAGTGATTGCTTTGAATAAAAAAGCGAATGTAAATTTCTTAAAGCTTGCCCTTTCAATTATAGCCTGCGAGTTAGCAGGAATTGTAGGCTCAATTTTCACTTTCCCCTCAATTGCAACTTGGTATATTCTGCTTCAAAAGCCTGCTTTCAATCCCCCCAACTGGATCTTTGCCCCTGTATGGACAACTTTATTTTTTCTCATGGGAATTTCCCTTTACTTAATCCTTGAAAAAACAAAAGAAAACAAAAAAGCAAAAACAGCAGTTTCCTTGTTCTGTCTGCAGCTTTCCTTGAATGTATTGTGGTCCATTATTTTCTTTGGCTTGAGGCAGCCCCTTTACGCTTTTATTGAAATAATTATCCTTTGGATTTCAATTGCAGCAACAATCTTTGCATTCCTGAAGATATCAAAAAAAGCAGCCTATCTTTTGTTCCCCTACATTTTGTGGGTTACAATTGCAGCATTCCTTAATTATTCAATAATGGTCTTGAACCCGTGAAAAATTCATATTAATTATCTTTCGTTTTAAGATTGCCTTTATTTCCCTCTACCCTAAAAGTAAAAAGGAGGGCAAGTACTGCAATGATTATTGCAAAATAACTTTGAAAACCTTCTCGAGTTTGATATTGCAAAATAGCATAATCATAATTAGTAATCACATTAACTGTTGCTTCTGAAATATTAATCATACTAGAATCTTCCTTTTCAGAGTCTTTTTTTACTATTTCTAGGCACAAAAGTATTTTCCAACTTCCACTCTTCCTTATTTTGTTAGTAGATAACCTATTTTTTGAAAGCAGTTCATCAGTTATTGGGCTAGTATAACTAAGACGTTGCCCTTCAAAAACATTACTTAGTATCACTCCTTCAAATTTTTTTTCTTCATCATTAATATCACCACAATTTTTTTGAGCTTCTTCTTCAGGCAAACCATACATCCTTAGATTTGCTCTCAAAAATTTAGGTTTTCCATCAATAAAAATGTTAATATCTCTTGCAAAAATATTATCGCCAGCAATAAAAAAGTAATGAACGGGTACACCAGAAGCCGTGTTTGATAAAAAAATCCACCCCATTATATTCCAATCTTCGCCATACGATAAAACTTCCACTTGCTTTGGCACATCTTTTATATTAAGTGGGGTTGTAACTTGAAGAGCAACAAATATTACCAAAACGCCTATAACCACAAAAATAACAGGGGAAATATATGGTGCGATTTTATCTTGAAAAAATTTCAATCCCCCAAGAAGGAGATCAGATGCTTCTTTAAGCATTATTTTTTCTCTATTGATTTTTTTGAATTTTGTAGGTTTGTCCTTTTTTTGTTTAGCCATCAAAACTCCTTTTTATATTTATTTGCTGCCAGCTATTGATTCCTTCTTCCAATATTTATTTTAGGTTTTTGGTTTAAAAAAAGGATAAAGTTACCTTTAGAGGAGTAGCTCGGAGCGCCCTGGCCGGGATATCCGCCCAGAGGGAGCTTAACTAGCCCCTGATGGGAATCGAACCCGAGTCGCAGCCTTTCCGCCCCTTTTCTTTCTTTAAAAGAAAGAAAAGTGGTAGGTTGCCCCAAAAGAAAGAATTACAATAATTTTCTAATTTTTCTTTGGGGTCATAGCACTTTCTTTTCTAAAGAAAGGGCTATCGACAGGGCCGCATCCTAACCGCTAGACTACCAGGGCGTTTTATCCTGTTTTTGCGGTAAAAAAGAATTAGTGGGGAGTTTTTTTATTTGTTTCGGCTTTCCTTTGATTTTGAATTCTTTTCTCTCCATAAATAAACTATTGCAATTATTATCAAGGAGAAATTTATTATATTGAATTCTATTGCGTGGTACTGCGGCTCAGAATATGATATAGGGGAAATGAAGGTGAATTTTGATAGGGGCCAGAAGATTTGGTGCGCGTAATCCGCGTGAGTGAAAAGGTCCAAGACATTATGGAACCCCAAGCCAAAAATTATGCCCTTAAAATTATTGAATTTTATTATGATTACAATTGAAATTATTGCAAAAACTATGAATGAGTGCAGTAAATTTGACGCTTGGAAGGCAATCGAGCCCTTATAGAAAGAAAGGAATTGAGTGAAACTTAATCCTAAGAGTGTTGTAATAATTAGGGTTGCAATGAATGGAATGTCTGGGATTATTGATGTTATTACTGCCTGTTTAACCCAGTATTTTTTTCTTGCAAGGAAATAAGTCCAGAAGGCGTGAGAGAAGGTGTCCATGTGGGTATTCCTTTGTTTTCAGATAAGCTTCTTTTTTGCCTGAGTGTCTGTAAGGTGTATTACGTTTACAGGGCAGCTTTGCCCTGCATTCATGTTGCAGCCTATTTCATTCAAGTCTGTTTTCTTTGGCTTTGACTTGTCGCCTGCCATCTCCCAGTTGTCTGGGCAGACTGCAGCGCAGGCCCCACAGCCAATGCAGTTCGCCTTGTCGTGTTCTATCTTGTATTTTGCCATTCAATCACCTTTTTTTTGAATTTGTTTTGTTTAATTCTTTCACTATTTCATTAACTTCTTTTTCTGTCATCCCGTGCGCCAGGCAGCCCTGCTCTAAGGTTTCGTACATTGAGACATGGCAGCCTATGCAGTGCATTCCGTGCTTTATCATTGTTGCTGCTGCTTCAGGCTTTAATTGGAGTATTTCTTGCATTATCATTTCTTTTGTTATTTTTTTCATTTCAATTCACTGAATACATTTATTCTTTGATTATTAATTTCATAGAAAATTATTATAAATCAATGCTGCATGTCTGCAATCATTCCAGCAAAAATCTTTACCCTTTTTTTCATTTATAGCGGAATTCTAAGCAAGAAGATTTTAATGAATAGCTCTATGGACAAAAACATCAGCGAGTGAACAATGCATTCAAACAAAAGCCTGTTGTTGATATTCGATGAAATTAATTTTTTCTTAGCTCCATTAAATCTCATTTTCATAACAAGCCTCCAAACGTTTTCCCCAGTAAAAGAAGCGGAGCTGGATTATAAAACGGTTTTCCTCGTTAAATATATTTTAATATATTAAATATACAGAATATATTTTCTATATTTTTTATATTAAAAAAATAGTATTATATTTTTTTTGTTTTAATTATTATATGTATGAAGAGAAAGGTCATAAGGCAGGGGCACAACACTTTTACTGTTACTATCCCCATTAGGTGGGCCAGGCAGCAGGGCCTGAGCCCTGGCTCTGAAATTGATTTAGTTGAAAAAGGAAATTCTCTTGTAATAAACACTGACAGGGTCAATACCAACGGCAACACCAGGGCTGAAATTGACATTACGGGCATGCCCAATAAGCTTTTATGGCGTTACATTTCCGCTGTGTACAGGGCAGGCTATGATGAAATAAAAATCAATTTTGACAGCACTGAAAACAATAACGAGAAATTGAATGAATTGTACTATAAAAAGCTTTCCCCAAGCTTCAGTTATGAAAAGCTCTCGCCAAACTTAAGTGACGAAAGCCTTAACCTCTATGACAACACTGACTGGTTTTACAGGGGCCTTGTGCCTAAAAGAGTGCCTAATATTACTGCGCTTGATTCAATTCAGGCTTTAGTGAACAGGTTCATTGGAGTGGAAATAATTGAGCAAAAACAAGGTTATGTGGTAGTAAAACAGTTGGGGGAAATTTCCTACAAGGAATTTGACAACGCATTGAAGAGAATTTTCATGCTCTTGATTTCAATGGGAAAAGACGTATTGGATGCAATAGAAAAAAAAGATTTTTCAACGCTCAGAACAATTCACATGATTGACACAAACATTGACAGGTTTCAAGACTACTGCTTCAGGGTGCTTAACGTTAAAGGCTATGATGAATACAAGAAAACATCAACAATCTATTCCACTATTTTCCTGCTTGAGCTTGTAGGGGACGAATACAAGATAATTGCACAGCATGTAACGCAAGACAACCACAAGTACAAGAAGAACTGCCTGAAATTGTTAAGTGAAATCAACTCCCACTTTGAATCCTATTACAACCTGTTTTGCAGTTTCGACCTGAAGAAGTCAGTAAAAATTTTTGAGAGAGAAGAGGAAATCGAAAAGAATGTAAGAAAGCTTTACGAGAAATGCTCTGACGAAGAAAAAGAATTGTTGCATCACCTGAAAAAGATAGCAAGGCTTACTATTTCTCTTGTAGAATTGGCAATAGACCTGAAAGCCGAAAAATCCTTCGAACAAGAACCTTCACCAAAAATAAAAAACTAAAAATAAAAAAAGCTTTCAATTAAAAGCAAAAATTAAAATAGAATAAAAGAGTAATCCCGCCTCCCAACGTTTGGCAGGGAGCGCAAATTCAGCTGCCTATTCAATCGTTGCTTTGCAGCAAATATTTTTTGTATTGGTTTATATAGACTTGGTAAAGGTATTTTATGAATGGTTTTTCTTTTTTCTTTGCGTCAACTTCTTTCAAAACCAAATAATAAAGCATTTTCTCGGAGTTGTAAATGTTTAATAGCGGGTAATTGTTTTTGAAAAGAATATGATTCATCAGCAATCTTGAAATTCTTCCATTACCGTCCATGAAAGGGTGTATTCTAACAATTTTCAAGTGCACTAAACCCGCTAATTCAAATGGGTGCAAAATTTCTTCTGCTTGTTTGAACCACGAAAAAAATTTGTCCAATTCCCTTAGAACTTCTTCTGGTTTTGGTGGCAGGTAATTGCCAACAATGTTTTGTTTTGTCCTTATTTTTCCAGCTTCTGGGTGAACTTCTTTCATTTCTATTGAATGCAGTTTTAGCAATAGGTTTTGGTCAAATTTGCCCTTGTAGTCAAACAGGAAGTCAATACATTCTTTCATGTTTTTTACTTCTTTTATATCCCTTTTTGCATATTTTGTTTTTGGTTTCTTTCCTTCAAGGATGTCTTTAGTGTCCTCGTAGCTTACCGGAACGCCTTCTATTGCGTTTGTGTTGTAAATAAAGCTAATGATTTGCTCTTTTTCTGTTCTCCAGAGCGTTTTGTCAATTTTGTGTTTCTTCAAATAGTTTGTTTTGAGCAGTTCAATTACTTTGATTTGTTTTGAAGTCAATAAGCGTTTGATTGGCTGAACAAGCTCGATTTCCTTTTCGGCTTCCGCAAGATTTACCAAATCAGTTCCTATGTATTTTCTTATTTTTTTCCACTTGTCTTTAGAAATACGCACGTTTTTTGACAAATAGAAATATTCTTTGCCGCCAATCTTTTTCTTTTCGATATAGCTCATAAGATAATTAGGGAGCACAAAATTTAAAAACCTATTTTAGGGAGCACATTTAATAAAAAGCCGTTTTTGTGGTCACCAAGCAGTTATTACACAAATGTGCCAAAAACCTATGTGTAATAACTAAAAATGTGTAATAAATCCCGCCTCCCGGATTTGCTTGGATTTGTGGTTGTTAGTAGGTAGTTGGTGGTTTGTGGAATTGTTTGCTTTATTTTACTCATAAAATCACCTCTTAGTTGATAATCATTCTTTGTCTATTTTTGCTCTTATAATGTGGATATTCCTCCAGATATTTCTCAGCCAGTTTAAAATCATTAAATTTCGAAAAAATGAATCTCGTTGAGTAAATTACTTGAAGATTATTTTCAAATGTTACTCTTTCTTCCTTTACAGATTCTTTGTCTGGAAGTAAATCAATGATATTCAAATCGGAGTAAGGGCTATTTGCAAGAGCTTCTATTCTAAAACGTTCTTTCTTCAAGGATTTTGCTCTACTTAAATCACACAATTTTACATCTGGATTCACTAAAATTAAAAGCAATTTATCCGATACAGGGAAATGTAGCTGAACGCCTTTGCATCTAAGCCCTAAATTTCCCCTAAATGGTTCTGGTTCTAACTCATTATAAATTGCGCAGGGATTGTCTGATGTCCAAAAGGGCGTATTAGTATAATTTACACACAGTTTCCAAGACATTTCTTTAAACATTATGTCTGAAATCTCTGGAAAACTTTTTAGTACTGCTCCCAGATGTAGTCTTTTTAGGCTGTCTTCACTTAATGTAACACTTCCTTCTACAAAATTTGGGATATTGTGTTTACCAACTATATTGATTAGTCCATCTGACATTTCCTTATAAATTAGCCTTGTTTCGTTGGTTCTTAAAAACTGAATTGCAATAAAATCAGAGATAATTTTTTTGTCTATGTAAGTTAGCTGATTGAGGTCTTTGTGTTCTATTAATTTTTTCAATGCTGTCTTGAACAATCCTTCAAAATGACAAAAAATAGTTTCTATCTCTTGGGCTATTTCTTTTGAATAGAAATAATTTTCCATGCCTATCGCTGATGTGTCTGAAGAAAAAATTTTTCCATTTTCTTTATCAAAAATGTTCAAATAAAATTTGTTTCCTTTCATTTTTGCAAATCCTTCCAGGTATGTTTGCGGGACATAATGCTGTTTGATGGGCTTATTTGTCAGACCTTTTCTTGTCGGTTCTGTTTCCTCTGGCATTTTGACACCTCAATTTTCATTTGGATTTTTGAGTCTCACTTCTATTCTAATCGGAACCACTTTTCTTATCTGACCAAACCTATCCGCAGCCAATGAATCTCTTATTACGGCGTTAAGCCTATCAAATCCATTTGATTTTTTCGGGCTCATAGCGTAAGCGTAGCTTATCATCATCATTTCGTAAAACATTTGTCGAATTGTTTCCTGTTCTTGAATCCAGGCGTGATTCATGTAGTGTTTGATGTAAGGCTCGAATTGTTTTCCTTCCTCTTCTGAAAACCTTCGTGCTGTCAAGTGCCATCTTTTTTTTATTACAATGAAATTGTGTTTCTTGTATAGGAATTTAGAAAAGAGAGTTGCAAGGCCTGCGTAGTCCACAGAATAGATATTTTCATAAGCGCCCTTCTTTCTCCTTTCGGTAAATGCACTGGTCTTAATTAGCCCCTTTTTTTCAAGGTTTTTCATTTTCCGCAGAATGTTCTTCCTCTTTGCATAGCCCTTCTCATCTTCCAATAACTTAGATGTTGTAACCTTCTTATTTTGCAGAACCTTTTTGAGGAGCGCTGCATATTCTGGATTGTCAATAAAATTCGGTTGTGGCATATATTCTCACTTTCATAAGTATGAAACTTGGAAGATATTAAAAAGGTATACCTAACTCATCCAAATATGCATACAACAATAAAGCTTCACAAAGAAACTTTGTCTGTTTTGAAACAAAATAAGCCTAATGGTGTGACTTACGACTATTTTCTTAGGGAATTACTTCGAAATTGGAAGGAGGGGCGAGTTTAATGCTCGTTAAGGACTATGAAAAGGCCGCTTCCAACTGCCACCGTTGCGGCAAGAAAGCTGTGCTGGATTACGACCTTTCATTCTATTGCAAGCAATGCGCTTTACAGATGCTTTCCTCAGTAATCCAAGATTTACAGAGGTTAGAGGATGAAAAATGACTCTTTTTTGCCCGAACAGAAAAGCCGAACAGCCCCACTACGTAGGGCAGACCTGCAAGTACTCCTGGCTATCAGAAAGGGTGTAAATTCTGTAACAATGCTTTCAAAGGAAGTATGCAGAGGCAAGTCTACGGTGTCTGAAAGGCTGCAAAAGCTTGTTAAGCAGGAGCTTGTAAAAAAGAAAGATTCCCTCTTTTACCTCACTTCTCCTGGCGAAATGGCTTGTTCGGCTTTAGCACGACTACCACCCAACGAGAGGATTTATTTTCGCTTGCACAAGTATACTTTCTCTGCCCCTTTTTTGAAGAAGTCTGCCAAACTGGAAGAAGAATTGAATTCTCATGGCCGGAGGTTCTCTAAGCAGTACTATTTTGATAGGGCTCAATTTCATACTAAGCGAGATTCTGTTACTGCAATGTTTTATTCTGAGTCAGTTAACTTTGTTTTGCCTTCTATCCCTTCTCCTGATTTGATTGTTGCTGAGGCTCGTGCTGTAAGATTGTCTAATCTTGTTGTGGATTTGGTGGAGCAGGACTTTCCAGCCACTAAGGTTGGAACTCCTAAGATGACTTCGCATGTTGACGATAATCACATTGCTATTGTTAATTGCCCGTTGACTCTCGAATTCGAAGAGTTCAGGAATAATTTTGGTGAAACCTACTGCTTTAAGGGAGACAAGGTTGAGATTGATTTTTCCTGCGGAACTGTTGAATTGGAATGCGTGGACAAGCTGCAAGCAAAGGAAGGCTGCTATAGAATAGGCAAGTTATGCAATTGGGTTGTTAAGGACAACAATCTGGAGAAGCTGATGAAAATTGTTGAGAATCTGGACTCATTTGGTAATATCCAAAAGTAATAGGTAATAGTGGTTTTTGTGGACTGGACTCCTGAGCGAATTGACAAATTTAGGGAATTACTGGCTGAAGGAAAGGATTTGGATTATATAGCCGGCTACTTCGGAGTTAGCTATGCTGCGGTCAAGCAGGCCAAGTATTTTCATAAGGTAAAGAAGCTTAAGCCGGGGAAGAAGAATGTTCAATTGAAAGAGGCTAAAGCGCTTAATAAGCGTGATTTGGCCTCGAGGATTCGTGTCCTTAAGGGAGAAGAACTCAGAAAAGAAGCCCCTGTATTTGGCTTTTCTGACAAGCAGTTAAGGCAGTGGTTTGATGAAACTGAGGGAGTAGACAAATTCTGCAAGGACGTGCTTAGAATTGAATTGCAGCCCTATCAGTTGCAGATGGTTGAATTGATGCTTTCCCGGAAGCGCTGCTGCTTTGTTCTTGGCCGGCAGAGCGGAAAGGACTTCTGCATCGCCTGCTTTGCGCTATGGCTTGCAATAGTTAATCCTAATCAGAGGATTTTGCTTGTTTCTGCTGCTCAAAGGCAGTCTGATTTGCTGTTTAATCGCATTATGCAGTTTATTGCTTCCTCTAATGAATTGTTTGACTCTGTTCAAAAGAGCAACATGGAAGTAATCCAGCTCACGAATGGCTCTGATATTTACTCTCTTCCAAGCACTTCCTACATCAGAGGCTTCACCGAAGTTACTTTTATTTTCCTGAATGAGGTTGCTCACGGAATCGGAGCGGAGACACTTCAGGCTTGCGAACCAATGTTGGCCGTAAAGCATGGTTCGCTTGTTATGATGTCTTCTCCTTTGGGTACAAGTGGTGTTCTTTGGGAAGCCTACAATAATCCATTTTATGCTAAGCTTAAGCTTCCTTCAAGTGTGAACAAATTCATTTCACGGGACTGGCTTGAAGAGCAGAAGCGAACAATGTCTTCAATTGCTTACGATTGCGAAATCAATGCAAACTTTTCCCAAGCAATTGATTCCTACTTCAAGCTTGAGATAATTGAATCAGTTTCGCAAGAATATTCTCTGAGGCAAACTTGCCCAAAAGAGCCTGGCAAGAAATATTTCGCTGGAATTGATTGGGGCAGAATCCAGGATTCAAGCGTTGTTACAATTGTTTCAAAAGATGTGGATGAGCTATTAAAAGTTGAATCAATAATTGAAATGCAAGGCGTTCCCTTCAAACAACAGGAAGAAAGAATTAAGCAACTTCATTCAGAGTGGGATTTTGAAAACATTGTTTCAGAATACGCTGGCCTTTCAATCAATTCCTGTGAGAACCTGGACAGGGCGGAATTACCTACTGAATTTTTTACTCCAACTTTGGATAGCAAAGCAGAGGCCTACAATCATTTGCTACGGAAAATGGAAAATGGCGAAATAGCCATCTCATTACACGACAAGTTGCAGTATGAACTGCGTGTTTTCAAATTTGAAGTTAACGCTCAGGGAAAGATGCGTTTGCATCATCAGCAGGGAGGGAGCGATGATTTTGTGGATTCTCTTTGCTATGCTATTTGGGCTGCAAGAGAATCAAGGGGCTTCAGTTTTAATGAACCAATTTATTAGGTTTTTGACTTAGGAAATATTCAGGGAGAATCTAAATGCAAGACTTCAAAAAATTAAATGTGTGGCAAAAATCTCATCAATTTGCTCTGGGTGTTTACGAGGAAACGGCAAAATTTCCCGCCAGTGAAAAATATGGAATAATCTCACAGCTTCAAAGAGCAGCTTCTTCAATTGCAGCCAACATTGCTGAAGGAACAGGCAGACAAACTAACAAGGGCTTCCTAAGCTATTTGTACGTTGCAATGGGTTCAGTAAAAGAATGTGAATCTTTTCTGTTGCTGGCAAAAGATTTAGGATATTTGAAAAATGAAGCGTTGTTTTCAGACCTTGAGAGTATTGCTAAGATGTTGAATATGCTAATTAAAAGTGTCCAGGCAAAATAATTGCATCAATTGGTTTTGAAATAGTTTCTTGAATATTCTCTAAAAATTTTTATCAATTCTTTTGTCTTTTCTCCCACTCTAAATTTTTGTGTACCTATTTGATTTATTGGCAGAACCCCAAACACCGTACTCGTAATAAAAAATTCTTCATATTCCCCTAACTTGCCCAACTCGATTTTTCCTTCTTTTATTGTCATTAATTTACTGGCTTCTCTTTCAAGTATGTGTTTTGTTGTACCTTCAAGAATTGCTTGTTTTGGTGGAGTTATAAGAATATTGTCTTTAACCGCAAAGAAATTGCTTCTTGTCCCCTCAGTAATGCAATTTTCTCTATTAACAAACAAAGCCTCCACAGCATCTTGCTTAAAGGCTTCTCTCAATGCTATGTAATTCAAGAGCATATGCGTGCTTTTCGCTTCAGGCAAATATCTTTCCCCCTTAAACGTAATTACTTTCACTCCTTTTGAATAAAGCTTTTTGGGATAGAAGTGAAAGTTAAGTGCAAAGATGTAAACTCGTAAAGGTTCTTTTTCAATACCTCCAAAAATTATTACTCTCAATAAGGCGTCTTTAATTTCATTAGCTTTGATTAACTTGTTTATCCATTCCAATATTTCTTCTTTTGAGTAGCTTATTTGCAAATCTATTGCCTTGGCAGATTTGAACAGCCTTTCTGCATTGAGTTCTGGGTGAAACGCTTTGCCTTTTAGCACTCTTATTGATTCGTAAACTCCAAAATCAAAAAAGTTGGCTTTGCTTTTTACAGGAATTGTAGCCATTTCTTCCTCTACAAGTTTTCCATTAACTAACGCATATTTCATAACAAATCACTGATTTTCTCTCTTTCTCTGATTACGTGTGATTTTTTACCTGCTACCACAAGCTCTGCTGGTCTTGGCCTTGAAAGGAAGTGACTGCTCATCGAGTAGCCATATGCGCCGACGTCCAAAATTGCAAGCAAGTCTCCATCCCTAAGAGGTGGAAGTTTTTTGTTTTTTCCAAGAAAGTCAATTGACAATGTTGTATTGCCACAAACGTCTCCTTCAATATGTTCTTTGGATTCTATTTCAGTGGCCTTTACTATTCTGTGCTCTGCTCCATACAAGAAAGGTCTCATAAAGTGGGTAAAGCAAGTGTCGGTTCCAATAAACAGCTTATTCGTATGTTTGATGCTAACAACTCTTGTTAACAATGTTCCAGCTCTTGCAATAATGCTTCTGCCAGGCTCCAATATTAATACTACTTTTCGCTCTTTCTTTTTTGAGAGATTACTCATCAGTTGGGTAACTTCTTTCCCCAGCTTATTCCAGTCAAACTCTTTAGGCTTTTCTGAATAATCAACTCCAAAGCCACCGCCGATATCAATGTATTCTATTGAATCAATTTTTTCAGCCAACCAAACAAGCTTTTTCAGCATTTTGATAAATGGCTTTACCGATAAAATGTTCGTGCCAAGATAGGTTTGAATTCCATTAAGTTTCACTTTGTATTTCGAAGCAATTTCAAGAGCCAGTGGGAGTTGTTCTTCATTTAAGCCTAATCTGCTTTCGTTTCCCACTGCTTTTAAGCCCATTTCAGCAGGAAGCTGTATCTTCAAATTGAGCCTTAGACCTACTTTACTCTTTGGATTTAGTTTACAGTAGTCCTTTAACTGCTCTAAAGAGTCTACGTTTATCTGAAGGTTTTTTTCTTTCAGGAAAAGAAAGTCCTTTTCGTTTAAGTTTGTTCCGGAAAAGATTATTTCTTCAGGCAAATAACCCGCTTTGGTAGCAATGAATACGTCCCCTGGTGAACAAGCAGTTACTTGGATGTGCTCTTTTCTAAGAAGTTTAAGTATCTGAATATTATTGTTGCAAAAAAGGGCGTAATGTATCCGCTTTGGCTCATAGTTGATAAATTCTCTAATCTTTTTGATATTCCCCTTTATCTCGCACGCTTCATATACATAGAGCGGTGTTCCATAAATCTCTGCCAATTCTTTTGCTTGAAATTCTCCCAAGTAAAGTTCGTTGTTAATTGTTTTCATGTCTACCGCCAATTAGCTATAATGAATTTGTGCGGCGGACTTTATTGGATTTTACCCTCAAGTGTGAGGTAGGCGAAAAATAGTGATTAGCTAAGTTTGTTCTATTGATTTTATCAGGTCTGGTAAAAGCTTGCTTTCTGCTCTTTTAAGGTGCTCTCGGTAGGTTGCAACCGAAATGCCCATTGTTTTGGCCAATTTGTTTAAACCTGTTCTTTTAGGCCATTCATAATAGCCATTTTTCAGTGCAACTTCTATTGCTTGTTGTTGTTTTTCGGTTAGCATCGGCATTAAGTGGGAGAAGTAAATATCCTTCAGTTTTGTCTCTTCTATTTTTAGCACGTCATTCTCCTTGAAGTGCTTTCTGATATCTTTAAGGAATTCTGTCAGAAATTTTTTCTTCCATGTAGCAAGCTCCCAGTACTCAAACCCATCTGGTGTTACTATATTAGGCTTTACAAATAAAAGTTTGGGATTATAAAAAGAACTTGGAATCTTATCTGCTCTGACTTCAATAAAAAATATCTTGTTGCCATCAACTTCCAGCTCATTAATCCTTTTGTCTTCCTTCATGTCCTCAATAAACTTTTTCACGTCTTGTGGTTGACCTTTCAAAGTATGAAGTTGTGGCGCATAAGTTTTTCCCTCGGAAATAAAAATATTGAACGGAATGCCCACCGTAGTCACATTAAATTTTTGGCACCTGTTTCCAATAACACAATCGTGCCTTACTCTAATTTTTCCAATCCACATAAAACCTTATATGTGAGGTAAGACATATATTTCTTTCTAAAAAGCTTTTGTTGCGTCATCCCATTTTTTGTAACCCGTATATTTTTCTTATTGCATCATCGACATCTCTCCCGCTCAAATGTACATACCTTGCGGCCATGTCCGAGCTTTGTGTCCAGCCAAAGAATTGCTTCAGTTGTGCTTCAGTGAGGTGCTTTGCCAAATGCGTTGCTCGGCTGTGCCTGAACATGTGCGGATTGTAGCGCTTGTTTATGTTAGCTCGTTGAAAAGTGGTTCGAAGGATTTTCTTAACACTGCTATAACATAGCTCCCTGTAAGTATCTCGTTCTCCCTGCTTCCTGAAATCTCCCTTTCTTTCATTCATCTTAATCCAAACAAGGGAATCAGGATTATTCTTTAGTGGGTGCCTTTCAAGCCACTGCTTCAACAAGGTAGCGCTCCTTACAATTGGAATTCTTCTCTGGCCAGTCTTGCCATTTACTTGAATAGAGGAAATGTCTTCACCGAAGGTTACGTTCTTTATTCGCAATGTCAGCATTTCGCCAATCCTTGCACCGCTCTCATAGAGAACATAAATGAAGGCCTTGTTTCTAACAAACTTTGCTGCCTCAACAAGCTTCGGAACCTCTTCCTCTGTAATCAATTCCTCTGGGAGAATGCTATTCTTGGGTTCAGTGTTCTTAATCCAGCTAACAATGCGAGGATAGTATTCATCTTCTCCCAAAAGCCATTTGTAGAACCGCTTGAGAATTATCCTGTAATCGGATTTTGTCCAAGCAGAGTAGTTTCTTTGTTCCAGGGAGCAGAGCAATGCTTCAATATCCTCTTTGGTTACTTCACTGAAAGATTGTCCAAGAATTCGTGCAATATCCCTGAGCATGTACACTGTTTTCTTCAACCTGATAGCCTTGATTCCCTGTGCTCGCATTGAATTGATGTACTTGACTATGGTTTGTTTGTTCTCAAGTAGTATGTCGGTTGTGGTTAGTGCCTGCAAAGCAGATTGTAGCCTCTTTTCAGAGGAATAGATGTCGTAGTTTTTACCACTAACTACTAACTCACTAACCACCAAACCGGTATAATCCCGCCTCCCGGATTTGCACCGGGGACCTTCCGGTCGCCGCTTTTTTTTAAGCAAAATAATGCTTCCGTAACACCTCACAAGAGGTGTTTACAGCCCGTTTTTCTTTTGGATAGACGGTAGACTTTTCTTTTTTTGAAAAAGAAAAGGCTTCGAACTACAGCCGGACGCACTACTACTATGCAAAGGCGGGAAACTGCCTCAGCCAGTTTAATTCTTTTTTTGCCAGCCTTTTCTTAAAAGGCTGTTAGAATTAATTTTTGTTGTGAAATTGTTTTAAAGGTTGCCTTCTTTTTGGAGTGACTGTAATAGTTCTATCCTGAGTATTTTTTCGTAGAGCAAGGGCATTAAAAGTGTTACCCACAGCCCTATTATGAATAATAATATGAATTTCATTGGTATGTCTATGCCTGGGATAAGGAGTGCTGGAATTCCTATTGCTGCCATCACCATGAATCCTATGAATTGTTTTATCAGCATGTTTTTTGTTGTTAATTGTGTTGTTGTATGTTTTGTTTCTTTTAATACAAAGAATCCTGCGTAATAGCCTAGGAAGAGTGCTGCCTCTGGTATTGGGCTGGCTAGTAAAAGCAGGATTAATGCTGCTGCAATGAGTATTATTACTATTATTTCTTCTTCAAGGCTTGTGAGCTTGAATTGGGCTTTGTCAAATCTTTTGAACAGGTACTTGCATGCTTTGCCTATCAAAAGCCCTAATGCTATTCCAACTATTACATCTGAAGGGAAGTGGGCCCCCAGGTAAAGCCTGCTGTATGACACGATCAGCACTGCAAGAATTAACAGTATTGTTAATTTTGATTTCACTTTCCTTTCATAGAATGCTGCTACTGAAGATATGGTTGTTGCGTGGCCGCTTGGAAAAGAGTACTCACTGCTTTTTACTAGAACCCTGAATTCGTTGCTTGAAGGCCTTGCTCTCATGAAGAAGTCCTTTAATCCAATTATTATTATTCCTGTAAACACAAGCAGGGTTGTAAGATAAAATGAGTCTTTTTCTTTTCCTTTCCAATAAAGCATTGAAGCCACAAGGAACCAGAATAAAGGGCTTCCGAATTCTGTTATGGCAATCATTAGGTAATCCAGAATCTGGTGGTTGAATAATTGAATTAAGTGAAGTAAAGTGTAATCCAGTGGGATTAGTGGCATTTTATTATCACATCAAAAGAATAGTCTTTTTTCCTATTTAATCCTTGCTTTTTTTACGGTTTTTTCAGGACTTTGCTTTCTTTATTTTTCTCATGCCTGGAATTTCTATTTCGCTGTAGTCTATTTTGAGCTTTAATTCTTTTAGCGCTTTCTTCATGGCGTAGACTTTCATGAATTCTGCTAATTCTTTTTGCTCGTTCTTCTGGAGCTCGGGTTTTTCGCTCAAGGAATTTATAACTGAATTGATTTTCCTGCTGTTTATTTCTTCAAGAATTTCTCCAATACTTTTTTTTTCTTCGCCTAAAACCTCTCTTATTGCTGAGTCTAATTTGCTTAATTCAATTATCTTGCCCAGGTTTTCCTCTACCTTCCTGTCAATGCCTGTTCCAAGGGAGGCAAGGAATTCCATTACTGTTTTTGGGGCTGTTGCTTCTGTGACCTTTAATTTTTTTACTGCCTGCCATCCCTGGCAGTTTGCAATGAATTGAATTGATTCTTCCATTTTGATACCACCTTTTTTTTGCTTTTTTTGGCCTTTTAACTTAATTTTCTTTATCAGTAAAGTATTTAAATGCCTTTACCGTTATTAAACAAGTGACCTTTTTGAATCCAATGCAGACATGGGTTGACGACCTAATCCTCCAGTTAAAGAGAGGAAACATCAAAATAGACTTTGATGAAGCAGAAAAAGAAGAAACCAAAGAAAATTAATTCGACTAATCCTTTTCTTCCTTTCAACTAAATTCTTATAGAGCCCCTGGAGGGACTTGAACCCTCGACCTACTGATTACAAGTCAGTTGCTCTGCCACTGAGCTACAGGGGCCTTTAATTCGATTTAATAATTTCTTAAGCCGAATTATTTAATATCTTTGTTTTTGTAAAACGAATAATGTGCCCCGACCGGGATTCGAACCCGGGTCACGGCCTCACTCCCATTTTTATCTTTTGAATAACCTTAAATTTTTTCCCTTTTTCTTTTAGACAGACCGTAGACTTTTCTTTTTCGGGAAAAAGAAAAGGCTTGGGGTGAGAGGGCCGTGTGCTTGGCCTCTACACTATCGGGGCTTGAATTAATTTTGGGTTTGAATGCTTTTTTATTGTTTTCTTTCTTTTTATTATTAATGCAGCAAAAATTGAAGGCAATACTGTTTGACTTGGATGGAACACTGATTGACAGCATTCCCCTGCACATTGAATCATTCCATGAATTGTTTGAATTCCATAAGAAAAGGATTTCCAGGAAGAAGATTCGTTCAGTTGTAAGGCTGCCTTCAGAGGAAATCTATGCTAAACTGCAAGCAAAGAAAATTCTTGGTTTGAGCTTGAATCAATTCATTTTAGAGAGAAGGCATTTCTATTATTCTCTCATAAGAAGGCGAAGCCTGCTTTTTCCGCATGCTCTCGAACTGCTGAAGGAATTAAAGAAGAAAAAATTCTTGCTTGCTTTGGTGACAAATTCAAGCAGGATTACAACAGTAAAGTCCACTCCAAGAAAGGTTTTGGGATTATTTAATGTTGTTGTGACCTATGATGATGTGAGCAAGGGAAAGCCTGACCCTGAGCCTGTTCTCTTAGCTTTAAAGAAATTGAAAGTGAAGGCAAAAGAGGCTTTGATGGCTGGGGACAGCATTTATGACATGACTGCTGCAAGAAAGGCAAGAATAAATGAAAGAATTGGCGTTGCCACCGGGGTTTCCTCGAAAAAAGAATTAAGGGAAAAAGGCGTAAAAATTATAATTAATGATTTGATTGAATTAAGGAAGTTCACTTGATTTTTTGTTTGCTCTATTTTTGTCTTGTCTTTTCCTTATACTTTTTTTCTTCTTTTTCGTATTTCTTGAACACAAGTGTTGCGCCTATTATTATTGCAATCAATGCAATGATTATCTTTATTATTGAATACAATACAATAATTCCTGCTATTATCTGGAATGACTGCATTGATGCAGCAAGGCCTGTTATGTCAGTGCTTGCATCTAATCCTGCTGCTGCTTCAGGGCTGTTAAGTGAATCCAGAAAGTCTTTTGTGATTGAGTTCACTGCAGATCCTGCTAAAAAGGCTGCAATTCCTTCTGCTGCCATTATTATTCCAATCAAAATCAGTACAATTCCAATCAATTTGAATGAATTCATTTTTTTCCTCCTTTAATTAATTTTAATCTGCTTTTATTGCTCGTATTCTGATACATTCTTATAGGACCACTTTACTTCAGTGTCTTTGTCTAAAGTGTAAGCGTCAATTGCTTTTGTTGCAAATTTCCCGTCAACGTACAAGGCCCAGAAGTGTTCTGCGTCAGGCTTTACGCCTTCAATTGATTCAATGAATGCCCCAAAAGAGGAATTTTTTGCTTCCACTGAAAAAACTTTTTTCATTGCTTCAAGTGCATTGCTTCCTTTCTCTACCTCAATTGTTTTTGTTTCAGTGCTTCCGTCAGCTTTCTCTAATATGAATGTCGCTTTAACTAATTCCTTTGCTGTTTCTGGCGCGCTATTGCTCTGACTTGTACATCCTAATAGTAGTGCGCTTGCCATCAGAATCAAGCTTAGTGACACTAATAATTTTGAATTCATCCTTCTGCCTCCTTAATTTAAGTAATGGCGAAAACAATTTCGCGAAAACAATATTTGAGCCAATGTGCGTGAAAGTGAAAGGCATTGAAGTCAGGAAATACAATGGAATTCCCATTAAACCGAAAGCCAATCCAATGCCCATGAAAGGCCCTGACAAATTCATTATTAATTCGAATAACGCTGTTCCAATAACTGAAATTATTATGAGGTCTCTGCTTGAATGCTTTTTTGTTTTTCCAATTAGAAGACCTCCTAATGCCCCTGCAATGCCTGCCCCTAATGCCTGGAATATAGTCCAAGGTCCTTGAAGCCCCCAAACAAAAAAATTGGATGCAGTGTAAGCCCCTGCCCCTAAAGCAAATCCTTCCCTTGCGCCGAAAAGCATTCCTGCAATTATCGCCAGAGGAATTATTGGCTCAACTGAAGGCACCCATTGCAATGCAACCCTGCCAGCAACTGCTGCTCCCATTAAGCCCAAAAAGATTGCAAGAGACTTTAATTCCTCTCTCATTTTCCCTTTTGCTTTCTCTTTCCTTATTTTTTCCATTAGCTCTAATTGCTCTTCAGTCAACTCTTCCTGTTGAGCCTGCACTTGAACCTGCTTTTGCTCTGGATTCATTGTGAATATATTTACTTCAAAAAGCAATTTAAAACGTTTGCGTTAAAGCAAAAAGAAAGGAAAGCCAGAATAGAATTACTGCAATTTTCCACCAATTCATTTTTTTTCACTTGAATTTTAAGAGAATTAGTTCAAGGAATGCTATTTAATTTTACTTTAATTGTAAGGCATCATGCTAACAAAAAAAGGAGTATAATGCCGATGGTGGGATTTGAACCCACGGCACCCAGATTATGAGTTACACCCAATCAAGACCGAAGACTGGTGCTCTAACCAGGCTGAGCTACATCGGCAATCAGAACCACGGGTTCCGATACCTCCCTATACTACTTCGCATTCGCTCGGTAGTACAAGCTACGCAACTGCTGTTTAAGATTTAGTCGTGTGAAATTGTTTTAAAATCTTGGTTTATTTCACCTGTTTGTGCTGGAAGCTTTTTCTGTGAACGATCTTTTTATCTATTTTGGGAATTCTTCTCTCTTTTTTAAGCCTCCAAATTATTCTGTTGACTCCGGCTTCTGTGATTTTTAAGTGCTTTGCCATGTCTTGTATGTTCATTAAATCAAGGTTGTAAATAATAAAATTTTCTCTTTTTACTGTTTCAGGTCTTTTAAAACCCTTACTGCCAACATTAATTATTTTTGGAATCAATCTTTTTTCTCTTAATTCTTTTTTTATTTCCCAAGCTGTATTTCCTGAAATCTTAAAGGTTCCAGCCAAATCTTTCAGTTTCATTCTGGGATTATGTATTATGTATTCTCTTATCACTTCCCTTCTTTGAGGCAATCTTAATTTTTTGATATAGTGGTAGTAAAGTGTGGCTTCATTCACTTTCATTTTTTTTGCTAAGCCTGCAATATTGTCAGTAAAAAATATTTGTTTTAATCTTTTTTCTCTTGCAGGAGTGAATTTCTTTTTTTTGCCTTTGAATTTTCCTTTTGACCTCATAATTATTCTTTCCTGATCCTGCTTTTGACTTCAATTTTCCCGTTGTGCAATATAATTCTGTCGGCGTATCCGATGAATAATCCTGTTTCTATTACTCCAGGAATGTTTTTTGCTTCCAATTCAAAATCATCAGGGTCCTGCACGTGCGTTACGAGAACGTCAATTATGTAATTCCCTGATTCTGTCTTAAAATAAGAGCCTTCTTTCATTCTAATCTTTGCTGTTCCAAGGCTCTCCAACTGAATTAAGGTTCTCTTCCACCAGAAAGGAACAACCTCAAATGGGATGCCCCCATAAATTACTTTGGTAAGATTTTTCTCTTCTGTTATTACAATCAATTCTTCTGCGCTTTGGGCTATCATCTTGTCTCTCACAAAAGACATTGACTCCCTTTTAACGAAATTATACTGCTTGTCCACCAAGTCAACGAATTCAATTGCAAGGTCAACCTCCTTTTCATCCAGAGAAGCAGAAGGCAAATGCAATTGAGACAGCATTGCAGCCATTGAAGCGCTTGTAGGAACTATTTTCAATTCCAATTTCTCTTGTTCTTTCTTTAACGCAATCTTTCTCAGGAAGTGCTCTCCCAATTTATTGGAGCCAACTCCAATTACCTGGCCGTCCTTAACATACTTTGCCACAAACTCTTCAATCCGCTCTTCACTAAGCATTTAGACCATACTAATTAACGCAAAAGATAATTAAAAGAATATCGTTTTTTCTTCATTTAAATTGCTTGTGTATTTTTTGGAAGTCTGAATATTTGTTCAGAAATTCGATTAATTGCTCGTGAAATTTTCGGCGCGAAATATTTTCTTTGAAAGGGTTTGAAATTCCATTAAATGTAAACATTAAACTCAAATCTTTTGTTTTAATAATTTTATCAATTTGCTCCTCTGAAAGTCTGTTAAGCATTGTTGTTTCCATTAATGCATAAAATCTCGTGTCTTTGTCGTTGATTTTAAACCAATTTTTTCCGGTAACATTTGTATACATTCTATCATCAAAACTTAAAAGAGAAACAAACGCTCTTTTGTATTCAATTGGTTTTATTTGCGATGGGCTAACCCCTGCCATGAGCTTTCTTAACAGTATTATTTCATGTATAAATACTTGCGGTTTTATTTTGCGGCTGCTTTCAATGCCTTCTTTTTTCAATTCTTTTGAAAGTAGTGAATGTGCGCTCCCGTATATTACTTCAATTGGGGTTTCTTTTTTCTTAATCGCATATTTAATATTCCCGCGAATCAGCTCGTGTCGAAATTTGCCGTAATTAGCAGTCAATATAAAATATTTTTTAATATCATTTAAAGTCGGATTTTCCATAAGGGTTAGGTCCATTTTATATAATTTGCCTTTCATTGACCATAATTTTTTTAGTTCAGCTTTACTGCGTGTCATTTCTCCAACAACAACCTTTTTACCGTGCTTTAAAGCATCGGACAAAAATTTTTTTTCTGTTGTGTTAAAATTTGATATGGAAGAACCTGGCTGGGGTGTTACCAAAATAATATCTTTTTTTTGAATTGGTCTGTCGATTGGCAGGTCCACGCCATATTCAACAATAAATTTTTTAATTTTTTGTGGAGGTAATTTTCCTGCCCTAAATTTTTCCCCATGAAAATGAGACCTTAAAATAAGATGTACTGACTTTCTTTTTCTTCTGAACATAAAAACAGTATAGGCAACCGGCTATTTAATGCTTTGCACAAAGAACACTGAGCCTCAGGCGAGATTTGAACTCGCGACCTATCGCTTACCAAGCGATTGCACCAACCACTGTGCTACTGAGGCAGTTATTATTGCTAATTAATAATAACAAAAAATTAAGGGCAAAAAAAGTTTAATAATTAAGTTGTTTTCCTGGATTCACTTCAGTTTTCCTACTGCCTTTTCTACTGCTTCAAGTATTTCCCCTGACCTTACGACCTCAGACAATTTGTTTATGTCATTGTATAACGGCCTGTCTTCTTCAAGGGGCTTCACATACTTTCTTATGGCATTATAGGCAGCTTGAGTTCCTTTCCCTGGCTTCAATGGCTTCCTGAAATCTAATGCTTGCGCTCCAGCCATCAATTCTATTGCGAATATTGCACTTGAATTCTTCAGTATCTCTTTTGTTTTTATTGCAGTTGTTGCTGCCATGCTCACAAAATCTTCCTGGTCTGCAGCAGTGGGAATAGAGCCTGTTGCCGCAGGTGTAGCTAAAACCCTGTTCTCGCAGACAAGAGAAGCAGCAGTGTACTGGGCCAACATCATGCCAGAGAACATGCCTGCGCCTTTTGTCAGGAATGCAGGCAAGCCCATGCTCAGATTCGGGTTAACAAGCCTGTTCATTCTTCTTTCAGATAATGCTCCAATGGTTGTCAGGCTTATGCCTAAGTATTCTAGCGCGAAAGCTAAGGGGGTTCCCTGAAAGTTTGCTCCAGTCAAGCAGATGCCTCCTTCATCTTGGAAGAATAAAGGGTTATCGCCAACGCCATTTATTTCTGTTTCAAACATTTTTCTTGAAAACTTTAGTGTGTCTTTTGCTGCGCCAACAACTTGTGGGGTACTCCTTAAACTGTAGGATTCCTGTACTTTCTGGGGCTTCTGTTTTAGTATTTCGCTTCCTTCAACTATTTTTCTTATGTTGGCTGCACATTCAATTGCCCCTTCATATCCTCTTGCTTTATGGATTCTTTCATCGTAAGCAAGCATGTTCGGAAGCAAGGCTTCAAGAGTCATTGCAGCAGCAATCTCAGATGTTTTTATTAATTTTTCAGCGTCAAAAACCTGCAGGCAGCCCATTCCTGCCACCATGTTAGAGCCATTTATTGTAGCTAAACCATCCCTTGCTTCAAAGGTGATAGTTTGTATTCCTGCTTTTTCCATTGCTTCTTTTCCTTTCATTCTTTTCCCTTGGTAGAAAGCTTCTCCTTCTCCCATCAAGACTAATGCTCCCTGGCCTAATGGAGATAAATCACCGCTTGCTCCAACAGAACCTTTCTGGCACATTACTGGAGTAACACCTTTATTCAGCATTTCAATTAAGGTTTCAACTATAACCAGCCTTAATCCAGAATGCCCTTTTGAAAGGACATTAATTCTTGTAAGCCAGGCAGCCCTGGCGTCATCTATTGATAAGGGTTCTCCCCATCCTGCAGCATGGCTGTAAATCAAATACTTCTGGAATTCTTTTACCTGCTCTGGAGTTAAAAACACGTTTGACAATTCCCCTATGCCTGTGGATATGCCATAAATTTTTTCTTTTTTGGCAATAAGTTTTTCTACTATCTCTCTTGACTTCCTGATTTTTTCCACGGATTCTTCTGCTAATTCAATTTTTTGGTTTCCTCTGGCGACCTTTACAACAGCTTCAATTGAAAGCCCTTCCCCCTTCAATTCAATCATATTTTCTTTCATCTAAATGCCCCCTTTAATTTGCCCTCAGTATATTTGTTCATGCAATAATCTTTTTTAATTTCTCTAATTCACCCAGTTTAATTTTTTCTTCCTTTCCAGTCTTCATGTCGCGCAGCTTGAAGCATTCTTCCTTTAATTCGTCTTCCCCTAATAAAGCCACAAAAGGAATGCCCTGCTTTGAAGCATAATCCAAGTTCTTGCTTATCCCCCTGTTCATTAAATCAATGTCAGAATTAATTTTTATTTCCCTAATCCTTTCAGTCAATTCAATTGCCTTTTTTCCTGCTCCAGCTCCAATCGGAATTACATAAATTTTTGTGTTTGTTTTTTCTGCCCTAAAGCCTTTCTCCATTAATGCATCATAAATCCTGTCCAGGCCGAAGGCAATTCCCACAGCAGGAAACTCCTTGCTTTCGCCTAAGAAAAAGCCAATCATCTTGTCATACCTGCCCCCGCCTGCAACACTGCTCTTTACCTTGCTTTTGGGAAGTACTGCCTCAAACACTGTTGAAGTGTAGTACGAAAGGCCCCTCACCAAAGAATAAGTTATGTATAAGTTCTTTACTTTGAATTCCTTGCAATAATTCAGCAATTCCTCTAATTCTTTTATTCCTTCAATTCCTTCCTTTGATTTGATTGTTTTCTTTGCGCGCGCAATTATCTCTTCATTGCTTCCTTTTATTGAGCAGAATTCAAGCAGCGCTTTTATCTTCTTTTCTTCTAATCCTTTCTCTTCTAATTCTCTTTCCACTTCCTTTCTCTCAATTTTTTCTATTTTGTCCAATGAAAGAAGGATTGAATTCCAGTACTCTTCTCTTATCCCTAAATCCTGCATTAATCCGTCCAATATCTTCCTGTTGTTAACTTTAATTTCGTACTCCAAGCCCAATTTCTCTAATGCCACAGAAACAATTTTGAGTATTTCTGCGTCTGCCATCATTGAACTGCTTCCAACTACATCTGCATCGCATTGGTAGAATTCCCTGTACCTTGAGGTTGTGATTGGACCATCCCTCCACACCTTTTCTATTTGATAGCGCTTGAAGGGCATTTTCAGGTTTGGGTTCATTCCAATGACCCTTGCAAGAGGCACTGTAAGGTCGTACTTTAATCCCAATTCCCTTTGCCCTTGGTCCTTTAACTTAAAGGTTTCTTTCAGTATTTCTTCTCCTCCAGCATACTTTGAGGCTAAAACCTCAAATCTTTCTATTGCCGGAGTTTCAATTGGGCTGAAGCCGTACAATTCAAATATCCCTTTCAATTTCTCAATTATTCTGTCCCTTAAAATTTTTTCTTCAGGCAGGAAATCCCTTGTTCCCTTAGGCAGCATTAATTCCATTTCAATTCACTTCCAATTTCTTTCTTTGGCAAGACCGTAGACTTTCTTTCTTTTGTAAAGAAAGAAAGGCTTGGAGGGCCGCGGCCGGGATTCGAACCCGAGTCCCAGGCTCCACAGGCCTGAATCTTAAACCACTAGACGACCGCAGCCATCTTTCACTGTCATTTAGTTTGATGCATGAAGCAGAATTTAATTCTTTTCTGAATGCCTTCCGTTCACTATCTAAAATTAGGTTAAAATCATTTTTTGACGTGAAGGCACTCACTTTTCATGATAAATCAATACCATTTTATGTACAAGAGTGTTTAAAAGTGTTTTGCTTTTCTAAAGTTAATATAAAATTAATGTCTTATCACTCAAATCTTTCTCCTAAAGCACTGTAAGTTAGAGTTGTTGTTCCAACCCAAACAGGAGCTGCAACAGGTAGAATTACATTTATTGATATGCTCGATAACCACAGAATTAGGCTTAAAACAAATGTTACAGTCAATCCGATTAATACACTTAAAATAACTCTTTTCCCTAAAAACTTTTTTTTCCTCTCATGTGGGGGTTCATGAAGAGGTTTAGGCGGATGAGGAATTCCTTCACCTTTATTATGCAAGTGAGGGGGCAGTGGTGGTTTGGGCGGCATAGATTATCTTTAGATAATAACTTATATAAAAATCTTCTTTGTTTTTTGTTTTGCAGGGGGAGAGATTCGAACTCTCGAAGCCACTAAGGCGCTGGCCTCTGAAGCCAGTGGAATAGACCGCTATCCGACCCCTGCTTTTTCAATTAGAATTTGTAATAGAAAAATTAGTTTAATTTAATTGTTTTAAATTGATTGCTTTTCTATTTTCTGAGCAGTATTATTGTTATTATAAGAAGGATTGCAGGAATTATTGCTTCGCTTAGTTCTGGCGCATAGACTGGCCTGATTTCTATTACTTCGAATATTTTTCTTCTTGAATTATCAAACAACTGGTCTGCGTCCTCTGTGCCTGCTGGCTGTGCTTCTGCCACCGCATTAATGAAATAATTGGTTTTTACTTGCAAGGGGGCATTAACAGTGTAATTGTATACAAATTCTTTTGTTTTTTTGCCTTCGATTTCCTGTTCTGGTGTTATAAATTCTGGCGCTCCGGCAATCTTGTTTCCCCATTCATTTGTAAAATAAAATCTTACTTTTGCATTGGCATCATTGGTGTTTAAGTCTCTCACTGTTGCAGTGAATTTTATTTGTTCTCCAATTTTTGCCTTCATTGGAACTGCTGTGAGCTTCTGCAGCCATAAAAGATTTGAGGAAGGAGCTACAGCGCCTACATTTACAGTGCCACAGCTTGCAAAACTAATCAAATTGTCATTGTCTTTGACTTGAACTAAAACATTATAGGTTCCGGCAGAAGAATAAGTTTGATCTTGTATTTCATCGTTGTTGAATGGTTTGTCGCACATTCCATCTCCCTTCCAGTCAAAGCAGAATTGTAATTGATTGAAGGGGGTTGTGTCATCTGTGCTTCCTGAAGCATTTGCAGTGAACAGGGTTACATTAGGTGTTCCACTTAAAGGGCTTACAGTGCATACAGCGTTTGGGGGATTGCTGGCTGAAGCAGTTACATTCACTATTGCAGTGTCATCTGCTACCCCTCCTTTTCCGTCCTGCACCACAATTATTGCATCCCTGTTTCCTGCAGTAGAGCAGTTTACTGTAAAATTGTTTAAGGTTGTTTCATTGCTTGTAGTGCAATCATTTGAAGGATTTAAAAACCAATTGTAAGTCAGGGGGTCGCCATCTGGGTCTGAAGCAGTTACATTGTTCAACACAATGTTTTGGCCTGTGGAGCCTGCGTAAGGCCCGTCTGCTTCTACTGTCGGAGGCCTGTTCACTGGAATTAATGGATTAACTATAATTGTTGCCTGCGCTTGGGCGTTCTGTTGAGGCACACTCGAATCTTTAACTTTTACTGTTGCAGTATAGTTTCCTGCTGGAGTGTAAGTGCGGTTTTTTGTATCTGTAAGCGAAGGGGTTGAAGATGTTGTATCGTCAATGCTTCCATTTGAAGTGTAATCCCATTCGTAAGTGTAAGGGCTTGTGCCTCCTGTAATGCTTGCAGTCAATGTTGTGTTTAATGGGTCGTTTCCTGTATTAGGGTTTGCTGCAAGTGAAACATTTAATGGCTGTGTTGGTGGAATTGTTGCTTCCAAGTAATAGCACAAGCAAAGGTCGTATTGTGCGTTTGAAGCGCGCCCGCATGGTTGTTCAGGAATAAAAAACCTTAAATTATAATTTGGTGAAGTTGCGCTGTTTCCTCCCTGCGCTATATTTCCCCTGATTTCATATTGCGCGTTTGAGGCATAGAATGCATTAACTGAAGAAATAATTAAAATCAGAAACAGAAAAGAAAAAAAAAATTTTTTGTTCATTAATTCACCTGCACTGCCAGCTGTAATCGAAAACGTAATTGTTACCAAATTTTACGTAGCATGGGGCAGTAAGGCCAATGCATAAAGGGTCTACCTCACATACTGCTAATTGGCATTGAATGCAGGTAGTCCTTATAGTCCATGTCCCATTAAGCTCGCAATCAGTTGCTGGAACACAAGCTGTTTTGTTGCAGGTGTCCTCAAAGTTCCGGTTTTTTCCGCTTATACGTCTTTTAGAAACCTGATATGAACTGTCAGGGGAAGAAACATTATTTGGCAAGATTATGCAGTCTTGTGTGCCTCCGCCTGAAGGCCATGTCGTTCTTCTTACTCCTCCTAGTGTTATTCCTGCTGTTGAAATTAATTCTGGAGAGCTAACTGATGTATTGCTTATGAATGGGCCTCCAATTGTTGTTGTTCCATTGAAGGCGCTTGCATTAGAGCCTGCTGTTAAGGTGTCAGATAAAGTGTCTATAATATTGCCGCCCGGCCCAGGCCATGTCGTTCTTCTTGTTCCTCCAAGAGTAATTCCCGCTGTTGAAATTAGTTCTGGCGAGGTAACAGAACTTCTTGCCCAAATGTTTCCGTCATTGTCTATTCTGTATACTGCGGTTATTCCTCTTATTCCTGATATTGCTCCGTTCAGTATTCCTGTAAATTGTGTTCCTATGCTTCCCACGTTAAGTCCTCCCACAGTGTATGTTGCTGTTGTATCAATGTCGTCTGGTCCAATTTGCCCTTGTCCGCCTCTGAATTTAAATAATCCCATTTGTGTTGCGTTTACTGTGACTTTCATGTAGTAATCCTGGTTGAAGTTCAGGCTTAATGTTTTTGTTGAACCTACAAGAACATCAAATGCCCCTTGATTTACTGCATTATTGAAGGTTTCTCCTCCTGTAAGCAGGCAGTTTGTGCCCCCTGAATCAGTGCACACGTCAATAGTAATGCTTCCTGCTGGGAGCGCGTTCCCGCTTGAGTCTTTCACGAATCCGTGCACTGAGAGCAGGGTTGCCTGTGTTGCGCTTGCTGTTGCTGATAAAAGCAGTGCAAAGCCGATTATGAAAAGAATTTTTTTCATTTCTGATTCCTTTTAATTAATATGAAGTCCTAATTTATATACTTTTCTTTTTTGTGCTGGTGTTTGAGCGATAGAATTACTGTTATTGTTGCTATAGTTAGGATTAATGGAATGAAGTCTGTTTCAGGGAAACCTTTTGTTGTCCTTTCCTCTGGCACAACAGAGAATATTGTTCTCCTTTCATTGTCTCTCTTGTATTCTGGCAGTTCAGTGTAATTTGCGTCTGCTTTAGAGTTAATGAAATAATTTTTTCCTGCCTGGAGCGGCGCGTCCACTGTGTAATTCCAGTCAAACCTATAGCTTTGTCTTGCTGCAATTTTTCTCGGGCCCAAGTGAAGAAACGGCCCATCAATTCTGTTGCCTGCTTCATCCGAAACATAAAAATTCAGGTCTACCTCCACTTCTCCTTCATACAAGTTTTTCACTGTTGAAGTGAACAGAATGTTTTCATCCATTTTAACTTTCCTTGGGGCTGCATCCATTTCAATTATGTTAATTAGGTTCTGCGTTATTGAAGAAGGAATCCCTGCCCCCACAATAACAGTGCCGCAAGGCCTTTTTTCTGTGTCGTATGGGGGATTACTGTTTATGACAAATCCATTTATATCAAATACTCCTTGTTGGTGGTAAACATTATTTCTTGATGAAGTGGGGGGCACATATGATTTAAATTCGCTTGAAGGGGGGGCAGGGCAATTGCTTGCTTCCCATTGAATACAATATTTGTAATTACCTGAGCCGCCAGAAACATTGGTTATTTCGGCCTTGAATTGAGTGTTATTGGCGTTGCCTATTGTTTGTCCCACTATACTGCAAGTAAAATTTATCTGAGCAGATAAAAGGCTTAATTGAATTACGAATGCTGCAATTACAATTATTAATTTTGTTGGGTTATTCATTAAAGCGCCTTTAAATTTTGTTTTTATTATTATAAAGGCTTTATTTGCATTTAAACCTTTGCACTTTTTTGTTAAGATGAGAACGCCCCCGCCGGGATTTGAACCCGGATTGCAAGCTGTTCACCGCCCTTTTTTCTTTTCCTAAAATAAAAAAGGTTTCAAAGCTCTGCTTTGAAAATTTTCAAGCAAAGCTTGAAACAGTGCAGGTTGCCCAAAAAAGAAAATAATTCCTTTTGGAATTAAATTGCAACTTACTGATTTTTCTTTTCTTGGGGCAACTTACCACTTCTTTTCTTTTCTAAAGAAAAGAAGGGGCAGCCGCAAGCTCGCGTCTTATCCTGGTTGGACCACGGGGGCTTCAAGTAAATAATTTTGTGAAATAAATGGTTTAAATTGGATTGCTTTATGCTTTAGCAGCCTTTTCTTCTATGAGGCTTATTGTCAAGCCGTAAACTACTGAAAGGAACCAGAATATTGTGTTGCCTATGAGGAGGAAGATTGACATTAAGGCGAAAGACATTATTAGCCACATGAAATTCATTACTATCCCGTACAAGGGCATTTTTTGTTTCATTGAGTCAAGCGTTGCCTGGACTTGCTCTTCCCCTATTGTGTCCCCTAAGTTTTCCTGCCTTTTCTGTATTTCTTCAGTTACTTTTTGCTTGTATTCCGGTGTGTTCATATAATCCTCTGTTTCTTCCATTACCTTCTGTTTGTATTCTGGTGTGTCCATGTAGTTTTGCAGTTGTTCCATTGAGATAGCGTATGCTTGGGCGTTAGGGTCTGTTGAGGTCTTCAGTTTCTGGAATTGTTCTTGTGCTGTTAACTGTTGTATTGTTTCTTTTTGCATTTTAATCATTTCTGTTGCTGACAATTCAGCTGTTTGCTTTTGCATTGCAATTGTTGCATTTGCTGTCATTTCAGTCAGTGAATTGTCTTTTCCTGTCACTCCCTTCAATGCATTCTTGATAAGGCTTTGCTCTAGGTCTTTGCTGAAGCTTTCTTTGTTTGGCAGGGTGATTAGTATAGCGCTTATGAACAGGCCTACTGCTGTGAGCAATACGATTTTGTGGCTTGCTTCTCCTAATATCCTGAAGGTTATATACTTCTTTAATTCCTCAAGTCTTGTGTAGGTTGTCTCAATTAGTAGTATTACTCCAATCAAGTAAAAGAGCCCTGCAATCCATAATTCAGTTAAATTGCTGAAGGCAAGGAATGATACAATTAATCCTATTATTACTCCAATAAAAGAGGAAATAATTGAAATTGTTTTGTCTTTTCTTGTCTTGCTGTAAATTGTAATTAAGGCAATTGTTAGAGGAAACAAAAAAAGGAATAAAATAAATGAAGATGATGTAATTCTGCTTATTATCGAGCCAAGGCTTGTGAACTTGAATAATTCTTTTAGTGCAATTCCGCTTGCATTAAAAAAATAAGCCCAGAGAATTACGCTCAAGGCAATCAAAATAATGAATGCAATGTCTTTTCTCTTTAATTCAATCATTTCTTTTGCCTTCTAATAAAGAATAATATAATTAGTGCAATTAATGGCAACAAAAATAATTGTATTTCAGCTAATGGAGGAAGTTTTTTTACTTTCACTACAGTGAATCCTGTTGTAAGGGAATTGTCCCCTGCCTGCTCTGGCGCTTCATCCGGGCTTGAGGCGACAGCCTTAATGTAGTAAGTCGTGTTTTCAGTGAGCTGGGGCAGAACAAGGTAATTGAAGTCAAATTCTTTTGTTTCATTGAGTGGAATTTGTGCGTTGGAATCATAGACTGGAATTCCTGGCACTTGGTTTCCCTGGCTGTCTGTCGTAATAATTGAAACCGTTACAACTGCATTGGAGTAATTCAATTTCTTGACTGAAACAGAAATGCTTATTGTGTCCCTAAGCTTTACAGTAACAGGATTTACCTTTAAATCAAGCATTTTGAGTATGTTTGGCGAAGAGCCATAGAAAGCCAAAGTAACAGTTTTCTGTGTCAAAGCCCCGCCGTTCACGCTAACGCTCACAGTGTAAACTCCAGCAGATGAAAAAAGATGGGGTACGCTTATGCTTGTGTTTGGGGTGGTGTAATTAGAGATATTGCCGTCCCCGAAATTAAATGCATATAAATAGGGTGAAGTGCCTCCGCTTACATTTACATCAAAAACTATTGTTGCAGGCGCAGTAGCATAATTTATGTCAGAGCCCAATGAAATGCTTGAAGGAGGGGCTCCCACTTCATCCCCGTAATCGCCCAGGCTTGTTGTATAACTTCCAACATTTTCAGTTCCAACAGGCATTTGGGTTAAATAAAACCTTGTTGTATAACTTCCAACACTTTCACTGTAAGCACCTTCTTCAACGAAAGCCTCTGTTGTATAATTTCCAACTGTTTCAGTAAATGCGTTGGCTAAGGAAATTAATGAAATGAAAATCAGTGAAACCAAAAGAATTTTGTTCATGTTATTATTTTAGGCTTTCACTGCATTTAAATGTTTTCAATTTCACGCCTTTTTTAACTGTGAAATTGAAATATTTTAAGCTTTGCTTAAAATCTTTCTTTCATTCAATGGTTATGTCCTGCACTACAAAATACTTTATTATCTTGTCTTCCTCGAAATCGTAAATCACAAGCAAATCAGAATAAAGAAAAAGATACTGCCCTGCATTGGCATCAGAGTAAATTACAGGATATTTTGCTTTCAGTGAATCCAGCTGACTTTCAGTCAATATTGTTATTGTTGCCTGCCTTCCATTATAGTTCTTCATTTCTTCGTGCAGTAAGAGCTTGTCTATTACTGGTTGGAACTGGCTTGCAATATTATTTATGTTCAAGTCAACTTCATAGGTGTTCTTGTCTGTTTTACTGCCGTTTTCTTGTTTTTTTTCTGTTCCAGTTGAAAAATAATTCGGCCACACGACTACAATAAGTAGTGCTACAATTATAATTAATGATACAAAAAATCCAATCTTATAATATGAATTTAATTTGTTTGATTTAATCCTTTCTTTTTTTCCAATTTTTTTCTTCATAAAAGCAAATTGTTTTTAAAGTTGATTGTTTTATTTTTTGGTTTGTTAAGTGCAAGGGTCCAGTGGTGGTTGGCCGCACGGAGGAATTGAAGCTTCATAACCTATAACAATATAAGTATAAATTGTGTCAGCGCTTGCTGTGCCTATTTGTTTAATCTTAAAACTTGACCCACTGCCTTTAATAATATAAAATGGAACCAGATTGGTATAAGTTCCTCCTACCTTAACCCAAGGGGTCGCAACTACTGTAAAAGGGCCGACATCAAAGCTTACTGGAAGAAAACTTACTGTGACTTCCGAGTTAGTTCCTGCTGAAACACTTGCACTTCCAAAAAGAATTTTCAAATTATTTCTTACTAACTGGTTATTAACATAAAATCCTTGTTCTTTGTAGTTATTTATTGCTCCTGTAACATTCAAGTTCTGGTCGAGTTGAAGATTTCCTCCAAGCCTTGTTGTTGCAGTGAAAGAGCTTGCGTCAGCGCCAATGTTTAGCACATCTGCTAAAGAAGGCCATGGGAGTGTTCCAGTTTCATTTCTAATGCTTGAAGGGTGTATTTGCCCTTGACCTCCAACAAAAGGTCTTCTTGCAGGGAACAAATTTATTGGGGTTCCTAAGGGATCTTTTATAAGCCATAAAAAGTATGTTTTGTTATAATTTAGAAGCAATGTTGTTGGGGCCCCATTCCCAGTTCCTAACGTTACATCAAACTTTCCCCCAGAAAGAATTGTTGTATCCTCATAATAAATTCTGTTGCCTAAAGATAATGCATCCCACACTTCAATTCTGAGAGTTCCAGAACTGACTGGCACCCCATTGTATTTCACTGTCCCGTGCACTGAGAGCAGGGTTGCCTGTGTTGCGCTTGCTGTTGCTGATAAAAGCAGTGCAAAGCCAATTATGAAAAGGATTTTTTTCATTTTGTTTTCCCTTTAATTAATATGGAGCTTTCGTTTAAATACTTTTGTTTTTTTTGAGGCTTTAATTGCTTATTCCACTAGCTTGATTATTTCTTTGTCTTTTGCTATAAAAGAGTTTTCTGCCTGTGAAACCAAGACATTTTTTTCTTCTCGCAGGATTGGGTGGATTGAAAGGCACTCCCTTTGCAGGAGCTCCCTTAAGGCAATCTTTGTTTTTATTGAGCCGAATTCTTTCACAAGCCATCTTTCAGCGAAAGGCAAGGTCTTGTACTCTTCCAGAACTTTATCAAGGATTTTTCTTGCTTCCAAATTCCTTAAAGGCCTTAATTCATTGAATTCAAATATTTGTGTTTGAGGCGCTTCTTTTACAAAGCCTAGTCCGTTGCAGGCAAAAGGCTCTATTGCATAAGCTTTCCCTTCCTCTATTTCTCTGTCATCTTTTTTGCTTATGTTCGGAATTGAAGGGCTGTAATGCGCTCTGTACTCCCCTAAACCGTGCCCGCTCAAGTTCTGTATTGGGTTGAAGCCGCAAGAATGGATTGTTTCTTCAATTATTTTTCCGATGCTTCCTATTCTCACTCCAACTTTAACTTCCTCAAAGGCTTTCTCTAGTGCTTTTTCTGCTGCTTGAACTAATTTTTCATTCTTTCCGGAAAAATCTATTGTGAAAGCGTAGTCTGCAATGAATCCTTCCACGTGCACTCCAATATCTACCTTAAGCAAATCCTTTTCTTCTATTGCTGTCTCTTCATCGAATGCAGGGGTGTAATGCGCTGCATTGTTGTTTAATGAAAGGTTGACTGGAAATGCAGGCTTTCCTTCTAATTCAATTATTTCTTTCTCTATTTTTTCTGCTATTTCCAGCAACTTCATTCCAGGGATTATCATGCCTCGCGCTTTCTGCTGCACTTTCCCTAAAATTTTTCCTGCTTTGATGTAGTTCTTGAACTCTTTGTCTTCCATTTCAACCGCCACTGCCAGTTGACGTCAGTGTACTACCTTCGCATTAGCTTGGTAGTAAATACTTCGTCAATTCCTTTTGATTACAATTTTTTTCTGTGAAGCTTTAATAAAGTTAATTGAATGTTCCTAATGTTGCCTGTTTGCCTCCGTGAATTAAGTCTTCTTTGCTGTATCCAAGCTCTTGAATTATTTTTATTACTGCTGGAATGACCTGGTGCTCAATGTAGTAGTCTGCGTCATAGTTTCCTTCTTTCACGAATTCCTCTAATTCTGCTTTGTCTGAAATGCTTGTGCCTGTCTTTGTTACAATGAATCCTATAATGCTCCCTATGCCTATATCTTTTCCTTTCTTGACTGCTTTCTTTGCTGCAGCCACATGGGGGCCTATTGCTTCATAGTGGGGAAAGGATTTCTTTATTTGTGTGTAAATCACCAAATCCTTTTTTGGTGTTTTGCCTTCTTTTAATTGCTTTATTGCTTCTTTGACTGTTTCAATTGCTTTCTCTGGCTTTCCTTCTTTCAGCACTAATTCAATGACCCTTTTCTGGGTGTTCTTTGCTATTGGAGCCCAGTCCCTCCTCACATACTCAAAGCCCACAATCTTCAGATTCCCTTCATAGTCTATTAATGCATATCTTTTTTTTGCTGCTGCTGTTCCCTCCTTTTTTGTAACGAAAATTCCTCTCTTGTAAAATCCATCAATCTCTATCTCCATTACTCCTGGAAGCTCTGAATTGATTTTTTTCACGAACTTCTCTATATCCTCTTTTGTTTTCTCTTCAGGAATAATCAAAAAATTTGAGTCTGTGTCCATATACAAGATCTTGAATCCCTCTTTTTCTGCTTTGCTTCCTATCTCTCTTACATAATGCCTGCTCCATGCTGTAACTGATTGGGCGCTTTCAAAGGAATACCACCTGCTTCTTGGGTAGCCCAAATATCCGTAAAATGAATTGAGCAGTATTTTGAGCGCGTACTGCCTTGCGTAATAGGTGCTGTATCTTGAATCCTTTTTGCTTAATTTCTTCATTTCTTCTTTTATCTTAATTCTTTTGTTCAATAATTCTTCTTGAACGCTTGGAAGAAAGCCTTTCTTTTTTTCGCAGAAGTAGTGCCCTGAAGGGCTCAAATTTTTTTTGCTTTTATAGCAGCAAGGGCAGTCCAGTGTTTCAGGGCTTACATTGTGTGAAATCATGATGCTCGGGTGCAATGACCTGAAATCCAATACAACAATGTTTTCGTGCAGTCCTGGCTCCGGGGATTTAACGTAGCCTCCTTTGAATGTCTGTGCTGCCCTCTTTTTTGTTAATTCTTCTTTAGGCCTGTTTGGTATAAGCTTATTTTCGCGAAAGCTTTTGTCTATAAGCAAGTCTTCTACCATTCCGCTTGCTGAAATCCTGCCTGCCTCATATAATGTTTCTTTTGTGAGTTTTGATATCTCAATATATAGGGGAAGATATTGCAATGCAATTTTTTGGGTTGCTACTGCATCGCTTTTATTGTATTCAGCTAATTTATCTAAATTCTTTCCGGAATCCCATATTTCTACTATTTCTCTTGCTGTGAGTTTTCCTTTTGGTTCGCCGTAAAGGGCTTCAATTACTGATTCAAGGTCATATTTCACAAGGCTTATTATGCCAAACTTCACCAAGGTTCTGATTACCTGATAGGCGTCAAGGTGCTGTATGCCTTTTGTTTTTGCTGCGTGGTACTGCCCGTGGCTTCTGAGCAATGGCTCAGAGCCGTCTGTTCCAATAGCAAATCTTGTGCCTAAAACCTTTGCCCTTTCTTTTAGGTAAGGAAGGTCAAAGGAGTCGCCATTGTAGGTGATTAATACATCATAATTTTTTTCTTTTATTTCTTTCACTATTTCTTCTATCATTTCTTTTTCTGTCCCTGTTACTTCAACCCCTTCTTTTTTCAATTCCTTTCTTGTGCTTATAAGAATTGTTTTATGAGGGGTTGAGAGGGCTGCAATTAATACTGGGTCTGTTTTAGGGCTGCTGAATTTTGTTGTTGAATAGGTTTCAATGTCTAATGTCACTGAATTCAATTCAATGCTTTCTTCCTCTTTTTTCTTTAGTGACTCAATTATTTTTTTTCCTTCTTCCTCTGCATATTCTATTTCCAGGCCGTTTAAGGGCTCAAGGTTGTGGTCTATTAGGAAGCGTTTAGTGAAAATGATGTCGTATTCCCTTTTTTCTTTCACTCCTTCGATTGTTGGGATTTCATTTCTTGCTGTGCTCAGGTCTCTTGTGCTGTCAAAGAATAATTGCAGCACCTTTTCTTCATTCTCTTTTTTTACTTCTTTTATTTCCTTTATTTTTGCTTTATGCTCCCCAAATTCCCTTTCAAGAAGGGCTTTCTTTAATTTTTCTTTGTCGCCTGAATAAATTATATAGCAGTATGGCCTAAATTTTTTTTCTATAAGGCTTTCAATTCCTTTTTGTGTTTTCAGGAATATTCTTATCGCGCTTTTTTCTTCCTGTGTTTGTATTGAATCCAAGTCCAACAGGATTCCCTGCACTGTTTTTTTCTCTTTTTTTTCATTTTCTTCTTTTTTTTGCTTTTGCTTTTTCATGGAAACCAATATATTTTTAAGGGCAAATAATTATTTTAATTAGGTGGTTGTGTTTTGCCTCACAGGCCGAGACATTATGAGAGGGTTCAAGCGCAGGAGGGAGCTTCACAAGGAATGCCTTCTGCTCCTGGCGTTAGCTATGCCTTACCTGATATTGCAAGGGATGTAAGGGCATTGAATTCTTCTATTCTGCTTTTATCCCAGAAAATGAATTATCTTGTGAGAAACGAGAAAATTTTAGGCAGGAATCTAATTATTTTAAACAAAAAAATAAAGGAACTGGAGCAGAGGATTTCTTCTGGGGCTTCAATTGGAACTTCAACTTCAATTTCTGGCGAGCCTTCTGCTTCCCCTGCAGTTTCTGGTTCTGAATTGGCTGAATTAGAGGAAAAATTAAATTCGCTTTCTTTTTCTGTTTCTGAATTAAAGGATCAAATGGAGAAAATGAAGGGCTCTTTCGCCAAATCAGATGAATTAAAGGAATTGAAGTATGTGATTGATGCAATCAATCCCTTGGAGTTTGCTACCCTTCAGCAGGTAAAGGACTTGGTTGCAGGAAAAAGCGCTTCTCCTGAAAAGAAGGCAAAAAAGAAAAAGAAATAATTATTTTTCCTGGCAGGTGCTCAGGCCAGGCCTCAGTTTCAGCCTGTACTGCTTGCTGTTTGCAATCTTTATTCCAACATCGTCCCTGCTTAAAATGAATATCTCTGCTTCTGACTGGTCTATTACCTCTTTCATTAAGTCTATGGGCCTGTCAGCACTTATTGCATAACATATTCCTTCACCCTTGAATTTCTCCATTAATTCAATTATCTCGTTTGAAAGAATGTTAGGGCTTTTTATTGGAAGCATTTTTTTCATTTCAGGCATTAAGACCATTGCATTGATCCTGCTTTTAGGGTTCCCTTCATAGTGCTGTAATATTCCCTTAATTAAATTGTGGATTAAAATTAAGGAGCTTCTCTCGTCAAATTTATCCAAATGGATTATTCCCGCCCTGCCTATTGCTTTGATCCAGTTCTTTGCTATTTCCTCAATGTTGTTTGTGCCCCCAAAGAGCCCTGGATACCTTACGTCAATTAATTTGAGTATTCTCATTGACCTGTACTTTGCTGTTGCCTTTGATTCCTCAACACTAAAATTTTTTGCTATCTCAATCAGTTCATTTACTGATTCAACCTTGTTTTCCTTGAAGAGGTTTCCTATGAATTTTGTTTCCTCTCCCTCCATCAAGCCAAATAATTCCAGAATGCCTTTAGGGTTAACCAGGTTCAGGTCAACCTTTAATTCTTCCTTGCTGAATTCTTTCACTGGAAAGCCTATGGGCTCAAAGTTTACCTTGAATTCCTGCAGTTCCTTCAGCTTGCTTGAAGGCTTGTTTAATCCAGAAAAGCTGTTGTCCCAGTCAAATATTACTACTGCAACATTGCTTATCAGGCCTCCCTCTGCAATCAAGTGAATTACATGCTTTCTCTCTTCTCCTGTTGATCCGAATACAGTGGTCTTAACAAAAACGCTCAAAGGCTCTTTTACTGCAATTCCATCCTTTGTTATGCCTAAAATTATTTCCCCTTTTCCCCCTTTTCCTGTTTCCTTCATTTCATATCTTGGCTCTCTCCCTGAAAGCAGTTCAGAGGAAAGGATTGGCGCAAGCAGAGGCAGAGAAAAGAATGATGTCTTGAATTTTTCTCCTGCCTTGTTCAATTCCTCCAATTGAATGTCGTATGCCTTTGAAACATCTTTCACTAAAGCAGAAGAATTATGGAGTTTATTGTAAAGCCTGTCCACTTCACTCAGGAATTGTTCTTCCTCATACTTCACATATGAAGGGCCTGAGCTAAGCAGAAAATATTTTAATGATTCCTTTGCTTCGTGTTTTATTAAAACAATTGCTTCTTTCGGGAAGGTTTCAGTGAAGTCCTCAAGCCGCCCCTCAACTGCAAAAACCTTGTACAATTCAAGGATTGTTCCCTCAATTTTTCCTTTCTTTTTTTCGAGGACGCTCACAAGGATTACGTTGTCTGGGTTGGAATGGATGCTTACCTCAAAGTCCTGGATGCTTCCCTCAAATATTTCCTGCCAGGGGCCGTTTCTTGGCTTGAATTTCATGGACTTCACTTTCAATTAATTTTATTTTAAGCTGAAGCTTTTAAATTGTAATCCTTATATAATATAAGGAATTCTTATAAAATACTTGCGTGAAATTCCATGGTTAATTCCGAAGTAATAATCCAGACAATAAAAAAAATGCTTGATTCAGGCATTGATGTTTCTGTAATCAAATCTGCCCTGAAAGATTTGGGCTTGAATGAAGGCGAAATAGATTCTTATTTTGCTCAAGCGAAAAGCGGAAGCGAAGGCCAAGGGGAAGAAGAAATAGAATTGGGTGAAGAGGAAAAAGACTCCATAGCCCAGAAGGCCTCAGAGAAAATAAAAGAGCACTTGGATGAAAGGAACGAAGAGGAGGATTTGCTTCATGCTTCAACGCACTTGCGCTTGGACGAGCACGCAGAAAAATTAGATGACTTGCATTCAAAAATGGATTTAGTGCATTCAAAGATTTCTTCAATGCAGAAGGAAGGCTTTGATGTAGAAGACTTCCTCCTTAAAATGGATGCATTCAAAAGAGAATTAAGCGAATTAAAGGCAGATGTTTCAGAAATTAAGGCTCTCACTTCTTCTGTGCAGCAGTTAATGAAGAAGGTGCTTGAAACCCAACGCGAAATTTTAACTAAAAGGAAATAATCTTAAATATTTACTTATTTTACTTATATGAGGTGATTTAATGGTTAATATGACTTTATCAATTCCTATTCAAATCCATAAAATTATGAAGAAACATAAAGAGATAAAGTGGACTGAGGTGGCAAGGCAAGCAATTGAAAAGAAAGCCAAACTGCTTGAAACAGAGAAAGACCCATGGAGACTTTACGCATACAAGAGATGGGCAGAAGAAGGAGAAGATGCAGATGAACTCTTTGAATTTTGAACAAGGGGAATTAGTTGTTGCCTTCTTGTTGTTTTCTGAACAAATTGGCGCAAAAAAAAGACCTGCATTAGTAATAAGCAACACTTCATATAACAAAAAATCTGAAGACATAATTTTGCTGAAAATAACCTCACAAGCAAAGAAAACAGATTATGACATTCCACTAAACCAAGAAGATCTCGCAGAAGGAAAACTGAAAGTTGAAAGCCAAGTAATGGTCGATAATCCAGTAACAACATACAAAGGGCTTATTGAATCAAAAATAGGCAGAATATCAAACCAGAAACTTCTTGAAGTAAAGAAAAAAATAAAGGAATTATATAACTTGTAAATTTTCAATAAATTTCAAATTGACTAAAAAAGTTCAAGAATTTTTCCCAATTATTATAATTTTCCTGAAGTATTTGAATTAATTTATTCTTACTTTTGAGTTCATTTATTTCATTCATTTTAAGAATCGTTGTAATGTTTGTCATAGAAGTTTTGCATATTCTTTTTCCCAACTCTAACAAATCAAGATAATGTTCGCCCCAATATTGTTTGTATTCAATTTCTTCAGCTATTTTCAATGCCGCCCCCATTTGCGGTGAGTTTAATTGGTAAAATTTTGTTAATTCTGCGAGTAATATCTCATAGCCACTCATTTTTCTTTTTATATTTATTAACCTTAATTCTTCAATTTCAGTTTTAAGTTCTGGTTGCATTTTTTCAAAATGTTCTTTGATTAATAATCTGTCTTTATAGTTTTCAATAAGTCTTTTCAACATTTTTCTTTCTTTAGGGCCCTTATTTTTAAGATATTTTTCTAAAATCTTTTCTCTGTTTTCCCGGAATTTTTTAGAGTACTTTTTATAAATAGGCTTACTAAAATAAGGAGTCAAAATTTTATGAAGTTCCTCCAACGCCAAATTTTTATGCTCGATTTTTAGTTCGTTTGCAAACCTTCTAAGAAATTTTTCTCTATTAAACATTAAGTTTGAGGTAAATCTTAACGCACTTTTTCTTAAGAATTCTTGTTTTTTGCTTTTAAATTTCACAATTATTTCCTAAATAATTTTCCTAATGCTTCAAAAAAGTTCTTTGAGCCTTGCCCCATTTTTGCAGAGAGATTTTTTGTTGAATAGTCTTTCTCGAATTCAGGTATTGCGTCAGGGATTTTTGAGGCAACATCCTTTCCCATTTTAATCAGGAATTCGCCTTTGGGTGGTTTCGGCTTTGCTGTCTCCATGTCTTTCACCATGTCTTTTGTTGCTGCTTTTGCAACCTTCTTGCTTGCCTTAAGGCTTGCCCTAAGGATTTTTGCAAGGGCAATAATCAATGCAAGCACAATAAGCATTAAGCCCAATAGCTCCAAGCCCAAGAATCTGATGCAGATAAATCCTGCTGCCATCAAGGCAAGAAAGGCGATAATGAATTTCATTTAAATTTCTCCTAAAATTTAAATATGTTTCAAGCTTTGCTTGAAAATTTTCAAAGCTTTTGCTTTGAAACTTTCAAATTCTTTTTCTAAATTTGAAATCATTGAATTCCTTCCAGTAAGCCCCCATAGCCTCCGCCTGCTCCCCCGCCCATTTCAGGGGCATAATATTCTGGCTGCTGCGGCTTTGAGCCTGAGCCTAAGAGGAGGGCGAGAATAATTAATGCCAATAGAATTACTGGGGCTAATTCTTTTATGTTGTCTTTTGCAAAGTAAAGAAGCCCAAAGGCCGCAAGGATTAATACTGTTGAGCTCAATGATCTCATTGTAAAAATCAGTATAAGCACTGCTCCAACTGCCACCAGCAGCTGGTTTGCCTGGATTAAAATCATCAGGAAAATTACTGCCAAAAGAAAGGTAAATGAATCCATTTTTTTTCACCTATTTCTTGAAGAACTGTATCTTGTCAAAGAGCTCTTTCCCGAATGTTGCAAACAAGAACAGTATTACTCCAATCCATACTAATTCAGGGTACTGGAAGAACGTAAGGTATACAATTATTGCAGCAAAAATTATTGCTAATTTGGCTGAACCCAACTGCTCTTTTGCCCAGGCGTAAATGAACACTAAAACGAAAAGGCTTACTGCAATCCAGATATTGGCCTCCAAAGACAATACAATCCATTCCATACAATCCCTTCCAAAACCCTTTAATCAATTAATACATTAATTTAATGCTTTAACAGAATTTAAATGTTTTCGATTTCACCAGCTTTTAATGTGAAATCAAAAAATTCATTCCATCAAAATCAATATGGTGAAAACATAGCCTGCTAGAACAACAAAAACCTTCCAGTCAATAATTTCAGGCGTTATCAGAATGCCTGAACTTGTAAGGTAAACCAAAGAAAAAAACACAATGAAAGAAATTAAAGCCGAATTAACAATTCTTTTTCTCCAAGACATTTTTTTCACGCCCAACCAAGCAAATTCATTACAATTAAAAGAGCCCAGAAGTGAACAGTGAAGACCAAAGGAAGCTTTTTTTCAAGCGAAGGATAAGATGCAGCAAAAATTATTACAAACATTCTTGTAATTATGAATGCAGCCAGAAATAAAGTGGTTGCCCACACAAACCCTATTTGGGCAGTGAACTCAATCGAAGCCCACATGCATAAAACCAGCAGAATAAAATAAAGTAACTTATTCTCTTTCTCATAAAAAATGAAAACAATCAAAATGAAGAGAAAGGCCCAGTGCAAATTAAGGAAAATCAATTGGATTACCCACACTAAATCAAGGGAAAGCAGATGCCCTAAGAATTCCAAAAACATTACAGAATTATGTAGAAAATAATATATAAATTTATGTATAACTCAAAGCTTTTCTTAGCGCCTGAAGAGCGAGAGGCCCCATATTATGACGCCCCCTGCCCCAAGCATTACTATGATTGAGAGAATCCAGATTCCTGCAGTGAACTCAGGGTATTTTATCACTAAAATGTATCCCATTACCCCTGTAACTATTAATGTAAGGACTCCTGAGCCCATATAGCTCCTGACAAGCATGTAAATTGAAAGAAAGAGTATTACTTGAATTATTATTTTGGCTATGGGTGAAACCATCATTGCAATTGCTGGCAGTATTGCCACAACAAGGAATAAAAGAAGCCCAAATATAAGAATATTGCCTTTCTCATTCATTTTTTTTTCACTTCTCTAACAAAAAACTAATTTTTAGCGCCCTATCCTGCCCCTGGTCATCTTGTAGGCCATGCCTCTTGCAGCGTGCTTTGCTGTGTCCATTGCCTCTTGCCTCATGTGGGCTGCCTCTCTTGCCCTATTATCTTCTGGCGTTACCTCTGCTCCACCTCCATGCATTCCCCCTACAAAGATGAAGTCAATTATTATCCCGCTGATTCCTGCCATTAAGAGCATGTAAAGCAGGTAAACCCCTCCAAATAGCCACCATAGTTCCCCGAACACAAAAATGAACACTCCTGCAATTAGTATGATCCCCAATGGGCCTGTTCCAACGTGCTCCATCACAAACCTTCCAACAGTTATTAATACAAGAACCTTCAGCACTAAATTTATGTCACTCAAGAATTCTGTTATTGTGCTGAAACTGAATAATACAAGCAAAATCAATTCATTCATAATGCAATTAAAAATAGGCCATTCCACTATAAATATTTTATGCATTAAGAGGCTTAATTAAAGATAAGACAAGCTGCTTATAAAATGCATAACTTTTTAAATTCTTGAATGCACTAAAATTATCCGATAACTTTGAATAACAGAATTAAGCCTGCAAAGGTTCTGGTTCCGAAGAATGATGAATTTCCTTTAAAGACTACTTTTAATATTTCTGATAAAGATCTTAGAAAATTATTGAATTTAGAAGTAACAGAATAGGTGCTTGAATGCTTATTTTTCAATGAACGCAACTTTGTTGTAAGGGTCAAAAAATAGTTTAAATTGATTTTTTAATAAAAAGTCAACGCCTAATATGTTTGGCATGCCTGCAGTTATCATTCTTCTATCCTCTTTTTTCATGCATCTGGAAATGTAAACCAAAGGAGACTCTATTGTTTCAAGTTCTTCTTTGTCATCTATAAAAGAAAATGAACTTATTTTTGCCTCGTATAAACTAATTGGGTCTCCTCCGACTCCATAGCTTGTTTTAGCCTGTTTGTCTGCAAATGGTATTTTTAGTCTGAGTGCTTCTGATTCACTTATTATTGTGTCAGGGCTTCCTGTATCAAAAAAGGCTTTAATTTTTCCGAATGTGTGCGGCGCTTTAATACTGAAATATGCAAAAGGTTTCAAGCCGCCTGCACTTTCTTCTACTTTGAGGGGGATTTTCATTAAATCACTTAATTATTATCTAGAGAATCAGCTCAACTTTATTCTTAAATATAAACTCAATTAAAGTTAGGGCGGGGTCTTCACCGGCTTTTTTTACTTTTTCAATAACATTTTTAATGTCTTTGCCGTTTGCAATTATCTTTTCATCTTTTACTGCTACAAACTGGTCCCCAAACTTGTATCTCAATTCATTGTACTTTGATTGCAGCCATTCACCTTCCTTTTCTAATTCTAAAATATATTTAATAGTGTCATTCATTTGTTTCTCACACCTCGTATATTTATTAATAAAAAACTCCTTTAAAATAAATGCCTCACAATTTATAAATTTTTGTTTTTTGTAAAGTCTACTGAACTCAAGTATTTTTCAAAATAGAACTTAGGATGGCTGATACAACTGGTTTTTAATGCAGGCGAAGTCCCCTGTCCCATCAGGCGAAAGGCCCTGCTCTAAATCCCAGATGCTTTTTCCGTCGCTTCCCTTTGCTTCGTACAATGCTTTTTCATCCCACCATAATTCTACATCAAGACCATTATCTGCAATGCATGCCTTTTTTTCCTTGACCATTTGGAGTATCCTTGCAATCGAATTAATCTTTGATGTCTCACTGTTAGAGGAAAGCCCTGGCACTCCATTCAGTGAAACCTGTGTTCCCTTGCTTTGAGGGGTGTAAAACTTCATCTGGTTTAATGGTGCAGTAGAACTCAAAATATAATTTTCTCCGAGCGGAGTGAAAAAGAGGGAAGTATACCAAGTGTTCCCTGCCTGTGTTACACTATCCCATTGCACTTTATAATTTTTTAAATTCACCCCAATTTGTGCGTCTTCTTGTTCTGCGTGAGAGTCAGGCTTTCCTGAAACAAGGAATAAAGGCATTCCATCCAAGTCAAGGCACGCCTGGTTTCTTGCTCCAGCCCATAACCCTAATGTGTCTCCTGCTTCTATTGCATTCTCTTGGTATAATACTTTATAAAACGCTTTTAGCGGTGAAGTCTGCTTTGCTGTTGCCTTGAACAGGACAGGGGTTGCAATTGAGGGGCTGAAGGTTAATTGCATTGAATTATAACCCAAATTCTTTATGTTCAGCAAATTTCCCCTTTGCCCTAAATCTGAATTCAATTGCTGTATTGAATTATTCTTTTGTATGTCCAATAACATCAAGGCATTTGAGCCCACTGAAGAATGCGTGTGGATTTGCGTTATAGGCTCGTTGACTATGTCAATTAAATTGTTGCTGTAAGCTGTTCCATATCCCTGCCTGTCATAGTTGTCTCCCTTTAATCCTAATTCGCCATCAAAGGGCAGGTAGTAGAATGCGCTCTTTGGTTCTTCATCTTTTATTTTGTGCAGTGCAATATTTATTGCTCCGTTAGGTTTTTCTTCGCTGTCAAAAAACTTCCATCCGTCATTAAAATTTATTTCAATATCCACTTGATGCAAGCCTGGCTCGTTCAATTCTTTTAGTTCACTTGAATCTTCTATTGTGTAAGAGAATATTGTAGGGTCAGAGAAATATTTCCCCAAATTGTCAGAGCTTTCATTGTAATACCATGAAGGAGTGTCAGCGAAATTTATTTCAGTGAAGTATTCATGGAAGTCTTTCTGGAAGTCTTCACTGAAACCATCCTTTATCAAATAGGCATTGAAGTGAGTCATCTTCTTTAATTCCTCCAAGCTTTTAATGTCTTCAGTCCAGTTTATGTTCTCTTGTGTTACACTGTCTCCAAGCAGTCCATTCTTGTTCAGCCAGATATCCGGAATAAAATAGCCTCCCTTCTTTACAGTGCTTCCGCCTCCAAGCCAGCAGCCTGTTTCTTCAACCTGCTCTGACTGCCTTATCTTGAATTTGATTTCTGCAGTGGAAGGATTGATATTCACTAAAACATTTGATTTCAATTCTGCTTTTGCAGTGTAATTCTCGTCGCTTACAGGCAAATTTTCGAAATTGCAGTTAATTCCATCTATTCCTTCAACCTCTTCCCCGTCATATACAGTTCCTTCTGAGAGAAGGCCATTAATTTCCCTGCTGCACTGCTGGCTGAAATTAATTAATGGATTGGTAATTGAAATTATTACATTCACGTCTCTTGTTATGCCTGTATTGTTGTCTACTTCCACTATTGCATTTGTTGTTGGAATGCCATTAGGCATTGTTGCTGAGCTTACACTGAAATCGCTTAATCCAATGCTTCCTCCTGGCACTTCACCGCTTAATTCTTCTCCGCCTGTAATCTCAGCATAGTATCTCTGCTGGTTTGCAATAATGTTTGCTTCATTCTTTGGGCAGCTGAAGGATTCATTGTTTGCTTTAAGCCATTCCTTTACTTTATCTATTCTCTTAAGCAATTCAATGCTGAACTGCGTTGAATCGCAATAAATGTAATCAGGGTTTTCTTGGTCGCATGAATTATAATTTATTTCCCCGAACCTCCATCCAATCCCTTTGCTTAAACCAATTCTTGGAACTGCATTTAAGCCATTTCTTCCCTCCCTTAAAGTCGAAGAGCATGCCTCTCTCTTCAAGTCAATTTTAGGCAGTTCTTCTCTGATTGGATTTGATAATTCAATTCTCATTTTTCCTGCCCTTAACTGGGTGCCCGTGCCATACAAAGCTGAATTCGGAATCAAATTGAATTGAATGTAGAGGGGCTTTCCTTTTTCTATATCCTTCTTTAATTGTGCATTCTCTAAAGCGAACTGCATTGGAATCCTTCCTTTTCCATCCCACATTTCAGGCTTCTGCTTGCATGCAATCCATGTCTCCTGAGTCCACCACACCCTGTGAAATGCTTTCCCGTGGCAGGTAAGGGTAAAGGCCACAGCGTCATTTGTGCTGTTAATGCTATAATCTATTGGTGCATCGCACCTTCCTCCATGATGTGTCTGGTCTATTACAGGGCTTTCAATTAATTCATATCCTGCGGGGCATGAAAGAGTCCATTCAAATTTCATTTCTCCTGTCTGGTGGGATTTAACAGAATAATAAGCTCCTGTCTTGTAGTAATACCTGTCACCGCTTAAATCATAAGGATTGACTGTAAGGTCCATTGCTTTGCTGTTTATTCTTACGTCTTGTTTTGCCTCGTTTTCAGGCACAAAAACTATTTTATCGTTATATTGGCTGCAGCTATTATACCATGGCACAAAAAATCCTTCCAACCTGAATTTTGTTCCTCCTCCAAAAATTTTTGCAATTCCATCGTACATGTCGTTACCAAATTTTTCAATAATCTTTGTAACCACGGCAACGGCTACTGTAATAATAGCTGCAACGACAATCGGAGCAACAAATTTTGCTGGCTTGAATTCTGCAATTTTTTCTTTTGTTTCTTTGCCCTTTAATAATTCTTCCAAAAAAAGCGTGCTGTTTGTTGTCTTGCCTGCTCCTTCATATTTTTGCTTGTAGGCTTCTAATGCCTCAGAGCAAATGCCTGGATTTGGGTCAGAAACTCTTCTGGAAGACCCAAACATGCGCAGCATTCTATTCCACGTTTCTGCTTTTTCGCCTGCCATTAAATCAAGAACCGGATGAGGGTTTGAGAATAAGCCCCAGCTTCCAGGCCCGACAACATTGCTTTTGAGCACTGCATTGGCCTTAAAATTGTTTAATTCAAGGAATGGGTCTTCGAAGTAGTAGGAGCCTTTCAGGTTTACTTTAACTCTTTTTATTTCAGTGTAAAAAAAGCTTGGGTCACTTGATTTTTTTGCTTCAACCCTTATTCCGTATGCTCCGAGAGGAGTGCTTGCCTCCCTTTTTATTGTGATTGACTTTCCTGAATTAGGGTCAATCGATAATTCAGGTTCATTGGAATTATAACCAGAGAATTTTATTCTGTCTGAGCCTGTGCCGCAGCCGTCATCGTCCTTGCACAGCCTTAAATTTATTGTGTCAGAGCAATTGTTTTTTATTGCCAGATTTTTGCTCATTTCGCCTTCTTCAAATTCTATTCCTTCAGGGTCAAATGAAATGCATTGCTTTAGGTTCATTACCTTTATGTCTATCTTCATTTCTGATTTAATTTTTTCTGTTCCATTTTCTGTTTGTGCTTCTGCTTCAAATATTATTGTTGCCTTTGTCTGGAGTTCTTTAACAGAATTGGAGAATGGGGTGAAGCTTATGGTTCCGTTTAGGACGCCATAGGTTGCTTCGTCTTTGAGTTCTGCTGCTATATTGTTCCATTTGTTGTTTTTTAATTCGCTTGACCAAGAAAAAGAGTTTGACCTTAAGCTTATCCCGAATACCCCTGCTATATTGTATCCTGAATCTAATTTCATTTGCACTCTCAGGTTCTGCAAGGGGATTGGAGTGTTTCCTGAAAGGCATTCATTGGAGAGGGAGAAAGGGGTTTCTTCTTTTATTCCTGGTCTGGCGTAAGTATTCCAATTAGCAAGGCTTAACACAAGGCAGTCTTTTTCTTCTGGCCCTGCTCCGGGGCTTACTTTTATTGTTATTGGCACTGTGAAGGTCCAGTAAGCGTCCATGTCCTGGCTGTACACTTCAATTAGCAGGTTTCCTTTCAATGCCTCGGCTTTTTTTACTGTGCTTTCATTTATCACTGCTTTGAACTGGATTTCCTTGTCTTTCAATGGCTGAATCAAATTTAATGGGGCTTCCTTGAATTGGTCTAAGAAGTTTTGCATTTGAATATTTCTCAACAAACCTTTGAATTCCCCTGTGAGCTTTACTTGCGTTATTTCCAATGGAATCCCAATCTTGCTTGTCAGCGTGAGCGAGACAGTTATTTCTTTTACTTCTATGGAGTCAACCCCTGTTTCAATCTTTTTTGGGTTTATGTCCAGAACATTTTCGTCCACTATTATTGTCTTGATTGCTGGCTCAAAGCCATATTTCCTTGCCTCAATTATTATTTTTGTTTTAGGGGAAGAAGAAGGTATAGTGAAAAAGGCTTTGCCTAAATTGTCTGTGAGCCTTTGTTTTATTGTCTGCTTTTCTCCTGATCCTAACTGCTTTTTTGCAGTAACCAATGCGCCTTTCTGCTCTGCATCCTCTTCATTTGTTACAGTTGCAGTAATTGGAGTATCAACAAAAGAGTGAATTTCTTCAGGGTCAACAAATAATTTTAATTGATTTGATGATTTCACTTTCAGGCTTAGTGTTTCTTCAAAGACGTACTCCTTGTTCACTGTGTCCAGCAACCTTATTTTGATTTCTGTTGCACCCAAGTCTTTTGTCGCAAAGTTTGCTTTTACTTTTACTGCCTTGAATTTCCTGAATTCCCCTATACCAATTCCTTTTATGCTGTTTGCTGCTCCTGCATTTCCATTTATTTGCTGGTCTGCCTGAACCTTGTATTCTGCAAACTCAATCAATTCATCGCTTTCTATTTCAAGTTGGGCGTGCTGGTAAATTTTGTCAGTAAGGTTTGTGAGAGTGAAAGAATAGGTGAAGGCTCCATTAACCATTAAATTGAATGGCTTCAATTCGTAAATGTCATTTTTTAAATTCAGAATTTTCTGCTCGGAAATGCAGATGTCATTATAGCATTTTGGTGTTCCCCCAATATAGAATTCAGGGTCATGGGTTTTGGAGTAAACTGCGGTTTTTGCTGCTGCATCCTCTGGCTCCCTGAAAGTCTTGTTTTGGGTTGAATACCATGCATTATAATGAATTCCTGCCAAGTCTCCGTCTTTTGCAATGGAAGCATTCTTTATCCTAATTCTCACTGAAGCGTCATAGATTCCGCTTGAGGCATTGTCCCAGTTGACTGTAACCCATTTCGCGTTGTCATTGGTCAGATTCTTCTGGTCTTTCTGCCATTCGTCTTTATTCCATGAGCCGCCCTTGAATATTACTGCGCCTGCAACTGAAATTCCCTTAATGTAAAGCTTGTCGTTTTCTACTAAAGCCTCATTTCCTGTCATGAAAAATAATCCTGCCTTTTTTATTAATTCGTTTTTGGGCAGGATTACTGTTAGGACAGCATTGTATTCCTGCTCTTGCTCTAAGGTGTTTGCCTGAAGTTCTCTTCCCCCAGAATCAAAAACCCTTAATTCAATTACAGGCTTCTCTCCAATCCAGGGCTTTCTCAATTCAATCTTCAATTCAATCTTCTTGTCTTTCACTAATTCCAATGGAAGGGTCTGCCTTTTTGAGTAGCTTTCCTTTTTTGCAATAAAGAATACAGTCCTGTCAGCCTTCAACTTCAATGAAGCCTTTCCTTCAGGGTTTACTGGAACTTCTTTCATTAAGCTTGAATCAAATGAATCCCTTATCTCAATCGAGCCTCCTGTTCCTGTAAGGGCATTTCCTTCTTCGTCAACCAAATAAAAATTTATTTCAGTGAATCCAAAGTCTATTGTTACAGTGAAATAATTGTCTTCTCCAATATCAATTTCTTTTGTCTCGCTTTTGCCTTCTGCCCTGCCTTTCTGTGCAATAACATAATATTTTCCTGCTGCAATTCCTGCATAATCAGCATTTCCGTCTGCATTAGAAAGCAGTGCATCGTATGGCGCAAGGCTCTGGCTTTCTGCTTCCATTAGCATTACCCTTGCGTTTTCTACTGGCTTTCCGTCTTTGTCTAATACCTGCACGTGAATTTTCCCGCTGTTCTCCGGCGTTGCAACCTCTAAGTATAATTTTACTTCTTGTGTTTCCCCTTTAATGCTTTTTTTTGCAGGCAGGAATCCTTCTGCCCTTGCCTCAATTAATGCTGGCTCTTGGCTTCCTGCAGCAAAAGAGAAGGCAACAGCCTTTGCTTCGCTTCCAGTGTTCTGCTGTGCAATTATTTTTCCCTGTGCATCCTTCAAATTTATTGTTGCGTTTGGAATCTTGTTGCTTGAATTTTTCTCTAACGCGCTTGCAGTAATAGTGTATGTTTTCTTCTGCAGTTCCACTGTCTCTTTTGTTTCTTTGCCAGAGCTTACAGTTATTCCCTCAAATGTTTTTGTTTCATAAATTCCGTTTTCGTCGTCCTGGAGTGTTATTGAATAGGTGCCTGCATCCAATTCCTCGAATGTGGCAGTGCCGTTTGATGTCTGCTCTTCTCCTTCAAATGAGTCATATTCATTTCTCAAGGTTACAGTTATTCCGTTCAGTTTTTTTCCTTCTGCATTTTTTGCTGTTACAGTTATTTTTCCTTTGTCCTGCAGTTGAGCAGTATTTTCCTGCATGTCAAATGTTTCCACTGATTCAATAAGGATTTTTGTGTTGTCCTTGAATCCGTCAATCTTTGCTGTGGCAGTAAGTGAATCGCATTCACTCGGCTTTGTTACCTCTACTTCTCCGTCTTTTTCTTTATCTGTTACAGTGCTTTGGGGCAATTCAAAGCCGTTATAGCATGAAAGATTTACCTTTATTTCCTTTCCTGTAATCTTCTGGCCGTTAAAAGAAAATATGAGAGTGAATTCCTGCGGCTGACTGGCTTTCCTTTCCAATTGCGCTGTGAAAGCGAATTCTTTTCCTTTCACTTCAATTGTTTTTTGGTATGATTCATAATTTTCATTTTCCACTTTTATTGTTATAATTGAATTCAAGGGTACTTCAAGTGCAATTCTCCCCTCTTCCCCTGTATTTTTGTTTAAGATTTCCCCTTTCACTGTAAGGCTTACATCCAGATTCTTTGCTTTGCCTTCTTCGTCAATGAAATTTAATGTAACATTTGCATTCCCTGAAACCAGAAAAGGAATTAGGACAAACCCTATTAATGCAAGGATTACTACAATGAAGAGAATAAAGGACGGAAACACCTTGTCTATCGGGTCAATTATCTTGTATACTGGAAAGAACTTCTCTATTCCGTCAAGCACATTATAGTATTTGTCTTCTATGGAATAATACAATTCTTTCAAGCCCATTATTACGCAGTCCTTTGCAATTAAAAAAATTCCAATTAATAGAATGTATTATCGTGTATTTAAATATTTTCAATTTATTTTAATAAAGCACATAAAAAAAGATAATTAATTATAATGCACAAAAGTTTGAAGATTTGTGCATTACGAAAATCAGAGTAAAAGTTCATTTAATGCAGCTTTCTTCTATCTTCAATGACTTTACTGCACCTGAATTTTCTAATTGATCTAATGCAATCTTTGGGTTCCAGAAGAATGCTGCCCGGGAGCTTCCAGTGCTTTGCACGCAAACCTTGTTTTGCTTCATTAATTCAAGTATCTTGTTTATTGAGTCAATGCTCTGCTTGTTTGAAATCATTACTCCGTTCAGGCTTACCTTGCTTCCTGCATTTTTTGGAGTAAAGAATTTGGTTTGAGTGCTTCCAGAGCTCGCCACTAAATCCAGCACAGAATCCTGGCCTTTTGGAGTGAAGAACACTGTCTTCAAGTATAGGCTTCCCTGCCTTACTGGGTCAGGCCACACTAAACCATAAGCATAATCTTTTGTTACTATTGCGTGGGCTTGCGCTTCACTGCTTAATGCGCTAATGTCTGGTGTTTCCGAAAATGAATATAATGCCCTGTTTCCTGCGAAGTCCCTGCAGTTTGAGCCAAGGCCGCTCCATCTCGTGAGATAGGTTCCAATATTTCTTTGTACCTCTGTTCCCATTTCAAGGCTGTAAAAAGTGAAAACATTTGCTGAGCCTGTGTCTTTTACCTCCATTAATACTGGAGTCATGTCTGACGGAATATAATACAAAGAGGTTTCGTCTGCTCTTCTCTCTAGTTTGAGCAATACCCCTCTTTCATTTATGTTCATTGTCTTGAAGTCTTCCTTCACCCATGTCTTCAGGTTATGGATTGTGTTTGCATTGACAATATTTATTGTCCTTATCTGGCCTTCGCCTTTTATTGGGTCATTGATGTTTATTGTTCCTCCCTCTAAGTTCTCGTAATTGGTGCCGTAACCTACCCTTCCATTCCCTGTTGTTAGTCCTATTTCTCCGTCAAACGGCAGGTAATAGAATGGGCTGTCAGGCTCTGCTGCCTTTGTCTTGCTCATGTTGACTGTTATTACTGCATTTGTTTTGTCTTCCTTAATTAGTTTCCATGAATTGTCCTTGAATTCAATTGATATTTCGGTACTGTAAATTCCAGGGCCGTTTATAGGACTGTTTGGGACACCAAAATAATCGAATTTGAATATTTCCGGGTTAGAGAAGTATTCATCCAGCCCTTCCCCTGCATAGAATGAAGGAGTCTCAAAGAATGCCACGTTCCTTGCATAATAATCGAAGTCTTTCTGGAAGTCCGGGCTGTAGCCGTCCCTGATCAAGTAAGCATTAAACTTCAGTAATTCTATGAGCCTCTGCTTTTTTGCTTTGTCTAATTCTGCTCCATTCAATTTTTCTGTTGATTCAATGAAGTACTGCAGCCTCTTTGTAGTGAAAGGTGAAACGCACTCTGGGTCCTGAGAAGAGCAACTTAAATTCAATGCTTCAAGCAGGTCTTTTGCTTCGTTTATTCTTTCAATTAATTCAATGCTGTACTGGGTTGCATCGCAGTAAATGTATTCATTGCTTCCTGTCTGGCTGCAAGGATATGCCTTAGGGTATTCCCCTTGCCTTCCTCCAATAAAGGAATTCCATTTCCACAAGAGCTTTATCTTTGGGGCATTCTCTGCTCCAGTCTTTCCTGTCTTTTCTCCTATAACGCAGTTGTCCAGTCCAGCATAAATGTTCACGTCTTCCCCTGGCTTGAATGAATTGAATTGCACGTGGAATTTGTTTTCTGTTGTTATAGAGCGGCCTTCATTTATTTTCAATACATTTGCTATCCCTGTCATTACATCCATATTCTTGTAATAGTACCTGAATTTGTCAAAGTTTGGCAGGTTCTTGTATTCTGTGTCATAAGCATAATTCTTTTTTGTTACTTTCAGCATGTCGTACAACGGGCTTAAAACATCTTGCTGCACAAACCCTGCCTTGTTCACAAACCTTGCTTCATACACTTCTCTCATTTCAGTGCTTCCTTCCTTTAATTCATAGTATCTGTCAGCCAATGCAATCTTGTTGGGGTCAATTACAATCCTTGTCTCAGGCACTTCTTTCACTGTAGTTCCAGTCTTCTGCTCTTTCTCCAAGAACAATTGATAGTTCAGCACTCCTGTATTTCTCTCCGGAATTATTAACTCCAAAGGCTTTTCAGAGAAGTACCTGTACAATGTGTCCCCAACAAAGAATATAGCAGTGTTAATTAAATTTCCTTTTGAGAAAAAGTCTCCAATAGAAGAAAGAATGCTAAGGCCTGTCGGGGAAGAGTATGCAATAGTGACTGGAGCAGGATTAGCCAAGGGTAATTCTTTAATTCCTGTGCCCTCGCCTGTTCCCCCTCCTGTGCTTGAATTATTTAGTAGACCTGGCACTAATGAATTTACTATTGATTTTAATGGATTGAATATTCCGCCGGCTTTATCCAAAAAGCCTTGGGCTGCAAAGAACATTAGGCTGTCCACTAAAGCGTTTTTCATTGCGTCTGTGATTTTTGCTGTGAAGCTTAATTCAAGTTTTGCAGGGAAAGAGGATTTAATGCAGTCATTGTATATCCTGAAGGTATCGTATCCATCGAATTGGTCTGCCGGGTCATCATAAATATTGAATTCATAATTGCTTAGCTTGATGCAGGCGTTTGCCGGTTCAAGTATTCGAACATAAATGTTTTTGTAAGGCCTTTTTGAGGCAAGGCTGCTCCCGCTGAACTTCACTAAAATCTTGTACTGGCCGGGATATTCATCTCTCTTGTATACTTTTATTTCCTCTGAGCCTGTTGCTTTCAATTCAAAGTCTTTCTTGCTTAACTGTAAGTCTGATTCCAAATTGAATTGCACATCTGAGCCGCAGTTTAATGTCTCTATTTTGAGTGAGTCAAACTTGCTTTCTGGAGGTATTTCTAATTCATCCTTGCTGAATTTAATGCAGTCAGCTAGGTTCAATACAGAAATTTCAGTTGAAGTCTTTTCTTCTAAAACTTGGTCTTTTCCGTCCAATGGATTGAATGCCCTGAAAGATATTTCTGCTTGGGCTATTCCATTTGCTCCGCCGTTCGGGGTGAAAGTAATTGTTCCGTTGTAAGAGCCTTCGTCCATTTTGTCTAATATTCTCCTGTAATAAGCGCTCCTGAGTTCTGTTGTATTGTTCTCTAATGTTATTGTGTATGTTCCAATATGATTGCTTTTCCATTTTACTTCTGCTTCAAGGCTGTTTAATGTAATGGGCTTTCCGTTTATAGTGCATTCATTCTCTATAGTGAATGCAATGCTTTTAGGGCTTCCTTCAGTAAAATCCTTCCATTCTTTTAATGAAAGGCTCAGGCATGAAGGGTTGTCTGCTTCGCCTCCAATTCCAACGCTAATCTTTAATGGCAGTTTAAAGACCCAATTAGAGCTTCCATTGCTTGCGGTTACCTCTAAATTTCCGCTCAAGTCTTCTCTTTGAATCCATTCCATTCCTTCCTTGCTCAAAATTGACTTTAATTTGAATTCTTTTTCTTCCCCTGAATCTAAGGATGTTCCCTCATAGTTTACTTTCAGGTAAGAATTCATTGCTGCTGTGTCTAATAAGTCTCTCAGATTTCCTGTTACTGTGAGAGAGCTTACTGTAAGGCTTAAGTCTTCCAATAAATTTTTTATTGTGAAGCTACTTTCAGTTGAAGGCATTTTTTTGGTGTTCAATGCAATTCCCAATCTTTTTGGATTGAATTCAATTACATTCCCGTCTGTTATGAGCTCCTGCTCTAATGTCTTGAATTCTTCTTTTTCTATTACTGCCTTTAATTTTGTCTGGGGTGCCTGCCCTGGAATCCTTACTGTTGCTTCCCCTATCCTATCTGTAAAGGCAACATTGCTTATGATATCCCCAAACCTGTCCTTGATTTTCACCAAGGCTTTCTCTACTTCTATTCCTTCTGCCTTGTCTTTTACTGTAAAGGTAATGTCTTTGCTTATGCCTGAAGGAATCAATTTAGGCTTCCAGTCTATCTCGAATTCTTTTGGGGCTTCAACTTCAATTGAAATGCTTTTCATGAATTTTATTTCTTTCCTTGAAATTATCATAATTTCAATGCTTCCTGTGACAGGCTTTACTGTCTCGAACTCTATTGTTGCTGTAACGTGGGTTGCAGGCTTGAATTCGCCTAAATCAATTTTTTCTATCTTGAAGCCATTCAGGAAACTGCTTACAGGGCTGTTTTCTGCGTTCCTTATAGTATAGTGAGTGAATTTTATTGCTTCATTGCTGTTTTCAACTGAAATAAATGCGTCAGGGTAATGGATAAACTCCTTACTATTATTCATTATGTCAAATTCCATTTTGTATTTCCTGAAAATCTTTGCGCTGTAAGAGTCAATTACATTTTTGGCCAGCCCTTCCTTCAGGTCTTCAATTGATGCTGTAAAGCAGAACTGGTCATCACATAAAGTATTGCTTCCCACAGTGTAAATCCTTTCTTTCACTGCAGCATACAATTCGTTTCCTGCCTGTAAGGTATTATCAATTGGGTCCCTTGCATATCTTCCGCCTTCCTTTCCCCATGCCCTGTACCTGAAGGTCAACTGCTGCCCAATGAAAGCATTCTCTTTTACCTTGAATTCCACTTCAACCTGATGATCGCCTGTTTCAGGATTCAGCCATATAATATTAGCCCATTTTGCGTCAGAGGAGGTAATGCTTTTCAAGTCCTCTTTAACGTTGTTTCCTGTAAATTTTGTGAACTTCTTTATTATTGCGTCTGCATTATAGGCCTCCTTTATGTACATTAAATCATTTTCCATGAATATGTCTTCCCCTAACCTGAAATGAATTCCTGCTTCACTGTAACTCTTATTCTTTGGAATCCTTATCATTAATTTCGCCCTGTAAGTCTCGTTTGCTGAGAGCGCAGGCGTATCTGTCTCATTTAATTCATTTGATGCCCCCAATTCCATCTCTTCTCTTGTTACTCCAATCCATTCAATTTTAATGTCCCCGCTTATTAGTTCAGGATTCATTTTCACTTTTATTTCCTGTATTGTTTTTGGCTGCAGCTGGTACACAATGCTGTGGTATGATGCCATCCCTGCTTTTTTTACCTTGAAGTAAACGCTCTTGTCTGCCCTTGCGCTGAATACAATTGTGCCGTTCACATCCTCTATTGGTTTTGCGCCCAGGCTTTTCCTGTCGAATGCGTCAAAGAATTCCACTGTGGCAAACTGCACTGGTTCATTCTGGCTGTCTCTTACAATTAATTTAAGGCTTCCGTCTGGAATAACCATTGTAACAACTGGTTCAATGGATTCAGCCATTCTTTTATCGAAATTGAATAATTCGCTCCAGCCTGAAATTGTTCCCTTGAATGCAAAAGCATAATAGTTTCCGTTCAGCACGCGCGTGAATTCAGCCATTCCATTCAAGTCTGTAATTGATTCATCGTTTCCTACAAGCAATTTCTGTTGGTCATACAATGCCACTCTTGCGTTCCTGACAGGCTTTCCGTCCTGGTCTATTACCTTCACTTTAAGCGTTGCAGCATTATCGCCAGTAAACTTCTCCAATTCAGCAGTATAAGTGCCTCCTGCTTTGAGCCCATTCATTTTTTTGATTAAATAATCTTCCTGGTCTACGAAAGCATAGTATTCAGCGCTTGAGTCTGCAACATTGAACTGCACTGTCGCGTTATTGTCTGCTGAAGTAGTCAATGCCTTTATTTCGTCCTTTCCTTTGAATAAGCTTACTTTCGCGTCTTTCACATTCTTTTTTGTGCCTTCATCTATTACGTGAATTGTTATTAGCATTCCTGTTTCTGAAATTTTCTCCAAGCCAATTCTTGCTGTTTCTTCCTCGCTGAAATAAATGCTTTCCCACTGCTCTTCATATACATTTGCTTCATCGTATACTTTTATGTAATAGCTTTTTCCAGTGTATAAATCGAATTCTGCTTGGCCTCCTGCAGTATAGCTTTCATCTATTGGGCCTAATTCCCTGTCCTCGTATATTCCAACCCAGATGTTGTCTACTGGGTTTTCCTCAAAATAGGTTTCTACCGTAAGAGTGGCTTTTTGGTCGCCTAATTTCGTGAGATAAACATCGTTTGTTTCTTCGTCCAAGGAAACAGAGTTTTCCTGCTTGTATCCTGTGCCTGTAATTGTAGCGCTCAATCCTTCGCAGTCAGAAGGCTCTGTTATTTCCGCTTTGCCGTTTGATGTGTCAATGTCTGCAGGCGGGATCGCTTCATCGTTATTGCAGCTGAAATATAAATTGAAGGTTGTATTTGAAATCAGTTCGCTTGGATTGTCTTTGTCGTACAACCTAATTTTTCTTGTTGTTCCCTGCAGCAATGCCTCTTTCGGTTTCAGGGTTATTGTGAATGTCTTGTTTTCTTCCACTTTAATTGAGTCGCTTAATTTTTCATAGGCGCTTTCATCTATTTCATATGAAACAATTGTCCCTGCTTTCACTGTCAATAGCATTGTTTTTCCTGTTATGTCTGTTGCAAGGCTTTCAGTTTTTGAATCGTATTTTGCATTAATGTTTATTGCATTCAGGCTGCTTCCGTCCTTGTCTGTCACATGGAATGTTAACTGAACGTCTTGTGCTGGCATTATGAAAGGCAGGGCCAGGTAAATTAACCCTGATATGATAAGCAGTATTATTATGATAAACAAAATAAATGAGGGGAACACCTTGTCTATTGGTTCAATGATTTTGTGTATTGGTATTACCTTGTCGATCCTGTCCATTAAGTCATAGTATTTGTCTTCGAGCGCGTAATAAAAGTCTGTTACTCCCATTTTCTTTCACTCATTTTCTTTTTGTTCCTTTTTATTTGGGGCAGTATTCATACTGGGCTTTTGCTTCTTCTATTAATTTTGCTTTATTCCAGCTTAATTCAATCCCCTGGCTTAAAGGCTTGACGCACACATGGCTTCCTTCAATCCTGTTGATCCATTTTTTTATGCTTTCTTCCGCCAGGTTTATTGCAGTGTTTTGCCCTACTCTTTTGTTTGATGCATCCAAGACTGATTTGGTGAATTTGCCTGTGCTTTCGTTATAGGAGTGGAATACATTGAAGCTTTTCACGTTCTTGAATAATTGGTATGCCATGAAATATGTTGAATTGGAAGGCAGGAATGAAAGCGAGGCATAAGTGATTGTATTCCCAGAGCTTTCAATTAAACCGAAGTGTTCCACAGTCCCTGCATTTGATTCCAGTGCATTCATTTTTATTTTTGAGTCATTCTTTGTTGCCCCAGAGCATGAAGTCCAGTTGAAAATGCTTGTCAGATTAGTTTCGTCTGCTATTCCCAATTCCTTTGAATTCATTTCAAGTCCGTATGACATTCCCCTCTTTTCTGTTGTTGAAGCAGTCAATTCTGCTGAAACAATGAGTGGCGTTGAGGGAGTGAATTCAAATTTGCCTGCAGAGCCGTCAACTGAGAGCACTGTCCCGTTTCTTGCCTGCTCGAATTTCTGCCTTAAATCTGCATTAAATTTCATTAATCCATTGCTGCTTCCGGTTGTTTCTTTTCCTATTATAGTATATTCATCCAGGTTTTCTTCTTTGTTAATGTAAATTGAGTTTTTCAGTGAGCCATATCCTATTCCGTATCCTTCCCTTGAATATGTTCCGCTGCTGAATCCAACCGTTCCATCAAATGGCAGAGAGAAGAAGTAATTGTTATGGTATTCTGTCTTGTTTTGGTTTCTTTCATCCATTTTCTCTAAATTCTCTAATTGAGTGAATTTTAATTCAACTTTTTTGGTTTCCCAGTTATAATTCAATATCTGCCCGTATTTTCCTGCTTCAACGCTCTCGTTCTTGAAGCTCCATTCTTTGTTAAATTCATCCAGGTTTTGTGCCCCTATTGGTGGATATGCAGTGCAGAAGTCTTCCTTGAAGTCTGCAGTGTATGTGTCCTTCACCAGCAAGACATTTGAGTCAATGTTTTCGTTGTACAGTTTCTCAAACTTCTCAATTAAATTAATTTCGCTTGTTGTAACCTCCAATTTTCCTTTCTTCAGTATTATCTGGATTTCTTCCTTGCTCAAGTCAGCTGTATTCCTGATTCCAACCTTGAATGAAAGATTGTTGTACAAGTCTTTAATGAATTGCGTTGTGATTTCAATCTGTTTTGTTTGGTCAATTAAAGATGAAATATAGCAGTTACTGCTTGAAGTGCAGCAGTCCTTTTTGATTGGAGTATTATTTTGCACAGGGCAGACAGCTGCAAGGGATTTTTTGAGTTTTTCGTGGAATGCCTTGAATTCATTTAATGTCATCACATACTTTTTTTCAGTGAAGCCTTCAAGGTCTTCTATTCCTAATGGAGCAAAGTGGCTGCTGTAATACTTCTTTGTTGCATCATTGTAATTTATTTCCATTACAATGCTGTCTTTCTTTGAGTCTTTCAAGGCATTCAAGAGCAGTTCTGTTGAGGCAACAACGTCTTTCACTGAAATCCATTTCAAAACATTTTCCTTGTAAGTTTTTATGTCGCCTGTTGCTTCTATTTTGCTTCCTTCAATTATTCCGTTGTCTCCTGTAAAGAACACGAATCCATTTTGTGTAATGCTGTCTTTTACTCTTGCCTGGCTTGCTGCGAACCTGTAAAGGTTTTGTGAGTCTTTTTTAGTGCAAATTGTATTTGCAATCCCATTTATTATTTCGTCTTTGCAAGTCAGCTTTAATTCGCTTTCTTTCCCTGAAACAAAGTCTTTGATTTCAGAGAACTTCTTTACTGAAGCAATTGAGTTCTGCGTTGCGTCGCAGAAGCTGTTGTAGCAGAACTGGTTGTCAATGTTTGCTGGATTCCATGTGAATTTTAATTTATCAAAGCCGTATTTCAGGGATGCGCCTTGGCCTGTTGTGCTGTCAGCATCGCATTTCTCTGCAGTGAAGAAAAGTGCTTTCAAGGCGTCTTCGACTTTCTGCTTTCCTTCTGCTGACAGTGAAGCGCACAATTCTTTTATTTTCTTTTCTAATTCCTCAAATGTGAGCTGTTCAGGTTTCTCTATTTTTTCCTTGCATGCCTTTTCATCAGGCGTTAATTCAATTGGCTTTTCCTTCAATTTCACGCACACATTAATTGGGATATAAACGTCCTGTGTTCCTGAAGGCTTTAATCTTGTGAGCTTTGCATAAACATTCATTTTTATTACTCCAGTGTCGGCTTTAGTCAATTTGCTTTTGTCCACCCTAAGTTTTACATCGTGGCCATCTACTATTTGGAATATTAATTTTAGCCCGCTTGCAGAATCAGTGTAAACCTGCGGGCTCAACTGGCTTAAAGTGTCAACACTACCGCACATTCCTTCCCCTTTGCCTATTTTCATTACTTTTTTATCTGATTTGAATTCATAAACATTATTAGTAAATTGGTTTTCTTCAAGGCAGCCATCATTTCCATTTGCGGCCCAGTAATTGGTCACATTTAATGCGTCTAAGTCAATGCAATTCTGGAATTTTGTAACATTTGGGTCGCCCCAATTTATTTCTTCTGAGATGAAGGGCAGTGCAGCCCACTTGTCTTCTATTATTATGTCAAACGACAATGATTGGCTCATGCCAGTCCTGTTCGTGAATTTCACTGAAAGGTTTGCTGGGGCTTCAACCTCATAGTAGCCTGCTGTTATTTTTGCCCTGTAGAATCCTATTTGTGTTACTGGCGTTATAATATTTGATGCTTCTATTTTTTTGAGTTCTTCAACTACTTCGTTCCTGTAGCTTTTTTCTGTGTCTTTGATCATCTCAAATTCCAATTGCTGTATTATCTTGTTTTCTGGGCCTGGCTTTTCAAGCAATTCAATGACCCTGATGCCGTCATCTTTTAGTATTCCTTTTGTTACAGAGATAGGTGAAGAGGTTGTTTCTTTTTTGGTGCTGTATCCCCAGCTCATTCCAATTGAATCATAATTCAGCCTTACCCCAATGTCATAGCATTTATTGAATATTATTCCTGTGTCAGGCTTTGCAATAAAGTCATTGAATTGGAATGTTCTTTTGTTGAGGAAAATGCAGTCCCTGTAATTCCTTAAGTATTCTGATTCAACTAAAACAGAAAGCCTTGTGATGTCCACTTTGCTTTCTGTTGAGTCCTTTAGTTTTGCTCTAATGTATATGCCGTAGTTTCCTGCGTACATCGTGGAATTTACTTTTATTTCCTCGTTTTTGCCTGGCTCTAAGGTAAGAGTATTCTTTGATACCCCTAATGCCTGGTCTGGTTCAATGTCAACCTGCACTGTGTCAGAGCAGTTGTTTTGTATTGTGAAAGAGCTTCTTCCAGAAGGCGGAGGCATGAAAGAGTAATTGTATTGGTTGCTGTAATTGAATGAATTGGTTAATGGCTCTGAAAAGTAAGAATAAGGATATGATTGGTTCAATTGCTCTGGGTACATTACTACATTAGGGTTGTTGCCGTATCCTCCATATGATGTGTCAGGGTAGAATTGATTGAATTGCTGGTAATAGTATGGAGCTTGCTGGTATGGATTATAGCCGAACTGTTGCGGGTACATACCGTAACCGTAGTTGTATGGCCCTAATTCTATTGTGAGCTGTCCTCTCTGTATTACCTGCAGGCATTCACTCAATTTGCTTACATTTACTTTTGTCTTAACTTGTGTTTCTAATTCTTCAAGCCCTTGAATTGTCCTGTTCTCTGTCCTGAATTCAATTTTAGGTTCCCCAGTTCCAGAGCTTATGTCGTCTGCCTTGAATTGTATTTCAATTTCTGCTCCATTGTCTTTTGTGGGCTTAAATATTGGTGAGACATCTTTCCAGCTTGTCCCTAATTGAATTCTTCCTGCTCCCTCGAATTTGGTTATAGTGAATGTTCCTGTTTCATTGCCGTTCTCCCATGCAATCCTTGCCTTAAGTTTCTTTAATTCAAGAGGCTTTCCTTCCACCTTGCAGTTGTTTGCCAGATTGAAGATTTTTGTTTTGGTTTTTCCTCCTTCTAACGAAATGCTCCATTCATTCGGGCTTATGCTTAAACAATCAGGCTGGTCAACCTCGTTTCCCAATCCTATTGTAATGCTTAAAGGAATTTCCTGTATCCACTGCCTTCCAAGTTGGCTGCTCTCCAGAGTAATTATGATTTTTCCGTCCATTTCAGTTAATTCTTCAATGTTTCTTCCTGCTGCAGTCATTTTAATTGAGAGCAGGGCGTTATAGTCCACAACGCTTGTAAGCTCTTCTCCTATAATTCCATCGCTTAAATTCAGGCTGATCAGCTTCCTGAAGTCATCGCTGAATTCAATTGCCCTTACGCTTAACGGCACTTCTGTTGTGTTCCTTATTATTAAATCCCTTTTTATGGTTACATCTTTTGCGGCATTAAAGCTCTCGCTGATGCTTGGAGGGCTGAATAAAAGAACCTGCTCTGTTGCTGTCATCTCTTTTTCTGCTGCCATAAAACCCCTTTTCTCCCCGATAATTGAAATCTTTGTTCCAGTGTCTATTGGCTCAAGGGAGAAAGAGTAAATGCCTTCTTCATTTGTTGTCCCTGAGAACAAATTGTTGTTATTCTTTCTGACTTTTATTGTGACATCGCCTAAAGGATTTCCGTCTGAATCAACTGCTTTCACTATTATATTGTTCTGGATTAATGAAACTAAAACCAGGGGCACAACCTGTAACTCAAATTCTTGCGCTGCCTGCACTTCCATTTTGATTGATTTAAAGAATATTTTTTCTGTTCCAAGAGAGGTTTTAGCGCTCAAGCTCAAGTCTATCTTGTTTACTCCCTCTTTTTTTGTTGTGAATTCTATTGTCCCTGAAATCTTTTCTCCTCTGCTTATCTCCCCTAAAGGCTTCAGGATTTTTGATGTCTTTACATTCTTGTTTTCTCCTGCAATATTGAAGTTTTTGAATTCAATGCCTTGGCCGTCATTTGCAATGTTCAGTGAAACCTCAGAGAATTTCTGTTCGCTCAAGCTGATTAAATTGAATTCAAGCAGGTATGAATTGGATATCTCTGCTGGCATGCTGTCTGATACAGTTGTCTGTATTCCTGTTGTCTGGTCTGTTATCCTGAACCAGTAGCAGAACTTTTCAGTGCATAAGGATGCAGTGCCTGCCCTTATCGGCTCATATTTTGCTTTTGCGTATAAGGACTGTTTTGTTGCTGAACCTTCTGCTTCCTTTAATTCTGAATCATAAGGATCCCTTAAGTATGTTCCGCCTGCTACTGCCCAGCCTCTATACGCCAGATTCATTTGAGCGCTTGAAGGATTTCCTCTTAACTGAATTATTCCCTCTACTTCAATTACGCCTGCCTTGGGGTTAGAGAAGATTACATTAGCCCATTTAGAGTTCCCTGAAGTTAAATGCTGTGAGTCTATTGCATAACCGTTTGATGGATTGAATGAAGTTCCTTTAATTATCCTTGCATTGGATGCAGTTACTTCTTTCAAATATAAGTCGTCCTGTTCCATTGCATTGTTCTGGTTTTCTGTGTCTGCGCCTGTCCTTAAGTGTATTCCGGCGCTTGAATAAGAGGCATTTGGAAGGATTAATTGCATTTTCACCTTAAAGCTTTGGCCTGAGTCAAGCACTGTTGCTGTTTCTCCTTGGCCTTCGCTTACCTCTTCCTCGTTTGCCCCGTAAATTCCGTTCAGTATTACCTTGAAGTTTTTTGCATTGCCCAAATCAATCATTGTTATTGTCTTGGTTTGCGTGCCTTGGAATAATTGCATTGGTGTAGTTGTATAATCTGCTTTGCTGCTTTCGCTTGCAATCAAGTAAACCTTCTTGTCTGCCCTTATTGTAAGGCTTTTCTCTCCTTTGGTGTCAGTGAGCTCTGCTGCAATCTCTTTGTCTGTGAAGTAATCCATTACTTTTATTGTTGCCCCCTGAATGCCCTGCTGTTCTTCGTTCAATAACTTTAATTCTATTGTGCCTTGGCCTATTGTCAAATGTATTATGACCGAAGCAGGCTGCCTTGCTTTTACTGTAACTATGTCTGAGTTCTTTCCTTCAGAGCCAATCTTTTCTGCATAAACAATATATCTTCCCTCTTTCACTCTCTCGAATTGTGCCCTTCCATCCATTCCTGTTACAAGCATTTGGCCTATTATGACTGAAGGCCTGTCTGCGTCTTTCAGGAATAACTTTGCGTTCTCTACTGGTTCTTCCTTTTCATCTAATACTTGGACTTCAATTCTCTGGCTGTTTGTTGAGTCAGCCCTTGTCATTTCTATTTCCCTTGTTTCATCGCTTGGCTTTATCCCTGACAATGGGCCGGGAATCAGGTAATCAACATGGTTTACTGTAAGGGAATAAGGCACATTTTCGCTTACATTGAATACTGCAATCCCGTCTTCCCCTGAATTTTTTGTGTATAATTCTTTCCCGTCCTTGAATAATTTGACTTCTGCCCCTTCTACTGCCTCCCTTGTTGCTGCATCAATTATTTTTACTTTTATTTGGCCTGCAATCTTTTCTTTTAATGTGACTGTGCTCACTGAGGGATTTGTGTTATAGGAATTTACTGTAATGAAATTGTCTTCTGCTGAAGAATCATAGAACTCGTATTTTTCGCTGCTGTCAGTCAAAGTGAAATAGTATTCCCCAAAAGGCACATTGCCTGCAGTGCAAGAGCCTGAGGCATTTGTAGTGCAGCTTGCTTCCTCTGTTGTGCTCCCATTATTTGGTATGACCCTTGCAATTATGCCTGCTATTGGATCAAACTTCTCGTCCTGCACGCTTACTGTAATTCTTCCCTTTCCCTCTTCTTCTTCCTGCAGGTAGATTGAAGGAGAGCTTTCACTTGAATTGAAGGTGCAGTCCTCGCAGTCCAATTCCCTTGAGTCTGCGGTTATTGCCCCGCAGTCAGACGGCACATCCTCTAATTCTATTATTCCTTCATTTGATGTTTTGGTGTCATAATATTCTTGGTTTTCAGAGCATAAAAATGAAACGCTTATGTCTTGGTCTATTAATTCATTTGTGCCTGCCTTCAAAAGCCTTACTGTAATTGTTTTTGTTTCTGCGGTTAAAGTAATTGTTGCGCTTGTTTCATTTGCATTAAAGCTCTGGGTTTTTTCTTCAAATCCTTCTTTCATTACAGTTACCTGGAATGCCTTGCCTTTAGGGATTGAAAGAACAATTTTTCCTTTTTCGTCTGTTGCATGGGTTGTAACAACATCATCAATCTTCAATTTCACTGCAGCGTTTTCTATTGGGCCTTTGTCGCTTGCAACTACAAGCGAAAAAGAGTTTGTTGTCGGGCCAATCATTGGTATTGCAATGAAATAGTATAACAAGCACAAAATTACTACTAAAAATAATACGAAGAACGGAAAGGAAGGAATGTTTTTGGATTCAATTGCGTCAATGACCTTGTATACAGGAATTCCAGCCCTGTCTAACTTGTCCATCAAGCCATAGTAGGCATCTTCAATGCTGTGATAGAATTCCTTTAACCCCATCGCTAATTCCTCTCGTTCCCGAAAACTGCATTAATTCCTGAATAAATTAAATTCCAATTGAAATAATGTATTTATTTCTTTATATAATTAACTCTGGTTCAAGCGCAAAAGCCTTAAAAATAACCAAAAAGCCTTTCAACAAAGAAATTTAAGAAGAAGGGGCAGTGCAGCTGTCAGGAGTGCTCTTGCAAGTCCATTCACTTTCATTGCAAGGCCTCAATGAAGGCTTTCCGCTCAAAGCGCAAGTGCTTGGATCAATGGTTGCAGTGTATCTTGGCGTGAAAGTTGAATAGTAATTGTCCTTAAAAAAAATTGAGTAATTATGAACAGGCTTAATTTTGTTCACCATATAAATTGGGTTCTCTTCATTGAACACCGCGACAACATTCACTGATTCAATTTCAGCGCACCAGCTGTAGGTGCCTCCGCTCAAATTGCATTGTTCATTAAATTTATCTCCCTTAATTTTATTTTTTTCATCATTTAGCCAAACACCAGTGTTAGTTACTGGGCAACCATTCGAAAACAAAAGCAGTCCTTTGCCAGCAACAACCTGATTACTCATACTTCCCCCTCCGTGTGATTCTATTATTTTTGATTGCTTTGCAACTGTAATTGCTTTGATGTCTGCACCCAAAAATTTGAAGTCATCTTCTGCGTTCAAGTTGTATTCGCTTACAATATTGTCTCTTAGAACATTAAGCCTGCTTTCACCCAATAATTTTACTTGTCCTTCCAATAAACTCTTCAAGTTAGGGCTGTCAACATTATTAGGGCAAGCTTTATCATAATTTTTTTCTGAAGGGCTAACATAAGGATTGTCTCTTGGCCTGCATATCCCTGGATCGCACATTCCAAGCTTCAGTTCCTCTAATTCGTTGTGAATTCTCGGGCTGAAGAGGCCTTTGTTGTCCTGCCATTCGCTCCCGCTTTCCTTATTGTATTCCAGTATGAGCGCCCTTGCTTCTGCCACTGCCTTGAAGAACCTTAACGGAGTATAGATTTTGAAGTTGCCTCTTGGGAGGACTGCAACCTGAAGCACCCTGCCTGTCTGGGTGTTGGTTACTGAAATCCTTGGCAGTGCCTCATATTCTTCTTCGCTTAGGTCTCCTAACCTTAAAGAAATATAGAATGTTCCAATGCAGTTTTTTGGATCACCATTCTCGCATTCTATTACCTTAAAGAAGTTCTCCTTTTTTGCGCTGACTTTAATGAGGTTTTTCAGGCTTTCCTTGAATTCTATTGGATCTATTTTTGGTTCTATGAGATATGATCCTATTACTTTTTTGTCTAACTGAACGCTCAAATTGTTTGCAATGTGTGCTGCAAGCTGTTCTGTTTTATTGTCTTCATCTGACCCGAACTTGCTTTCAGCAAATTTTTTCACTAATTCGTCAAAATTGCAGTCATAGCATAAAGGCCCTATTGCTGTCTCCCTGTTGAAGTAGTCCTCCAACTCAAACCTGATGTCGTACACAAGCAATTGCAGTGCATCATTTCTTTCATGGTCTGCAATCTCCTGCATTTTGGCTTGTTCTTCTATTGCAGTAATTGTTTCAATCCTCGCTCTTTCAGCATTAATCATTCCCTGAACCAGCATAATGCTCAACACAATCAGCACAAATGAAACCAGAGCAGTGAAGAGGGTAAAGCCTTTGCATTTCATTTAAATTTCTCCTAAAATTTAAATATTTCAAATTTAAAAAAAAAATTTGAAATCATTATAATAACACCAAAATAAAATTTACGCAGGAGTTCCAATCTCGCTGCACGCCTGATTATAAATTCCTAAAACTTTTTCAGGGTATCTTGCCCCTAGGCCTGGCCCTTCGCAGCACTCTTGCATTGAACGGCTTACTGATTTGTTCCCGCAGTTTCCGTAGTCTCCTTTACTATAAAAATAATTGCATGCTTCCACCATTGCAGTGTAATCTTCTTTTCCATATGAGTTCCTTAAATTTAAGGCGGTATCCTGAGTTGCAAGGCCTCTATTGAAGCAAAACAAAGCGTATTTTTCTGCGTTTTCTCCTGTAAGACCTGCATTTCCTGCGTTGGCCAAGCATTCAGCGTAAAAGTCAGCGCATTTGTCTATTTGCTGTTCTGTTGTTTTTATTCCTTTCATTTTGTCTGGTGAAAGCTGGCATATGCCTCCATTAGGAGCATTAGGATTGCAGCTTGACTCTTGCAAGGAAACCGAAGTTAAAATTAAAGGGTCAATTCCTCTGTCTGCAGACTTAGCTTCAATTAAGTCTTTATATGGGGCGCAGGCATTAAAGCTTGAAGGCCACTTCGTAATTTTTTGTGCAGGCGCAGCGCTTGGAACATTGCATGCCTTGTCTGATTTCAATTCAGGCTCTTGTTCTAAGAATTTTCCGTCGCAGTCATCAAGCCTTCTTGTATTGTCCACATCCTTCAAGTCAATTACTTTCTCGAATTCGGGTGAAGGCTTGCCGCTCTTTTCATCTTTCTTTAATGTCACCCTGTAAGTCTGGTTTTTCTCGAAAACGAAGTTTGGGTCCTCTACAGTTTTTCCCTGCACTGTCTTTACTCCCTTTGAAACAACATCATAAGGGGATATAGGGCCTTGGTTTTTCCAGTACCAATTCCATGCAATTTTTCCCACTAGCTGCCCGCCAACAAATCCTAAAATTCCTCTTGTAATAGGGCTTTTAATTCCAGAGAATATTTTTTTGAGTGCGCTTACTTGGGGTTTTTCTCCTGTTGCTTTAATTACGTTTTCTATTTCTGTTGCAACAGCAGGCTCTCTTGCCATTAAATCCTTTAACTCCTGCGCTGGATTTTTTGTAGGGTATATTGTTCGAGTTACACCTTTTAATTCAGCAATTTCTGACCTGTTTATCGCACTGCTTAATTTATTATTAATTTTATTTAACTGACTTACTTGAGTTGGATTTAAACCACTTCTATCCACTTTGTTTAACACATCTTGAATTTTCTTTGCTTTTTCCACGAGTTTTTCTTGTTCTGCAAAACTTTTAGATAATTCTTCTATAGAAGCAATTTCTCCTCTGTTAAATACGTTTGTTGTTCTTCTTGCTGCTGTCCAATTGCTTTTAATTTCGATTTTTTCACTTTTTATAATATCATTATGCTTTTTTAGGGCAGCAATCGCGTCATCTGCTAATTTATCCATGCTGTCAATTGTAGGTTTTGGTTCTGGAACAGCTTCTGCTTTTGCTATCAATGATTTTCCTACTCCAACTATCCCTCTTCCCACAAGAGCGCTTGTTGCTGTTCCGTACATGAGGCTTAAGTCTTCTTCGCTTATATCTTCTGTGCCTGTTCCAGTATCCAATTTCTGGTTTTCCAAATTATAGCCAGAAGTTGGCGGTGTTTCTATGCCTCCAACCCCAGCAACTTTTCCTATTTCTCCCATGCCTCCCCCAATAAAGCTTACAATCCCCTTCAAAGGCTTTAAGGGGCTGTTGCCTTCAAATGCGCCGAATTCATTTGCTGCTCCCACTCCTGCAGGCAATAAACAATTAAGTGGAACTCCAGCAAGAATTTTTAGCAATCCTGCTGGCCCGTATATAAGATTAGTTGCAACAGTGCCTGCAATACAACCCCCTGTATAATATCCTATTCCAGTTAATCTCTTTGTTTTGATTTCTTTTTTTGCTATTTCTGCTGGGCTTTCGTCTTTGTGTTTTTCGTAATAGCCTTGTTCTATTTGGTCTTTTGGTATGCTGTCGCCGTTATCATTCCAGCCTACTGTGGCATACTTCGGCTTTTCTCCTTCTTTGAATGCGCCGTCTTTTATTTGCTGTCTTACTTTTTCGTAAAGTGCTTGGGGTGTAATGCCGCACACAAGTAATTTAACTTTGGGTTCTAAGTCAATGCCTTCTACGTTCACTATTACTTCGCTTAAATCTGCATATTGAATTTCGTTGTCTGCTGTGGCGCACAACTGGAATGAAGCAGAATAAATTTTATTCTTTTCATCCTTTCCCTTTAATTTCAATTGCACTGCCTCAAAGCTTATTTTTTCTTCAACTGAATCCTTTTTTTCTTTTTTGAGGCCAATGCCTGTAATGCCTGCCTTGCTTTTGAATGCCTGGGCATTAAATCCAATGTCTAATGCAGTCTTTATTTTTGTTGTAATGTTCAGGTCAATGCAGCTCTCCTTGTTGATGTATAATTTCAATTCCTTTGGCCCTTCTAATTTCAATGCTGATTCTTCCTTGAAGTCCTTCACAGAGCTTATGAGGAAATAATCTTCATCCTTTGAGATGCAGCCTTTCTCTATCTTGTTGTTCTTCAGCTTTCTGATAATGTTTCCTGCTTCTGCTGCAATGCTTTTCCTTGTTACTTCATCGCTTGCCTCCTTGTAATTGGAGTTTATTGTCACAAGCACTTTCTTTGGCTGGTCTGCCCCGCCCTTCCTTTCAATTTCAATCTTGAGTATGTGCTGCCCTAGGTCCCCTACTGCGAATTCAATGTAGTTGTCCTGTGCATTGCTTACAATCCTTCCTTTCTCTGTTTCAAACAATGCTTTGCCGAAATCGTCTGCTATTTCCTTCAAGTCTGAATTGCTTCTTATTAAGGCCAGCCAGCTTCCGTCTTTTGTGCCCAAATCATAGCCTTTGTCTATTGGGAGAAAATTCATTACGTTCTGTATCCTGTTATTGCATTCAGGTGTCGTCTCTCTGTTGCCTTCTAATTTCACTTGCACTGCAATGTTTTGCGGCTGCAATTCAGTATTGTATTCCTGCACTGCACCCATAATTTTTGCTTTATACCTGCCGCAGCCCCTTAACTGCAGTGGAATAATTATTGTTCTTCCAGTAAAGCCTCCCGTAACAATTGTTGTTAGGTCTTCGTCGCTTTCAATGAAGTAAGGGTTCAGCAGTTCGTCATATTTTCCTTGCCTTATTTCTGATTCCATTATTCCTTTGCCTAGCCTGTCTCCCTGGAAATATACATCAAAAGATTCTGGCTTTACTCCTAATGCACCAAAGGTGCAGTATCCCTCTAAGCATTTTCCGCCTAAATTCAGGGTTGAACTGCTTAAAGTGAGGATTCTTGCTTTTGCTTCCCTTATCTTCTGCTGCAGTTTTTCCGCTAAAAATACTGACAGCTGTTTTGCATCACAGTAGCCTTGAGTGCAGTCGTTGTTCTGGGATATTTTCGGCCAGAATACTGTTTTAGTGCCTCCGCCTTCCCCGCATACATCTATTGTTTGTGAATCTGAAGACAGGCAGGGCTGGTCGGCTCCAGCATTGCAGGTAGTAATATTTTCCCCTTTCTTTATTGAAATTTTTAAGGGGTTAGAATCAATTTCTTTTAGGGTGTTTGTTCCAATTCCTTTGATTATTACTGTTGATTCCCCTTGCCAGTCTCTTGCAGCATATAATTTGAGAGAGCTTTCTTCCATTGCGTTTGGGGGCAATACAATTCCCGATGCTTCCAATATGATTTCATTGCTTCCTGTGTTGGGCATTGTTCCGCCAGGGCCTCTTACCTCCATTATTTGTATTGGCTCCAGGCAGTGGTTGAATATTTTTATTGGCTTTTCTATTGTTGCAGGCCCTGTCTCGCTTGAAATAAAGAGAAGATCCTCATCACTCCATACCTCAAGGCAGCTCATTGAACTAACATAAACGAATACGTCTATTGTTCTCAGGGGATAATTTTTTCCTTCAATAAATCCATTAAGAATCAGCCTTCCTTTCACCATTTTATTCTTTGCAGAGTCTGCTTCTGCTACCAAGGCGTATGGCGGATTCAGGTTTTGGCCTTTTGCAAGCAATGGAACTGCCTGTTCTGGCAGGATTTTCATTCCCACATTCTGCCAGTCCACCCTGTCTATCCCTAAAGTAAGGTTTTTTATGTCTGAAAATCCTGTGTTCCTTACATACAGGAATTGCGGGAAGCTCACTGCTTTCTGGTTTGCCTTTGTTTGGGTTAAAAAGAATACTAATTGCGCTGGAGCGCTTAAAGAGAATTTTTCGTCCCATAAAATTATTGTAAGGGGAATGCTTTTGGTTATCTGGGGGGATTTCAGGAATAGGGTGAAGTTTTTGTTTTCCTGCGCGTCAAATGTCCTCCTTATCCTGTTCTGCACTCCAATCTTTATTGTTTTTGTTTCGTCTTTCTCTAATCTTACTTCAGGGAGAATGAATTCCAAGTTTTCTTCTCCTGTTGATTTTGGTGTTATTTCACTCGTTAATGTAAGCGGCATTTCGCACTTGTTTTTTATTGTTAATTCAAGGTCTTTTGCGTTTCCTTCCTGTCCTATCAAATACTCTTTTAATTCTGTTTTGTCTATCTCTAAGCATTTTTCGTCTAATTTCTTGTTGTATTCTATTACAATCCTTGCTTTTGCTTTTGCAGTAAACTTCCCCTTTATTTCTCCTGTAACAATCAAGTCTGCTTCCCCGTGAGCTGTTGCTGCTGGGTCGCCGGAATAATCTGCTTTCAATTCAATTTCTGCTGTTTCTCCTTTCTCCATGAAAGGCTTTGCCTGGACTGTAACGTCAAGCGTTGAAGGGAAATTCTTTTCTTTCACTATGTCAATTGAAAGATTGTCGATTTCTTCGCCTGAATTATTGGTTAAGGATTCTGTTACTGCAGAGCTTTTCTCTTCTGCTGGAATGAACAAGAAGATTTTTTCTGCTAATGTGAACGCATCCTCTTTTCCTATTGTTATGCTCAATGTTGCTGGGGTATAGTAAGGGGAAGATGCTTCAATCCTGTATGTCCCTAATTCTAGGTTGTTTTTCACCTTGTATCTTCCGTTCCCTCCACTTCCCTCTTTTCCGTCTCCTATTATGTGCTCAATTAATTTTTCTTGTGAATCAAATATTTTTATTTCTGCGTCTTTCACTGGCTCATTCTCTATTTTGCCTTTCAATTGTATTTCGAATTCTTTTCCGAAGCTTAGCTCTGAGGGAATTGTTGCAATGCCCATTTCTTTTTCCTGGAATACCTTGAAGTACAGGCTTTCTTCTATTGAGGAGCTTCCCTCTATTACCTGCACTTTTATTGAACTGTTCCCTAATTCTTTTGCTTTAAAGTATAACCTTACCTTCTTTGCCTGCGCCCTTGTGACATTTTCTGTTGTTTCAATTGAGGTGTCAGAATTATTGTTGTCCATTATTTCAGTGAATGAATCAGTTTCTTTTCCTGTGAATGCAATCTTTGGCGCTGTGGGAGAGGTAGAGGCTTTTACTGTTGCATTCACTGTTTTTCTTGCGCTTAATTCTATTTCTAATGCATATGCCTTGTCTTTTAATGCCACAAATTCTTTTGTGTTATAGGCTTTTTCGCTTGCATCATAGAATAGATAGTTTGCGCAGATGTCTTCCTTGCATTTTGGTGTAGTGGTGAATACTTCTATTTCCTTGCTTGTTGTTTCTGCGTAAAGCCCTTGCCTTGATTCATTGAATTCCTCTTCATTTAATGTTGTATCTGCAGGATTCCTGTTGTACTGGCCATTGATCTTGCTCCAAGCCCTGTATCTTACTGTGACCTTGTCTTCTTTTATAGTTTCTCTTGCCTGAACTTTTACTTTAATTATTTTTGTTCCCTCTGGTTTTGTAAAATATAACTCCAAGAATTTGTTCATTGCCCCTGCCTGGCCTCTGTTGCTTAAATCTATTCCTTCTGCTCCTGGAGCTGGCTGCGGGCTGAATGTTCTTCCCAAAAAGAATTTTTGTGTTGGGGCCTCAAAGCCTGTTATTCCAATGTACTGTGAATCAATGTATTTGATGTTGTCGGGCCCTACCCTTATGTGTATTCCGCCAGTGTAATTTCCTTTAATCCATTGGGTTTCGAATTTCAGCAAGGCCTCTTCCCCTTTTGTGAGGCCTTCAATTTCGTTTTCCTCTAAATCGAATACCCCCAAGAATTCTATTTTTGGCGCGAGCTCGTTCATTGGGGCTTTATTGAATTCTATTGAAAGCTCATCCTTGTTTCTTGTGTCAACCAGTTCCTCGAATTTCTTTCCGTCTGGCGTTACTGCTTCCACTAAAACGAAATCATTTCCTTCAGTGTCAAATATTACTTCTGCGTCTAGGTTTCCGTCATAGAGGATTTCCCCGCTCTTGCTTTTTATTACAAGCGTGCCTTCTGTTATTGGGATTCCTTTTTCATCTAAAAATTTTATTGTCTTTGCTGTCTTTGCCTTGCCCATTTCTATTAGCATTTCGTTTGACTTCAATTCTATTGTTGCCCTGCCTTCGCCTTCTTCCCCTTCTTTTGATGCTTTTACTATGATGCTCTGCCCTGTCCTGAATGCAGTCCTGTAGGAACCATCAGAGCCTGTCTCCTGCGCTGGAATTCCTAATGGGAGAATTTCGCCTTCTTTTTCTTCATAGAAATTGAGGACTGCATTTGCTGCAGGCCTTGATTTTGAATTGTTCACGTAAACATTTAATTTGGCTGAATTTTCTGTTGTAATCTTCTCCAATTCAATGCTTATGGACTGCAGGGCTTTTGGTATGAGCTTTGTCCTGTCAGGCAGATAGTTTTCTGCGCTTGTTCCAATATAATAAGTTGAATTAGGGTCCAAGTTCTTGAATTCAACGAAGCCCCCGAATTCTGTTGCATTTAAGTCAATGATTTCGCCCTTCTCGTTGAATAATGCAACGCTTGCGCCTATCACCAGCCTCTTTGATTCTTTGTCGTATACATTCACTTGAATCCTGTTTCCTCCCTTCTCTAATTCTATTGTCCCGAAGTCTTCTGTGTCGTTCCTCAGCGTGAGGAATCTTTCTTCCTCGCTTGAATCATACTTCACATATCCTTCTTTTTCTGCTGTCACCCTTACAATTGTTCCCTTATTTATTTTTTCCGAGAAGACCCCTTGTTCAGCAATTATTTCATACAACTTTGAGTCGTTATCTTGGTTGAAGACTTTCACTACTGCCTTGTCCAAGGGCTGTTTTGTTTCTTTGTCTATTACTTTCACTATAAGAGTGCTCTGGCCTTGCAGTGAACCTTCAACTGGAATCAATTCAATTATTTTTGTTGTCTCTGAACTGAATTGTATTGTGTCGGAGAAGTCTTCATAGGAGTCAGATATTGCTTCAAGCAGTATGTCCTCATTCAGTGGAATTCCGCTCAATTCAATTATGCCGTTTTCGTCAGAGCTCAATTCTAATGAATTATCATTAAAGCTCAAATGGCTTTGAACATAAGGAACTGCAGTCTTTGTTTGCTCATCAATAAACCTTATCTTTGGCGCAATTGTGGAGGAAACTTCCTTCATTGCAATTGGGACATCAATGAAGTTGCCTTTCACTTCATATTCCTGCTGCACTGTTTCGTATCCCTGCTTTGAGGCTGAAAGGCTTATCTTTGCTCCGGGCTTTACCTTGGGCAGTTTTATTGTGCTCCCGTCTGCTGCATCCGGCTGGCTTAGCAGGGTGTTTCCTTTCTCGTCAAGCACAGTGAGATTGACTTCATTCAATGGCTTGTTCTGTATGTCTTTAATGCTTAATTGCAGTGTGGGCTCAATGCCTGTTCCAATCAAATTGAATGCAGCAAATCCCCCAATTAGAATTACAAGAAATGCAATAAACAGTGGAAAGAACGGAATGCCTTTCTCTTCCAATGGGTCCACGAGAGCATATACAGGAATTCCTTTTGAGTCCAAGAAATCCAGGACTCCATAAAAGGCATTCTCTACTTTACCGTAGACTGCCCCAAGCTTTTCCGCAATCAAATGCATTCAACCCTGAAAAATTCAAATTTCAATTAAATAATTGTTTTACGTTTATTTAAAGGTTTCAGTATTTTTGTTTTTCCCGCGGCAATTTTGAGCCACGCAAAATAGTATCCTGCCACTATTGCGAAAAATGAAAATTATCCGAAAATCTTTTATATGTATTTTTGCATATGATTATATGTATTTTTGCAGTTGGTGTTGTATTATGGGTTTTGTTGACATAGATTCAAAGGTTCCAAAGTCGCAGAAGGCAATGAAAAGAGTTTTGAGTGAGTGTTTTAGGAGAAAGAGAATTCAGAGGTTCACCAAAGAAGATGCAAAAACTTTTTTAGCTAAAGCACACTATCATTTGCAGACGGCAGAGTCATTTGAATCAGATAATTTTCTTGACTGGGCTGTCATTGCATATTATGCTGGAATGTATATGGCTGCAAAAGCATTTACTTCTCATTTTTTGGGGCAGGCCGCCAAAGACCACGGCTGCACGATTGCTTTAATGATTGAAGTATTGCACGGCAAAAGGTTTGCTGAGAGGCTCGGCAGTGCAAGAAAAAGTTTTGATGCAGAAATAGAGTTGTTGGGAAAAGTCAGGCAGTTCAGGAACAGTGTCTTGTACACTGTAACTGAAATCAAAGAAAGCGAGGTAAGGGCAATTGCAGGGAATGCTTTTAATTTCGTGAAAGAAATTGATAAATTGTTAAAGTGAATTGAAATGTTGATTTTGAAGTCAAAGCAAAGAATTCTCGCGGCAATTATAAGGAATCCGGGAATTCACGTTAACGCTTTAATGAAGTTAGTTGGTTCATTTAGAAATATTAAAGGAATTTTAAATGAATTAGAGGAAGCCAGCTTGATTTATTCAAGGCAGGTTGGAAACATTAGGCAGCTTTTTCCTGTATTGACCAATCCATTAAGTATTTCCACTTTTGAGTTAGTTGAAGAGCAAGAAAAACTATTTGCTGCCTCAAAGTTTTCTGCAATTAAGGAATTGCTTAACAGAGTAGACTCCTTCAAAAAAATTTTTGGAAGCAATCTTGTTTCAATTGTTTTATTTGGTTCAATTGCAAGAGGCTATTTAACCAAAGCATCAGACATTGACATCTTATTTATTGTCAGAAAAGAAGAAGCAGTTCAAAAAAGCAAATTAATTAGACTGTTTCAAACAGTCAGCCTTAACGTTAGAAGAGAAATAACGCCTTTAATTATTAAAGAAAACGAATTCAAAAAACAATTAACTAAAACCGCTTCCTTTGCTGTGCAAGTTCAAAAGGAAAGAATAATATTATACAATGCCAAGGCCTTCCTTTTACTGCAGAAATAACCCCTATAAACTCTTTGCTTTTCCCGCAGCAATTCTGAGCCACACGAAATAGTATCCTGCAACTATTGCAAAGAGTGAAATCCTGAAGAGCACGTCATGTGTAAGTTCAGCTGTCTTGATGCTGTAAGAGTTTATTGCAATAATCGTGAAAACAATTCTCGCGAGATTAAAGGCATAGGAGACAATTATTGCGCCTATTGCACCAAAAAATTTTTTTCTTGCGCTTATCATTGGGGTTGCAATTATTGCCGCCAGCAGAACTGTCAATTCCAATAAGCCAGTGCACAGGTAGTTTATTTCTATGCTGAATTTCTGGAACTCAATTCCCGCAGGGCTTTCATTTACTGCTTTTATTACCTGCCCTTTTATTCCCGCAAGCCCGAGGAAATAATTTGAGTTTGACGCAATTGTTTCCTCCAGCAAAGGCAATGGAACAAGAAAATAAGAGAGCGCTAGCAGTATCAAATAAAATAACAGGATTCGTAAAACAAATTTTCCTCCCTTGAGTGCGTCCTCTCTTTCAATGCCCAAAAAATTCTTTTTCTTTTTCTCCAGCTTTTTTTTTGCCTTCATAAAGGAATTGAGGTAAAGGCTTTTATATTACTTTGCACTTCCTTTATTTTGTGATGTTCTGATGGGCTTCTATATTGATTCTGCGTTGAACAGCTTCAGGCGCTCTTTCAACCCAAAGTTTTTTGGCTACAATTTTCTGGCAGGAATAATTGTTTTTGTTATCTCAATTGTATTGATTGCAGTTTTTGTTGTCCTGCCTGCAGTTGCAGCCTTTCTTGCATTTAAGTTCTCAGTTACAGCGCTCTGGATTTACCTTTTGCTTTTCTTTGTTTTCATTGTAATAATGGCTTTCACTGAAGCCTTATATTCAGGCTTTAAACTGAATTTTGCGAGGGATTTAATTTCAGGGAAAGCAATAACCTTGAAGAGCGCATGGCATGCAACAAAGCCAAGGCTTCTCACTGCCTTCGGCGTTAAATTGATTGTGAATCTTGTTATTGCAATTGCAGTTATCTTGTGGTTTCTGCCTCTCGCAGTATATTTCCTTAACGCGATAAAGGAATTCTCTTTTTTGATTCCAGGCCTTCCTTTCTCTTCTGCCCAAGCCCCTCTTTCCCCTGCAGTTTTTTTACCCGCATTTTTACTTGTCTTCCTTAAGGTTTTTGCCTGGATCTTGCTTGGAGCAATAATTTTTGGGATAATTTATCTGGTTCTTCTCCCTTTCCTGATTGTGCTGAATGCTGTCCCCTACTTTGAGAACATTGGGGTGATTGATTCCTTCAAGAGGGCTTACTGGCTTGGAAAAAAGAATTACTTCAAAAACTATTTCTTTGCAATAGCTTATTTCATCTTCAGCCTGGCCGCGTTAATTATACTTCTCATAGTTGACGGCATCTTAAATTTAACCTCTTTTATTTTCTCTTTCTTTTTATTTGCTGTTGCTGTTTTTGCCATTTTAAGGTTCATAATAAATATCCTGTTCAGCGTCTGGTCCCAAGGCTATGGAAGCCTCTTCTTCGTGAATGTCTATGACTTTGATTCAGCTGGAAAAAAGATTGCCCTAAAAAAGCCCGCAAAAAGGCCGGTTAAGAAAAAAGCAAAAAAGCAAAAATAGTTTTTATGCCTCGCGCAAGAAAATACCGCAGAGCTATTTTGAAGGCAAGGCTGGAAAAACCAAAAAACAAGCCCTTGCCTGAGCTGCCTTTCAATGACTTGAACAGAATTTTTGAGGGCAAAAGATAAAATTAATAATAACTTATTTCCATTCATTTAATCATGCCGGTAAAAGCAGCAAGGGTAAGAACAAGAAGGGTAAATCAAAAGAAAATTAGAAAGAATTTTGCTTTGATGAAAATGCACGGGGTAGATGACCTTGTGTTAGACAAGATAAGAAAGGGAATATTTGATAGATTTGCATATGACCCCAATTATTTGAATGCAACTGGAACGGAACAAGAAAAAATGAGAAACGATGCCACAGCCAAGGAAATAAAAAAAAGAATAAGAGAAAAATTTAAAGATAAACCTGAAGAAATGCCTAAATCAAAAATACTTAGTTTGCCTGGGGAGCGTTTAGCTAAAAACATTAGGGAAATGAATGGTGCTGAACTAAAAAAATTACATTTACTTTCACTGAATTACGCGATAATTGTTCAGCGTAAGCTTGCAAAGGCTCAGGAGCATATTGGAGAGGCTGGTCTTGATCGTAATGACTATTATATAAAAAAATCTGAATTACACAAATTAGAAGAAAAGTTTGAGGATGTAAAATATAAACATAACATAATTATGGAAGAATTGAAAAGAAGGCATTACATTATATGATGCTATTATTGAAAAACTAATTCTAAATCAAAGCAGGGCTTCCCCAAATAAGTAAAATTAATAATAAGTTTCACCTATTTTTTACTGGTTTGAATGAAGATTGGGAATTTTGAGGTTGGGGACTACCTTGTAAAGGAAGAGGGCGGAAAAAGGCATTTGATCTTTGACTGCAGGAATTGTGTGTATGGGGCATCAATTTCGGACGACCTGCACTGCAGGTTCCATGCTATTTCCCTGCTTCAGGAGCTTGAAGCGCAAATTATTGTCTGCGGGGAAATATATGAAAGAGTGTACAATGAAGTGCAGACAAAAATGCTTTCAGAGATTGCTGCCTTAATCCCGAAATTTGAGCTGGAGAACATATGGAGTTATTCCCACTTAGGAAAACCGGGAGCTGCAGATGAAAAAGATTTTGGGGCAAGGCATGATCTTGTTCTCAGGGTTACAAAGGAAGGCGTTGTCTTTGACCCTATTGCAGCGTACTTGGAATTGATTCAGGAAATAAAGAGAGCAAAAAATTTGATTCCAACACTTGAATCTAATGCAGCTGAATCAACAAAAATTTATTTAGGAACACTAATAAAAATAAAGGATGCCTTTGATTCAACCCAGTTGATTTCAAAGGTAAGAGAGATTGTAGTGAAATTAGAGAAATTGCCTGAAAGCCTTGAATTATATCACGCTTTCTTTGAGGCAGAGGTAAAGCCTTCATTTATTGCTTCAAGGCTGATGTTTGAGAGGCCTGAGGCATTGGAATTATTGGATGAATACAATGTCCTTAAATCAAATGTGCAGATATTTAAGCACCCAAGCAAGGCAGAAAAATTATATTTCATTAACCCGCCTGAATATTCCCTTCCCCCGGAAAAATATTTTGTTTTGTCTAAAACAAAAGAGATTGTTGCCTCCTACAAGCCCGGGAGAACCTCTCTTACAACAATTGCCAAGTCAAGGAAATACTTTGAGAGGGTCTATGAGAGCACTATAATGGAGATAGCACAGCACAACAACATTAAATTAGACAAAGAGGAGGTAAAGGAATTGGCTGAAATTGTTGCAAGGTATACAGTAGGATACGGCATTCTTGAAATTTTATTGAATGACAGGAAGCTCACAGACATTTACTTGGATTCACCGATTGGAATGAAGGCATTGTATGTTGTTCATTCGGATTACGGCCAATGCCAGACAAACATTATTTACACTGAAGAGGAAGCCTCAGCCCTTGTTTCAAAGATGAGGGCAATGTCTGGAAGGCCATTCGATGAAATGCATCCTGTATTAGATTTTGATTTGGAGGAATTGGAGACAAGGGTTGCAGTAATTGGAAGGCCTTTGGCTACAGACGGGACAGCATTCGCTTTCAGGCTGCATAAGGTTACTCCTTGGACTTTGGCTCAATTCATTGACGTGAAATTCATGAATCCGCTTGCAGCAGGCATGCTTTCTTTTTTCATTGACACTCAGTCCACAATGCTTGTGACAGGCTCAAGGGGCTCAGGAAAGACTTCCCTTATTGGGGCTTTAATGCTTGAAATTCTCCAGAACATCAGGATAATTGTGCAGGAAGACAGTGTTACAGGTGATTCAAGCATTGTGGTTGAAAGAAATAATGAAATTCAGCAAACAACAGTTGGGCAGCTTATTGATGAATTAATTGAAAAATATGATTGTATTAATGCTGATGGAAGAGAAGTTTTACCGGGTAATCCAGATGAAATAAAAGTTTTTTCCATGGACAAAAACGGGAAGATTTCTTTGAGCGCAGTAAGCCAGTTCATGCGGCATAAGGCGGAAAAGGAAATTTTTGAAATTGTTACAAGAACAGGAAAAAAAATAAAAATAACTGGCGATCACTCCTTATTCGGATTAAAAGAAAACCAGATTCAACCAGTTAAATGCAGGGAATTATGTAGAGGATCTTATATTGCTATTCCACGTTTCATGGCTTTAGAGAAGCCTTCAAAACAATTCATTAATTTGTTTGATTACTTTGATAAAATAAATAGTGGTTTTATTGTCGGGGATGAATTAAAAATTTTCATTGAAAAAAACTGGCTTAAAGTTAAAGAAATTGCTTTTAGTTTGGGTTATTCAAAATCTTCTCCTTCTGCCTGGAAAAGAAATAGACTTATACCAGTAAAAGTTTTCAAGAAAATTGGTTGTAGTGGGTTAAACCAATTTGAGTTAAAGTTTAAAATAGACAAGGATTCAAAACCTATTCCAACAATAATCCAATTAAATAATGATTTTCTTAACTTTATCGGTTTATGGCTGGCTGACGGTTGCTATGACAACAAATATGCAGTAATTATTTCCTCTCCGGGGTGTGAGGACCCGGTTTTTGGGACAGCAAAACAATTAGGGCTTCATACAAGAAATCACACAGACAAATTTTCCTTGATAATTTCTAATGTAAACCTTGTTTTTTTCATGAAAGAAATTTTAGGACTAAAAGGAAACGCTTACTCAAAGAAGTTCCCTGATTGGATTTATAATTTGAGCAGAGACCAGATCTCCTTAATTTTAAAAGGGCTGTTTAGCGGAGACGGCTATACTGCAAAATATGAAGTCGGAATAAGTTTGGTTTCAAAAAAATTGATTGAAGGGTTAGAATATTTTTTGTTATTGTTTGGCATTGTTACAAGAAAAAGATTTGTTGATAGGGATAAGACATTCAGTTGCAGAATAAGCAGTCTGCCTATGCTGAGACTTTTCCAGAAATACATTGGATTCTTACATGAAACCAAAACAAAAAAATTAAATGAAATCTGTGCAAGAGAAGTAACCCATGACACTACAGACATTATTCCTTTTACTGTTGAAGAAAAACAATTGTTATCAAAAATTATCCCAAATTTTAGCAGGCAGGATTATATTACAAGGAATAGTGCAGTTGGAAGAAATAAATTCGGGAAATTGATGTATAAAGCAGAGACACTGATTAATGAAGAATTAATGAAAAAATTCAGTATTCTAATTAACTCTGATATCTTCTGGGATGAAGTGGAATCTATTAAGAGTTTAGGCAAAATAAACGAATTTGTTTATGATTTTTCTGTGCCAGAAAAAGAAAGCTTTGTATGCCAGAACATTATTGCACATAACACCCTTGAACTCCCAGTGCCTTACATGAAGGAAATTGGATTCAATATTCAGAGGCTGAAAACCCGTTCTCCAATTAGCGTGAGCAAGACTGAAACTGAGGTTGCACCAGAAGAAGCCCTCAGGACTGCCTTGAGGTTGGGCGACAGCGCTTTAGTGATAGGGGAAGTTAGGAGCCTGGAAGCTCGCACATTATATGAGGCAATGAGGGTTGGGGCAGCAGGGAACATTGTGATTGGAACAATTCATGGAGACTCTGCTTACAGTGTGTGGGACAGGGTGGTAAATGACTTGCAGGTGCCTTCAACCTCTTTCAAGGCAACAGACATTATTGTTGTTGCAAGGCCCATTCGTTTTGGGGGGTCATTGCAGAAGCACAGGAGGGTTACTCAAATTACTGAAGTGAAAAAGCATTGGGTTGAAGACCCTGAAAGGGAAGGCGGCCTCCTTGACTTAATGGTGTTTGACGCAAAAAAGGATAAAATGGAGTTGCTTGAAGACAACCTCAAGGACTCGGAGCTCTTCGACAGGATTCAAAGGAATACTGGAATGACAATGAATGCAATTTGGGACAACATTAAAATGAATGCTAATGCCAAAGCCTTCCTTGTAGAAGCAAAGAATAAATTGGACTTGAAGGAATTGCTTGAAGCCGAGAATTCTGTTGCAGCAAACAATAAACTCTTGCTGCTCAAGGAAGATCAATTGGAGGAGCATGGAAGCGTTGACTATAACGAGGTTTTAGGCAAATGGAAGTACTGGATGCAGAACGACTTCCTGAAGAGACTGCTTGCAAGGAAGAAGAAATAATAATAGCCCTTTTAGAAAAAGGTTTCAAAGCAGAGCTTTGAAAATTTTCAAGCTTTGCTTGAAATAGTGCTATGACCCCAAAAAAATGGAAACGGTAATTGGATGCCTAAAAGGTTTGGTTTTGATGAAGGAAAGGGAAGGGATGTTTCTCCTGGAGAATTATACAGGGGCATAACTTATTCAAAGGAATTCGGCGAAAAAGGCGAGGCAAGGCTTGTAAGGAAGGTTGACCCTGGATATGTGCGCTTCTGCAAGTCCTGTTACAGGAGTTTTCCTTCTCTCGGAAAGGGAGCAAAATTCTCCCAGAAATACAAGGAGGCAATAGATTTCATTGGATGGAATTTGAAGGCAGAGGAATTGGCTGCTGCATTCAAGCTCACTTTGCTTGCTGCAATAATTTTTGGCTTCATCTTGATTGTAATTGCCTTGAATTCTCCTCTGGTTTCTTATGTTGCAAGCTTCACTGGAATGCAGGAGCTTGCTGTTGCATATATTTTCATTCCAATAATTCTTGTGGTTTACGCTATAGTGAATTTCGTTCAGAAGTATCCATTGAATGCAGCAAAAACTGAACAGGTAAGGGCAATGACTTATGTGCCTGAAATAATGGGCTACATGATAATGTCAATGAAGTTGGTTCCTAATCTGGAGAAAAGCGTTGAGTTTGCTGCAGAGCACGGAAGGGGAAAGATTGCAGAAGACTTTAAGAAGATCATCTGGGATGTGCAGTTAGGCGTCTTCAATACCTTGAGTGAAGCCTTGGACGACATGGCATACAAGTGGGGCAAGTTCAGCGAGGAATTCAAGACATCTTTAATGATGATTAGGGCTTCAGTGTTGGAGGACACAGAAGCAAAAAGATACCAATTGCTTGACAAGACAATGGATAATACACTTGAATCAATCAGGAACAAGATGGAGCAGTATGCCCGCGAATTAAGCCAGCCTACTGTAATGTTGTTCTATTTAGGCGTCCTTCTTCCTTTGACTTTAATTATTATTCTTCCTGTTGGAAGCGCTTTTTCTGGCCAGGCTCTAGCAAGGCCTGAGATAATTATTTTGATTTACAATATCATAATTCCTGCTGCTGCATTCATTTTTGCCCGTAATGTATTGAAGAGCAGGCCTCCTACTTATGAGCCTCCAATTATTCCTGAGGGCAGTCCTTTGGTTCCGCCTAAATGGAAGATGAAGTGGAGGAATTCTTTTTTGGACATAAGGGCAGTATTGTTTTTGGTTCTGCTTTTAGGCGCTGGAACAAGCTTTTTCTTTCACTTGAACGGAATTGTAATACAAAAGAATTCCGGCACAGGTTTCTGGTCTCCAGTCATTTCCTACGACTGCAAGACTGTAAAGCTTAAGTCTGAAGAGGTAATGTTATTCCTTTCCCCTGATAAAACAGAAGAGTGCGTTTACTGGGACAAAGGCCTTGCAGAAAATTATTATGGAGAGAATGGTGTTTTATACCAGCAATTGATTAATTCAGGTGAATCCTATGAAAAGGCTTCTGCTAGGGTTGGCTTGGAGAGAACCCAGTTTTTCAGCAAGCCCGAAAACGATGTTACTCCTTACAACCTGATTTTCGGTTCATTAATTACTTTCAGCATACTGTGTTTTGTTTTCTTGTATTACAGCAATATCTACAAGAGGAAAGTGCAGTTGGATGCGATTCAAATGGAGTCAGAGTTCAAGGACTCCTTGTATATTCTTGCTTCAAGGCTTGGGGAGAACAAGCCTGTTGAGGAAGCATTGAGGCACGCAAAGGAATTCCTTCCTTCATACAAGATTTCCAACACTTTGTTTGGCAGGACAATAGATAATATTAACATGCTTGGAATGCCTTTGGAGTTAGCTGTATTTGACCCGAATTACGGTTCACTCAAGAATAATCCTTCTGCTATAATCCGCTCTTCCATGAGGTTGTTGGTTGATTCAGTGCAGTTAGGAGCTGAAGTTTCTGCTCGAACATTAATTTCTCTTTCCTTGCAGTTAAATAATTCAGAGAAGGTCAGCAAAATGCTTTCAATTTTAGTGCAGGAGATTACTTCAACAATGAAGACAATGGCTGTATTTGTTGCCCCAATTGTTTTGGGCATTACCACTGCACTCCAGAAGATTGTGATAATGACTTTGGGCTCAATTATTTCGCAGGGAACCTTCGAGAAGTTTTCTGAAATGCCTTCTGTTGCTTCTTCTGGTGTTACTGCTTCAGGCGTAGGCAATTTCACTGCAGGGCTTTCTTCCTTAAAATTCACTGCAGAGTCTTTTGCCCAGCTTGTAACTCCAGCCCAATTCACCTTGATTGTTGCAGTGTACATCATTGAAATTGTAATCATTCTGACTTACTACACCACAAAAATCGAGGAAGACAACTGGCTTTTAGCAAAAATTAATATTGGAAAAGCCCTCCCGATTGCCACAATAATTTTTGTTGTTTCAATCATTATTGCTAACAGCGTTGTAGGAACTTTCACAGGGTGATTTGGAATTAAAATTAATTCAAGGGGCCAGGAATTCGAGGTCTTCAAAATCCTTATCTGGGGCATAATAGCTTTGGCTGTGCTCTTCATTATTGTTGGCATTATAAACTACTTGGAGCAAGTGAACTATGACATAAGCTTGGGTAGAATAAATGATGGAATTATTTCTGCATCCAAGAGCCCTGACAGCACAACAAAAGCAATCACAGGAATTTCAATTCCCGCAGGCAGCTTCAATTCAAAGCAGTTAGGCTCAAAAGCAAACATTGACGAGAAATGCATTAAATTCAATTCCTCTAAAGGCAGCGCCTTCACTGTAAGCAATTCTGATGCAGTCTCATCAATTCAAATAAACCAGGCAATCAAAACAAACATCTTCGTGAAATGCAATGACCCAATAGAAATAAGTGCAATCAGTTTCTCTATTAGTGCTTACTCTCAGGGCTCTGTCTCCTGCGAGAGCAGCGACTGCCATGAATTCTGCTGCATTGCATTGTTCGGCATGGATTTCCCGAAGGATTAAATATTTAAGAGAGATTTATAAAACAGAATTAACACTATTTTATTTGAATTATGCAGAAGAAATATTCACCAGTAAACAGAAGTGCTGAAGTAAGGAAAATGTTATTATTTTCTCCTACAATGCCTTTTAAGGAGGTAAAAAAGCGATTAGAAAATAAAGGCATAAAAGTGTCGCAGCCTTTAGTGAGCCGAATTAAAAGCAAACTAAAAAATAAAGGGCAAATTACAATAGGAGAACATACAAAACTATGGACACAAGAAGCTAAAATAAGGAGGGCATTAATTGAAAGCAAAGGCAAAAAATCAGTTAAAGAAATTGCAGAAGAAACAAAAACTCCAATGTCTACTGCCGGAGCGGCAGCAGTCAAAATGAGAAGAGAAGGCTTTTACATTAGGTTTAAAGGGGAATGGCCTATTAGACCAATTCCTGCCCTGAATGCAGAACAAGAAAAGCTTTATCAGGGATCTAAAAATTTAGTAGCCCAAGCAGTTTATAAGAAATCACGAGAACACAAATTTTCATTGGAAACAAAGGAAGATTTTAATAATTATGTTCAAAGACTGTTGCCTGGCTGGATTGTTTCTTTCACTGAATACAAACGGCCAAGAAAATATCCGTTGAAGAAATGGATAAACTTTAAGGTTAAAAAAGCTGTAATTGATTTTATTAGAGACGATATAAAACATAAGTTGGGTTTGAGTATATTGGAAACAAGAATACTTGGTATTTTAAGAAGAAAATTAGACTACGGAATGGCTCTAGAAAGAGCAGTAAAAGAAATTAACAAGATAAAAACATACAAAGATTATAATTTAACTTTAAAAGATGCCAAAGAATTACTGGAAGCATACAAAACATTTACAAGTAAGGTTCGTATTGACAATAATTTAATTAAAAAGATCTGAAAACTGCAAAATAAACCAAATTTTGAGTTATGTAACACGTCGCCACTTAAAACCAACTTATATATTTAAATATTATAACAGCATTCTAATTAATGGTGAAATCAAAATGCTAATTAAATTGAATTCAAAAGGGCAGGAATTCTCTGTATTCAAGCTATTAATCTCTGCAGTAATTGCAGTTGTAATTCTTACTTTGCTTTTAAACATCCTTGGATTGATTGGTCCCATAGGCCAGGGAGAGCCGAGAAAGGAATCAGTTGAAATACTGAAGCAGGCCTATAACAACAGATTCAATGACTACAAAACAAAGGCTGTAACATTTTCCAATAACCAGAAAATAAATAATGCAGGAATTGCAACTGATTCAGGATTAATTAGTGCAAGTGAGTTGTGCATGGTTGCCCAAGATTCTTTTAATAACGACAAAGCAAACTGGGAGATAACAACAAATTACATAATGTATAAAGGCGGAGGACAGAAACAAGCATACCTTGCAGCCTACTGCGATACAGGAACAAGCTTGCAGGAAAATTTAGGAAATTATGCTTCATTCCTGAAAGAAAGCGACGGCACAACAGGAGTCAGCGTTTCAGGCTGCGGTTGCGCTTCATCAGAAGGCACCTGCTGCATTGTGGGATTGGTAAAGCAATAATTCCCTTTCCCTTCTTTTTCTCTTTTTTTGCGTAAGGTTTTATATATTTCTTCTTCTTTTATTTTAGTGATGTTTTGAATGGAATCAAAATTTTTCTCTGAGGAGAAGGCGCAGAGCGAGTGGAATTCTGTTTACATGCTCATAATCCTTATTATTGCTGCCCTTTTGCTGATTGCAGTAATAAAGCCCATGTTCCAGAACGCAATGAATACTTCAAGGAAGACTCTTGGGGGAACTTAAATGAATTGCAGGGGCCAGGAGGAAGCTCCTTTTGAGTTATTGGTTGCAGTAATCCTTATGACCTTTGTTATAGTGATTGGATTGTATGCAATGACTGAGGCTTCCACCAGAAAATGCCTGCAGGAAAAAAACAAGGACTTGGACAACCTTGCAGCAAAAATCCAGGAGGTAGCAAACAATGAAACTCTTGCTGCTGCCCCCCTGCCTTTTATTGCACCCCAGTGCGGAAAAAACGAGACAATAAAAATTATTAGTTCAATTGAGGCAATACAATGCAGGGTCTGCCCTGGTTCATTAAAATCCTGCCTTCTCTTGAATTACAGGAGCGACGCAGGATACATCGAGAACAAGTGCTTGAGCATAAGCCAGGCCACATATTTTGATGCAGGGGAGAAAGGCTGTCCCGAAAAAATTGGTGACTATGATTTGGTTGACTTGAATCCAGAGAACAGTATTGAGAGAGGGCTGTACAAAATGGAATTCAACCAGAAGTCGGCAGAAAACTTTCCGGTGATTTGCGCTTACTACAAGAAAGGGTGAATTTTTTTAATGTTAGGCTTTACTTTAAGCAAAATGAATTTATTGATTCTTGTTTCTGCTGTATTTGTCATTGTCTCTTTTTTCATGATAAGCCTGAGCAATGTAATGCTTGAAAGCGTTGCCTCGAGCTATATCAAGCAGAAGGAAAAGGATGTATACAATATTGCAGTCGTAAGCCAGTCCTTGTGCGAAACCAATACTTTTTACCTCCAGAATTCAATTGAGACAAACCCTGCAAATGCATTCAGCAGGGGGCTGTATTATGCAATGGTAATCAAAAGCATTCCAATTGAATCAGGCCCAAGCAAGGGCTTAAACAGGATTATATTCCAGATCTTTCCTAGAACTGATTTAAAGCATTTGATTGCAGCAGACTCTTTTGATGTGGATGCAGAAATAAAATTTTTTGAGTGCACTGAAAATGGATGCATTGAATCAAGCCAGCTTTTATTGGACCCTCAACAGCATCCAAAAACTAATGCCTTCATTTTGGTGAAAGAGGTTGTGGGGGGAAAGAAGTTCCTTTACTTTATTCCGTGCAGCACTGAAGGCCGTGCCTGCGAAGATAATTTCAGTGAAGCAGAAGCTGCAATTGACAGGGATTTTTATTGTGGTTTATTTACTCTGGGCTGAATGTAAATGAAAAAAATTAGGATGCAGAAGGGTTTTCTTGGGCCCATCGGGGACGACCTTCCTTCTTTGATTCCATTGCTTTTCGCTCTCACAATTTTCTTTTCTGTATTCTATTTTGCCTTGACTGAATTTACGAGCAAGGCCTCTTCCTTTGACAATGATGTTGCTGTTGTACAAATAAGCAATGCATTGAGGGGCACAGGTCTTGTTTCAAGTTATTCTTCTTTCAAGGAATTATGCACTTCACTTAACATAAGGAATCCAAAATATGTTGCCCTGATAATTAAAGAGCCAAAATTTGGTTTGGATGAGCTTGAAGCAAACATTGAATCCGAAAAAGACTCTTCAGGCTCTTCCTATAATTTCGAGTGCTCTAATACCTCTTTGAGCTTGAGCGAGAGCATTTCTGAATTGAATAAAGAATCCAGCAATCCTTCTGCAAAGATTGTTTCAAGGGTTTTCCCTATTGCATTAGACAAGGACTCTGTCATCGAGCAAAAGTTTCTTGTGGTGATTGCATGGAAATAAGAAACAAAAAAGGCCAGGCTGCAATTACTGATGCATTGTATTTCCTGCTTATTGTGACTGGTCTGGTTACTTTTCTCTTCTATTTTTCCGGCCAGTATGGCAGGACAGTAAGCACTTATGCTTCTTCTGCTTATACCTCAGATTATGCTTCTGCTGCAATGAAGTCAATCCTCTTCAGCAGTGTCCCAAGGATTCCTGGAGAGGAATTAAAGGACGCAAAAGAGATTGATTTTCTGATGGCTGAAGTTAAAGAGGATTACGCTGACAACAGGGAATTTGATTTCACGAGAGAGCAGTTGATTAAAAACACCTTGTTTGCAATGAAGCCTGTCGAAAAGTCTTATGATTATCTTTTTTTCATTTCTCCTTCAGAGGAAGACCTTCCTTTTGTTCCCTTTGTTTTCGCTTATGCAACTGATTTTAGTTCTGGGGCCACAGTCAAAAAAGAGTATTCCTGCGAGCCTTCCTCCAGGGGCAAGATAAATGATTTTGCTTTGGCTGTTTCGGCAAAGGCCAATTCTTTCTCTAAAATCAAGTTGATTAAAATTGAACCTGATAATTCCCTCAGCACTGTAGAGGCAGTTGTTGGATTGATAATGTGGACTCCGAGCAGTGAATCCAAAAGCTTTTTGGTTGATTCCCAATACTTGAAGTGCACTGAAATAACGCCTTAATTTTTTATACTATGTTTTCTTTTCCGCATTTGGGGCAGACAGTTTTTTTCTTGTTCCCAAAGGCTTTCACTGACTTTGCGCATTTCTGGCAGTAGGCGTTCCCGCATTCAGGGCAGAAGATTATTTGTGTTGCCTCTTTTTTGCAGTTAGGGCACTTCTCTTCCTCTAATTCTTCTTCGCCTAAATCTTCTTCTAATTCAGGCCCTGTTTTTTCTTCTGTGCCTTCAGTTTCTTCTTCAAGGCTGAATTCCTTGCTTAAGTCCATTTCCTCTTCTGTTTTCTTTTCTTTTTCTTCTTCAAGGAAAGCCTTCTTTAATTCTTCTTTTACGTCAAGGCCTTTTTTTTCTTTTTTGAATTCTTCTTTTGGAATTCCTGTTTTTTCCCTTCTTGACTCCCACCTGCTTTTTTCTGGTTCTTCTGGTCTTTCTTTTTGTTCTCTTGTTCTCCTGTATAATGTCATGTGAGGCCCTTCTTCTTTTCTTTCAGGCCTCTGGATTGCCTTTTCTTCTTTTTCTTCAGTTTCTTCTTTTGGCGCTGCTTCGATGAGCGCTTCTGTTTCGTCTTCTTTCATCTCTTCAGTCAGTTTTTTTGCGCTTTCAGTTAATTTCCTTTTTTCTTTTTCTACTTCTGCGCTTCCAGTGCCCAAAATCTTTTTTCCTTCTTTTTTTTCCCTGTAAAATCTTTTCATTCTCCTTGGGATTTCTTCTGCCATTTTTTTTCACTGTTTTATTGTGTTATCATATATTTGTTCCATAAAGTTATTTATATTAGTTGCCCTCTTATTTTTTGCATGGTTTTGGATTTGGCTTCCAATGCATTCTTTTCTGTTATTGACCTGATTAAGATAGCTTTTATTGCAAGCGTGCCTGCTTTCATAGGGGTAATTTTGGGCATGAAATTAAAGGGGTTATTGGAAAAAAAATTCAAGGACTCCTGGCTCAGGAATTCCTTTATTGTGACTTATATTTTCTGCTTGATAATTGTTGCTTTTCTGTATGTTTTTCCTTTAATGGAAGCTTTCGGTGAAACAAATACTGCAGGAATTCCACAGGAATTGAATCCTACTTTAACAGACTCAATTCTTGCTTTCCTTTGGTCTGCTTTCAAAATCCTGTTTTCGGCTTTTGTGATTGCAATACTTTTAATTCCATTGGAGTTTGTCGGCCTTTATGTTTTTGAATGGCTTCAAAAAAAATACAAGTTTAATTATTTCGCTGAATTGTTTTTAGGTGTCTTTTCAGCTTCATTGGTTGCAGTGATTGTATTATTGTTCCTCTTCCCTTGGACCATAACAGGATTGATTTACTTGATTTATTTTGCGTGAGATGAAGAAAATGAAGAAAAATTTGGTTTTGATGGTTGTAATCCTGCTGCTTTCAACCCAGTTCTCCTGTTTTTCTTACGCGCAGGAATTGACTGCACCCCAAGAAAATATGACAGGCTTCTCCTGCAATACTTCTTCTTTGACTCCAGAAGAGGTCTCATTATTCAAGGACAAGATTTTGAAGGAGGGCTTCCAGGGAAAAGAGCTGAGCTCTGGCATGCCTCCGATTGCTGACAGGGATAAATTGGACAGCAATACTGCTTTGCTTGTAGACCTTGACTCGAATATGGCTGCAAAGACCGAACTCCCAAACCAGAAAATGGATGTGCCTGAATTAAAATACCTGCTTGATTACAGGTACACTGGAGGGTTTTCAATTGGAATCCTATTAGATGACACCCTGCGCGCAGGAAGGTGCAAGGACACAAACTCTTGCGCTTTACTTGGAAACAAGCTTTCCCTCAGGAATTCAGGCGAAGGAATAAAAGGCGTAACAAAAAGCGCTTGGAATGACTTAAAGGAATTATTCGGGAACAATGGAGACAAAGAATTGAACATGGATGAAGAAAAAAAGCAGATGCTGAAGGATTACATTGAGTCCCCTGAAGCAGACCAGGACGGAATCCAGTTCACTACTGCTTCAAGGGTGCCAGGAGACTTCATCAGCAATTATGTTTCAACTGATTCACTGAAGGCTTCAATGGGCACAACCTGCAATAATTCTTCTTGCGTCATTTCCATTTATTCAATGTTTGACAAGCACTTCAACACATGGTTTTCTTTGGATATTGTAATCTCAAATGTTGGCCCTGTCCTCCTTGGAAGGGCATTCAAACTCTTTGGAATGGCAGGAAGAAGGGGAATGATTCCATTTCTCTCTGAAGGAGGCAATTGGGATAGTTGGGCTATTACAAAAAAGATTAGGGGAAAGCTTTATGACCCAGAGCAATGGTTTGGAAAGGCAAACGCATACAACTTTGCCAAAGAGATAAGGAGATGGGATTTAGGGGAAATAGAATGGAAGTGGGCTACTGGCGACATGTCAATGTATTCCACGAGCAGGGCCTTTGACTTCAGGAACAAGGCCTGGGCTCCAGGCGGATTATTTGAAAGAATGAAAACCTTAGAAGAAAGATCGCACGCAATGAATACCTTCAAATACTTAAAAAGATTCAATAATGCCGAAGAGTTCGCTGCAAAACAAATAGACTCGGATTTTAAGCTTGCATTAAAAAATATTGATGACATGTTCCCAGGAACTATCACTGCAGAGCAGAGGGCACTAAAAGAAAGATTGATTGCCCAAGCTTATGCTGAGAGAGGCACAGGCCTTACAAGGCTTGCAGTGAATTACGATGACATTATAGGCTCAGACTTTCCTGTTTATTTAGCCAACCAGGAAAGGACTGGAATGACTTACAAGGCTGTCTTCAATGAAGAAACAAAAACCTTTATTCCAATTTCTTCAGACCAGAGCGTTTACAACAACATAATGTACACTTTTAAAGGAGACCCAAAATATGGAGGCTCAGGAATTGAGGGAACATTCCAGGGATGGAAAAGGTATAGAATGAAAGGGGACGGCATCCAGTTATACCAGATAAAAGATGTTGGGCCGCTTGAACACGTGACAACTGGAGCCGAATTAAAGGAAGCAATAATGAAAGGGAAATATGCAAGGGAGGTTGTAGCAGAAATTGAGCCTAATAAGTACATTCCAGTGAATAAAAGCACTGTAGATTACATTGTTTCAAGGAATCCTGCAAACATCAAGATTTACAAGTCTGGTACATGGGGGCCTGCAACCTATCTTGATGAGGCAGGGAGAGAAGTAGAAGATGTCCTTACGCCAAAAAGAATGGGGGAAATTTCAGGCGACTACATTCAGGACAGGATAAAGAAGACAAGCAAGATGACTAACTGGCTGTATGATGACTTTGTTGAACATAACTGGGCTAACAAAAAATATTATTCTGTTTTAGACAAATTACAGAAAGAAGAGGAAAAAATTTTCAAGGCCTATTTTTCTACAAAAGGCGGAGCAGTAAAATGGACTGCATATCCCTATCTTTATTGGTGGGCGAAAAAGGGGGCAGGCTTCAAGGAATTGAGTGCCTACCAGCTTCCTTCAACCTGGCGCCATGTCTTGTTTTATACTAAAGAAGGAAAAATCTTTGATGACGCTTTCATTGACTTTTTTGCCAATGAAGGCTCTGACACAGGAGACATGTTTGTCAGGGTAATTAACAGCCTTCCCTGGAAATGGGTTTTGAATACTGTTTCAGACAAATTCAATCCAGCAAAAGAAACTTACAATAAACTTACAAAACCCGAGGCAGGTTTAAGGACAAAAGTTGGAAGCATTGCCTTTTACTCTTATGGAAAAGATGATTGTGGAACTTCCTGCAGTATAACTGTCACCTCAAAGGAAGGCTTCTTTAATGCAAACTTCAGGTCTGTTGGAGACCAAAAATCAATCATTTTAGAGGACACCCCTGAAAAAGAAAAAAAGAAAGGCTCAATGCTTATAAGCTATGCCCATCACATGAACTTGAAGGGAAAGACAGAGGAAGGCGAAGGAGAAGATGTTGACTTGGAGAAAGCAAAAAAAGACAAGACTACCTGCACTGACAAATTAGAAGAGGCTTTCTTTGGAATCGGATTAGCAAAAAAATTGGGTCCTTCAGGTGCTGCTGCTGCACTCGGCATTACTGAGAATTTGAGTTATGCTATTTTTGGCATGACAGGAATTTTTGCTAGTGCAGTCCAGCAGATTATCGTTGCACCAAAGCTTCAGGACTGCATTGACACTGAAGAAGGATATTACGTCCAATTTTCTATTCCCCCAAAAGAAGAGCAGAAGGCATCAGACAAGGATGTGCAAAAGCTTTCAACTGAAAAGGTTTCTGATCTCATTTCAAGCGCAAAAGACAAGGCAGATGCATTGTTCACTGGAGTTGGGGGCGTAACACAGGATGCAATGAATAAAGTGAAAGATGAAATAGGAAATTTAAGCAATAGCGCAAAAGACAATGATTTGGTGCAGGCGACATTGGATGTTACAGGAAATAATAATGGGGCTGTTGTGGGCTCAAAGCTTTTCTATTTATGGATTGCCCCTGGCGACAGTTCTGTTGCAGGATATATTACCTCAGGCAAGACTGTAATTAAGGACAAAAATCTTTCAGTTGAATTGAACAAGGAGACAGGCGTACTTTCAGCTAATGGAAAGCCAATTATTACTTCAGAGGATAATGTAAGGCTTTCTTCCATTAATACAAGTATTCCTGCAATTGAAATCCCTAATACCCTTACAAGGCTTGGCCTTCCTTATGATTCAAACATTCTTATTTTTGATATTGGCTTGGACAAGGAATTGATGATAAAAAACAATGATGTATTGGACTGCATTAAGGAAGGGGTAAAGGCGCAGACAGGAATTGAATTGACAGGAGACAATTTGAGCGATGCGTTTGGTCCAGTGCTTTCAGTTATAACTAACTCTCATCCGGACATTTTTATTTCAGGAAACAAGATTATTGCAAACGGCCTTCCAAGAAAGATTGCAGAGAATGCACCAAAAATTGAGGTTTACGCGAACAGGCAGGTCCTATTATTAGGCTCTGCTGACAACGACCCTGATGTAGGAAAGCTTGAGTCAATCCAATTAAAAAACGGGGTAATAGTATTCAAGGCAGAGACAAATGAATTGATTTTCTGGCTTAAGCACCACGAGAAAGGGATTTTGAGACAGAACGACGTTTCAGGAATAAAGGTTACGCCTACAACTTACAAGAATCCTGTAACTGATTGTGAAGAGCCTGCATTTGACTTGAATATTTTAGGAGACCCTAATTCCCCTGCCCTGCAGTTCGATGCAGCCCAATTCAATAAGTCTTTGGCCAAATTCGGCCCATACCAGGTTTTTGACACAGACAAAAGGCGTTACATCTTCTATGCCTTGCCTGAAGAGGACTGCAAGCCGCGCATGAGAATAATTGACAAGGACACAGGAAAGGTTTATGACCAGTTCATTGATGCAATAAAGCCTACTCCTAAAGGATTCCAGGTTGCAACAAGCGATGGAAAAACCCATGACTTTGCTTTCGGTGCAGAGAACGGCAGGCCTTACTTGGAGTACAATGGAGTTAAAGAACAGCTCAACAGCATGCAGGGCAGGAATGGCGCTTTCTGGTATGACCCTGAAAAAGGATTGTATTATGCAGAGAACGCTCAATTATTGCCTTTAAGCGATGAATTCAGGCAGAAAGGCATACAGACAATGGTCGGGCCTAATGGAGAAGTCAAATCAACCCCAGGAGGAAATGTAATGAACTTGAATTTAAATACAGGACAGAACCAGCCCTTCTCTCTTCCATCCCTGCCGGAAAACCCAATTATGCTAATTTTATTTATTTCCCTTTTGCTGTTCTCTTTCTCTTTAATTCAATCAAAGCTCTCGGGAAATTATTATAGCAAAAACAGAAAAAGGAAATAGGATTATTTTTTCTTTTTGTCTTCTATTTGGTTTATTTTCTTTTGTATTATGCTGATTATTTGTTCATAGGTGTAAGGCTTGAATTTTGGCATTCCTTGTTTTTTGATTATTGCTGTTACCTCTGAAAGGTTTTTTGGGAGGCCCAACAAATATTTGTTTAAAGTTTTCTTTGTTTTTGCTTTTTCTTCATGTCTTTTGCGACTTGCATCCACCTGTTGAAGAAGGTATTTGAATTCATTTGATTTAACATCCATTCTCTGTATTTCCAAAAGCCGTTTTTGATTGTATCCCTGCTTGCGAGCCCACCCGATGGCATTATCCTTTAAGGCCTTATTCAGTGCGTCCAGGTTTTCCTTGGCTTTCTTCTCCCACTCCGCTTCCCTTGCTTTCTTAAAGGTTTCAGCACTGCTTTTTTCTTTTCTTGTACCTTCTCTTTCTCCCCTTCTTTTAAAACTGAATTTGTCTTCAATTCTTTCAACATCATATAAGTTTGGGTCGATTACTAATCTTTTTTTTGTTCCTGGAATGTGTATAGCGCCTTTTCTGTCTGTGTATATGCCTCTCTTTTTGCCTTTTTTTTTGTAACTGCTTCTTCGGCGCACTACCATTTTTGAACTACCTTTTTAATTAATATTTATCTACTTTTTTCTTTTGGCAAGCATGAATACGTCTGGCCCCCTTCTGACATCATACTTGTTTGGTTCCACATTTAATGGGTAAGTCCTTCCAGGGATTTTTGCTACAGCCCTTGGTGTTGTTGGCTTCTTCTTTTTTACTACTTTTTTTGGGGTTTTGTGTTTAAGTCTAGGTTTTGCTGGCATAATTTTACCTCCATTTTTTTTCTGTAATAGAATTAGGTGTAAGGCAGTATATAAATTTTGCGTGAAGTTGCAATCACGTATACATTTGGGGCTGGTCTTCTTCTAATTTCTGTACTTCTCCGTGGGTTTTCTTTATGTTATCTAAGTGCTTCAATAATTCTTTTTCTGTTTCTTTTGCTTCTTTCATTAAAGGCTCAATGCTTATGTTCAGCCCCAATATTTTGTTTAATTTTTCAAGGAGGGCTGCTGCTGCCTTGTAGTCTGCCTGGATGTTTACGTTGCCTAAAATGCTGAATGCCTCCATGTTTGTTTTCTTTAATTCGAGCAGCATGAGCGAGGTTATGCCTGTTGTTATTCCTTCGCTTACAATTTTTATGCCGTACTGCTCCAATAATTTCTTTGATTTCTCGTTTGCGGCAATGCCGTAAATAACCTCTTTTTGTTGTGTTGGGTCAGCATTAATTCCTTCAAGCGAAATAAGCCTTTTAAACTTCTTTTCTTTGATCCATTCCACTACAGCCTTTGCCAATTTGTCTGTATAATACCTTGGGATTATTTGTTCGGAAATTATTATTGCCAATTTCATTTTATCGTTTGCGTAAATCCTTGAGGGGTTTACTGGAATTCCTTGATGAATTCTTATTATTGGAATGAATACGTTCGCGTCAATATAGCCTATCTCCCTGAAGTTCATTCTTTCAGCCAAGTATTTTGCCCCAATTGTTCCTACAAGGCCCATTCCAGGGAATCCTTCAATCAAGGTGTAGTCAGAGAAATCTATTTTTTCGTATTCAATAAAATTCACTTTTATTTCTTCAGGCATTTTATTGCTCTCCTTTCATTTTTCCATTAACATTATGTCCTTAATATTTAAAAAGGAATTCTTTTAAATTAACAAACAATAATTCTTTATGGTTTCTCCGATTCAACCTAAAAGAAAGACTCGCGTGCGCAGAGAGTTGAGGTTGAAGGTGGTTGAAAGCAGCAAGCGCGCTCTAGTGCATTCCCGTAAATTCAAGGCCTTCATTAAAAATAACAGGGGCGTTCTTTCGCAGTCATTTAAGATTATTAGAACGCATTACGATAAATTGCTGTTAGGTAAAGAAGCCAGCGAGGGAAACATTAAAATTCAAAAAGCTTCAACAGGGGAATACAAAGGCCGCCAGCATTTAATGATTCTTAAGGTTACCGCTGCCAAAAAAGAGTTTTTTCTAAAGATAAGCTTGGCTGGAAGGGCTTCAAAAATTATTGAGGGAATTAAAACAGTAGAATATTTTCTTAAAAAAAAGGGCCATAAAATTGGGGGCTTTAATGTTAGGGTTGTAATGCCCCACTTGATTTATGAAGCCCCTGACAAGAGCACTCTTCAAAGGGTTTATTTTGTGACAGACTTCTACAATAAAGACGATGTAGTCCAACTAGAAGACATGAAGAAAAGCCAACTTAGGGATAATATATTCAAAGTATTTTTAGGCATAAAAAACAAATTGGAGTCTTTTGTTCAGGATATGCACTTAAACAATGCTTTCTATCAGCAGAGCACAAACACAATACTTCTTTTCGACTTATATGCATAATAATTAATTTTATTTATTTCTTTTTTTCTTTTTTGAGCTGGGAATTCAGGTAGATAAAAGCGAAGTTGTTCAGCTTCATCAACAACAAGGCAATTATGTATAAATGGCCTAGTATCAGGAAGCTCATCCAGTACCTGAATTCAAATTTCAGCAGGAACAATGCGCCGAAAAAAACCCACACAAGAAAATAATTCAATACAATCAAGTAATATGTGAACCTGTTGTCTTCCAATTCGTCCTTGTCGTGCCAGCTGTATTTGGTTGAATCCCCAAGCAATGCCTTCCGCCAGTTCATTTTTTTGCCACCTCCTTCAAATTATTTTTATTCTTATTTTTTCGTATTCGTCTTCGCCCAAATATTCTTCCCCGCACTTAGTGCATTTTAATATCTGCACATTTTCAATTAAGTATTTATTTAAGTAATTTCTTTTTGCAGAAACTTTTTTTGTTGGCGTATTGCAGTGGATGCACTTAAAGCTCATTTTTTCGCCTTGTTATATTTGTTATTGATTATTAAAATAAACTTTTCTGTTAATTTTTTCTCACAGTGCCTTTGCAATAGTGTAGGTTGCAATGCTCGCGGGAATCAGAATTAGTGAGTAAATTATTGCTTTTTTTTTGTTGCCCTCGTGGTGTGAAATGAAGAGGGAGGCAATCAAGGAATATTCAATTATGTATAATAAGTTTGCTGTGAGCGCTGCTTCAAGCAGTGCCTTTCTCTCTTTTGCATTCAATCCAAAACTCATTTCAGCAATGCCCTGAAAATTCAGTCCTTCTATCAATCCCACAATGAGCCCTAAAATTAATGGTACGATTAGTGCTGCTGCCATTAATACAGTGTATTTTTCTATTGCCATTGTTGCATTCCTTTCCCTTATGATTGATTGGGTTTCAAGGACATCTTCTGCTGTCTCCTTGAATACAGCGTGCATCTCTGCCCCGCTTGAGTGGCCTTGGATTAAAAGGCCTGCTGCCCTTTCCACTATCCTGCTCTTGCACCTTGACTGCATTCTTGAAAGCGCTTTTTCTATTGAGCTTCCTTTCCTTATCTCTGAATTAACTTTCCTGAATTCCTTGCTGAGCAGGCCGAAATCTGTTTTGGCCATGTAACTGATTATTTTTGTTGTTGGTGTTCCCCTCGGAAAAAGGCTTGCCTGCAGAAGCAGGTCAGGCACCATCTTTTCTTTTTCTTTTTTTCTTTTCTCAAACAAAAGCAATTGAAAAGAGTATTGGAGAATTAAAGGGGCAAAGAATGCAATTAATGAAAAAATTATTGAGCAAAAAAAAGGGAATTCAAGGGAAACAAGTATTGTGAAAAGAATTGTTGCTGTAATTGCGCCGTACAATAAGCCCTCTTTTATTATTTCCCCTAAATTTTTCTTGCATTCATTCTCTTTCAGCATTTCCTCGAAGTCTCTCCTGCTTTTTTTCCCGAAAAAGTATTCTATTATTGAATTGGTTGAAAGAAGGGTTTTCATTTTTTATTCCCTCAGAAATACTGGCGTCTTGAATTTTACAAGGTATAGTATTGCCAGGTCAATTGCAGGGAAAACTACTGCTGAAATTATTATTATCTGAATTGGAGTGAATTCTATTGCAAGGAACATTGAGCCTATTGAGACAAAGGCCTGGAACATTGCCGGGATTATTGCCGAGACAGCAATGAAGAGCAGGGAGAGGATTATCAATTTTCCGGAAAATTCTTTTGCCTCTGCCCTCTGTTTTGAGAGGAGCTCTTTTGCAATCCTTTTAATTGGTTCACCTCTTTCATTCCTGCTTCCCTGCTCGTTCACGCTCACCAAGTGTGCAATGCTTCTTTTGAGGTTTCTTGAGTCAATTCTCTCGCTCAAGTGCAGTAATGCTTCCTGGATGCTTGCGCCTTTCAGTGAAATCTCTCTTGCTGCCCTCTCTAATTCTTTTGATAGTATTCCATAATTTCTTTTTGATGCATTCTTTAATGCCTTCTCGAATGGCAGGTTCATGTTTAACTCTACTGCCATCGACATTAAGGCGAAAGGCAGTTCCTTCTCTATTTCCCCTGCAATTAAATTCTTTTTGTGCAGTGGAAAATAATATCCTAAGGCAATTCCGAGAATGAAAATAGTAAATGCAAGGATTGCGCTCAGCATTATTTCTTGGGTTAAAAGCACTGCAGTAATCCAGGCAATTATTGTTGCAATGCAAGAATAAACAATTATTTCTTTCCAGTATTTTTCTGCGTTTTTGTTTATCCTTGCTTTCTCTAAATTTTTCTGCGTTTCAAGAAGAATTTTTTCTATTTCTCCTGTAATTTTCATTTAATTCACGCTCTCACTGCATTTCTTGGTTTATTCTTTCAAAGAATTCTTTCAGGTTGTACTTTTCTGGGAGCATTTTCTTGAGTATTCTTTCCCTTCTTTTTATTTCTTTTTCTGCTTTCCTTTTGCTTAAGCCAAGGCAGTTCATTATCTTCTGCATTGCCTTAATGCCCTGGTTTTTTTTCTCTAATTCATTTTTCTTGTAATTGAATTCGTATAATTTGTTTATTTTGATTTGGTTGCCCTGCAATAAAATTTCGCTTGCTTCGATTATTTTTCTTGTTTCCTTTCTCTGTTTTCTCTTCAAATTCACTTGAGTCCATCTCTTTTGTATTAACAGCAGGTCAATTGACTGCAGGTCCAAGTCTATTATTCCGTAATTTTTCATTCTTGTGATTGCTTCCTGCGAGCTTTGCGCGTGAAACGTGGCATAGCTTCCCTTTCCCTGGCCTGCGAGCATTGTGTCAATGAATGCGTTTATTTCTTCCCTGCTTCTTATTTCTCCTACAATTATCCTGTCAGGCCTCATTCTAAGCGTGTCTGTGATAAGCTCCTGCATTCCTATTCCAAGGCTTTCAATTGTGTTTAATTTAATCAGGTGCCTGTGAGGCAGTTTTATTTCTGGGGTTTCTTCTGCTACAATTATCCTTTCATTTCTGGGAACAAAACTGAAGAGGGAATTCAATGTGGTAGTCTTTCCTGAGCCTGTGTTTCCTGCAACAACAATGCTTGCATCTGATTCTAATGCCATCCAAATAAAGGCCATCAATTCTGCTGTGAAGGTATTGTTTTCTATGAGGTCTAATGGCGTGAAAGGCTCTTCCTTGAATTTTCTTATTGTGAAGCTTGGCCCGGTAAAGGATACAGGCTTTATTGTTGCATTCAATCTTGAGCCGTCTGGCAGGACAGCATTAATTTTTGGCGTCTGCATTGAAAGCCTTCTGCCTATCTTTCTTGCCATCCTGTTCACCAAGTCTTTTACTGTCTGCTCTGAAGAGTAGTAAAGGTTTGTTTCAATCCACCCATAGTTTTTTTCAAACACCCTAACAGGGTTTCTTGCTGTGAGGCCTGCAAGGCTTACTTCCTCTATGCTGTCATCTGCCAGAATTGTGTTTAATGGCCCGAAACCGAATGCAATTGATTCTATCAGCTTGTACAAATAGTTCTTCTGCTCTCTGTCTAGTTCAATTAAGTTTCTCTTGCAGTAGGAGTTGAATTCTTTTAGCAGATTCTTTTCTTCTTCCCTGCCTTCTTTTGCCTGGAATTCTTCTACTGTCTCTTTCACTAGTTCTGCTTCTTCGAGCGAAAGCTCGGGAAATTCTTTCAAGAAATAAATTTTCTGCCTGTTTTTGAGTTCAATTAATTCAACAGAATCAGTTTTAAGCAAAAATTTGTGGATTAATTTTTTCTTTATTTTTCTTGTCCTGAAACCTAAAAGCCTTTCAATCTCTCTTTCTTCAACTCTCTTTTTTTCTTTCAGAAATTCCAACTCCCCCTAACCAAAAAAATAGAGGGCACTAATTAAAAATTTTTTGATACGACAGAAAACGAAAGAATTTTTTTATTTTCCCACTGTTGGCGCCTTAGGTTTAATGTTTCCTATGCCTTCAGTCATTTCCCCTGTATTCATTGAATTTAAGTAATCGGTATCTGCTGCAGTGCTTGGGTTAGGCAATTCCTCTAAGTCTTCTAGTTCTGCTGCGCTTGCAGGTGTTGTGTCTTCTCCTGCTGCCTTTCCTGTTCCGCTCTGGGCTCCTGCTGAAGGCCCTCCTCCTTGAGTGCATCCAATCATTAACAAAATCAGTGCAATCAATCCTAAAACCAAAATTTTTTGTTTTATTTTTTTCATTTCAATTCACTTCTTTTATTCAATTTTATTTTCCCTCTTTTAATGCCATATAAATGTCTGCAGCTTCTTTGTCTGCATTGAATATTCTAACAAAGTATGATTTAAGTTTTTCAAGGTCTGCTTCAGTGCTTGCTGTCTGCAATTGATTTTTTGCTGCAATTGTGTAGTCTTCAATTTCTGTTGCCAATTCATTCAGTTCTGCTGCCTCTTCATTCTTTCCAATTGATTTGGCGTATTTTGCTCCAGCCCTGTATTTTTCAGCATTGCTTTCTGCTTTGGGAATAAATTTTTCACCTAATTCGTGTATTATTGCTTTGGGTATTAATTGCTCCCATTCCTTCATTTTTTCCTGTGTTTCTGTAACAAAAGCAAACTTTTGTTCTTCTGTTGCTCCAACCACAAACACTGTCTTGACTTTCTCTTGCTGTTGCAGGACCCAAGCCTTTAATTCAGTCAATTCTTCTACTTCAATACCGTATTTTTTCAGTTCTGCTTCCTGTTCTTCAATCATCTTTATAGCAAAATTCAACATTTTATTGGTGAGCGTAATTTCTGCATCAACAGCTTCCCTCTCCATTGCAATGCATTCAGGCTTAGACTTGTTTGCCTGCATTGCAGCCTCCATTTTTTGTTCCATGCCGCCGAAAATCTGCTCCATCTTGTTTCCTAAAGCCTGCATTTCCTGTCCTGCTGCTCCTCCGCCCTGGGCTCCTTGCATCTGCTGCTGCAAGGTCTGCATTTCTTGCTGTAATGCCTGCTGTTGTTCCGGGGTGGCATTAGCCATCTGCTGGCTTAATGCTTGCATCTGCTGGCCTAATTGCTCCATGTTTGTCTGCTGTGATTGCATTTGCTGTTCTAAACCCTGTGCTTTTACAAGCATCCAGTCTTCAACTTGTCCGCTTATGCCCTGCATTGATGCTTCCATTGGATTGCTGTCGCCTTCCATGAATGCCATAAAAGTCTTCATGTTAGTGCCAAAGTTTTCTGGGGTTGAAGCGCATATGCCGTCAATCCTTGCCTGCACTAGAGATTTTACTGCATCCAATCCGCTGAAATTGAATGTAAGGCCTTCCAATTGGCTTTGGGCTTCAGAAAAATTTGTTTTTGCTGCATCTATGGCCCCCATGAAATCACAGCTTATATGAAATTTTATGTTAGCGCACATAATGTTAAGGAAGTCCTGTGTTGCTCCTGCTTCAACTACCTCATCAGGCACTTTCTCAGGAACCATTCCTGGCGGTGGTCCGCCCTTTTTTCTCTCAGGTGGCCCTTTCCTTCCGCATTCTTCCATGTGCGCTGGATCCTTACAGTAAGCAATGCATTCGCTCATGCTCTTGCAGCCCCCTGGACCTTCCCTCATTTCCCCTCCTTGTTCTCCTTGGGTTGGTCCCATTTCTGTATTCATGCCTTGTCCTCCCATTCCTCCTCCGCCTGGACCCATTCCCTGGCATTCTTGCGCGTGAGCTGGATCAGAACAGTAAGCCTGGCATTCTTCAGGGCCATTGCATGGAGGCGCTTGCCCTCCTTGCCCTCCCCCGCTTGCTCCTTGTGGTGCCATTTTTTCTGCAATTAAATTTCCTAATTGCAATTGCATTGTTGCAGGGTCTGTTACTCCCATGCTGTACAAGGATTGAATGTCTGATAATGTAACCCCTGCACTAATTACCTCTGCAGGCAATTGCTGGTACATTTGCTCTGCAGTCATTTGAGGGGGCTGTTCTCCCTGAGAAGGCATGCCTTCAGGGGGCATTCCTTCTGGTGGCGGCCCCTGCTGTTCTGGCGGGGGGGATTGTTGTTCTGGGGGAGGCGATGGCGGCGCTCCCTCCTCTCCTTCTAATAATATTGTGTAAGGGGTTTTCACAACCCACCCTGTAGGGGGTGAAAGAATTGTGGATAATAATGTGAGTCCTGAAATCAAGAATAAAGAAATAGCTAATATTTTTAGGGCATTGTGCGGGAGTTTCATATTAAATTAACAATAAGTATTAGGTTATTTAAAAACTTTTCGTTTTAATTTCCCAAAACATTTCATAATTTCGGGCTTAGGTATTTTTGCTTGCAGAATTCGCAACAAAAGCTTTGATAGTATAAATATGATTCGTTTCTCTCTAGTTCTTTGCCGCATTGAAGGCATCTCTTGGCTGGAGCACCAAAGTCTCCTGCCTTGACCCTGTTTTTCTTGATGTAATGGCTTAAGTCCATTTTTTCTGCCTCTTTGCTAACATAATCTCCCAATAGAAAAAATTTAAATATTTAATTAAAAGAAAGCAATAAATTCAAGTAAGCAATCCAAAATTTTTTGTGCCCAAAGGTTAGCTTTTCAGATGCCAAAAGGTTAATAAATTCAACGTCTATAATAATACACCGGGTATATCACCCCGAATTCTGCAAAGGAAGACAAAAGGCAAAGGAGGAAAGCGCAATGCTTTCCTTCTTCTAATTTTTAAACCGCCACTACCAGTTTACGTCAGTGCACTACCTTCCGCTTCGCTCCAGTAGTGCTTATCAGAAAAACTACGTTTTTCCGATACCTTTTCCTTTTAAGCGGTTCCGATACCTCCCTTACAAGAGGTTCCGATAGCCCCCTTAAAGTCGTTTGCCGGCAAATTTATATATTTTGAATGATTATTTCTATAATGCCATCAAAGATTATAAGAACTATTTACTCTCAGAAAACAAAAGAGCCAAAAATTAAGGTAATTAAGCACGGTAAACTAGTTTTGGGAAGGGATCTTCTGAAAAGGCTTTTTGTGGAAGGGTATCACGCTCCAAAACCACTAAGGAAATGGGAACGCATAATTTACAGAAAGAAAGGCATAACTCAGTTATGGACAACGTATAACCCTGAAACAAAAACATTAAAATTTAGCCGATTATTTTTTGATTCAAATCAAAGAAATTCAGAATCCCTTCGAAGGACAATCGAAATGATTAAGAAAGCTGAAGAAGATGCCGTTAAAATGGGCGCTAAAAAAATTGAAACTGACGTTACAATTATTTCCCCTAAACTCGCCTCAAAATTTGGTTATAAATTAATATGGAAAGGCGATAAATTATACACATATAAAAAAATTCTTTGAAATCATTTTTTCCTCATTTTATTAATAATTGTTGCTTTCACCTTGCTTTCTTCTTCTGCCTTGTCCAATTCTCTTTTGAGCAGACCGTCATACAATTCAATCAGCTTTCTCACATTCTCGTTTTTCTGGTTGAGCTTGTACAGCTTTGCTTTCCCTATCGTTCTTGTTGGGGCAATTATCTCCATTTTCTCGAGCAAAGGCAGTATCCTGTGCAGTGAAGTCCATCCAATCTCGGATTTCCCAGCTATATCAGTCAAAGAGTAATCAAATTCCCTGCCAGTAATAAGGAAGTCAAGCACTCTTATGTTTGAAGAATTTCCCACAAAATCCACAAAATTATTTCTTTTCATTTTCCTGCCCCCATCTTAATTCGTCTTTCAGCCCGATTTTCTCCTTTTTGATTGTGCCTTCAGGCAATTCTACCAGATAACGGGCTTCTCTTTTCGGGGTGTAATTCAAGCTCCAGGGCTTTATTCCATGCTTTAGCTCAACAACCTTTTTTTCTTTGTTCAAGTACACTAAATCAATTGGAAAAAAGACAAAGAGCATGTGGATGCTCGCCTCAATCCTCTTCTCTGCCCCAAAATCAAAGATAAGCGCGTAATTATAATTCCCTTTTCTTTTGAACATAAGACCCTTGAATTTCTGCCAGAAAGAATCGGCTTTTTTCACTCTTCCAATTATCTCTTTTCTTCTGGTTTTGTTGTAAAGCATTCTTTCAAGCCTTTTTTATTCGCTCAAGGACTCAATTGATGGTACAATCAATTCCTCTATCTTTGCTCTTGCTTTCTCTGTTGGATTTAACGCCCTGCCTTCTCTTGCCCTTGCTTCCCTTAATTCAATTATTTCTTTTTCTGTTCTCTCAAGCATTCCCTGAATCAGTTCCTGAGCTTTAATGAACCTGATTTCTTCCTTCATTTCCTGCACCATAAAAAATTAATAAGCATATTTTAATTTTTAATCAATATGCAGACACATTTTTGATATATTAATACAATGATTAGTGCTTTTATTATTAAAAACAAGCTCATTCAACTGGTACTTGACACATTGGGCGACCCGCTATTTTTTTACAAATTCCATTATCTGGGCAACCACACTTAAAACAATCTCCAATTAATCTACCATTGCTGCAATACAATGGTTTTGTTGTAGAGCACTGCCCAAATAATGTTCCATCAGAGCATTTAGCTTCGCATAAGTTGGTTGTTGAATTACAATATGGCTTGCTGCTTGGGCAACCACAGCTTTGGCATTTGTTAATTAAAATTCCATTATCACAATACAATGGTTTTGTTGTAGAGCACTGCCCGTGAGAGGTATTATCGATGCAATAACCATAAAGGCCAGTGTGCCAAATATTTTGTTGGAATCTTGGCCACAGATTATCTTGAACAAGGTGATTTGAATTAAGTTCAATTACATTAATTGCATTGTAAGAAAAACCCAAACCGCCCGAATCATTATAAAAATAGGAATAAATGAGTTCATTGTCACCGTCATGATCTAAATCTTCAATAGTTGGTGAACTATAACTATAATTATATATTAAATTATATGTGTCCCTGATTTTTTTTGGGAAATTTTTAGCTAAAGTTCCATCGCTGTTCCATGCATGAATTACTGCATTTAAAAAGATATCTTGATGTATGTCTTTGTATAGATTAGAAATGGCTATAATTTCTAAAGAATTATCATCGTCAACATTACCAAAAACAATTTCATTTTTTGCTTCTCTTTCGGTATATTGTGGCCAACCATTTAATACAGAGCCAGCATAATTTAAACCCAAAACTTTATTCTCAGAAGAAATAAAAATCTCTAAATAACCATCATTATCTATATCTATTAAAGAAGGAATTCCCCTTGTGCCCATATTATATGGCCAGCCAGGTAATACTGTTCCGCTAGAATCAATAACGTAAAGATAGTAGTTAGACGATATTATAATTTCCGGGCCTCTATTGTTATCTACGTTCCCGACAACAACTCCATATAAACTTCCTAACTCTACAGGAAAATTATTAAGCAAAGACCCATCATAGTTCCAAACATACAAATTGTATTGGGAGGCAACCACAATTTCTGGGAGGTTATCATTATCCAAATCAGCAAGGGCTGGAGTTCCATAAATTCCTCCATTAGTTTGTTTTGGCCAACCATTAACTAAAGTGCCATTATAATGCCAAGCATAAACCTTATCTCCTGAGCCAACAACAACTTCTAGGCCGCCATCCTTATCTATATCCCCTACAGCGGGAGAAGTAATAGATGAGTAATCAACACTTTGAGGCCAACCATTAACTAAAGTGCCATCATAATTAAAAGCATAAAAGGAATTAGTAGAATCAGAAGAAGCCCCAAACATTATTTCTAGATCGCCATCATTATCCAAATCAGCCAAAGCAGGCACTCCTTGTATTTTTCCTAAATTAAGAGGCCAACCAGGCATAATGTTTCCATTGCTGTCAAAAACATAAATTTCTCCTTTCTGTGTTCCCACCACTATTTCTAGGTCCCCTGTATTATCAACATTTCCTATGATAGGTGAATAAAGTCCGGCTTTTGAGGGAAAGTCTGACCCGGCATTTAAAATAACTGGCCAACCATTACGATAAACTGTTTTATCAATGGCTAACATTGTTTTGTCTTCGCTTACACTATTACCATTATCTTCTACTATTAATTTTAGTATATATACCCCTTGATCAAAAGATGACGTGTCAAAGTTATCATATAAACTCCCTTCATTTACTGGCGTGGTTGAAGAATAGATTTGAGTCCACTCTGTGGGTTCAATTCCATTTCCATAATACAAGGTATAACTTTTGAAATTGTCACTGGAAGCAGTCCCAGTGATATTTATAATGTCCTCATTAAATACTCCTGAAGTATTTATTTTAGCAATAGGGGGCTTTAAGTTTAATTGAACTGCCTTCAATACATTAATTCTTCCGTAGCCTTCAATTAAAGTCTTGTAATTTAAGCCAGTTTGGTCATCATATCCTATTAATTTTGCCGTGTTTCTTAAAGCCATTTTTATTTCTTCTGGAGTCCAATCTCCATGAGCTTGTTTTATTAAAGCTACTGCACCAGCAACAATAGGCGTTGACATAGAAGTGCCTGAAAGGGAAATATGTTTGTCGTCAAAGCATTTGTTATTTCGGTAGCTGTCCCATTGCGGGGCACAAATATTTACGCCTGGGGCTACAACATCTGGCTTTATCCTCAAATCGTTTGTTGGCCCTTTTGAGGTAAAATAAGCAGAAATATCCTGTTTGTCTGATGCTCCTACTGTGATGGCTTTTTTTGCGCAACCTGGCGCGCCAATTGTTGAATAAGTCAATCCATCATTTCCAGCGGCTATAATTACTGTGATGCCTGCATCAACCGCATTATCGACAGCAGTTGATGACCCAATATCATAACAATCATTAAAATACTTATAAGAAACACCCAAACTCATAGAAATTATGTCAACATGGTCTGAGGTATCATTATCTTGGTTTGGGTCGGTGGCTCTTTCTATTGCTGCTATTACATTAGAAGTCAAGCCAGAGCCATAAGAGCTTATGACTTTATATGCATATAATTTTGCGTCCGGTGCAACGCCTTTTAAAACTCCATTAGAGCCATTTCCAGTGCTTGCGGCTATTCCTGCAACGTGGGTGCCGTGGCCATGGTCATCCATTGGATCTGAATCATTATTAACAAAATCATATCCATCCACGACCTTGCAGTTAGGACCAAAACAGCCACCTAAATCAGGGTGGGTATAATCCATGCCTGTGTCAATTATAGCAATAGTAATGTCTTTTCCAGTAATGTTGTTTCCTGAACTATCTTGCAGCTGCCAGACATCATCTGCATTGATTAAAGGGACTGCATCATTTAAATTTATTTCAGCTTCATAATTCAGTGAAACTTTTTTTACTTCAGGTAATTGCTTAATTTTTTGGATTTCTTGGTCTGAAATATCTAATGCAAAACCATTAAACACATTTTTGTATTCACCAATAACTTTTGAAGATGGAACTAATTGTTTTATTTTTGTTTTTAGAGTATTTTGAACATTTAGTAGGTTTGTTCTGTATTCATTTATCTTATTAGGAATTGTTGACTTTGCAATCTTTGATCCTTCAATTTTTTTCTTATATACAACAACAGGTTCATCTTTTAATTCTATTATATAGCCCTTGTAGTTTGGTTTGTGAGAATTTATTGTTGTTTCCAGTTCATTTTGCGTTTTTTCAATAGTTTGGCATTTCCCATTAAGGCAATCTTTCCCGTTAGGGCACAATTGGCCTTCATCTATAAATTTGTCGCAGTCATTGTCTATGCCATCACATATTTCTCTTGTGCAATTACTTTCAATATTTCCGGAAAGAGAAGCAGAAGAAGGCAAACCTAATGCCTTTCCTGTAAAATCTTGATTAACACAACCAACCAGCACTAACAAAAGCAATAAAATTAAAAAAAATAAAAACGATTTAATTTTCATAAAAAAATAACACTTTAAAGCTATTTAAAGGCATAGGTTTAAATTAATGTAAATAGTATGATTATAATTGATTTTAAATATTTTTAGCTGCAAAAATAAATAAAAAGGACAATAATTGGTGTGCTAATGCAATTGAAATCTATTGCTTTTATTCCTGACGGAAACAGGCGCTATGCAATCAAGGCAGGAGTTTCACTGCTTGAATCCTACAGGATGGGAACAGAGAAAGCATGGCATGTATTGGATTGGCTTAATTCTTACCCTAAAATCAAGGCAGGCACTTTTTACACGCTTTCACTGGAGAATCTGCAGAGAAATAAAGCTGAACTAAAAATTTTGTTCAAGATCTTCGAGAAAGAATTAGATAAAGTGTGGACTACAAACAGGTTCACTGCAAACCAGTTGAGGCTGAAGTTCATTGGAAGGACTCAATTGCTCCCAAAGAAACTGCAGGATAAAATGAGGAAAGCAGAAGAGTTCACTGAAAACTACAAGAAGAAGGTAATCAACATGGCTTTAGGATACAACGGCCAAGCAGAAATAATTGACGCAGCAAAAAGGCTTGCCTGGGACTTCAAGAACAACGCAATCAACCTGGCTTCACTCACAGAAAAGAAGTTCAAAAACTATCTCTATTCAGCTTTCCCTGACCCTGACCTCATAATCAGGACTTCAGGAACAAAAAGGCTGAGCGGCTTTCTGACCTATCAGTCCTCTTACTCTGAACTCTATTTCGTTGACAAGTACTGGCCTGAATTCTCTGAAGAAGACCTTGCAGTCGCAGTGAACGAATTCAACGACAGGCAGAGAAGGTACGGGCGCTGAATTTTTTTACCAGAAAGTATTCTATTTTAATATTTGTCCAACCAATTTTTCTTAATCCAGCCCCGTAGTCTAGCGGTCAAGGATGTCTCCCTCTGGAGGAGATGACAGGAGTTCGAATCTCCTCGGGGCTAAGCCTTTTTCTTTTCATAAAAGAAAAAGTCTCCAGGCCATCCAAAAAGAAAATGCAGTTCTTTCAGAACAGTTTCTTTTAGTCAAGTTTTTCTTTCTAAGAAAAAGTTGGTTCTGGATTTACTCAGGGCTATATAAATTAATGCGAGAAAAAAATGAAGCAAAATGTAATTCTTGGCGCAGGGCCTGCTGGTTTGAGCTGTGCCTATGAACTTTCAAGGCATGGTTTAAATTCAGTTACAATAGAAAAGAATTCTTGTGTTGGCGGCCTGGCCAGAACACTTAACTGGGGCTCAAACTTTGCTTCAGATATTGGGCCTCACAGGTTTTACTCAAAGAAAAAGGAAATATACAAAATAATTGAAAGACTCCTTGGAAAAAAATGGGTTTTGGTGAACAGGCACACAAGCTTTTTCATTAGGGGAAGGTATTACAATTATCCAGTGAACTTAAGCAATGTATTCAAAACAGCTGGCCCACTTAAAGTAGGAAGAATGTTCTTTGATTATCTTGCAGAAAAAAGCAAGTGGAAATTCAAGAAAAGCGAGCCTGAAAACTTTGAAGAGTATGCTCTAAAAAATTTTGGGAGAAGTCTGGCTGAATTTAATATACTGAATTACACTGAAAAGGTTTGGGGGCTTCCCTGCCATAAGCTTTCTGCTGACTGGGGTACTCAAAGAATAAAAAATTTGAGTATAAAAGAAATAATAAAAAACCTTATTGTGAAAAGCAAAAACAAGCCCAAAACAATTGTTGATCATTTCTATTATCCTGAAACAGGAACAGGCCTAATATATGAAAGAATGGCTGAAGAAATAAAAAAGAAAAAAAGTTCCATTATAGCAAATGCAGCTGTAAAAGAAATAAGGCACAGTAGAAAAGGGATACAGCAAATAAAAATAAATGTAAAAGGAAAAGAAAAAAGCATTGAATGCAAAAACTTAATTTCTTCAATTCCAATAATTGAATTAATTGAATGCTTAAAACCAATAGCGCCAGAAGAAATATTCACTGCAGCAAAAAAATTGAATTATAGGTCTCAAGTTTATTTGTTTCTTAAATTGAATAAAGAAAAAATTTCAGGCAATCAGTGGATTTACTTTCCTGAGCTTAACATTCCTTTCGGTAGGAGCTATGAACCAAAGAATTTCTCTCTTAAAATGTGCCCTAAAGGCAAGAGTTCTATTGTGGTTGAATATTTTGTAACTAAAAACGATAAAGTATGGAAGAAAGAAGGGAAAGAATTGTTTGAGGAAACAGTAGGAGAATTGGAGGGAATGGGGTTGCTTAAAAGAGGGGATGTTGTTGGCTGGAATTCCCACAGGGAAGAAAAGGTTTATCCTGTTTATGATTTAAAGTACAAGAGGAATCTTCAGTTAATAATTGATTATTTCAATGAGTTTGGGAATTTGCATTGCATTGGGAGGCATGGGACATTCAAGTACGACAACCAAGACATCGCAATACAGTCAGGACTGAATACAGCAGAAAACATAATTAAAGGAAAAAGAAGTTTATGGAGCATAGAAGAGGAAAGAGAATACTTGGAAAAAGGAAAGCTCAGGGAAAGTGAGTGAATTGAAACAAAAAATAGAACAATTTGTATACTACACTTTTTTTGCAGGCATTGCAACAATAGTTGATGTTGGGCTTCTTTATGGTTTCACTGAATTTGCAGGAATTTCGTATCTTATTTCAGCAGCGCTTTCTTATCTGTTTGGCATGGCTACAAATTATTCTCTGAACAAGAAATTCACTTTCAAAAACAAGAGCAGAAGAATTACTCTGCAATTTTCTGTATTTATGGGGGTAGCGCTAGTAGGCTTAATCTTAAACCTAATCATCATGTTTGTATTGGTTGAATTCTTTGGTTTATGGTACATGCTCGCCAAAGTAGTTTCCTTATTCATAGTCCTTATGTGGAGCTACCTAGGCCACAAAAAAATCACTTTCGGGAAAATAAAATAATAATGAAGTTTTTTTATAATTGCAAAGCCATTAAAGTAACTTTAATAGAATAACCCGTATTGTTTTTTAATTTTGGATTTACTCTGGCTGTATGTTTTATTAAATTTTTCTAATTATAATAAAATCAATGCCTGATTCTGAAGATAATTCGCTGGAAAAGAGAATTATTGAATTATGCGGGAAGCCGATTTCTAAGAGCGAACTTTTTTCAAATATTGAGGAAAAAGAGAAAAACATAAAAAAGGCTTTAAGCAACCTCAGCAGGGAAAGAAAAATAAGAATATTTAGGGAAGGCGAAGAAACATATTACGAGAGAGTGAAAAAAATTGAACTGAAAATTAAGGTACCAGAAAAGATTTTTTTGATTTTTTCTATTGTAGTGGTAGTTGGTTTATTAATTTTTTATTTTTTTTATTATTTAGATATAGCTCCAAGCGTAGATGAAATGGAACACCTTCATTCGGGCTGGTATGTTTATAGAGGTTTTATTCCTTACAATGACTTCTTTCAGCATCACAACCCCCTTCTCTGGTATATTCTTGCGGGTTTCCTGTCAGTTGTTGGAGAAAGCACCCTTTACCTTTATGTGACAAGAATTTTTTTCTTCCTTATTTTCGTTGTTAATGCTTTGCTGGTATTCAAGATCTCAAGGAAATTATATTCTGAAAACATTTCCCTTCTTTGCTCTATTTTCTTTTTAACATCGCCTTTTTTTCTCGGCTTGTTTATGCCAAGACCTGACCCTCTTGGTTTAACCTTCTTTCTTTTGTCCGTTTTCTTCTTTTTAAATTTTAAAGAGGAAAATAATTATAAAAATCTTTTGCCTGTTGCAGTTTTTTCCGCAGTCTCTTTTTTAGCCATCCAAAAAAGCATATTTTTCATTCCGTTCTTTTTATTAGTTCTGTTCCAAAAAAATAGCGTTAAAAACAGGGCTTTGTTTGCTTCATTTTTTTCAGTTATGGTCTTAATAATAATTTTTTCCTTTATTTTCTTTACAGGTATATCTTTCCAAAAATTTGTTTACTTCAACTATGATTTCAACCTTTTGCTAAAGCAGGATAAAACTTTTTGTACTTCAAACACCTTCATTGATAATATTTTAATCAGGGGCATACAGGACAACGTCGTGTTTTTGGCGGTTTCAATTTTTGGAATTGTTTTGTTGTTGAGAAATTATAAAAAGGAAGTGCTTTCCCTCGCCCTTATTTTTTTCTCAGTAGTACTTTCCTTTTTCACCTGTTTTGTATTCGACCACGATTTCATTTTTTTGGATGCCTTGCTTTCAATTTTTGCTATTGGAATTATTGGATCATATATAGAAAGGTTTTTTGAGCCAAAAAACCAGCGGTATGCGTTTTTTGTTTTGATTATTTTTTCTCTATTGGCTTTTTCTCCACACTTCATTATAGAAAATAAAGATGTTTTTGAGACAAACCAGGGAAATGACTTGTCTTTTGAAAACTTTGTCAAGGTGCAGGATTACATATTAAAAAATACTGCCGCTAATGACATTGTTTATTTTGGCTACTGGGATAATGTGTTTAGAAAGGACCTTTATTACGTCTGGTTTTGTGAGCCCTGCAAATATTCAGTTCAAGCAAACAGACTGAATTTATTTTATGAATCCTCTGTTGATTTGATTGCTCTAAAGAGACCAAAAATTATCAAGCTTTGGAGATGTGACAATGAAATGATTAATTTTTTGGGTAATGCAGGTTACAAGCAAGCATCATTGGATCAAAACATCTTTAAGTGCTATTTTATTAGGGGGTAGATAGTTTATTTAAGGGGAGCTTCAATTACTGAATAAATTTTTAACAGTAGTATAAAAAAGTTGGGGGAAGGCAACTTTGATGAGGTTATTGCAGTGAATAAATTTGCTTTGGAAAACACCTCAAAAACTGATTTAGTTTACCAGAATACTTTTCCAAGGATTGTTGTCAGAAAAACTGCTTTTGCAAATTTCTTTTGCACTGCTTGTAATAACATCATACAGGAGTACAATATTAATGTTGATATCCCTTTAAGCATGGAGCAGATTTTAAGCAGGAATCCTAAACTTATGTATTTCAGAGATCCAGTAGAAGATGATTCGTTTTTGATTCAATTAGGGTATAAAAAAACTCCATTCAATAAATTGTATATAAGGGACTGAATTCTCTTTTTTCACCTGAGCTTTAGCGCTAAGGGCGCGAGGGACCAGAGCCTTGGCGTTGTGAGGATTCTGCCAATGAATTTTGAGGGCTTGTCCATGTCGCCGTGCTCTGCAAGGAATTCTTCAATCCTTGCTTTTTTTAGTTTGATGAATAATTCGTTTAACTGCCTGTCGTTCAGTGAATTCAAATATTTTCTTATCCTCCAGTGCAATTCTAATTCCTTGTTTAAATGGCTTAAGTGTTTGCTGTATTCTGTTAAAGGTTTTTTTTTCTTGTAGTAATTGCTTATTGTCTTGACTGCTGCCTCTGCTGCAATCATTCCTGTGATAATTCCCCCGCCTGTGCTGGCCTTTGTCTGGAAGCCTGCGTCCCCCAATAAAAGAATTTTTTCTGTTGCAATTTCTTTGAGCGGCTTTCCAATTGGAATTATGGAGGAGCTTTCGCTTAATACTTCAACCTTCATTCCGTTCATGTATTTCTGAAGGGCAATTTTTGGGTTCATGCCAGGCTTTACTCCAACTCCAATTCTTGCTGTTGTGCTGCTCTCTGGAATTGTCCAGGCAAAGAATCCCTTATACTGTTCTCCAAAACTTAATTCCACGAAGTCTTTGTTGAAGGAGCCTTTTGCTCTCACTTGGGTTGTAAGAACAAAGTGCTCTGGGTTAACGCTCAAGTTCATTAGCTTTCTGACCCTTGAATTCACGCCGTCTGCTCCAATGAGCAATTCTGTTTTTATCATTTCCCCTCTCTGCTTGAATTGAACGAACAAGGTGTCTTTTCTCAGGTCTATCAGTCTTGTCTCTGTTCTTATTTCAATTCCTTTTTTGAGTGCTTCGGCATAGAACTTTTTGTCCAACTTCTTTCTTTCAATTACATAAGCAACAGGCTTGCTTCTCTCTATTTTTAATTCAATTCCGTTTGGCGCTTTAATTATTGCGCCTTTGACTTTGTTGACTGCAATGTCTTCTATGTCAAGTTTTGTTTCTTTTACGCCTGAAGCGCTTATGAGGCCCGAGCAGTTTTCCGGAACGCCAATTTCAGGGTGTTCCTCTATTACCTTTGGCTCCCAGCCCTCCTTCTTCAATTCTATTGCAGCCTTTAATCCAACAGGCCCTGCGCCTATAATTGTTATTGCATTCAAAGCCATTATTTCCCCTTAATTTTTTCCCGTAAATAATTTAACCGTTTCTTTTAATATTCTTTTTGCTTCAAAAAAATATTGTATGTTTCAGGATTTAATTATTCCATTGATTTCTCTGGCCTTGGTGCTTACAATCCCGGGCTATTTCCTTACCTTGGCTTTTTTTCCAAAGAAAAACGAAATAGATGAAATTGAAAGATTCACTTTTTCTATAGTCTTCTCCATTGCCTTTCTTCCTTTGCTTGTGCTCATAGAAAATCTTCTGCTTTCAATTCCAATTGATTTCAGTTCAGTTTTCGGCACGCTGCTCTTCCTGATCATAATTGGCTTGGCTGTTTATTGGATTAGGATAAGGAAAATGAAAAAGGATGAGATTGTAGATATAATTTTCTTGAGGCCTTTTATTAAAAAATAGAATAAGCAACTAAAAATTATTTTCTCGCGAATTTTCCTGTGTGCTCTGCCTCTATTTCCCTTTTGATTATTTCTAATGTCTTGCTTCCTGGAGTGCTTGGCTTTGAGCTGATTCCATGCAGTCCTGTTTCCATTCTCGCGTGAACTCCCACAAGGTCGTCCCTTCCAAGGTGCCCTACCTTGCCTTTTGCTTTTACTGCAACAAATGCTATTACTACCAGCACTACAATTATTCCAATTACCGGAAGTATGTTCTTCAGCAGTCCTGAAGCAAGGCCTGTGAAAGGATTTGTTGTTGTTTCTTCCCCTTTGCCTGCAGTGCCTTCAAGCTGGTTTTCTGCTCCCCCTGCTGTGCCCAATGTTTCTTTGCTTTTGTTTTTGTTTTCCCCTGGTTTTGTTTTATTTTGGTCTACTAACTTGTTTTTGTCTTCAGCTGGCTTTACAGGGTTTACTGCTGTGGGCAAGGTGATTTTTATGTTAATTGATTTTGTTGCAACATTGCCTGCCTCGTCCCTTGCTACAGCCTTTAATTCATATGTTCCTGAATTCATGTCTGAGGAAAGCTCCCATTTATAGGAATTTGTTCCGTCTGTAGGGTTGGTAATGTTTGTAATTCTTGTATAGGCTGCCTGCCCGCTTTGCTTGTATGATAAAATTATTATTGCAAGCCCGCTGTCATAGTCTGAAGCATTGACTTTTAGCGTGATATTATAGTCTTTCAGTTCATAGTTTGCGTCTGCCGGAAATGTCCAGCTCAGGTTTGGAGCTGTTGTGTCGCTTGAGCCTCCCCCTCCCCCTGTATTTCCTGAGGAAGAAGAGGATGTTGGCGTTGCAGATACTGCATCGCTTTCTGTTTCATTGCCTGCGTTGTCCACAACCTTTAATTTGAAGTTGTACAGTGTGCCGTTTGTCAGTCCTGCAAAATTGTATGTAGTGCTTGTGGAATTGCTTGCCCATGCCTCGTCATTCTTTTTCACGTAATATTCTTTTACCCCTGAAAGTGAATCTGTTACAGCGCTCCATGTTAATTCCACTCTTGAACTGTATGCTGTTGCTGTAAGCGAAGGCTTTGGCACTTCAGTGTCTCCAGTATAACTGCTTGTCGCAGTTCCTGTTCCTGTGTTTCCTGCAACATCTTTTATTCTTGTATTAAAGGTATAATTTGTTCCGTTTGAAATTGTAAAGCTTGTTTTTTCGCAGTGGTCTGAGTTCCATGTTCCGGCATTCCAGCTTGAACCATTGTCTGTTGTGTACTCGCAGGTTGTATTGTTTGTTCCTGAACCTGAATCCGTTGCTGTTCCACCAACAATTGTTCCTGTACCTTTAATGTAATTATTGTAAATCGTGAAACCGCTCAAGGTTGTTGTTCCAACGCTTGGCGCAGTGCTATCAGAGGTTGTTGCTGCACTTATTATGCTGCTCGCATTTGACAGATTTCCTGCTTTATCTTCTGCTTTAATTTTATAGTAATATGTTGTGCCCCAATTCAGGTTGGAGTGAGTATAAGTATTTAGGTCTGTAATTGACATAAATTTAAGAAGCGTGTTTGCGCTATTGTCTGTTTGGCTGTAATAAATATAATAACCATTTAAATCTGCTTCTAGGTTCTTGTACCAGTTTAGTATTACTTGTGCAGTGCCTCCTGTTGCAGTAAAGTTTGTTGGTGTGCTTGGGGCAATTCTGTCCAGGTAAGTTGAATCGCTTGCGTTTGGCGCTGCACTTTCGTTTCCTGCGTTGTCTTTGAATTTTACGTATACTGTCTTGTTTCCGTCTCCAGGAACACAGTTGTCTCCTGTTTCAATGTTAAATAAATTATAATTTGTTGAATAAGCAATCCATGCACTCCATGCTGTTCCAGTACAGCTGAATGCCATTTCTTTTATTCCATCATTGTCTGTTGCGCTTAAAGTCAAAGCAGGGGTATTTGTATTGGTATAACCAGAATTATCATTAATTGTAATTGTTCCGGTTGGCTTGGCTGTGTCCAAAGTTATTGAGTCGTTTGCTGTGGCTGAGGTTTCTTCGTTTAAATCTGCAGCGTATGCTTTGACGTGCACTGTTTTTTGGCCGTCTGTTGTAGTGCATCCTACTGCGCTTTGCGCGCTCAAATCAAATGTTTTTTGTGGGCTGTAAGCTTCAAGTGCAGTCCAATTTGTGCTGTCGCAGCTGAATTTCATTTGTGCTGCGTCAGATGAAATATCCAAGTCAAGAATTGGGGAGTTTGTGTAAGCATTAGTGTCGTTTATGGTGAAGCTTGAGATTGTTACTGCGCTTGCAGCGCTGATTAATTGAATTAGTATTAGAACTGAGATTGCAAGGAAGACTTTGTTCAATTTTCACACCGAATTGATAGAATTAAATGTTATATTTTAGGTGAAGAAAGCTTTTTATTTGTTCGCAATTTATAAGTTTATTATTGTTTAAAATTTATTAATGGGGGGTTAAGTTATGGCTTCATCTAGACCAAATATTGTTTTATTTTGGGCAAGAAAGCGCGGTAAAGAAATCACTGTAACAAAGGAAAATGCTTACGAAATATTAACTGCTTTTGGTGGAACAACAAAAGACAGAGGACTGCCACTAGCTTATAGGTTTAATATGCTTCGAGAGCCCCTTCAAATTAAGGGCTTGGCAATGGTAAAAGAGGCTTGTAATTTGTTGGGTTTGCCGCTTCCGACAAACTTTGAAGCAGTAAAAAAACAAGCAGAAAGGTATTTGATAGAATATAAAAAAGAATATGCTGATAAGAGAATTAAAAGAAAATTAGAGAAGAAAAGAAAATTAAAAAATGTTAGAGCAAGAAAAATTTTTAAAACGAAGAATAAACCACATAAATTAAAAGGTTAGCAGCTTCACTTTTTTGATTTTGTGTATAAATGCAATTATTGTTTAAAGTTTAATTCATCGTTTATTTTCTGCGCTTTTTCATGTGCTTTTTTGCCCTCCAAACAAAGGCGATTACTGCTGCAATTATGATTATTATTACTATTGCATCGAGGGCTTCAGTGAATTTGGTTAATTGCATCCAGTTCTCTTTGAGCGTGATGCCTGCAAATACAAGGATTGAATTCCAGCCAAGGGCTCCAAAAAATGTGAATAAGCAGAACTTCGGCAGATTCATTTTTGCTGCGCCTGCAGGAATTGATATGAGGTGCCTTACAACCGGAATAAAGCGGCTGAAGAATATTGTTTTTGTGCCGTGCTTGGAAAAGAATTTTTCTGTGAGCTCCAAGTGATGCAGATTCAGCAGGACATACTTCCCGTATTTTTTGATGAATGGCTTCCCTAATTTCATTCCAATCCAGTAGGATATAAGGGAGCCAATAATTGACCCTATAGAAGCAATTAGAATTACTGTAAGTAAGTCCATTCTTCCTGCGCTCACAAGGAAGCCTGCAAATGGCATAACCAATTCTGATGGCACTGGAGCTGCAGTGCTCTCTAAAAGCATTAAAAGGAATATGCCTTGGTAGCCTGCAATGGCAATTATTTCTGTGAATGTGCCTATTCCTAGTCCTGCAAACGCTGTTATTGTGCTCATTGGATTTATTTTCTGGTTATGAAAAGCTTTTTATTATATTCGTGTGCAATACGTATAACGGAGGTTTTGTTTCATGGCTTTTGATTTTGTTTCATTGATTCCAATTGTAATACTGGTCATATTGGTAATCATAGTTCTAGTGTTCATTGGAATCTTTAACGGCTTGATTGTAAGAAGAAACAGGGTTAACAATTCCTGGAGCCAGATTGACGTCCAATTAAAGAAAAGGTTTGATTTAGTGCCTAATCTTGTAGAGACAGTGAAGGGCTATGCAAGGCATGAAAGGGAAGTATTTGAGAAGGTAACCCAAGCAAGAGCGCAGACAGCAAACGCCCAGGGAATGAAGGACAAGGCAGCAGCAGAAAACTTCCTTACAGGAGCTTTAAAGACTTTGTTTGCTGTGGCTGAAGCCTACCCTCAATTGAAGGCGAACGAAAACTTCAAGCTTCTTCAAGAGCAGTTGGACGGCATTGAGTCAAAGATTGCTTACGCAAGGCAGTTCTACAATGATTCAGTTTTAGATTACAATAATTCGATTCAGACTTTCCCTTCAAACATTGTTGCAGGAATGTTCCAGTTCACTCAAAAGGAATTCTTTGAGGTCGAAGCAGGTTCAAGGGAGCCAGTTAAAGTTTCTTTTTAGTTTTTCCCTTTCCCTTTTTCTTTTTTTTGTTTTTTAATTATTAATTGAATTACGGTTTAATGCAGTTCAAGTGTTTTTATGGCTGAAAATGTTTACGGCAGGATTTCATCGAACAAGAGGAATTCAATTGTTTTGTTTATTTTCTTTTTTTTGCTTATTTTGGTTTTAGGGTATATTTTCGGTTTATTTTTAGGAATAGGTTATTTTGGGGTTATTATTGCGTTCTTTATTGCAATTTTTTTGGTTGTTATTTCTTATTATAATAGTGATTCGCTTGTTTTGTCTATAAGCGGGGCAAGGGAGGTAAAGCCTGACGAGTATCCTTTTCTCTGGAATTCTGTTGAAGGCCTGGCTATTGCTGCAGGAATTCCCAAGCCAAAGCTTTATGTAATAGATGACACTGCCCCTAATGCCTTTGCCACTGGCAGAAGCCCGGAAAAGGCTTCAATATGCGTTACAACTGGATTGTTAAGTAAATTGAACAGGTTAGAGTTGGAGGGGGTTATAGCTCACGAGATGAGCCACATAAAGAATTATGACATAAGGTTCATGATATTGGTGGCAGTAATGGTTGGGGTTGCTGCCCTGCTCAGCCACATAATCCTTCGCGCTTTTTTTTGGGGCAGCTACAGGGGAGGAGACAGGAAAGGAGGGGGCAATGCAACAATAATTATTCTTGTTGTGGGGTTAATTCTTGCAATTTTGACTCCAATTATTGCTCAGTTAATTAAGTTTGCTATCTCGCGGAAGAGGGAATTCCTTGCTGACGCAGACGGGGCGCTGTTAACCCGTTACCCGAAAGGGCTTGCTGATGCCCTAAGAAAAATTGGTGCAGACAAGGAGCCCTTGGAGGCAGCAAACCCTGCGACAGAGCACCTCTACATCTCCAATCCATTCAAGGGAAACATGAAGGGCTTTTTCACGAATTTATTCAACACTCACCCTCCAATACAGGAAAGAATAAAAGCATTAGAGGCAATGTAAAATTTAAAACAAAAGAAATAATAACCTGAGAATTCTAATTATTATCATGCCTAAAAAGAATGCTTGGCGCGGAATAATAAGCAAGGACATAAAAATCTATTCAATTGGCCCTTGGGGTTCACCAAATAAAAAATCTTACACTCTAAAGCCAGGGCATATTGCAGAAGCAGTTGTGAAACCACAATTACGAATTAATAGTCTTCCTTCCGTTAGCGCAAGGAGTGTTCTTGCAAGGCTTGGCGTTGACGTTGGTATTGTTCAAAGTGATTTACCCCAAGTTCTTCAAGATTTGAAAGCACCCGAAAGGGTAATGGTAGTGCATGACGGCAAAATTCCAGTTAAACTGCGCAAGGGCAATAGAATTCACAGATATTTTTTTCCGCAAAAAGCAGAATTTTTGGGGTATAATGAAATATTTGATTTAAAGAAATCCAGAAAACTTGTTTTTGGAAACGATTTCAGAATATTCAAGAACGGACTCGCAGAAATAAAAACTCGCCCAGTAGTCTATGAGATTGACCCTAAGAAAATAAATTTGATTGCAAAGAAGAATTGGCTTTCGGGAAGCAAGAAAAAAAAATTGATGGGGCATTTTAGGAAAACCAATAAACCTGTGCGAACAAAATTTGGGGAGATTGTTTTTACTGAAACAGAGTATGTTAAGCTTCCAAAGAATGTTGGTTTGATTCTTCAAAATACAAGTGGAGGAAAAAGTGTTCACACTCAGTCTGTGCTTGTTGACCCGGGCTTCAAAGGCAAAATTTTCCTTGAGTTGCTGGGGTTGAGCCACGGAAAAGGGCCTGACATAATCCAGGGCTGGTTCTTCAAGCCGAAGAATTAATTTAATGTTAGGAGATTATCATGAAAGCCATTGGATTTGATTTTGATGGAACAATTATTGACATTGAAAAACAGAAAAGCAGGGCTTTTGGAATTATTTTGAACAAATATTGGGGGGTAAATGCAGAAAGAGCCGCTAAGTATTGGATTGATACTGCAGGAAAATCCAGAAGATCAAAGTTTGACTATTTTTTCAGAGAAAAATATAAAAAAGAATTAGCTGATAAAGAATACAAAAAAATTGAAAGAGTGTTCAGCAATAAATTGAAGAATGACTTTTACCCGAAAGTAAAATTTATTGAAGGGGCTTTGGAATTATTAAAATTTTGCAGAAGTAATTTTGATGTAGTTTTTTGTTCAAGTGGTGTTCCCGAAAAAGAATTGAAATATCTTGTTAAGTTGACAAAAGCTGACAAATATTTTGACAGGATTTATGGAAGCAGTAACAAATATAAAAGTAAAGAAGACCATTTCAAAGAAATATTGAATGAGTTTAAACCTGGCCTTATCGTTTTTGTTGGAGACGGCTTTGAAGACATGTGGGTTGGAAGAAAATATGGTGCTATAACAATAGGTGTTACCTCGCATCAATCAAAGAAAAAACTAATTCAAGCAGGAGCTAATTATACTTCTTCTACCAAAGAAGTAATCAAAATATTAAAAAGCAAATTAAATTTGGCGAATTAAAAATCCCTTCATTTCATTGTATTGCACTCTTTAATGCGTCTTTGCATTCGCATTTCCTTTGCTCTGGAATTAATGGAAGGGCTTCTTTCACGAGCAACTGCATTTTGTGGACATTTTCTTTCATTATTTTTACTACTTCTGCTCCTGTGACATGGCTGTCTTTCCAGCAGTCATAGTCTGTAACCATTGCTATTGCTGCGTAGCATATTTCTGCTTCTCTTGCTAATACAGCTTCAGGGCATAAAGTCATGTTTATTATGTCTGTATCCCAGGACTTGAATAACATTGACTCTGCTTTTGTTGAGAATCTTGGGCCTTCAATTACAATGCATGTTCCTTTCTCGTGGAATGGCAGGCTTAATTTTTGTGCGCTTTCAATTAATATTTTTCTCAATTCCTTGCAGAAGGGCTCTGCAGTAGAAATATGGCACACTTGCGTGCCTTCATAGAAAGTATTCTTCCTGTTTTTTGTCAAATCAATAAACTGGTCAACAATAACCAATTCGCCTGGCTTCATTTCTTCTTTTAATGATCCAACAGCGTTTGCTGCAATAATTCTTTGAACGCCTAATTCCTTCATTGCCCACACATTCGCCCTGTAATTCACTTGCGATGGGTTGATTGAGTGTTTCCCCCCGTGCCTTGGAATGAATGCAATCTTCTTTCCTTCAAATTCTCCTGTTGTAACTAAATCGCTTGTTGCGCCGAAGGGTGTATGAATTTTTTTTTGTTCTGCCTTATTCAGCATTTTTGTGTCGTAAAACCCTGAGCCTCCAATCAATCCAATCATTTTTCTTCCTCCTCATTTTTCAATTATTCATTCGCTTTCATAATCCACGAGAGAGAATATATCGTATCCTTTCAGTTTTTCTCTGCCTTTAAGAAAGCTTAATTCTACAAGGCAGCATATGCCTGCAACTCTTCCACCTAATTTTTCCACTAATTTGATTATTGCTTTTATTGTGCCTCCTGTTGCAAGAAGATCATCTGTTATGAGCACCCTGTCCCCTTTTTTTATTGCGTCCGTGTGCAATTCGAATGCGTCTGTTGAGTATTCTGTCTTGAATTCCTGCCTTATTGTCTTCCAAGGCAGTTTCCCTGGCTTTCTCACTGGAACAAACCCAGCATTTAGTTCGTGCGCTAATACTGCCCCGAAGATGAAGCCCCTTGATTCAGCGCTCGCAACCTTGTCTATTGCAATCCCTTTTTTGAGGTAGTATTCCTTGAATTCGTCTATCACTGTCCTGAATGCCTGCGCGTCCTGCAGTAGTGTTGTGATATCCCTGAACATTACTCCTTTTTTTGGGAAATCAGGCACACTCCTTATTTTCTCTTTCAGAAATTTTTCTTTCATTTTTTCATTCCAATAATTTTCTTTCCTGTAAATGTATTAAAAATGTTTTCAATTAAATTAATTCTTTGTTATGTCTAAAATTGACTGTTTTCTCGTGGACATTGACGGGCCTGTAACAGGAGCTTTTGCTGATGTAAAAAAAGTTGCTGTCAGGCCTTTAATAAAAAAGGCAAATGAGGGTCACAAGGTTTTCTTTGTTTCAGGGCGTTCAATTGACTGGATTGAAAAAAACCTGCTGCCTGTAATCAATTCTTTTGCACCAAAATTTCCTAATGCTTTGAATAATATCAAATTTGTTGGGGAGCACGGGCTTGTTACTGCGAGAATTTTTAAGGGCAAAATAATCGAAAAAATTAACAGAAAAATTAGCGTTCCAAAAAAATTAGGTAAAAGGATAAAAAATCTGATAGATTTAATTCCAGGCGTATTTTTTGATTCAACAAAGCAAACCATAGTGACAATAGAATCAGAACATGAAATTAAAAAAAGGAATCCTGCGCTTGTTGAAAAAGGCCTTCAAAAAGCAGAAAGAATAATGAGGGAAATTGCTTCAGAAAGCAGGGGCTTTTATGCAGTGCGAAGCTTTCACAGCATTGACTTTTTGCCTGTTAGGGTAAGCAAAGCTTTTGCTGCAGGTCAGGCTCTAAAAATTTTGGGGGCGCAGAAAAAGAATGTAAGGCATTATTTTTTGTTCGGTGACAGCCCTTCTGATTTGAGGATGATTGAACCTTTAAGGAAAAGGAAATTGAATTATGAATTCTATTTTGTTGGGGATAAAAGCAAAATTAATCTAAAAAAAATTAAAGAAATTAAAAAGTTTGTTTTCCCAAAAAGAAAATTCTTTAGGGGAACAATTGAAGTGTTCAAAAAATTCAAGAAAAGAAAATTTCTTTAAATTATTCCTTTCCATTCCTTTAATGCTTTCTCGTATCTTTCGAAGGTGTCTGTTGGGAACCATTGGCCTTTGTAGATGTAGCCGTAAAGCTTTCCTTGCGCTGCAAGCTTTGGGAAGGCAGCTTTCTCTATCTGGGAAAAGCCTTTGGGCAGCATGTCAATTATTTCAGGCTTGAGGATGTAGGCGCCTGCATTCACTAGATTGGATTTGGGCTTGTTTGGCTTCTCCAAGAACTCTGCAATTTTGTCTCCCTCCAATTCCACTACACCAAAATGCGAGGGGTCTTCAACTGCCTTCAATGCCACTGTTGCAAAGGCATTGTGCTTTTTGTGGAATGCAATCATTTCCCCCAAATTGATGTTTGAAAGGTTATCGCCATTAAACATCAGGAATTCTTCTTTTAGCAATTCTTTTGCCAATTTTAATGGCCCGCCTGTCCCCAAGGGCTTTGTCTCTTCAATGTAACTAATGTTCACCCCGAATTTTGAGCCGTTGCCGAAATATTCTTTTATTGAGTCGCTCTTGTGGCCCAAGGAAAAAATTATGTTTCTCACTTCGTGTTTTCTGAGCAGTTCAACCATGTAATCTATTATGGGCCTGCCTTTCACTGGAATCATGGGCTTTGGTATCTCATCCGTAAAAGGCTTGAGCCTTGCCCCCTTACCTCCAGCAAGGACAAACGCAGTATTAATGGAATTAAGGTTCAATGCTTTTGTTATAAGGGACTCAAATGCATGGCTCCGGTTCCTTACCTCTCTTCCGTTGATTATTTTGTCAACCCTTGAGAGCAGTGCAGAGTCAATGTTTACTGTGACCCTTTCCTTTTCCTCTTTTTTCATAATTTTTCATAAATATTTTGAGTGCATTAATTTTTAAATTTAATGAAGGTATTTTTTTCTCAGGTGCTTTAATTGATTGGATTGAGCTCAAGCTATTTTGCCACAAAAGGCTTTGGCCTCAAAGATTCAATTATAAATTGCTCTGAAATGGGTTTTAATTTAATTGAATTGGGCGCAGCACACAAGTATTCAGTTCACGAAGGCAACCCTTTTGAAATAATCAAAAAAATTAGAAAGGATTTCCCTGAAAAAACTTTCACTATTCACGGCCTCTTTCCCCCTCAAAAAAAAGGGGTGTGGTTTAATCCTTCTTTAGGGCTCACAAAAGAAAACAAATTGATTGCAGGGAACATGCTTAAGGCAGCAAGGATTGTTGAAGCTGAAGTAATTGGCTTTCACCCTGGCTTTCTCTTTGAGATGGGCCTTGAATGGAAAAAAGAGGGCTATGCAGAAGCAGTAAAATTAAGGGAATTGGAAAGGGAGGAATCTTTCAGCAATTTGTTTGATGTAATAAGTTTTTTCTTCAAGAAAAATTCTTCTGACACAAAAATTGCAATTGAAAACATTAAAACCCAGGACGGGGCATTGATTTCAGGCTTTCAGGGCTTTGGAAAAGTCTTTAGGGAATTCCCTGAACTGGGCCTGCTGTTTGACACCGGTCATGCCCAATGCGACAGCACCTTAAAAGGGCTTATTGGATTGCATGAGAAAATTTTTGAGATTCACTTGCATTCCAATTCAAACGGCAAGGATGTTCACAGGCCAGTAAATTCAAAATTTTTGTCTAAATTAAAAAGCATAAAGCGCATAAAAAGAATTCCAATCATTTTAGAGCACTTCAAAAACGTGAAAGAAGAAGAAATACTGAAAGAGAAAAGCCTTGTGGAAAAGTGGATGGAAAAGAATTAAATAGGCGTAAAACCGTATTTATATCATGAAGCCCAAAAATTCTGTTAGGGAGAGGATTATTTACATTTCTGATTGGATGCCCCAGACAGCTGAAAGGCTTAAAGAAATTGTTAAGCAGGAAAGAGGCATAGTGAAAGTAATTCATTTGGGCGATGTCTCTGAATCGCCTTATGCTTTGGAGCTGACAAGAAAATTTTACGGCCCAAATTTTCCTGCAGAAGAAAGGAAAAAGTGGCTTCATTCCGGGCACCAGATAAGCAATCTGCCTGAAGAAGAGAAAAGGAAAATTCAGGATGAATACAGGGAAGAATTGGGCAACTTCTTGAACGTAATAAAGCCTTTCATTGCTTCAGGAAAGCTTGCAATTGTAGGAGGCAATGTAGACCAGAGAAGCAGAGTCCATTATATGTCAAAAGAGGAATTAAGGGATTATTCCAAAAAGACAGGAAGGAAAATTGATGTAGATAAAGAGATTATTGTTTCTCCGAAAGCAAGAAAATATTTTGATGTTGGAATAGAAATAAGAAGAAAGGGTATTCCTTACTCTGGAGTAAACCCTGTTGTAGTTGAAACGCAGACAACTTTTAATGTCCTTTACGGCTTTGACGCATTAAGGTTTTTGAACAGAAAAAAATTGGAAGGAATAATGAAAGATGCTGCGAGAGCCAGAAAGCAAGGCAAAGAGATTGTATTGGCTCCGCACGGAGCAATCGACTGGAAGATTCACCATTACGACCCAAAAAAGCACGGAGACAAATTGCCTGTTTATGACCAGCTTTATTCTTTTGATGCAAGAAAGGAAAAATTGATTAAAAAATTAGAAGAATGGAAGAAGGAAAGGAAAGGCAAAAAGCCTGTTCTTGAGCCCCCGCACGAGCAGGAGACAGTTCAGAGAAACCTGCGATTTGTTTTTGCGAGAATTAGGCCTGATGAAATAATTTACGGCCACGCAGCCGATCCATTGAAGACCTTTGGCATGGTTCCAGCAAGAATGGGAGAACAAAATTACAGGGCTCAAAGCAATTATCTAATAAGGACTAAAAGTGGCTTCTATGAGGAACCAAAAAAATTCAAGTTCAAGGGAATGAATAAAGCACAAAACACTCTTGTAACCTATTTTCCGGACGGAATAATTGGAGAAAAGGAGGCTTCCCTCTTGCCTTCAAAAAAAAATAAAAGGTGGAGGCAGGTATTAATGCAGAAAACAAGGCTTGGCTTTAGGCCAAGATAGAGGTGATGTTATGGGTATTGCAGGAAAAAATGATAAATATTTTGTAAAAAAATTGTCTGAATTAAATTCTTCTATTAGAAATAGAGTGTGGAAGTCTTTGCTGAGGCAATCCAGAGGTTTGGGCGAGGTTGCAGGTCAGGCTTCTGGTGATGTTTCTTACAAGATTGATTTGCCTGCTGAAAAAGTTCTTGAAGAATTCTGTTCCGAATGGGCAAAAGAAATACCTTTGGTTTTGGTTAGCGAGCACTGTGGAAGAAAAACTTTTCCTAAAGGAATTCAGGAAAACAAATGCAAATTCATTTTGATTGTTGACCCTATTGACGGCACAAGGCCTTTGAAAGAGAGGCTTGACTCTGCTTGGGTTCTTTCTGCTATAGCTCCAAACAAAGGGTTGAAAACTTCTTTGGAAGATTTAAGGATTGCTGCCCAAACTGAAATTCCATTGCCAAAAAAATTACTGAAGACAAATGAATCGCACGAGCTTTATGGAATAAAAGGTAAAAGGGCTTGGGTTGTATTAAGGGACATGAGGTCAGGCCGGGCGATGAGAATTGTTCCTAAAAAGCATTCTTTTACTACAATCTCCCAGCATGTGGCATACTTTGTTTCCCCTTACAGAGGGGGGAAAGATATTATTGGTGGTGTTGCAGAAAAAACTTTTTCTAGAATTTTGGGCCCTCAAACAAGAGGCACTGCTGACCCTCATACTCATGGATATGATTCTTCTGCTGGCCAAATGTTCTGTTTGTTTGACGGAAAGTACAGGTTTGTTGGAGACATAAGGCCTTGGGTTGAGCCCAAATTGATAAGAAGAGGTGAAGCTTCTGGCTTGACTGCCCATTCATATGATTTATGCACTAAATTAATTTTGGAGCAGTTAGGGGTAGTTATTACTGACTTGCACGGAAGAAAACTGAATGCACCGCTAGACACAAAAACAAATGTGGGGTGGCTGGGTTATGTAAACCCAAAAATTAGGAAACAGGTTGAGCCAGTAGTATTAGATGTTCTAAAAAATTATGATAAAATTAAAGCAAGGGAGTTTTTAACAAGGCATCCAAAAATTGCAAAACTGAGAGAAGTGCAAAGAAGAAGAAAATTAAAGGAATTAGAAAGAAAGGGGAAAATCAGAATTTTAAGGAAAGGCATTCGCATAAAATAATTTTTTTTACAGAATCATTTTGGCTTTTTCGTAGTCTTCTTTTGTGTTGATGTTCAGGTACATTCCCTGGAAGCTGTAGCCGTGCAGTAAATTCTTTTCTGCTAGTTTTGGGAGGAGGTTTGATTCAAGGGAGTGCATTTCCCTGCTTATGTGTTTGAATATTTCCGGCTCAAACAGCATGAAGCCTGCATTGACCAAAAAGCTTTCAGTGCCTTTCTTAGGCTTTTGCGTGAACTTCCTTATTTTCTCTCCTTCAAGCAATGCAACACCGTACTCCTTTGGGTTGCTTACTGTTGTGAGAGCGATTGTTGCAATTGAATTGTTTTTCCTGTGAAAGGAAAGCATTTCATTCAAATTCAGGGAGCATAAGGTGTCCCCATAAGCCAAAAGGAAGGTGTCATTCAAGTAATTTTTTGCTTTAAGCAATGGCTCAATTGTGCCTGAAGGCTTTACTGATTCAATGAATTGAAGGTTATATGGCAGCCTTCTTCCCTCAAATTCTTTTTTTATTTTTTCTTTCATGAAGTCAGTGTAAACCAGAAAATTGCTTACGTGGAAGCTGTTGATTTGCTCAATAACCCTTTCAAGCAATGTTTTGCCTTTTAAGTCAAGAAGGAATTTTGCTGAATTTTTGCCTCCTGCAAGCACTAAAGCGTTTTTGAGCTTGAAATCAGAAAGAAGTTTTGTGAGTAAAAATTCTATTGCCTGGCTCCTGCTCCTGATTGAAAGGCCGTCAATGCTCCTGTCAACCTGTTTAAGGACGTCATCCCTTATTGTGATGGTAATTCTGTCTCTCATACTGTATCATACTTAATATGATGTAATACTTTTTTTAAAGCTTTTCTTTCCTTTAATTCCTATTGAATTGTTTTAGGGTGATATAATTGAATGTTACTGTTGTTGGCACAGGATATGTCGGTTTGGTTTCGGGCGTTGGCCTTGCCTTGAAGGGCCACAAGGTTTACTGCTATGATAATAACAAGGATAAAATTGAATTGATTAGGAAAGGGAAGAGCCCTATTTTTGAGGAAGGCTTGGATGAAGCCATTCAAAAAACCTTGAACAGGACTTTATTTCCTATAACTGATTTGAATAAGGCCTTGAATGATTCTGATGCGAGTTTTATTTGTGTTGGAACGCCTTGCGATGATGAGGGAAAATGTGACCTTACTTTTGTGAAGAGCGTTGCAAGGGATATAGGCAATTTTTTGAAGAATTCAAACGAGTTCCATACGGTGGTAGTAAAGAGCACTGTTGTGCCTGGAACTACCTTAGAAGAAGTAAGGCCTGTGCTTGAAGGTTCCTCAGGAAAGAAAGCCGGAGAGGATTTCGGCTTGTGCATGAACCCTGAGTTTTTGAGGGAAGGGGTTGCACTGGACGACTTCCTTAAGCCTGACAGGATTGTTGTTGGGTCAGTTGGAGAGAAGGAAAAAAAGTTAATGCAGGAATTGTATTCAAATTTTAATTCTCCTGTTCTTTTCACTGACACTACTGAAGCTGAAATGATTAAGTATGCTTCGAATTCTTTCCTTTCAACCAAAATTTCTTTTATTAATGAGATTGGGAACCTGTGCAAGGCCTTGGGCATTGATGTTTACAGGGTTGCAGAGGGAATGGGAATGGATAAAAGGATTGGAAGGCATTTCCTTAATGCTGGAATTGGCTGGGGCGGCTCCTGTTTTCCTAAGGATGTTACTGCCTTGATTTCCAAGGCAAAAGAATTAGGTATTGATGCTTCAATTATGGAGTCTATTGTGAAAGTGAATGAAGAGCAGCCAAATAAATTGATTGAGTTGGCGAAAAAGAAGCATTCCCTTAAAGGGAAAAGAATTGGCCTTTTGGGATTGGCATTCAAGCCTGGAACTGACGATGTGAGGGAGAGCAGGGCGATAAAGATTATTGAGGCATTGAACAGGGAGGGTGCAACAATTTTAGCTCATGACCCTCAGGCTGAAGAGAACATGAAGAAGCTGTTCCCTGAATTGAATTATTTTGATTCAGCGCAAAAGCTTGTGGAAGAGAGTGAAATAATTTTTGTTGTGACTGAGTGGCCGCACTTCAGCAAATTAGATTTTAAGGGCAAGCCGGTTTTTGACGGCAGAAGAATTTTTAAGGAGAAGTTCCCTGAGAATTACACTGGAATTTGCTGGTGAGATTGATTGAAAAAATCTTCTATTACTAAGGCAGTGATTCCTGCTGCTGGTTTAGGCACAAGGTTTCTTCCTGCAACAAAGGCCCAGCCTAAAGAAATGCTTCCTATTGTGGACAAGCCTGCAATCCAGTACATTGTGGAAGAAGCAGTTGCTTCAGGGATTGATGACATTGTAATTATTACTGGGCGAACAAAGAGGGCGATTGAGGACCATTTCGATAAATCTGTTGAATTGAATTTATTGCTTGAATCAAAGAAGAATCATTCAATGCTTGAAACATTGGATCAAATTGAAAACATGGCAGACATTTATTATGTCAGGCAGAAGGAGCCCTTAGGCTTGGGCCATGCAATCCTTTGCGCCAAAAAGCACATTGATGACGAGCCTTTTGCTGTTTTTTTGGGCGATGACTTAATTCTTTCAGAGAAGCCTTGCATTCAGAATTTAATTGAATTGTATGAAAGATATCATTCCTGTGTTCTATCTGTTTATGCTGTGCCCCAAGAAAAAATTCCATTATATGGGATAATTAAGTACAAGAAAAATAATGGCGATTTGTTGGTTGAAGATTTGGTGGAAAAGCCTTCAATTAAAGATGCTCCAAGCAATTTGGCTATTGTTGGGAGATATATTCTCAAGCCTGAAATTTTTGGCATTCTTGAGAGCACTCCTTTTGGCGCAGGAAACGAGCTTCAATTGACTGATGCTTTAAGGAAATTAAACAAAAAAGAAAGGATGGTCGCATACAATATTACTGACGGCCAGTGGCTTACTGTCGGAGACAAGATTACTTACTTGAAGGCCACAGTGGAATTCGCTTTGCAGAGACCTGACCTGAAAGAAGAGTTCTTGAATTACTTGAAGGAAGTTGTGGAAAGAAAATGAAGCTTAATCTCGGCAGCGGGAATGATTACAGGAAAGGCTATGTTAATGTGGACAGGGTAAAAATGCCTAAAGTTGATTTTGTGCATGACCTGAATGATTTGCCTTTGCCTTTCAAGGACAATTCTGCTGAAGAAATTCGGTTGATTCATGTATTGGAGCACTTGAAAAAGCAGTCCCTGAAAAAATTTTTCGATGAGCTTTATAGGATATGCAAGCCTAACGGGCTTATTTTTATTGAGGTTCCATATTTTTTCAGCGCTTATTCTGTGATTGATTTGGAGCACGAGAATTTTTTTGTTTGGGATACCTTGTTCCAGTACTGCAGCGAGGAACTTCATTCCTATTACCATTCCAAAGCAAAATTTGAGATAGTTGAGAGAAAATTCGGCATGCTTTCAAATGTTCCTGTATGGCGGGAGTTATTGCCTTTTTTTGCCAATGCTTTCCCTCGTTTTTACGAGCGTTTCTTTGCGAGAATTTTCCCTTGCGATGTAATCAAGTATGTTTTGAGGCCTAAGAAAGTGAGGGGGAAAAAATGAATTCAATTCTTGTCACTGGAGGGGCAGGCTTTATTGGAAGCCATTTGTGCGATGCCTTAATTGAAAGGGGTAATACGGTTGTATGTGTTGATAATTTGATTACTGGAAAAAAGAGAAATATTGCGCATTTAATGAAGGAAAAGAATTTCAAATTCATCAAGGCTGACATCTGCAAGCCATTAAAATTAAATAAGAAATTTGATGAAATTTTTAATCTTGCTTCTATTGCTTCCCCTGTTCATTACCAGAACTGGCCTATTGAAACCTTGATGGTTGGTTCGATCGGAACAAAAAACATTTTGGATTTGGCAGTAAAAAATAAAGCAAAATTTTTGCACACTTCAACCTCTGAGGTTTATGGAGATCCTTTGGTGCACCCCCAGCCTGAAAGCTATTGGGGCAATGTAAATCCAATTGGCTTGCGTTCCTGCTATGATGAATCAAAGCGTTTCTCTGAGGCATTGATTATGGCTTACCACAGGAAAAAAAACTTGAATGTTAAAATTGTCAGGATTTTCAATACTTACGGCCCGAGAATGGATTTGGATGACGGAAGGGTTGTTCCTAATTTCATTATGCAGGCACTGAAGGGAAAGCCTTTGACTGTTTACGGCAGCGGAAAGCAGACCCGTTCTTTCTGTTATATTTCTGACATGGTTGAAGGCCTAATTAAAATGATGGATTCAAAGGAATTAGGTCCAATCAATTTGGGCAATCCAGGCGAATTTACAATACTTGAGTTGGCTGAAAAACTGGTTATGCTGACCAGCTCAAAATCAAGGCTTGTTTTCAGGCCTTTGCCTGCAGATGACCCTGAAAAAAGGAAGCCTGACATTACCAAAGCAATGAATTTGCTTCACTGGAAGCCAAAGGTTAAATTGAATGAAGGCCTCAAAAAAACAATTGATTATTTCAGGAATTCAAATTAAAATTATGAATTCTTGTTTGTGTTTGGGTTTTGTACCAAAACTGCTTTTTATATTTGCTGTGTTAATTGTTTTATAATTGTTTTTCACCAGAATTTTTTTTATTATTGGTTTTGCTGGTTTTTGAATGAGCACTGCTAGAAGGATTGCCAAAAACACATTGGCGCTTATCACAAGCTTTTTGGTGCAGAAGATCCTTGCCCTTTTGCTAATAATACTTATCGCTAGAAAGCTTGGAGTGGAAAATTTTGGCATTTACTCTTTTGTTTTCTCTTTTGTGCTGCTTTTCAGCGCAATATCCGATTTTGGCATCAATTCGCTAGTTTTCAGGGATATCCCCCAAAACAAGAAAAAGGTCAGGCAGATTTTGGGCTCTGGAATTGCACTGAAAACCATAACCTCTCTAATAACAATCTTTTTAATCTTGTTTTTTGTGGGGTTGATTGGATACAAAAATGAATTATTTTTGCTTATTGCTTTGGCTTCTTTTTCAATGATTTTTGACTCATTCTCCGAATTATTCAGGTCAGTTTATTTGGCTTTTGAAAAAATGGAGCTTGATTTTTTTTACCAGCTTTTTTCTAAGGGGGTATTACTGGCTTTAAGTTTTTATGTGCTTTTTTCAGGAATGGGCCTGACTGAATTGATTATTGCATATTTTGCGGCAAGCTTTTTCGGCTTGATTTTTGCCATGTTTTTGGTTTTAAGGCAGACAGGCTTTCCTGTAATAAAATTTGATTATTTTGCATTGAAAAAAACTTTTACTTTTGCTTCCCCTTTCTTTTTGATTGTGCTTTTTTCCACAATTTACTCGAATATTGGAGTGACCTTGGTAGGGCAGATAAGCGGCATGAAGGAAACAGGAGTTTTTTCTGCTGCTTTCAGGATTGTTTTGGCTATGGGCTTCCTTAACATTGCATTTATTTCTTCTGTTTTTCCTGTCCTTTCAAAATTTTATGCTGAATCCAACAAATCTTTTTCTCTTTTAATTGTCAATTCGTTTCGTTATATTATGGTTTTGGTCATGCCAATAGTTTTTGGCGTAATTATTTTATCAGAAAGGATAATTTCCCTTGTTTACCCTTCTTCTTATGCCACTGCTTCTGTTGTCCTGAAGATTTTGGTTTGGTTTATGCTGTTTAATTTTGTCAGTTATCTCTTCTTGTTTGTTCTAAATTCATCAAAAAAAGAAAAGAGCGCTGGCTTTTTTTTGGGTTTGACTCTGGTGTTAAGCATTTTCTTGAATGTTGTTCTAATTGGAATGTCTGGGGCGGTTGGGGCCTCATGGGCTTTGATTATTTCAGAATTTTTCTTTATGGTTTTGTGTTATCTCAAGATAAAGGGGTTTGTCGTAATACCGTTTTCTGTAATTCTGAAATCCCTGTTTAAGCCCCTTGTTGCCTCAATTCTTATGTCTTTGTTTATTTTGCTTATATTTTCTTTTAATTTCTTTTTGATTGTTCCCATTGCAGCAGTTTTTTATTTTGCAGTGCTTTTCTTTATAAAGGGCTTTTCAAAGCAGGATTTTGTTTTGTTGAGGAGGATTATTAAAAGGTGATTTGTACATGAAGGTTTTGATTGTAATTCCAACTTATAACGAGAGAGAAAACATAAAGCCTTTAATTATTGAAATTTTCAAGGAATTCAAAAAAAATAAGCTCAATGGAAGAATTCTTGTTGTTGATGATAATTCCCCTGACGGTACAGGCGCTGAAGTAAAAAAAATAATTAAATCAAATAAGAATGTTTTTCTGCTTGAAAGAAAAAAGAAGGAAGGGCTTGGCGTAGCTTATATTGCCGGTTTCAAGAGGGCTTTTGAGTTAAAGCCTGACCTGATATTTGAAATGGATGCAGATTTCTCTCATAACCCAAAATACATAGTTAACTTTGTTAATAAAATTGAAAAAGGTTATGATGTTGTGATTGGGGCAAGATACGGTATGGGAGGTGGTTGCAAGGACTGGCCTTTTCATAGAAGATTGACCAGCTTGTCAGCTAATCTTTTAATTAAATTAATATTGAATCTGCCTGTCATTGATGTTACAACTGGTTTCAGGGCATACAAAACAAAAGTTCTCAAATCAATAAATTTCAACAAGATAAAATCAAAGGGCTATGAATTTCAGCCTGAAATGCTTTTTAAGGTTAATAGGCTCGGCTTCAAAATTGGTCAAGTGCCAATTATTTTTGAGTCAAGAAAATTAGGCAAATCAAAGCTTTCCTCAAAAGAAATAGTAAATTTTTTGCACCGCGCTTTCCAGCTTAGGATTTATTCTATTCTTGGTGAAAAACAGTGAGCATAAAAAAATTCCTTCCTTTAATAGGTATCTTAATACTTATATTTTTGATTTACTCTATTGGCTTAAACAAAATTGTTTTGGCTTTTCTAAGGGTGAATCCTTTTTACATTGTTTTTTATTTGGTTTTATTTGTGCCTTTGCTTTTTCTTCAGGCTTTCAAGTGGTTTTATTTAATGGAAAAACAGGGACTTAAGGTAAAATTTTTTGATGCTTTCAAGTTAAACATTATTGGGGTCTTTTTTAGTTTTATCACACCCGGCAAGATAGGATCATTAATCAAAATTTTTTATTTCAAGGAAAATACTGGTAAGTCCTCTTATAAGAGTTTTTCAAGTGTTCTGATTGATAAGTTTATGGATTTGGCGTCTGTTTTTTTTATTGCTTTTCTCGGGACAATTTTTCTTTCTAAAATTTTTTACGGTCTTTTTTTTGTTGTCCTTTTGTTGATCATGTGTTTTGCTTTATTATTTTATATTCTATTTAGCAAAAAGCGCACTAGATTTTTTCTTGGCTGGATTTACAGGTTTTTATTGCCAAAAAATTTGAAAAAGCTAGGCAAAAAATCTTTTAATGCCTTTTATGAAAGGCTTCCCAAAAAGCGTTTTATTTTAGTGAACTTTATTCTTTCGTTAGTTGCCTGGCTTTTGATTTACTTTCAAGGCTTTGTTATGGCAAAAGCTTTTGGTGTTAAGATTTCTTTTTTTGAATTTATTTCTATTGATTCAATTGCCACTATTGTGAGCCTTATTCCTGTGACGATTTCAGGCCTCGGCACAAAAGAGTTGACTTTGGTTGGATTATTCAGTTTTTTTAATGTGCCTGCTGAAAATGTAGTGCTTTTTTCTCTCACAGCTTTTGTTTTGAGCGTCGCACTTTTTTCTTTTTTGGGATGGATTTTCTGCCTTAAAAAATATTCATTAAAGGAGTCTGTGAAATAAAATGGCTAAATACTGCGGTTCAATTGCAGGTGACAACCTAATTCAGTCATACCTGGATTTGGCATTGAACGAGATAATAACTAAATTTGACCCAATTACTGTACTTTTGTTCGGGGGCTTTGCAACAGGGGAGGGCACTGTAGAGGTAAAAAATGGAAAAGTAATTCCAATTAATGATATTGACCTTTATGTTATTACAAGGAAAAAAATCAGTGATTCCATAATTAATTCTGTTTCGTCAAAAATTTCTAAATCCTTAAACATAGGGGGCAAAGATTTTTTTGAGCACTTTGAGGATGAAAGTTATACCACAAAAAAATTTTTTCACATTGAAATAAGGAATCTGACTTTGAAAGAGCTTTCCGGACTAAAACCTACACTCAGAACATTTGAATTGAAAAATTCTTCAAAAATAATTTACGGTGACAAAAAAGTCTTGAATAAAATCTTCGACTTAAGTGCTAATGAAATACTTGTTGCTGAGGCCATTAGACTGTTGATAAACAAGTTTGGGATACTCTTGCTTTGTATGGATAAAAAAAAATTAATGGGCACATTTACTCAGGAAGAAAAGCGCATGATTGTTTATTTTTGTGTTAAGTCTTTTTTGGATTCCTGCAGTGCTCTTCTTATTTTTTTAGGGCATTATAAGAGTTCTTACAGAGGGAGATTAAGAGAATTAAAAAAAATATTAAAAAAAGAATTTCCAGAATTAAGCAAAAATTTTCCTGATATGGTTAATTATGTTGAATGGGCGACTGGTTTCAAAGCAAAACCTGATTTTGGCAATGTAAAGGACCCAATAAAATTATGGTTTAAGGCAAGGAATTTTGCTGGCGCTGTCTTAAATGAAATTCTGGCAAAAGAATTAATGCTTGAAAAAAATTCTTCTTGGTCGCTAAAAATGAAGAAATTCTATAAGGATCTCCCCCACATTTATTTTTCGGCTTACACAAAACATTACCTTAAAAAATTGCATTTGCCTTTGTTCTTAAACAAGTATCTTTATTTTTCGCAGTATTTCATGAATTTAAATTATTTTTTCAGGCTTTCAAAGGATAAATTTTATATTAAGCCTCTGCTGAACTGGCGCGATGCAGGCCTGAAAATTGCAGTGCCATTAATATTGTTAGTTTTTGCAGTCAAGAATAAAAATTCTTTTAACAAAGAAATTACTTCAGAGGCCTACGATTATTTGAAACAAGTTTATCCTGTTAAAAAAAAGGATTGGGCAAGTTTAAGGAATTCTGCTTTAAAGGCCTACAGGGCTTATTATCTCCAAAAATTAATTTAGGTTTTTTGTTATGAAAATTGCTTTTATTACACCAAGAACAAAAGAAAGGAGGGCTGAATTCCAGTACCTGCCTTTGGGCATCGCTTACATTGCAAGCGTGCTTTTGAATGAAGACCATGAAGTAAAAATTTTTGATTCAAGGATTGAGAATTATTCAGAAGAAGAATTCAAAGAAAAATTGCATGATTTCAATCCAACCCTTATTGGGGCTACCTCAACTACTTACCAGATTTTTGAGTCTGTTAAAATGCTTAAGGAAGCCAAAGAAGCGTGTCCTAATGCTTTCAGTTTTATTGGTGGAGCGCATGTTTCTGCTTTGCCAGCCCAAACATTAAGCACTTTTTCTTGGATCGATTTTGGGGTTGTTGGCGAGGGCGAAATAACAACAAAAGAGCTTGCATCAGCATTAAGTGAAAAAAAACCCTCTTTTGGTTCAATTAAAGGCTTGGCTTTCAGAAAAAACAAAAACATTTTTTTAAATGAAAAAAGGGAATTAATAAATGATTTGGATTCAATTCCGTTTCCAGCAAGGAATTTATTTAATTTGAAAAAATATGATAACGCCGGCCTAGAAGTTAAAAAGAAGCCCATGACTTCAATTATTTCAAGCCGAGGTTGTCCTGGGCAGTGCATTTTCTGCAGTAAGGCAGTCTTTGGGGCTTCCTTTAGGGCAAGGTCTCCTGAAAACATAATTCTTGAATTGGAAGAATTGATTGAAGGAAAATATCATTACAAAGAAATCCATGTGATGGATGACAATTTTACTCTCAATATTGACCGCGCAGAAAAAATTTGCAATAAAATAATTGAAAAGGACTGGAATGTTAAATTTGCTTTGCCAAACGGAATTAGGGTTGACAGGGTTTCAAAAGAATTGCTTGAAAAAATGTATGATGCTGGCTTTTACTGCCTTTTCTTTGGGGTTGAATCTGGTGATGATAAAGTCCTCAAAAAAATCGGAAAAAATATTTCATTGAAGCAAGTCAAAAACGCCATTAAGATGGCTAAAAAAATTGGCTTTTATACTGGGATATTTTTGGTAGCCGGCCTTCCGGGCTCAAGCCTCAAATCAGAAGAAAAGTCTCTAAAGTTGGCCTTGGATTTGGATGTGGACCAGGCAAGCCTTTCTGTGATAACGCCTTATCCTGGCAGCAGGCTTTACAATTTGCTTTCGGCGCAAGGGCTCATCAAAGAAGACTGGAATACTTACAGGCATGATTTTTCTTCCCAGCAGCTTTTGTATGATTCCGCATTATCTAAAGAAGAAATCCAGAAATTCTTCAATGATTTTGTCAAAAAATTTTATTTGAGGCCTTCTTACCCATTTAAATTAATTTACAGGCACAAGTATTTTGGCTGCAAAAAATTATACGTGATGCTCAGGAGTCTGCTTAACAGAAAATATTCTTTGTGAATAAGTAAAGGTGATGTGATTGAAGGTTTTGCTTGCAAATCTGCCATGGATTGACACTGAAGAATTTTATGGGGTAAGGGCGGGCTCAAGATGGCCTCACCTAAGAATGAAAAAAGAGCAGTTAGAATACTATCCATTCCCTTTTTCTCTTTCTTATGCTGCTGCTTTACTAAAAAAAGAAGGCCATGAGGTTTTCTTGAAGGATTGCATCGCAGGAGGAATGAAAGCAAATGAATTCATGAAATACTTAAAGCATTTAAACCCTGATGCTGTTGTGCTCGAGACTTCAACACCTTCAATTTATAATGACTTAAAATTCACTAAAAAAATAAAGAAGGAAATTAATTCAACAATGATTTTGTGCGGCCCTCATGTTACAGCCCTTCCAAAGCAGTCAATGCTTAAATGCAAGGAAATAGATTTTATTATGGTAGGGGAATACGAATATGTCCTGCGTGACCTTATAAGCCTGCTTCAGGAAAAAAAGAATTTTTATGCCCTTAAGGGGATTTGCTTCAGGAAAGGCAGAAAAATAATTTTGAATGAACGTTATCCTTTAATTCAGAACTTGGATAAATTGCCTTTGCCTTTAAGGGAGCAGCTTCCAATGAAAAAATATATTGACCCATTCTGCAAGCATTCGCCAAACGCCCAAATGATTTCAAGCAGGGGTTGCCCCAACCAGTGCATTTACTGCCTTGAGCCATGGGTTTTTTATGGAAGACCAAATTACAGGATGAGGTCCCCTAAAAAAATTGTTGAAGAAATGATTTTGCTTCAGAAAGAATACGGCGCAAAAGAGATTTATTTTGATGATTCCTCTTTTTCTGTAAGTCAGATCCAGGTAAAAAATATTTGTAAGGAAATAAAAAGAAGAAAACTCAAAATTTTTTGGTCTTGCATGGCTGACTCAAAAATGGAAAGAAAAACCTTAAAGGCAATGAAGGATGCAGGCTGCGTTGCAGTGAAATTCGGGGTTGAGAGCGCTAACCCGCAGATACTGAAAAACATTAATAAAAGATTCAGCAATGACGATGCAAGGCATGTCGTTAAATTATGCAGAGAATTAGGAATAGAAACTCACGCAACCTATATGTTTGGATTGCCCGGAGAAACACTTGAAACAATTAAAGAGACAATGAATTTTGCTTTTTCTTTAGGCACTGATACAGCACAGTTCTCTGTTGCTACACCTTACCCTGGAACCAAATTTTATGAGATGGCAAAAAAGAATAAATGGCTTAAAACAAATGACTGGACAAAATTCCAGGGCGGGGCTGAAGTTGTTATAGAGTATCCTGAATTGAGCAGGAAGGAGATCCTTGAAGCAGTCCACAAGGCAAGGAAAAAGATAATGCTCAAGATTGCTTTTAATCCAAGGCAGTTTGCTCAGTATGTTGCAAGTATTTACCATTATGCCGGCTTTACAGGCGTGACAAAAGAGCTTTTTAGCAAATTATCTTATGTTATGGGAAGGAAAAAATGAAAATACTTTTTTGTACTAATGAAAGGATTTGGCCTCTAACTGGAGGGGGCACTGTTGGAACCCTGAGGATATTGCAGAAATTTGTTGAGAGAAAACACAAGGTTGTTGTAACCTGCCCATTGTACTTGAATGCAAAAGTAAAAAAAGAATTGGAGAATAATCTTGGCGCAAGATTAGTTCCTTTCTCCCCTTTTATTGTTTCAAGGGACATGAAAGCTCGCGGGCCAAAATACATTTTTTACAGTTTTCTGTTTGTTTTTCATTTGCTTAATTTGCTTAAGAAAGAAAAATTTGATGTGATTTTTGTAAGGAATTCAATTTTGGGTTTCTCTATTAGGGTTCTTAGACCAATAATAAAAATTCCAGTGGCTATAAGCTACACGGATTTTCTTTCAATCTTTTTGTATGAAAACCCGCACTACCCCAAATTTGTTGTTGATTTCTTCTTTAATATAGAAAAATCAACTGCAAAATGCTTTGATAAGATTTTTGTTGTGACCCCGAAAATGAAAAAAATATTGGTCGATTCAGGGGTTAATGAAAAAAAGATTGTTATATCCTATGATGGCGTTGACACAAGGCTTTTCAATCCATTAAGCATTTCAAAAAATAAAATTTTAGAAATAAAAAAAGAGATTGGATTCAAAAACAAAATTGTAATTTTTCATGGGACAATTGAATATCATCATGGCATAGGCTTCATTAATGAGGTAATAAAAAAAACATTGAGAATTGACAAAGAAATAAATTTTATTATAATTGGAGGCGGCCCGGCATTTAATGAACTAAAAAAAATTGAAGGCAAAAACGTAAAGCTTATGGGCTTTGTCCCCCATGAAAAAATTCCCCCTTATATTGCGGCAGCAGATGTTGGCATTATACCTTATAGGAAGAATTTGAATCTTGACATGGTTTTGACTTTGAAGCTTTTGGAGTATCTTGCGATGGGAAAGCCTGTGGTCTGTACTGACCTTGAAAGCGTAAAAGAAATTTTTGGCAGGACAGGATTTGTAATGATAAGTAATAATTCAAGTGAGTTTTCCAATAATATATCGGCTTTAATAAAGCGTAGAATTGATTCAAAAAATATTGTTTCCTTGATTCAAAAGAATTTTTCTTGGGGTGTGGTGACAGAAAAAATTTGCAGAGAGGTTGAAAATCTCAAATGAAGACAATAATAGTTTGCCTGGATGCTTTTCGTTATGATTACCTTAAAAAAGCAAAATTTTTAAGAGAGTTGTCGGAGAAATATGCTCACGGAAAGCTGGAAACAATTCTGGGTTTCAGGGGGATTCCAGCAACCTTTCTTACAGGAAAAATGCCTTTCGAGCACTGTGTATGGACTAACTTTGTTTTTTCAAAAAACTCTGAATTAAAGCATTATAAAAATTTTAATTTTTTTGAAGGGACTTTTCTTGAGAATTCTGCCAGAAACTTAATGAATTTGGATTTTAATTTTAACAGGTTAATAAAGAAAAAATCTTTCTTTTTAAAAATCCCCAATATCCCATTTAATCTTATGAACAAATTTGAATTTGTTTTGAATAAAGATCTCGGAGAAAAAAATATCCTGCCTTTTAAGACCTTGTTTGATTTTTTGAGAGAAAAGAAGATTTCTTTTGAGTATTTTGATTGGCCTTTGCATAGGGTTAATGACTCTGTCCATTTTGATCTATTAGTAAAAAATAATGATAGAAGCCTATTCAAACATTATATCTCTTCAATAGAGAAAAATAACTCTCACGTTTACTATTTTTCTTTTTGGGGTTTAGACAAATATGGCCATGAATTTGGACCCAATTCAGTTCAATTAAAAAATAAGATAAAAGAAATTGATTACTATTGCGAAAAAATATTCAATTCTTTGAGGAATGAGGATTCATTTATTTTTTGGTCTGACCATGGAATGACTGAGGTAAAGCAAACAGTGGATATTACTCAAAAAATTTCAGGATTGGATATTGACTATTTTTTGGACTCAACCATTGCCAGGTTCAAAACAAAAAACAAATTGGAGAAAGAACAAATAAAAAAAAGATTAGCTGGAAACAAAGGCCATTTTCTTTCCAATGCGGAGAAAAAATATTTTGGAATAAACTTTTCTGACTCACGCTACGGAAACGAGTTCTTTTTGTTGAATCCAGGGGTTATTTTGTTGCCAAATTTTTTCCAAGGAAATGAGTCTGCAAAAGGCATGCATGGTTATGCCCCAAATTCTAATGGCTCAGATGGTATTTATCTTTCAAGCCTAAAAGGGAAAAGAGAAAATAAAAAAATGAAGGATTGCCTGAAAATGTGTTTGAATTTGATAAAAAATTAGAGTTATTTCAGTTAAGCCCTGTTCCATTCAATATTTTCATAAACCTTTACTTCATTGTATTCAAAAACCAACTTAAGCTCTTTAAATTTCAATTCCTTTTTGCTTGCAACATATTTGATATTTAATTCATTCAAGTATTCTGGGTGTTGCAATTCATAGATTTCCGCTCCATCAATGAACATGCCTTCCCCAAGCTTTTTCATTTTTTCGACATAATCCTTTTTTAAATAAATGTCTCCATAGCCCCCAGCAAGCTTTATATGATTTGGAACTGAAAGATATAATGGAATTGCGTTCACCATGTCAAGGACACTAAAATCTGTTTTGTCTTTTTCAAGGAAATCCATTATAGGCGTTGATTTCAGTGTTTCAGATGTTTTTACTGTGTTAATAAAAGGGAAAGCAAAAAGCCATAAATCAAAAAGCACAAAAAGGATTACAATTATATTTAATTTCTTCAATGAAATTTTCTCTTTTGCACGCAAAAAAATCAGAAAGCTTGAAAAAAATGCAAAAAGCCCTGCAATTATTAAGCCCGAAATTTGCTGGTTAATCATTGAAGGAATTCTTTGCATGAATGATTCAAGCGAAGGTTTTTCATACACATGCTCGTAGGTGTAAGAAGAATATTTTTCTTTTATTTCTTTTTCAAAAAAATTCTCAAAAAAAGGCTTGTTTGAATAAATTATAATTGAGGAAAAGATTAGAATTACCCCAAGAGCTAAAATGCCGTAAGAAAAAATTTTCAATTTCTCTTTTTGTTTATTGTTTAATTTTTGGTTTAGGCGGAACATTCCATAAGCAGAAAGGATTGAAAGGCAAAAGGTGATTAACAGTAAGATTTTTGATGGCGATCGAACAAATTTGAGGAATGGAATAAATTTCCATAATATTTCAAAAAGATAGAAATATTTACCAAATGCAAAAAGAAAATAAAAAACAATTGCCGCAATCAAAAAATATAATAACTTTGTTTTTTTAGAAAAGAACAGTGCAATTAGGGATAATATAAAAGGCATTATTCCTATGTAAGAGTTTGTTAAAAGATAATCGCTTGGGCTTATGTAACTGTTATCTAAAGAAGAGCCAAATGCGTTTGGAACAATAAATCTTACTAAATGATATGGGGGAAAAGAGTTGCCTGTTGAAAATGTTAAATCGTTTGAGCCTCTTACTGATTCACTCCCCTTATTTAGTATAAAGGAGACTGGAAGCAGCCATGCAAGAAATAAGAAAATTGCTATTATGATAGTTGATTTTTTTATTAGTTCCAAATTATTCTTTTTAATAAAACAAAAAATTAAATAAATTATATAGTAACAAATAAAAAAAGATATTGAGTAAAGGGCATACTGCTGGTTTCCAAAAAGTGCTTCCAGAAAAAGAAGCAGCCCTATTAGGATTGAATACTTCAATTTTTTTTCTTTTATTAATTCGTAAAAAAATAAGAAGATTAGCGGGATGAATATGAAATCGTGTAGGAAGCCCATGTGTCCCAAATGGACTAATGAAGCAATTGTTCCACTGAACATATAAACCATTGATCCAAGAAGTGCACAGTAATTGTTAAGGCCGCAAAATAATTTTTTGATCAGGCAAAACATTGAAATTCCAGCGAGAAAAATGAAAATTAAATAGATTAATGCAAAGCTGTTTTCAATTGAAAAAAGCATTATAGGAAAAAAAAACACGGGGGACAATAAAAATGGATTATAAAAATATGTGCCTCCATAAATGTAGGGGTTTTGTGTTGGAATTTCTCCTTTGGTTAGAATTGATTCTTTAAATAAATAAAAATTTGAGTAATGAGTGCCTAAAACCTCTCCGCCAATTATCCTGTCTTGGATAAAAATTGCCTTATACAAAAAAATTGCTGTAATAATTAAAAACAGCAGAACAAAAATTTTTTTCATTATTAATTCCTTTATTTTTTTAATGTGAATTTGATGTAATCAATTGCTTTTCTTGGATTTTTTATTATCCTTTTTATAGCGTCCCTTGGGTTTTGTCTTATTTTCTTTTTTGCAAGTCCCAAATAAAATTTTGCCCTTAATGATTCTATTTCTTTTTTTGTTAGCTTGTTTCCTATCTGACCTTTTTTTTCCAGGCATTCAATCCAGCCGCCATTAATTAATTTTTTTTCTTTTATTCCTTGAAACCAGAGTTGGGTCCCAGGAATTGGAGTTGCAATTGAGGTTGCAATTACTGCATCAATATTTTTTGCTGAATCTATTGCCTTTTCAATTGACTCTTTTGTTTCGCCAGGAAGAAAAATCATCAGAAAGAGGTCGATTTGTATTCCAATTTTTTTGCTTAATTCAATTAATTCATTTATCCTTTGTATTTGAATATTTTTCTTTGTTTTCAAAAGAATTTCATCGCTGAATGATTCAAGGCCAACCGCTATTCTCTTGCAGCCGCTTTTTTTAAGTAGCCCCAAGCTTTCCTTGTTCAGTAAGTCCGCCCTTGTTTGTATTTCATATTCTATGCCTAATTTTTCTTTTATTAAGGCCTTGCATAAGCTCTTAAGTTCATTGTAAGGGAAGAGGGCATCCTGGAAAATAAATTTTTTTTTGTATGGAACCAAAATTTTGATTTCTTTCATCAAATTTTTTATTTTTTTTTCCCTGTAGATTTTGCCGACAACCCCTTTGAAGCAGTAAATGCAATTGAATGGGCAACCTCTTGAATATTCAATCTTGAATATATTGTATTTGCCTAATTCAACTGAGCTGTAATCCGGAACAGGAAGCTCTGATAAATCCAAGGGTTCTGCCTTTAGGTTTTCGATTCTTTCCCCTTTTTTGAAATAGATTATTCCCTTTACCTTTTCTAAAAAATTAAAATTTTTTATTGTTTCAACAAAAACCTTTTCAAACTCATTTTTTATTATTACATCTGCCCCCCTAAATTTGTTTATTGGGGTGCAGAGCTGAGGCCCCATTGCAATAATTTTTGATTCAATTCCTTCTTTTTTGATTTCTTCAGCCAGTTTTTCTGCGTGCTCTATTGTAGGCACAGGGCAGCCCCAATTGCATACAGAATCTGTTTCTATTCCAATGAAGTCAGGCTCAAATTCTCTTATTTTTTCAAGTGTTTTCTTTCTACTTATGTCTAAAGAGTGTTCATCCCAAATAATGCATTCAATTTCTTTTTTTTTTAGCATTGCCGAAATATAAGCCAAATCAAAAGGGAAATCCTGATGCCATTCTATTTGAGTTCCTGAATGCCTTGACAATCCAACCAATTTTTTTGGAAAGTCTTTTGGTTGATGGCTTGGGTTTATTAGCATTACTTTGGCTTGCTTCATACCATTCCTCGTCTTGCCTGATATCTTTTTGCAAATTCTAACTCGAAAGGCCACTTAAATATCTTGTATTTCCATCTTAATCTCGCGCTCTTGCTCATAGCAATGTAAGCCCATTTCTTCCATCCTTTGCGCCAGTTGTGCTCGACATGCGGGGTATCAAAAGAAAAGAGGGAAAAGAGGGTTAATGCATTTGCCAGATCTTTTGTTTTTTTGTCAAGCCATTTTGTCTTTACCCATTCTGAATCAAAGAGAAAGTTTCCCCATGCTTCAAGTGAATCTGGGGGGGTGTAACCAAATTTTATTACCTCTTGGTATAATGGTGTTCCTGGAAAAGGGGTGTAAAGCCAGATATTATTCACCCTCAACCTTGGGTTTATTGTTAGAATTGAATCGATGAGATTTACTGTTTGCTTTACATCAGCATGTTCCTCGTGGGGGAATCCTACCACAAAGCATATGTGTGGGGTAAAATCTAAATCTTTTGTCTTGTTTGCGAATTTCAGGATTGCATCAACTCCATAGCCTTTTCTTATCATTTCCTGTGTTTTGACTGAGCCGCTTTCCCCGCCAAGCCACAGGTCAGTGCATCCTGCTTTAAGGAATAAATCAATAAATTCTTTTTCGTAGGTAATAAAATAGTCGATCCTGCAGTCAGCTTCCCATTTAATGTCAATTTTCCTCTCCAATATTCCTTTGCATATTTCCTCAATTCTTTTTTTGCTTGCATAAAAATTGTCGTCTGCTATACCTACCATTTTAGGGTTGAATTTTTCTTTTATTATTTCTAATTCTTCCACAACCTTTTCTGCGCTTTTGGCTCTCCAGCAGCTTTTATGGAAGGTTTGATTGACACAAAAGGTGCATTGGTGAGGGCAGCCCCTGCTTGTATGATAACCAAAAACCTCTTTTACATTGTATTTGCTCAGGTCAAACAGCTTAAAATTGATGAAAGGCAGTTCGTCAAGATTCATGAAAGGTCTGTCTTCTGTTTTGTGGATTCTGCCTTTTTTGTCTTTGTATGTTAAGCCTTTTATTTTTTTTATGCTTTTTCCTTTTTCTAGTGCTTTAGTTAATTCAAGTAATGTATGTTCTCCTTCCCCTCTTGCGACTATATCTACTCTACGGTCTTTTATTGTTTGGTCAGGCATAATTGAAGGATGCACACCCCCCCATATTATTGGTATTTCAGGGTCTTTTTCCCTTACAAATTCTGCTGTCTCAATTCCATTCAAAATTTGTCTCCCGCTCCAAGTGCTTATTCCTACATATAATGCATTATTTAATTTCATTCTCCTGAAATCATCAATCCTATTATCTATTATTTGGACTTTATATCCCTTGGAATCCAAGTATGTTGCCAAAGGCTCAATTGATAGGGGTAACTCTGGCTTGTCAAATTTTGTCGGCGCGCAATTAACCAAAATTGCATCAGGCTTCATTTAAATTTTCCTCCAAAAAATTTAAATATTTCAACTATAGTTGAAATCATTTATTTATCTTCCTTTTTTTTATTGCAATAACAGTAAAAACTCCTTTCAATTTATTCGGCAAAGGAAATCTTGAATAACCAAACAACTTAATTAACTTAAAGTTATTTCTTTCAAGCAAAACTTTAATAGTGTCAGCTCCAAAAAATCGAATATGTGGGAAATGAAAAAAATAAAAATACGTGCTGTCACCAAACAAAAATTTTATTCTGTTCTGAAGACTTAAGGCGTTAGGGAAAGCCAATATAATTATTCCATTATCTTCAAGGCAATTGCCTGCATTTTTTAGAAATTTATCGCAGTCAAAAACATGGTCTATAATGTCTAACGCAAGAATTGAATTATATTTTTTTTTAGGAGGGGAGTTTTCGAAATCGCACCAGAAAAAATTAATTTTATGGTAAAGTTTCTTGGCTTCAGTCAATACATTCCTGCTTATATCACATCCTTCAATTTCAAAACCTTTTTTGTAAAAATAATTTGTGTCGTGTCCTCTGCTGCAGCCTACATCAAGCACTGGTGATTTTATGAATGGCAGCATGTCTTTCACTCTCTCTGGATTGCTTAGGGGCACATCCTCAATGAATTTTTCTTCGTTCTTGTAGGTTTTTCCGTATTCCTCATAAAAAGAAATCAAATTTTTCGTGCAATCCCCCCCTTTTTTTTGAGGTTTAAATGAAATAGAAAACGATAAAAAAATTCTTTAGAAAATCCCTTAAAATTTTGAAAAAACCTTTTATATAAATACAAATTAAACAAATAATTTAACTTAAATGATAATAAACCGTAACCATAATTTTTTCTTCCCTCAACTTCATTAACCAACGGGATGACTTCTCTTTCGAACTCATTAAAAGAAAAAACTTCGTCGTTCAAAAAGCCTTCTTTGTTCCAACTTGCAGTCAACTTGCTGAAATCCATTTCATCTGAAACCAACCCCTTCTTCTTGGCAAAATCCCAAAGCTCGGTTTGTGGTGCAGCCATTAACTGGAAGAAAAGAACTCTCTTCAGGTTTGGGTTCCTGACCAAATCAAAGGTTTTTTGGATATCCTCCATTGTTTCCCCTGGCGTGCCAACAATAAAAGTTCCTTCTGCTTTAAAGCCATATTTTCTGCACAATTCCAAAGCATTATAATGTTGTTTTACTGTTGTGGTGCCTCTCTTCAAATAATTCAATATTCTCTCACTGCCACTCTCCAAGCCGAAATTAAGGTAATTGACATTAAAAGAGCGCAGTATCTTGCAGGTTTTGGCATCCATTAAACTGGTTCTGGCATAAACATAGAATTCAATTTTTTCATGCACTTTTTCTTTTCTTAGGAGTTCTGAAATTTTTTCCAGCCTTTTCTTGTCTATTACAAACAAGTCATCCATTACCTTAATCATTTCAATTTTGGGGTATTTTTCAAGCAACATTATTACTTCTTCTGCAACCCTTTCAGGTGAATGAAAGCGCATTGTCCTGCCCCAAAAATTCTGTTGAGCGCAGAAAACGCAGTTAAAACAGCAGCCCCTATTGGTTATAATGCTTGTGCCTATTGAAAGCTTGTCGTATGAATGCCTTGAAGGTTTAAGGTAATATTCTTTTATTTTCATTAAGTCTCTTGCAGGCATAGGGATTGAATCAAGAGGCTCAATATTTTTTCTCCTTTCATTAATCACAATACCTTTTTTTCCTTGAAAACAAATGCCTTTAATTTTTTTCAATTCTTTTTCCTCAAAGCTTCCTTTTCTCTCATATAATTCTACAAGTTCGCTTAAAGTTTGTTCGCCTTCCCCTAAAACCCCTATATCGAAACATTTAGGCATGAAACTGGGCAGGGCAGTTACGTGGAAGCCCCCTAATAAAACAGGAACATCAAATTCATCTTTGACTTGTATTGCCAGAGCCCTGGCTTTCTCAAAATCAAGCGAAGTGCAAGAAATACCTATAACATCAGGTTTCTCTCTCCTTAAACATTTTATTTGGTCTTCCTTGTCAACAATAATTGTATTATAAAAATTATTGTATTTCCTTAAATAAGAAGCCAAGTAACCCAAGCCCAAAGGAGGCAAAGCCTCAACCCTGTCAACAGAAACCAAAGCTAATTTAACCATGTGACCCCTTCAATTTTTTTATTTCCCCTTTTTTAATTGCTTTTGCAGTAACTATAAGCCTTTCCATGAAAGAGGCAGGCAATACTGAATCAAGAAAATAAAAATACTTTCTTGCGATTACAGGAATTGGGATTACAAAGCCGCTTCCATAAGCCTTCTCAAAATTGAAATTGCTTTTTTTCAAATAATTCTTTAGTCTATTAACATTAAAGAATTTAACGTGTTCTTCGTGGCTTACATATGCCGGGAGTTTCCCAAAAAGCACTAGAACCCTGTCCCTGAATGAAGTTGTGTTGGGAGTTGTAATTATTAGCCTTCCATTTGGCTTTAGCACCCTGTGAATTTCTTTTAATGCCTTTTCTGTTTCAAGGAAATGCTCTATTACCTCTGACATGTGCACAACATCGTATTTGTTGCTTTCAGCAGGAATTTTTTGAACTTTTCCGATGTAAACCTTGAATCCTTTTTTTCTTGCAATAGCAGCTTTTTTTTTGTCTAATTCAAGCCCTTCAACCTTGTTTCCTTTTTTTGCTATTTTTTGGGTTATTGTGCCGTCATGGCAGCCTATGTCAAGAACGTAATTTTCTTTGCCGCACAATTCTACCTGCTTCCTGTACATCTGCATGTTTTTAGAGTAATCAATTATGTTCATGTTTCCTTTTAATTGAATTTTTTCTATTTCGTCAATTTCATTTTTCTTCATGCATAGCCCCTTTGCCTTTGAATCAATTCCCATAGCTTCCATTCAATGGGCAATTTTGTGAACCTGTGCTTCCATCTGGCCCTTGCGGACAATACAAAAAAATGCCTGAATAAAACCTTTGGAAAATCCTTAATTGGTGTTTCTTTAAGGTTAAGCCTTATCTTTCTGAGCCTTGAACTTGTAGTAATAAAGTCTACCAATTCCCTTAACTCCCCTTTAAGCCAAGGCGTGTTTTGTACATTGCCGAAAAGAAAGCTTTGCCCCCATTCTTCAAGCGACTTAGGAGGAATGTATCCGGCTTCTATGGCTTCCTCAAACAATGGAGTTCCAGGATATGGAGTGAAAGTTGAAATTATTGTTGCAAGAATATCTTCATTCAATAAATCAAGCTTGTCTATTAGCCTCATTGTTTTCAGTATGTCTTCTTTTGTTTCAAAAGGAAAACCCACAACAAAAGAAAGAATTGGCTTGATATCATATTCCTTGCATTTTTTAATGCTTTCAATTGTTTGTTCTACCGTAATGTCTTTTTTTACTCTTTTTAGGGTTCTGGTTGAACCTGACTCGCAGCCAAAAAATACTGTATTGCACCCCGCCTTCTTTATTGTTTCAAGGAATTCCCTGTCAAACCTGCTGAAGTAGTCCACCCTGCAGTCTCCTGCCCACTCAAAATCATATTCCTCTTCAATAAAACCTTTGCTTATGTCATAAACCCTTTGCTTGTTTACAAAGAAGTTGTCTTCATTGAAGTCTATTGTTTTTGGCTTGAATTCATCAACAATCCATTTGACGTCTTCGAGAATTTTTTTTGTGCTCTTTGCCCTCCAGGTATTATTGCAGAATTTTGTGTTATAGCAGAAGGTGCACCTGTGCGGGCAACCCCTGCTTGAAGGGTAAAAGAATTTTTTTTGCGGCGTGTATTCTTTAAAGTTTTCAATCAAATGATAGCATAAGTCATTAATTTCATCCAGATTCAGGAAAGGCCTCTTTTCTGTGATAATTGTCTTTCCTTTTTCCTTGAATGCTATGCCTTTAATTTTATTCAGTTTTTTTCCTTTCTCAAAGGCTTTTGTTAGCTCAACAATTGTCTTTTCCCCTTCCCCTATTGCCACTACATCAATTCTTTTGTCTTCAACTGTTTGCTCTGGCAGCAGTGAAGCATGTATGCCGCCCCACACGATTGGGATTTCAGGCTCTTTTTCTTTTATGAAGTTCGCTGCCTCAAGGCCGTAGCTTATCTGCCTGCTTGTCATAGAGCTTATCCCTACAAGAATTGTTTTGCTTAAATTCATTTTTTTGTAGTCAAATGTTTTCAAGTCAACTATTCTTGCCTTGTAGCCCTCTTTCTCCAATTCCCCTGCAAGAGGCATTAAGGCAAGAGGGGGATACATTACTTCTGTTGCCCCAAACCATCTCTTGTCCGGGTAAACCAAAATCACATCATTTTTTTTCATTTATGAGACCTTCATAAATTTCAATGTATTTTCCAAGGATTTTTTCTTCCCTAAATTTTTTTGCTCTTTCAAGCGATTTCTTCCTTAAATTTCCGTAAAATTTTTTATCCACCAAAACCTTAATTATACTTTCTGCAAGCTTTTTTGAATTATTTTTTGGTACAATAATGCCAGCATTGCCTATTGCGTCAGGAATGCCTCCTTCATTGGTTCCTATTATAGGGCAGCCACACGACATTGCTTCAACTAAAACCATGCCAAAGCCTTCTTTTCTGATTGAGGGCAGAACAGTTACCGTGGCTTTATTAAAATATTTTATTAATTCTTCTCTCTTAAATGTCCCTTTAAATTCAACAGAATTTTTTAATTCAAGCTCTCCTATTAATTTACTGAAATATTCTTTCTCCCATTGCGGGCCAATCAAAATTAGCTTGCATTTTGCTTTCTTCAGGATTTTTGGCATTGATTTTATTAGTACATGGCAGCCTTTCTGCTTTGAAATCCTTCCAACAAAAAGAATTATTTTTTCTTTGGGCTTATTTATTTTTAATGGCCTGTAATAATTGCTCACATTCCACCCTAATACAGGGTTAATCTTAACTGCAGGAAAATACTTTTGCATCCTTTCCTTTAATTTGAAGCTCAAGGTAGTGACTGCATCTGCCTTGTTCAATGAATCTAAAATAATCTTCCTTTTTACCCCATTATTAAAATGTTCTTCCAATGGCTCGAATTCGAACAGTGTCAAAACCTTTTTTTTGTTTAAGATCCTGCCTGCAGTTATTGTGGCAGCCATTGGGGCAACAATGAAAAAACCGTGCAATATACCAAAATCTTCTTTTTTGTCCAACCTAATAATGTTACTTATGTAGCCGGCAATTCTTGATGGCCCAAATCTCATCAGGGGCCAATTGAATCTGTGAATCTTTATTTTTTCAATTTCAAAAAACTTTTTCCCCGCAGTAGGATTTTCAAATGAAACATCATCTTCAAATTTTTTGTTTTTGAGATACCACCAATTCGGTGTAATTATATGCACCTCAAAACCTTTCTTTGTCAAGTATTTTGCTATTCCCATTACAATCCATTCTGTTCCTCCCATTAGAGGATAAGCAAAATCTGAAACAATAAGAATTTTTTTATTCATTATTTTTTCACCGCAAATTCTTCAATTTCACTGAAATTTTTTCTTATGTTGTAACAATGCAATATTATTCTCCCGTTTCTTGCACAAAACTTATCATCTGCAAGGTCAATGTAATCCCATGGCTCTTCCTCTGCAATAACAAAAGGTTTTGGCAGAGTGATAATGCCTCTCTTAAGATTCCTTAGCCAATTCCTCAAAAACAGCACATTGCCCCATAATTTCATTGCATTGCTTTTAACTGAAAAATCCCTAATTTTTTTTTCGTTTAATATTTTCATTGAATCAGAATTAAATGAAAGAAAAGGAAACCTCCACCCTTTCATTTTAACCCCTGCCTTATTAAATGCTTTAATGGTTTTTTCAATTAGTTCTTCCTGCTCCTTTTCATTCAGTCTTGCAAAATCCTCGTGGAAAAACCCATGGCCTCCGACCAAATGCTTTTCTGCAATCTTCTTTATTTTTTTAGGATTCCTTTCAGCCAAAAACCCGCAGAAGAAGAATTCCCCCCTCAACCCATTTTTTTCTAAAAGCTTTGCAAAATCAAATGCTGCACCTAAATCTTTTTCGACATCAACAGAGAAAATTTTGTTAATCCCTTTTTTTTCACTTAATTTTTCGTAAATGCTTTCAAGTTTTTTTATTATCTCTTTCCAATTGTATTTTCCTGCTTCAATTAAGTTTCTTTTTCTGATCTTTTTTCTAATTTCTTTTCCTCTTAAAAACAAAATTTTTTTGTTTAATTCATTTTCATTTCCTATGATAAAGCCATTCTTTCCGTCCTTTATCTCTTGTTTTGCTATTCCAATAGGGGTTGTTATTATTGGAAGACCCGAGGCCATTGCCTCCAGTATTGGGATGCAGTAGCTTTCTGTTTTGGATGTTTGAACATAAACATCTGCTGCCTGATAGTAATGTCTTAATTCTTCAATATGCTTTTCGCCCAAAAACAAGATTTTATCTTTCAAATTCAGCTTCTTTATCAATCCGTCAAGCTCTTTCTGGTAATCAGATTCTTTAACAGAACCAATGTGAATGAAAAATGAGTCTGGAATTTTGTTTATTGCGTTAATTATCCATTCAAGCCTTTTAACCCTCCACACCTTGCTAACATTGATTAAAACAAATTTGTTTTCTATGCCTAATTCTTTTCTTATATTTCTGTTACTTTTCAATCTAAAATTTTCATAATCAATTCCTATTGGAAGAACCTCAATTTTTTCTTTTTTTATTCCATATCTTTTGCTTAATTCCTCCTTCTGTTCTTCAGTGAAAACCGTTACTTTATCTGCAATCTTTGCTGGAATTATCTTATAAAAATAAGTGTAAATGCTTTTTGGGAATACTTCTTTTTTATGCATTGGGTCAAAGTCTGCTTCAATAACCAAAACATATTTTCTTACAAGCTTGCAGTAAGCGCAGACAAAGCTTGACCAGAATCCAAAAACGTAAGAATGCACAATATCGGGCTTTTCTCCGAAAAGCATTTCTTTTACCAATGAAGGATAAATATTTTTTCCGAAGATTATTTTTCCTTTAAGTCTTTTCACCTCAAAATCTTTTCTGCTTTCAGGATATTTTTTTGCGTCAAACAATGCAGTCGAGGTAAAGACTTTTACTTCATTGCCTTTCTTGGACAATTTTTGCGTTGCAATATTAATGAAGTGCCCTGTGCTGGGGTTGAAATAGTCTGAAACATGGAATATTTTCATTTTGCTTCCTTCCTTGCTTTCAAGACCATATCCCAGCCCATGTTTGGGAAAATGCTTTTTGGGATAATTGAATCAAAAAACATAAGGCAGCTTAGTAAAATAGAATTTCTGTCAATCCATTCTCCGCCGTACAAAATTGAGCCGCGAGAAAATTTTTCTATTTTAAAGCCGTTTTTTTTCAGCAGATTGCAGAGGGACTTAAATGATTGTAATGAAATGTGGAATTCAAAGCCCGCCTCATCTTTTACAAGCAGGGAGTTTTCCTCAAACTTCTTCCTTAATTTTTTTTCTATTTTTTTTGGAAGGATTTTTCTTACAATTGTTCTTGGGAGATTGCTTTCATTCGGCGTTGAAATAACAAGGATTCCTTTTTCTTTAAGGTGTTTTGCAATATTTTTGATATGTTTTGTCGGATTGGGCAGGTGCTCTATTACTTCAGAGGAAATAATGATGTCAAATTTTTTCCCTAAATATTTTGTTTCTGCATTTCCAACCAGGAAACTGCAGTTAGTTAATTTATTTTTTTCTGCAATTTTTTTTGCCTGCTTTACTGCAATGCTTGAAAAATCAATTCCTATAAATGAAATATTTGCATTTTTTGGCGAAAGAGAATTCAGTACAAAGATGTCTGTGCCTGTTCCGCAGCCCATGTCAAGCACTTCAATTCTTTTTCCTTTAAGCTTTTTTATTTCCTGGAGGAAAAATTGTGCTATTGCCTTTTTCATCCGGTACCATGAAAATGTTTCTGAAGGGCTGTTCCACAAAAATTGTTCGTTTAGCACTTTGATGTATCCTTTTTCATAAAATTTTTTTATGCTTTTATTTGAACCCATTTTTTATCCCCAATATTTTATTGTATGCATTAATTGTTTTTTGAACTGTGTTGCCCCAGTCGTATTTTTTTACGCTTTCTTTTGCGCTGCGGGCAATTTTCCCATTTTTTTTATTGCTCATTTGCATTATTTTTATTATTTTTTCTGCTGCTTTTTCAGGCTTTGAGAATTCAATTATAAAGCCGTTCTCGCCGTCTTTAACGAAATTATTAAATGAATCAATGTCATTGAGCAAGGGTATTGCCCCTGAAGCCATTGCCTCTATTGCTGAAATCCCGAAGCCTTCATATTCTGAAGCTGAAGCAAAGAATTCTGTTTTTGCAAGGAACTTCTTTAATTCTTTTTCCTTCATTTTCCCCCTGAAAAAAATATTTTTTTCCATTCTTTTTTCTTTTGCAAGTTGGATCAGCCAGTCCTGCAGGCCTTCCCAGTCTGGGCCTATAATGTAAATTTTTAGTGAAGGATGTTTTTCTGCAACCAGCGCAAGGGTTTTTATAAGGTTGTCCACTCTTTTGTTTTTTGAAATCCTTCCCACAAAAGCAAAGGAGTTTTTTTCTTTTTTGCTTTTTGATAAAGAGAATTCTTTTACCTCTGCGCCTTCTTCTATTAATGCTATGTTTTCTGTTATTCTTTTGAAAAGATTGAAGTCATTCCTGCTTACTGCGATAACCAAATCTGCTTTTTTGAGGGTTCTTTTGCATATTGTGCTGAAATAAAATTTTTTTATCTTTGAATTGCTTTTGGTGTGGAATATGCCTCCGTGAGTTGATATAACAATCTTTTTTTTGTGAAGTGGCTTTGTTGAAGCAAGAAAATCTGAAAAGAAATTGGTTCCCTGCACATGAATTAAATCATAATTTTTCACGTAATTTATGACTTGGGGAGAAATCTTGTAAATGCCCAAATCCAAAAATGGGATTCTCATAATTTTTATTCCCTTGTAATTGGATTTTTCTGCAAGGATTGTATTGCTTTTCGAGCACTTGTTTAGGGTGAGCACATCTGACTGAATGCCTTTTTTCTTTAGGTGCAGGCATAGGCTCAGAGTGTATTTTTCCATTCCCCCGATGCAGGGGTGAAAGTGATTGCACACTTGAAGTACTTTCATTTTTTTCACCTTTTCAGCGCTCCTGCCAAGAGGCCTGATGCAAAGGCTGCAGTCCTAAAAAAAATAATTGCTGGAGAAAAGAGGCCTGCATAAAAATCTTTTCTGATGGCTTTTGCTGTGAATGGCAGGGTGCTGGCAAAAAGCAAAATTAAAAGTATTAATGCTGCCGCAACAAAGCCAGCGTAAAAAATTGATGCAATCAAGCTTATTACAATTAAATAAAAAATTATTATCTGGAATTTTAGTATCTGGGGGGTGAAAGAGTCTCTGACAATTTTTTTAGGGTGCTTTTGGTATAATGGAACTCTCCAGTAACCCCTGAAGAATTTTGTTTTGAAATAATTAAGCAAAGAGGAAGGATGCTTGTGGTATACAATTGCTTTCGGGTTGAATTCTATTCTGCCTTTTTTTGAGAGCTTGAAGCTCAAGTCTATGTCTTCCCCTGATGCAATTGGGAATCCTTCATCAAATCCTTTTACCTCAAAGAATGTTTTCTTCCTGTATGCCGCAGAATATGTTCCAACCCAGTCAATTTCTTCTGATTTTTTCATTTTATTATACCTATCTTCTATTTCCTGTTGCACAAACCTTGCAACAAGGCTTTTTTGTTTTGTTTTGTAGGCCCCTTGGGCTGCAACAACTTTTTTTTCCTTGAAGGGTTTTGCCATTTCCTCAATCCAGTTTTCTGCTGGAATGCAGTCTGAATCCGTGAACAAAATTATTTCTCCTTTTGCTTTTCTTGCGCCCGAATTCCTTGCTGCGGCAGGCCCTGAGTGTTTTTTAACGTAAATTTTTGCTTTCCTGAATTTTTTTGCCATCTCAAAGGTTTTGTCAGTGCTTCCGTCGTCCACTATTATTAACTCGAATTCCTCTTGGGTTTTTTGCTTGAGAACTGCTTTGACGCATTCTCCAATTGTGCTCTTTGCATTGAATGCGGGCACTATGACTGAGATCATTAAATCACTTTCAATTGAATAGAAAAAAAGGCTTTTTTCATTTTTTCTCAAGGAACTCTTTTGTTTTTATGTTTGCGTGAAGCAGGTCTTCAAAATCTCCTGCGTCAAGCCATTTGCCTTTGAGTTTGCTTGCTTTGAGTGTTCCCCTTTTTATGTATTCGCTGTTCACTTCTGTTATTTCTGTTTCTCCTCTGGAGCTGGGCTTCAATTTTCTTATTATGTCAAATACTTCGTGCGTGTACATGTATATGCCAATTGAAATAAGATTGCTTGGAGGTTCTTTTGGCTTTTCCATTAATTTTATTACGTTTTCGCCTTCTATTACTGCAACCCCTGACTTTTGCGCTTCCTCTTTTGTGCCCTCATAGAGCATTATCCTTGCTTCCTCTTTGCCTTTATCAAATTCTTGGACAAAAGGCTTGAGTGACTCAAATATTATGTTGTCTCCGTTGATTGAAATAAATTTGTTTTTGTCCACAAATTCTTCAGCTAATGCGATTGCGCTTGGGATGCCCCCAGAATCATCTTGCACTTTGTAGGTGAATTTTACCCCGAAATTTTTTCCTGAACCAAGGAGGGAGAATATTGCGCCTGCATGGTATGTGCCTGTTACAACCATTATGTCTGTTATGCCTGCGCTTTTTAATGCTTCTAATGGATAGTAAATCATTGGCTTGTTGTATATTGGGAGAAGGTGCTTGTTTGTTACATTTGTTAAAGGCATAAGCCTTGTCCCTGTGCCCCCTGCTAAAATTACCCCTTTCATTTTTTCACCTTTTATTTTACTAGAGGATTCCACCACCATTCATTGTCCTTGTACCATTTTATTGTTTCTTTTATTCCTTTCTGGAATTCTGTTTTTGGCTTCCAGCCCAATCTTTTTATTTTGCTGGAGTCAAGTGAATATCTCCTATCATGACCCAGCCTGTCTTTCACGTATTCAATCATTTCTTCTCCTTTTCCGAGCTCTTCAATAATTATTTTTGTTAATTCAATGTTTTTGATTTCATTTTCTGCGCTGACATTGTATGCTTCTCCATTTTCTCCTTTCTCTATGCATAATTGTATTGCCTCGCAGTTGTCTTTGACGTAAAGCCAGTCCCTTACATTCAGACCGTCGCCGTACAAGGGAACTTTTTTTCCTTTCAGCAGGTTTGTTATAAATAACGGAATGACCTTTTCAGGGAACTGGTGGCTTCCGTAATTATTACATGACCTTGTAATTATCACTGGCAGGCCGTATGTAGCGTAATAGGAATATGCAAGCCTGTCTGCGCCTGCCTTGCTTGCTGAGTATGGGTTGCGCGGCATCAAAACGCTTTTGTCCTCAAAAAATCTTCCTTCTTCAATGCTTCCGTATACCTCATCTGTTGAGATCTGCAAAAATTTTTTTACTTTTTTTTTCTTTGCTTCTTCAAGCAGGACAAATGCGCCCAATACATCTGTTTTAATAAAATCTGCAGCATTTTCAATGCTTCTGTCTACATGGCTTTCTGCTGCAAAATTTACTACAATTTCTGCTCCCTCCATTGCTTTTGAAACTGTTTCCTTGTCGCAGATGTCTCCTTTAATGAATTTGTAGTTAGGGTTTTTTTCTATCTCCCTTAAATTTTCAAGGCGCCCTGCATAGGTAAGCTTGTCTAAATTGACAATTTTTGCTTTGGGGTTATGCTCCAACAAGAATTTTATGTAGTGGCTTCCTATGAATCCTGCCCCGCCTGTAACCAAGTAATTCATTTTTTTACCTTATAGAAGTCTGCCTGAAAAAGGTTTTTATTAAGTTATTTGTCGGCTTATTTAAATTGCTTATGGTACAAAAAAGAAACAATTCTAGGAATTTTCCTTGTACCATTTTATTGTTTCCTTTATTCCCTTCTGGAATTCTGTTTTTGGCTTCCAGCCAAGAATTTTTTTTGCCTTTTTTATTGAAACATTCTTTTCTATTTCCTCTTTTTCTGCTTTCTTGTTGAATTCAATTTCAACTTTTGAATTCATTAAATCAATAATTTTTTTTGTTATATCAATAATTTTATGCTGGCTCCCTGAAGCAATATTGAATGAATGGCCTCCAATTTCTTGAATCTTTTCTATTGCACAGGTAAAGGCTTCGGCTGTGTCTTTTACGAAAATGAAATCCCTCAATGTTGTTCCATTGCCGTTTATTATTGGATTCTTTTTTTTAAGGATTCTTTTTATTGCCCCGGGCACAAGCCTGCTGAAATTATAGTCTTTTGGGCCGTATACATTTGAATTCCTCAGTGAAACAGTCGGAATTCCAAAATCATAAAAATAGTTTTTGGTTATTGTTTCAGCACAGGCTTTTGTGGTTGCATAAACCTTTGCTGGCTTCAATGGAATTTCTTCTGAGATTAATTCTTCTTTTTGCTGGCCGTAAACCTTGGTGGTTGAGGCAAGCACAAAACCTTTCACATTGCTTTTCCTGCAGGCTTCAAGCAGATTCCAAGTGCCCTTAATATTGGTTTCAAAGCACTCCGGGGCATTTTTTTCTGCAAGAGAAACTCTTGCGTAGGCCGCCAAGTGAATGCAGTAGTCCGGCCTGACTTTTCCAACAATTTTTTGGACTGCAGCAAAATTTGTGATGTCTGCTTTGAATAGGTGTTCACTTTTTTCCGTTACATTTTTTTCTATGCCGTAAACTTTTTTCCCTTCTCCTTCAAGCAATGGCACAATCCATCTTCCGAGGAATCCATTGCTTCCCGTTACAAGGATTTTTTCTTGAACCATTTTTTTTCTCCTACACCAAAAGTTTCCCGAATTTTATGCTCCCGTACAATCTCGCGGCCTTCACTGCAATGACGTAAATTGCGCCTAACAAGAATATAATAATTGAGTGCAAAGGGCTTTTATTTTTTATGTAGGTTATTCCCCTTGGAGAACTGAGGCTGTAGGATACTCCTGAAGCCCAGGTTCCTGTTGCTGCCCTGAAGTCTTTCGATGGATTTACTATAAAGCCAAATTTTACACCCAAAAATTCCTTTGCTAGCTCAGGGTGCTTTTTGTAGAGCAGGACATCATTGTGGTGGTACATCACCCTCTGGAATGCGTGCCTGGCTAAATTGATTATGCCTTCAGGCTTTACAAGTTTGTGGTCGTGGATGTATTCTGCTTTTACTTCTTTTGCTTTATAGCCTGCCTCAATTATCCTGAATACCAAATCAGTGTCTTCCCTGTAATAATAGTATTTTTCGTCAAAGAGGCCTGTTTTTTTTAGTGCTGTTCTCCTGAATGCAGTTGAAGTGCCCCCCCCTATATCGAAGGAGCTTACCATTCCAACTTTATCTGAATCAAATCCTTTTATTAGGTCCTTGAGCCAGTTTTTTTTGGGAATGCAGTCGTGGTCCATTATTACAATTATTTCCCCTTTTGCTTTTCTTATTCCAGTATTCCTTGCCTTGCATGCCCCGACATGGGGCAAATTTACTATCTTGAATTTTTCTTTTCCTTCAAATTCTTTTTCAAGCATTTCTTTTGTGTTGTCTGTGCTGCCGTCGTTCACTACAATTATTTCATATTTTGCAGGATAGCTCAGAGAGTTCATTGCGTTCAATGTTTTTTTTAGAGTTATGGAATTGTTTATTGTTGCGACAACAATGCTTGCTTTAGGAAAATTCATTCAATTCACTTCAATAATTTTTTGTATATTTCTTCCATTCTGTCAACTGCCTTTCTGATGTCATTCTTTTTTCTTGCCCTTTCCTTTGCTTTCTTTTCAATTTTTTTCCTGAGCTTTTTGTCTTCAATCAATTTAATGATTCCTTCAGCCATTGCCTTTGGGTTGTAAGGCTTCACAACAATTGCTGCGTCTCCTACAAGTTCTCTTACTGCGCCGATGTCTGTTACAACATTGGCTTTTCCTTCAGCCATGTATTCAAGCAGGCTGATTGAGGTAGAGAATTCGTAGACATAAGAGTGAGGGGCAATCTCTGTTGCAGCCCAGACCTTCCTGCAGGTTTCTGTGTCAATTCTTCCGCCAAATTTTACTGTCTGCTCTAATCCCAATTTTTTCGTGAATTCCTTTAATTCATTGAATTTTGGCCCATCGCCAAATATAACATATTTGTATTTAGGGTGTTCTTTTCTAACATACTTCATTGCTTTTATTATGTATTTGAGGCCTTCTGCGTTAGTGCCCCACAGGCTTTTGATGCTTGTAATCAAATGCTTCCCGTATTTTTCTCTTATTTCTCTTCCGTTTGCTTTTATGTTGTAATTCTGCAAATTCAATGCTGCAGGAATTATTTCAATTCTCTTTTCTTTAATGCCCCATGGAACCAGGAAGTTTTCTTTCATGTTTTTTGTCCATACAATGATTTTGTTGTAATTCAGTTTGGGCATCACGAATTTCTCGAACTGGAATACGAACTTGGTGTGGGCATTGAAGTTTATTGAGCTTATGAGTTCAATAAGCATTACGTGAGGGATCTTAAGATTCCTTTTCACCATGTGCGCAATGAATCCTTGGCATGAATTGCTGTGGCTTTGCACTATGTCTGGCTTGAATTTTTTTGCTAATTCAATGGCTTTCCAGTAAAAAAGCATTGTCTCGAACTTGTTCAATGCGTCATGGCCTATTACCGGCACATGATAGAATTTCGCGCCCTTAATTTCGTGTTTTTCTGGGGTGAAAATAAACAGCTCGTGGCCTCTCCTGATCAGTTCATTCAATAGGTCCCTTACATACATCTCTGAGCCGCCATAAGGCCCTAAAACGCTTGAAACATAGAAAATCCGCATTCAATTACCTTGCTGATTATGAAATTTAAATCAAGCCTTTTTCTTTGAGTTCTTCTGCTGCTTCCTCGAATTTGTCTTCTGCTTTTGTTTTCTTTGACCATTCAATTATTTCCTTCATTCCTTCCTCAAAAGAAATTGATGGCCTGAATTCCAATTTATTTTTTATCTTGCTTATGTCTGCATAGCAGTGCCTTACATCGCCTTTCCTGAATTTCCCTGTGATCTCAGGCTTGAATTTTTTTCCCTGCAGCCTGATCACTGTTTCAGCTATATCTTTTATTGTAATTGGACTGCCAGAACCAACATTGAATGTTTCATAATTTGCTGAATTGGAATTCATTGCAAGCAGGTTTGCTTTCACTATGTCGTGCACTGAAACAAAATCCCTTGTCTGCAGGCCATCCTCGTAGATTACCGGAGGATTATTGTTTATGGCCCTGCTCATGAATATGGCTGCAACCCCAGTGTAAGGATTGCTTAAAGACTGCCTTGGCCCGAAGACATTGAAATACCTTAATGCCACTGCAGGAATTCCGTAAGTCCTTCCAATCTGCAGAACCATTTCCTCCTGGTCTTTTTTTGTTATTGCATAAATTGAATTGCTTTTCTGCGTTTTTGTCTCAGGCGTTGGAATTGGCTCAAGAAAAGAATTGCATTTAGGGCACATTAATTCAAAAACCTTTTTTTTTAACTGCCCTTCAGTTCTTAATTCAGGCTCAACCAATCCGCAATTCTTGCATTCATAAGCGCCTTCGCCGTAAGAGCTCATTGAAGCAGCAACAAGAAACTTCTTCACTGAATTTTTTTCATTCACCAAAACATCCAGAAGCACTGCAGTTCCCCTTGTATTAACGTCAACGTAATGCTCTATCTGGTACATTGACTGGCCTACACCCACAGCTGCAGCCTCGTGAAACACAACTTCAATGTCCTGAATTGCTTTTTTTACAGTATCTCTGTCCCTTACATCCCCTTTAATGAATTCCGCTCTTCTATTCAAGTACTCAGGAGGCCTTGAATTTGGATGCACTTGCGGGTCAAGGCTGTCAAGAATTCTTACCTCATTGCCTTGCTTTACCAATTCGTCCACGAGAAAGGAGCCAATGAATCCTGCCCCCCCAGTAACAAGAATTTTTTTGCTCATAATAAATTAACCTTCCGGCTTTAATAATAATTATTGGTACAATTGCAGAATAAAAATTATTTGAACAAGTTTTTGTTTTCTTTCACCCAGGAATACAATTTTTTTACTCCCTCTTCAACGCCAATTTTCGGCTTCCAGCCAAGCTCTTTTTCTGCTTTCTTTATATTGCTCACATAAACCGGCTGGTCTCCAGGCCTCCATTCATCAAAGCTGAAATCAATTTTTTTTCCTGAAAATTTTTCAAGGAATCCAATAAGTTCAAGCAAGGACATCCTGTTTTTCGGGCCTCCCCCAATATTATAAATTCTTCCTTTAACTTTCTTAATTTTACTGAAAGCCAAATTAAATGCATTCACCAAGTCATCCACGCATAAAATGTCCCTAACTTGCTTTCCGTCTCCATAAATTGTAATTTTTTTTCCGAGCGCTGAGGCAATAGTGAACCATGCAACCCATCCCTGGTCTTCTATGCCGAATTGCCTTGGGCCGTAAATGCACGACTGCCTGAACACAAGGGTATTCAATCCATAAATTCTTGCGTAATCCCTTACATACTGGTCGCCTGAACCCTTGCTGCAGCCGTAAGGGCTGTGAAAGTCAAGTAAGGCTTCCTCTGAAATCCCTTCAGGGAAATCCCTGTACTCATACCTGTTGTTTCTCTCAATTATTTTTATGTTCTCCATGCCACCGTAAACCTTGTTTGTAGAAGAAAAAATCAGTGCAGCATTGTTTCCTGACTTTCTCAGGGCTTCAAGCACATTGAATGTCCCCAAGGCATTTACATCAAAGTCTTCTCTTGGGTTTAAAACAGAGGTTGTCACTGCAACCTGCGCTGCAAGATGGCAGACAAAATCAGAATTTTTGACGCATTCATCCAATTCCTTTTGATTAAACCTGATGTCTGCCTTTACTAACTCAAGATTCTTTGAATAATTTTTTTTGAGCCATTCAGCATTCTCTTTTGCCCCCTTGCGAGAGAAATTGTCAAACACTGTAACCTTTTCCCCTCTTTCAAGGTAATAGTCTGCAATATTGCTTCCAATGAATCCTGCTCCCCCTATTACAAGACAATTCATTTAAATTTTCCTCCTAAAAATTTAAATATTTCAACAGTAGTTGAAATCATTTTCTTTCACCGTATTATTTTTTCATAAAAACATTTAATAATTGCTTTTTTTCCTTTTCTTCAGTATTCTTTTTATCTCTTCTCTTTTCTTTTTCCTTTCCCTGCGCAGATAATTTAATTCTTTCAGGGACTGCCAGTACGCCTTCAGAAAATAAACTGCATTGCCTTCAATTATCCCCTGCAAAAAAAGATAAGAAAGCGAAGGAAGGTCCCTGAAAACCATTTCTGCAATTGAATGGTTCAATGCCATTGCCTTGATCCTGCTTTTCTCCACCTCAATTACCTGTTTTTCTTTTCCCTGCCTTTTTGCTGTGATGCCGCCAATATGCGCCACAATGCTCCTTCCTGACTGCATTATCTTGTATCCAGCATTTCTTGCCCTATAACACCAGTCAACTTCCTCGCCATAAGCCGGATAGTAATTGGCTGCATCAAGCACCCCAATTTCTTCCATTACACTCCTTTTCACCATCATTGCTGCTCCGCACACGCTCCTTGCCTCCCTGTCATTTTTTTCCTCAAATCTTTTTTGTTTGTACTGATCCAACCCGATAAGCTCTGATCCTACTGCTGCAATTCTCTTGTCTGACTCAATCAATTTCACTGCTTCATCTAACCATTTCGGCGTTACAAGAGTATCATTATTCAGCATGAAAAAATACTTTCCCTTTGCTTTCCTGAAGCCCTGATTGTTTCCAGCAGAAAAACCTACATTCTCCTTGTTCTTTATCAGCTTCACACACTTAAACCGCCTTTCAATCATTTCATTGCTTCCATCTTTGCTCCCGTTATCAACCACAATTACCTCATAATTTGGATGGAGGGTCTTCTCTTTTATTGATCTGAGGCAGTTCCTTGTGACCTCTTTTCCGTTCATGTTCAGTATCACAATTGAAACCAAAGGCTTCATCATTTGATCCCACCCAAAAATTTTTTTATCTCCTTTGCAGGCCTCAAATTCTTTTGCCTCACAGGCTTTATTGAGCGCGCTTTCTTTATTGCATTAAATAAATCCCTTATTTCAATTACTGCAACTGCCCTGCCTTTTTTCTGCATTGCAAAAGCCAGGTCAGTCTGATGGTCGTTTGTGTGCTCGCCAAACTTCTTGAGTCTTGGCACAATAACCAGAGGCTTTCCCTCGTTTAATGAATCAATTACTGCGCCGGATCCCCCATGGCATACAATCAAGGAGGCCTCCCTGATTTTTTTTATGTAATCCTTGTACTCCATGAACCTGACAGAACCGCAGTTCTTTGGCTTGAAAGTTGAATTGCCTGTCTGCACAAAAATTCTTTCCTTTATTTTCTGGCCTGCAAGTCCGTCTATTTCCCTTATAAGCCTGTTGAACTGCTGGTTGTGCGTTCCAACAAAAACAAAGATCATTTAAAATCCCTTTTTCCTCAAATAATGTTCCCAACATGCCTTGCCTTAGGATAGAAAGCAAGGTTCTCCTTCCATTGAACCAGAAAGAGGTCTGCAATAGGATAAATTATTTTTCCTGAAGCTGAAGCGCTGTTAATCCTGCAGAAGCTTTCAATGAAGATTATTTTTCTGCCGAAAGCCTTTGCAATAAAGCAGAACGGAATAGCAATTCCCCCTCCATTTGAAATTACTGCATTAGGCCTCTCGGAAAAGAAGATTTTGAGTGCCTCAAAAAAATTTGCTATGAACCTTAAAGGATTCCTTCTCGGGTCCATAATAAAGTATACTTTTTCTTTTCTTGCAAGTTCAGTTGAATTAGGCCCCCTGAATGTAACAAAGAACCTGTTGTAATCCCTGTACGCATCCTGCAGCTTCATTATCTCGCTCAGATGCCCCCCCTCAGAGCAGATGCAGCATACTTTAATCAAAATTCAATCACTCCAATGAAATTCAGGTAAAAATACAATGCAACAAGGATTGAAACAGCAACCTGCATTCCAACAATTATAAGGACGACCTGCTTTTCAGTGAATTTCCCTCTCCTCATAACCCACTGCGTTAAACTGCCTCCTTCAGGCCTTGCCTTCAGTGTTCCGTCCTTCAAGGGAATGCCGTAGCATTCTGACTGGAACCTGTGCCTTGCCTTGAAAATTAATTCAACAAAAAAGAGGGCCATTAATACTATGCCTATCTTCTCCATGTTCCCTATGATGACTGTTGCAGCCAGCAAAGCCCCGTTCATCAAAGTTAAAGAATCCCCCGGAAAAATCTTTGCGGGATGCCAGTTGAATTTAAGGAATGCTGCAAGAGCCCCAATCATTGCAGTCAAAATAATTATTGCCTCTAAATTGAATCCTGTCGGCTTGAAAATAAAGCTCACTAAATTGAATGCAAGCAGTGAAACAAAGCATACAATTCCAAGCAAGGACTCAAGGCCGTTGTGGCCTGCAAGCATGTTGAATGCATTGCTTGCCCCTGTAATCCCAATTGGAATCAAGATAAGAGAATAGAATATGCCAAAAGAAATTGCGCCAAACAAAGGGAAAGTCATTTCAGTGAAGCCGATTTTCACTGCCATCAAAGGCAGTGCAGCGAACAATGGGAACAAAGCGTGCTGCCATTGCCTTATGCCTTTCCTCCATCCAATTAAATCGTCCACAACCCCAATAAAACCAATTAATATTACTGTAGAAAATGCCGCCAAAAGAACTGTTAAATTCAGTGAGTCAAGGCCTAAATAAGTGTGGACAAAAATTGAAATCATTACAGCAAAGCTGAATCCGAAAATGACCGAAATGCCGCCCATCTCTGCTACTTCCCTTTTATCGTATTTGTTCATGTCCTTTCCGGTAATCTTCCTGAAATGCATTCTCTTTATGAGAAAAGGCGTAACAAGATAGGTAACCATGAAAGAGCCAAAAAAAAGTATTGGAATTAGAAAATAAACCGAAACCATAAGATTTTCATTCTCTTGCAGTATAATTAACCAAAATTAATTAAAATTACTTGATTACCTGGAATATTTTTACCTGGAAGTTGTCGCTCTTGTTGCCAACATAAACTTCTTTGAAATGCGTCAATGCAGGGTCATTGAACCAGATTCTTACAAGCGTTGTCTTGTTTGATGCAGCATTAAAAACATAAATCGCATAATTGTTTTTCTCCCTGTAAATAAACCCTGGAAGGCTTTCAGTCAAGAAAGTGTTTGGCGCTGAAATATATTGGGTTGGAAAAGAATTAATCTGCGCCTCGCTTAGATTCATGTTGCCGCAAGCATAAGTAACTTCCCCAGTAATAGAATTCTGGTTTTTCGAGCAGCTTATTTCGGCGCCCAAATACCTGTTTATTCTCGGGTCATTCGGGTTATAATAAGCGTATATTGCCAGCGAGCTTTCCTTGCTTAAAAGGTCTGAGCCGAAGACAATGTAATCAGAATCATACTTTTTCATTATTTCGTAAGCGCTGGCTTCGTCCTCGCTTATAACAAATTTTCCTACATCAATGTTTGCGTTCGTGTCCATGTTCCTGTTGTCCGTAATGTCTTTTCTTTTTCCCACAAAGGTAATCCAATGCCCCTCATCCCACCAGTTAAACACCTTTGCGTCTGCTGGCGTACTGGTTCTAAGCCATGCCAAGGCATCCTTCCAGCTATTATTGTATTCAATGTTTGGGGTATTCTGTGTCATGAAGTAAGCCCCTGAGGCAATGCCCAAAAGCATCATGAATCCAATGAATAATCCAATTAATTTTTTTTCAAATGACTGCCTGTTTATGGAAAAATAATAGAGGGAATATGTTACTACAGCCCCTGCTGCTGCAACACCCAAGCCGAAAGCATAGGTCATCTGCAGCCTTTTTACTGCCATATACCACATCGCAATAATCCAAATCAAAATAATTATTAGGCTGAAGTCCTTTTTTTTCCTCCAAAGCCATATTGGAACAATAGCCAAGGACAGTAAAGGGAAAATATACAATGCATTATATTTTGTCCCAAAGTAAGGATAGCCAGGGTTCTGCTCTCCAACAGACTGAGCAAGGACACCTGAAGGGGCAGTAGGATTGATTGGAGAATAAGCCTTGAAATAAGTCATAAAACCATTAATCCAGATATCGCCTTTCAGCAAATTGAAGAAAGTGAAAACCCCAATTATTATTAATATAAGGCATAAAGTGAAGCCTACTTTCTTGATTTCAATCCCCCTTACAAGCATTACCAATGGAACAAAAATAATTGAAGCAACAAGCACATAGAATGCAATTAAATACCAGCCCCCTCCAACCCACAAAGACAAAGAAAAGAATACCCCTGCGAGAACAGAATTAATTAAAGCATTCCTTGTGTCCTCAAATCTTTTTATTGCCCTTACAGCAAAATAGAATCCTAAAACCATTGGAAAGAATGTCATTGATGCTCCTTCAAAGAATCCAGCCATTGTCCTGTACACAAAAGCCGGGGTTACAGCAGCAAAGAATGCCCCCAAGTATCCTGCTTTCCTGTCATTGTATAATTCTTTGAATAGAAAGTACATTGCTATTGCAGTCATTGCGCCCCAGAAGGCAGGAATCAGTTTAACAAAAAAAATCCAGATGGCTTCATTGTAAGGCCCCCACAAAGTAAAAATATTGTATATCCATGCAGAAGAATACCACCATATTGGAAACATCTTCCAACCTATTATTGAGCCGCCCATCTGGTAATAGGCTAAAGGATCCCTGTCTGGAACCGAGCCATTCTGAATGAGATATGATACAACCCTTGCATGCCAGTAAGAGTCAAACTCAAAGAATAATTCAAACCTGATTAGATATGCCCTAATCCCAAAGCCCAGCAAGAAAAGCAAGAACAGAACGAACAAGGTTTTCTTGTTCTCTACAATCTTTGATTTAATTGAATTTAAATCCATACAATAATTTTCCCCAGCAAAACAATTTAAGCTTAATATTATTCTAAGGCATAAAAATTAAAATATAAGTTTTGGTACAAAACCAGGAAAAGATTGGAATTAAAAGAATAAAGCAAAAAAATAAAAAGAGAGACAACCTAATATTTAGCGATGAAAAAAATAAAGGCTCTCTGGGTTATAGTTGCTTCCTTTACACTGCTTTTTTCATTAAATGCTTTTGCGCACGTGTGCAGCGATGTGCTTCCAGGCGGCGACCAGGCAGCTCACGGCTGCCTTGACCCTGTTGTAATAACAATCACAAGCGGTCCAACCTATATTGGAAACCAGATAACCTTTACAATAAATGTCGCAAACAATAGAACTGTAATGGGTTCTCCTTGCAATCCTTGGAGCAGCAGCTTCTCAAGCGTTGTTGTATCCATTTACAGCTGCACTACCTGCACTTATACAGGCTGCCCTAACTGCGACTTTGAGGTAACAGTGAGCCCATCAAGCCAGGGAATTCCCAACCAGCAATCAAGAAACTTCAATGTCACTATTACAATTAGGAATGCTGCGCCCGGAACCTACAACATGCGGTTCAGGGTAAAACCAGATTCTTATTCTGCAAGATATATTGATGTATTAGGCATTCAGGTTACAAGCCAAACATGCGTTCCAGACGGATGCAATGGCATCTGCCCTTCAGGTTGCAGCCCAGCAGACGACCCTGACTGCGGTGCAAGCGGATGCTGCGGCAACAATTATTGTGATACTGGAGAGAACTGTTCTTCTTGTCCTGGCGATTGCACTTGCAGTGCCTGCCCTCAAGGGCAGATTACTTCATGGTGTTTGTGTGGTGGGGCAGCTTATAGTTCTGGTTATTGTTGTGGTAATGTTTATCAGTCGACTCAGTGTGTAACGCCTGATACTATTGCTCCTGCTGCTATTTCTAATTTGAGTGCATCAAATCCTTCTCAGAATAGTGTTTTTTTGTCTTGGTCTGCTTCTGGTGATGATGGTAGTATTGGGACAGCAGCGCAGTATGATATAAGGTATTCTACTTCAATTATTTCTTCTTCTAGTTGGTCTTCTGCTAGTCAGGTTAATGGTGAGCCTGTTCCTTTGGTTGCTGGTTCAACTCAGTCTTTTACTGTTAATGGGCTTCAATCAAATACAACGTATTATTTTGCGGTTAAGGCAGCTGATGAGGTTCCTAATTGGGGTTCTTTGAGTAATGTGCCTTCAGCTACAACTTTGCCGCCTCCAGTATGCACTTCAGGTCAGACAAGGTCCTGTTCTATAGCACACCAAGGCGCTTGTGCTGTTGGAACAGAAACTTGTGTAAGTAATCAATGGACTGGTTGCCCTTCGCCGACAACAGAGATATGTTCTAATGGAATAGATGAGGACTGCAGTGGAGCAGACTTGACATGTAATGCTTGCTCTGAAGGACAGATAACCCAAAGATGTTTGTGTGGTGGGGCAGCTTATAGTTCTGGTTATTGTTGTGGTAATGTTTATCAGTCGACTCAGTGTGTAACGCCTGATACTATTGCTCCTGCTGCTATTTCTAATTTGAGTGCATCAAATCCTTCTCAGAATAGTGTTTTTTTGTCTTGGTCTGCTTCTGGTGATGATGGTAGTATTGGGACAGCAGCGCAGTATGATATAAGGTATTCTACTTCAATTATTTCTTCTTCTAGTTGGTCTTCTGCTAGTCAGGTTAATGGTGAGCCTGTTCCTTTGGTTGCTGGTTCAACTCAGTCTTTTACTGTTAATGGGCTTCAATCAAATACAACGTATTATTTTGCGGTTAAGGCAGCTGATGAGGTTCCTAATTGGGGTTCTTTGAGTAATGTGCCTTCAGCTACAACCCTTTCTTCTCAGTGCACCCCTGTATGGCAGTGCGGTGCCTGGACTCCCTGCCTTGGCGGAAGCCAGAGCAGGACTTGCACTGATTCAGTTTGCCATTCTGATCCAAAATCAGAAACCCAAGCCTGCACTGAATGCAATGTTGGCGCAACCAAAGCATGCACTATTGAATCCTGTGCTGGAACCCAAACCTGCTCAAACCAAGGTATTTGGGGTTCTTGCGTGAAAAATAATTTATGCTGTGGTGTCTCATGCAATGACGGAAGCAATTGCACTATTGATTCCTGCTCTAATGGCTCTTGCATTTTCAATCCTGTTACTTCTTGTGTTTCTGGAGACAGTTGTTGCCCTTCCGGCTGCAATTCTTCCAATGATAATGATTGCAGTGCAAGTTGCAGTGATAAAACTTGTAACGTAAACGAGAACTGTTCAAACTGCCCAGGGGATTGCAAATGTACCACTGGAGAAATTTGTTGCTTAAATAATTGCAAGAAGCCTTCATGCAGCCAGGACACTGAATGCAATGACAGCAATTCTTTGACAGTTGATTATTGCACAGATGCAGGCAAGTGCAATGCAAAATGCCTGCACGGAGTTAAAGCTGTTAAATTGCTTGTTATATTGGCGCCTGACACTGTTGTTGACGGCAACCTGTTTTCAGTTAAAATAAAAGACAGCGAGGGAAACCTAATAGATGGCGCCACAGTTGTTTATAATGACCAAGAAAAAATTTCTGATTCAATTGGAGAATGTTTATTTCAAGCAAAAAAGGATGCTTCAAAAATAACTGCAGCAAAGAATGGATATGAAAGTGCAGTAAAAAGCATTGTTTCAAGGGGAAGAATAGAGATTAGGGTGCTTGACCCTGACAAAATCTCTTTTGCAGTAAGCGTTGGCGACAGAGACAAAATTGAAATAAGGCCAGGGGAGACAACAGATGTAAGGGTATTTGTAAGGAATGCCCATACAACTTCAATCCACAATCTTAGGGTGAATGCTGATAACCCTGATATAATCAAGAGCATTGAGCCAAAGATTATGGATGAGCTAAAACCAAACGAGATAAAGAGCTTTGTTGCAAAGATTGGCATTCCAAAAGACGCAAAATTAGGCAGCATAAAAGTGAATTTTGAGGTTGAAGCCGACGAGTTCACTAGAAGCAGGGTCGTGCCAACCACAATTGTTGTAAGCAGCCCGTCTGATTTCATGATTTTTGTTTACATAATTATTATAGTTGCAATTGTATTTGGGATTGCTTTCAAAATATATTTAAGCAGCAAGAAGAAATCAACTCCAACTTTCTCCCCCTCAAAAACTGATTCTCCTTCCCAAGCTGAACCGGCTGCCCCAATTGAATCAACTGAAACCAACGTCATTGGGAAAATTAAGATTGCAGGGCCAAGTTTTTCTGAAGGAGAGAACAAGGCAATAAATGAACTTGTAGAGTTTTTTGCCCCATTGAAAAGCAAATATTCAAATGAGGACATAAAAAGGGTTTTAATTGAAAAAGGCATTTCAAATAAAATAATTGATGAAGTTCTGAGAAGGCTTGAGTGAAATTAAAATTAATTAAATCTTTTTTTGGGAATTTTTTAATGCCAGCTTAAATGCAATTATTGAGGCTCCGAGGGCTATAACAAATTGTGAGCCTTCTGGCACGTAAATGCCTACCCCCAATAAATCTTCAAGAGCCTTTTTGATGCCCTTGTTCTTGCTTCCGCCTCCATCAAAGAAAACAACATCTCTTACACCCAATTCCCTTGCCATATGGGCAATCTTTTTGCTTATTGCCATGTGCAATCCAGCAATTATGTCCTCTTTCGCTGCCTTCCTTGCAATAAGAGAAATTACCTCTGATTCAGCAAACACAGTGCAAGTGCTGTTTATATTCAAGGGATTTTTTGATTTCAGGGAAAGCTCTCCCATTTGGTCTATTGTCACGCCCAAAACATTGGCCATGTTCTCCAAAAACCTTCCAGTGCCTGCACTGCACTTGTCGTTCATAATGAAATTCTTTATGTTGCCTCCTTTTTCAAGGGAAATAACCTTGCTGTCCTGCCCGCCCAAATCAATTATCGTCCTTATCTCGCCCATTGGAGAGCCTAGGGCTGCAGCGCCTGTTGCATTAGCCATTATTTCTGTTACAGTGGAATTCCCGTAATCAATTGCCCTCCTTCCGTATCCAGTGGAAACAATGTATGCTATCTCCTTAAAGCTGATGCCTGCATCTTTCAAAGTAGTTTTCAAAACATTTTCTGCAGCAAGATTAGGGTCAGCCAAAGTCCTTGTAATTGCACTGCCAGCTACATGCTTGCCGTCAAAAAGAACACATTTTGTTGTAACGCTCCCTACATCAATTCCGGCAGTAATCATTTCTGCTTTCCCTCCCTGATCATAATCATTTCCTTGAATGCCTCAATCCTTGTGCCTAATTGCCCCATGTCTTCCTTGCTGTAATCAGTAACAATTTTCAGCATAGGAATATTTTCGCTCTCTGAAATGCTTTTCACTGTCTCTGACTCCATGTCAAAAAGCTGGCATAACCTTAATACATGATAGAGAACGCCCTCTATATTATAAGATTTAAGCAATTCTGAAAAATTATCGTACCTGTCATCATTTACTGTAAAGCACGGGCAAACGCTTGGAAGAAGATAGCGCTCTGATATTGCCTCCATTAATCCCTGCATTGTGTGCTCTTCCACTTCCACAGGCTCATACAAATGCCAGGTTCCAGCGCAAGTCTGGTCTACTGCTATTTCCATGCCAGTGCTTTCCACGATGCTGAGTATTTTATAGTTAGGCCAAATTATTGGGGATCCAGTCAAGAGAAGCCTTGGGGTTCCTTTAGGAAAAACGCCTTTTCCCTGCTTGACATTTTGCTCTATTTCATCGCACAACAAAGAAACATTATTCATCCACCTTAAAACATCATCAAAGAAACTGGCGTACACAACAAGCAAAAAGTCTTTCTGTGAAATTGGGGCAGGGTCAGCTTTCCTTAATTCAAGAAGCCTCCTGAAAATGCTTGTCCTTTCCCTTAACATTTTTGTTGCCTTGCTTAATGCTTCCTTTGTGATTTTTTTTCCTGTGAGCTGCTCCAAGTTTTGCTTGAAGTCCCCGATTTCCTGCAGCCATAACCTCTTTGCTTTTTGGCTTTCCTTTTTGTTTGGCACATTCAACACCCAGACAGGCATGTAGTCTGCAAGGACATAACCCATCTTCTTTTTTGCATCGCAGGATGTAGGAATTACCGCTACATCGCACAGGCTTATGTAAGGCAGGTCAAGCATTTTGAATCCAAAAGAAGACTTTACCAAAGGGCAGATGTCTCTGGGCAGAGTGCCTTCTGCTATATCCATTGTATCAAAGGAGCCAGTGCACAACCTTATTGGGATAGCGCCGGCAGCATAGACAAGTTCTTCAGGCGCAAAAGAACAAAAATAGCCTATAACTTTCTTTCCGTTTTTTTTTATTTCCTCTTCCCTTGAACCAATTACAATTCCATCAAAATATGACATTGCTTTAGGCCTATTTGGATTGCTTTGCATTGATTGAAGTTCTTCCTTTGCTGTCTCAAAAATTTTTTTCCTGAATTCTTCCTTTTTTTTAAGCTCTGTATAAGGTTCTTTCTTGTATCTTTTTTCCAATAAAGTGCTTTCTTTTTTGTCTGTCACATCCCCCAGCAAATAATGTTTTAGGTTCCTTAAAATTTTCATTTCATCCCCTTAACAAATAACACCTTTAAATTAATAAACATTTAGTTTGGCTTGTACTTTGATTTGTAAATGGTTTTTCCTGCGAATTTTATTTTCAGGCAGTCTTTTTCTGGGCAGTGCTCCACGCACCTGAAGCACCTGATGCAGTTCGCAGTATTAATTGATTTCTCCTCCTTCTGTTTTGTGTTAATGTTATCCATAGGGCACATTCTCTCGCATACCCCGCAAGAAGTGCATTTCCCTGTTTCCTTCTCTTTGCTTAGAACAGAACTCAAATTAAAAAATGAGATTATTGCTCCTGAAGGGCATATCCTGCACCAAGGCCTTTTCACAAGAAAGCCGGAAAAATAAATAATCAGGAATGCTATCCCAATAAACCCAAATATTACATAAATTTGATTGCCAAAAGAAAAGCCTGATGGAAGCACTCCTGCAAAAAGCGGGAATATGTTTCTTGCAGGGCAGGTCTCGCAATTAATGATTGCTAATTCTCCTTGAAAAGATGAAAGGCCTAAGGGCAGTATAAGCAGAATAGATAAAAGCAGTACAACTGAAACAAAGCCATACCTGAATATTGACATAAAATTTTTTATTCTACTTGAAAGTCTTCTCTCTCTAATTCCTAACTTTCCTCTAATCCAAAAAAGCACTTCCGAAATAAAACCTAAAGGGCAAACCCATCCACACCATGCTCTTCCAAAAAGGAATACAAGTACAAGGAACAGGGCGACATGGGGCAACCATTCCTCTGGAGGAGAAAGCCAGATTATGCTTTCGTTTGCGAAGTGCAGGAAACAAGCTCTAAAAGCTCTGCTTTCATCTGCAATAAACCTGCAACTTTTTATTGGGAGATAAGTATCAAAAACTTCAACGTATTTTGTTGTTGGGGCATACCAGTCAGGTCTTTCAAGTTCCTTTGGAACATTTACAAACGGTAAACCAGGAACATCAATTTGTCCAACAAAGAAAAGAGAAGTGTACAATAGTAGAAAAAAAGAGGTTATCTGGACTGCTCTTCTCAAGTAAGACAAGCGTTTGATTTTCATGCATAAAATTAAATGAAAGGTATATATAAATATATTAGCTTTAATTCTAATAATAAATTAATTAAAAAAATTAAGTGGAATGAAGCATGAATTGGAAGAAAATGTTTTTGATTGTAGTGTTTGTCTTGTCTGCACTTTCAACTCTTGTTCCCTGGCCGGCAAGCAAAAAAAATCTTTTAGGTTACTATTCTCATTGTAGCTTTGCTCCTTGGAGTACATTAATACTTATTGTTGTAGCTTCATGCATTTATTTTTATTTCCAATGGAGGAATGCAAAATGAAAAATTTTGTCCAGAATAAGAAAAAAGTAATTTTTGTAACCTCAATTATAATTCTACTTTTGCTTGTTGTAATTGGAAGTATTGGTTCATTACAAACCTTTAGCGAGAGAGATGTTTCCTTTGCTGTACTTGAATGGAAGAATGAGAACAAGGAAGGAACAATTGGAGAAATAAATAAATTCTGCTCTGACTGTAAGTCAAAAGGCAATTGCAACTTAAAACTTTATTACAGTGTTGAAATTCCAACTATAGAGGAATGGAACAAATGGATTTTTGAAAGGGAATTCCACTGTGTAAAAATAATTGATGGAGTGAATTACTACGATAAAGAAGAAAGCTATTTTGGCATCTTAGGAAATGGCTTTAGTTCTTTTGACTATTTAGACTCAACCAAATCTCATGAGATTGAAATATGTTGTGGGGTAGAAACCTATGACATCGCCCAGAAACTGCAAGTGCTGATTGGAACATTTAAGGAAGAATCCTTTTTTTATCACGCTTGCCACAAGAAAACTGTTGAACCTAAGTGCTAATCAAGAATTTCTTGTACCTCAATAAAACCAATACAATAACAATCAAAGAAATGGCTGCATAGAAATAAAGCCACAGGTTTTCTAATACTACTAAAAACCACACATTTTTTGTAAGCGAGTAAGGGAATTCATTTGCATTAATCTCAAAGATGATTCTGTACTGTCCTAATTCCATTTCCTTCGCAATATTGGTTGAAACAGTAAAACTCCTAATTTCATTTGGTTTCATTTCCTCAAAGTTTGAAGGCGAAACATCCAAATCAAAAGGCGCCTCAATTACCTTTACCCTTACATTGTGAAGTGTAAGGTTGCTTGCATTTCTAAGGAAAAGTTTGAAGGTTCCATTTTCTCCTGGAAAAAACTTGATTTCATCTGGCTCTGTTGCACCGGCAAAAATTATTTTAAAGTCTTCTCCAAAATAGAGTTCAGGTTTTTCGTTTGAATCCTTTGCAGGAATCCTAAGAAAAATTGGTCTCAAAAAATTCACTTGATCAGAGAATAAACGGAAATCCAAAACCCTCTCAAAATCAAGTGATTTTATTCCTTCAACTTTTACAGTGAATTCTTCACTGCCATTAATTTCTAAATCTTGTTTTTCTGGAGTAATAAAAACCCTAAACCTCTTATCACTGTTACCATTGAGCAAAACCATTTTTGCATTTGAAACATTTTGATTCCATTCAGAGCATTTTTCAGTTGCTTCAAACTTATTGTTTGAAACATCTACTTTAAAGAAAATTTCATCTCCAGTTTTCTCTATGGTATTAGGTAACATCAAAGATATGGGTTGTTTACAATTGAAAATTTTGTTTAACTCCTCCCACGCATGACCAAAAGAGTTAGGCAAAATGAGAACAAGAATCAAAAAAAGCAAAATCATTTTTTCCATCTAAAAACCTTAATCTATCTTGCTGCTGTAAATTGTTTTTCCTGCGAATTTTATTTTCAGGCAGTCTTTTTCTGGGCAGTGCTCCACGCACCTGAAGCACCTGATGCAGTTCGCGTTATTTATGTTTTCTTCCTCTTTTTCTTCGTATGTTTCAGTGCTCTGGATAAGGCAGAATCTCCTGCAAATCCCGCATTTAGTGCATTTCTTTAAGTCTTTTTCTTTTGTGAGCACGCTCACCCTATTGAAAAAGGAGAGCATTGCTCCTGAAGGGCATATCCTGCACCAAGGCCTCCTGAATATAATGCTTGAAAGGTAAAGCACTGTAAGCAGCATTCCTATTAACGAGAATGTTGTTATTATGGCTGAATCAAAGGAGAAGAATATTGGGATTTTGAATGCAAGCAACTGGAAAATAAATCTTGCAGGGCACAGCTGGCATCCTGAAACAAGAAGGTCCTTTTGGAATTGAATCATTGCAGGGAGCGCAATAGCAAGGGAAATTAGCATAATAAATGCAAGAAACGCATACCTTAAATTAAGGATGAAATTCTTAATGCCTTGAGAGAATTCCCTGTATCTTAATCCAAAAAAGCGTCTGGCACTGTTAAGTATTTCCTCGAAAAATCCTATAGGGCAAATCCAGCCGCACCAAGCCCTCCCAAAAAGGAAAAATACCACTAACAAAAAAACAATTATTGGAATTATGAATTCTATTGGAGGCAGATATGTCAGATTCCTTGAAACAAAATAAAGGCCGCAGCCTGTAAAAAGCTTTGCATCTCCTTGGGCATACCTGCATGTTTTTACTGGGCCGTAAAGCCCTGTTATTTCAACCTTTCCTGAAGTGTCTTTTAGCAGTGCAGGCCCTGTTGCGTCTTTTATTTCTTCGCTTGACAGTGCAGGAGGCAGGACATTCATTGCAATAAGCTGTGTTACAATAAGCCCAATGTACACTATAAGAATCAATGCAATTATCTGGAATGCCCTTCGCAGGAAAGTTATATTTTTTATTCCTAAAACCATTTGTATAAAATAAGATAATCCTGTTTATTAAATTATTCTATTAAATTATTCGTCATGAAGAAAGAAATAATATTAATTGCTGTATTGCTTGTTTTCTTGTCAGGCTGTCTTGAAGAGCACAAGTACAGCGAGCCTATTTCGCCCCTTTACACACATGAAAACTTCAAGAAGGCAGTTTCATACAATGATGCTTCTTTTGCTTGGGATTGCTTTTCAAGCAAATTCAAGGAAAGGGAATTCGGCAATTCATTTGAATTATTTAAAGGACAGCTTGCTGGAAATGACCCCAAACTTCAAGGGATTCTTGCAGGAGAATACGTTTCTGAAATCATAGTAAAGCAGAACGTTGAAATGATTCTTAGAATGTCTAATGGGGACATACGTTTTGTTAAAGAAAACAAAGAATGGAAGATTGACAGCATTCTACTTCCAATGCAGGATAATTAATTAGCCAGAGAAAAAAATAATTGCCCCAAGAATGATAAGGAAAAGCCCGCTTATTATTATGTTGACTTTCTGGAATTCTTTGCTGAATGAAGCCCATTTGCCTGCAACAAGGCTGATGATTAGCATTGGGGAAAGAAGTGTGCCTAAACCAAAGAAAAATCCAATTAAAAGCCCTGCAAAAGCAGACTTTGAAAGGGCAGCAAGAGCAAGCGCAGCAACAAGAGGATAGCAAGGCGCAAAGCCTACAATTAGCCCTGCAATGAATGTCGCCTGGAATCCCTTTGACTTTGAAAATAGGCGGCAAAATTTTGGCATTTTCTTAAGCAAGATCAGCAGGCCTGTAACAATTATGAATGCCCCAAAAATCTTTGGCGAAATATAAGGTGTTATGCTTTTTCCAATAAACCCTGCCACAACCCCTAAAACACAGTAGCTTAAAATTCTCCCTAAACTGAAAGACACTCCATCAAATAATCCTTCTTTTGCTGATTTAGCGCTGGACAAAACAATTGGAGTCAGGATTGGAGCGCAGAATACAGTGCACGGCCCAAACCCGTACAGCAAACCCAAAACAAATACTTCAATCAAGTTCAAGCTTTCAATCATAACAGTATAAAAATAACAGTGTAATTAATAAAAAAGAGAGGGGAAAAAATAGTAATTAGAAAGCTATTGAAAATTTTTTCTGCCGCAGGCTTTTTTTGATCAAGCTTTTTTATAAAAAGGTTGATTGGCAGCGTCTAGGATGCTCCGTTCGAAAGAACAGTGCAAGCCTTTTCGCTGAAGATCTTAACTTCCGGGTTCGGGATGAGTCCGGGTGTTTTCCCTTCGCTTTGACCGCCAATCAAAATAAATTGTATCTGAAAGCCTTTTTATTTCTTTCTTTTCTTCTTGCCTTTTTTTGCCTTGGGTTTTGCTTTTTTCGCCTTTGCTTTAGGCTTTGCCTTGGGTTTTACTGCTTTCTTTTTCGCTTTTGCTTTCTTTGCAGGCTTTTTCGCCTTGATTTTTTCTTTTAATTCTTTTTTCATTGGCTTTTCTTCTATTAATCCTTCTTCCAATTCCGCTGGCTTTTTCTTCTTGTTTATTGCGCTTATGAGGGCAGCTGCTTTCTCAAGGCCTTTCTTTAGGAGCTCTTCCCTTTTTGCTCCAGCGCAGATAACCTTTCCGTTCTTGAATAACAGTAAAGTCAGTTTAGGGTCTTCAATTCTCAGGATTGCTCCAGGAAACTGCTCTGGCTCGTATTCAACGTTATCCAAATTCAATGCAGTCTGGAATAAATCTAATGTCTGGTTCAAATTTGCTGTTGCAACCAAATTTACAACATTGTATTCCACTTCCTTGAGCACTTTTACTTTTGGCTGTATTTCGTGGATTATCTTTGACGCCTTTATTATTGCCAGGGCAATGTCTTTCTCGTTTGATGCCCCTGAACAGATTACCTTTCCGTTCTTGAATAAAAGCATTGAGACCTTTGGCTCCTTCAATTTGAGTATTGCTCCAGGGAATTGCTCTGGCTCGTACTCAATGTTTGGAACGCTTATAGCCAAATTATAGAGATCAAGCGTTGCATTCAGGTTTGCTGAAGCAACTAAATTAACGATATGGTATTCCATTCAATTGCCCCCTTAAAAATTCTGGAATTATGTTTAATTTATTTAAAAGCCTAAATAAAAAGGGTTCCGGAAGCCTTAAAAAGCTATTTAAAAAGCCGGAGAAAGGCTTTGTCGCAAACTCGTCTGGCGGAAAAACAAGTCGAATCCGTCAGTTTTAGGAGAATTAAAAAGGAGGTGAAAAAAACGAAAAAATTATGCCCTAGAGTCAAAAAAGGATGGTTTTTTAAAGTATTAAAACAATCATTCTATTGGTTATGCCTCTAAGAAAGAAATGCATTATCAAAGAAATTCACAAAGGAATGCCACTAACGATTTGTGGAATGGGCGCAAAAGAAGCGGGCAGAGTTCCTTGTAAATTATCTTATTGCCAGCAAACCATTGGATTACTTAGATTCGCTAAAGTCCTCAAAAAAGAAAAGCTTAACAGAATTGTAGGGGTAAATGGAAAAATATTAAACGAAATATACGAACACTACTTCTGTGCCACTTCTGGAATCGTGAATCCAACAAAGATTGGTAATGTTACTTTTTATCCACCAAAAAAAGGCAAAGTAAAGGTTGTATTTGATAATGGGCACACTTACTATATCCCATTAACCCCAAAAAGAAAAAAATAGAATTCTATTTCTTTTAGGCCCTTTTTTGTGCAAAAAGCCTCTTTTAAGTACAGGAGCTAGTTTTTGTGCAAAGCTGCAAAAGGCAATTTGATATACTGGATTTTATGCTGAAAAGGCTGTCTTTTTATATTTTTCGAGGCACTAATTTTTGTTATTAATTTCGAATGATTTGAATAGTTATACAAGGATGTGGTTTTTTTTGCCTGGAAAGAAAGCAAAGGGAAAGAGAGCAAAGCAGAGGGACAACCTCAAGAAGAGAAAGAGGGCTACAGTGAATTCCCTGTTAGCTGAATTAAAGGATAATGCTACAGTGCAAGTGAACATTGACAGCAGCATTCATTCAGGTCTTCCGCATCACAGGTTTCAGGGAAAGACAGGCACAGTAATTGAAAAAAGGGGTTCGTGCTATAGGGTTAAATTGAAGGACGGCAATAAATTAAAGGAGCTTGTAGTGCATCCTGCTCACTTGAAGGAATTAAAGCAGTAAAAAATGGGGTTGATGGATTGTGTTGGAGGAAAAAGTTCTGGGAAAAAAGGCTGTGACTTTGTCTGAAGTAAAGGATTTGCTTAAGGAGAGAGGCAAGGAATCAGAATTAAGCTATGAGCAGGGCGTTACCTTGAAGTATGCAGAGAAGTTTGCTCATCTTGCCAAGACCAAGGCAGCAAAACTTGTTGAGGAACTCCAGGAAATTGATGGCATGACCCGTGAATTTGCTGTGAAGCTCGTGGATGTAATGCCCAAGACAATAGAAGTATTTGAATTGATGGTTCCAAAGAATGCAAAGCTTTCAGAGGAAAAAAAGAAGGAAGTATTTAATTTAATTAAAAAGAATTCTTGAATTAATTTTTAAGGGGGAAAGGCTCAAAAGGATTTTTTGAATTGAAGAGTGATTGAAATGCCTAATGAAGAATATGCAATTGTACTGGATTACCTGCCTACCGGAAAGAGCGACTCATACAAAAGCGACCCTGTAGCCCAAGTGATTGGAAAAGAGCATTTGACCTTGCTTGAGATAATCCCTAAAACACAATTGAAGTCAGGGGAAATAATATACATTGGAAAGGAAGAAAGAGATAAAGTGCAGTACATCAAGAGAAGGATTTCTTTCCCTGACCTTACAAGCAACTCCCTCTCTGAATTGAATAAGGCAATAGAAAAAATTGTAATGGACAATGAAAAGCAGTTCATTGAATTCTTCAACAAGGCAGGGTCCATTACCATTAGAATGCACCAATTGGAGCTCCTTCCCGGGCTAGGAAAAAAGCACATGTTCAATATCCTTGAAGAAAGGCAGAAGAAGCCTTTTGAGTCTTATGCTGACATAGAGAAGAGGGTTCATTTAATGCCTGACCCTGTCAAGACAGTAATTAAAAGGGTAATGATTGAATTGGAGGACGAAAAGCAGAAGCATTATCTTTTCGTGAGGCCTCCCTCAAGGCAGGAAGAGGAAAGATTCAGGCCAAGAAATAGGTATTGAATTCTGTTTATGCAGGACTTGTTCATTGAATTGAATGATTTAATGGTTAAATACCATTTCAGGCCGCAGAAAAAATTATCGCAGAACTTTCTCTTGGATGAAAAAATAATTGAATTAATGGTTGATTCAGCTGCTCTTTTGCCCTCTGATACAGCCCTTGAAATAGGCTGCGGCACAGGCTTTATCACAAAAAAATTACTGGAGAAATGCAGGGTAATAGGAATTGAATTCGATGCCCCTTTAATTGAACTCCTGAAAAACGAAATTAATTCAGATTCTTTCACCTTGCTTGAAGGCGACTTCCTTTCACTTGAAATCCCTTCATTCAATAAAATTGTTTGTTCTCCGCCTTACGCGATTTCCCCTGAAATAATGCTCAAGCTTCTTTCCTTGAAATTTGATTTGGCAGTCCTTTTATTCCAGAAAGAATTTGCAGACAAGTTATTGGCCCAGCCTGGCTTCAGGGAATACAATGCCCTTACAGTTGCATCCAATTATTTCTGCGACTGCAAAATGATAAAGAAAGTAATGGCAGGCTCTTTTTTCCCTAAGCCTTCTTCTGGTTCCTGCATCTTAAAGCTTGAATGGAGGCAAAAGAAAGAGCAGGCAAAGAATGATGCCTTGTTTGTTGAATTTTTGAAGGAAGTATTCCGCCTCAAAAACAAGAACTTCTCTAATGCCCTGCAGAATTCCCTTCCCTTCTTGAAGAAAAAGATTCAATTCAACGAAAAAGAAGTTGCAGGAAAGATTCCCTCCCTTGAATTCGCTCACAAAAAAGTCTACTTGCTTGAATGCAATGAATTCGTGAAAGCGTTCAATGAATTGTTTTGAATTGCTTGTATATTTTTTGGAAAGAAGAATGTTTATTCAAAAGGCTAATGAGTTTATTGTGAAATTCTTTGTGCGAAATATTGTCTCTGACTGGGATTGGCAGACTATTAAAACCAAACATTAAACTAATATCAGCTTCTCTAATTATTTTGTCAACTTGTTTTTCTGAAAGCCTGTTCAGCATTGTTGTTTCTACTAATGCATAAAATCGAAAATCTTTGTCAGTAATTTGATCATATTTTTTTCCCGTAATAATTTCAATAATTTTTTTGTGGTACAGTATATTGTGTTTTCTGCCATATACCACCCACCTCTCACCTTTATCTGAAATATACGCTTTTTTGTATTCAATTGGCTTTATTCTCGATGGTGCAATCCCACTCATAAGTTTTCTTAATACTATAATATCCCACGGAAATACTAGCGGGGTAATTTCTCTACTGCTTTCGATTCCCTCTTTTCTAAGCTCTCTTGAAAGTAATGAGTGTGCGGTTCCATATTGTGCTTCAAGGGGGGTTTCTTTTTTTCTAATAACCCTTTTAATTGTTCTTTGGATTAATTTATGGCGGAATTTATTGAATTTTGCAAAGGCTATAAAGTAGTTTTTGATATTATTTACAGTTGGTTTCTCAACAGAAATTGACTTAAGCCTTTCCGTTTTTCTACTCAAGTCCTCTAATATTTTTTTCTCGCGATAATTTAAGAGCGTTTCTCCGTACACTACTTTTTTACCTTTCTTTAATGCCCTTAAGAATAACCTCTTTTTGGTTACAAAATTGAGATTACCCTTAAATGAGAAAGGTTTTCTAATATCTTCTTTTTTAATTTGTTTATTAATTAATTCTCCTGATACCTCTTCAACAACAAGCGTTTTAATTTCTTTTTTTATTGGTTTTGAATGGTATTCTTCGCCGCCAGAGTGAGCCTTAAAAACGAAATGCACTGGCTTTCTTTTTATTCTGCGCATGAAAGAATTAACTCTTTTTTTATTAATAAGTTTAACTTAAAAGAAGCTTATTTTATTTCTTCTATTATGATTTCTTGCAGTTCTATTGCGTTGTTTTTTTGGGCGTATTTTGCTGCTAACTCCAGTTTCCTTCTATTTTCAGCATAAATTTCGTATAAAACATCATTGAGCCTGATTTTCTGGCCGTCTTCTGCTTTAAGCATTACGCCTGCCTTCTTGTCTGCTGGCGCGCCAGCAATCCTTGCAACCTCATTCAGTATTTTCACATTAATGTTTTCTATTTCCCCTTCTTTTTCTGAGAGGATCTTCTTCTTTAAAGGGCTTAATTTTATTTGATCTGAAGAAAAGATTTTTCCTCCTTGGGCTTTGATTATTTCCTGCATTTTCTTGAGTGCTTTTCCGTTCTTTAGGATTTCTTTTGCTTTTATTGCGCCCATTCCCTTCCTTTCTTTTCCTGCTAATTCTAACAGAATGCCTGAGAGGTCGCAGGCTTTTTCTGCTAATTCATCGTAAAGCTTTCCTTCAAGTATTTCCATTACAAGCTTTGCTTCTAATGCAGGCCCGAATGCTTTGCCGCAAGGCTTGCTTCCGTCTGTAAGCACTACTTCAACCTTCATTCCAAGGCTTTTTCCCACTTCAATGAATTTTCTTGCCATTGCCTCTGCTTTCTCTTTTGTTTTTACTTTGGTGTTTGGACCAACAGGAATGTCTATTACAACATATCTTGCTCCGACGCTTGCCTTTTTTCCCATTACTGATGCAATCACCTGCCCGTTGGGGTCCAGGCTTAATGGATGCTCGATTTTGATTATCTTGTCGTCTGCTGGAGCAAGATCTATTGCCCCGCCCCATGCTATTACCCCTCCAATTTTTTCAGTAATTTTTTTTATTTGTTCTAATGAAAGGCAGACGTTTGATAGGATTTCCATTGCGTCTGCTGTTCCGGCAGAAGAGGTTATTGAGCGAGAGGAAGTTTTTGGGATGTACAGTCCTTGGGATGCAATTATCGGAACTAAAATCATTGTGGTTCTTCCGTTAACGCCCCCAATTGAGTGCTTGTCTACAACAGGCTCTTTCTCTATGTTCAGCCTTTCTCCGTCTTTCACTAAAGCTTTTGTCATTGAAATTGTTTCTTCAAGGCTGAATCCATTAATGTAAATAGCTGAAACAAAGGCGCTTGCCTCTATCTCGCTTAATTTGTTATCGCTTAAATCCTTCACTATTTCCATTATTTCTTTTTCTGTTAGGGCCTGCTTGTCCATCTTCTTTTTTATTAGTTTCACGCTTTCAGGCTGTGGGACTGCGCTCACTGAAAGAATGTCTTTCTCTTTTGCTCCAATTATTTTTCTTACGTCCTCAAATAACCCTATTTCATTCTCTTTCACTACAGAGTCAGTCAAATCAGCAACAGTGACAATTCTTTTCTTTGTCCTTGGATTAAATATTTCCACCCTGTCCAAGGGGAATACAGCCAATTGTTTTGCGTCGCATTCGTGTATTACTGAAATGTATTTTCCTGCCTCTATGTCGAAGAGTTTTGCCTTCATTTTCTGCGCGTAAGCCATTAATTCACCTGGACAGAAAAATTAGCTCTTTTGAATTTAAAATTCTATCTCTTTGTTCAATTCTTTTAGTGCCTTAACAGCTGCCCCTGCGTAATCTTGGCTTCCCTCTTTCTCGAAGGCATAGTTTATTGCGCTTGAAGAATTAATTCTGGCAATTGAAATGTCGTAATTGTTTTCCTTTAATGCGTTCTTTACCTCTTTTGCTGAGCCTCCTTGTGCTCCAACCCCAGGAATCAATAAGGGAACAAAATTTTTGCTTGAAGAATAGAAAGCGCTTAATTCCTTTAATTCCTGAATTGATGTTGCTCCTACTACTGCGCCCACATTTCCTTTTGCGTTCGCACTCCATTCAACGATTTTTTCTGCTGTCTTCAGGTACAATGGCTTTCCTTCAACCATCAAGTTCTGCAGGTCTGCTGCGCCCTTGTTTGAAGTCCTGTTTAATATGTATACTCCTTTTCCTTTTTCTTCGCTGTACTTGATGAATGGCCCAACAGAATCAGAGCCCATGTAGGGAGCTATAGTAACGCAGTCTGCTTTCCAGAAATCAAATACTTCCTTTGCGTATGCCCCGCTTGTGCTTCCAATGTCTCCCCTCTTTGCGTCTAAAATGCAGGGAATTTTCTCCATTTTCACTTTCTTTATCACTTTCTTTAATGCCCTTAATCCGTCAAAGCCGTACTGCGCGAAGAAAGCGTAATTTGGCTTTACTGCAGCAGGCATTGTTCCTTCTGCTCTCATTGCATTCAGCATGTCTGCATAGAACTTCAATAAAGTTGCCTGATTATTCTTTGCCTTGCACACCTTCTCTATTTTCTCTAATTGGGGGTCAAAGCCCACGCACGCAATGCTATTGAATTTCATTGCAGAATTCTTGAGGAATTTCACGTAATTCATTTTCAGGCCTCCTTTACTCCATACTCTTTCAGGTAAGAATCCATCCTTAATTTTATTTCGTCATTGAGGTAAATTTTGCCGCCCAAATTGTAGTTATGTAGAAAACTGACTATTTCGTGGACATTTACAATTGATTTCACTGGAATGCCATGCTTTGCCTCGAATTCTTTTATTGCGCTTTTTCCTTCTGCTCCCACTTCCTTTCTGTCCACTGCAATCAGAACGCACTTGTACTCCACTTTCGCAATTTCTTTTAGCAATGCTATTGTTTCCTCTTTTGTTTCCCCTGTGGTGAACACGTCATCCAGTATTATTATTTTGTCTCCGTCCTTTAATTCTTTTCCTATTATGACTCCTTTGTCTCCGTGCTCTTTTGCTTCCTTTCTGTTGAATGCATATCCTTTGCTTACATTGAATTTTTCTGCGAGTGCAATTGCTGTTGAAAGTGCAAGAGGAATTCCCTTGTATGCAGGGCCGTAAATTACATCGTACTCCTTTTCCACGAACTCTTTTGCTATTGCGCTCGCATAGTATTGGCCTAATTTTGCTATGCTTTTCCCGTCATTGAACATTCCTGTGTTGATAAAGTAAGGGCTTTTTCTGCCGCTCTTCAAGGTGAAGTCGCCGAACTTTAATGCCTGGCTTTCAACTAAAAATTTTATGAATTCCTTTTTGTATTCTTCCAATTAAACCACCTCTTTCCCCCTAAAATTCTCATTAAAATAATTTCTCTCAATATCCCAAATTATTTCTCCCCCAATAATTGTTTTTTCCACGCAAGCTTTTAACTTTATTCCTTCAAATGGGCTCCAGCCGCACTTGCACTTCAATTCCTCTCCCTTAATTTTTTGTTCCTTCTTTAAATCCACAACAATTAAATCTGCATCAAATCCTTTTGCAATAAACCCCTTGCTTTTAATTCCATAAACCTTGCATGGATTTTGGGCAGTCAATTCCATCATTCTCTGCAAGCTAATTTTTTTTTCGTTCACTGCATTCAGCATCAAAGGCAACATTGTTTCCACTCCAGTAACACCGCTTGGAGCACTCCAGTAATCTTTTTCCTTTTCTTCTCTTGTGTGTGGCGCATGGTCTGTTGCAATCAAATCCACAGTTCCAGCATCCAATGCTTTCCACAGAGCAGCGCAATCTTTTTTTTCCCTTAAAGGAGGATTCATTTTTCCGTAATTCTTTAATTCCTTTAATTTCCCTTCGTGCAAAAACAAGTGATGCGGTGCAACCTCACAAGAAATTTTTTTGCTTTGCTTTTTTGCTTTATCTATTAATTTCATTCCTTGTGCTGTGCTCACATGGCAGAAATGCATTTTATTTCCAATTCTTTCCTGCAGTTCAAGTGCTTTCTTTATTGCTTTCACTTCTGCTTCACTGCTCCTTATTTTGTTGTGGTATTTCACTGAATTCCATCCATTTCTTTTTGCTTTCTCCGTATTTTCCCTTATAATTTGCTCTTCTTCTGCGTGCAATGTCACAATTCTGTTCAGTTTCTTTGCAGCCATAAACACTTTTTCCAAAGTTTCAGCATCTTCAATTAAGAGGTTTCCTGTGCTTGCACCCATAAAAACTTTTATTGATGCAATGCCTTTTGCTTTTTCTATTTCACTCAAATTCTCTTTTTCTGCCCCGAAATGTATTCCGTAATTGCAGTAAGACTTCTTTCCTGCAATTTCTTTTTTTTCTTTCAGTGCCTCAACTGTGCTTGTTGCAGGAATTGTATTGGGCATTTCTATTACTGTTGTAATGCCGCCACAGGCTGCTGCCCTGCTTTCTGAGCTCCAGTCCCCCTTGTGTGTCATTCCTGGTTCCCTGAAGTGCACATGGCAGTCTATTGCTCCAGGCAGGATTATTTTTCCTTTTGCATTAATTGTTTCTTCTGCAGGCATTTTCTTTGATGTAATTTCAGAAATTTTTCCTTCTTCCAGAAAAAGATTTTTTTGAATAAGCTTTCCATTAAAAAAAATTTTTCCATTTAATATTTGCAGGCTCATTTTTTTGCCTCGTGCGCTATCCCAGTCAATTCTTTTATGTTCGAATAATTATTCTCTTTCATCCATTCCTGCATTTCAGAGCAAATGGATTTGAAGGCGTTGTTTCCCCTGTAGTATAATGCTGAACCCACCCCGATTAATTGCGCTCCGGCCATTAATGCTTCTATTGCGTCTTCCCCTGTTGTAATTCCTCCTGTGGCAAGAATTGGAATTCCTATTTTTTCATATAATTTCCAGACGCTTGCAATCATTACAGGCTTTATTGCTTTTCCGCTCACGCCGCCAAACTTGTTGGTTAAAATTGGTTTCTTTTGCTTTAAGTCAATCAGCATTCCTGGGCCGACAGTATTAATTGCATTAACTGCATCTGCCCCTGCTTCTTCTACTGCTTTTCCTATTGCTGTAACGTCTTCAACATTCGGGGAAAGCTTGACTATAATTGGAATTTTTGTTTTCTCTTTGGCTGTTTCCGTTACCTTTGCTGCGCTTTCCCTGCTGCACGCGAAAGGCTTTCCGAATTCTTCTTCCACGTTAGGGCAGGAGATATTCAATTCAATGAAATCAGGCTCTGCCTCGCTTGTTCTTTCCACTATTATCCCGAAATCAGATATTTTTTCTGCGAAAACGCTTGCAATTACTGGGGCATTGCATTTCTTTTTGAATTCCTTTATTTCTTTTATCATTTCTTCCATGCCGGGGTTCTTGAGCCCAACAGCATTGATGAAGCCTCCGTCGAATTTCTGCATTACAGGATGCTTGTGCCCTATCCTTTCCTTCAAGGAAAAGCTTTTTGTTGTGACTGCTCCAGCTCCATTCTCTTCAATTACTTCAACCATTGTTTGGGCATTCAAGTTGAACAGTATGCCTGAAGCCAGCACAGTAGGATTAGAGAATTTCACTCCCAAAAATTGTGTTGAAAGCATTTTTTTATTCAACCCTTTCTTTTTCTATTTCTATCAAGTGGATTTTATCATACTTCAGCCTGTATTTCTTGAATAGTTTTTCTATTTCTTTTTCTGCCCTGCTTGGAACCAAAATGCTTCCTTTCCCTAATTTGATTCCTTTTATTTTTTCTATGACTCCTAAATATTTGTAAAGTCTATATTTTTTTCCTATTTTTTTCCTTGATTTTTCGCCGTATAATTCCCTGTTTATTCTTGCCCTGTTCTTATGGCTAATTTTTGAAAGAACAAAAGAATAGACTGTTACAGCCTTTTCCTTTAATGCAAGAGGAAGTTGAATTAATGCTTTGGGGTTCTTGTAAAGAAGAATGCCGTCACGCAGAATATCAAACAAGTAGTAAGGGCTTTTGCTCAATTCTTTTTCTGTGATTACTGTTTGAACTACTTTTCTTCCAATTTTCTGGTTTTCAATTATTTCATTTATTTTCTTCTTTAATTTTTCAGTGCTTTTTTCGGCAATTATCAATAAGTCTATGTCGCTTTTTTTTCCTTGAGCCTTTTTTGCGTAAGAACCGTACAATATTATTGCAGAAATTTCAGGAATCCCTGCAAGTTTATTTGTCAGTGAGGAAAGTCTGCCTAACATAAATTTCCAGCTCCTTTAACATTTTGGTCATCAATTCTTTTGCTTTCTTTGCGTTTTTGCCGTTTTCAAGCCTGTAAGCGCCCAAATACATTCTTAAAAGTTCAGCAAAATTTTTTCCAAACTCCGTGCTTATCTTGTAAGCCAGATCCTTTGACTGCCAATGGTCTCGAGGCAAAGCAAGCCTTTTTTCTATTGCATAAACAGACAAAGCGAATTCAACTGCCTTGTGGGCGTTCTGTATTACTACAGCTGATTCACTTGAATTTAAGGCAAGCTTGGCGAATTCTTTTGTTGCATTGATGTATTCTTTCTTCATTTCAAAAACCTTTCCGTTAATAATAACGGAAAACAAACAATTTTAAGCCTTTTCCGTTAATTTGAACGGATTCATTTTATTGCTTTCATTATTTCTTCTTCTTCCATTGCTGTCTCACAGTAATAGCATGTTGCTTCCAATGGCTCTTTTTTTGTTATGATGAATTTGGTTGGGATTGCTTCATGGTTTGTGATGCAGTTAGGGTTGATGCATTTGATGATGTCTTCCACTTTTTCCGGAAGACCTAATGTTTCTTTTTTTGCGACCTTGTAGTTTTCAATTACGTTGTGCGTTGCATTTCTTGCAAGCAGTTTAACTTTCTCCAATTCTTTTTCGCTCAAAAACCTGTCCTCTAATAACACCAAGTCTTTTCTTCCCATCTTCCTGCTTTCAGTGTTTATTGCCAAGGCTGCGCCCTTGTCTTTCTCGAAGCCTAATATTTCAATTATTCTCAGGCCGTGCCCTGAAGGAATATGGTCTAATGCAGTTCCGTTTCCTATTGGCGTTACCCTCATCTTCAACTGCTGAATTTTTTTCTCGCGCTTTACATCTTTTTCTGGATTCATTTCTTCGCCTCGCTTAAAATCCATAGTAATGCTTCTCTTACTGGAATGCCTGATGCAGTCTGCTGAAAGTATATTGCGTGCTCTGTTCCGTCCACATTGGTTGAAATCTCGTTCACTCTCGGCAGGGGGTGCATTATCTTCAATTCTTTTTTTGCTTTGTTTTTCTCCAAAAATTCTTTTGTGATAATGTAGGAGTCTTTCACCCTGTTGTATTCTGTTTCATCCGAAAACCTTTCCTTCTGGATTCTTGTAACATACAATACATCTAATTCAGGAAGGCACGATTCTATTTCATTGAATTCCTTTACAGAACTTTTTCCTTTTACTTCTTCAACTAAGTGTGCAGGCATCTTTAATGATTCAGGAGAAATATAGAATTGATTGCAGTTGAAGTGCGTTAAGGCAAATGCAAGGGAATGCACTGTCCTCCCGTATTTCAGGTCTCCGACAAAGCCTATATTCAGGCCGTCAATTCTTCCAAGGAATTTCTGTATTGTGTACAAGTCTAAAAGTGTCTGGGTGGGGTGCTGGTTGCTTCCGTCACCTGCATTTATTACCGGTTTAGAAGAAAGCTCTGCTGCCCTCCTTGCTGTTCCGCTCAAAGGATGCCTTACTACAATCAAGTCGCAGTAATTGCTTATCACCCTGATTGAATCAGAAAAGCTTTCGCCTTTTTTTGTTGAGGTAACTCCTGCCTCAGAAAATCCAATTACCCTGCCCCCTAATTCCTGAACTGCTGTCTCGAATGAAAGCCTTGTCCTAGTGCTCGGCTCAAAAAATAGGGAAGCAATCGTCTTTCCTTTTAGAAGCAAATTCTTTTTCTCTTTGGGCATTTCATCTAATTCTCTTGCTTTCTGGAGCACGAAGAGAATGTCTTCTTTTGAGAAGTCTTTTATTGAAATGCAGTCCTTTAAAGAAAAATTAGAATCAGGGTCTTTTTTGAAACTCTTTTCCTTCATTTCAAAAAAACAATTAGGTACAAAAATGTTTAAAAAATGAAAGGGTATTATGTATACTTTAAAGATATTTTGTTTTTCCTGTGTTCACTATAAAAGTTTCGTTTTTTTTTTTTGCCACAGTTAAGCAATCTAGCTTTGATTATTTTTACATCAACTCAATTAATGAGATAGGTTTTGGAGTCAAATCCAAATAAACCCTGCCAATTTCTGGTTTTGCATTGAATATTTCATCTCTTAATTCAATCAATTGTCTTTGACTGATTTTTGGAATTTCAGCCATTAAACCTAAATCAGATTCAACGATTCTTAAAACTACAACGTATTTTCCTTCAACTTTTGTTGATAAAAGAAAAGGAAAATAAGCCCAAAGCTTTTTGTGAAGATCAAGTTCCTTAACCTTTTTTTCTACGATTTCTGTTATGTCTCGAACAAGAATTAATTTTTTTCTGGTCACATTCCCTTCTATTCTAACTGCAAAACCTACGCCGGGAAAATGCTGTTTCTCTAAAAACTCTTCAGGCAAACACAATTGTTTTGCAAATTTTATTACTTCATCTTTGGTGTAATCCCTTAGTGGTTCAACCAACTTAAAACCAGGAATGCTTTCAGAGTTTTCATTGCAGACCATCAAATCATTTTTAATTGTGCCAAAAACCAAGTGTTTTGAACTTTCGGATTTAGCTATTTTCAATGCTTTTTCTAATAGGAGATTTCCTATAAGGTCGCGTTTCTCTGAACCGCTAGCACAAACTGAAACTTTCTGGATAAATTCTTTTGCTCCATTAAAAACTTTCACATTGATTCCAATCTTTTTGAATAAATTTTTTATTCTTTGTCTTTCTCTTTTTCTTTGCAAACCGTTATCAATAAAATAATAAACCGCTTTATCTTCTAAGGCTCTTTTTGTCAGCAAGGCTGTTATCGCACTGTCTATGCCTCCAGAAACAAAAACAACAGCTTTGTTTTTGCCGACATTATTTTTTATGGCTTCCCCCATGTTTGAATAATTCATTTCACCACCAAAAAAAGAAAAAAAATGCCTCATCAGTAGAGGCAGTGCGAATTAAACAAATGCTTTGGGTATTTCATGTGTAATCACCAGTAATATTTGCGTTACATCTAATTAATAATATTTTTTTGAAAATATTCATACAAAAGGTTAATTTTTTAAATAATTTTGAGCTATGTGTTGTAATATGGATAAAATAGCATATTTTAAGTCTATGGGTCTTGATTCTAAGGACCTTAAGATAATGTATGAGTTGGATTGTAACAGCAGGCAGTCGAATGCTGCAATAGGAAAAAAAGTTCATCTTGATAAGAGTGTTGTCGGTTACAGGATTAATCAATTGATCAAAAAAGACTTCATCAGGGATTTTTATACGATAATTGATAATTCCAAAATCGGTTATAGAGGTTATAGAATTTATTTGAAATGGCAGTTCATAAACAAATCAATTCAAGAAGAAATTATTGAATATCTGAAAAAAGCGCCTTTTACTTGGTGGATTGGAGAAATAAGCGGTGAGTGGAGTTTAGGCTTTGTGGTTTGGGTTAAAGATTTTATTAAATTTGAATCATTATGGTTTGACTTTTTAGGCAAATACCAAAAATTCATTCAAAAAAAAGAATTGGCAGTTTATGTCAAGCTTTATAACTGCAATTATGCTTTTCTTTCTCCTGAAAAAATTGCTGAACACAGATTTCAAATAACTGGAGAGCACGGAAATGAAAAAATCTCTAAATCTGAAGAAAAAATACTGAGTATTATCTCAGAAAACGCGAGAATGCCTACTGTTGAAATTGCTAAGAAATCTGGTGTTTCGCTTTCAGGAGTAAAATACGCCTTAAAGAAATTGCAAGAGAAAGGAATTATCAAGGGATTCAGAACTCAATTCAATGACCAAAAATTGGGTTATTCCCTCTATAAAATTAATTTCCATCTTAACAGCCTAGAAAATTACAATAAATTGGTTGAATTCAGCATTGCTGACCCACATGTAATTTATGTTCCCAAATCAATAGGTTCTGCAGAATTTGAAGTTGAAATAATGGCAAGAAATATTGGAGAGCTTGAACAATTCATAAACAAGATAACTAATAGATATGCTGACTCAATAAAAGAATACAGCTATTTTGCTTTCACAAACACACACAAAATTAGGTATCGGTAAAATAATTTCGTTTGACGCATTGGCATTAAGTCCAGGTTTAAAGCTCTCTCGAGTTTTTAGTGGCAGTGGACTGAGCGAGTTGCCGAAGCTTCTCGTTTACATCCCTGCTCTATCAATCTCCTCTTCTAGGAGTACTCTTATCGCTAACGTCCTTTGATCCGGAGACCAAAGGGTTTCGCGAGTGATTGCTTCGTTTCGGGGACTGCTTCAAGCTTAGATGCTTTCAGCTTTTATCATTTCCGGCGTAGCTACCCAGCAGTGCCTTGTCAGACAACTGGTATACCAGTGGCCAGGACCCAGCGTTCCTCTCGTACTTACTGGATCTTCCCCTCAAGCAATCCGCATCCCCAATAGATAGGATCCAAACTGGCTCGCACCGTTCTCAACCCAACTAACGTAAGATTTTAATCAGTTAACACCTGCACCCTTGGCCGCTTATGCACGGCCAGGATATCTTGAGACGACGGCGAGGTCGCAAACCGCGGGGTCGATGTGAACTCTCACCCGCGACCACTCAATTACCCCCAAGATCAGTTCACTGTCAGACTAGGCCCCCATTAATAAGGACACTAGTGCTCGCTAGACCCTTCTTTCGAACCCGCGTTCCTTGCTGTGCGGAACACGGTTAAGCGTGCTTTTGGTCTTGTCCTCTACGGAGAATTTCTGACTCTCCTGAGCACACCTTTGGACGCCCCTGATATCTTTTCAGGGGCGTACCACCCCAGTCAAACTACCCATCAAATGTTGTCCTCTTTCGAGTTAGATGCATAGTTTTCAAAGGATGGTGTTCCATTTTTGCCTCCACAACTCCTGACGAAATTGCTTCTAAGGCTACCATCTACGCTGGACATCAAAAACCATACAACAGCATCAGACTGTAGTAAACCGCTGTGGGGTCTTCTCTTCCCATTGGAGATCCGTGGCATATTCACCACGTAGTGAGTTCATCAGGCTCAAACTAGGGACAGCGGGAATCTCGTTACTTCCTTGGTGCAAGCCGGCAATCAACCGGCAAGGTATTACGCTACCGTGAGAGCCTCAGAGTTAGGCCCGCTCTTCACCAGCGCTTAGCTTTCTTGAAAAAAAGTTTAACGTACTGGCAGTGAGCAGAAGTCAGCCCCAATACACACCATTGCTGGCTGGCTGGGACATGTGTTTTTATTAAACAGTCGGACTCCCTTTGTCATTGCAACCTGCAGTTAAAAACTGCAGGCACCCTTTATACCGAAGATACAGGGCTAGTTTGCCGAGTTCCCTTAGTTTGATAACTCCTGTAACGCCTTGGCCTTCTCAGCCAGGGGCACTTTTCTCAGTTCTTGGTACGGTCGCACAAAATTCTTCCTGTTTCCTTTTTCATTGACTCCAAGCCTAGGCCAAGCTTTGCAGCTATTCTTGGATTTAATCTCTTTCTCATTATTATAATACTCCGAAGATTTATTCCAGTTAAACATTCAGACGAGAATGTTCGGCTTAGCTCGAAGTGTCAGAAAACAGGCTATTGTTGCCAAATCGTATTCATGCGGTATCAGAATATGAACTGATTTCCCTTTCGTCCGCTTCTTATTGAGAGCGGCCTTAGGACCGACTTACCCTTAGCTAAAGATTAGCGCTAAGGAACCCTTGCCCTTTCGGCGGAGGAAATTCTCATTCCTCTATTGTTATTACTAGCGCGAGGATCCGTTTTCATGGAAGATCCACAAGTCTTCTCAGACTTGCTTCTACTCTACCACAATACCTTCCCTACTGAATCTTTCTTCTTTCGAAAAAAGTCCTATGGTGTCGGCAGCTGGTTTAGCCCGGTTTATTTTCAAGACCTTTTCCCATTGGTGTGTGAGCTGTTACGCTTTCTTTAAAGGATGGCTGCTTCTAAGCCAACCTCCACACTGTCTTAGGAAGAAGATACTTTTCGCGATTCACACTCAACCAGCATTTATGGGCCTTAACCACAGTTCAAGTTGTTCCCTTCTTGGATTAAAGGCTTACCCTTCAACCCCTACTCCGGCCATCTACGATGACAGCAGATTGGGAGTTTGACAAGAAAGCTGGAACTTTCGAACCAGTACTTTCTAATCAGTATCTCTACCCCGCTGTCTTTCTCCGGCCAGGCTAGCCTGAGGGCTAATTCGGGAGGTGCCCGCTATTGCCGTGCTCGACTGGCATTTTACTCCTACTCCCAGGTCACCCGAACAGATAGACTAGAATCGGTTGCAGACCTCCATCATTCTGTAGAATGACTTCGTCTTGCCAAGGAGTAGATCGCACGGCTTCGGGTCTGTAACGCGTGACTCAAGCTCTTGCGAACTTTCAACCTTATTCTTGCGAACTGCGTTGAATTGGTTTCCCTGCGACTTCAAGCTTTAAGCTCTTAGTCTTGCCACACATTAAAATTCCCTCGCTCGTGATTCATGACGAACGACATGACCCTGATCTAGCCTCCTCGCTTTCAATCTTTCAATTGATTGCTTTGAAGGCCTTCTATTCTTTAAGGCCATGTCTTCCTGTGACCGCATAGTTTCAAGCGCTTTTAACCCCCTGTTAAGGGTGCTTTTCAACTTTCCCTCACGGTACTAGTTTGCTATCGGACTTAAGTTGTATTTAGTTTTTGGGGTCAATGGCCCCAAGTCTTTTCACGCAATATCCAATGCATGATACTCTCGAAATGCAAGAATCTTCCCTTTCCATTTACACTTACGAGGCTCTTGCTCTCTATGGCACTGCATTCCAGCAGACTTCAATTCAATTTCAGGGAAGTACTCGCTTCACACCACATCTTCTACAAATTGCTTTACAGAATTCAGTTTGAACTGCGCTGTTTTCGGTCGACCCTAATTACAGCATCACGATTGTTTTCTTTTACTGCAGGTACTAAGATGTTTCAGTTCCCTGCGTTCCCTCTCACGCTTTCGCGCGAGAAATTCAGGCATCCCTGGTTCAAGCGACTGCATGCGTCTCGCCAGGGCTTATCGCAGCTTGCCACGCCCTTCTTCAGCACTTAAGCCTAGTTATCCACTATGCGGCTTACAGAACTCTAAACCTGTTAGACTTGCCAATGCATCAACTGTCACGCCCAGTTGACATGCGTGTACTACCTTCGCATTGCTCGGTAGTACTTCCTCGCTTGCGCTCGGAATTGTCAACCTTCCGTTTGTTCAGTTGCTTCCCTCAAGAAAGAACTCTTGAAGTGCTCCATCAATTTTAATTAAAAAATAATTTTGATGAATATAATTTATTGACCGCATTTATTTTTAACTTCGTTTTTTAAAAAAACTAATTCATTATTTATTCCCACAATGCCATTTGCCATACTCACTTGACGCGTACTTGCTTCAACCCATATTTGGTCATTCATTTTTTTTAATTCATTCACTTGTGCTTGAGTTGAAAATGTGAAATACAAGTTCAATACAAGCAATACTACAACTATCACTAAAATCACTTTGTTAAAATCCATTTATTTCTCCTCCTTTTTTTAGTTGATTGATTTAAGATTGTTTTTCTGCTTTAATTTTTTTTCTTGTTTGAATTCCTAATTAAATTACAATTTTTTCCCTATTAAGGGAGGTATTTGAATTATCCCAAAGGGAGGTATCGGAACCGCAAGGTTCTGATATGGACTCAAGGGGATTCGAACCCCTGGCCTCCTCGGTGCAAACGAGGCGCTCTACCAAGCTGAGCTATGAGCCCAATCAAACTGTTGCACTCAATTCAATTAGACCTTGCCCTCTTTTTTGCAGAGCACAGGCCAATTAATTTTCAATTATTTTTTTTATTTAATTTTTTTTGTAGTTCTAAAAAAAAGGATCATGTAAAGCTTGAAGCAAAGGAAATTTTTTGAAAAACCAGAGGTTTTTCCTTTACCTATGAAAAGGTATCGGAAAAACGTAGTTTTTCTGATTGAAGGAGGTGATCCGTCCGCAGGTTCCCCTACGGACACCTTGTTACAACTTAGCCCGCTTTGCAGAACTGGGAATCGTTTTAATCTGTTAAGACTACAGCTCATCCAAACTCTACTCAGCTGGCTTGATGGGCGGTGTGTGCAAGGCGCAGGGACTTATTCACCGCGCGAGATCACCCTGCCCAACCTAGTTTTTCCTTTATAAATATAATTAATCTCTCCAAATTGGTTGAATCAAAAACTTTATCAAATTCTTGTTCAATAAAATTTCTTTCAGAGAGTGAAAGAGTGCCATCAATTACTGCAACCACTTTAAGTTCAGGTTTGGTTGAATGAAATTTTAGTGCCTTGAAACCTAATTCAAACATTACAGAGCGTTTCCTGTAGTTCTTGGCCAAGTTTTTTGCCTCTAATACAATTTTGGTGTTAGTAGCGTTTGGAATTGCAAAATCTACAGCAATATTAATTTTGCCAAAACTGAAAACAGCATTGGTTTCAAACTCTATACCGTTGAGTTCAAGGACTTTTTTTATTTTTTGTTCTTGAAGGGTTGGCTTTCTGGAATCAAGGCTATATTTCCAAACTTTTTTTTCTGCTGACTTGTGTGCCATTTCCACAGCATAGTTTCCATGAAATTTTCCTCTGTTGCGAATAACAGAAAGCTTTTTCTGAAATATACTTGGAGGAACAACTTCCAATTTCAGCGTGGAAATTTTTTTGAAAAATTTTTTTGCATTAATTTCACTTAATTGTTTAGATTGCCCTCTTTCCAGCCAACTAATTGTTGCTTGACTTGTTTCCAAGAACTTAGCAAACTCCCTTTGACCCATGCCAGAAAGAACTCTGAAAACTCTAATATTTTGTGGTTTCTTTGCAATGTTTTCCCAAGTTAAATTATTTAAGTTGTCCGTTTCCTTCAAGAGCCGTTCATACAAACCAATAATATTGCTCACCGCATTAAAAATATGCGGCGAACAATTTATAAAGGTTGCTAGGCTGGTGCAGATTAGTGACGCGCGATTACTGGGGATTCCATTTTCACGAGGCCGAGTTACAGACCTCGATCCGAACTGAGGTTGAGTTTAGGAGATTGCCTTGCCCTTTCGGGTTTGGAGCCCATTGTCTCAACCATTGTATGCCGCGTGTTGCCCAGGAGATTCGGGCCATACAGATCTACCGTTGCCCACCCCTTCCTCAAGGTTACCCTTGCAGTTTTCTTAGAGTGCTCTCCCTGAAATCAGAAAGATTGCAACTAAGAATGTGGGTCTCGCCCGTTGCCTGAGTTGACAGGACGCTTCATAGTACGAGCTGACGATGACCATACAACACCTCTCAGCGTGTCAGGTAAGCCCTTCGGACTGACCATCATTCTGTTGTCGCCCCTGGTAAGTTATCTGGCGTTTTATCCAATTAAACCGCAGCATCCACCCCTTGTAGTGCGCCCCCGCCAATTCCATTAAGTTTCAACCTTGCGGTCGTACTTCCCAGGCGGCAGACTTAATGGCTTCCCTTCGGCACCCCTATAACTTGTAGTTATGAGGACACCTAGTCCGCATCGTTTACGGCTGGGACTAACCGGGTATCTAATCCGGGTCGCTCCCCCAGCTTTCGTTTCTCACCGTCAGGCCCGTACTAGTCAAGCGCCTTCGCTACTGGTGGTCCTCCTAAGATCTTTAGATTTCACTCCTACCTCAGGAATTCCCTTGACTTCTTCCGGCCTCGAGCCTGAAAGTATTTTTGGCACTTCATTGAGTTGAGCTCAATGATTTCACCAAAAACTTTTCAGGCAGGCTACAAACTCTTTAGGCCCAATATAAATGGACACAACTTGCGGAGTACGTATTACCGCGGCGGCTGGCACGTATCTTGCCCCCCGCTTATTCATGAAGCTTTTTTGGCTTCATAAAAGCTGTCAGTGACAGCACTTGAAATCCCCTTATCACGCTTTCGCGCATTGTAAAGAATTCGCAACTGCTGCACCCCGTAGGGCTAGGAACCTTTTCTCAGTTTCCTTCTCCGGGCGCCCTCTCCCAAGGCCCGTATGGATCTTTGGTTTGGTGGGCATTTACCCCGCCAACAGCCTAATCCACCGCAGCCCCATCTTCAAGCGAATTACTCCAGCATGAGGAATAACCCCTTTAAGCAATAGAACCTTCCAGTGTCAGTTGCCTGTAGTGCATTATGCCCAGTTTCCCGGGTTTTGCTCTTCTTGAAGTTAGGTTAGCTACGTGTTACTGAGCCGTTCGCCACAGTCCTTCATGGCCAGGACTGTAAGACTTGCATGTTTGAGTCGAATTTCAATAGCAGTGTCCTCCAGCAGGATCAGCTGGTATCAATTATATTTCGTCCTTTAGCTTGGTTGAATTCGGAATTGGTTAAATTTTTTTTTCCCTTGCCTCAATTAGCTCATAATCCTTTTTTGTGAATCCAAAAAAAAATATTTTTTTTGAGTTAATTGATTGATTCAAGTAGCTTGAATCAGAATTTAATCTTGATGCTAACGCGTAATTCTTTCTTTGTCTGTGCATCGAAGCCATTCAATTGGGTGAATGTCTTCTGTCATCGGAAATTGTCTTTGAGAACAATTCCTCTACCTATAGCATTGAACTCCAATAAAACCCAAATCAGCCTATCAGAGAAAGGTTTCATTGTTTGAAAGTTATAATAATTATGTGTTTTTGTATTTAAAAATCTATCGCGTTTTCGTGGTCTTCAAATATCTTTGAAGGCAGTTTCCTCATGATCAATTTCTGCCTTATGAAACCCGATTTTGTCCCTGCCTTTCTCTCGTGCCAGTAAGGCCTGTCAAAAAAACCATGCATCCCCCTTCTCTTCAAACTAATTCCCTATAATATAAGGCTTCCCCTGCTTTTAAGCTTTACTTTTTTTAATCAGAATTAATTGATTTTTTTTTGTGCCTTTATGTTGTTGCCCTGTCTTTCAAGTATTTCTTCTTTCTCTTTTCTCTGCGCATCTTTTTTTTCTTCCATTTCCATCTCTCTTTGGATCTAGTCTTCTTGAACCTGCTGGAATCCTTGCTTCTTGTGCCCAAAAAATCACCTGAAAAAATTTATTCAATTAAAATTAATTAAATTAATCCGAATTAAAATAAGATTGACTGAAAAAGAATTTAAATGGATTGGAGGGCTTACCTTCCCTCCCAGTGGATTATTTTTTTCTCCAAAAAAACAAAAAGCAAGTTCAGAAAGTAGCCAATGCATCCTGCAATAAAAATTAATGCAAAAAGCTCCGGAATGCTGTACAGCATTTGTGCATCAATTAGCCTTGCGCCCAAGCCATATTTTGTGCCCAAAAACATTTCCGTAACTACCACAAGAATTAAACAAAAAGAAGCAGCCAGCCTGTAACCAGAAAAAATGCTTGGCAGCGACTCTGGCAGGAGAACCTTTGAAAACAGTTTTTTTCCTTTTAATCCAATTTTTTTTGCAAGAATTAATCTGTCTTTTTTGATCTGCTTTGCTCCGTACATTGCTGCAACTGTTATCACCATTGTTCCAATAAATGCGCTGACAGCAATTTTTGGCGCATCGCCAATTCCAAAGAAAAGAATAAACAAGGGAAATAGTGCTGGCGCTGGAAGGCTTCTCAAGAAATCCAGCAAAAAGCTTGAGCTTTCCCTCAGCCATCTAAAATAGCCTATTGAGATCCCCAAAGGAGTCCCGATGAAAACAGAAACCAGAAACGCAACAACAGTTCTCCAGGAAGTTGCAAAAACATCCCCCCAAATTTTCCCAGAAGCAATCAAATCAATCAAACTTAAAAAGATTTCAGAAGGCGGAGCAATGAAAAGCGTTGAAAAAAGATTTAATGCGCTTGCAGCCTGCCAAAATAAAAGTAATACAGCAATAATCAAAATTGTTTTGTATCTCATTCTTTTACCACTGTTCCAAAATTTTTCTTTTAATTTCCTGGAACTTCAACGAAAGCTTCATTGATTGGTTTCTAGGTCTTGGCAGACCAACATCAATTATTTTTCTAACCTTTGTTGGCTGCTCTGAAAGCACAACAACTTTGTCAGCCAAATAAACTGCCTCTTCAACGTGATGGGACACAAAAAGCACTGTTTTTTTTGTTTTCTCCCAGATCTCCAGCAGGCTGTCTTCCATCTGCATTGCAGTCTTAAAATCTAAAGAAGAAAAAGGCTCATCTAGCAGTAAAAGTTCTGGGTTGAAAGCCATTGCTCTCGCTAACACAGTCAATTGCTTTAAGCCGCCTGAGAGTTGATAAGGATAATGCTCACTGAAATGCATTAAGTCTTTCCCGCCGGCATGCATTTCTTTCAGAATTGCTTCAACATTTTCATTCTTTGCAGTATCATTCAAAGCAATTTCAATATTCTGCCTTACATTCATCCAGTTGAAAAGCGAGTCCTCTGAATTTTGAAAAACAAGATAAGATTTTGCATCTTCAACAGGCTTTTTCCTTAAAAAAGCCTCTCCAGCTGTCGCTTTTTCAAAGCCAGCAAGAATTTTAAGCAATGTTGTTTTTCCGCAGCCGTTTGGGCCAAAAACTGCAATAAACTCTTTTTTTCTGATATCTAAATTTATTCCGTCCAGTACTTTCGCTGTGCGGCCATCTTTTTTTGCAAATTCTTTCGATAGGTTTTTAATTTGAAGAAAAGCCATTAATGTAACTTCCTTTTATTTTAAAAAATTTTCGCGGAGAAGGAGAGAGATTGCATCAACTTTTTTCTTGATTATTTCTTGCTCAAACAAAAAATCTGCAGTTTTCTGGACTGCCTGTTGTTGTTCGCCGGTTAAGGTGTCAAAAAAATCATATTTTTCCATTTCAATTTTTTGTGCTGTGCTGGCCTCAATAGGAACATATCTTGGAAGAATTGCCTTGCTTTTTTCAAGGTCCTTTTCAATAAATTCAAAAGATTTTTTCATAGCCAACAAAAACTTTTTTGCTTCTTTAGGGTGTTCCTCTAAAAATCTTGAGGATATAACTGATATGGAAAGCGCTGCATTGAAGCCAATTACCTCTTTGTATGGCGAGTGTAACCCAGGAAACTCTTCGCCTATTCCTTTTTCAACAGCAATTGTTGGATTTGGTTCAAGGGAAGCCAAAGCATCCACTTGCCCTAATTTAAGAGCTTGCACTTGAAGCTTATCATCTAATTCAATCACTTGAAAATTTTTTACGCCTTTTTTTTCCAAGAATTTTGTAATCATTGTTCTTGCAAAAACACCCTTGTTTGTACCAATTGTTTTTCCCTCAAAATCTTGATATGTTTGAATGCCGCTGCCTTTTCTTACAATCAATTTTTCAGGGTGTCTTTCATCAGTGTAAAAGTTGACTCCATATATTTTAAACAATCCTGACTTGCTCCCTTCAAGGGAATATGATACAACAGCATTTCCTGTTGGTGTTGCATCTAATTGGCCCGCAGCAAACGCATCCATCAATGTGTTTGTAGAGTCAAACCTGACTGTTTCAACCTTAAGCCTTTCCTCTTCAAAATAACCGTTTTCAAGCGCTACAAATAACGGGAGATAATTTCCATTTGGTTTATAGCCGATTTTCACAACATACTCTTCTTGCGGGGCAGGTGTTATAACTAACTGAAGTCCAAGAACCAAAAGGGCTATTGCCAGTATAGCCACCAAAACCCAAACAATTCTTTTATACATAAATAAACTGCTGCTGTTGACAAATAAATAGATTGTTAGTAATAACTACTACTAATAAAAATGTTTTCCTTTTTTAATATCTTTATGGACACAAAAGTGCTTGAAGATTTAGGGCTTTCCAAGAACGAGTCAAAGATTTATTTGACTCTTTTAAAGCTCGGCAAAGCAAACAGCGCAGAACTTGCCAGGGAAAGCGGGGTGCACAGAATCAATGTTTATGATGTGTTAAACAGCTTGATCTTCAAAGGGCTTGTTTCTTATATCTCTGAAAGTGGAACAAGATTTTTCAAAGCCGAAAACCCTGAAAAATTCAGGAAGCTTTTAGAGGAAAAAATGTTTTCTCTTGAAAGCAAGCTGCCTTCTTTGATTCAGTTGTTTGATTCAAAAAAAGAAATCCACGAAGTAAGCGTTCTTAGGGGAATTGAAGGGAAGAAAGCCCAATTTGAAGAAATTGCAAGAACTACAAGTAAAAGCACTCATTTGGTTTTTACTCCGCATGGACTGATTTCCCTTTTCAGGCAGCCGTACAAAACAATGCTTGTTAAATGGTATAAAAGACTTGCAGAACAAAACGTAAAATCAAAGAATTTGGTTTTGGATACGCCTGATGCAAGGCAAAGGGCAAAGCTGTTGGAAGACATTGAAAATTACGAAGTAAGATTTTCGAAAGGGCTTCATTTCTCGCCGGTTTCTTGGGATGTATCAACTGAATTGGTTTTCATTACCTTCCACACAGAACCATACCTAATAATCAGAATCAAATCAAAAGAAATTGCCAAGGCATTCAAAAACAGCTTTGAACTGATGTGGAAATCAGCAAAAAAATAAAAAATTGCTCCGACCGAACTATAAACTCGGAGTTAAATTTCTCCTAATTAATTCTTTATTGCACTCAGAAACCTTATATTATAATAATGAAGAAAGGTATATAAAAAGTTTTATGGGGGAATTTTGTAGAAAGGCTTCAAGTTTAAGGGAATTGATTTATGTGAGAAGGAATCCTAAAAGGTTAGGCAAGCGCAAAGGGAGAGTCTTTCGTTTAATAAGAAGCAAAGAACAAGCTCAGAGAGCTGTAAATTTAATTGAAGGAAAATTGAACAAGGAGTTTACGGTAGAAGATGTTAACAGAAAATTGGGTCTTATAATTAGAAGGTTTTCTCATACTTTCGAGAACAATGTTGCGCCCCCACATAAAGCTGTGAATCATTCTTCTTATTTTTTGTTGAGATTGTACTTGAATAAATTGAATTTTTCTTTAAGGCAAAAAAGAAATGTAAGTGAGTTATTTGGAGCAATTCAAAAAGGGCAAATTCATGGATTTGAATATCCTGAATTTGAATTAGACAGGGCAAAACTGAAAATAGTTCAAGGAATTGTTTCAAAACACTTTGAAGAATTATACAAATGTGTATCTAAATTGGAGAGATTATTATATGAGGACAGCGGATTTGGAGAGTACACGAGATTCAGTAACTATTACATTCAAAAAGGAAAGAATCCAGAAAATTATGCAGAAAAACTGCATTTACTAAAACACGGAAAAAGGGATTTAGACAAAAAAATTGTTGAATTAGGCTGTATTATAGAAGCATATAAAAGGCAAACAACAAAAAGGTGAAAAGAAATGTTAAGCTTCAGTGCGTTAAAGGAAGGTATGGCCTAAGGGAGCCTAACGAATTTTGCTGAAATTCCCTAAAAATTCTTTTGCTTTCACTATTTTTATTCCTTTAAACTCCTTTAATTTAAGCAGGTGTTTGTCGCCGCTCACTATATAATCGGCCTCTGCCTCTACTGCTGCTTCCAATACTTTGTTGTCTTGTGGGTCTTCTTTGATTTCGTTAATTTTTGTTGTTGGATTTACTGTTTTGGAGAATTTTAGTATTGCTTCGATTTTTTCTTCTATTTGTTTTTGGTCTTGGTTAAAGTCTCTTTTCAGTATTCTTGCATATTCGTCAAGCAATTCAATTGAAGTGCACACAGTAATTTTTTTGCTTATCGCCAAAATAGTTATTTCGTATGGCGGGCCAGTCCAAAATGTAGCGGAAATCAAAATGTTTGTGTCAAGAACAGCAACTGTCATTCGCTGATTCCTCTTGCTTTATGAATAATTTTTTCGACATCGCTTTGCTTTATCCCAAGCTTTTTTACAATCTTTCTGCCTTCTTTGTTAATTCTTTCCCACTTTCTTAATATTTCTTCTTTTGATGGAGTTATAATTCTTTTGAGCATTAAAGTGTCACCGCTTGCCACTACAGCAAATGCTTCTCCTTCTTTCAGTTTCATCTCTTTCCTGATGTCTTGTGGAATTACTATTTGCCCTCTTGAAGACATTTTAGTCAATTCAACTTCAGCCAAATTATATCACCTCTAATAAATAACATGCCAAAGGTTTAATAAGTTTTTCGTAAAATAAGAAAGTAAGATTGCTCCGACCGGGATTTGAACCCGGGTTACAGGCTTACTCGCCGCCCCTTCTTTTCTTTCCAAAAGAAAAGAAGTGGTAGGTTACCCCAAGAAAAGAAAATTATGGCAATTGAATTTTGCTAAAGCAAAATTCCTTTTCTTTTGGGCAACCTGCACTGTTTCAAGCAAAGCTTGAAAATTTTCAAAGCTCTGCTTTGAAACCTTTTCTTTTATGAAAAGAAAAGGGCGGTGAAAGGCCTGAGTGCTATCGGCAAAATCAAAAAAATAATTTCTTGGTTTTTTGGCCGGCTACACTATCGGAGCATAAAGCCTTTCCCAGTGTTTTACAACTGGTTTTTTAATATTTGGGTGGGAATAATTATTTAATTTGATTGTAATCGTTTTTTGTTTTTCTGTCAGGTGATGTGATGGCAAGGTTTGAGCAGGCGGATTCAAGGCTTTTCAGTAATATATGGATTTGCATGAGGTGCAATGCAAAGAACAGGGCTACCCCAGGAAAGAGGCCTCCCAAGTGCAGGAAGTGCAATTCCAAGAAGTTGAGGTTGAAGAGAAAGGCTGTCAAGAAAGTGTAATGCCTATGAGCATTAAAGATTATTTTTCTATTATAAGGCCTTTTAATTGTCTTGTTGCGGCTTTTGGTGCATTCCTTGGATTCAGCCTTTCAATCAAGGCTTTTTCTTTTTCTTTCCCTTTATTGTATTCAATGCTTGCTGTCTTTTTTGTTTGCGCTGGCGGCCAGGCAATAAATGATTTCTTTGACATTGAAGTAGATAGGATAATAAAGAGGCATAGGCCTCTGCCAAGGGAGGCAATAGGCTATTTCAATTCCTTGGTTTATTCCCTTGCATTGTTTTTGGCTGGGATTGCTTTCTCTTATCTTGTTGGTTCACTGCATTTCTGGCTTGCTGTCTTTTTTGCCCTTCTATTAATTTTCTATTCGGGCTTCCTTGGAAGATTCAAGTTTTTGGGCAATTATGTTATTGCTTTCAGTGTTGCCTTCACAATAATTTACGGAGGCTTTTTAGGGGTAAGCATTTGCCTTCCATTAATTCTGGCGCTCTCTGCTTTCCTTGCGAATTTAGGCAGGGAAATCACAAAGGATTTGGAGGACTTGAAGGGAGACAGAGGCCTTAAGACTTCTCTTGGCAGGTTTTTTTCTTTGAAGCCTCTGGCTTTCTTTGTTTTATTCCTTTATTTGCTTGCAGTAGTTATAGGGTTCTATCCTTTTGTGGCTGGAATTTTCTCTAATTTTTATTACTTCTTTTTGATGGTTGTTTCATTCCTTTTGTTTGTTTGGTCCTTCAAACTTCTCCTGGAAAAAGAATTCAGGCACTCTCAGCTTTACTCTAAGCTTGGAATGCTCGCAGGAATGATTGCCTTTCTTGCAGCATTAATTGTAAGTGTTTAGTTTTTTGTTCAGTTTTCTAATCCGAAAATCACAAATAGGAGTTTTTTCTTTCTATTTTGCATGACGTGTGCTGATTGCGAAAAGCTTGC
>Ga0315289_10000024_pt1 | contig 251996 bp, 258 predicted proteins | sample YL17G11_40_MG_FD_203452 | JGI IMG/M metagenome (GOLD analysis project Ga0315289, IMG submission 203452) | Sediment microbial communities from Yellowstone Lake, YNP, Wyoming, USA - YL17G11_40 | ecosystem: Environmental > Aquatic > Freshwater > Lake > Sediment | place: USA: Wyoming | collected... | reverse complement strand
TCATCCAGCCAACCATCCGGGAAGGCCGTTGGCTTCAGAACGGCGACGAGGATGCCATTGTCCTTGGTATGGGGCTGTTGGACGTAGAGCCCGACCTTGGGGTAGGCAAGGAAATTGTGCTCAAAGTCCGGGGGGAGGAAGAGCACTTTCATATTGTGGGCATCATCGAGATAATCGGCAACGAGTCCGTGGGCTACATCACGTACGCGCCGCTGGACACGTTCAACCGCATGGCGCATCAAACCAACCATGCCAATATGGCGGTCGTACGCACTTCCGCAACCACGCCCGCCCAGCGGCAGATGCTGGGCTCCGCAGTGGAGCGCGCCTTTGAGGATCAGGGGTTGCAGGTCCGATCCGTTTTCCAAATGGATGATGAGCGCATGGAGATGAATTCCGCGTTCAGCATTCTGATCGACCTGCTCATGGTCATGGTCTTCTTGCTGGCGTTTGTGGGCGGCCTCGGACTGATGAGCACCATGAGCCTGAATGTGCTGGAACGCTCGCGTGAGATCGGCGTCATCCGTGCTTTTGGCGGTTCGAATCGCTCCGTGTTCAGACTGGTGGTGCTTGAAGGTGTGACCGTCGGCGTGATGAGCTGGTTCCTCAGCCTGCTGTTGGCAATTCCCCTCACGTGGCTGTTCTGCGATTTCATCGGTCGTTCTTTCCTGAGCGTGGCCCTGGCCTACCGCTATTCGGCCCTCGGCGCGCTCCTGTGGTTGGGCCTAGTGATCCTGTTGTCTGCCATTTCCAGCTCTCTCCCCGCCCTGAACGCCGTACGCCTCACCGTCCGCGAAGTCCTCTCATACGAATAGGTTTGGTGATCTACTCAACGTGAAAAACCATCGGCGCCGAAGTATCCTCCCGATCGCATTGACGCGCCTGGCATCTTGCTGTCGGGTTGCGCATTGAGCTCGTCCGGGCCCGTATGAGTGCGCGATTGATGCGCGCAGGGGAAAGCAACCCAAATTGAAGACTTGGCCAGCCGTGCTTTCCTTATCCCGGTCGTCAAGGTTGGGGCAGTCACTTTACCAAAATGGCTATGCGCAAGGTGACCGCGGCACCAGGATCGTCCTCCCTACCAATAGTGGTGCACTAGGGGTCGGATCCGGTCAACGTACAGCTTACGCACCTGCCGCATCGTCTCCTCGCTGATCGCGGGCTTCGCTGCGGCTTGGATATTGTCTTCAGCCTGCGCGGGATTCTTCGCACCCGGGATGGCGCATGTGACTGCATCGAACATCAGGATCCAGCGCAGCGCGAACTGCGTCATGTTCATGCCGTCTGGAACCAGTGCCCGCAATTCCTCGGCAGCCTTGAGGCCGGTCTCGTAGTCGACCCCGGAGAACGTCTCACCGCGGTCAAAGGATTCACCATGTCGGTTGTACGCCCGGTGGTCGGTGCTTTCGAACCGGCTGTCGGGCTTTAGTTTGCCGGTCAATAATCCGCTTGCCAGCGGCACCCGCGCCAGGATACCAACACCGCGCCGCTTCGCTTCGTTGAAGAACAACTCCGCCGGCCTCTGCCGGAAGATGTTGAAGATGATCTGGATCGATTGCACGTTCGGATATTCGATCGCCTTCAGCGCCTCTTCCACCTTCTCGACGCTCACGCCATAGAAGCGGATCTTGCCCACTTTGACCAGATCGTCCAGCGCGCTGAAGAACTCCGGCCGATAGTAGACCTCGGTCGGTGGGCAATGCAGCTGCAGGAGGTCCAATGCATCGGTATCCAGGTTCTTCAGGCTGCGATCGACGAAGCCTTCGATGTTCCTGCGGTTGTAGCCATCGGCATTGTGGGGCTTCAGCCCGCGGCCGGCTTTGGTGGCGACGTAGATCCTGTTCCGGTGCCGGCGTTTCACCTCGGCCACCAGTCGTTCGCTCCGCCCATCTCCGTACACATCAGCCGTGTCAATGAAGTTCACACCCAGGTCAATGGAACGTTCCAGCGCCGCGATCGAGGCTTTGTCGTCGACCTCTCCCCAGTCGCCCCCGATCGCCCACGCGCCGAAGCTCACCTCTGAGACCTGCCAGCCTGTCCTTCCCAATTCACGATAGTTCATACGCCCCACCGTCTTTCAGTAATTCATCGTCCATTGTTGCGCACGGCGCGCAGACCCGCCCGACAGCCTTCAGGTTCGCACCTCGCAGGCTCGCAAGCCCGCAGTGCTCGATCCGTAATCTCAGTTCATCAATCGTCTATCGGGAATCCGAGGGCGCCTCATCCTTTGAGCGCACCCGCCAGCACGCCACGCACGAAGTAGCGGCCGAACAGGATGAACCCCAGCAACGGCACTGCAACCGTCAGCAGAGATGCCGCCATTTGCAGATTGTAGGGCGAGATGGTGCTGCCCTGCGTCATGGCCATGGCCACCTGCACGGTCTGCGTGCGCGGGGTCACCAGCGTCAGGCCGATGAAAAACTCGTTCCAGACCTGCGTGAAGATAATGATGGCCACGGAGGCGTAGGCCGGCAGCGAAATCGGTAGCACGATGCTGAAAAAGGTCTGGATCTTCGAGGCACCGTCCACCTCTGCCGCCTCCTCCAGCTCGCGCGGCAGGCCCAGGAAGAAGGTGCCCAGCAGCACGGAGGCGAGCGGGATGTTGATGATCATGTAGCACATGATCAAACCTAGGTGCGAGTTGATCAATCCGGAACGGGCGGTGATGGTGGTCAAAGGGATGATGATGGCCTGGGATGGCATGTACAGCGCGATGCCCACCAGGATGAAGACCACGCGCGTGAAGGGCGTCACTGTGCGGCTCAGGTAGTACCCGCCCAGACCCCCGAAGAAGCAGGCCAGCAGCGTCACCGAGACCGTGATGATGGTCGAGTTCAGGATCGGTCTGGCCATCGGGATGAGGAAGTCCCTGCTCCCGAAGAGCGCCGAAGAGTAGTTCTGCCACTGGGCTGCCTTGGGGAAGGCGAGGTAGGTGCGCCGGGTGATCTCCGGCAGCGTCTTGAGCGAATTGACCACCATTACATAGATCGGCAGCAGGTAGGCGCAGCTCAGGACGATCAGCACCACGATCACCAGGATCTTGATGGAAGCGCTTCGGCTTTTCATTCGAACCACTTCTTGAACGCGTATATCGTGTAGGGGATGACCAGGATGAAGGCGATGACAAAGATGATCGTGCCGATCGCGGCGCCCGCCGAAAACAGCCGCTGGTCATAGGAGGTGACGATCATGTTGGTCGCCAGCACATCCGTGGCGATGCCCGGACCGTTGCGGGTGACGATCCACACGATGTCGAACACCTTCAGGGAGCTGATCAACAGCAGCGAGACCAGGATCATGATGCCCGAGCGGATGTTTGGGATGATGACCGCGAACAGGATGAGCAGCCGGGAGGCGCCGTCCACCGTAGCCGCCTCGATCATCTCCTGCAGCTCGGTCGTGCGGAAGGATGATTGAACAATGATGACCGAGAAACCCAAATATTGCCAGATGAAGATCACGATCAACCAGTACGTGGCATTAATCGGGTCGTTCGTGAACGTGAACGGGGAGTGGATGCCGAATGAATTGATGATGGTGTTGAACACCCCCTTGTCCGGCTGATACATCCAGGACCAGATCGTGCCGGTCACCACGAAGGACATGGCCACCGGGTACAGGATCAGCGTGCGGATGTAGCCTTCTATGCCGGGGAAGGGCGCCATCTCCAGCAGGTAAGCCAAGAAGATGGCGGCGGTGGCGGTGGGCAGCACGCCCACGATCAGCCAGCGCAGGTTGTTCTGCACATCCACCCAGAAGCGCGCCTGCCGGAAGAGGTAGGAATACCACTTGAAGCCGGTGAAGGTGTAATCGGGCGCCGTGCTCACCCAGTTGACGGTGGAGACGTAGAAGTTCCACACCACGGTGCCGTACAGGACTACCAGGAAGATCAGCAGCGGCAGCGTGAAGACCAGGAACTCCGATACGGTCGTGCGTTTTCGGGGACGGTTGAGCGTTGCGGCTTTGACCATCGTGCTCATCGGCATGCCTCGCGCGTGTGGGTAATGTGGGCAGCAGCGCCTGCCCAGCGGGTGGGGATGCAACCCAAGGGCTGCATCCCCACCGCTTCATTATACTTGTGCGCTTCCGTTCAACGCCTTCGCGTCAACACAGGGCGCCAAACCTGGGCGTGCTTCACAGGCCTACGGCCACTGATACCAGGCCGCGTCCTCTTTCACGTTGAAGGTGGTCATCATGTCAGCCGTGGCCGCGATCGCCGCATCTACATCCGGTGTGGCGGAGGCGAAGAAGGTCGAGATGATGACGCGATACTGCACCTGGGCAGGATTGGGCAGGATGGTCCCGTGCTGGTCCATGATCAGCTTGTCCGGGTTCTTGCTCACGTACTCCTGCATCTCCTGTCGAATCGGATCCGGGAAGGACTTGGGATCGATATCGGTGCGGGCGAACATACCGCCCTGGGTGACATCGGTCGGGATCTGCAGCTCAGGCGAAGCCACCACGTTCAGCCACTCCTGGCACTCCGCGGGATCGGGAGCGCCGACGGTGCAGCCGTAGGTGTCGGGGTGGAAGAGCAGGATCCGCTCGGGCTTGGTCGGGTAGTTCACGGCACCAAAGTCAACGCCGGGCTGCCAGTTCGAGCCCTTCGTAAAGGCGCCGATGGCCCACGTGCCCATGATGGTCATGGCCGCAGTGCCGGAACCGACCTCACTCACCGCCTGGTCCCAGGTCTCGGTGGAGTGGTTGTTCATGTTCGAGTACTTCTGCAGGGCAGCGAACTTCTGCAACGACTCCTTGAAGATCGGGTCGTTGGCAACATCCACTTCGCCCTTGAAGAATTTGACATAGTACTCGGGTCCGCCCAGTTCCATCATGATCGTGTCGAGCACGAACACGTCGGACCAGTTGTCCTTCGAGCCCACAGCCAGGCAGGCCATGTCGGGCTTGGCCGTTTTGATCTTCTCGCAGGCCGCAACGAAGTCAGCGTAACCCGTGGGCGCCGCGATTCCCAGCTCGTCGAACAGCTTCTTGTTGTAGTACAGGATGTTCTCAAGGTGCATGTTCAATGGAACCGAATACGGATGCCCGCCGATGCTGACGGCGTTCAGAAGTGGCTTGGGGATCACGTCGCCATAGCCCGTGGAGGCATACCAGTCATCCAGCGGCACAAGCACATTGCTGTCGACGTAGTCCTTCAGCTCTGCGCCGCCCAGGGTCTGGAACGTATCCGGCGGGATGCCGGCAGTAATGCGTGCCTTCAGCACCACACGATGCTCAGTGCCGCCGCCGCCCGGGACCGGATTCTCCACGATCTCGACATCCGGGTAGGCAGCCTTCATGGCGGCGAACATCGCATCCGCGGCTTCACGCTCACCAGGAGCGGTCCACCAGTGGAAGATCTCGAGCTTCTTCGCGGCCGCGGCAGGCACAGCGGTCACCTCAACGATCTGCGTCTGCACGACCGTGACCGGCGCCGCAGCGGGCGCGGGGCCGCACGCCGATAGGGCGGTCGCTGCCGCAACGATCACGGCCAGCATACTAAACCATAGCTTCTTGCTCATGTTCTTCTCCTTGTTGATTTTGAAGGTCACAAATGTACGTGTGGAAAGTGCTCGGTATGGTCTTCGGCCTCACCTCCTTCATCAATTGGCGTCCTCGTGGGTCATTTGCGAACACAGGGATAAGGTAGGCATTCAGGACGCTCGCGGTGCCAACCACGTAGCGCGCTGCACCTTTTACTAAATCGAACTGCGCCTCGAGCACGGGTAGGTCCCTCGAGACCTGCCCGTCCCTGCACGGATATTTCCGCTGGGCGAAAGCGGCTGACAAGATGGTCTCCCTCATATTGAACTCGCCCGGATGATGAGTTCTGGACCGATTACTGTAGTTGCGCCATTCCCTCGCTTGTTCGGTTCGCCGCCGGTGCCGATCACCCGGTGCAGCTGCTGGACCGCGCTGCGTCCGACCTCGACCAGCTTCTGATGCACCGTCGTGAGCGGCGGGCGAAAGTATGCAGATTCAGGAATATCATCGAAACCGACCATCGCCACGTCCGCGGGAACAAGGCGCCCGGCTGCAGCCAGCGCTCCCAGAGCCCCCAGCCCTATCTGATCGCTCGCCGCAAACACGCCGTCGATGTCCGGCTCCCGCTGCAGCAGCTCCTGCATGGCGCTCTCTCCGGTAGCCGCAGACCAATGGCATTCCACGGCCAATGAGTCGGACGCATCCAGCCCGGCCTGCTGCATGGCGTTCTTCCAACCTTCGTAGCGTTCCCGGGCCTCCCACCACGCCAGAGGTCCCGTCAGAATGCCGATCCGTTTGCGGCCCTGCCCGATGAGGTGCTGCATGGCCTGTCTGACGCCGCCGCGATTATCAACCGCGACCACGGTCACGCCGGGTCGCGGCGCCATGCTCAGGAAGACCATCGGTGGCAGCTGATCAAGGTGACTGGGCGTGAGCCAACTATGATTGTCCCCCACTTCCGGCACTGCCCAGATGATCCCATCAACGCGTCGTGAAAGCAGCATGTCCAGGATGTGCAGATGATCATGGTGCTGCGGTTCCCTAACGAGGCTCAGGAACAGCGAGTAGCCCAGTTCTTCCGCTTGCTGTTCAATGCCGATCACCGTGCGCGATGGACCAAAGTAGTCGATGCCCCACGCGACCGCGGCCAGTGTGTTCGTGCGTTGGTGAATGAGGCTGCGAGCCAGCACGTTCGGTCGATAACCGAGCTCGGTGATGGCTGCCTGGATTCGCTCCCGAGTCGACTCACGGATCTCCCCCTGCTGATTGACAACTCTTGAAACCGTCTTGGGCGAGACTCCCGCGCGTTTGGCAACGTCCTGCAGCGTGACGTAGCGACCTTCACGCGTAGAGTACGGCGTACGCGACGTGCGGTGTTTCCCGCAAACCATCCCGGTCCAGCCCCTCTCCTAGCAGCCTCTGTCGTCATCGGTGACGACAGCGCTGTCATATTTATTGTACAACTTTAGAGGGCCGGAGTCAATAGGGAATTTCAGGAGCGCAGCGAGACCCGCGATTGGCCCGCGCCGGACCAACCTCAGCCAACACATCCCGCTCCGCCGTGCCAAGTGAACCGGTGGAATGATGGAGCCGGTGGCGCAGGGCCACCCAAGCGGAATGTTGGCAATGCGATCAGCTTGCCGTTGAAAAGTTCCCGTATATCTGGAACATCCGGTCGAGTATGCGATCGCGGGAGAAGTTGGCGGCAATCTCTCGGGAGCGGCCGCCGAATCGTGTCCTGAGATCCGGATGCCCGATCAGCAACTGCAGCGCGTCCGCAATCTGCACGCTGTCCTGTGGAGCCACCAACAGCCCATTCACATGATTGCGCACCACCTCCCGGCACCCAGGGGCGTCGGTGGCGACGATCGGCAATGCGCAGACGGCCTCCTCTACAAGCGACATGGGCAGGCCCTCGCCATAGTACGAGGGCAGGCAGACGATGTGCGCCTTTGCCATGCATCTTGAAGTCGCTCCTGCCACCCCCACCACTCAACGACGCCCTCTGACACCCAGCGGCGCAGTTGCTCCACCTGAATTGAGGATGGATTGCCGGCGTCCTCGTCCCCCACCAGCACCGCCCGAGAATCCACGCCGCGTTCGCGCAGCAGGCGCGCTGCCTCCACGAACTCATAGATCCCCTTGTCCTTCAGCATGCGGGCGGCCAGCATGACCGTAACGATGCCCTCCGCGGGCTTAACCGGGCAGAAGCGTTCGAGATCCACGCCCGAGCTGCGCACTAGGTGACTTGCCGCCTCCGTGCTCCAACCATTTCGAATGAACGTGGCGCGATTCTCGGGATTCTGAAAGATGATGGTGGTGCCGCGGGTGGACAACTTAAACATCAACATGACGAGGGCTTGCAGAAGATTGATCGGTGGCCGCGCCTCGGAGAAGATGTAGCCTAGGCCGGTTATGCTGTTGAAAACCCTGGTCATTACCAACAGACGGGCCGCCAGAGAACCATAGATGACGCACTTCACGGTGAAATGGTGAACCAGGTCCGGTCGTTCCCGGCGATAGATCCAGTAGATCTGCCGGATCGATCGCAGCTCACTGATCGGATTCAGACCCGAGCGTGTCAGCGAGATATGCACCCACCGGAATCCCTCTCCCTTCAGGCGCTCCGTGTATGAATCCTGTGGGGAAGCAAGGATCACCTCGTGCCCCTGTGCGCGCAGACGCAGCGCCAGCGGAAGGCGAAAGTTGTACAGGTTCCAACTCGTGTTCGCTAGGAAGATAAGCTTCATGAATGGTAAATGCTGTCGCGGGGCAAAAAAAGTCGGCGTGAATTCCACGCACGCCAAGCACCTTCAGCGTCAATCGCCGCCTCGTGTCGTCAATTCGTCCCACTGGCGAGGCTTCAATCGATGTCAGTCATCATGATACTGGCTGGGGGCGTCGATTGCCCACACAGGGCGCGATGGACGCGGCCTGTGCGCCGCATGTCCTCTCGCACCACCAGCGTCTGCCCATGACACTTGCTCGTGTGTCACCCGCCGCACCGCTTCGATGCCTCAGATACCGAAGATGCTGCATGGCCGGCGGTATAATCTTGCCGTGACTGGCATTTCGCTGGTTGAAGCGGCTCAGCTATACAGGAAGGTGGGGATCTCGGTAATACCGATTGCCGCTGGCACGAAGGTGCCGGACGGAGAGGCCCTTGCTGCCACCCGAAGCTACGTGTTCCCGCGGCGAATATCGTGGTGGCTCTTCACCCGGCGCCTGCCCACTGATGACGAGATCAACACCTGGTTCGCGTCGGGCACTCGCAATCTCGCGATTGTGAGTGGATATCGGCAGCTGCTGGTCCTGGATTTCGATGATGCGGCGTCCTATGAACGCTGGTACGCGAAATATGGCAGCCTTGCCGATAAGACATGCATTCAGAAAAGCTCCAGGGGGGTTCATGTGCTTTTCCGCTGGAAAGGAACTTGGACTATTCCCTTCTATGCAACCACCAAGTTCCATTTGTTGGATTCCCGGGGCCTTCGAGTCGGCGAGTTGAAGGGCGACCGGGATTGGGTTGTGGCCTGGCCATCGATTCATCCCAGCGGAATTCAGTACGCATGGCTGCCGCACCAGGCCCCTTGGGACAAGGAGATCCTGCGTATCGATAGTCTTCACCAGATCGGGGTTGAGCCCTTCAGGGATCTGGTCGGCGGCTACGTGCGGATACTCCCCAGATTGCTGTTCCGACCGCGCTCGGAGGTCCCCGCCGTCATGCGCAAGCTGGAAAGCAAATACAGGGCGCTGCGGGGTGTGAGGGGTGTGATCCACAAGGAATGATCCTCCGGACTCTACGGTGGCCGCCGGGAGAGCGCACGGAGCCAGTTCGATGAGGCGCGGCGCGCCACAATTCCGGGGATTGCCACCGACTCCCGGCCGGCCATGCCACCGGCATTAAGCAGACAGGATATTGACTCGAGATGCCCTGATGCATCCAGTATTGGAGGCTGGCGGGATCCCTCTCTACCTGCGCTGGCTGCGCACGAAGAAGAGGCTCCTCCGAAGGAGATTCTTTCGAGGCCGATGAATAATCTGCTCTTGGATGCCGCACTGCGATACAGGAGGGTGAGACTCTCGATTATCCCGTTGCAGCCTCGCAGCAAGTTCCCGGATCTGCAGGCGCTGCGAGTCTCTGGCAATCTGAATCACCTGGGACAGCCGTCGTGGAGCGAATTCTACAGGCGCCTGGCAACCCATGAGGAGGCGCTGAGCTGGTTCGGCTCGGGTGACCGCAATCTGGGACTGCTAAGCGGCTATTGCCAGCTCTTGATCCTCGACTTTGATGAACGAGAATCCTACGAAGAGTGGTCCACGCACTATACGGACATTGCCGCCCGGACCAGTACTCAAAGGACCGCCAAGGGATTTCACGTCCTTTTCCGCTGGGCAAAGACATGGACCATGTACTACCGCACCGGAACAGGATTCAGCTTGCTGGAATCGGAAAGCCCTCATCTGGGTCACATGAAGGGAGCCTTTGGATGGATTGCGGGCTGGCCTTCGGTCAATCCGGAAGGTTACCAATATGAGTGGCTGCCAGGCCAGGCACCCTGGGAGACCGGGATCCTCAGGATCGAGCGCCTTGAGGATATCGGCGTTGAGCCCACCAGGAAGATCCCCCAGGCGCACGTCGCGTTCCTGCGAAGACTGCTTCTGAATCCTCGCGACAACCTGCCCATGCTTTCCAAATGGCTGAAGTACAGATGGAATTTGTTGCGGGGCACGGCCGTGCGCTACTAGTGAAGCAGGACAGCCTCGAATGCCCCGGACACTGTCGGAGCGTCGAGCTACGGCACCAGTCGGCGTCCGCACTCCTGCCCCAGCCGCCGCGGAGCTCGAGCATCATACTGGCGCGAAAGCCGGTCGTCGTGCTTGGGCTGAAGGGCCGCTTGCGGATCTAGATCAGGGCTGCTCGCCCAAGGCCGCCCGGAATGTGGTCTCGAGGTCCCTGAGTCATGGCGTTCCGTTGTCGTGAAAGCAGGGGGCTTGGAATTCTGTCTGCATGTGAGGCTTATAATCCCGGGCATGTTCGATTCAAAGCAGAGGTCAGTCCCCAGATTCGCCGCGCAGCTTCGACAGAGCCTGTCAGAGTGGATGATGTGATGGCAATTGCGCTTGTGGGGCAACACCGGGCGGGACAGAGTTCGTCAAAGCAAGACGGCTCTTTCTCCATTGAATCGGGTGCGGAACACGGGCGACTCAATCATGGCAGGACTCCACGCCTTTGCCACCTGGTGCCCCACAGTCTGGTCAGTCTGCCCCAGCTGTCAGTTCATGCCCCAAGCTGCCTGAAGGATGTACATGGCTTCCAAGCGAGCGCGGTCTGAGCGTTCAGCGCTGCTCAGGGCTGCCCGGAAGTACGCGGCACTGGGGTTCTCGGTCCTTCCCGTCGCTGCCCGGTCCAAATTCCCGGATGCCAAAGCTCTGCGCCATTCGGGGAACCTGAATTGGCTGGGGCAACCGTCCTGGTTGGCTTTCACACGCTCGCCGGCCGGCGAGAACGAGTTGCGATGTTGGTTCAGCGCCGGCAGGCGCAATCTCGGAATTGTCACCGGCTTCGGTGACCTCATCGCCCTGGATTTCGATGCGCCTGGCTCGTACGAGAGCTGGCGCGCCAAACACAGGCGTATCGTGGAGCACACCTGCGTGCAGAGAACCAGAAACGGATTTCACGTCCTCTTTCGGTGGAAGGGCGCCCACCGTACACAGATTTCAATCAGCCACGATTTTGTGCTGATCCGAGACCCGCAAGTCAGAGTGGGGCAGATCAAAGGCGCCTCAGACTACATTGTCGTCTGGCCGTCGATCCATCCGAGCGGATCCGAGTACCGCTGGCTGCGGGGCCGGGCCCCGTGGGAGATGCGCATCCTGCGGATCAGGGATCTGCGGGAGATTGGCATCGAACAGTATCGAAAAACCTGGTGGAAATACGTGGCAATGATTCCACGGATGTTCTCCAGTTCCGGGAAGCGTCCACCGATGATCATCCGATGGTTCAAGAACAGGTTTGCCAAGTTGACCGGTATGTACTTCCAGTACCGCTGATGAGGTCACTTGCCGGTGACGCTGCTGGCTCGGACGTGGTGGGAAATCGGTGCCGCCAGGATCGCGAGCCTGAAAGGGATCTGGATCAGCCCCCTTGGGAAGCCCCGGGGGCAATTCTCTTGCTTATCCGCTGGCTGAGGTTGTCTTCCCCAGGAGTCCGGGCCGCTGGTTCTGGGAATAACGGACGACCACTTGAGCCCAGGATGTGGGAGGACAGAATCGCATCCGATCCAATCTCTTTGTAGCGAGGCCTTTCATGGTGGAGAACCTTCCAAACACCTTCGTGATCGGAGCGGGAAAAGCAGGCACGACGACGCTTTGCGATACCTTGCGCCGGCACCCTGAAGCCTACGTCCCCGTGGAGAAAGAACCGGCCTTCTTCAGCGACGACCGCAAGTACGAAAGGGGCCTGGATTGGTATGCCGCAACGTACTATAGTCGCGCTGCGAAATTCCCCGTCCGCGTCGACGGCTCCACCGCGTATCTCTTCTGGGGAGAGAAGGTCGCGCCCCGCATCAAGGACGCATATGGGGATGCGAACCCCAGGTTCATAGCGCTGTTTCGCGACCCCGTCCACAGAGCCTATGCGTGGTACTGGATGCGGGTGTCCGCCGGGCGGGAACCACTTTCCTTTGAAGAGGCTTTGCGGGCCGAGCCGGAGCGGTCTGCCAACCCGCGCCGTGCCATCCTGCGCCTCAGCGGGCAGAGCTTCAACTACTTCCGGGGCGGCTGCTACGCCACGAGCTTGCGGCCATTCATGGACCTGTTCCCCCGGGAGCGTTTCAAGTTCTTCCTCTTCGAGGACCTGCGCAGCGATTTTCAAGGAACCATGGACGGCGTCCTCGATTTTCTTCAGATCGAACAGCGCAGGGCCAAGCAGATCCGGTCCAATCCATCGGCTAAACCGATCAGTCGCCCGCTCATGGACTACCTGAGGAAGACAACCGGCATCCCGGGATTCCTGAGATGGCTCGTGTACCAGCGTCTGTCACCCGAGGCCCGCCACGCCTTCAAGATGCGCATCTGGCCCATTATCCTGCGACCCACGGTGTATCCACCCATGGACCCGAGGCTTGAGGCCGAGCTTCGCGCCCGGTACGCAGAGGAAGTCAAGGCTCTTGCCGGTATGATTGACCGCGAGCTGTCCTCCTGGCTGCCGCGTTGAGCCGCACCCTCTCCTCATCCCCAACTCAATCCTTTGGCCCCCGAAAGGTCCGCCGGCAGATCCTTCTGGCTGCCGGTCTGGCTGCCGCCTCACGTTGGGCGATGTGCACCCTCTCCCCGCGGCGGGGACATCCAAACGCCGTGCGGTATACTGAACGCACACGATGGACAACGAAACACCCGCACTTCCCGCGGCGGCCCGCGCCGCTGAATCGGCCGTCAAGGAAGTGGATTTTGGCCCACCCAATGGCTGGCTGAGCCTGCGGCTCCGCGAATTGTGGGGCTATAGGGACCTGCTCTATTTCCTGATCTGGCGCGACATAAAAGTCCGCTACAAGCAGACACTTCTCGGCGCCGCCTGGGCAATCCTCCAGCCGCTGATGACGATGGTGGTCTTCAGCCTGATCTTCGGGAAACTTGCCAAGATGCCCACCGATGGCATCCCCTACCCCATCTTCTCCTTCACCGCGCTGCTGCCCTGGCAGCTCTTTTCCCGTGCCCTTTCGGACGCCTCCAGCAGCCTGGTCACCAGCCAAACCATGATCACCAAGGTGTACTTTCCGCGAATTCTGCTGCCCCTTGCCTCCATCCTGAGCGGAGTTGTGGATTTTGCGATCGCGCTGGTCATCCTGATTGGCATGATGTTCTACTATCGGATCCAGCCCACATGGGCGGTCCTGACGCTGCCGCTCTTCATTGTCATGGCGCTGGCGACCGCCATGGCCGTGGGGCTGTGGCTATCAGCCCTGAACGTGCTGTATCGCGATGTGAAATACGTCACGCCCTTTCTGATCAACTTCTGGCTGTATGCCACACCCGTGGCCTATTCGAGTTCCCTCATCCCTGAGGTCTGGCGTTCCCTTTACGGCTTGAATCCGCTGGCCGGCGTCGTGGAAGGCTTCCGCTGGGCGCTCCTGGGGCAGACCCTTAATGTGGGCTCACTGATCTTCGTGTCGGCGGCTGCTGTCGTGGTTTTGTTGGTGGCAGGTCTCATCTATTTCCAGCGCATGGAACTCACGCTTGCGGACATGGTCTGAATGAATCCAGCATATGCGATTCGCGTCGACCATCTCAGCAAGCGTTACCGCGTCGGCAAGCGCCAGCGCTATCGCATGCTCCGGGACGTGCTGCGGGAAGGTGCCGTGTCAGTCTGGCAATCGCTCTCGGGAAGGAATGGCTCCGCGCCGAACACGCTCTGGGCGCTCGATGATGTTTCCCTTGAAGTCCCTGCAGGGCAGTCGCTTGGCATCATTGGCAGCAACGGCGCGGGCAAGACCACACTTCTCAAGATCCTCTCGCGCGTCACCGCTCCCACACGCGGCCGCGTCCGGATTCGAGGCCGCGTGGGATCGCTGCTTGAGGTCGGCACCGGCTTTCACCCCGAATTGACCGGCCGCGAGAACGTGTACCTCAACGGCGCCATCCTGGGAATGCGGCGCCCCGAGATCCATCGCAAGTTCGATGACATCGTGGCGTTCTCCGAGATCGATCAGTATCTGGATACGCCGGTCAAGTTCTACTCCTCCGGCATGCGCATGCGTCTTGCGTTCTCCGTGGCAGTCCATCTCGAGCCGGAAGTCCTGCTCGTGGACGAGGTCCTGGCTGTCGGGGACGTTAACTTCCAGAACAAGAGCCTCACCAAGATGGACGAGGTCATACGCGGCGGCAGAACTATCCTCTTCGTCAGCCACAATATGGCGGCGGTGCGCTCCCTGTGCCAGGAGGCCGTGTACCTGGAGAGGGGGCGCATCCTGTATCGGGGTTCGGTGGACGATACCATTGCGCAGTACCTGAGTAGCGGACGTGATCAATCCCTGCGTCGTTTCCACGCGGAGCCCGATCCGCTCAAGCAGTATCAATTCCTCGACGCCTACCTGACGGACCGGAACGGCAACCCCAGTTACAGGCTGCCGCATGACGAGCCCTTTCAGATCCATGTTCGTCTGGAGGTCCGTGGTCTGCAGTTCAAGCTGCGGCCTGCGCTGGCCATTCTGGACAGTCAGCTGGACACCGTGCTGAACTCTTACGAATTCGACTCGACCGGACGGCCCGGCCTGCATCTGAGCCCGGGAATCTATAGTTACGAGGTGCGCGTGCCCGCCCCGCTCCTGATCCCCGGGCAGTATCGACTGAGCCTTGGACTCGTACAGTCGTTCGCGAGATCGTCAAGAACCTTTGGGCGAGTGGACCACATCTGTCCCTTCGAAATATTCGATAATGGGAGCGAGCGCGCCAGGGCCTTCATCCGCTGGCGCGGCCAGGTTGCTCCAGCTCTGAAGTGGGAATGCGTCCGCGAGGCAGGTCCTGCAGACGGTGGCACCCAAGCCGGCCAGTCCCTGCACGCGAGCATGTAAGCCACAACACAATTGCGCTCTGTGCACAATGACTGCAAACACGGACATTGAAGAGCATCCCGTCTTCATAGGAGGCATCCCGCTTTCGGGGACGACTCTGCTCCGCAGCCTGCTCGATGGGCATCCGGAGCTTGTCGTGCATCCGGATCAGACCGGCTTCTTCGACACCTTTGTGCCCGCTGCCATGCACATGCTGAACGACAAGCGCATCACGCTCGCCGAGCGTACGCTGCTGCGCCACCAGTACGATCGCCGAGATCTTTCACCTCAAGGTGACGGCGGGGCCGACTATGCCAGCGTTCGGGCTCATTTCCTGGAAAGGCTGCTGCGCACCAGCTTACTCCTGTCGGACTTCCTGTCGGCGGCGATCCTGGCGAATGCCGAGGTCAATGGCGTCCTGGGAGAACAGAAGCGCCTGTGGGTGGAGGGCACGTGCTTCAACGAGCTCCATGGGGAGCAGATCTTCGAATGGTGGAAGCATGCCCGTTTGATCCAGATCATCCGTGATCCGCGGGCCACCTATGCTGCCAGCCTGAAATGCAAGGCTGAGCACAACTCGGTCTCTGCGTTCGCGCACATGTGGTTGCGGAGCGCGCGTCGGGCGCGGCACAATCAGTCCACGTATGGCAGTGTGCGGTTCTTGAAAGTGCGCTACGAGGACCTCGTTCGTGATCCCCGGCTCGAGATGGAGCGCACGACCAATTTCCTCGACATTCAGGAGGACAGCGTGCTTCTCCACCCCACGCTGAACTCCGGCCGCCAAGACTGGACCGGCAATTCCACAGACGGGCAGCCGTTCAGTGGGATTGAGGCCAGCTCTGTGGATCGCTGGCGCAGCCTCCTGAGCCCGTCCCAGACCGTGCTGCTCGAGACCCTGCTGGGCGACGAGATGCTGCTTCACGGATATGAACCGCAGTCGACGCCGCCCTCCATCCGCAGGCTGCGAGTCCTGCCCTACGGCCTCATGAACATTGCACGGGGATTCCGCGAGGCGGGGATCCGAGACTCGTGGAACAGACCACGACAGCATCAGCGCAGCTAGCGCCGCTGCAGAACTGATCTCCTGATCGGGGACCGCCCGTCAAACGCAATGAGCCGGAATCAAAGGATCGATCCCTCATCACTGCCTAACTTCTTCGTGATCGGCGCCATGAAGGCCGCCACGACGACTCTGCACGCGCTTCTCCATCAGCATCCGCAGGTCTTTTGTACGCATCCCAAGGAGACCTTCTTCTTCAGCAATGATGCACGCTTTGCCCGCGGTATTGAATGGTACGCACACACCTATTTCCACGGAGCCGAGAGATACCCTGCCCGAGGTGAATCGACGACGCACTACTTGTACTGGAGCAACAAGGTGGCGCCCCGGATGGCGGAGTCGTACCCGGATGGACAGATCGGGCTGATCGCCGTGCTGCGCGATCCTGTGGCCAGGGCCTACTCGCACTACTGGTGGGACGTGAGCCGCGGTTCGGAATCTCGCTCTTTCGAGGACGCGCTGAGCCTCGAGGCAGGCAGATTGGCGGACAACCACGACCAGTTTGAGTGCACGAGCAGCACCGGGTTCGGGTACTTCCGCGGAGGCTGCTACGCCGCGCTGCTGGAGCCATTCCTGGAACGCTTCCCACGCGATCGGTTATTCTTCGTGCTGCAGGAAGACCTGCAGGAACGCTTTGCTGAGACCATGAGCGCGCTGGCGCGGTTCCTGCAAGTTGATCCTGCATTTGCTTTCGAACAGGTGCACCTCAATCCCGCGGTGCGTCAGCGCAACCAGCTCGTTCACGCGATCTATCAACGCATGACACAGCCGTTCCCGCTCAAGGGCGCGCTTAAGGTGCTGCTGCCATCATCCGTCCGAACGCGGCTGCGCCGCCTGGGTCGAGGCATGAGCCTGGAAACCTTCCCGTATCCTCCCATGGACCCCTCGACCGAAAAGGCGCTGCGCGAGCGGTTTGCGCCCGATGTGGAACGCCTTGCGCGGATCATCCAACGCGACCTCAAGGCCTGGCTGCCGACATGAAGCGTGTTGCATGGCTGTTCCCATCTTTCGGGGGCGGCGGCGTGCAGCGCTCAATCCTGCGCCTTACGCCAGCCTTCCTCGAGCGAGGCCTTGCGGTGGACCTTGTTGTCGTCGAGGCACGCGGACCGTTCTTGAAGGATGTTCCCCCCGGCGCGAATGTCACCGACCTGCGCGCTTCAGGCACGCTGGCCGCGCTGCCGAGAATCATCGCATATCTTCGCACCGTCTCACCAGATGCACTGATCTCTGCGCAGAACCACGTCAATCTCGTTGCTGCGCTGGCGTTCGCCCTCGCGCGCCCGCGGACGCGGCTATTCCTTGCAGAGCACAACGACATGCTGGAGGGCGGCCGCCGGGCCAGGGGCGTGATCAGTCGTCTGCGACCATTGGCAGCTCGCATTCTGTATCCGCTGGCAGAAGGGATCATCGCGACTTCCAGGGGCGTGGCTGAGAGCGTCAGCATCGTCGCGCGCATCCCGTCGACGAGGATCCATACCATCTACAATCCCGCGCTGCCCGAAGACCTGGAGCGTCTGGTGGGCAGCGAGCCCGGCCATCCATGGCTTGCATCGAAAGACATGCCGGTCATCCTCGCCGTTGGAAGGCTGGCGCTGCAGAAGGATTTCCCAAGCTTGCTTCAAGCCTTTGCGCACCTGAGGACACAAGTGCCGGCGCGGCTGATCATCCTCGGCGAAGGAACCCAACGCAGACACCTTGAGGATCTGGCTCAAGGTCTTGGCATTGCCTCGCATGTTTCCATGCCCGGCTTTAATGAGAATCCGTATGCCTACATGGCGCGCGCAGACGTCTTTGTTCTTTCATCGGTATACGAAGGTTTTGCCAATGTCCTCGTTGAGGCCCTGGCCTGTGGAGCCAGGGTGGTATCCACCAACTGCCGCAGCGGACCTGCGGAGATCCTGGACGGCGGTCGCTTTGGGCGGATGGTTCCCATCCGTGATGCGCCCGCGCTCGCGCGCGCCATCCAGGATGCCCTGGAAGACAAGAGCTTCCACCGCGAGCAATCCATAAGGCGGGCGGCAGAATTCTCGACCGCTCGATCAGCGGAGGCCTACCTCAAGCTGCTCTTCCCCGGAGAAATCCTGTGAAGGTCGTTCACGTGATCACCGGCCTCGATATCGGCGGCACGGAGAACGTCCTGCTTGATCTCGCCGTGCGCCAGGTTGGATTGGGCGATGAGGTGCTTGTCGTCTCGTTGCGAGCACGTGGCGCGCTGGCCGATGCGCTGAACGCCGCCAAGGTGATTCCTAAGTGCCCGCCTCCCTCCGCGCCTTCGGGTAGGTAGAATCAGATCACGATGCACTCAGTGCCGCCTCTCATCCGCTGGAGCCGCTCTGCAACCATCCTGCTGAGCGGATTCTTCCTGGTCATCGTGCTCATCGTGTACGTCTGGTGGCCGCTGGCGGAAGAGGTGCTCTCCTACGTGGATTGGCGCGGCCCGTGGTGGCTCTACATGGACTGGCTGTTGATCGGCATTTTCCTCTTCATGTCGCTCACCATCGTGGCGGGTGCTGATCTGCGACGTGATGGGCTCATCCTGTTCGTTGCCACCGTGGGCGGGCTGGTGATCGAGGCCTGGGGCACGCAGACGAATCTGTGGTTTTACTACACCAGCGAGCGTCCTCCATTGTGGATCGTACCCGCCTGGCCGATCGCCACGCTGTCGATCGACCGCATCACGCGGGCAATGTTGTTTCCTGGCAAGAGGTACACAAAGGAGTGCCAAGAAACAGGGCACGGACGCGGCACAAGGCGTCTCTTCGGCTTTGAGACAGCCTACTGGATCGTCTTCTCTGCGTTCCTGGTCATCATGCTGGTCTTCGTCGCGCCGACCTTCGGCAAGACCGCCACCCTATTGGCTTTCCTACTGTGCGTGGTGCTGATCGCGATTCCCACAGACCATAGGTGGACTCTTTTTGTGTTCGCCGCTGGCGTGGGTTTGGGATATTTCCTTGAGCTCTGGGGCACCACGCGCGAGTGTTGGACGTACTACACCTATCAGACCCCGCCCCTGTTCGCGGTGCTGGCGCATGGCATGGCCGCGGTCGCGTTCTGGCGGACGGGGCAGTGGCTGACGGCAGCCGCCCGCCTGCTGCCTGTACCTGTAAGAGCCGCATCGGTTCCGGATGAAGAACGGACTTGATCGATAACATCGGGTTCGAGGGCGCTCTGACCGTCCATCCGTGAACATCGAATTCCCCGAACCGGCTTTTTGTCATTTGCGAAGCGCAGCTTTTGCCCTATACTGTTGGAGGGCTGCGTCCCATGGGGGCCGACCACAGTCGGCAGCCGACGCGGCCACCCTCGCCGCGAATTCCCATCAGGAGTGAACATGCCAGCCTATGAATTCCTCTATCTTTCACGGGCAGATGTCGAGAGCGTCGCGCTCGACATGCGCTCCATCATTGATCTGCTCGAGCAGGCCTTCATGGAGAAGGGCCGCGGCAAGGTTGAGATGCCGCCCAAGCCCGGCATTCACACCATGCCGGACGCATTCATCCACGCCATGCCCGCGTATATACCGGCACTGAGATCGGCCGGGATCAAGTGGGTCAGCGGCTACCCAGAGAACTTCAAACGCGGCCTGCCCTATATCAGCGGTCTGTTGATGTTGAATGACGTCGAGACCGGCATCCCCTACGCGGTGATGGATTGCTCCTGGATCACAGCCTATCGCACTGGAGCGGCTTCCGCTGTCGCCGCCAAGTACATGGCGCGTCCGAAAAGCGAGACGGTCGGTATTCTCGCCTGCGGTGTCCAGGGGCGGACGAACCTTGAGGCGCTCGCCTGCCTGTTCAAGATCAAGAAGGTGTTCGCCTACGACGTGCTGCCCGACGTGCAGGCAAAGTACGTGCGCGACATGAGCAAACAGCTCGGTCTCGATATCGTCGGTGTGAAAGAGCCAAGGCAGGCGGTGACGGACGTCGACCTGATCGTCACCTCCGGACCGATCCTCAAGCATCCGACGCCGACCATCGACAAAGATTGGGTGAAGCCCGGCGCGTTCGCCTCAGCGGTGGATTTTGACTCCTACTTCACGGGCGCCGCCATGGCTCAGATGGATCGCATCAGCACGGATGATCACGGCCAGTTCCAGTACTACAAGTCCGTCGGCTATTTCCAGCAGACTCCCGAGCCCTACGCGGACCTGGGCGAGCTTGTCGCCGGCCTGAAGCAGGGGCGTCAATCCGCGTCTGAGCGCACTATGGCGATCAACCTGGGCTTGGCCCTGGACGATATGGCCGTTGCCCCGACGGTCTATCGCCTGGCCAAGGAGAAGGGCCTGGGCACGGTGCTGCCGCTGTAAGGCCGGAAGTCAGACTTCCGAAGTCTCGGAGACTTCGGAGATCTCAGTATTCTGTTCCAAGGGATGAGTGATGGGAAAGAGACTCGCCGTGGGCCAAACTGGATATACAGTTGCAGGCAAGCGCATTGAGTACAAGTGGATCGCCCTCAGCGTGACAACCATCGGTGCGCTGATGGCGGCGATCGACAGCACGATCGTCGTTCTGGCGCTGCCGGACATGATGGTGAAGCTGCACGCGGACCTCGTGGAGATGGTCTGGGTCATCATGGGCTACATCCTCATGAGCACCGTCTTCCTGCTGACCTTCGGGCGCGTGGCAGACATGCTCGGCCGCGTGCGGATGTACAACCTGGGCTTTGTCGTGTTCACGGTTGGCTCCGCGCTGTGCGCCGTCTCGAACGGCGCGACGCAGTTGATCCTCTTCCGCCTCGTGCAGGGCGCCGGCGCGGCTCTGATGATGGTGAACGGCCCGGCCATCATCACCGAAGCGTTCCCGCCAAACGAGCGCGGCCGTGCTCTTGGCATCAACGGCATCACATGGGCCCTCGGTGGGATCGTCGGTCCGCTGCTCGGCGGTGTGATCCTCACCCTCGCGGATTGGCGCTGGATCTTCTACATCAACGTTCCCATTGGCATCCTGGGCACGCTGTGGGGCTATCGTGCCCTGCACGAAATGTCGAGCCGCACGCAGGGCGAGAGCTTCGATCCAGTCGGCGCGGGGACTTTCAGCCTCGGCCTGGTCGCCCTGCTGTTCGGTCTGACATCCGGCATCGAGCGCGGTTGGACGTCGCTACCGAACCTCTCGCTGTTCGGCCTCTCCGTGGTGATGCTCGTGGTGTTTTTTGCCTGGGAGCGCCGTGCCCGGAGCCCGGTGCTCGATCTCTCGCTTTTTCGGAGCCGCGTGTTCAACTTCTCCGTGCTCGCGGCGATGCTGCAGTCCCTGGGTATGTTCGCCGTCAACTTCCTGATCGTGTTCTATCTGCAGGGGGTTCGCGGCTACGATCCACTGAAAGCCGCCTTGCTGCTTCTCCCGTTCCCCATCATGAGCGCGATCGTGGGGCCTCCAAGCGGGCTGCTCGCGGATCACATCGGAGCGCGGGTTCCAGCGACGATCGGCCTGCTCGTCCAGGCTGCCGCGTTGATTTGGTTCATCGCCACGCTGTCGCCGACGACCCCCTACCTGCCCATCGCCGTGGGCCTGGCCCTGATGGGCCTGGGAGGGGGCATGTTTTGGGCGCCGAACACGAGCGCTGCCATGAACAGCGCGCCGCTGCCGCGGCTTGGCATCGCCTCGGCGACCCTCGCCACGCTGAGACAGACTGGCATGGTCACGAGCTTTGCCGTGGCACTCGCGGTCGCGGCAGGGAGTCTGCCGAAGCAGGTTGTCATGCACCTCTTTGTCGGCTCGAACATCGCGCTCGGCTCGACGGCCATGCAGGCTTTCATCGTTGGCATCCGGAACGCGTTCTGGGTTTCCGCAGTGTTGTGCCTCGTTGCTGCGGGATTCTCGCTGGTGCGGGGCAAAGAGCAGCGGCAAGCACCTTCCAGCAGTTAGAGGCCGCCACTCTATTCAGCGCCTTCCCTGTTCTCGCGTGCAATTCGGGTGCAACCCGGGTGCAACGCCAAAACACGCTGTGGAAACCGTAGACGCCTTGGACAGATCTACCCGTAGAAACGTTACGGCATACCCGCTTCTTCACGCGGTAGACGCTATGAACATCGATTCGCGTAACTCTGGATCAGTTGATAGAGGTTCGAATCCTTTGCCCCCAGCCTACCTCCCTTGGCCCCTAGCCCATCTCTTCGTGGTCTCCAGCGCGTTTTGATTGTTATCTACACGGGTAAACCTTCAAATCCATCCTATTCTTCGCCCACTTCCTAATGATCTCTAATCTTCCATAGTCAAATACTGCATGTTCAGGCGTTCCTCATATTACAACGCAAAACGCTCGCTTCATTTGTGGCTCAACACCTTATAGGCGGATTGGCCGGAGGGATGAAACACAAGCTCTCTTTGTGCAATAGATGGACACAATGCACACTATTCATGCTTTGGACACCCTTAAATGCCAATTTCGAATCAGAAGGCAAATACTTCGGATTGGACTCGCCAATTATCAATGGAAGAGGAAACACTTCTGATTCCCTCGAATCCATTCTCTGGCTATTTCCAAATCTCCGTAATTGTTGACTGCACTGGCAAGAGTAAAGTGTCGTATGATAATTCCAGAATGCTAACGAAGATGTTCTGAGTTGAAAAGGATTGAGCTTTCATGAATATCCAAATTGACAACTCGAGAAGTCGTATTGCCTGTCCGTGTTGTACTGATTATGGAATATCGCTTGATTAACATGTATAACTTGGAGAGTCTGCGATGAATTGAACAGCCGGTTTCAATTTGGTTGGAAAGGAGAATGCCATGACCCTGAAAGTATGTTCAGCACAGAGCATAGGATCTTCATTGCTCATTCTTCTCCTTGTCTCCTGTACCTCATTGACGGTCGCACCGACTCCTACTCCGCTCCCACCAACATCAACACTGCTCCCGCCAACCCCGACATCACTGCCGCCAACACGGACACCACTCCCTTCGCCCGTCTCTCCTGAATTCCCGACCAGAACCTTCTATCACCGTCATGGATTTGCAGGCCCTTACTGTGTATTTCAGTTTAACGAGGATGGCACATTCAAATACTATTGGATGATCTCATCACTTGATTTGAGCAGAATGAAAGTCTACGAAACTGGCACGTATCGCATCGATGGCAACCTTTACACCGTGACATCTACTACTTGGATCGGGTGCCCTATCCCCCCGCCCGCCCCTTCATATACATGGACCTATGATGGCCAGACCCTGACTTTCCAGGTTGTGGGCGAGGATTGGTGTTCTGATAGACAGAGCACCTATGAGAGCCCGCTGCTTTATACAAGGAAAGAGTAGGCTTCGCAACAATCGTTTCATCTAGCCGGTTAAGAAGGCGAATATACATTATGCCTTCACCGAAAAGATTCCTTGACCTAGCGGCGGGAGTGGATACCTGATCTCCCAATTTCAGCTCTGCTTCCAGGGACTCTCACCGATCCTGCTGCCGCTCGCTGAGTCATGCAATTATCAAGATATGTTCATTATGGAAAACAACCTCAAGGAGGACTTGATGCAGGAAGTATTTCTCAGGGCATTCCAGCGGCGGGCTCGATACGCGCCGCGTGGGTATTCGTATCTATGATACGATGCCTAAAGGTCGATGTGTTGATTAACCTAACTTAAGGATAAAACTATGATACATGGAAACTTTCTTGGTGCGGCGATTATTGCAGTAATCTACACGGTTTATTTCTTAATGAATCCCAGTGCGGCGAAATCAAAAACAGCATTCGCTGTAATATTGGTGATTCTTAACGCTTTGACCATCGTGTTGATGTCTTTTGCATTCAAATGATGCAAATATAAATAAGAATAAGTCGCCAAAGAAAAACTTGAAATTGTCATCGGTGCGGCTCCGCCGCGTGTGGGAGTGGGCTGAAAACCGTTCGAGCTATCTCAATCGTCCTGCTCAGATTTTTCGATCCTTTGTTTAGGGCATCATTTCGGCGATAGAGTGATGAGAATCAAACTTGGCTGTTAGTGTTGTTTGCAGTGTTACAAAAAGGACGTGATAATTCTCGCTTTTCTGTGGAGAAGGACCCTCGTCAGCGACGTTGTGCAAGGAATCATCATCGGCGGCGTGCTGGCCTTCTTCACGGCCAATCTCATCATCAGCTTCAAGGTCAAGGCCATACAAACGACGGTCAATGGCTGGAGCACCGCCATGCAATGCGGCGTGCTCGGTAACGGCATTCTCCTTCGGGCCGCCCGCGCAAACTATGCCATTCGGGCAAATCGCGGACAAGAGTCGCCTTTCCTCTTCCAGCTGCACTTTTCGCGGTTGCAGATAAGTTGCCCTTGGGACTCTTGTCCCAAGGACTTGCGGCGGCTGCTCGACGCAGCCCTGCGGCGCAGTTGGGACCTGCGGCACGCAGTGGAGCACGTACTCGCAGGAGACTGATTTACCCGTAGATTCAGAACTACATAGTCAGGAATCTACGCTGTAGACGCCATGCACGTCGATTCGCGGAACTCTGGATCAGACTGCATACTTAGATTGTATCTAGGCAGTTACGAGCCGCGCAGCCCAGAACTGCCGCAGCTTCACGGGCGACCGCCAGGCTCCGCCCGGCTCGCCAAACGCTAGAACATACAACTCTTCGAGAATCGCTTTTGCCGGGCTAGCCGGCGCCTGCCCATAGCTTCGCACCGGCTCCAACAAAGCCAGTTCCCTGGATCACGCCGCCAATCACAACGAGTAAGGGTTGGACCAGGAAACCTGGAACGATCAGCATCCCGCCAATGATCCACAGGACAGGAATCCAGCGCGGGAGTATGTTGGCTTTCCAGGAGCCCCATCCCAGAAGGATGAAACCGAGAAGCATGGTAACCCCGACCAACGGGCCGAGCACAACCGCAGCGCCCGTGAGCTCCCCGCCGTCTTGCAGCCAGGTTTCTCCCAGAGCGCCGCACTCATGGATTATGAGCAGGAGAAACCCCAGGAAGCCGAGAACACCGGCTTGCTTATATTGGACACCATACACGCCCATGAATCCAAACACGAGCAGAATGGTGCCCACGAACTCGATCGTCCCACTGACCGGGCGTTGGACAGCGAAGAGAAAACGCAGAATCCAACTTGTGGGTAACAACACACCGCCCAGGATCGTGGCCATCCCACTCCAACGAAATAGATTCGAAGTCGACATCTGCAGGTCCCTCCATTCTCCATTGGATCAACTGGCCCCCAACGCAACGGGTCTGTTTCGTGTTTCCGGTGCCTGGTACAGACAAATGCGAGGAGGCTGAACCTTGGTTCAACCCATCAGTTCTCAATATTCAGAATAGCACGGATTCTGTGAATTTCAATACAGATCGGAGCTTCGCAGCAATCGGTTATCTTTAGTCTTCTTGTCTCTTGCTTAAAGGGATCGGTTTCCTGGTGGGTTTCCGCGCTGCATGCGTAAAGCGCTCTTTCGGCTATCCAAGGGCCTATCTAGGCACAACAGAATACAGTGTAAAAAAGAGAGATATGCCTTATGAGTCGCCCTTCCTCCCGAAGGTGGGTGCAACCCAGGTGCCCCTGGGACTCATGTCCCAGGGCCTTGCCCTCTGCGAGGACCTTCGGCGGCGGCCGCTCGGGGCGGCCCCGCGTCGCAACCGCAGAAACACGCTGTGGAAGCCGTAGACGCCGTAGACAGATTTAGCCGTAATTTTGGCACCAGATAACCGCTTTGTCACGGTGTGGACGCTATGCACATCCATTCGCGGGACTCTGGATCAGTCGGCAGTCGCTGAAAACTGCGGCTGTCTGGGGGCTTGTAATGCGCCCTCGCGCGTGCTATTCTATTGTGAGGTTTGGGAACAGGCATAGAGCGCAGGCAACTATGGGAAATCAGAGGCCGTAGGCTCGATGTTGTACTTGAGCTCTGAACAAGAAGGAGAGGCGCCAACATGAAAGGTCAGACTTCCAAAGGACTCAGAATAACCATCCTAGTCTACGCGATCTGGTGGGCGATCTATGGCTTGCTGCACGTGGTAAGCCCACAGCTCGTGGGAGCAAAAGATCCAGCCGTCGAGCGCGTATTTGGGGCAACGGTGCTTGCCCTTGCGCTTGGTGCTGGGCTAGCGTACATGGAGAGAGCCTGGGATAGAGTGAAGATCGTGGTCCTGGTGCAAGCCGTCTGGATGATCCTTTACACAATCACGATGGCCTGGGGCATCCTGGCTGGAAGCATAACTCCTGACGCCTGGATCCCTACCATCATAGGGGCAGTCTTCGCCGTGTTGCTTGTGACCCTCTACCTTCGTGAGGAGAGGATCAATAAATAGACACCGCGCGTCGGATGGAGGGAATTAATAGACGTGTGGAGATCACTGGCTGCTGCAAAATAGAATGTCGGGCTAGCGCCCAACACCTCGTGCGCCAGACGCGGCGACGGACACTCGCTGATATTACCGGCGGTGAACTTCACGTCCAACACTGACTTGAGCCGCCTTTCCTATTTCGGGTGCAACCCGGGTGCCCCTGGGACTCCTGTCCCAGGGATCTGCGACGGTGGCCGCTGGCCCTTGCGCCTCGTGGTGCAAGGATGGGCGGTGTTCGGTTGAGCCTCGCATGGGGCAAAACACCCCGACGTCGCTCCGCTCCGTTCAGCCCGAAGGCGGCCCAATACGCAATTGCGGTGGAACGCTGCAAGAGCCGTGAGGCGTGTTATTATGGGCGCGCAGCTCGTTTGGAAACCGCGTGACAGCCACTAGGCATCCAAGAGCCACAGCGGTTGCACACTTGGTCGGGGGAAGAGGCAAGTATGACAACGATGGAAACCATATCCAATTGCATTCCGGACGAGAGGGTCCGGCTGGTACTCGATAGATTGCACGATGAAGCCAGCCGCGACAACATGAAGCGTATCTGGAGCTTCATGCCCTATTTGCCCCAGATGCTGATGGGGAGGAAACTTCCCTGGGACCGTCTCCAATACAAGCACGACTCGAGCTTCCTGGCCGTAGCTCCGGCGGGAGGCATATTCCTATATCTGCTGGCAAGAGCTATTGGCGCCAAACGGATCGTCGAATTCGGAACCGCCTTTGGCGTGTCCACGATTTACTTGGCTCTTGGTGTCCGTGACAACGGAGGCGGATTGGTCATCGGGACTGAGATGGTCCCGTCGAAGGTTGCCAGCGCTCGTAGCAGCATCGGGGAAGCCGGTTTGGCAGACTTCGTCGAGATTCGTGAGGGGAATGCCCTGGATACTCTCAAGGACCTTGCTGGACCGGTGGACTTTTTGTTGAGCGATGGTTGGCCCCAGTACGCCCTGCCCGTGCTTCAGCTCGTGGCGCCGAAAATGCGGCATGGCGCCATAGTGGTCAACCACAACGTGGCAGGATTGAGGGGGGATCATGTGGAATACGTGGCGTATCTACGCAATCCGTCCAACGGCTTTGTATCGGGGAGCATGACACTCGCTGGTGAATTATCAGTCCGTGTCCTCTTGCCTTCAGCTGCGGGCAGTGCCTAGATTGGCAATTTGAGGGTGAGTTTCGTGACCCGGGTGCGTGCGAAGGCTCTCGGCCGTCACGACCGGCTCCGGTCGGACCGAGACGATCTTGCCGAGCACTTCACGCATCAGCATGGGACTATCCTAACCGCGCTGGCCCGAATTTGGAAAGAAAACCCTGAAAATAAGGCGTCACTCCCCTCCCTTCGGGCGAGCAGGCACCAAGACCGCATCGCCCGACCACCCGACCACGGATCAGTGCCGCGAGCGAAGCGAGCGCCGAGAGGGTGAGGCGGGTCACGCGGGCAGGCGAGCGTTCCGTGGTGCCGTCCACTAGAACAAGCGTTCTAGTGCCTTGGCCGCATTCTATAGACGGTTTATTAATTTGTCAAGGGCGCGCGTAGCAGCAAGATGCTGGGAAGACATTCAAGTACGAAATGCAAAGCCTTGGCAAACTTGTTGCGAGCATATAATTGCATGGCACGGCAAAACGTTCGGCGCGAGGGCTTCCGACGCTCATGAGCACGACGATCCTAAGCATATTGTCCGGAGTAGTAGGCATGTTTGGCTGGGGGCTTTACGACTTCCTGGGAGGCGTCTTTGCCAAACAGATAGGACCTTTCAAGTCTTTCTTCTGGTCGCAACTGGCTGGATTCCTATCTACCCTTCTGCTTGCCGTTCTTCTTGCAACAAGCATCAATGTTCCTATCCTTCCAATGGTTTTGTTTCCAGTTGCGGCAATTCTCTATTCTGCTGGGTATCTGTTTTTCTTCAAGGGCCTTGAGATAGGCAACGTATCAATCGTTGCCGCCACCATGAATCTATGGGCTGTGTTTACGATGCTGTTTGCTTTCATCTTCATGGGTCAGCGGCTTTCCATGATGCAGACTTTGGGCGTCATGATGATAATCTCCGGCGCGACTCTGGCATCCTTGAAATGGAGCAATATCAGAAATCAAACATTCCAACTGTCATTGGGTGTCAAGGAAGCAATTCTAGGGGCCTTCTTCTTTGGCATATTCTGGAACGTTAGCCAGATCATCTCGGAAGCAGTCGGATGGCTATTGACGACTCTATTTGTGAAACTCGGGATTGTTTTGTTTGTGCTGATCTTCTCCCTTCTTGTGAAACGGGAGATCGGCTGGGCGAGAATCGCCACGAGAACCAAATACGCGGTTGTGCTAATGGGCATTATCGAAGCTGGCGCAGTGGCGGCCGTAAATTACGGATTGACGATCGGAGACGCAATATTGATTACACCAATCGCCTCCGCCTTATCAGTAGTAACCATAGCGCTTGCGATTATCTTCTTGAAAGAGAAAGTGACGAGACTTCAAGGCTTTGGCATCGTCACCGTAATTGTCGGAATAGTCGTAACCGCATTCTAGGTGCTCGCGGTAGGTGATCGCCAGCCGAACACAGGCAACGAATCGTCCTTCCTCATCCAGCCGCAGCGCGGTTGCAGATGGGTTGCAGTTGGGACCTGCGGCACGCCATAGAAACTGTACACGCATGAGACTGATTTGCCCGTAGATTTGCCACCTCGTAGGCGCGATTTCACGCCATACACGCTTTCAACGCCGAAAGTCCGAACTCTGGATCAGTCTAATGGCTGATTGAACCCGGCGCCACAATCGATGAGCCATCAGGACGCCAAAGAGTGGCTGAACACCCAGTTGGACGGCCAAGACGCATGCGATTGGTAGCCAGACGAAAAAGGGAGATAACCGATGTCAGAGAAGACGAATCTTCTCGGTGCTGTTGTAGCCGTCGCATTCTACGTTTCGGCCATCCTCGTTTTCATCTTCAGGCTTGTAGGCAAGCCTCAGTACGGGCATTGGACTGGCTATTTCGAGTTTCTCCTGGCAATACCCATGATATTTCTTCTCCTCACAGCCCGAGCCCTGGAACGACCCGCTCTGTACTATGTCCAAATTGGCTGCATGCTGGCATGGTTGGCCGTGGAGGCACTCCTGGATTACGTGCTGCATGTTGACTTCCGCAATGTAAGATGGATGGTGATCAGCTACGTCGTCCTGTTCTTCGCGGGCACTGGCGGGATGCTGGGCGTGGCAGCAAACGCTGGACGCGGGTGGGCGATTTTGGCCATCGTCCTCTTCTTGGTCATGGCGGTATTGACATTTGTGCAACGCGCCGTTACCGGCATGTAGCCCAGTCAGGATTGACATGCCGCCCGACACAGCGTGGACCGGCCATCAATTCCCAGCGCAACAAACACCAGAGCCGCCTTTCCAGTTTCGGGTGCAATTGCGGTAGCATGGTGTAGACGCCATCCACGAGGAGGAGATCATGAAACAGCAATCTAGCGTCAAGAGCGCCATTCTGGTAGCGCTGCAATGGCTCGGCGCGGTCATAGCTTTTCCCATCTCGCTTACACTTGGCAGCAGGATCCTGCCGCTATCCAAGACAATCACAGACGTCACTCCCCCAACCGGCGTTATTTCTTTGCCGGCAGCCATGTTGTTCAACGGCGTGGTGAACGCGACCATCTTGGTCTGGGCCGCGCGGCGCTCGAGCTTCAGGGGCCTCGCCATGTGGATGCAAATGCTCGTGCTCTCTTTTGGCGCGCAGACCTTCGCGACACAGATCGAGACGGGCTATTTCCTCCCGGCCTTTCCACTCCTGCATGGCAACTTCCAGGTGTATCTCTTTGTCCTGCACGGCTTCGTGACATCGCTCCTATTCACTCTCCTGGTGGTCTTGCTGGTTGGCGGGTTCTCGCGCAGACCGCGGCCGGAAACGAACTTCGACGTCTATGCAAATCACGCGGTCAAAGCGGGAGCCTGGTTGCCAGTCGTCTACATCATCCTCTACATGTTGTTCGGCTATTACGTGGCCTGGCAGTCGCCGGAGGTACGCCTCTTCTACAGCGGGACGTCCGCATTGCCCTCCCTCTGGAGCCAATGGGGCGCGACGCTCATGGCAAAGCCCGAATTGCCTGCGTTCCAATATTTCCGCGGGATCATTTGGATCCTATGCCTGATCCCCCTGTTCAAAGGCTTTTCCGGCAAGCGGATCGAACTTGTGGCGCTATCGGCATTGGCTCTGGCCTACTTGCCCACCGCGGCATTGGCATTCCCCAACCCGCTCATGCCTGCAGGCGTAGCTCTGGCGCATTTCTGGGAAGTCTCCATTTCCACCGGGATCTTCGGCGCACTGTGCGCCTGGTTCGTGCCGCAAGCAGCAGTAACCTCGTAGCGATATCTGGTTTCACGACCTCTTCGCGGGCAGTGCAAATCACAGAATTCCGTTGGTACAGAGTCGCCTTTCCTGTCGAAGATCGCGCCACGCGGGGCCGGAGGTGGGTGCAGTGCGGGTGCCCCTGGGACTCATGTCCCAGGGCCTTGCCCTTGGAACAACACCAAGGATCTGCGACGGTGGTCGCTGGCCCTTGCGCCTCGTGGCGCAAGGATGGGCGATGCTCGGCTGGTCCTCGTTCTCACGGTCTGGACGGGCAATCCTGTTGTCGGGTTCATTGGAGGCGCGATCTTCTATCATCTCTGGTACTGGCTTGCGCCCCGTTTTTCGCCGCGTGCTTGACCTAGGAGTCTGCATCCGCGTCCAACCCAGCTTGCGTTGGCGGTCGCCCATATCTCGCCTGCCAGTTGCATCTGCCGCAAGCGGGTGCAATTGGCGTGCAATTGCTGTAGCGCGTGGTGCTAGCTGAGGACGCATCGGACTTGTCCACCGCAATCTTGCTGCCGGATGACCGTTCTACTACGATGTACACTGTATGCACGCCGATTCGAAGCGCTCCGACTCATGTGAGTCTCAACCACAGAGGGGCCATTGTGCACCGCCCGAGTCTGATGCTATAATCTGAAAGTTCGTCTATACGGCTACGCTGACGATGAGGCTCGGCAGCGCTAACGAAAAAGCCTTCGTCGCATTGTGACTGATAGCCTCTACCGGTGATCTTGCTGGTAGAGGCTTTTTTGTCGGTTGGATCGTGCCCACGGGAGATTGCATGTGAAATCGACGGCACCAAGGGGCGTGCGCCTGCAGAGAAAGTCCGCTCTCCAATTCCTCATCCTCATCGGGATCGTGAGTCTCTTCAGCGACATGACCCATGAGGCCGCGCGCAGCGTCAACGGGCCGTTCCTGGCCATTCTTGGCGCCAGCGGCACCGTCGTTGGCGTCGTATCCGGCCTCGGAGAAGTGGCCGGGTATTCAATTCGCCTGCTCTCTGGATACTTCAGTGATCGCACCCGGAAGTACTGGACCATCACGTTCGTGGGTTATGTGATCAACCTACTGGCAGTGCCTCTCCTAGCCCTGGTTGGTAATTGGCCGGTTGCCGCCGCCCTCATGATTGTGGAACGCATTGGCAAGGGCATCCGAGTGCCACCGCGCGACACGATGCTTTCACACGCCACCGAAAGCATGGGGAGAGGTTGGGGGTTCGGCCTGCATGAGGCCATGGATCAACTGGGCGCCATCCTCGGGCCTTTGATCGTAGCTACCGTGCTGTATGCGCGGTCTGACTACCGGCCGGCATATGCGGTTCTGCTCATCCCTGCGCTGCTTGCCTTGAGTGTCCTTGCTTTGGCTCGCTTCTTGTATCCGCGCCCGCATGAACTGAGCAAGGCACAAACGTCGGCGAAGGGCCGTGACCACTCACGGACATTCTGGCTGTATGTTGCTGCCACAGCGCTCATGGCCGCCGGTTTTGCCGACTTCCCCTTGATCGCCTATCATTTCCAGAAGGTCTCCATAGCTGATCCAACGATCATCCCGGTCATCTATTCGGTTGCCATGGGAGTAGATGCGCTGGCCGCACTTGCATTTGGGCGCCTGTTTGACCGCATTGGCGCGTCCACGATGGTGGTGGCAGCCCTCCTGTCAGCGGGTTTTGCGCCCTTGGCGTTCTTCGGGGGCCTATGGCTGGCGATCCTTGGCATGGTGCTCTGGGGGATCGGCATGGGCGCGCAGGAGTCGGTGATGCGTGCAGCCATAGCGGACATGGTGCCGCCCGAGCGACGCGGGCGCGCCTACGGAGTCTTCAATACCGCCTTCGGTATTGCTTGGTTTCTTGGCAGTGCCGCGATTGGCACCCTCTACGACATCTCGATTCCGGCGCTGGTCGTCTTCTCCGTGGTTGCCCAGCTGGCTTCCGTCCCGATCTTCTACGCCGTTGCACGGCGCGCGCGTGGCGGATGACGCCCGCACGACAAAGGCTGCCCATGGATGATCTCCTCCGACCTTCCCAAAGGAACTCGCTCCGCATCACATTGCAGGCCTTTGAGGAGAACCTGCGTGTGACGCAGGAATGGCTAGACGGCCGCCAGGAATGGGGAATCCTGTATCGCCGAAAGCTGGATCTTCCCACCGGAAACCGAAGGCGAGCAGAGCGCAAGGTCCAGAAGGCGCTTCAACTCATCGATTTTCTACGAGAGCGCTTCGATCTCAACGTTGAGTCGAGGAATGCCGCCTTAATGCTGCGCAGCGAGATGTCCGTGAGTTGGGTGAATCTCCTGGATGCACACGCCAGGAAGCTGGGCCGATACGGGAAGGTGCATCCCGATCTCTCCAGACTCTTGGACCCGGCGCTTGACCAGCTTGCGGACATCGCCAGCACCCTCGCAACTGTCTTGGGGGAACCATAGGGCCATGCAGGACCCATCCACGTCCAATGCTACGATTGAGATCGTCTCCCCATGCTGACGTATTATTGCCCTTCCTGCTGGAGTGAGTTTCGCGAATACATGGCCCGGTGCCCCAACTGCGGCTTCGACTTCTCAACCTTTGAGAAGGCGCCGTACGAAGAGAAGCTGATGAGGGCGGTCCTCCACCCCGTCCCGGAGATCCGCGCAACGGCCATCAGCATACTTGGGAGGATTGGCACGGCACGCACACTACCTGTCCTGGAGAAGATCCTACACGAGGAGAAAAAAGACATCTATGTCCTGCTTGAAGTACTCCAGGCGCTTGCAATGATAGAAGACCCCGCGGCCGGCGAGCTGCTCCAGACGGCAACGCAGCATCTGTACCCGGTGGTGCAACGAAGAGCTAAGGAATTGTTGGAATGGCACCGAAAAAGAAGCGACTGAAGCAAACTATCATGTTTCACGAGGTTCTGGAGGCGTGTGCTCAGCCCGGCTGCCCGGCATGCCGACTCGCGCTGAAAAGTGTTGAGGGGTACCTCGACTCGCTATTCTATGAATTTGTGAACGATGCGGGCATACGCCAGCACCTTCGCAGGAGTCTGGGATTCTGCCGAGAGCACGCATGGCTGGCCATCGACGCACGCTTTGCCGACGCCCTGGGTACCGGCATCATCTATCACGACCTGTTGCGGCTGCTGCTTCGGCAGGTGCCCTACGCGCGGAAACGATTGGCGGCACGTACATACCCGGCCTGGTTCCCGGCCGGCCTAAGGTCATTCCTTGCCCGCTGGCAATTCCGGCGGCAGCAGGAGGCGATTCCCTTCAGTTCCACGGAGACTTGCCCGGCCTGCCGCCAATATCAAATCACCAGCGACATTGCCCTGTCTGCATTGCTGGAATTCCTTGGCGATCCGCGGATGCTGGATGCGTACCGGGCCTCCAGCGGCTTGTGCCTGCCTCACCTGCGGCAGGCCATGGAGATTGAGCGCAACCTTGAAGCGCAATTCCAGCTGCTTGAGCTGACCTTGATCAAATGGACGGATCTGAAAGGTGAACTCCACGAATTGATACGGAAGCACGATTACCGATTCATTGAACAGGGATTTGGCGCCGAAGGCGATTCGTGGAAGCGTGCGGTGGCAGCAATTGTAGGCCTGCCATCGGGGAGACGATAGAAGGATGACAGACAAAAACACACCCGGGGCCGTGAGGTTGGAGGTTGAAGTAGCGCCCGAAACCGCGGATGACATACGCAAGCTTCTCGCAGAGCGCGGCTGGGATTCTGCAGAAGGGCTGCGGATCCTCTTTGGGGCAGGCATCGGCGCCCTCAAGGCACATGCGCTGGAAGATGGATATTCCGACGAAAGCGAGAGCGAACGCATGCTGCGGCACGCGGCGGAAAATGAGCAGGCTCTGGCGCTTCTCCGATTTCGGCTGTATGAGACCCAGAAGGCGAACGAGGCCTGGGATCTTTCCACCGGCGCGATCCACAACCAGAATGCTGGCTACAAGGCCATCATTGATAGGCAGATCGGAGAACTGGCCGAGCTAAAGCGGCAGCTAGGAGAAAGTAAACTCCGAATTCGGCATCTTGAGGGTATGCTCGATCATTTAGACTCCACCCGCACGGTCAATCCAGAATCACAGCCATCCTCACCTCGTTGGAGACGCTGGCTGGGTGCATTGCTGGGCAAGTAAAGGATGCCCAGGGATGTGCAGCCTAACGAGCGCGGATCCATCTGCCCATGCCAGCGGCTACGATGTCCCTTCCGACTTCTTGCGCAGATGCTTGATCATTTCGTCCAGGTTGTCCCGTTCCTGACGGCAGGCACTCAACTTCCAGGAGAGCGTCTTCGCGTCCTGCAAAGCCTGGTAGGCGCGATACTTCATCACGGCGAAACGGCCTTCCATCTCCATCCACTTATGCAGGACTCTCTCGTATCGGGGCTCCAGATCCGCCCCTGCAGCTACCTCTTCTCTCAAGCGCTCTGCGCGCAGATATGCCAGACCGGCTGCCATGATGTGCCCCAGCCCTTCTTCTTCCGTCCATTCATTCGCAGCAAATTCCGCCTTGAGGGCTTCCCAGAGGTCGTTCAAGATGTCCACTTTTACGTGGACTGCGCTTGAGTTGGGAAAGAGGTCATGTTCATAGTTGCTGCCGTACTCTTCGTCCATCTTGCCTCGCATTCGGGTCACGTCAAAGCAGGGGAACCACAGCCATGCAGCGCCTTGAAGCCTCGAAACACGCCCGGAATGCATGCTGCGCTGTATAGCGGAGATTCAGGACCTTGCGACGCGCCCTCCCTTTATTCACATGGTTCACAGCAATCGACGACTCAATAACCGAAGGCTGTCTGCCTCAGTCGCGTAGTATTTCCCGGTTGGACGTACCGGCTGGACAAGCCTAAGCTTGATGAAATGCTCAGCCATTCTCGCATGCATCTTGATCGGGTGACGCCAGCATTGATAATGGGTACCCGCTGAAGAACGCAAGGCTGTGCTGCCACGCATGAAGCTCTTCGTCGGTCTTCTCATCGAACCTGTAATCCCAGCTGCACTTCAGGGCGTAGGCGTCCATGGCATCAGCCTGCCTCTGGAGCAGCTCGATCCGCCTCGTCAACACCCACTGTACGGCGGTGGGGAACTTCTCTGCATGGAGGTGTAGCGCTTGAAGAAGATGCGCCAGACAGAGTCCATCGGATTGAAGATACATCGGCTGCCACTGTTCCGGACCCGTCTCGAGCTCCTCCATTAGGGCCGACAGGGCGGAACCAGCCGCAAACTGGGAATTCCGGCATATGTCGCAATTGATGCTCTGGGGTATCTCCGGCCGGAGGTGCAACCGGCGAGCAAAGAAATCAAGGATCCGCTTCCAGCGCGTCGCGTCCCGGGGTGCAGCCTGCTGTCGCACGAACTCCGCAGCGATGTGCCGGTTGAGCGCCTGGAAAAGGATGTTGGTTCCCAGCCAGTCGCCAAACATCTCGCCCTCGACCCTTGCCACCAGTTGAGTATGCTGCGGGCAGTACCCCCAGTCGCGGAGCAGGCTCTCACGGATGCTCCCGTCGTTAATCAGCCACCAATGCAGGTGCTTGACGAATCGGTTGGCGGAATGAACGGCAACCTGGCAGATCGGGCAGCCGGGCTCTCCCAGACGGTCTCGCAGATCATAGGCGACGCTTGCGATTGGCATACGAAAGAGAAAAGCCCCTAGCGAAGAGATCCTCCGCTAGAGGCTATCAGTCAAGAAGACGGTTGTGGCGAGCCTCATCGCCGTGCGAATTGTCAGCAACTATTCTAGCACATCTGGGCCGGTTAGGCTCGTGGGCAGGCGAGTCGCCTTTCCTCATCCAGCCGCAACGCGGTTGCCCTTGGGCCCTTGCCCAAGGACTTGCGATGGCCGTTTGAGGCGCCCTCGCGGTTGCAGATAAGTTGCAGATGGGAGAACACGAACTAGAAACTATGGACTCAGTAGACTGAATCACCCGTAGATTCGGCATCACATAGACGCAAATTCATGCTGTAGACGCTATGGATGCCGAAAGGGCGAACTCTGGTTCAGTCGCCAGATAGTGGTTGACCTGTGCCTGCCTGCCCTGCCGGTCAGGCCAGGGCGGCAAGGTGCCTCCGCTTCGCTTCGGCAAATCCGTTGACACCCAGCCTGACAAAAGACACCGCCAAAAGGCGGTGTTTCGCTGCTTGTGAAGGGCGGAGAGCCCTCCGCCCTTGAGCCACTTTCCTCCCGAAGGTGGGCGCAGCGCGGGTGCCCTTGGGACTCCTGTCCCAGGGACTGGGCGCGGCTCCGCGAAGACTTCGCGCGTCTCGCCTGGTTCCACCGTTAGCGCGCGTTGGACACAGCAGTGCTCGCATTCTAACCCAGACGCAGACCTTCGAGGCTTCTAGGACCTCGGACGTCAGAATCCATGCCATTCGCCCCTCCGAGGCCAAAAATCACTCCCTTTTTGTGCGGCGTGAACACTTTGGCCCTTGACCACTGAATATGTGTTCTATAGGATTCATTTGACACCTTCTGCGTGCTCAAGCCCGCCCGCGGCCAGTTGTCAGAAGAAGGAATCCGACGCGTCGCGACAATGGAGGTAAGCTTCCTTCTAGATGGAACCATTCTGCACTCCGCTCCAGGGGCATCCCTCTCGGCCGAGACCGGGCCACCCTGCTCCTTGCCCCAGCCTGATCGGTGATGAGATCCCATGTCAAAACCCAAGCCTCGCAAGCGGGGCGGCCAACCGGGTAACACCAACGCTCTGAAGCACGGGCTTTACACGACGCTCGTCTCGGTCAGGGATGACATCGAGCTGGTTCCCATGCCCCGTGACCAGAGCGACCATGAGCTGGCCTTCGCGCGCGTGCGCCTTAAGAACCTTGTCCTCAAGCAGCAGGACGCCCCTCGCGAGGAATGGCTCTCCTATGAGAAGGCCATCCTGCACTACATCGACCGCATTACCAATATTACCCACAAGAACGCCCTCCTCGGACGCGACCAGGGAGCCGCCTTCGTTACGGTAATGGAAATGATCCGCCAGGCCAACGATGAACAGGACCTCCAGTAGCATCGCCCGATCCAAGACCCGCCTCTCACCGCCCCTGGCGGTTCTGTCGGGCAACGAGCGCCGCGAACTCCGTCGCAAGACCTTCACGATCGGGGGGTTCGCCCAGGGTCTTGTTGGCGTTCGCCTGCGTCCCTACCAGCTGGAGGCCGCCGAGGCAGTCATCCGTTCCGTCTTTGCCCGGGACGGCAGGTCTTTTGTCATCTTGTTTGCCCGCCAATCCGGCAAGGACGAGCTAATCGCCAATCTTGTGCTGTTCCTGCTCGCGCGGCTCGCGCACAAGGGTGGCTCCATTGTCTGCGCGCAGCCCACATTTCGCCCCCAGACGCTCAACGCCATCGATCGCCTTCAGGCTCGCTCCTCTCAGCGGCCTTTCTTTGTGCAAGGCGGCTTCCGCCGCGAACACGGCTTCAAGTTCTCGCTCGGTCATGCCTCCGTCTCATACCTGTCGGCGGACCCTTCGGCGAACGTGGTCGGCCACACCGCGGACCGTTTGCTCATCATCAATGAGGCGCAGGATGTAAGTCCGGCCATCTACGACAAGCGTTTCGCGCCGATGGCCGCCTCTGGCAACGCTACCCGGTTGTTCTCCGGCACCGCATGGACCTACGACACATTGCTCGAGCGCGAAAGGCGTCTCGCCCTCCAGTTCGAACGCCAGGACGGCGAGCGTCGCCTCTTCATAGTGGATGGCCGCCAGGTCGCTCAGGCGAACCACCTCTATGCAAGCTATCTCGAGCGCGAGATAGCCGCAATGGGTCGCGACCATCCGCTCATCCGCACGCAGTACTTCTGCGAAAACATCGACTCCCGTGCATCCATGTTCACCGCCGCCCATCGCCTCCTCATGCGCGGCGACCGGACTCTGCCCGCTGGCCCGCAATCCTCGGCTGCCTGCGCCTTCCTGCTCGACGTCGCAGGCCAGGCCGAGGCTGCCTCCCCGCCCGACCTTCGGCGTGATCCCGTATTCGACCTTGATTCGAATTATTCGCGCGACGCCGTCACCTTGCGGATAGTCGAAATCGACCTTTCGACACTTTCTACCCTTCAGGCGCCCACCTACCGCGCCGTGTACCTCAAGCAGTGGACCGGAGAGAATCACCTTACCGTTTTCGGGCAGCTCAAGGCACTTGCCGAGAGTTGGCGCCCGCAGCACCTCGTCATCGACGCCACGGGCGTTGGCGAAGGACTGTGGGCCATGCTTGACCGGGCTTTTCCAACCCGCGTGATCCCGGTCAAGTTCACGCAGGCGGTGAAGAGCGAGCTGGGCTATGGCTTCCTGGCCATCATCAACTCGGGACGCTTTCGTGACTGCGTGCCCTCCCCTGAGACCGACCGGCAATACGCCGCATGCGAAAGCGAGATCCTGATCGGCCCGCAGAAGACCATGCGCTGGGGAGTGCCGGATGGCCGTCGCGATGCCGATGGACGGCTGATCCACGACGATATCCCGGTCACCGATTCGCTTACTGCCATCCTGGATCGCCTCACCTGGACGCAGCGCTCTCCCACCCTCATCGTCCGCGCCCGTGATCCCCTCGAAGAAATGGACCACAACTTCTAACCATGTGTGCAACCTACACGCCTCTTTCCCAGTGCCTTGGCGTACCCATCCCTTCTTTTTCGCTCCTACTCCCCTCTCCCAAAGGGAGAGGGGTCAGCGCTAGTCCCTGCGTTCTTAGCAGGGAGGGTGAGGGCACCGGCGCTTTGGCGCTCCCTCATCTCACTGCTTTCAGCGTTGACTGAAACAACTGAAAGCAGTAGACTCCCGCGCTTGGAGATCCAATGAAAGGTACCGGTCCGACGGACAGTCTGAGCAAGATCCCGAAGCTCACACCGGCGCTCAGCGGCTTCATCGAAGGCATGGGCGTGTACTTCGAGAGCCAGGGCATCCCGCGCATCGGCGGCCGCATGCTCAGCCTGCTGATGATCGCCCACTGGCCTCTTTCTGCCGAGGATATGACCTCGATCCTCAAGGTCAGCCGCGGCAGCATCTCAACCAACCTGCGGCTGCTGCTGAGCTTCGGGTTGGTGGAGAAGGCGCCCATGCCGCGCAGCCGGACGACGCACTTTGCCTTCTCGGATGAGGCCATGGAACACCGCATCACCGCCGGCGTCAAATCCGTCAGGGCCTTCAAACGCCTGCTGCAGCAGGCGGCCGAGGCCATGCCGGAGCGCGATCCGGCGCGGCATCACATCGATGACTCGCTGGAGTGGTCCGACCTGTTGATCGGATCGTTCGACCAGGCCACAGAACGCTGGCGCGCGCGCCGTCCCTCACGGGCGCACGTCCACCCGGCAGAAAGCGGAGGCTAGAGCATGAGAATGTACTTACGCCTCGCCTGGCGCAACATCTGGCGGCACCGCCGCCGCACGATCATCATCGTAGCGGCCATGGGCCTGAGCCTGGGCATGATGATGATCTACGACGGACTGATCGATGGCTTCAACCAGGCCATCTACGGCAACGCCATTCGCGTACTGGGAGGCAACATCCAGATCCACGCCGCGGGCTACCGCGAGAACGTGGCCAGCAATCCCCTGCTGGCACTGCCGGACGACAGGGCCGCGGTCGAGGCAGCTTCGGCGCACCCGGACGTGGTCTCGGCGACGCGCCGCATCCAGACCGGCGGGCTGGCCAGCAATCGCGAGGGCGCCTTCCCCGTCAGCATCATCGGCATCGAGCCGGAAGCGGAGGCGCCGGTGAGCATGATCGCGGAGAACACCACTCAAGGCCGCTTCCTTCAGTCGGCTGACAGCGATTCGATCCTCATCGGCCGCGGCCTGGCGGAAATCATGGGCGTGGGTATCGGCGATCGGCTGACACTGGTCGGCAGCGACGTGCACAAGCAGAACCGGCAGCGCACCATGACCGTAGTCGGCATCTACGACATCGATCTGCCCAGCATCGAGAAGAAATCGGTCTACATATCGCTGGGTGAGGCGCAAGCACTGTATGGTCTGCCGGATCGATCCACGGAAGTCGTTGTCAATCTCAAAACCGTCGGGAAGGAGGACCCAGTGGTTGCTGCGCTTGCCCCCGCCTTGCCCGGCTATGAGGTTGAATCCTGGTCGCGGAACTACCCCGAGCTGCAGACCGCCATCGGCTCCAAGACCGCGGTGATGAACATCTTCGGCGTCATCATCATCCTGATCGCCGCCATCGGCATCCTGAACCTGCTGCTGATGGCCATCTATGAACGGACGCGTGAGATCGGGCTTTTGGGAGCCATGGGCCTAAAGCCGCGTCAGATCGCGGCGCTGTTCATCCTGGAGGGAGGGCTGATCGGCGTGCTCGGCGCGGCTGCCGGCGGGGTCATTGGCATCGCGTTGAACGGCAGCCTTGGGCGCATCGGGCTCGACTACAGCCAGTTCGCCAATGTTGCCGAGTACATGGCACTCATCAGCGGAAAGGTCTATCCCTCACTCGGCCTGCGAGGACTCCCTGGACGCGCTCTGATCGTGATCGTGATATCGCTCCTGGCTGCGGCCATCCCGGCAGTAGAGGCATCCCGACGCGAGCCGGCACAGGCGCTGCATCATGTCTAAGGCACATCACTGCGAGGCGGGCCTGCTCGCAGCGACATGAGGAATCCATGATCCAACTCTTCAAGATGGCCTTGCGCAACCTGGGACGCAACCGGCGGCGGTCGCTTCTTTCCGCCCTTGCGGTGTCGATGGGCCTGGCCCTGCTGGTGCTGATGGCCTCCGTGGTGGCCGGCGAGATGCGCGGTGCGATGGAGAACACCATCCAGCTGCAGTCCGCGCATCTGCAGATCCGCGCGGCTACCTACGACGAAGACAAGGTCAGCCTGGACTGGAAGAACCTGATCGAGGATCCGGAGCGGCTCATCGAGCAGATGAAAGCCCTTCCGCAGGTCACCATGGCAACGCCCCGGCTGTTCGCCACCGGCATCCTCACCCTGGGTGACCAGTCACGCGGCGTGCAGGTGGTGGGCATCGACCCCGACTCCCAAGCCAACCAGCCCTTTCGTCAGGGCGTGATCTCAGGCGAGTTCCTGCGTGCCGATGATCGCGAGGGCGTGTTGATCGGTCTGCCGCTGGCGAAGAAGCTCAAGATGGACGTCGGCGACCAGGTGAACCTGCTTGTCAACCGCTCGGACGGCAGCGTCGACGAACAGCGCTTCACGATCCGCGGCGTCTATTCCACGAGGACCTCCGCCTACGATGAGAACACGCTGCTCATGCCGCTCGCCAAGGCACAGGTCTTCACGGGCGCGCAGGATCATGCGAGCACCATCCTGGTCTACCTGCAGGATCGGGAACAGGCCGAGGCCGTGGCGACTTCGATCAGCGCGCCTGGCTATAAGGTCCTGACGTGGCGCGAAATGAACGATCTCATCGTCCAATTCGAGGACTTTGCCGGTGGCTATATGGTCCTGCTGTACTTGATCGTGCTGGGAATCACTGCCACGGTCGTCACCAACACGCTGGTGATGGCCGTCTTCGAGCGCACGCGTGAGATCGGCGTGCTATCTGCCATCGGCATGAAGAGCCGCCGTATCATGCTGCAGTTCCTAGCCGAAGCGGCACTGTTGGCGACAGGCGGCGTGATCGGCGGGTGGATCCTGGGATCGCTGGCGGCATGGTGGTTCTACAAGGTCGGCTTCAGCATCGCCGGCTTTGGCATTTCAGGCATCTTGCTCAGCGACACCATCCGCGCCTATCTGCAGGTCAAGGATCTGGTGAATCTCGGGATCCTGACGTACGTGGTTACGCTGCTGGCCGCGCTGTATCCGGCGGTACTTGCGGCGCGCCTGGAACCGATCGAGGCATTGCATGCGGAATGAGAGCCCCCTCACCCCGTCGCCCTCCGCACGGAGAGCAGAACTCAGGAGCATGAATGGCAGTCACACAGGTAATTGACGCGACACGTGTTTTCAAGATCGGGGAAGTGGAGACGGAAGCGCTGCGCGGCGTCGATCTGTCCATTGAAAGCGGCGAGTTCACGGCGCTGGTGGGACCTTCAGGCTCGGGCAAGACCACACTGCTGCAGCTGATGGGGCTGCTGGATCAGCCGACCAGCGGACGCGTGGTCATCAACGGACGGGACGCTACGGGCCTCAGCCGCGATGCGCGCGCCGACGTGCGCAAGGCCGCCATCGGATTCATCTTTCAGTTCTTCGCCCTCATCCCGACCCTGACCGCGTACGAGAACATCGAGATGCCCTTGCTGTTGAACAACGTCAAGCCTTCCGAGCGCAGGGCACGGGTGGATGAACTGCTCCAGGCGGTCGGCCTGACGGATCGGGCGCACCACCGGCCCGACCAGCTGAGCGGCGGACAGCAGCAGCGCGTGGCAGTCGCCCGCGCCTTGTCCATGCGCCCGAGCGTGATCCTGGCGGATGAGCCCACCGCGAACCTCGATACAGAGAACGGCCGTCAGGTGATGGAGATCATGCAGACGCTGAACCAGAAGTCCGGCGCCACCTTCGTCTTCGCCACACACGATCCGCGCGTCATCAAGTACGCCCGCCGGGTGGTGACGCTGCGGGACGGCCTGATCGTCGAGAACAACGGCGGTTCGCCGAAGCAATGAGGATGAGCATGAAGTTCAATCTGCCGGCCCTCATCGTTTCATCGATTGTCCTACTGGCCGCCGCCGGATGCAGCGGCGCGTCGGAACCCACGGCGATCCCCACAGTGGTGCTCAGCTCCAGTTCGCACTCAACCGGCGGCGGCGTCACGGCTTCCGGCGTGGTCCTGCCCGCGCGGCGGGCGGAGTTGAGCTTTCCCCTGACGGGCATCGTGCGGACGGTCTCTGTGGCAGTCGGCGATAGGGTCACAGCCGGGCAGCCTCTGATCCAACTCGATTCATCGGTGCTCGAGGCTGAGGTGCAAGTCGCGGACGCGGACTTGCGAGCGACACAGATCGCCTATACGTACCTATCGCGTTCCGGAACCGATCAGGAGCACCTGGACTCCGCGTTGGCGGACGTGGCGCGGGCGCAAGCCCTACTGGATGTGAAGAAGGCCACCGTCACGCAGGCCACGCTGGTCGCCCCGTTTGACGGAACCGTGGCTGGGGTCGATATCTCCCCTGCCGAGACCGTGGTGCCGGGGCAGATCGTCCTGACTCTGGGAGACCTGACGACCTTCCAGGTCGAAACCACCGATCTGAGCGAGCGTGATGCGCCGCGAGTGCATGTCGGCCAGCAAACCGAGGTGGAGGTCATCGCCCTGGGCAAGCAGATAAGCGGAAGAGTGATCGACGTTTCGCGAGTGTCGTCGACGATTGGCGGCGATGTGGTCTACAAGGTGACCATCGCCCTGGACACACAGCCTGAGGGGCTGCTTTGGGGCATGTCCGCCACCGTGCGGATCAGCGCGAGCGACTAGTCGCGGCAGGGCGCAACAAGAATGAGATCCCATCTTCATGCAGCGCTTGGACTCGCCGGGGCTTTCGCCGTAGTCGTTACTGCTTGCAGTCCAGCGGCGCCTGCCACCCCCCTTGGATCCGCGACTCCCATTCAGGCTGCGGCTCCTGATTCCAACACGATCAGCGCGTCCGTGCGTGTTGTGCCTGCGACGATGGCCGAGCTTGGATTCTTGATCTCGGCGCCGGTGAGGGAAGTGCTGGTCCGCGAAGGCGCGACGGTGACCGCAGGGCAGCCCATCGTTGTGCTCGACTCGCCCCAGCTGGAGTATGCCCTGAAGGCGGCGGAAGCGGCGTACACCTCGGCGGAGAGAGACGAATACATCCAGGGCCAGGGCAGGCGCAAATGGATCAGGGACAAGTTCCTATGGGTCTCGGGACCGCCGGAGCAGCGGCAAGTGGCTCGAGCGAAGGTTCTCCAGGCGCAGGCCGGCCTCGAGCAGGCGCGGGCTGAGCTGGCCCAATCCGTGCTGACTGCACCGTTCGACGGAACAGTCGTTTCGATCACGGTGGCGCGGGGCGAAGTTGTGCAGCCCGGGCAGATTGTGGCGGTCATGGGCGACCTGAAGCATCTGCGCCTTGAGACCACTGACTTGAGTGAGCGCAATATCATGCGCGTGCATCCCGGTCAGCGGGCGCAGATCACGCTTGATGCACTGACCTCCGAACTCAGGGGAACAGTGTCGGCCATCGATCCGATCGCAGGACGCTCTGCAGACGGTGAGATCATCTACAAGGTGACGATCGACTTCGATGCGCAGCCGGCGGAAGTTCTTTGGGGGATGACAGGCGACGTTCACATCCTGCCAGATTCCTAGTCTCGATGATCGCACTCTGACTCCTAGTCAACTGGTCGAGGTTTACCTGTGCCTGTGGCAAGGTGCCCCCAGACCTAAAAAAACCGAGCAAGAGCCGTATTCTTGTTTAATCGACCATATATGGGGGTGTTCCGCAAACCGACCCTTGTGTCTCAAGTCCTCTGAGGCGTGTGCATTTTGATCATTTGATTGCTTAGAACAGGCCCGGACAGCCTCCGTCTGGATGGATTTGGCGATGGGAACGGGGGTCATCTGCCCCCCCTTAATTGAGGTCACCTGCCACTGCATGCTCCGGGGCGACAAGCCTATACTGGCAGTGTAAGAAGATAGATCAAACCCTTACCATTAGTATAGGACTTGAAAAGGAGACCGAGAATGGTCAACGTAGTAACAACCCGCAAGGGAGCCGTGGTCCAGGAACCCTCCATCATCACTATGCTTTTTAATCGTCCGCTGGCTGCTTGGCTGTGGCTGCCCATCCGCGTCTGGCTGGGTTGGCAGTGGCTCAAAGCCGGATGGGAAAAGGTGATCAACCCGGCCTGGTTGCAGACAGGTGTTCCACTGAAAGGCTACCTGATGGGAGCCGCCAACGCAGTCAGTGCGAGCGGCAAGCCTGTGATTCACTACGCCTGGTACGCCGACTTCCTAAAACTGCTGGTCTCCAGCGGATCCTATGTCTGGATGGCCAAGCTCGTAAGTGTCGGCGAGACCCTGGTCGGCGTAGCGCTGATCCTAGGCATGTTCACCGGCTTTGCGGCCTTCTTCGGCGGCTTCATGAACTTCAACTACCTGATGGCCGGCACGGTGAGCGTCAACCCGATGTTCCTCATTCTGGCAGTTTCCCTGCTCCTGGCCTGGAAGGTCTCGGGCTACATTGGTTTGGATTACTTCCTGGTGCCGCATGTCGGGGCGCTGTGGAGCGACCGGCTGGCCACCAAGACAGTTCCCGGGGGTATTCCCCGGGGCGCGCAGGCCCGCTAGATCCTCTCTGGATCACATAAGGGACGCTGATGGATGGCCTCATCAGCGTCCCTTTTCATTTGAGTTGGTCATTCATGCTTCATGCGCTCAGCCAGATTGTGTTTAATGGCATAGGTCGCAAGCTCGATGCGATTGGCCAAATGCAGCTTTTCCAGGATCGAGCTCACGTAATTTCGGGCGGTCTTTTCGCCAAGGTTCAGGCTCGTCGCGATCTCTGCGTTGGTCTTCCCCTGACTGACCTCGTAGAGCACGTCGAGCTCCCGATCGCTCAGGTCGCGGAATGCATCTTCATCGGCCTTTTGTTCGGCTTCACGTACGCGGGCGAGCAGGCGGGAGGTCGTGATGGCGTCCAGCACCGATCCACCGCCTGCGGCCGCACGAATCCCGCGCAAAACCTCCTCGTTTCCCACTTCTTTGAGGATATAACCCACTGCCCCCGCGCGGATCGCCCCGATGACCAGCTCCTCGTCGGCAAAGGAGGTCAGCATGACCACCCTGGTCTGCGGATACCGGGCAGCGATCTGGCGGGCAGCTTCCAGCCCGCTGTCTCCCGGCAAGCGGATATCCATCAATACGACCTGCGGATGGGTGCTGTCCACCATTTGAAGCGCTGCGGCGCTCGAGTCCGCCTCTCCGACGACCTCCATGTCAGCCTGATCGTCGATCAGAGTCTTCAAGCCCAGGCGCACCAGGGCATGATCGTCGACCAGCCCAACCCCTATCTTGGTCACTTGCCTGCCTCCCAGGGGATGTCGAGGATAACCGCGGTGCCCTTTTCCATCGGACGGACTTCGAGCTTTCCGTGCAGGAGGGCGGCGCGGTCGCGCATATTATGCAGCCCATGCCCTTCCGCAACCTGCTGCGGGATGCCCGCGCCATCATCCTGGACAGCAAGCATCAAGCGGCGGTCGACCCGGCGAGCATGGATCCGGATATGGCGGGCTTGGGCGTGGCGAACACCGTTCGCCAAAGCCTCCTGAACGATCGCCAGGATATGCGAGCTCTGCTCGGGAGAATATTGCTCCGAAGACGGCAGATCCAGATCGAGGTCGATCTTTACCAATGAACTAAAACGCGGATCGGTGGCCAGGTCTCTCAAAGCTTGTTCCAGAGGCACTGGGCTGGCTTCGGAATTGTGCAGCTTTCCCAGGTGCTGGCGCAGATCAACGATCGCATCGTCCAGCACCCCGACTGCGGTCGCCAAGCGTGCCTCCAGAGGAGAGTCCGCCCCGGCCAATTTCTGAGCAGACTGGACCAGGAGGCCGGCAGTATACACTTTTTGAATCGTACCGTCATGCAGTTCACGTCCGATCCGTTCGCGTTCAGCAGTCAGCATCTGCTGCTCTTGGATCGCCTCGATCTGGCGTGCCGTCTCCACGTCGAAGATTTCCAACCCCCGGATAGTATATATCGCGATCACCAATCCGATCAGGGATCGGACAATCGGGGGTGTAATGATAAACACCCGGCTGAAAGTATCTGAGTTCAGCAAATTGCCTGGAAAGAAGTTTACCGGAGGGACCAGCAGTCCAGCCGCCAGAGCGTACACCGCCAGGCTGATCCCGGCTGTCCGGAGAGATCGGACGATGTGCGGCACATTCATGGGCGAGATGCGTTGATAGATGTGCTTGCGCAAAGCATAGGCCGACAATAGGCCCCCCGGAAGACCAATGAAGTAGCGCACAAGCGCATCACAAGTGTTGTACCAGCTCTGATAATCGTGGATCCAGCTCCGCAGCGGGAAGAAAGTTGCGAAGAACCAGGTTGCCAGCAGGCCCGCCGCGGTAATGTGCAACCACTCCGAATGTTCCAGCGGCTTGAGTAATGCAACCCCAAACTCAAAAAGGCACGCAAAAGAAATCCCCAATAGCAAGAGATGGAGATATTGCAGGGCGGTGATGAAATCCGGGCTGAGATACGCGGCCTGGAGAGGGATAAATAGATCTCCCCATTCCACAAAAGCATGAACGAAACCAAAAGCAGCCAGCCAGGTGAGGCTGCGCGCCAGGTCAAGGTGCGAGGAATGGCGCGATTGCAGGGCGATCGCAAGGCCGAGAATAAAAAAGGCGAGTCCATAAACGAACTGGACGATGATTATGTTGACCGAGATCAGGTTTCTCAGGAATTCGACCACAGATCGGAATTATATTTCACTTCCAACTTCATCCTATGCAGGAAGGTATTAAGAAACGCCTGCAAGAAGTTCGCCGGCGCTATTCAATTCTCCCCAGAGAAATCTCCATGCCTTAAGGAACTGAGCCGCCATTCCTCTTACAGCTGCAATTCGGCTGCCCCTGAGACTCCAGTCCCAGGGGCTTGCGGCCGCTGCTCGACGCGGCGCCGCGACGCAATTGGGACCTTCGGCACGCTGTGGACACCGTGCTCCCCATAGACCGATTTACCCGTAGATTTGTAACCAGATATCCGTTTTTTCACCCCATAAACGCAATAGACATGCCTACCTGGGACTCTTAATCAGTGAGTTCAAGGTTCACCTGTGCCTGCATCATAGTGCGGGCAAGCACCTGGTCGGTCTCCTAAATGCAGGTGTCTTGTTCTTGAGAAGCCCCACATATGATGGAAAAAGAGCGGTCGACATTACGAGGGCTCTTTTTGTACTGCGACGGAACTGCAACCGGATCCCTCAGCGCCCCCGCCAGGCTGCCGACTTAATTTCCCCTTGACAGTGCAAATAGAGGTCGCGGTGAGGGAACGAGAGCAAAGTGCGAGGGCTAATCAGCAGACAATCTTGGAATCAGGAACGGTACTTTTCGCTTGTATTGCCTGTAGGATTCGCCGAAACGGAGTTCCAGCTCCAATTCCTCAAAGAACTTCAGGAAGAACATGTGTGCCGGAATGTATCCCAGGAGAGCGCCCAGCTTGGCAAACGTCGAGCCCGAGATGAGTCCGAGGCCCAAAGAGCACAGGAAGTATCCGAGCGACATGGGGTTCCGAGTGTATTTGTAGATGTCGGTTTCAACAATCCGCTTTGTCAGGCGGAATGCATTGGCCCCATCTCCCGAGACTCTCAGCAGCCGATTAGAGATGCCAAGGAAGTAAAGACCCGCTATAGCCAGAATGACGCCGATGGCAAGGGCGAGGGGTCTGATGGGCAACGGATCCAGCCCGACGAGTTCATCAAAATACGCCATGCCGGGGTAGAACACAGCAATCAGGGGCGATGCCACCAATCCTGCAAAGAATAGAAAGTGCATGATCCTGCTGGAGTTCCGGGCGTTCGCCTCGGATGGATGTCTTCTCAGCCATAGTCCCAGGGAGGCTGCCCCCACGACAAACGTCAGGAGACCGAGCAGGGCAAGGTAGAGTGCAAGCATTGAAAGATCCTTTCGTCGAATCGCGGAGGTGCAGCAACACGGCCAACCAATGATCTACTGCGTTCCGTGCTGTGGCACCCATGGCTTGCATCTGAGGAGCGCATTTATCGGCCGGACGTGCCGCGGTTAGTGGTCAAACAGCTCGATCAGTTTGGGGTATACCACAGCGGAGATCGTCGCAGCAGCGTGCTTATCCGGCTAATCCAAGTCAGTAAGGGCATGATCCCGCTGCAGCTCCGATAGGAACTAGTAGATCTCCACGTCCGCCGCACCGATGGCGCGAACCATGCGGTTCATATCCCTACATGCTTTGATGCACAACGCGAACTGCATGCGCGATTGAATCATTGAACGCGCAGATCGCGAATCACGCGAATCGACGCGAATCTGTCGATTATGCGAACCTTAATATTCACAAAAATGATGCCAAAATATGGCTCAAAAACCTTGTATATTTCCACCTGTGGGGGTAATATGGGAATGTAGATGATGAAGGCGTTCATCATCAAGATGGCGTTGATTCTACTTAACAAGCAGATCAGCGACATCGATCATGCAAATAGAAGAGAGTGAGAATGTACCTGTGTGTTTTGAGCAGTCTGCCTGAGCCGCCAGATCCCCCGTATGATCCGGGACCGCATCTCGTTGGCAGAAAGTGGCGGCATCATGTCATCCAGAAATCGAAGGTTGAGGATCAGATCCGCACCTTGATGGACGATGGCGTGGATGTGTTCGTTAATCTGTGCGACGGAACGCCGGACGAGCCCGTCTCGGCGATGCAGTTGATCAAGGCTCTTGAAAAACTCGGCGCGGCCTTTACGGGCGCCGACTCGCACTGCTTCGACCCGACGCGCCAGGAAATGAAGCGCGCCGCCGCCCGAGTGGGCGTGCCGACGCCCGCGTCGACGTTTGTCAAGTCGATGGTGGATGTGGAGCGCGCCGGACGCACGTTGCGCTTTCCGATGTTGGTCAAACCGCCGCATGGTTATGCCAGCGTGGGCATCCGCAAAGAGTCGCGCGTCACCAACATCGAGGAGCTTAGGACGCAGGCCGCCATCACGATGAAGGCCGAGGGCCGCGCCCTGGTCGAGGAGTTCATCGAAGGCCGCGAGTTCACCTGCCTGGTGGCGGAGAATCCGGACAATCCGGCGCACCCGTTCACTTTCAAACCGGTCGAGTTCGTCTTCCCTGAGGGTGAAACCTTCAAGCACTACAACATGAAGTGGGTCGACTACGAGAAGATGAACGTCGTGGTCGTGGATAACCCCTCCTATGAGAAACGACTGCGCGACTACTCCACCAGGATCTTCACCGAGTTCGGCATCCGCGGATATGCGCGCACCGATTTTCGCCTGGGCAAGGACGGCGAGCTGTACATGCTGGAGATCAACCCGAACTGCGGGATCTTCTATCCTCCCGCTGAGCCGGGTTCGGCAGACTTCTCGCTGATGAACGATCCGATCGGGCACCAGGGCTTCATGGACCTGATCATCCGCGCCGGCCTGAAGCGACAGGCTGAAGCTCTGCGCATTGTGGCACCGATGATTGTCAAGGGTGAACTCGTCAGGCACGAGGTCTCACGCGCACCGGCGCGGCGACAGGCCGCTCGGCGCGAGACAATCCGGCGCACCGTGTAGCCTGCACGGGCCAGCCTGGCCCGAACCCACCAATCATCCAATCCCCATGGGCAAAAATGCCCATGGGGATTTCGCATACAAGAGGGAACTAATGCCAGCAGTCGCGCGGCCGGCTTCCACGTAGGATTCAGGCTGTCGGCATGCTGCCGTGCCGCAAGCACCTCCAGGGTCGTTGTGTCGAGGCCGTGATCCTGGCGCCAGGGCCGGAGGCTGAACCGCAGAGTCACAAGGAGATCATGATGTCGTTCCCCCAGATGCTTGAGGTGGCGATCGGGCTGATACTGATCTACTACATCCTGGGCGCGTTCGTCTCGCTGATCACGCAAATGGTGATGGAGTCGCTGGAGACGCGCGGCGTGGCGCTCGAGAGGTATCTCAAGATCATCGCCGGCGACATGTCGATCGATCTGACCAGCCTGCCACAGATCCAGGCCCTGCGGCCGATCCGATACGCACGCTGGTGGAACGTGTTGGGCGCGGGCACGGCCGCAAAGAAGATCGAGAAGATCCCCGTTGAGACACTGGTGGATGCGTTCTTCGATGTCACCGGACTGACCTCAAAAGGCAGCCTGAGCGCGAATGAATTGACCAGCCTGATCGGCAAGTTGCCGGATTCAGACGGCAAGCAGGCAATGCTGAGGTGGATCAATCAGGGGGTGACGGCGCTGAGCGAGCTGCGCGAAAGGACGAGCACGTATTTCACCGGTATGCTTAACCAGGCGGCCCTCACATTCCGGGCGCGTGCCCGGAGCTTTGTGATCCTGGCATCCATCGTGATCACGCTGCTGTTCGGCACCGACACGATCCAGCTGGCGCGGGAACTGTGGACCAACGCCGGCTTGCGCAGCCTTGCCGCGCAGCAGGCGCAGGCGGTCGTCTCGCAGCCGGAGGGCATCTCGGACGCCAACACGTTGCTGACCGACCTCGGGACGCTTTCATTTCGAATCGGCTGGTGGAGAACGCAGTCCGTGCCGGCCGCATCTTCGTTTGGCGATTGGTTCACCTACGTCGCCACGAAGCTGGCAGGCCTGGCGATCACCGCCGTGGCCGTGTCGCAGGGATCTTCATTCTGGTACGACCTGCTCAGGAAGCTAACTGGCTCCTCATCGAGTACTGCGAAACCGAGCGACGATCCGCCTGGAGCACTGGGCTAGAGTGCATGAGGCCTCCGATGGATACGTCGGAGGTCTTTTCTCTTGCGGATCTGGGCTTGCGGCCATGCGCATGGCACTGACTCTGGATCAGTTGATAGAGGTTCACGTGTGCCTGCGGCTCAGTGTCTGCGCTTCGCTTCGACGAATCCTATGCCCCCAGCCATGCAAAGTACGCGAAACACCGCCGAAAGGCGGTGTTTTTGCTTTCTGTGGAAGCAAGGGGTGGGTTGGTCCTTGCGCCCCATGGCGCAAGGGCGGGCGATGGCGGCAGGAGGCCGCCTCGCCTAGAATCGCGCCGAGGACGAAACAACGAGGAACAATTGATTCCACGGGTGAAAACGGGGGCGCGGGGAGGAACAATGGAATCTACGGGTGAAAGCCCGGGCAGCGGGAGGAACAATGGCGAGGGTCAATGGGCAAACAGACATTGTGACTTCGCCCTCGGAAGGTGCGGGGTCTGTGAAGGCACGTGAGCGGGGATCTCTTCAATGAGCGCACCGATGTCCTGCCGGAACTCCTGCAGGCTCACAGGCTCACCATCCAGGAATATCTCTTATATCGGATCGTCGTCGGGCGCGAGTTCCGGAAGGCCGTACTTGTCCCGCAATTGCTGCACGATAGGGAGGAAATCCGGAGACGTGGGCAACAGCTTTCCTAGCAGCTTTGACTCTTGCATATAATATGCTCCGCTAGACCTCTTGCTCCATTCTAATCGAAGGCTGTGACATGTCTCCTCCAGTTCAGGGCATACGACTACCGGAGAACTCCCGCGCAGCCCCTCATCTGCCGCCAACAGTCATCCTACTCGCGGCCGCGTTTCCCCGATGAACGCATCAGCGATCCCCGACCACATCCAAGTCAAGTTGGATCATGCGCAAGCATTCCACTTGAGAATCAAAGAAACGTGCCTGACCCATATCGACGCGCCAAGCGACAAGCATCTCAAGCGGATCAGCGTTTACATGGGAGAAATGTCCCAAGCCATCCGCTCCGCGCTTAATAACACAATGTGGGATTTTTGCGAGACGAAAATCAAGCCCGCTGTAAGTCAAGGCGAGTACAACAAGATTAGGTGGAGTCACGATTTCCCCCTTGAAAGTGAGAACCTAAGATTCGTACAATCGAAGACGCGGGCACTTAGGAACATTGCACAAGGTTACCCAGCCATCTACCAATTCCTTGAATCGGTTCAACCCTATCACAAAGACTATGAGTTCCTAGCGTCAATTAGGGTGCTCAGCAATGACACCTCCCACACTATCCCGGTGCAAGTGCGCCATGATGACATCCGGCAAATGCTCTTCCCTGGTGCGTCGGCTCCTTCAATCCGGGGAAATGAAGTTGTCGTTCAGTGGTCCCCGGAGCAGCCCGCCACGTCCTATACAATACCAGCATATGTTGACAAACTGACAATGTACATCGCCACAGATAGGACTTGGCATATTTTCCTGATGAGCACAGATGGACGGACCCATTTTTCGCCGACCCCCTTCAGCAAGATGGCTCCATCCCGAGTGAGCAACTTGCTAACGGACTTCTATGCTTTGGGCTAGAGACTGCCCAATCCAGAATGGATCCCAACATGAAGAAAGCTTCCGGCCTGTTGTTGCCACTACTTCTGTACCTGCTCGCCGCATGCGCTCCGCCCCCGCCATTGACAGCCCAGAGCGTCCTTGGCAAATTCAATGTGGAGGGGCTCAAAATCGCCTACATTCATTCGGAAGAACGCGATCCCGCAAGCCCGCTACCCAATAGTTTTTCTGAGCGTCTAGCTTTTTCAATCCCCGAGATCGCCCCAAAAGGCGGCCAGGTATTCATTTGCGATACCAAGAAGAATTGCGATGCCCTCTATGCTTACTTCGATCTCTTGAAGGGCCTTGCAGGGCCCTATCTTTACCAATCACCGAATGGGAAGGTAGTTGTGCAACTCAACAGCGGACTAAGCCCTCAAACGGCCGCTAGGTTTGAAGACGTCGTCAAATCCTTACCCTAGGACGAAGGACTTCGCGCTTACCCGGGCCACGATACGTGAGCACAGCCAGGACTGCGAGGCAGCAACGGTCTTGCGGCAGCCTTCGAAGACATGTAACACTGGCAACCCCGATGACAAACAAAGGGCTTCCGCCACCTGAGCGATTGTTCCTGAGCTTTCCCCTCGGAATACGTAGCGTCCTCTTGGATCAAGCGTCTCAGGCGATAGAGAGGGCTGCTTATCCTTTCAAGGACCCTAACCTCGCACGCCTCAACCTGAGCTTGCGACTGGATCACATCACAGACTCCCTTGAAATGGGAAGGAACTTGGCCGTACCTTACCGGCAGGCATCGCTTGAGATCGACGACCGACTACAAAAGCGCCTCGCCTCTGCCTTAAGCATGGAAAGGGCAGGCGACATTCAAGCGGCGGTCCATTCGTATGAACACTGTATTGAAAACGGATTTCTCGGCTCAGTACCGTACGAGCGGCTTCGAATACTCTACACCAGATCCCACGACTATCGGAGCGCGATCAGGGTTTGTACGCGCTATATCGAAATCTTGAAGATGGTAAGCAATTTCTGGCCCGAGTACGCCGCCCTCCGCCAGATTCCAGAATACGAAGAAAGGATCGGGAAACTCGCTGCAAGAACCTAGGTGCCCCTCTTCCATGGCAGGACCGCTAGCCGGTCCTCAGCGTCCATATCCAAAGTCGCCTTTCCTGCTGGAGGTGGCTGCGAATCCGGTCCAACTGCCCCAAATCCGTGGCGCAGGGCATCATGCTTTGCGTGAACCGCACACCCCGGGAGGAACGCCCTAAAGCATCATGCCCTGGGCGCGCCCGAGATTTCCGCAGAGCGCGCCTCGCTCCGTCAGCTTCGCTCGGTCGGGCTCCGCCCTCGCGCACTGCGCTCGCGCCGCACCTCTCCTTGAATCGGCCGGCCGCCTCGCATATAATGATGCAAGAGGGCAATCCAATCAATGCCACGCAGGCGCCGTGTGAAGATGGCACTTGGGCACCCTTGATACAGCCTTTCCAGACCAACCCGTTTCGGGCATGCCAGACGTGGGATTCTGGCGGTTCCTAACAGCCGAAGGAGCGTTGCATGGAAGAAAAGATGATGGCCTCCCTAGTCGCCGAAGCGCTAAAACCAGCATCCAGCATCGTCGATGCGCTACTCCGACCGAGGCTTGAACGGATGCGCAAGGAAGCCAGGCGCCAGGAGCTCCGGTATCGTCTGCAGGACTCGAGAATCAACTTTCTCTTGTACGATTACCTCAAACGCCTGCTGGCTCGCGTCTCAGCAGTAAAGACCTTGGTATTTCCGGAGCAGACCATACCCCTCACCAGCATCTACGAACCATTGAGGCTCAAGACCATGGCTGGTAAGAACTTCCGACTTGGTGACCCGGGAAGAGACCCCGTACGATCTATAAAACTAGGGGCGAAGGACCTAAAGCCCGGGCACAACTACCTGATCGTGGATTCCGTCGGGATGGGCAAATCAACATTTGCCAAGTACCTCGTATTAGACATCATCCAATCATCGATCAAGATACCCTTATTCTTGGAGCTCAGAAGGATCGACCCCATCGAATCCCTCTTGTCGAAGCTCTCCAAGGAGCTTGATCCGGACCAAAATGACATCGATACAGACCTCCTCAAGCTTCTTCTCGATCAAGGCGAGTACGTGGTCATACTTGACGGGTTCGATGAACTTACCGAGTCACTCCGTAGACCTATCTCAGGGCAAATCACAGATCTGGCGCTCGCATACCAGGCCAATACCCTGATACTTACCTCCCGGCCAGAGGTCGGGCTGCCCGAGATACCCGCGTCAACGGTCTATGGTATTCTCCAACTCAGCCGACGCCAAGCAGAATCGTTGGTGCGTAGGTATGATCGCTACGCGCAGATTGACGTTGGCGAGAGGCTAATCCGTGAATTCGGTAACGTGTCACACAAGTTCCTTCGAACCCCGCTCCTCCTGGTATTGCTGTATAGGACCTACGGATTCAATCAATCAATTGCCACCAACACAGCATCATTCTATAATGATGTGTACAACGCGTTCTACAAAGGCCACGACCTCACAAAAGCGGGGTTCTCGCGACCAAAACTCTCTGAACTGGACCAGGAGGATTTCCGCCGCCTGCTCCGAGGGTTTGCATTCCTCCTGTTAACTGCCGGCAACTATAGTTTCGCAACCGCAACAGCAGCAGCTCAAGTGATCGATAAGGGAGCGGAGCTCACCCTCGTTGTACCAACATCAGCCTCCAACTACTTTCAAGACCTGCTGGTCGCTGTCCCTCTTGTGACAAATGATGGGTCCGAATTCCGATTCATCCACAAATCAATCGAGGAATACTTCGCGGCGGAGTACCTCGCCTACGCCACCAATGGTGAGAAAAGAATCAAGATGATTCTAAAGAGTGAAGTGGCAACGCCGTTCAAAGAGCCTTTGAATTACCTTCTGCAACTCAATCCCAGCTTGTATCGACGCGCAATTCTGGCGCCAGCGGCCAAAGGGTTTCTGTCGACCCAAGAATCCATATCTGACCCCTTCATTCGGACGCTCCTGTTCTGCGGTGTGACACGATGTGGGGTAGCACGACGCGGTGGTCACTTTGACAGGACCCTCCTCGTCGACCTAGGACCCAGGACACCGGCAAGATTTGTAATTGGGCTCGACGGTGTCCCTGGTTTTCCATCCTCGACGTGGAGGTTTCTTGGCAAGGAAGCGCCACCGGCCACAACTGGGGACCACGCGCTTCTGGCGCTCCGGCGCGCACCGAGGCCTGTCTTGGATCAGCTATTAGCCATCAAGTGGCCTACTTCCATCAGCACGAAGGCCTTCACCAAGAAAGCTCAGAACCTCGCCTTCAGAGCAATTGGTGCGTTGGTGCTAAGCTATCTCCAAGGTATGCCGACGGACAAGTTCTATGTTTTTGATGACAAGACTTGCAGGAGTCTCCTAAAAACCATCAGCAAGGAGCGCAAAGCCGAAAGCCAGCTAGATGCTCTGATACTACAATCTGCATCGCCGAACGAACGGTAGATGGGCCCCTCCTATGCGGCCGCGCATTGCGTGGGGCCGGGCCTCCGCAGTCGACCAGAGGTCCGCCAGTGTATTTTCGCATAGGTCACCGCGAATTCAGGCAACCGCCTCCATCTCCCCTTCGTGACAATGTCTCCATGTTCATCAAGCGCTTCAAGGAGTCGAGTGACCCCGACATTGAAGGGATTCCGCGCGCAGAGTCGCCTTTCCTGGTTCGGGTGCAATTCGGGTGCAATTGCAGTGACACGCTATGGAAGCTGTAGACATACTTGCGCGCAACTCTGGATCAGTTGATAGAGCCTCCAGACCTTTGCCCTCCCTGTGGAGAACGCTTAGGTACGGGCCAGCCTTAAGAACACACCGCCTTTCCGCGGTGTTTCGACTATCCCGAGCCTTCTCTGGATATCTGATCGGTGATGGAAACGCACACTGCAGCCGGGACGAAGTTTGCTACAGATCCCAGGCAGCTCCTGCGCCCTATTCTTCCGGCGGCATCACATGGAGTTTTGACATAGCGACATAGGAAAGGCGATCGGGCAAAAGGCATCGTCCTCCTACGGCAATCTCGGTAGGGACGTCCATGGTTCCGTCTGATCCCATGAGTTTCAGATGAACCACCACGCCAGGCCAGATGGGCTCCCCGCACCAGTTACCCCATACCAGCGAGATATGTGCTGTCCAACCGGGCCAAAGGCCGACCTTGGCCGAAATGGACTCGCGAGCCTGTTGAGTTGCAGCAGCGGGGCCACTTGTGCCGTTACCAAAGTAGTAGTCGACAGCGAGCGCATTGCCCTGCCGGTCCATCAGAACGACTTCAGGCCAAGTTTGCATGTAGCACGGAGAGTCACTGCCATTTTTGAAGCTCACGCCGAAAACGAGACTCTGGGTTGCGCCCATTGCGCGACCAGCGGCTGCTTCCAGGTCGCCGGAGGTGCAATAGCGAGATTGCGGAGGGATGGTAGGGCTCGGCGTCACAGTCGGTTTGGCAGTCGCCGTCAGCACATCCGCGGTTGCTGCAGCGAATTGCGTTCCACTAAGGGCTGCGACCGTGAAGAGGTTTCTGGGGCGAAATTCTGGCGGCGTCAATGCCTCCCGTGTGAGGAAATACCCCTTGGGGATAGGTGTTTTCCCTTGCACTGGACTGGGCGCGGGCACAAGGGTAGGTCCGGTTGCCATGGGTGCACAACTGACGATCAGGAAAGCCAAGCACAAGACTACTGCTACCGCTGCCTTCATAGCTCACTCGCCTGGAATCATAACTGTCGGCGCGCAGTTCAGTTAGTTACATTCTGACCTAAAGCTGTTCGTCCTCGGCGGTTGCGCGCTATCCCGCCTGCCAGCGCGCGAAGACCGCGTGCGAAAGCAAGCGCCCGCCGCTTTGCTCGCGCGTGACCAGCTCTCCCCCATCAATGTGTCCACCCCGATCCGACGTCATCTCGGCGAGCATCTGCTGCAGGTGAATGGCCGACGCAGGGACCGCGTAGAGCGTCAGCATCACGAAAAGCGGTTGAGGGCTGAGGAGCTGGCGGCATGCCTGCATCAGACGCGGCAGCGAACGGTAGACATCCCAGACCTCACCCTTCGGCCCGCGCCCGAACTTGGGCGGCTCGAGGATGATGCCGTCGTATCGCGCCTCGCGCCGGACCTCGCGCAAGACGAATTTGAGTGCATCGTCCACGATCCAGCGGATGGGCTTGTCGGCGAGGCCTGAGAGCGACTGATTGTGCCTTGCCCACGTGACAGCCTTCTTCGAAGCATCCACATGCGTGACAGACGCGCCGGCGGCCGCGGCGGCGAGCGAGGCGATGCCCGTGTATCCGAACAGATTGAGGACCTTTGCCGGCGACTTGCGAGATCGGATCACCTGCGCGATGAAGTCCCAGGCGGCGCCGGCCTCCGGAAAGACACCCAGGTGGCGGCCGGGCGTTGTCATGACCGAGAAACGCAACATTGTCAGCGGGGCGCCCGCCGCGGCATCCATCTGCAGCGGGTAGGTCAACTCCCACTGGTCGGCCATCTTGCGGCGGAAGTCCCAGTGCCCCCCACTCTCCTCGCCGCTGGGCCTGAAGACCGCATGGGCACTGGTCCATTCTGAGCGAGGCAGGGAGGGCCTCCAGATGGCCTGGGCCTCCGGCCGGACCGTGACATACGGGCCAAAGCGCTCGAGCTTGAGGCTCTCTCCGGTGTCGAGGAGGCTGTAGTCCAGCCAGCGCGGCGAGGGCAGTGGGATCAAAGTGGCAGAAGTGAGCATGTGGGCTGGGCCTAATTGCCACAATCTGGGAAATTGCCCCCCAAATCTCTTGTATTCCAAGGGCAATTCGTGTAGAATGTGGGGGAAAGTGGAGCAAAGTGGAAGGACGCCGGACCCCCGGCGTTCTGTGATTAATTATCAGAATAGCACATATGTTCTTAGGTCAGTACCAGCACGCACTCGATGAGAAAGGCCGCCTGACAATTCCGGCGCGCTTCCGGGAACTGCTGGACGGCGGCGCCTATCTCACGCAGGGCCTCGATCAGTGCCTGGTCGTTATGACCTCTGCCTCCTTCGCCAAGACGATGGCGAACCTGAGTGCGATGAACATGGCCGATCCAAACGCCCGACTTCTGCGGCGCGTAATCCTCTCCAACGCCTACCCGATCGAAGTTGACAAGGCCGGCCGCATGCTGGTGCCTCAGCAGTTGCGCGAATTCGCAGGACTGGATGGCGAGGCGATCGTGGCCGGTCAGGGCGACTACTTCGAGGTCTGGAGCCCGGCAGCCTGGAATGAGCAAATGAAGCAGATCCAGGACACGCAGGCGAACTACCAGAGATTCGCGGCACTGAATCTCGGCGGCAAGGCGGCCAGCTGACCTCCAGCCATGATGGGCGCACCATGGCCGCCAAGCATCACGAACCCGTACTTTACCAGGAAATTATACACGCGCTGCAGCCGCGGAGTCCCGAGCACTACATTGACGGGACGGTTGGAGCGGGCGGACATGCACGTGGAATATTGGAGGCCTGCGCACCCGGCGGACGCCTGCTGGGCATGGATGTCGATCCAACGGCGTTGGCGCTGGCCCGTGAGACCTTGGCTCCTTACGGGGAGCGCGTCGCCCTGAGCCGGGCCTCCTATGACACCATGCTGGATGCCATGCATCAGTGCGGCTGGCAGACAGTTGACGGGATCGTACTGGACCTGGGTGTGTCCTCGATGCAGTTGGACACGGCAGGGCGCGGCTTCTCGTTCCAGAGCGAAGCGCCGTTGGACATGCGCTTCGATCCGGACTCAGGGATGACGGCCGCAGAGCTGGTCAACACCGCAGAGGAGGCGGAGCTGGCTGAGATGCTGTTCAGGTTCGGCGAGGAACCGCGCGCCAGGAGAATCGCTCAGTTGATCGTCAAGGCACGGCCGATCACGACGACGACAGAGCTGGCGGGCATCGTGAAGCGCGCCTATCGTGAGCGGTCGCGGGTGCACCCGGCGACACGCACCTTTCAGGCGCTGCGAATTGCCGTCAACGACGAACTTGCGTGTCTGGCACGCGCACTGCCGTGTGCCCTCGAAGCCCTGCGGCCTGGTGGCAGGTTGGCGGTGATCAGCTTCCATTCCCTGGAGGATCGGATCGTCAAGCAATACTTCCGGGAACAGAGCAAGGACCAGGTTAACCCGCCTTACACGAGAGTATACGAGATCGAGAGAAAGGCAAGTCTCAAGGAAGTAAGCCGCAAGCCGATCGTACCCGGCGAGGCAGAGGTGCGCACCAATCCTCGAGCCCGCAGCGCGCGATTGAGAGTAGCCGAGAAGGTCTGACCGCATCACTGCGACATGAACCTGCCACAGGCGAGCCGATCCCTTGAGCACTTCTTCCATGCCTATGCCCTGGCACCCTGGCGCGCTCAGCGCCAGTGGATCGGCGCGATCCTTGTGGTGGTGATCGCAGCGGGCATGACAGCGGCTCTCTACCTCGACCTCACTTCGCAGGCGGCCATCGCTGGGAGACGGATCCAGGCCCTCAGAAGCAACATCATCGCGGTCGAGCTGTTGAATGCGGACCTGAAATCCCAGCTGGCGGAATCAACCTCAACCTCATCGATGGAAGAACGGGCAAGGCTTCTGGGCTATGAACCGGTGGAGCAGGCGGACCTGCAGTACCTGGCGGTGCCGGGATACGTCGCGCCGGAACCGGGGATCCTGGCGACCGCCGGATCGCTGAGACCCAGCGCGGCGAGCATGCCGCCGGAGTACACGGAATCGCTGTTCGCCTGGCTCGGACGGCGGCTCGAGACGACGATGGATGCGGGAGTGGGGGCGCGATGAGACAGGAATACGCCTGGCGCTCACTTGTCATCGCAGCACTGTTGGCCTTTGTTTGCGCGTCCGTGGTGCTGCAAATGCTGCGAATCCAGTACAGCCCGGAGGCGCAGGTATTCCGCGAACAGTCTGCACTCTACGGGAGAAAGCTTGAGACGTTCCATCCTGAACGCGGCGCGATCTACGATCGGAACGGCCGCCTGCTGGCTGGCAGCAAGACCGTTTATGAAGTGGGCGTTGATCTGCCAGCCGCGCGGGACAAGCAGGCGATTGCCACCACGCTCGGCATGGTCCTTGGCCGGGATGCGAATGAGTTCTACGATGCCATGATGGATCCGCCCGACGACGTGCGCTACCTGGTGCTGGCGGATTTTGTCGACGCGGACGCGGCCAAAGAGATCATCCAGCTGCTGGAAAGTGCGCGACAGATGGCGGAGCCGGGCAAGCCAAGCCGTCTGACGGGACTTGCCTTGAATGCGCACCCGCAGCGCGAGTATCCGGAAGGGGCCCTGGCCTCCAACGTGATCGGCTTCGTGAGTCTGGAAGGCCGCGGCTACTTCGGCGTCGAAGAGAAATACAACAGCCTGCTAGCGGGTAACGCGGTGCAGGTCTGGGTGCCGACGGATCCCAACCGAGCGCTCGAGATCCCGCAGGTGCCTGGCGGCACAACCCTGGTGCTCACGATCGACCGCCAGCTCCAGGCAGCTGTTGAGGAGATCCTGGTTGAGGCGCTGGGCGACTACGGAGCGGACAACGGAACGATCGTTGTGATGGATCCGCGTGACGGGGAGATCCTGGCGCTGGCCTCATCGCCGCAGATGGACCTGAACGACTTCGGCAACTACGGTTTCATCTTCAACAATGCCAGCGAGTTCAATCGCGCCCTCAGCATGCCGTACGAGCCTGGCTCAGTGTTGAAGGTGCTGACCATGGCGGCGGCGATTGACAGCGGCACGGTGGTGCCTTCCACGCCGTTCCTGGACACAGGCGCCATCCAAGCCGGTGGCGCCATCATCCGCAACTGGGATGACGAGGCCTGGGGACAGCAGGACATGGTCGGATGTCTGCAGCATTCCCTTAACGTGTGCCTAGCCTGGGTCGCGGAGCGGATGGGCGCCGATACCTTCTACCGTTACATGAATCGCTTCGGCTTTGGACATCTGACGGGCGTTGACCTGGCAGGCGAGGCGGCAGGGCGGCTGAAAGTGCCCGGCGACAGCGACTGGTATCCGGTTGATCTGGCAACCAATGCTTTTGGTCAGGGTGTATCAGTGACACCGTTGCAAATGCTAATGGCCGTTTCGTCCGTGGCCAACGGCGGTCGCATGGCGGTGCCGCATGTCTTGTACGCCATGGTCCGCGAGGGCCGACAGTACAGCGTCCCAGTGCAGTATTCCGGATCTCCGATCTCAGCCGAGACAGCCCACACAATGACCGAGATGCTGGCAGCATCGCTGGAGAACGAATCATCCAGCGCCCTCGTGCCAGGCTATCGCGTAGCTGGCAAGACCGGGACGGCCCAGATCCCCGGCCCGTACGGTTATGAGATCGGCGCGACCAACGCCTCATTCATCGGGTGGGGGCCGCTGAGCGATCCCCGGTTCATGATCTACGTGTGGCTGGAGCGGCCATCGACCTCGATCTGGGGCTCAGAGACCGCAGCCCCGATCTTTTCCAAAGTGGTGCAGAAGACCATCCTGATGCTCAACATCGCGCCGGACAGTGTGCGGAATGAGTTGGCCAGCCAATGATGCTCACACTGGCAGACACGATCGAAGCCCTGACGAGCATCCGCCCACTGGCACCGGCCGTCATCACGGAGGCGGCGATCGACTCACGCCAGGTGATTCCCGGGTCGCTGTTCGTTGCGATTCCCGGGGAGCGTGTCGATGGGCACGACTTCCTCAAGGAGGCGTTCGGGCGAGGCGCGACCTATGCACTGGTCCAACGCGAGGTGGGGTCCGACTTCAGGACCGTGGACCTGCGCGGCACTCCCCCTCCAGGTACGGCCCAAGACCTTACACCGCCGCTGTGCCTGCGAGTGGAAGACAGCCTGATCGCCCTGCAACAGATCGCCCGCTTCTGGCGCCGCCGCTTGTCGCTTCGGGTCATCGGCATCACGGGCAGCGTGGGCAAGTCCACCACAAAGGAAGTAGTGGCGCAGGTGCTGGCAGAGCGTTATCGAACGCTGCGCAGCCCTGGAAATCTGAACAACGAGATCGGGCTGCCGTTGACCATGCTGCGCCTGAGCAGCGGACATGAGCGGGCAGTGCTGGAGATGGGTTTCTACGTGCCTGGGGAGATTCGGTTCCTCTGCCAGATCGCGCTGCCGCAGGTCGGTGTGGTAACGAACATCGGCACGGTGCACGCAGAGCGCGCCGGGTCACAAGAGGAGATCGCTCGCGGCAAGTCTGAACTGGTGAGAAGCCTGCCGGATGCTCCGGATGGGGCTGCCATCTTGAACTACGACGACCCTCTGGTGCGTGACATGCAGGGACTGACAAAGGCGCGTGTGTTCTTCTACGGCCTCTCCCCGGAGGCAGAACTGTGGGCAGACGACATCGAGGGCCTTGGTCTGGATGGGATCCGGTTCCGGCTGCACTACCACGGTGAGAGCATGCACGTGAAGATCCCGATGATCGGGCGCCATTCAGTTGAGACGGCACTGCGCGCGACCGCGGTCGGGCTGGTGGAGGGATTGAGCTGGCCGGAGATACTGGCAGGTCTGAGTCATGGGCACACGCAACTGCGGCTGGTGGCCGTTCGATCGATAAACGGCGCCCTGCTGCTCGACGATACCTACAATGCCTCGCCAGAATCAATGCTGGCGGCGCTGAACCTGCTGGGCGAGATTGGTGGAAAACGCAAGATCGCCATCCTGGGTGACATGCTCGAGCTCGGACAGTATGAGAAGCAGTCGCACCAGATGATCGGCATGCGGGCGGCGCAGCTGGTCGATGTGTTGATAACCCTCGGACCGCGCGCCCACATGTACGCAGACGCAGCCCGGCGCGCAGGGGCCAGGGCACCGCGGATCATCGAATTCGACGAGAGTGACGAGGTGGTCAGCTGGCTGCTGGAGAATCTTACCGAAACGGACGTGGCCCTGCTTAAGGGCTCGCACGGCCTGCGCATGGATCGCATCGTCGCGGCGGTGGAGCAGGGATCATGAACCAGGTAGCTCTTGCGCTCAGCCTGGCAGCACTGGCCTTCATGATGACCGTGATCTGGGGCGGTCCCCTGCTGCGCATCCTGCGTCACTTCAGGGTGGGCAAGATCATCCGCGTTGAGGAACCCAGCCAGCATGCCGTGAAAATGGGGACGCCGACCATGGGCGGAGTGATGTTCATCCTGCCCGTGCTGCTTCTGACGGTGCTGCTCAATGCCGTCGCACTGATCGGAATGGCGCAAAGCGGCCTGGGACGATCCGTGCTGGTTCCCATGATCGTGATGGTGGCATTCGGCGCCCTGGGCGCTGTGGACGACTGGCAAGGTATCCGCGGACCCCACCGAGGCGAAGGCATGAGCGTACGGACGAAATTCACCGCTCAAGTCATCCTCGGCCTTGGCACAGCGTGGGTGCTGAAGTTCATGCTGGGCGTGCCGGACGTGTTCGTACCGGGCGTCACCGGATTCTTTGAGCTGGGACTCTGGTACATCCCGATCGCCGCGTTCATTATCGTCAGCATGTCCAACGCGGTGAATTTCACCGATGGACTGGACGGGCTGGCGGGCCTGATCGCCGCCACGGCCTTTGCAGGCTACGGCCTGCTCGCCCTCGGTCAGAACCAGGTCTACCTCGCCCGTTACTGCTTCACCCTGGTGGGCGCCCTGTTTGGATTCCTCTGGTACAACGTCCACCCCGCGGCGCTGATCATGGGCGACACCGGATCCATGGCGCTCGGGTCGACGCTGGCGGTGGTGGCTTTGATGACAAGCCAGTGGGTGGTGCTGCCCCTGATCGCCATCATCCCGCTGAGCGAGATATTAAGTGTGGTGATCCAGATCGCGTACTTCAAGTACACGAAGGGCAAACGGTTTTTCAAGATGGCGCCTCTGCACCTGCATTTCGAGTTGCTCGGCTGGAGCGAGACGCAAGTGGTACAGCGCTTCTGGCTGATCGGCCTGCTGGCGGCGATGGTCGGCGTGGGATTGGCCCTGGTGTGAGCATGAGCGACTGGACCGGCAGGCGCGTACTGATCCTGGGAGCCGCCCGACAGGGCGCAGCCCTGGCGCGCTGGTTGACACAGCACGGCACCATCGTGACGATCAGCGACGTGCTACCGGAGGCCGCGCTTTCAGAGGCGCGCGCAGCGCTGCGCGGCATGCAGGTCCAATGGGCGCTCGGGGGCCACCCGCTGGAACTGCTGGACAGCACCGATTTGGTGTGCCTCTCGGGAGGAGTCCCCACAGACATCCCGATTGTGCAGGAGGCCATCCGACGGGGAATACCGCTCTCCAACGACACGCAGATCTTCATGGAGGTCGCACCCTGCCAAACCGTGGGGATCACGGGCTCGGCGGGCAAGACCACAACCACGGCGCTTGCTGGAGAAATGGCGCAGACCGCATTTGGGACGAAGGCTCCCGATCCGGCGCCACCAAGAACCGCACCGGTTCGGCGAGCGTTCGTGGGAGGCAACATCGGCGATCCACTGCTCAATCACGTGGACGAGATGAAAGCAGCCGACCTGGCGATCCTGGAGATCTCCTCGTTCCAGCTGGAGCAGATGACGATCTCACCCAACGTGGCTGCGGTCCTCAACATCACGCCGAATCACCTCGATCGTCATGGGACCATGGAGGCATACACCGCCGCCAAGCGCAGGATCCTCGAGTTCCAGCGCATGCACGATAAGGCAGTGCTCGGTCGTGACGATGCCGGCGCCTGGGGCCTTCGATCCAGCGTCAAGGGCGAGTTGCACACCTTCGGTCTGAGCCACTTCTCAGGGCCCGGCGACGGGACGTACTACGACGATGGCATCCTTTACCTACTGGATCGCGGTGTGGAAATCCCATTGCTGCGCCGCGACCGGATCGAGCTGCGGGGCGATCACAATGTGCTGAATGTGCTGGCAGCATTCGCCATCGGTCACGCCGTGGGTCTTCCGCTGGACGCGATGCTATATGCCGCCGAGGCATTTAGAGGCATGCCGCATCGATTGGAGCTTATTCGGACGCTGAATGGCACGCGCTGGGTCGACGACTCGATCGCAACTACGCCGGAACGGGTGGTGGCAGCCGTGAAGTCGTTTGAGGAACCTTTGGTCCTGCTTCTCGGCGGGCGCGACAAGAACCTGCCTTGGGAGGAGCTGGCCCAGCTTGTATGCCGGCGCGTGGATCACGTGGTGCTGTTCGGCGAGGCCGCAGAGAAGATCAAAAAAGCGCTGGTCAGCGCAGGTGCAGGAGGCGCCGCGCCCGGACAGCGGCCTTACAGCATGGAAGTGGTGCCGCAGCTGCAGGAGGCGGTCGCGAGAGCGTATCAGGTCGCCGAGACAGGCGACGTGGTTCTGCTTTCGCCGGGCGGCACGAGCTTCGACGAATTCAGAGACTTTGAAGAGCGCGGAGAGAGATTCCGATCATGGGTGCAGAAGCTTTCGTAGGCGGGCAAGTTGTGGGTCCGACCAGCTCCCAAAGGCAGAAGCTTGATCTGCCTCTGCTGGTCGCGATCATTGCCCTGCTGGTGTTTGGCTTGACGATGGTGTACTCGGCCTCCTGGGACTACTCGCTGCAAGAGTACGGCGATCCCATGTACATGTTCGCGCGTCAGCTGCAGTGGCTTGGTCTGGGCGTGGCGGTCGCTGCCGGGCTGACACTGCTTGACTATCACCACTGGCGAAGGCTGATCGTGCCGGTTATGGGGATCACGATCATCCTGCTGATCCTGGTTCTGTTCATAAACGAGATCCGATTGGGCGCGAAGCGATCGCTGTACCAGGGTTCGTATCAGCCGTCGGAGCTGGCAAAGCTGGTGACGATCGTCTACCTGTCGGTATGGCTGTATGCGAAGCGGCAGGTCCTGCATGATGTTTCCCTGGGGCTCGTGCCGCTGGGCGTCATCCTGGGAATTATTGGCGGTCTCGTGTACCAGCAGCCTGACCTAAGTGCGGCAGCGACACTGATGCTGCTCGGGGGTCTGCTGTTCTTCCTAGCTGGGGGTGCCCTGCGGCAGATCGGCGTGCTGCTGGTGGTGGCGCTTGCCGCCGGGTACATCGTGGTCCAGATCAATCCAACCGGAAGCGTACGCGTGGCGGACTTCGTTGCAGGATTGCAGAATCCCACCGAGGCCTCCTACCATGTGAAACGATCATACGAGGCGATCGTGAACGGCGGCATCTTCGGGGTGGGGATCGGGCGTGCGCAGTCCAAGTTGACGGGCCTTCCGGTGCCCCCCACCGACAGCATCTTTGCGGTGGTGGTCGAGGAGCTGGGCCTGGTAGGCGCAATCGGCCTGATCGTTCTGTACGCGGGTCTTGTATGGCGCGGACTCGTGATCGCGCGCCGCGCGCCGGACATGCTCGGAACGCTGATGGCGACCGGCCTGGTGCTCTGGATCGGGATGGAGGCCGGTATCAACATGATGGTGATGGTTGGACTTCTGCCCTTTGCAGGAAACGCCCTGCCGTTCGTGAGCGCCGGCGGATCCAACCTGGTATCTTGCATGGCCGCAATTGGGATTCTTCTGAGCATCTCCCGCCAACGAGGGCAGATGCCGGTTGAAGATGAATGGAGGCCGCAACGTGCGACTGCTAATCTGCGCGGGGGGGACCGGCGGAGGCGCATACCCCGCCCTCGCCGCGCTGCAGGCGTTGAAAGCTAGACGTGCCGACGTCGAGACGCTCTGGGTGGGCGGCGAGGGCGGCATGGAGGCGGAACTCGTGAAGCGCGAGGGCATCCGATACGCGACCATCCCTGCCGCAGGCCTTCATGGCGTGGGTCTGCGCCAGCTGCCGCGCAATCTATTCCAGCTCGGCCGCGGGATCGGAGCCTCGGCAAGGCACGTGCGCGCATTCCGTCCCGACGTCGTGCTATTCACGGGCGGATACCTCGCGGCGCCGATGGCAGTTGCCGCACGAGCTGTGCCGACCGTGCTCTATGTGCCTGACATCGAGCCCGGGCTGGCACTCAAGTTCCTGGCGCGATTTGCCGACCGGATCGCGGTCACCTCGGCTGATTCCCAGCATTTTTTTTCGAAGAAGGTGGTGACCACAGGCTACCCGGTGCGCCCCGAGCTGGAAGGATGGACTCGCAAACAAGGACGGGCTGCACTCAAGTTGAGGCAGGATCTCCCCGTTGTGCTGGTGGCGGGCGGCAGCAAGGGAGCGCGTTCGGTTAATGAAGCCCTGATCGCCAATCTCCCCGCGTTGCTGAAGCTGGCGCAGGTGGTGCACGTCACCGGCCAGGGCGAGTGGGATGCTGTCGTGTCGGCAACTTCCCAGCTGACAAAGGTGCAGAGACGACGATATCGTCCCTTCGCGTACTTGCACGAACAGATGGGTGCGGCGCTTGCGGCGGCGGACATTGCAGTCATGCGCGCCGGCGCCTCGGTCCTTGGCGAGCTGCCTTTGTTCGGGCTTCCGGCCATCCTGGTTCCGTATCCGCATGCCTGGAGATATCAGCGAGTCAATGCGGAGCACCTGGCTGCACACAAGGCGGCGATCGTGGTCAGGGACGAGGATCTGCGCAGGCAGCTCCTGCCCAGCGTGCAGAAGCTGCTTGGCAATACGAGGCTGCGCAGGTCAATGCACACAGCAATGAGGTCGTTGGCGAAACCAGATGCAGCTCACGAACTGGCGGGGCAGCTGCTTGAGCTCGGAGGTCACCGCCCATGATGAGCATCGTGTACATCTTCTGGATGTACGTGATCCTGTTCGGGATCATCGGCTTGCTGCGGGGTTGGGCGAAGGAACTCCTGGTGGCCTTCAGCGTGATCGTGGCGCTGACGCTGAACCATGTGCTGCAGAAGTATGTCCCTGTCGTGCAGCAGCTTGCGCCTGAGAGCACGTCTCTCTTCTGGGTGTTGTCGCTGGTGCTGGTGGCGCTAGTGTTCTTCGGCTATCAGACCGTGGCATTGATCCCGCATCTGCAGTCCAAGGCCACACGAGAGCGGCTGCAGGACGCCCTCTTCGGCTTGATCGTGGGAGCGATCAATGGATATCTGGTCTCCGGGACTGTCCTGTTCTACCTGGTGCAGACCCAATACAAGGTGTTCCCCAATGTGGTGCTGCCGCCCTCGCCGGAGACCGAGGCGGCCGTGCAAAGTCTGATGGCCTACATGCCGCCGCACCTACTCGGCGAACCTGGTATCTATTTCGCAGTCATCCTGTGCTTCATCTTTGTCATCGTGGTCTACATATGAAGCCAAACCATGCGACCGCGAAGGCGCACGTTCACTTCATCGGAATCGGGGGCAGCGGGCTTTCCGCAATTGCCCGCATGCTGAAAGAGAGCGGCTACACGGTGACAGGTTCGGACATGACCATGAGCTCGTTCGCAGCCGACCTGCAAACGGCGGGTGTGCAGATCCACCTCGGCCACGAGGCCGAGAACGTTCGGGGCGCGGACTGGGTGGTTCGCTCGTCCGCGATCCCGGAAAGCAATGTAGAGGTGCAAGCCGCCAGGGCCGCCGGGATCCCGGTCTATCGCCGGGCAGACTTGCTGGGAAAGTTCATGGAAGATAAGAACGGCATTGCCGTGGCTGGGACGCACGGCAAGACGACCACGACTGCGATGATCGCCTTTGTGCTATCCGAGCTGGGAATGCAGCCGAGCTTCATCGTTGGAGGCGTGCTGAGCAACTATGGAGTCAATGCACGAGCCGGAGACGGGCAGACGTTCGTGGTGGAGGCGGACGAATATGACCGCATGTTCCTTGGCCTCAAGCCACGCATCGAGGTGATCACAAGCCTGGAGCACGACCACCCGGACTGCTACCCCACGTTCGATGACATGGTGGAGGCATTCGAGTCCTTCGTCGCCCTGCTTCCTCACGACGGTACCCTGATCGGCTGCCTTGACGACAATGGGGCCGCCGCCCTGCTCATGAAAGCGCGCCGGCTCGGCCGCCATGTGATGGCGTACAGCCTGAAGCAAGAAGTGACCATCACAGCGCAGCGCTGGATGCAGGCTCGAAACGTCCAGCCGAACAAACTCGGTGGATTTGACTTTGATGCAGCCACAAACGTGGGCGCCACGGGGCTGGTGAGCCTGCAGTTGCAGGTGCCCGGCGAGCACAACGTGAGCAACGCGCTGGCTGCGCTCGCGGTCTGCGCGATCCTGGGCGTATCGATCAAGGACGCGGCAGAAGCCCTGGGAAAGTTCACTGGAACGGGCCGGCGCTTTGAGATCAAGGGCGAGCGCAGGAACATCGTGGTGATCGATGACTATGCCCACCACCCCACCGAGGTCCGAGCCACGCTGGCAGCAGCGCGGGCTCGCTACCCGGGGAGACGAATCTGGGCGGTTTGGCAGCCCCACACGTACTCGCGGACGCAGACGCTTTTCAACGGATTCGTACAGGCCTTCGGCGACGCCGATGAGACGATCGTGACCGAGATCTTCAGGTCGCGGGAGGCTGCACAGGACTATTCGGCGGAACAGATCGTGCGGGCGATGAACCGGGATTCGGCGCATTTCATCGCCACGCTGGAGGCAACGACGGAATACCTGCTGCGGCACCTGAAGCAGAACGACGTGGTTTTGGTGCTTTCGGCAGGCGATGCGGATCAGATCAGCGCCAACGTGCTCGCCAGACTGGCAAGTGAGGTGAAGAATGACTGAACCAATTCGGGAAGTGATGAAGAGGTCTTACCGATCATCAGGCCGCGGGGCTCTGAGGACTGCGGAACCATTGGATGTGCTGCTGATTGCAGACGAACCAAGGAGGCCGGGGAATGGAAGGGACAAGCGTTCCAATCAGCGTGGAACGACAGCCCGGCAACCTGAATCGGCCGAGCCGCTGGACATGGAAAGCGTCGTGCGAAAGCTCATTGCCCTATTGAGCGAGGAGACGCAGCCTTAGCAGGGAGTAGTTTGCGAGGCAAGCGAAAGATGTCGATCTCCGAAGTAACGATGACTGCCTACTCGATCCTCGAGCTGCTGAGCGCCAGATTTGGCGATGAAGTCAAGACCAATGAGGTGCTTGCGCCGTATACCTCCGCACGCATCGGCGGGCGGGCAGACATATTGGTCAGCGGTCAGAGTGCAGATAACCTGGCTGCGATCATCACGCTTCTGTGGCAGGAAGGTATTGAGCCGGTCATACTGGGCGGCGGTTCGAACGTCCTGGTGAGTGACAAGGGCATTCGAGGCGTCACGATCATCAATCGCGCCAAGGCAGTTCGATTCGATGAAGGAGAGGTGCCCAGTGTATGGGCTGAATCCGGCGTGGTCTTCAGCAATCTCGCCAATCGGTGTGCGTTGAAGGGACTGGCAGGATTGGAGTGGGCCGGTACCGTGCCCGGGACCATTGGCGGAGCGGTGTACGGCAACGCCGGAGCGTTCGGCGGCGACATGGCGGGCAGTCTGACCTGGGCAGAGGTGCTGACAAAAGCAGGACGGGAGCGCTGGCCGGTTGAGGCAATGGGATACAGGTATCGGACCAGCGTGCTCAAACGGCAGGAGCGCGAGGGGATCGTGCTTGCTGCAGAACTGAAACTGAGGGCCTCCACGCGCGAAGCCGTGACGGCAACGATGGCAGCGTTTGGCGAACGGCGGAAGTCGACCCAGCCACCGGGCGCGTCCATGGGTTCGATGTTCAAGAATCCACCCGGCGATAAGGCCGGCAGGCTGATTGAGGCTGCTGGATTGAAGGGCAGGCGCGTCGGCAACGTGGAGATCAGTCCGGTGCACGCCAACTTCTTCATCAATCACGGCCGCGCCAACGCCTCGGATGTAAAGGCACTGATCGAGATTACGCAGCGCACCGTGAGGGAGAAGCTGGGGGTGGCGCTGGAACTGGAAATCGAACTCGTCGGCGAAGGCATGGAGACGAGTGGCCCAGGTCATTGAGGAGTTGGAAGGGACTGACCGCGAATGATGAGCATCGAATGAGCACACGGAAGAGACTGCACATCGCGCTGATATTCGGTGGACGCTCCGGCGAGCATGAGGTCTCGTTGATGTCTGCGCGTTCCGTGCTGTCTGTCCTCGATCCCGCCAAGTACGAGGTGACACAGATCGGGATCACGGTTTCCGGGCAGTGGCTTACAGGGGAAGACGTGATCGGCAAGTTCGAGAGCGGAAAGACATTGGGATTGGAGCCCGCGCTGGTGCTGCCTGATCCATCGGAGAGCGGCTTGCACGTTCTGAGGAAAGGGCAGCTCGAGAAGCTGGCTGAGGTCGATGTGTTCTTCCCGCTATTGCATGGGACTTTTGGCGAGGATGGAACGATCCAAGGCCTCTTCGAGATGGCGAACGCCGCCTACGTGGGCGCGGGAGTACTCGGCTCCTCCGTGGGAATGGACAAGGGCCTGTTCAAGGATGTGATGCGCGCCAACGGCGTCCCGTCGGTCGAAACGATGCTGGTGCTGCGTGCCGAACTTGAGAAAGACATGGAGAGTGTGATCCGGCGAGCCGAGGCCATGAGTCCGTATCCGCTTTTCACCAAGCCCGCCAATCTCGGCTCTTCCGTGGGTATTACCAAGTGCCGATCGCGTTCGGACCTGCACGAAGGGCTGATGGATGCATCGCTGTACGATCGCCGCATCCTGATCGAGCGCGGTGTGGCGAACGCCCGCGAGATCGAAGTCAGCGTGCTTGGCAACGACGATCCCCGGGCATCCGTGCCCGGTGAGGTCCTGCCAAGCCGGGAGTTCTACTCCTACGAATCCAAGTACATCGACGGCACGTCCGGGCTGCTCATCCCGGCACCCATCCCGGCAGAGGTGGCGGCGAAGGTGCAGGAACTGGCGGTGCGTGCGTTCAAGGCAGTCGACGCGTCCGGCATGGCGCGAGTGGACTTCTTCTTGGACCGGGACACCAATGAGCTGTACCTGAATGAGCTCAACACGATCCCTGGTTTCACCAAGATCAGCATGTATCCGAAGTTGTGGGAGGCCTCCGATATTCCCTACGCCGCCTTGGTAGACCGGCTGATCGACCTCGCGCTGCAGCGCAAGACAGAGCGGGATCGGACCAGCCACTCGTATCGGAGTGGTGCATGAGAGAGTCCGCAGAGCGAAGCCGGGCCGCGCTGGTGCGCCGGCGGCGAAAGCAGCACGCGACCAAACGTCTGACCGACTCAGCGGTGCTGGCCACGCGCCCCGTCACTCCGATCACGGCGCGGACGAGCGTGATGCCGCTCGCTCCTCAAAAAGATCGTCCCGCCGTCAGGCGCCGCAACGACGCGGCGTGGTCGCTACCCGGCATCGAAGTACGTATGCCAGCGATCAGCTTCTCAGGCCCGGGTGCCAAGTGGCGTTTTGTGTCGTTTGGTCTCTCACTTCTGCTTGGGGCATCTCTGTATCTCACAGGCACATCGTCGACATTCCGGGAAGGAGCGCTGCAGGTCAGCGGCAATCAACGCATCGCGGCCGAGGAGATCGACGCGGCACTCGGAATCGGCAACTCACAGATTTTCACATTGATACCGGCTGAACTCGAGAAGCGGCTGCGGTTGAATTTCCCCGAGCTGCTCGCTGCGCGGGTGACCGTCGGGCTGCCCAACCAGGTGTACGTGGAAGTCACCGAGCGCACGCCCATAGTGGTCTGGAATCAGGACGGCGGCTACACGTGGATCGATGAAAGCGGCGTGGCGTTCCGGCCGCGCGGGACGGCGGAGAACATCATTGCCGTGCAGGCCCAGAACGCGCCGAACCCCGTTGCGACCGCCGCGAGCGATCCGCTGACACCACTCCCGTTCATCTCAGCCGACCTGGTGGCAGCGATCAAGACCCTGGGGCCGCAAGCGCCTGCCGGCACCGCACTTATCTACGATGCACGTTACGGCCTCGGCTGGGCAGACAACCGCGGCTGGCGCGTATTCTTTGGGGATCAAGCGCGTGACATGACGCTGAAGCTTCGAGTCTACGATTCCATGGTGCAGATGGTGGGCGCGAAGGCGATCAGACCGGAGTTCATTAGTGTCCAGTACCCGAGCGCGCCCTACTACAGGATGAGCCAGTAGCATGGATGAGATCGTAGTAGGCATAGACGTCGGCACGACCAAGGTTTGCACGCTTGTCGGGCGCGTGGAGAGCGAGAAGTCCGTGCGCATCATCGGCGTGGGCATCGAGCCATCCGACGGTATCAAGCGGGGAGTGATCGTGGATCTGGCCGGCGCATCCCAGGCCATCACGCGCTCTGTGGAAAAGGCGGAGCAGACATCGGGCCTTGAGATCGCCACCGCCCTGGTGAGCCTGGCTGGCGGGCATGTCTCATCGATCAACAGCCGGGGCGTGGTCGCGGTCCCCGGAGGGATCATCGATGCCTCTGACGTGGCGCGAGCCCTGGACCAGGCGCGGGCGATCGCCATCCCCCACGATCGCGAGGTTGTGCACATCATTCAGCGCGGGTTCAGCGTGGATGGGCAGGAAGGGACGCGGACGCCCATCGGAATGCACGGCTATCACCTGGAAGCCGAAACGCACATCATCACCGCCTCCACGGCGACCGCTGAAAACCTACGACAGTGCGTCAACGCTGCAAGGGTGGACGTGCAGGCGCTGGTTCTGAATCCGCTTGCCTCCGCTGAGGTCGTTTTGACCGAGCAGGAACGACAAATGGGCGTGGCGGTGTGCGATCTGGGCGGCGGAACAACCGACCTGGCCATCTACGTGGACGGGGACGTGTGGCACACCATGGTTCTGGCCGTCGGCGGGAACCACATCACACAGGATGTGGCGCACGGGCTGCGGCTGCCACTGACGCAGGCAGAAGAGATCAAGAAGCAGCAGGGCCACGCAGTGCGCGCGGATGTCGGCGCTGAAGAGTACTTCAACATTCGACCCTTTGGAGAAGACCAGCCTGTGCGCATCAACCGCCAGGACCTGGCACATATCATTGAAGCACGCACGGCTGAGATCTTCAGCCTTATCCTGCAGGAAGTGAAGCGCTCCGGGTATGACGGTCTTCTCCCAGCCGGAATGGTACTGACGGGCGGCACGAGCGCGCTGCCTGGCATTCGGCGGGTGGCGAGCCAGGTGCTTGGAATGCCGGTTCGGACGGGCCAGCCGGAGAAATTAATGGGTCTGGTTGATCGTCTCAACTCCCCTGCTTATGCAACCAGTGTCGGACTGCTGCAGTGGGCACTCACCATGCATGAGCAAATCCTGATCCCTGGAAAGACGCGTCGGACGCGACATCGGCAAGGAGGGAAAACAGTGAATGTGGACGGTGTGAAAGACTGGATAAGGAGACTGCTACCTTAGTAGGCATCAAAAGCGGTCATTTATGCGCTAAGGCCCCGGAGGGCAGGATGCTAGAATTTCATCAGGTTCTCCAGGACCTAAACCGCATCGACACTCTTTACAGACTCATGGAGGATCAAATGGACTCGACCAAGAAGCACCAACCTGTGGAGACGTTTGCACGGATCAAGGTGATCGGCGTTGGCGGAGGCGGCCAGAATGCCGTGAACCGAATGATCGAGGAAGGCATCCAGGGTGTTGAATTTATCGCCACCAACACCGACGCCCAGGCGCTCAGCCTCTCGAGGGCGCCTGTGCGCGTGCGGCTGGGAGACAAGCTGACACGCGGCCTGGGCGCGGGCGGCGATCCCGACATCGGCCGCAAGGCGGCCGAAGAATCGCAAGATGAGCTGTACAGCGTCCTGAAGGGCTCGGATATGGTCTTCGTCACGGCCGGAATGGGCGGTGGCACGGGGACCGGCGCCGCGCCGATCGTAGCGCAAGTCGCCAAGGAGTGTGGTGCCCTGACCATCGGCGTGGTGACGCGACCATTCAGCTTCGAGGGCGGAAAGCGATCGCAGGCGGCCGACATGGGCGTGCAACTGATAAAGGAGCACGCGCACACGCTCATCTCCATTCCGAACGATCGGCTGCTCCAGCTGTCGGACAAGAGATCCAGCCTTGAGGACTCTTTCCGGATGGCGGACGAGGTCTTGAGGCAGGGCATCCAGGGCATCTCGGAGCTGATCACGGTTCCAGGATTGATCAACCTGGACTTCGCAGACGTGCGGACGATCATGTCCGAGGGCGGAGCCGCGCTGATGGCCGTGGGCCGCGGATCCGGAGAGGACCGGGCCAAGACGGCCGCCGAGCAGGCGATCTCCAGTCAGCTGCTGGATATCACCATCGACGGCGCGCGCGGCGTGCTCTTCAACGTCACCGGCGGAACGAATCTGACCCTGTTCGAAGTCAACCAGGCAGCGGCGATCATACGCGAGACCGCGCATCCGGATGTCAACATGATATTTGGAGCGGTGATCGAGCCCGACATGGGTGACGAGGTGCGCGTGACGGTGATCGCCACAGGTTTCGAGCGGAGCGGTGTGCCGCGACGCGCTCTTGAACGGCTTTCCACAGGCACCGGCCGGTCCGCAATTCAGGGCGCTGGCATGCCTGCCTCGGCCCCGTTCATGCGCGCAGGCGAGACGGTGAATGTGGGCGTTGAGTTTCGGCCGGCAGTGAACTCCAGATCTGCGGCGGCGCCAACGAACTACGGCGGTGAGGACCTCGATATCCCGGCATTCATGCGCAATCGCGACAGTAGGTGACCCGCGGAGGGAATTCAGGCAACACGCAATCCATATAGGTAAGCGTCGCCCACAGCGACAATTGGTCGGTCCAGCAAGAGCAGCGCGACTTTGTGAGAAGCCGCGCTGCTCTTGCGCGTATCAAGGGGAATCGCCGCGGAAACCCGCTGAGATTTCTGGGTTAGAATACTCACGATGAAAACACTCCCGAAACCCAAAGGCGTGGATCACCCTTCCTATAGAGATCATCGCCGCCAGATGTGGACCCAGATCCTGCTGCCGGTGTTGATCGGTGCCGCGGCCTTCGTCGTCGGCCCGATCGTTGCCTGGCTGGCGGCTTTCGGCGGTGGAGGAGATGTAGGCCGGTGGGCGACAATATCGACCATGTGGATGCTCCTCCCGGTGATGATCGCCGGGGCGATACTGTTGTTGGTATTGATTGCGATGATCTTCGCGGCAGGGAAGATCAGCGGGTGGATCCCGCGGTATTCATATCGAGCACAACGGATCGCTTCACGCGCCGAGTGGGGCACGAGACGGGCGGCGACCATGATCCAAAGACCCATGCTCGCGGTTCGAGAGCTTGGATCGCTGGCAAAGACGGGCTTGCAACGGCTACGTGAAAGGGTATGACAGTCGTGGAAACCGCCGTCTCAGAATGACCGTTGCCCCGGCAACACTGACGGCCGCGCCCAACTTCTCCCCGATGAGCTAGGCAGTCTTCGCATCCCCGGCTGCCAAGCCCAGGCATTCCTCTGCTTGGGACATCAGGCACGGCTTGCAGGGCACCGCGTGCCGGCTCTCCGAGAAAACCCGCTCTCGGTCAATACTTCGATTGTAGTTCGCGATCGTCGCCACAGACTTTCGAAAGTCAGTCGGCGTCGAGTTCGCGCGCTCATGCCGGCTGCACTGCCCGAGCCGCGCGGGCCCCCACTTCTCGCTGCCGCTTTTTCGAGGGTCTCTATTACACCTTTACACCTTCTGTGAAAACGGTTATCTCCACCCGCTCCACGATCATGTCCGGCACGGCCACTGTTGGTCGGCTGGGTGAATTGGACAGGAAGTCAAAACCGCACCAAGCAAGGAGTAGATCCTATGAAGACTGAATTCAACAAAGCGATCACTGAGAGCCTCGTATTCTACAAGTTGCAGCTGCAGCGCCTAAGTCGGCCAGTCAGGCAGATCTGGCAAGCCTTCGACGGATTGCTGCGGCGGGCCAGCGGGCATACCATCGACCCAGCGAAGCCCGAACTCGCACCACCCTACTGGCAAGAATGCCGGAGGGAGTCCCAGAGGCGTGAATTCTTTCGGATGTTCCAATTGCTGAACGACGGCCAGAAGCACGAGATGGTGGAGGTCCTGAAATTCCAGCTGTGGCGGCAACACTGGTTAGACCATCAGCGGGAACTCCCAGGCTTTCCAGTGATCCGGGGTGCGCTGCTGGCCGTCACGTTTCCTATCCGCACGATGCTGGTGCGCTGGTTTCTCTAGGCACCCTGGCTATTGAGCGCGTGTCGGCCTTGCGATCGAGCCGACTGCCAGGTCGAGCACGATGGCAACAGGCCGGCACCCAGGGCAGTGTTGCTGCGGAAACGCCGGCGCCCTCTGGCGCTGGCCAATATTCGGATCAGGGGAAAGGTGAAGGGCTATGACAGAGATGCAGAAGCTGGAAATGCGTCCCGCGAACTGCCGCAAGTGCGGGCACAAGTTACCGGCCTATTCCATCCTGAGTGTCTGCGATCAGCAAATGCTCCTCGATGTGGACGGCGGCGTGATCTATGAGCTCATTCTGGAGTGCCACTACTGCACAGAGCGGTTTCACTGGCACACGAATTCCCGTGAGCTGCACCGTCACACGCGAGATCTACGGAAGATGCTGGACAACGCGGCGGCAACGGTCCGAGAGGAGATCGCAGGAACGGAAGGCGAAGCGCAAGTGCCGTAGGCTGCCTGGTCGGACGCACGGCCGACGTGCTGGGCACCAGGCGACCCCCTGGCCAGCGATGTGATCGAGCGCTGGTGAGGCTCTGTGAGCCGTTTAGGGGCATCGGCGAAGGCATGCACAGCCGCTCACATTTCGCCAGCACGCCATTCTAGGGTGTGTTATCTGGTGTAACAAGGCGCAACTCGGCCATTCCTGGCAACGGACTGCAGCGAGGCACCTGGCAAAGCTACTTTCGACGTCGATGATAGGGGACAATCAGCAGGTTCGCAGCTGTGCGCTTCACTTCCTCAGGCCGCCGATCGTAGCGCGCGGTGGTTTGCACCCTGGCGTGCCCGGCCATCTTGGCCACCGTGGCGATATCGGCGCCGGCGCCGAGTAGATTACGCACAAAGGTCCGCCGCAGATCGTGAGGGCTGAAGGCTTTGACAGCTGCCTGCTCAGCGCGCTTAGCCAGCAGGTTGTAGATGGCCTGAGGCGTCATGCGGTCCTTGCTGATCTTCCGCCATAAGAGCCGCACAAAAAGCGGCCCGCCGGCACGTCCGCGCATGGTCAACCAGTCAGCCATAGCCTCGATCGCACCGCTGGCCAGGTAGACCGCACGCTGCCTGGACCGCTTGCCCTTCACAATCAAGCACCCGGTTTCAGCCTTGTAGTTGGCCAGGTCCAGACTGGCCACTTCAGCGCGCCGCATCCCGGGCGCCGTTCGTGCTCGGATCTGACCCGCAGGTTGCCATCAGCGCGGATAGTTCGCCGGCATCCAGCTCACGGCCGGCCGGCAGAGTATCGCCCGTCACACTCTTGAGATCCGCGGCTCTCTCGTATTCCTCGGCGGTCATATGTCCGAGCCGCCAGGCTTTCTTCAGAGTACCCCGCAAGGCACTTAAGAACTTGTTGACCGTGGCTGGGCGATATCGTGTGATGAGCTGCGCGCGCAGAGCAGCTGTGTGCTGGTATTGCAGCCTGCTCCAATCCAGGGTGAAAGCGTCGGCCGCTCCGCCTGTCAGCAAGTTGGCCATGAAGTTGAGGGCTTGCTGCTGGGTTCGCCGTCCGCCAGGGCCAGGGCCATGCTTCGCGCAGGATGCGCTGCTCGCCATCAGACAAATAAGTCCATCATTCTCACTTGAGCGATCGGCGCGCCGGCTGTTCTCCAATTGGCGCCGTCGTAGGTAAAGCGGTAGGTCCGCGTTCCTTCAGCACCTGGCCACATGACAACTGCCTCCAGAATTTCTATGCCGTCTTCTGTGTAGCGACGCACAGGCCAGGCCTCCGCCCAGGGCGCATCCGGCTCTCGGACCGCGCGATAGCGCTGCCCCTCAGGATACAGGTAGAGTCGGATCTCACGCATAATTGGCATCCTTCCTGCAGACGCCCACCGTCTCACTATCATTCTACCGCCTGGCGTGTGAAAAGCGATCGGGTGCCACCGGACCCAACGCCAGGCCGGCTCATGGCCGCGAGCCGCAGCGCCGAGGATCTCTGCCCTCGATCGCCAGCAGCGCATCGCGCCCGCTTGTGGCTAGGTGCTGTCGTTTTGGGAGGAGCGTGCCCAGACCGCTATGATCGCCAGAATGGCGATCTGGGCCAATTCCACGATCGCACGCACGATCTGCAGACGTTCGCTGAGCTTTGACATGCGCTCATTCTCGCGCGGCTTGCACGTTTTGTCAGAACTCCATCACGTGGCTCACCGCGCGCCGATCGGCCGGCTGAAGTGTGGCGACCTGCAGGCTTGGGCATCTCAGCTCCTGATCATCAGCAACCTGCCGCGCCACGTGGCCGGCCTCCGTTTTGCTCGGGCAACTACGGCTGGATCTGGACGTGGTTTGCATCGGACCAGGCCCGCTGCATGCGTCCTGGCGCTTCCTGTTGTCAAGTGTGCTGGGCATCGCCGCGAACATGCACACCTTTCCCGTAGAGCCGGGTGATTTCCAGCATTTCCACAGAGACAGCCCACGCACCGCCTGCTCGTGGCAAGCCCCGCTGCGCAGCGGCTGGTGCCAGATACCAGAAGAGCCCCGACGCGCGGGGCTCTCCTGAACTAATGTCGCACCGGTCCCAGATCTGCCGGCTGTTGCTACTTCTCCACCAGCTCCCGCATCAGCTCATCCACGGATTCGAACCTCCGCTTGAAGCCTTCAAGCTTTCTTTCCAGCGCGAGGGCCAGGAAGAATTTGTAGGCATCCAGGGCGCCCGCTTGCGAGGGTGCCAAGAAGGAGTACGGGTTGATTTCGTAGAGCGAGCCGATCTCCTTCATCCGCATGTAGGAATCACGCGCCGCATTGATTTCCGCGGCGAACTTGTGAAGGAAGCCGGCAAGTTTCTGGACCTTGACCACCATGTCCCTTGCCAGGGTGCGATACTCCACCTCGAAATCTCCACGCCGCGCTTTGAGCCTTTCGGTTCCCAAGTTCGTGATCTTGTCATTCGCCTGGGCAACAGCTGCCCGCTGCGCCTCCATTGTCTCTTCCAACGTTGCTTTCTTTCGGAGTAAGGCCGTCGCATCCTTGCCGGCCAGTACTGCCGATGCGATCTCCGACAAAATGCTCTCATGCAGCTTCATGGCCTGGACTAGTTCTTCGGCCACTTCGTTCCGCCGGCGAGTGAGCGCCTTGACTTGATTTTCGAACTCTTGATCTGTGTTCATGATTGACTCCTTCGTCGTTTTGGATTGGTAGTTTCCCCGCCGGCTGAGACCATGCTCATGATGTCCTCATGCCGGCGGGATCACTTGTCTAGGCCAGGGTTACCCTCGCAAAAGCCTCTGCCAGGGCAGGCATGCCGTCAGATTCCATCCGGCCAATGAAGCCTGTCTGACTGGTCAAGGCATACAGCTCGAGGAGACGCTGCATAATGAAGTCGAGCGCATCGGCGATTCGGTAGTACGAGAAGTCGCCGATCAGGCCCACGTACTGCCCGGTAGTGAAGGTGCTCGGGGCATATTCGGAAACGAACACCGGCACGCCTTCAAGCATATCGGGCTGCCCCACTTGCACGGATGGCTGCCACAGGTAGTGGCCTTCGTCGTCCTGCAGCTTCGCGATTTGTTTCACGGCGTCGCGGTGGAAGATCCACTTCGCCCGCGGCAGATAGCCAGCCTTCAGGGTGTACTTCGCCTCCTTAAGGCCGTCGGTCTGGATGCTCGTCTCTGTGTTCCCGGTGCTTACATCACGGGACGTCGGAATGCCGTCATCCGATGCCACGAAAACACCGAGCGGCTGCCCGCTGCCGGAGCCGGTCATATAGGCCTTTTCCCCTGTGACCGCGAATTTGTAAGCCAGGCGCTCAAGAACCAGGGCATCTGTCAAAGGCGTTATGCGCAAGAGCTTGTTACTGACCTTGATGCGCTTCGCGAGAGGGTGAGGGAAGAGCTCTCGCTTCCCAAAGGTCATTGCCGTGTCTTCATCGCCTGTGCCGAGCTCGGTGGTCCAATCGGCATCTGCAGGCTCGGCCGAGAGGTATGGCAAGCCTAGGGACTGGGCAAATGGTACGCTCGTTTTGGTCGCCCACTGGCGAATCCAGACTGCATCGTCGATTGCCTTGATCAGATCTGCGACCCAGAGTTGCGGCGCGGTGTAGAAGCCGCCAGCAGGGTCACTGTCGACTTGCAAGGCCCGCAGTTTCGGCGAGCCCGCCGGTGCGCCTCGAAGGTAAGCGCGCCAGGCCTGCGCCTGGGCGCTCTCATCGAATCGACTCGGGCTCGACCCCACGCTCCTCTCGATGGCCTCTTGCATTCGAACATTGTGCAGCTGCTGATCGATCTTCTCGACATCAGCCATGACCGCGTTCCAACTTGCCGATTCGGCGCCCCGGAATTCGCGCTTTTCGGCCTCGGTCCTGGCCAGGAGATCTCTTGCAGTGGTAACAAGAGTTGCCTTTCGAACCAAGAGCTCACTTTCGTTCATGATAGATCTTCCCTTCTGGAATTTCTCTTTGGCACTCCTTTAGGTCCGGCCTGGTGCAACAGCTCTGCTGTGGTCCCAGGCTAGCTCCGCCGCCTCGCTACCTTGCACCTTCTGGTGCAAGCCTGCTCGGCTCCGGGTGGTAGTTCGTTTCTGTGAAGGGTCTGGCCTCGGCCAACTTCGACGTCGAGCTACCCTGCACCTTCTGGTGCAGGCCTGCTCGGCTCCGGGTGGTAGTTCGTTTCTGCGAAGGGCCTGGCCTCGGCCAACTCCGCTGCCGCGCTCTCTGCCATCTTCTGATAGCAGCCTGCCGGTCTTGGATCCACCCGTTTCCACAGAAACGATTCGGGTTTCGAGCACCGTGCGCTCGTTTGACGCTTCGCCGGTTGTGGCCGGCGCAACATCCATTGTCACTGCCCATCGCGTGCAGCTCGTCTCTTGGCCACCCAGCGCCGCTTATATTCGCGGGCTCGCTCCGGGTGATCAGCCTGCCACTTTCTCGAGGCAGCGCGCTGTCTCTCTGGATGCGCTCTGTAAGATCTGCGGCCGCGCTCCCGGGTTTCCTCAGGGTGGGCAGCCTGCCAAGCGGCATTCCGGGCGCGGACTTCCTGTCGATGGAGTGTCAGGTATCTCTGCCTCACCTCACGCACTCTCTCGGGATTCGCTGCTCGCCATCTGCGCACGTTTTCTCGCACCCTCCCAGGATTGGCCTCTTGCCATTGCCTGGCCAGCCGGCGAGAGCAATCCTTGCAGCAACGGGTCTTCCCATCTGGAGCGTGGCGATTCAGGTAGAACGAGTCCAGCGGCTTCGACTGGCCGCACTCGGCACATCGCTTGGTTGGCATGTCTAGCTCTGGCACCGTCACGACTGGGGCTTCATTCATCGAGGAGTCTCGACATGTCATCGACCGGCTTCTCTGGCTCTTTTGACTGAGGCGAAGCGCCTGTTCTTGACCTCGGTGTTAAGTACAGGCTCTGCGCCATCGCCAGGAGCATTTTCCTCTTAGAATCGATTCTTGCATCGAGAGACTGGAACCGCGCTTGCAGCGCATTCGCCTGGGCCAGCGCGCTGAAATAGTCGTGCAGGGTATCTTTCGTGGGCTTCATCCGTGAGAGGAGGCCCATGTGCTTGTCCGCTTCTTCGCCCATCTTCTTCCGCCGGCCCGCCAGCTCGATCAGTTCCGCCTCGGCGCCACAGTATTTCGCCAGCAGGTCCGCATCGAAGGCCGTGATCAGCATGGCCGTGGTCTCCTTGTACAGCGCGATCACGCGCTTCCACACCTTCACCGCCTCCGGTGATTGGGCGATCGTGGCCGGCGCCTTGTCACTGATTGCAGTGCGCGGCCTCATCGCCCGCTCCGCGTCCGCTCGTGCGTCGCGCTCGGAGTGGGCGTTGTGTCGTTTGTTCAGGGCAGCAGGTTTGCGGGCAGGCATCGGATTCAAGTCGGCGATTCTTTACATTGGGGAAAAAATTCGTGCGGATGGGGGGCGACGGTCATACGCTTAGACCTGTGAAGATTTGACCCCCCCCACCCCTTCCAGATCGCCACACCACCTTCGCTGAGTGCAGCCAGCTGAGAATTGTGGACCTGGCGGGGGCAGAGGCCAATATCGGCAAAGAGATCATCCCCTCCCTGGGCATGGAGGGCACCCTTGCCAACAGGTGCGCACCGCCGGCCCACGGTTCCTCCGTTGTGCACCAGGATTCCATTGGCGAAATAATTATGAGGCTCATGACGAACACGGACAGCATAGGTCGTGTGTACACAGGACACGCATTCAAGTCTGCGGATCCACGTATCCACACCGGCATCAACCTGCAGCATCTGCCCCAGATGCAAGATCGAAGCAACCTGATACTCGTCTTGATCAGCGACATAGATGGCTTGGTCAGCCGAGACTGTAAGTTGCTGATTGATCACCACCATCCATCTGGGCACGACGGTGCGTCGTTCGAGGATGGCTTCAACTGTGCTCTCGACGAAGGATCGTTCCTGTGTGTCGAATGAGAGGACCGGATCGTCGCACTGCATATCTTGGACCGCTCTTGCGGATCGATCTGCAAGTGTGACCAGTGTGCCTGCTACCAGGGAATGGTTGCTCATCTCATCCACGTCAAGCGATCAGTTTGACCGCATCCTGCATCGCCTGCGGCAACTGCCGCAGCAGCTGATCTAGCCTCTCGACAATCTGTGCGTTTCCGTCGCGGGTCACGTCTGTCTGCTTCATGCTCTGGTCTGCCATCCGGTCGCTGGCCCGCGCCGCTACCTGCACCGCGCTCTCTGTCACGGCGGCGCTTTCCTGCAGTGGCGCCATGATCGCGCCCAGGCTTTCCCCCCCGGAGAGCCGCTCCACATCATGTTTCGCGGTTCGCTCGCGGGCTGCATTCATGCCTCCCACGCGCAGGACGCGGGGCCGCTCCGAGCCCTGCCAGCCCTCGGGTACATACAAACTCCCCGCGTTCTGCAGAAAGCCCAGGCCGGCCAGCCTGCGCGTCTCGCTCGCGCTGTGGATGTAGCCCCACGGATCGATCGCCTCCGTGTACGGCCCGATTCCGCCGCCCGGCATATCGCCCACCAGCGCCCACTCGCCCGGCATCCACTGCCCGCCGCTCGCCATTTGTGCCTTGCCGTTGTGCACCAGCACGCCGCCGGCGAAGTAGTTATGCGTCTCGTGGTCCGTCTCCAGGTTGTAGACCGGCTCGCACACCTCCGCGAAGGTCACGCCCAGGACCTCCTTCAGGATGAAGTTTGGATCCCTGAGGACATCCCCGGTCCGGATCCACGCCGCCGGCTTCCATTCCCCATTCACGTACATCATGTGTTCCGGCGTCACTCGCAGCGGCTCTGCTTTGCCTTCGATCTCGATATTTAGTAGCAAAAATGCTTCTTCCGCAGGGTGATGGAACACGCGCCGCACGCCGGCATGCACCGGCTTGAGACTCACTAAGTCACACGACAGCACGATGTCATCCGCCTCGATGGTCTCGATGGGTTTGTCGCTGCCATCCGCGAGTCGCACGGGCGTCCCCGCTGCAAAACACTGCGCTACGTTCTGGCCTGGCTTCTTCGCCCCGACTCCGGTCATGCTCGGCATCTCTCCGATCACATCGATGATGACCGTCACCACCGCCACCATGCCGTCCAGAGCTATCGCCTGCTTCTTCACATCGGCGATCTGCCCGGCTGCATCCTTCGCCTCTTCCTTCACGGTACTCATCGACGAGGCAAAATTGTCCAGGGGTTCCTTGGCCTCCTCTGTCGCCGTTTTGGCGTCGCCAGTGTTTGTGTGGAATGTGCCCAGGTTCCCGGCTCCCTCCTGGATCCCTCCGGTCAGCTTGCCCATGTCTGTGGTCATCCCTCTCAGTTTGTCGATGAATTCATCGGCGCCGATGTCTTGATTCAGATAGGCGCTCACCAGGCCATTCGTCGCGTCCATCGCCGCCCGGGTCTTCTCATCGATCAGGCCATAACCCGAAGCCAGCTGCGTCAGCAGGCCCAGCTTCTCCTCGTCCGTGATGTCCGTGTTGCGCATGATGATCTGGGACTGGATGTTGTATAGGATACTGTTCGTCTGCCGGTCGTAGGCCGCCGTCTCGGCATCGATCTCCGCCTGGACCTCGCCCTTCGCCTTCTTTCCCCGGGCTTTGCCCATCTCCGTGTCCAGGTCGGCGATCTTCTGGAGGTGATTGTCGTAGGCCGTCCCGAGATCACCTGAGATCATGGTGCTCAGGTCCGACATGGCGGTCTTGTAGGCCAGCGCCGCGGCCGTCGCCGCCTCGGTCGCAGTCGTTTCGTCTTCCACAGACTGCTTCAGTGCATCGACGCTCGGCTTATATGTGCCGTTGATCATCTGGCCGATCATTGTGGCGTTGTCAACGGCCGCCTTGGTGAATTGTGCCCAGGCGTCGCCCCCTCCATAGATCACATTGTTGAGGGCACTGAATGCCTCTGTTAAGGCGCTTAGATAGACCAGGATCGGCAGGGTCAAGAACCCTCCTGCCACCACCGTCAATCCCTTCCAGCTGTCCGAGAGTTCGTCGGTGGCTTTATATAGCGCCGAGGCTTTGTTGGTGGCCTGCTCATCGAGGATCATGCTCTTCTCTACAGCCGCAGCTTTTGCCAGGACGCCATCAGTGCCCAACTCCATGAGCCTGCCCATATCCGCGCTGCCCTTGCCGAAGGTCTTGGTTAGGAAGGTCGCCTGCTCGGTGGCCGAGTTGAGATTGGTGTATTGGCCTGCCAGCCGCGCCAGGGATTCGATGTTGACTTCCACGCCGTTCTTGCTCGCGAACCACAGGCTCTTCTGCAGATTCTCATACGACATCCGCAGGTCGTCTGCCATCTGGATCATGCGCGAGGAATCTTCCACCGACGTACCCGATATGCGGGAGAGGTCAAGGACCTGAAAAGCGTAGTCCTGAAAAACCTGCACGGTCTTTTGGTAGACTTGATTGAGGGTGTATCCCACGCCGGCCAACGCGGTCATGACTCCCATTGCCTGCACGACACTGGACTTGATGTTTACCAGCGCTCGGACAGTTTCTTTGTCCGCCTCCCCTTCTTTGGCGAATCTTATGACAATGTCGAGCACGCTCTTGGCCATCAAAACTCCTTTGAGGCTGGTTTCTGTGCATGGCCCGACGTGTCGCCAGGGGCAGCCTTGATGCCGTGCACCAGATCGCTCAGTCTCTCAGCCGCCAGCGAATACTCCTGGGCCAGCCGCCGGCTGTCATCGGTGAGGATCAGGTTGGGCTCGATCTCGGCGGCGAGCTGCCTCACGCCCTCCCCGCCCAGGGCCAACAGCTTCGATATTTCCAGCCCCGCCCAGCCGAAGTGCTTCGCCCGGAACACCGCTCGGCCGGCTGCAGATCTGATCACTCTGTATTGGCCTGCCAGCCGCGCCAAGGACTCGATGTCCAATTCGATGCCCTGCTTGCTCGCAAAGCGCATCGCCCCGCTCAGGTCCTCGTAGGAGATGCGCAAGTCCTTGCCGATCTGAATCAGCCGGCTGGCATCTTCCATTTTCACGCCGGCCAGCCGGGACAGGCCCGCTACTTGCAACGCGTAGGCCTTGAAGTTCTCGACCAGCCTGACGGCCACACCGCTCAACATAAAAGCCGTCCCAGGCGATTCGCCCTGGGCGACCATCCCATTCGCTATGCTCTCGATCTCGATATCAAGCACGGATCTCGATCTTGTCATCAGAATTCACTCCTGTACGTTGCCCGGACTTCCATAGCGCGGCCCTCGATACGGCCAGAGCGCTGAAGCCGGCTCAACCAGGATGAGGCCTGCCCTGGCCATCCCGGAGTAATGCTTCGCAGCGCCCGGAATGCCCGGCCTGGCTGGGCCGGCTGGCCAGCTCAAGATGCTGTCTTCACAGGTCGGCTTGTCGCCTCTGCCTCTTGCTTTTTGATCGCCGATAGGAACTCACGGACCAGCACTTTGACGGTGCCGGTCTGAGTCCGTTGAAGACGCTTGGCCAATTCTGCCAAGAGTGCCCGGTCTTCTTTGTTGAATCTCATGGTTACATTCGTGTTGTATCCCATATCGGCTGCTCCTTTCGCAACTTAACGAAAACCGCCCAGCCGCACCCTCAGTGGGCGCGATCTGGGCGGTACTCCAGCTTCACCAATTATGATCGCCGCTGCGCAGCGTTTGTTTGTGCATCGCACGTTATAACCGAATCCCTTGGACGCGTCAATAGATCACTTCGCTCGATCGTCGCCGATCTCTTCGGTGCGTTCTCCGACCATTGAGACCTCACGTTGCTTACGTGTCGGCTTTTTCACTCGCATTGCTCAATGCACTCATATCCAAGTGTCCCACCAAGTCTTGCGGTCAGTCTTCTTGCCCTTGGCATCCTTCAGACCACGCTCATACTCAGCCTTGCGCACCGCCTGGATGTGATCCTGCAGCTCCTTTTCTATGACCTGCGTCATCGCCCTGGCTATCCACTCCTGGCCACATAGGAACTTGAATTCAAAGTGGGTGTTTTTGTTCAGGCTTGGGCTTTCAAAGCAGATCGCCACGTCACTGCCTCTACGCTGTATGCTGATCATCGGTCTCCTTCCTGTTGCTCCTCCAGTACCTTCTCGATGAGGGCGAGGGCATCTGCAGCGCGTTCTCCGAGCATCGAGATCTCCGTTCACTCACGTGTCGAGTTGCTCGCTCGCATCCGGTTCGGGCACATCAAGCCAGTAGCTATCAAGCTCTCGAGGCTGGTAGTTCGGGTTGATGATGACGATGTCGCCGAGGCCAGAGAATGGACCGCCGAAAGTGCGCAACTTGAACATGTAACGTTTTGTCGTTTCCGGGCTCAAGCCCAAGAGTCTTGCTCCGCCGATGATCAATGCACTGGCTGAGCCTGCTTGATGCTCGATCTGCCGGCGGACGTATTCACGGAACTCCATTTCGTTCCAATGAGAGAAGGCTGGCATGTTGGCTTTGCATTGCTCTAGTCGCGGGAGGCTATTCTTCGTTCCCAATCTCAGACTGATGGCCTCTTCCCTGAGTTTTGCATTTACCCGTTCGGATGCTTTCGTCAGCTCATGCTTTGGTCGCATTCTGGTCTCCGTTGCCAATTTTCACACGCTCATCCACACACACACTCATCCACACACACACGACCCGGCTCTCTCTCTTTTTTTAGATGAGGGGACGCGGCCTGTTGGTTCCGCGGCATCTCCCTCCGGATGGCTGGAAGCCGGCTGCCTTTCGACCATCGCCAACGGATTCGACCGCTCTCTCACGGTGCAGAAGATAGCCCTTGGTTTCATCGCCCCACCTTCATGACCATCGCATCGTACTGGAACAGCCCGAGCTGCGCAGGCTCAGGTTTCTTATCGGGCGCTCCAGGCTTCGGCGCTGGACGGGGTGCTGGCGGCGAAGCAGTCAATCGCCGGCGCCGCCCTTCACCTTTGATGGCCCAGAGTTCGAGCCGCAGCGCACGTTGCGGCTCGAAGCCGCCCCGCTCGAATTCAAACGAATGCTCCTTGAAGTAGTCGAAAGCTACCCGATAGACAATCCCGGTCTCGACATCCGTGATTTCAAGCCGGTTCGCTCCGGCGCGCTCTGCATCCTCGAGGCTCGACGCGGCAAACGCGATCGCCCGCGGCTCCGCCAGGAAGTGTTTCGAGCCCTTCACCTTCTTGGAGAAGATGCCCATGCGGATGCACCCCACGATTGATGTGCCGACGAAAATTGGAACTGAGGATCGATTTCGAGTATGATGTGCCATGACTCGCTCCTATCGAGTCGACCGCGCCCCGGTCCGCTGCCGGGGCCGGTTCTTTCTTCTGAGCCTGGCCCCTTAAAACACAATCGCCCAGCCACACCCTCTCGGGCGCAGTCTGGGCGGTACTCCAGCTTCACCAGTTATGATCGCCGCAGCGCGGCGTTTGTCAGTGCATCGCACATACTAGCCGCGATCGTTCCCGCTGTCAAGAGGTCACTTTGTTCGATCAAGCCCCCTGATGTGCTCGACCACGGCTGGTCAAGGTCAATAGGCCCCTCCCATTTTGGGAGACATCAGGCATCCGAACCGCCTGGCCTCTCGAACCCTGCTCATTCGTTAAGGTGTATTTGGGGGGAAAGATGATATGATGACAGCGGGTGGGATGATCGCTCGCCCACCAGGACTCAGCGGACAGGATCGTCAAGGCTCCAATCAATGATGCGCTTTGCTATCTGGACGGCCGTAAGCAGCCCGTCACAGGCGAAGGTTGACAAAGTCAGCCTCGTAGACCAGGAAAATGCCTGCCGGCAACTTGGCCTCGAAAGGGGTTGGGTCGAATCGGCTGAGGTGTTCCAGGTCCGTGGCCAGTCCCGCACCCGCTGGATCAACCTCTCTGACGCTGCCAAAGCCATCCCCGCCCTCGACGCCCTCCTGCGTTCTGCCCGCCGTCACGAATTCGATGTCCTTCTCTGCTGGGACTTCACTCGCTTCCGCGATCTGCTTAAGTCCATCTCCAACGTCCTGGCCGACAGCGGCATCCAGCTCTACTCCCTCGCGCAGCCGATCGAGCCCATCGACCCGGCCACCTATGACCCGCGCGAGACTGATACCGCTGAGATCCTCGAAGACGCCAACTCGATGGCCAGCCGGCTCGAATCCAAGAACCGGCAGCGACGCTGGCGAATCGGCATGACCGGCCGCGTCGCCTCCGGCCTGCACTTCGCCCGCGTCCCCTACGGATATCGCAAGCCCGCCGGTCATGAATATGATCGGCGCGCTGCCCTCGAGCCGGATCCCATCAAAGCCCGCCTGCTCCGTGAGCTCAAGGACCACTTCCTGGCCGGCCAGTCGCTCTCGCAGCTGGTCGAATTCCTCGATCGCAGCGGCTTGCCCTCGCCCGATGGCGGTCACTGGACCAACACCACCATCCGCCACATCCTGCGCAACCCGTATTACTCCGGCTACGTCTTCTTCGGTCGCAATCCCGCGCACCGGGACCGCCTCACAGGTCGCATCCTGTCACTTACTGCCGACCCGTCCCGCGTGCTCCTGGTCCGCGGACAGCATGCACCGCTCTGGGACGATGCTGCGCAGGCCCGTATTGACCGGGAGTTCAAGCGCCGGGGCCGCGCCTTCACGGGCCGTGCGTCCTATGCCCTCTCCCAGCTTCTGCACTGCGATCGCTGCGGCCGGATGATGTGGTACAAAGGCGATCCGAACAAGACCGGCCGGCATTACTGGCGCTGCCGCACGGGCATCCTGGACGGCGGCCGCGGTCACGCACATATCAATAATGACCAGATCTTGGACGCATTGGCCGCTGCGCTGCAGCGGGCGGTCCGGGGCCTCGGACCTCTGCCGGCGCCTGTCTCGTCAGGTGATCGCCTCCCGGACATCAAAACCGAGCAGGCCAATCTGACGGCCCGCAAGCAGCGCTGGCTGGATGCCTTCGAAGTTGGCACCCTCTCCGCCGAGGACTTCGCCGGCCGCCTGCAGACCATCAACGACCGCCTGGCTGCCATGCACCGCGAACTCGACGACGCCCGGGACGCAAAGGCGCTACGGGAGCACCGCAGTGACCTGCTGCAAACGCTGTCCAGTGACGTCGATCGCATCCCGGTCTACCTGCACCAGGGCGACCCGCAGGAAGTCAACGCCGCCCTGCACGAGATCCTGGCCGGCGTCTACGTCGCCCGTGATCACACTATCCGACTAGATTGGAGATAAATGTGCTTTCTGAGCCACTTGTGGATAACAAAGGCAAAACCATTCTCTTCGGCATTGTGATCGGTGCGGCAGCGGGCCTGATCGCGGCGCTGCTCCTGAATCGACGAGCCACGCATGAGCAACGCACCACGGCCATCACGGCGGGCGAGGGGCTGCAACTCGGGGCAATGGTATTCGGACTGCTGCGTACCATCGCCGGGCTGAGCGACGGCCAGAGGCAATGAGGCCATCCGCAGTCGTTGGGCACAGCACGATCTCGCCGTGCCTGCTGGTCGAAAGCATCCCGGACGAATTGCGGTTTCTGAAGGCGGTGTTTGGGGCGCAGGTGAAGCAGCAACGCGGCGAGCACGAGGGCGCGGTCTGGCAGGTCGAAGTGCGACTGGGCGATGCGGTCCTGAAGATCGGCCGGGCGCATCAGGCGGATCCTCCGGCCACGGGTATGCTGTATGTTCGAACCGATGATGTTGATGCGACCTACGCGCGCGCTATACAGAAGGGGGCAACGCTGATCAGCGCGCCAACCGATCAGCCGTCGGGCGTGCGCGAGGCGCGCTTCAGAGATCCGCAGGGGCACATATGGTGGATAGGCCAGCAGGTGCGCAAGCTTTCAAATCGTGAGGTCGAGCGGCGGCTGGCCGAGCAAAGGAGGAAGAGGCTTTAATCTGGTTGGCAGTTGGGGGGAGTTTGTTGTGGTGTGCAGACGAAGAAAGCAAGCATAGAAAGGAAGAACGGAAGCCAAGCGCAAGCAAAAGCAGTGCGCGGCTTAGCCGCGCACTGCTTTTCGTTGAGCAAGTCTAGCCAACCCCGCGCGGCGCGGTCCCTAACGCCGAGCGGATCATCAAGAACTCAGTGATGTTTTCGGACGTGATCAATCCCGCCAGGCGGCCAGCATGCGTCACCGGCAGTGTCTTGACGCCGCTTTCCTGCAGGTTCCCGAGGGCTCGCTCCACCATCTCGTGCGAGTCGACCTGGGGGATGTTACGGCGCATGGCTGTCGTAACCGGCTGATCCTGGCCGCCCTTGGTGAGGGCTTTGAATAACGTCTCGCGCTCGAGCATGCCGATCACCTGTTCGTTCTCCATGACCGGAAAATCGTGTTGAGATCCCGAGAGGATCAACTCCACGGCGCGGCCAAGCGTATCCCGTGGTGAGAGGGTCTCAAAGTTGGTCTGCATGGCGCGGCTGACCGGGATGCCGCCAAGCGCGTGCTTAATGCGCGCCATACTGGCTTCCTGCTCGGCACCGATCCATACGAAGAAGGCGATGAAGAGCAGCATAGGATCCCAGAACAAGCCGATGAAACCAAAGAGGAACGCCATGGCCTGACCCACGGTAGCGGCGATCTGGGTTGCCTTGAGGTGGTCCATGCGCATCGCAAGGATGGCGCGCAAGACACGTCCGCCGTCCATGGGGAAGGCGGGGATGAGGTTGAAGGCCACGAGCAGCACGTTCACGGCCAGCAGCCGCGGCAGGAAGGCTCCAGTTGTGACGCTGAGCAGATTCGACAGCACAAGGCCACCCGTGGCGGTCAGATATCCGAGCAGCAGAGCGGCGATCACCACATTGACGGCTGGCCCTGCCAGGGCGACCCAGAGCTCTTCGATGGGTTTCTCCGGGATGCGCTCAAGCCGGGCGACGCCGCCGATCGGATACAGCGTAATGTCACGGGTCTTGACACCGAATCGACGCGCCATGAGGGCATGGCCATATTCGTGGAGCACCACACAGGCAAACAAAGCCAGAATGAAGAGGACGCCGCCGACGACCGCGTTGATCTGCTTGAACTCGACCCAGTAGCTGTAGGCCACAAAGCCGATGATGAGCAGGAACGTGGCGTGCATGTAGATGTCAATATCCCATAGGCGTGCGATCTTCCATGACCATTTCATATGTGCCTCCAAGATCCAATCCCATTATAGGCAATGCGGACTGCGTGAGGATAAGAAATGTATATGAAGTTCATTTGTTGACTGGCATATAGTTCACCGGCTGGATGGACGGGTAGTCGGAGAGCCAGCGCATGCCTGCTCAATACGCAGCCTGTATGTTTGACTTAGGGTGCGCGGACTTGATGATCGATTGAAGTCCTCCGGCCAACGGCGGGCCGGAGGTTTTGGGATTGCCGATCTGTTTGCCTGCGGCCCACCACAAGGCGCGGTCCCCGACGACAAGACCGATCGGAGGCACAAATCATCCCCCCGCCAGCTTCCTCAATTGGGTTTCATTAATAATCTTGACGCCGAGCGACCTGGCCTTCTCGAGCTTTGAGCCGGGCTCTACCCCCAGGACAAGATAGTCGGTCTTCTTGCTCACGCTGTCGGTCACCTTCCCACCGTGTGCCTCAATGAACTCCCGGGCGCCTTCCCGGCTCAGGCCGGGAAGCGTACCGGTCACTACGAGTGTAAGACCACTTAGTGCTCCCTGCTGCCGTTTCTGTTCCCTCTCGCCCTTCGGCCACACGCCTGCAGCCTTGAGCTTCCTGAGCACCTTAAGGTTGGCGGGCGTTGCGAACCAGTCCACTACGGCCTCGGCGATGTTCGGACCGATGCCTTCGATTTGCATGAGGTCGTCGGTTTTCGCCTTTGAGAGGTCATCCAGGTCCGCGAAAGAACGCGATAGGTCGCCAGCCATCACTTCGCCCACGCCGCGGATGCCCAGAGCGGTGATCAGTCGACCCAGGGGCTGTTTCCTGGAGGCATCGATGGAGGCCAGCAGGTTGTCTGCGATCTTGCCGGGCGGTTCGCTGCTGGACTTGCGGTCCTTCTTGGTCAGCGCGTCGAGGATCGCCTCCCGGGACAGCGTGTACAGATCCGCCACGTCCTTGACTGAACCGGAGGCGACCAGCTTCTCGACGATCTTGTAGCCCAGCCCAACGATGTCCATCGAGCCGCGAGAGGCAAAATGCTCCACGTTGCGGACCAGTTGAGCAGGACAGGCGACGTTGACGCAATACCAGGCCACCTCTCCCTCAAAATGCTCAACGGGTTGGTCGCATTCGGGGCACTTCTTCGGGGGGACATACTTGCGCTCGGCACCGGTGCGCGCGTCGGCGACGGGACCAATGACGTAGGGGATCACCTCACCCGCCCGCTTCACAAGCACCCGATCTCCGACACGTATGTCCTTCTCAACGATGTAGTCGAAGTTATGGAGCGTGGCGCGCTCGACAACCACACCTCCGATCTCGACGGGTTCGAGGACGGCATTTGGGATGAGCACGCCGGTACGCCCCACGCTCACGCGGATGTCCAGCAGCCGCGTGGTCACTTCGCGCGCAGGGAACTTGTAGGCGATGGCACCACGCGGATCCTTGCCCACAAACCCAAGCTCGCTGGCAAGGTCGAGATCGTCGACCTTGATCACCACGCCGTCAGCCTCGTAGGGCAGCTCATCGCGGCGCGCCTCCCAGGATGCGGCATAGGCAATGGCGGATTCAATATCGTCAAGCTGCCTGGCCGCGTCGGTCACGGGGAAGCCCAACTTGCGGAGGTACGACAGAAGCTCCCACTGTGATCTCGGCACCCCGCTGCCTTCTGCATGGATCACCTGGTAGACCAGCAATGTCAGCGGGCGCGAGGCCGTGAGTCCGGGATCAAGCTGGCGAAGGGAGCCGGCAGCTGTGTTGCGGGGATTGAGGTAGGTCTTCTGGCCGGCCTCCTCCAGCTGGCGATTGAGGGCTTCAAATTCCTTGATGGGAATGAAGGCCTCTCCCCGAACGACGAGGAGCGAGGGGACGCGAATCTTCTCCGAGGCGACCACCGGGATTCGGAGCGGGATGGATTTCACGGTCCGCAGATTGGCGCTGATGTCTTCGCCCACCTCCCCATCGCCGCGCGTTGCGCCCTGGACGAATATGCCATCACGGTAATGCAGCACGACGGAGAGTCCGTCGATCTTGGGTTCCACGACGAACTTCGCTGAGGCGACTCTCTCGTCCAGCTTTCGGATGCGGTCAAACCAGGCCTGGGCTTCTTGTGCACCGAAGGCATTAGCGAGGGAGAGGATCGCCGCGGGGTGACGTACCTTGTCGAAGCGGTCTGCGGGTGCGGCGCCGGCACGCTGCGTGGGTGAATCCGGCGTGACCCATGATGGGTTCTGGATCTCGATCTGCTTCAGCTCGTTAAGCAACCTGTCATACTCGGCATCGCTGACAACGGGCGCGTCGAGGACATGGTAGCGGTAATTGTGGAAATTGACCTGGGACTTGAGCTCTTCGTACCGAGAGCGTGTGGGCCGGACCGGCATGCGCGAATTATAGCGCGCAAATTCGAGCGAAGAAGTCGGCATCCCCGCACGCAGTGTGGGTTTGCGTGCATGACTGGGCGATGCGCCAGTTGGGATATACTCCGACCGATGGCCGCACGTATAGGTGTTTTTGGTGGCACATTCGATCCTCCCCACATGGGGCACCTCATTCTTGCTGCGGAGGCGCGCGTTCAACTACAACTGTCACGACTGCTCTGGGTTCTGGCCGCGGTGCCTCCCCACAAAGTGGGCAGCACGATCAGCGCCGTGGAGGACCGTCTGGCAATGCTGAGGTTGGCAGTGCAGGATGAGGATTCTTTTGAGATCTCCATGATCGACATCGAGCGGCCCGGACCGCACTTCACACTTGATACCCTGAGACTCCTGAGTGAACAGAATCCGGGCAGCCAAATGATCCTGGTGATCGGCGGGGACTCGCTGCACGATCTTTCCGACTGGCATCGACCCACAGAGGTCGTGGCTGCCTGCGCAGAGATCGGGGTGATGCGCCGGCCGGGCGACGAGATCGACCTGTCCGCGCTTGAGGCGAAGCTCCCCGGACTGATCGCCAAGGTTCGGTTTGTCGACGCGCCACTGCTTGAGATCTCGTCCCACGAGATCCGAGAGCGGGTGATGAAGAACCTGCCATTCAAGTACTACGTGCCTCTGGCCGTTCACCAATTCATCGTCAGCCACGGCTTGTATCAAACCGCATAAGCTCACCGCCCAAGGCACGAGGCCGGGAGGCCTTCCGCAACCTGCTATCAGGTGACTGCGGCCCTTTCGGCCGTTTGCATTTCCCGCGAATTCGGGAATCGTGCGGCAAATTCCCACTCTGAGCGGCAAGCAACACGAAGAAGGAATTGTACGTGCGGGTATGTAATTGCCCGTCGTGCGGGGCACGTCAAGAGCCTCAACCGGGTACCCTCACGATGACATGCATTAGGCGGCAGAGGAAAACGGGGGCCTGAGGCTCAGCAGATGGGGGTGCGCTCAGCGTACGGGTTCTTGGATGCAGACTTTGATGAAAAGGCGCTCGCGAGCCAGGCGCGCGACGTCAGCCGGATCGGGTATCCCATTGGCGAAGTGCAGCCCCAAGGGACCTGCAGAGGCCGGCAGCTCTCGAACATATTCCGCGAGCTGAGCGGCGACAGCGGCCTCCTCCAAAACCAGATCCGCCGTTCCACTAACGTCCCGCCCCTTCAAATGGAGCGTCACGCGTGAGCCGGCACCGATGTTCCGCCACCACTTCCGCGATCGGCTGGAGAGTACCCACAGAGTCCCCCCGCTGCGGTAGTAGTTCACTGGGGTCGTAATCGGTTTTCCCGTCTTCCGGCCAAATACCGTGATCAGCATGGTATCGCCCACAAGGGCGTGCAGGGGAGACTGGAGCACCAACGCCACGAAGTCGTTGGCCTTCACTTGATGACCCCGTACATCTGATCGGGACCCAGGACCGCCGGGAAGCGCTCACGCAGAGCCAACCGGGCCTCGTAACACATGTGGCAGGCATCCGCGTAGGCAGGCCGGTGTTCCAGGCCGAACTCGGATATCAGCGCGGCAGGCCCACCGTCCAGCAGCAGACCGCAGATCGGATGGGCGCCGGGGTCATATCCGGCGCAAATCTCCTTCAACGGCGCCTCAAACAGGTTGCCGATGATGATCCCCTGGCAAACGTGCAGGTTGCCTCGGGGATCCACGTGGAGTCTCCCTGGCTCTCGCAGATCCTCGTGCGGGCATGAATCAAGGCTGTCCCATTGTTGGGTCATGTGCTGCGGCCCAAGGACCTCGGCGGCACGCCCACGGTACATGACCGCAGCCTGATCGGTCAGTTGTCCGCGGACCAACGGCGCCGCCTCATCCGGTTGCGCAATGCTTATCATGCCGGTGGGAATGTTGAGCCACTTGGCGGCGGCAATGGCGTTCTGGGATTCCTCACCCAGGCACGTGTCGCAATGGTACAGGTCGCTGCTGACCGAGAGATCCGTGACGCGACCGACAAATGGTTGGAGCCACTCTTCGGCATCGGCAATCGAGACGGCCCAGTAGGCGTTGGATACGATCCCGACCTCGAAACCCATCTCGGCTGCCTCGTGGACGCCTCGTACGAGCTCAACGTAATAGAGGAAAGGCTCGCCCCCCTCAAAGTAGATGCTTTTGATGCCGGCCTCCCGGGCCTGTTCGAGGATGCGCGCGACATCGTCCATGGCCAGCACACCCGTTTGGCGTGGAGTGCCCCAGACAAAACAGTGATCGCATTCCAGGGTGCAGCGGTAGGTCAAGAGAAGGTGCAGACCCGAGAGTTGCATGTTTGCCTCGTTGAGTCTAGTCTAGATTGGGCTCATGGGCAAGTCACAGGTCGAGAATCACTTCGGGGGCTATAATAATGTAACATCCGAGGAGGGCCATGTGTCCAATGTCTTTACCTCGCAGCATCCCCTGGTCGCCCATAAGCTTGCCAGACTTCGCGACACAAAGACGGATCCGAAGCGCTTTCGCGAGCTGGTGAGAGAGATCGCCGCACTGCTTGCCTACGAGGCCACGACGGACCTGGCGACCGTGAACCGTCAGGTGCACACACCACTGGCCGAGACAAGGGGTGTCGAGCTTCAGGAGAAGATCGGCCTCGTCCCGATCCTGCGCGCTGGATTGGGCATGGTGGAGGGCATCTGGGAGCTGATGCCCTCGGCCGAAGTATGGCACATAGGGCTGTACCGGGACGAGCGGACTCTCCAGCCGGTGCAGTACTACAACAAACTCCCGGTGGAGCCGACGGTGTCAGTCTGCCTGATCCTTGACCCAATGCTGGCAACGGGAGGCTCGGCCGTTACGACCGCGGATGTACTGAAGCGTTGGGGTGTACGCAGGATCAAGTTCGTGGGGGTCATCGGGGCGCCGGAGGGCATCAAGAACATGCAGGAGCACCATCCCGACGTACCGATTCACCTAGCGGCCATCGACGACCACCTAAACGAGAGGGGTTATATCGTGCCAGGCCTCGGCGATGCCGGCGACCGGCAATTCGGAACTGGTTAGGGGATGGTTGGACCCATGTGGGCAAACGCTCGCCTGGCGGTCTTTGCGCTTGCAACCGTGTTGCTGGCGTACTCCACACGCGCCTCCCTTCTGCGGCCGCGCTCGCACGGGTTCTACCGCTTCTTCGTGTTCGAGGCCATCATTGCGCTGATTCTTATCAACCTGCCGCTGTGGTTCATTGATCCTTTCTCCTGGCATCAGATAATCTCTTGGATCCTTCTGATGAGCTCGGTCATCCCGCTTGTCCTTGGGGTACGGGCACTGCACCTCCACGGGGGCCCCGATGCATCGATCAGGCAGGAGCCGGAACTGCTGGCCTTCGAACGTACCTCCAGGCTCGTGCGCGAAGGCGTCTTCCATTACATCCGCCATCCGATGTACAGCTCATTGCTGCTACTCGCATGGGGGCTCTTCTTCAAGGCCCCGTCCGCCACGGGTGGCGCGCTGGCAATCCTTGCGACAGCGGGGCTGATGCTCATGGCGAAGATCGAAGAAGCCGAGTGCCTTAAGGCATTCGGCCAAGAGTACGAAGAATATATGAGGCACACTAGGCGGTTCATACCCCATGTGTTCTAGACCATGAAGGCGATGCTGATACGGGAACTCGGTGCAATTGAGGCGGCGCGCCCGGCACTTACCTACACCGACATCCCCGATCCCGTCCCCGCTGAAGACGAGATCCTGATCCGCGTGAGTGTATGCGGCGTGTGCCACACGGAACTGGATGAGATCGAGGGACGGACGCCTCCCCCACACCTGCCGGTGGTGCCCGGGCATCAGGTGGTGGGCACCATCGAGGCGGGCGGGAAGATCGGCCAGAGAGTCGGGGTGGCATGGATCTATTCATCGTGCGGTCACTGCACCTATTGCAGATCCGGCAACGAGAACCTGTGCGCCGATTTCAAGGCGACGGGGCGGGACGCGAACGGCGGCTACGCGCAGTACATCAAGGTGCGTGTGGACTTTGCTCACCCGATTCCTGATGGCCTTTCTGATGCTGAGGCTGCTCCCCTACTGTGCGCCGGTGCGGTCGGTTTCCGGGCATTGAAACTGGCGAATCTGCGGGACGGTGCCTCGCTGGGTCTCTTTGGTTTTGGCGCCTCCAACCACCTAGTCCTGAAGACAGCACGCCACAAGTACCCGAACTCGAGCATCCTGGTTTTCAGCCGGAATCCACAGGAACGCGCGTTGGCGTTGGAGCTTGGGGCCGCGTGGGCCGGCACCATGCAGGACATCCCTCCCGAACCGCTCGAGGCGGCCATCGACGCGACACCAGTCTGGCTCCCTATCGCGCAGGCGCTGAAGCACCTTTCTCCGGGCGGCCGTCTGGTGGTCAATGCCATACGCAAGGAAGAGATCGACAAGGACGAACTGCTCAAGCTTGATTTCTCTTCTCAACTCTGGCTGGAAAAAGAAATCAAGTCCGTGGCGAACGTCACGCGGCAGGATGTGCGTGAGTTCCTGCGGCTCGCGGCCGAGGCAGGCATCCGACCGGAGGTCCAGGAGTATGACCTGAAAGATGCCAACCGCGCTCTGCTGGAGGTCAAGCAAGGTAAAATCCGAGGAGCGAAGGTGCTTCGCGTTCCTCAGGCATAGGGGTCGGCATTGGTCTCGAAGCAGGGCCATAACCCGGAAGAGGCCCTTGAGAACTGGGTCCACAATTCTGTCCTAGTCGCCAAGTCGCTGCCGCCGAGGAGGTTCTCATGACCGTTCAGAAGGATCCGGAGCGCAATGAGGTCAGCTATCTGCATAGGTACGCGGACTTAAACGGCAAGCGCGTGCTGGAAATCGGGTGCGGTGACGGACGGCTGACATGGCGCTATGCAAATGCGGCGCGGTTCGTCGCAGGGATTGATCTCAATCGGGATGAACTGAGGATCGCCAGCATCGAGCGAGGCTCGGACCTGGAGAAAACGGTAGCCCTGGCGCAGGCGGATTCTGTTCGCCTGCCTTTCCGGGATAATGCGTTTGACCTCGCCATCCTCGCGTGGTCATTCTGATGAATTCAGCATGAGGGCATGGTTCATGCCCTTGAGGAGATCAGGCGGGTCCTGGTGACCGGCGGCACGCTGATCGACCTGAGGCCGCTTGCAGACGGTTGGCCTGTGGAGCTGGTGTTATCGCGCGGGAGCCAGGAAGCGGGACATGTAACAGATCTGCCCCAGGCTCTTGAAGATGATGCGGCGGCAAACAGCGCGATGGCGCACGGCAAGAGTGCCGGGCTGTTCCGGCGCGAGCGGGAGGATTTCTTCCCGTTCCTCTATAGTTGGGACACACCGGAGGAAATGAAGGAGTACCTGGAACAGGAAATGGCAGATTTCGCCGAAGTAGACCAGGCCGTCTGGAAGCGAATTCGGTCACTCTGGGCCGTGGCCGATGCCGACGCGCGAGTTGGAATGCGACTGAAGATGCTCATCTCGCGCTGGGTGAAGGTGGACTAGAAGCGCGCCGATCGTTCGGCATTGTCCGGCTCGACTCATGCCGGATCAACTTCAGAATTAACCAAGACAAACGGGGATTTGCCCGCAATGACGCGTGAACTGGGAAAGGCCCGGACGATCCAGGCACTGGTCATTGTGGGCGGCTTGCTCCTAAGCCTGTTCATCAATTACCACTCATATCTCACCGACTTCAATCTGGTCCCGGGCGATCGAGGGGACACCCGGCTGGTAGTGTTCACGCTCGAGCACTGGTTCAATGTCTTCAGGGGGCAAGAGGCGTTCTATTCACTGCACATGTTCTACCCCGACCGGCTGCCGTTGGCTTATGCGGACGGCTTGTTCCTCTTTGCCATTCCATACGCGGTCTTCCGGGTCCTTGGGTTGGACTACTTCACCAGCTATCAGATCCTTCTGGCATTCATGACGGCGCTGGGATATGGGGCATGGGTTGTTCTGCTCCGGAGAGCGCTGAAACTGGAGACGGGCTTTGCGGTTCTTGGAGCAATCCTGCTGACCAGCCTGAATTCGCTTCAGTTCCAAGCTGACATTGGCAAAATGACAGCGATCCACATCTATCCGGTTCTGTTGGGGTTGCTGTGGGCGTTCATCCGCACTGATATCAAGGCCGGTTGGCGGGCAATGCTGAGTCTCGCTGGCTTTGCTGCGGGCCTTGGGTTGCTCTTCTTCACAAGCTATTACCCGGCGTGGTTCTTCTTGTTCACGATGGGGGTCTTCGCGGTGCTGGCATTCGCCGCCGGCATCATCCTGGAGGGTCCGCGGACCATGATGGGAAAGATCGGCGGATTCCTGGCAGCGCGCAGGTGGCAGCTGGTGACCGCACTTGTGGTCTTTGGCGTCGCACTCATCCCATTTGTTGCCACCTACGCGCCGCTGATCCGGTCTAACGCAAACCGGAGCTTCAGCCTGGTTCTCGAGTTTTCGCCGACAATTCGTGATGTCCTGAATGTCTCGGAGCACAACTACGCCTGGTCGCCCATGTTGCGTGCCCTTGGATACCATTTTGGGAATCGCGAGGTCCAGATGGGCTCGCCGATCCTGGTGACAGTTCTCTTCGCAGTCGTTGTTCTTGCGCAGGTCACCCGCCTCCGAACCTCAGGCTGGCACAGTTCGCGACCCACAGATCGGCTCCTGGTGCTCCTATCGGCAACCGCCATTGCGCTCATCGCCCTCAGCATCAGGATCGGTGACTTTTCCCTGTGGTACCCAATCTACAGGTTCATTCCAGGCGCTTCCGCGCTGAGGGCGCTCGGGCGGATCTTGATGATAGTTGACATGATCTTCATCCTAGTGACGGTTGCCGGGCTGGATGAGGCATTCAGGTCATTAAAAGGACAGAAGCGCAGCGGGGCTCCGTACCTCACAGCGGGAGCCGCGATCCTGGGCGCGGTGCTTGTTGCAGAGCAGGTCAACGGCACTCCGTTCCGGCTGGACAAGGCTGATCAGCTCGCACTGATGAACAGATACCGAGCACCACAGATGCACTGCGAGGCTTTCTTCATCAATGATTACGAGTTTGACGATCTGCCGTTTGGTTACTATCAGCTCGATGCAATGATGATCTCGATGAACTTGGGAATCCCGACGGTGAATGGCTATTCCGGCTTTGAGCCGCATGAGGCCTTCACGCTTGTTCCCCGGGGCGCGGAGTACAAGTACAGGATCCTGGACTGGCTGCGCCTGCAGAAGGCTACTAGGAATATTTGTGATCTGGACTATCGCAGCGGAGTCTTTCGCGCGGTCGATGTGGATGCGGAGTTCTCAGCGGCACAGCAAGATTTCCGAGCGGGCCTGCTGGACAACTTTACGTCTCTGTACAACGCGGCAGACGAATTCCTGGCCGATGGCAATGCTCTATCCGATCTGTATCCCCAGTATCTGGAAGAGCACGGTTACCTGGATCCATCGCTGGGATATCTAACAGGGCTGCGATACAAATGGATGCAGGGCCGGTATTGGATCGGAGAAAGGGCTTGCGGAAAGAAGCAGTGCCTTGGGATTGGGATCGTTGGCGCCTATGCTGATTTGCAGGCCATAATCCAGCGCTACGAACCTCGAGCGATACAAGTCTTCTTTCCGTACCCAGAGGTGCTGGCGCAGGGAACCGCGCCTCCGGACGAAACCAAGGGCCAACTACTGATCATGCTTCCGGCGGCAGATTTCCAGCAATAGCCACATGAGGCAGGAGGCCGGCTGAGGATCCGCGCACAGATGCTGATCACGCGCTGGGAAGAGGGTAGGGGTTGATTTTTCGACGAAAGTCGCTATGATGGAGATGCAGGGTTGGAGCATGCCGCTCCACAGACTGGTGGGGTAGGCAACATGGGGCGAGGCGCGTGGATATCACGCGATGACCGGGGAGGTGGATTATGTCCAAGCATTCGCAGCATGTTCTGGCAGCCATACTGATCCTGGGGCTGGCGGCCATCACCTGCACTATACCGCTAGCCGCCAAGGAACCTGAAGCCGTCGAGGAACACCCCCTTTCAGACCAGGATATTGCCGACACGGCGGTCGCCAAGGTACTGACGGAGACGGCTCGTGCCGTGCCCATTGCCACCTTGGCGGCTCCAACGACCACCGCTACACCAGTCCCGACACAATGCAACGGTATCATCACCGCCAACATGGTTGCCAACGTGCGAACGGGACCGGGGACGGGCTACGACATCTCTGGAAATCTTCCGATGGGAGGCACGGCACTCGTCGCCGGGAGAAACGATGCCATGACCTGGTGGTACATCCAGTTCGCGGGCGGCTACGGATGGATAGCAGGCAGTGTGGTCACCCCCTCGTGCATCCCGACGGTGGTGCAAGTAGTGGCCGCACCGCCGCTGCCGACCGCGCCGGCCACAGCAACCCTAGTGCCATTGTTACAGCTGGCGCCCGGGCTTCATCTCCACGTATATTGGAGTCCAACCCCAGTGCCATTGTTGCAGCTGGCGCCCGGGCTTCAGCTCCACGTATACTGGAGCCCAACCCCCCCGTGAGGCCACCTGCTCATCACCCTCCAAACGAGCCCTGTACGGTGGGCAATGTGTAACTTGAAGCAACAATGAGTGACAGGGCAACCTAAGCCATCAGATAGCCCATCAAGAATCAGCGCCCGCCGTGTTCAAATCGCGGCGGGCGCTGTCATTTCAAGTGACGACAATGGCGGTCACTGGGGTCATGGACGTTGAAGCGCCGTCTATTAGGGGCATGCAGCCCGCGTGATGGCAACAAACTCATCCGCTTTGAGGCTCGCCCCGCCGACGAGGGCGCCATCGATCTCTTCGCAGGCAAAGTACTCCGCGGCATTCACCGACGTAACGGAGCCGCCATAGAGTACCCTGATCGTCTGCGAGATCTCCTTGCTGAAGAGCGCCGCCAGGGCAGGGCGGATGTCCTGACCCACGACTTGATTGGCGTTCTGGCTGGTCGAGGCCTTGCCTGTGCCGATGGCCCAAACGGGTTCGTAGGCCACCACGATCCGTGGCGCAAAGCCGGCGTCCAAGCCGGCCAGCCCGAGCTGGATCTGTCTTCGGACAACCTCAGACGTATGCTGAGCCTCGTACTCCACGAGAGTCTCGCCCACACAGAAGATGGGCGTCAGGCCGGCCTTCTGTGCCGCGTGAACCCTGCGGTTCACGGTCTCGTCAGTCTCGCTGAACAGAGTGCGCCGCTCTGAGTGGCCAAGGATGACATAGCTGCACAATTCCTTGACCATGGTGGGAGATACCTCGCCGGTGAAAGCGCCCTTCTCCTCCCAATGCATGTTCTGGGCACCCAAACCGATGTCACTGCCCTCCAAAAGCGCATGAACAGCCTGCAGCGCCGTAAATGGCGGGCAGAGCACCTTCTCAACGCCGCTTATCTCACGCAGCGGGGCCGACAGTGCATAGACGAGAGAGCGTGCTCCCTCCACGGTCATATTCATCTTCCAGTTGCCAGCGACAAGTGGGGTACGCATCGTCAATTCCTTCCTGTCTGCCCGAAGTGCAGTAGTTAGATACTGAATTTCCGGGTGATTATACTTGGCGCTCGTAGGCCAGCATGACGGAGATATGCCGGGGATGAGCAGATACGATTGTCTTGAGCGCTAACCTCGGCGGCGAGGGCCTCAACGAGGAAGCAATGCGTCGACGGACCACGCGGGTCATTCGGTGATGTCATAGTAGATCCCCCCTTCCGGACTGGCAGTGAATTTGATCTGCAAGACCTGTGAGCTCCCGCATGCAGATACGGTCCATGCTTCCTCCCACCCACCACTTGAGTCCGGCTCCTCCATGACTTCTATCTCAGTGCTCGTCACGTCGTTACAGCCCCTCACGTTCCGGTAGAAGCTCTGGATGGTGTCCCAGACGGCGGACTTGAGAAGCTCGTCGGTCAGGCTGCCTTCGACCGGACCAATGGCGGAGGCTGCGCCAAGCGCAACCGTGTACGCGGGTTCTGGACTGGTATCAGGGGTTGAGCTACCGGGAACCATGTGTGCGGTCGAGGTCGCACGCAAGAGCCGCAGCGCGCCCGGGACATTGAGTGCGATGGCCATGGCGCCCAGCAAGAGCGCCGCGCCGCACAACAAGGCCGCTCCTCCCAAGATGAGCAGCAGTGTGCGCGATCGAGGTTTGTCGCGGTTCTGAACCTGAGGGTTCGAGTCGTGCTTCACAGAACGCATCGCCAGGTCATTGCCATAAACGGCACGGGCGGGCGCCAGCTTGCGCGCCCGCCCGTGCTGGCATTTCAAAGCCTTACTTGTCTTGCAAAGCCGCGACGCCGGGCAGCACCTTGCCTTCCAGGTACTCAAGCGAAGCACCGCCGCCGGTGGATACGTGCGTCATTTGCTTTGCAACTCCGGCCTTCTTCACGGCGCTGGCACTGTCGCCGCCGCCGATGACGGTCGTCGCGCCGGAGGCAGCCAACAGTCTAGCGATGGCGAATGTCCCTTCGGCGAACTTGGGCATCTCGAAGACACCCATCGGCCCGTTCCAGACGATGAGGCGGGCGCCCTGCAGGGCGGCCTTGAACGCCTCAATGGACTTGGGGCCGATGTCCATGATGCGCCAGCCTGCGGACACCTGGTCCACGGCGACGACCTTGGAATTGGCCTCGGCCTCGAACTTGTCGGCAATAACAGCATCGACTGGCAGAAGCAGCTTATCGCCAGCTTTGACCATGATGCCTTTCGCAGTCTCAACCGATGCAGCCTCGACGAGGCTGTCTTGCATCGCATAACCCTTGGCCGCCAGGAACGTATTGGCCATGCCGCCGCCGATAATCAGCTTGTCGCACTTCGTCAGCAGGTTCTCCACAACAGCGATCTTGTCGCTGATCTTCGCGCCGCCGAGGATGGCGATGTACGGATGCTCGGGATTGGCAGTGGCACGACCCAGATACTCCAGCTCCTGCTCCATGAGAAAACCGGAGACGGCGGGCAGGAAGTGCGCGATGCCTTCGGTTGAGGAGTGGGCACGGTGCGCGGAACCAAAGGCATCGTTCACGTAGATCTCACCAAGCGATGCCAGTGCTTTTGCCAGGTCGAGATCATTCTTCTCCTCGCCGGCATGGAAGCGCGTGTTCTCCAGCATCAGCACCTCACCGGGCTTGAGGGCAGCAGCCATTCTGGCGACCTCCGGTCCAATGCAGTCGGGGGCCATCAAGACCGGCTTGCCAAGCAAGCCGGCCAACGTCTCAGAGGCAGCCTTGAGGCTGAATTCGGGCGAGGGCCCGCCCTTGGGCCGACCGAGGTGACTCATGAGGATCAGCGAAGCACCCTGGTCCAGCACATACTGGATGGTGGGAAGTGAGGCCCTGATGCGCTTGTCATCCGTCACCTTGCCATCAGCCATCGGCACATTGAAATCGACGCGCATGAGGACGCGCTTGCCCTTGATGTCGATATCTTTCACTGTCTTCTTGTTCATGGTTCAGCTCCAGCCCGATTTCGATCCTCCCCCGCTGGAGGTGTCTGGCGGGGGAGGTCTGTGAGTCGATCTTACAGGGACTTCGCCATCATGGCCGCCAGGTCGGCGGTCCGGACCGAGTAGCCCCATTCATTGTCATACCACGCTACGATCTTGCCAAAGGTGGTCTTTTCCTTGCCGAGCATCATGGTTAGAGGAAGATCGACAGAGCAAGAGTGCGAATCGCCCTTGTAGTCGATGCTGACGAGAGGCTCATCAACGACCTGGAGAATGCCCTTTAGCCTGGGGGCATTCGCCGCATCGCGGTACGCCTGGCGGAGCTCTTCTGCTGTCGTGGCGATCTCGAATTCGATCGTGAGGTCGATGATTGACACCGTGGAGATGGGCACCCGCAAGGCATAGCCGTCCAACTTGCCCGCCATGTCGGGAATGACCAGCTTCAGGGCCTTGGCGGCGCCGGTCGAGGTCGGAATAATGCTCATGGCAGCGGCGCGCGCCCGGCGAAGATCAGAATGCGGAAGATCGAGGATCTTCTGGTCATTGGTATACGCATGGATGGTGGTCATCAGACCGCGCTTGATCTTGAACTTGTCGTGCGCCACTTTCACCGCCGGCGCAAGACAGTTCGTGGTGCAGGAGGCGTTCGAGACCACATGATGGATCTTGGGATCGTACTTGTCTTCGTTGACGCCCAGGACAATGGTCAGATCCTCGCCCTCAGCCGGAGCCGTGATGATCACTTTCTTGGCACCGCCTTTGGTGATGTGGTTGGCAGCGCCCTTGACCGTCTTGCCCTTCTTGTTCACGCCATCTTCCTTGATGGTGAACAGGCCAGTCGACTCAACCACGATGTCCACCCCCAGGCTGCCCCACGGAATGACAGAAGGATCCGTCTCTTTAAAGGCCTTGATCGTCTTCCCATCCACCACCAGGCCATCTGCAGAGACTTCGACCTTGCCGTCGAAGCGGCCGTAGTTCGAGTCGTACTTCAGCAGATGAGCCATGGTCGGCAGGTCGCCGATGTCATTGAACGCCACGACCTCAAGCTCCTTGCCATGATAGTCCCGGATCGCTTTCAGGACCTGCCGGCCGACTCGGCCGAACCCATTGATGCCAACTTTGACTGTCACTTTGTCCTCCTGTTTGTATTCAGCATCACGCCGCCGAGAAACCACGGCGGCGCCATGTTTTTTCAATTTGCGAATTCTAACACGTGCAGGGAAAAGCGCCTACTGCCGATTGTCACCCGTATCAGTCACTTAACGGCCCGGTGCGCTCGAGGTAGAGGTCCATAAGGACCGTTGCGAGCTTTTCGGCATCGTGCCGCCACGGATACTCGCGATCCACAAGGTCGGCCTTGTAGAGGCGCTGATCACCGCGGCTCCTCTCGTCGACACGGACCCACTCGGCCCCGCCCAGGTCGCCTTCATAATGGGAGTTGCACAGAACCACGTCAAACAGCTCCTCCCCGATGTGTTCCTCCAGTGCGCGCACATGATCGTGGCAAGTGTAGAGGTCGGTTTCACCGGCCTGCGTGGCAATGTTGCACACATACACCTTGATTGCCCGGCTCGCCCGGAGCGCTGCCTGCAATTCGGGGACCAGCAGATTTGGGAGCAGGCTCGTATAGATGCTGCCTGGGCCGACGACTATGAGCTCCGCCTTGAGTATGGATTGCAGAGTGGGCGGGAAGGCCGGTGGATTGTTCGGTTCAAGCCAGACCCGCCGAACACGGCCGGCCATTTCCGGGATCTTGCTTTCGCCCGCAACCCGGACTTCGTTCAGTGTGTTCGGCAAGCGCATGTCCGCCAGCAAGCGCACTGCATCGAGGGTGGAGGGCAGGACGCGACCGCTCACGGAGAGCGCCCTCCCCGACTCTGCGATTGCCTCATCGAAGCTGCCAGTGAGATCGGTCAAGGCGGTGATGAACAAATTACCAAACGAGTGGCCCTGCAGCTCCGGACTCCCGCTAAATCGATATTGGAAGAGTTGAGTAAGCAGGGCCTCATCATTCGATAAGGCCGCCAGGCAGTTCCGAATGTCACCCGGCGGCAGGATGCCGAGGCTCTCGCGGAGCCTGCCAGAGGATCCGCCGTCGTCAGCGACGGTGACGATAGCCGTAATGTTGCGGGTGTGTTCCTTGAGACCGCGCAACAGGGTGGAGATCCCGTGACCGCCGCCAATCGCAACCACACGCGGCCCGCGGTCCAATCTGCGATAGCTGGTCAACTGATCCACAAGGGGCTCGCCGGGTCGCACGAATGGGCGCAGCAAGGCACGATTGAGCCTCCAGATGCCATAGCCAACGAGGCCGGCGCCCAATGCAGCGAAGATCAGGACGCGAACAAGCCGGGGCAGGAACCGCAAGGATACAAGGCTCAGGAGGCTGAGGATGATGGGGTTGCTCGTGTCCGTCCGGTAGAGTTCAAGCAAAAAGATGGCGCTGCCCACAGCCAGCAAGGTGATGCCTGCAAGGATAAGCAGCATCCAGCGCTTGATACCCAAGCCTGGCACAAGCCAGCGCGCAATTCTGACAAGGCCGCCGCTGGGCGCCTGCGACTTTTTCATCGAAAATGAGTGTAGCAGGGAGAGGCCGAACCGTCAAATCTGGCTGCGAAATCGGCACGCTTGCAGCGAGGCGCCCTCGCGGCTGGGCAATTCGTGCTGGTCAGAAGAGCGCCGTCGTTACCCTCTGCGTTCCCATTCCCTTGTCTGGAACAGCATTATAATGACCTTAAATGAGCGCGTTCTTCAGTCAGCTTGGTTCACTGTTGACGGCTCCGCCGGGGAATCTGATCTATCAGCTCGTGCTTGCATTTTCCATTGCGGGCGCGCTGCAAGCCGCCTTTCTGCGGTGGCGCTCCGGCGAGACGGTCCAAGACCGCCGCGCAGTGCTGGGTTTGGGGGTCATGCTGGCCGCATTGGCAGTGCTTTTCCTATTTGGGATCATAGCGGCAAGCGGGGTTTCGGGAATCCAAACGGCCCTCCCGCCGCTTGATCGTGCGGTCACGTTCACACTGTTCACATGGGCAATCTGGATCTGGGCTTTTCCCGAACCCGGCAGACAACCTGACCAGGGAGCATTGATATTCACCGCCCTGGCCCTTGTAGCTGGCGGTGTGAGCGCTATCACGTGGACTGCTCGGGCGACGTCCATTGGCTACAACCAGCACTTGCAGAATATCCTCTGGCAAGTCGCTACGATTGGGCTGTTGGGATTGGGTGCCGCCCTTCTGTATATCCGGCGCACCGAGGGTTTCGTCAACGGGCTGGCATTTATTGCTCTGGCAATCCTGGGACACGCTGTGCACCTTATTGCCAGGGAAGCGGGCGACTACTCCGGGATAGTCCGGTTGGCACACGTCGCCGCGTTCCCCCTTTTGCTGACGCTGTCGCAGCGATATCGAGCTACAGAGGCGGAGAGTTCCCCCGTGGTGCCCGGGCAAGAGCCGCGAGCAGTCGAGCCGAAACGCTACGGAGCAGATTCAAAGACCGTACACGCGTTGCTCGGTTTGATTGCAGACGCAGACACGCCCAAGGTGAACCAGGCAATGGCCCGGGCCGTGTCGCACACAATGCTTGCCGATCTGTGCTTCATCACGTTCTTCACCGATGACGAGCGGCACCTGGATATTGCGAGCGGCTACGATCTCATCCGGGAGGACTACCTTCAGGGAACGCGAGTCGACGTTGGACTGATCCCAAGGCTGGCGAGTTCCATCCAGCGCGGGCGGCCGCTCCGGCTGCCGGCCACTGGCACATCGGACGACCTAAAGGGCTTGGGCGATCTGCTTGGACTGAAAGATGTCGGCGATGTGCTGGGCGCGCCGATCGTTACCCCAGAGAACGACGTCCTGGGGGCACTTGTGCTGCTTTCCCCATATTCCCATCGTCACTGGAATTCAGACGACCAGAATCTTCTGGTGAGCATTGCCGGAGCGCTGGTGCCATTGATCCGGCGAAGCCGCCAGACCGTCAAGGGCGGATCAGAGGACGAGGGACTCCTGGGGACGCTCAGGATCAAGGAGCAGGAGACCTCAGAGCTGCAACGGCGCAACGACGATCTATCCCAGCAGCTGGAGACCATCGCCCTTGAGAGCGAGAAGGTTGCAGCAGAGGTGGCAGAACTGGCATCGCTGCAGGCTGCAAAGCAACATGACGAGAATCGAATCCGCGAGCTGGAGGCCAGCCTGGAGCAGGCGAAGGGATTGGCGCGGCCCACGGACGCGAGGCTCGAGGAACAACTCAAGGCAACACTGAGCGACCTCGCCCGTCTTCAGAATCAATTGGCAGAATCGCAACAGAAGGTCCTTGAACTCGAGAGCGGTGCGGGCGGAGAACGACGGAAGAAGGAACAAGCCGAGGTCATTGCCTCAATTTCACAGGAACTCCGCCAGCCGATGTCATCGATCATCGGATATACAGATCTGCTGCTGGGTGAATCGGTCGGCATCCTAGGGGCACTGCAGCGCAAGTTCATCGAGCGCATCAAGGCGTCGACTGAGCGCATTGGCGGCCTGATCAACGACATGATCCAACTGACAACGCTTGAGGTGGGACTCTCCGAGCTCAAGCCTGAGGCAATGGATCTGAATCTGATCATCGATAATGCCCTGGCGTACACCAGCAGCCAGGTGCGAGAGAAGAAGATCGCCATTCACCTAGACCTACCCAAGAACGTGGCCCCAGTCAATGCAGACCGGGAGGCGTTGCAACAGATATTGATCCACCTGCTGCAGAATGCCGGCGCCGCAACGCCTATGGAAGGCACGATCGCCCTCAAGGTGCAGACGACGGCGGACGAGGGCAAGTCGTACGTCATGATCCAGGTCACGGACAGCGGTGGCGGCATACCCGAGGAAGACCTGCCGCGGGTGTTCACTCGCCTGTACCGCGCGGATAACGTCCTCATCCAGGGTGTGGGTGATACGGGGGTCGGGCTCTCCATCGCAAAAACCCTTACGGAGGCGCAGCACGGGCGCATCTGGGTTGAGAGCCAGCCAGGAGCAGGCGCCACGTTTTGCGTGCTTCTGCCCGCAGTCGGAGATGCTGTCGGCAGAATGCCGCGTAAGGAGACCGGTTGATGCAGACCGTTCGTCAAATGGCGAGCGGAATCGTGTATGCCATCGTCTCCCTGCTACTGGTGATCGGCAGTCTCTCCCTTTCGCTGGCACAAGGAGGCACCGCGGGACCTCCCACCTCTGCTCCAAAGGCCCTCCCCTCCTCAACGAGCACCCGCATGCCCAGCCAACAGCCGACAGTTGTTGGATTTGCGTCAGCCACGACGAGCTCGACGGCGGCTGCGACGCAACTTGCTCCCACGTCCACCTACTTCTATCCCACTGTGGCGACGGCAGTGCGGCCGACCTCAACCACGACTTGGACCTGCGGCCCACATGCCGGATGGGTGCACGGATATGTGGTACAGCCGGCGGATACCCTTTTCCGGATTGCAACGATGCACGGCATCACCGTAGACGCACTGCAGCGGGCCAACTGCAGGACCGGCACCCTGATCTACGTCGGCGAACGACTATGGGTGCCGTTCGTACTGCCACCTGCCACCGAGGTCACGATCATCCCCACTTTTGATACTCCTACTGATGAGCCCGCGACCCCGACGGCGAGTCTTGCACCCAGCGACACTCCCACGGAAACGCAGGATCCATAGACCGCGGGCAGCAGGTGCCGCCGGCGGAGCGTTCAACACCGCTTCTCCATTTCGAATGAAATCGTCCGTACCCGCCCTTGCTTTCGTGCTGCTCGGGATGACCTCCGCATGCGGCAATCTGGGATTCCCCATGGCTCAGGTGCCGCAAGCGGCCGCGCCGCTTGTGCTGATCACCGCAGCGCCCGGCGCGTCACCGACGCCGACCCCGTTTCAGCCTCCCTATGTCGAACAGGCTACCCCGACGTCGTTGTACTACATCCAGGTTCCGACGCTCGAGCCATTCTTCCCCACGGCGACGGCGTCACCCACCGAGGTCCCGCCTCTCGAACCCAGCCCGACGGTTGACCTGAACTCGTTGTTCCCCACCGCTGCTGCGCCGCCTCTTCCGTCGGTTGCAGGTGACGCTCCCGAGCCGTCGGCCGTGCTGACCGACCCCGAGACGGTCAATTTCCTGCTCATCGGATCGGACAAACGGCCAGGCGGATCCTATCGCACGGATACGATGGTGGTCGTAATTCTCTGGCCGAGGCAGGCGCAGGTCTCAATGATCTCCATTCCGCGCGACCTGTGGATATACATTCCCAGTGTCGGCATGCAGCGCATCAACACAGCTTATCAGAGCGGAGAGCTATACGGGTACGGCGGAGGAGGACCGGGGCTGCTGCGCGACACCATTGCGTACAACCTTGGCATCCGCGTCGACCACACGGCAATGGTTGAATTCGACGGCTTCCGCCGGATCGTCGACACGCTCGGCGGAGTTGATGTGCCCGTGGCGTGCCCATATACGGACTGGCGCCTCATCGATCCGAGCTACGATCCGTACAACGAAAACAACTGGGCTCTGTACACAGTCCAATCTGGCATCGTGCACATGGATGGCGATCTGGCCCTGTGGTACGCGCGCTCGCGGATGCGGTCGAGCGACTTTGATCGCGGCAGGCGACAGCAGGAGGTGCTGCGGGCCATTTTCGGGCAGGCCCTGCGGACGGACACACTGACGCGCATCCCTCAGCTCTACAATGATCTCTCCGAAACGATAATTACAGACCTTGGCCTCGGTGATATTGTCAAGCTTGCGCTGTATGCTCCGACACTGACGAACGCCAACATCCGCAGCTATTACATCCGACCCCCGTATGTCAGTGCCTGGACCACGCCCGCAGGCGCCTCGGTGCAGCTGCCCGATCAGGCAGCGCTTGAGCAGCTGCTGATGCAGGCGACCACTTTGTCCACAACAGCCATCGAGAGGCAGGAAATATCGGTCGAAATCCAGAATGGCACAACCGTCTCAGGCCTCGACGGCCTGGCGGCCAACCACCTGAACTATGCGGGTTATGCCACGCACATCTCGGCAGCTGACCGGCAGGACTATGGCAGCTCCGTCGTAGTCGATGCAACGACAACCCAGGATCCCGGCCGACGGTCGGCGCTGATCGACGTCCTGGGTCTATACTCGGCAGCAGTGATGTCCGCGCCTGATCCGAACGCAGGTTCGGACTACCGCGTCATCCTGGGCTATGACTACGAGCCCTGTTTCAAGCCCGAAGACCTGGTTCACTAGTTGACAGCGGCCTCAACAATCATTAAACTATGCGCACGGCTACACGATGCGCACCGTCAGGCTACGACGGCGCATCACCCCAGGAGGCGCAATGCCTGCGAAGAGCTCAGGTCGCATAACGACCCAAACATCGCTCGTACCTGCCATGCAGGCGTGGGAGTCATATCTCTATGATCAGGGACGTTCGCCCAACACGGTCAAGGCGTTTCTCTCAGACGTTCGTCTTCTGACGCAGTTCCTTCCACCCGATCAGACTATTGGCGCGGTCACCACGCGTGACCTGGACCGATTCTTCCACTGGATGGAAAAGGAGCGGGACGTTCCGTGCAGCCCCAAGACGCTCGCCCGCCGGATAACTTCAACGAAATCCTTTTTCCGCTGGCTCGATAAGTATGGAGTCTTGCCCACCGATCCAGCCGAGAAGGTCGTGCAGCGTTCAGCAATAAGCCCTCTGCCCCAGGTTCTGAGCGAGGATGAGGTCAACCTCGCTTTAGCTGCCGCGGATCGGCACCGGCGAGGCTCGAAGCCAGACGCCCGTTCATATACTCTGCTGGCGCTGCTGCTTTCAACGGGCATCAAGAAGAGCGAGTGCCTGGGCATCCACCTGAATCACATCGACCTGAACGCCTCGGCAGGCCCCCAGGTCTTCATAAGATATGCCAGTCCTGCGAATCGGTATAAGGAGAGGAAGCTGGACCTGCCCGATGACTGGATCTCGGCGTACAGCGAATACCTGGACCAGTACAAGCCCGTCGACCAGCTTTTTCCCTGGTCACCGCGGCGCCTCGAGTACCTGTTGGAGGACATCGGCGAAGAGGCCGGCCTGAAGAAGCATCTCTCCTTCGACATGTGCCGCTGGACGTGTGCGCTGCGCGATCTGGGCTCCGGCACGGAACCGGATCGGGTGCGCCAGAAGATGGGTGTCTCGAAGATCCAATGGCGGGAAATCCACTTCAAGCTGCGCCAATTGGCTGACACCGAGTAAGGGCCGCCGCAGACCGCGCGCCGCCGGCCAACGCTCGTCCTAGTTGAAACGCGACACGGCAAAGCAGGCTGCGTGTCGCGTTTCTCTTCGTAGTCGGAACGGCTCGGCGGGCCTGAATCCAGGCACCCAGACGATTGTTTCATTCGAACAGAGTAACGGCCAATGACCGCGTGCGCGGGCAGGCAATTTCACGTTCACAAAGAAGTCGGAGAGTTTCTGGGAATGCCCCTGCAGGCCGAGGGGCTGGAAGCGATCTCCGGGCTGCCCCGGACGCAACTCAAGCTGGGCAGGCAGTGAATCTGCATCCAGGCAAGCGTGAAATGTGTCCTTGCCGGTTGGGATCAGTTCCAAGGGCAAGCCGCCAGCTGGAACGTAGTTCACCGTGAATTGCCAGCCATCCGCCAGCGGCACGGTCACCGGCGTTCGGTGCGGGATGGCGACCGAGTCCTGCGTCATTTGCGGCCACTCTTCCCTGGGCAACGACTGCTCACCAAGGCTCATGTAGATGGCGCCAGCCTCGCGGTACAGCGCCAGGCCACCGCCGAAATCAAGGTGGATCAAGGAAGCGTCTGCAATGAAGTCCGCAGCGCGCTCCAGGGCTGCAAAGCCGACCTCGGCTTCCGGCAGCACGTGCTCGGCAGCCGCTAGGATCAGGCGCCGCTGGAGGGAAATTGACTGCCGGCCTAGCTCAGCGGCATCGAAGCAGACGAACTCCCTACTCTGGCGGAGGACACTCTGTTGCCATGCATCGGCAACGCGTTCCTGAAGCAAGGCAAGGTCTGATGCGAGCGTCTCTGCGGTGCGCCAGAGGGCTTCGCGGACGCGCGGATTATAGGATTCCAGCGTGGGAATGAGTTCATGGCGTACGCGGTTGCGGAAGTACTCAAGGGAGTCATTGCTGCGATCATAGTGCGGCGCCAGCGACTTCAAACGGCAGTACTCGACCGTTTCACTACGCCATGTTCCAAGCAAAGGTCGCACCAATGGGATGGCAGCATCGAACTGATGCAACATCGAGAGGTAGGACATGCCCCTCAGTCCGGACATCCCAGCCCCCCGGATCAGGTGCATGAGCACGGTCTCAACCTGATCGTCAGCGGTATGTCCGACAGCTACGGCTTGTGCCAATTGCCGGCGCGCCTGTTCGAAAAGGAACGTGTAGCGGAGCTCGCGGGCTGCCGCCTCGATTGAAAGACCCTTGGACTGCGCATGTGCGCGGACATCAACCCGCTGCATCACGAATGGTAGACCGGCTGCCGCGGCTGCGGTTTCAACCGCGGCGGCCTCGGCGGCCGACTCTGCACGCAGCTGGTGGTCAACATGTGTGACGATTACTTGATAGCCGAGCGTGTGCAGCACATGCATGAGGCAAAGGCTATCCGGACCGCCGGAGACGCCAACCACGATCAATGCCGGCGGTTCAACACGACATTGTTCGCGCAGGGTCAATGCAATCTTCTGGAGCATGCGAATCCAGCTCTTGGGGCGTCGGGCATCTGATCTCAGGCTTGATACAGTTCGACCAGCACCCCGCCCGTGGATTCGGGATGCACGAACGCATACCTGCGGCCGTCGGCAGCAAGGCGCAGCTCGTCATTGATAAGGCGAACCCCTTTGGCTTTCAGCTGCGCCAACATGGAAGCAATGTCATCCACCTCAAGGCAGAGGTGATGCATTCCCGGCCCGCGTTTGACGAGGTATCTCGCAATACCCGAATCGTCCTTTGTGGGCAACACGAGTTCCACCTCCGAACCCAGCGTCGGCAGGAATGCGACCTGCGCCTGCTCCGTGGGAACCTCGCGCAGCTCGCGGAGTTGCATGCCCAAGGCGTCGCGCCAAAATGACAACGACGCCTGCATGTCCGAGACAACAACCGCAATGTGATGGATCGACTTCACAGAGGGCATATATGCTCCTGAGAGAACGCCGCGGCTACTTCGCTTGCTCGAGGAGGTCCATGTAGGCGGATTCGAGCAGATCTTGCTGCTCTATCCCCAGTTGCCGGAGCAGCCTCTCGGCGATCAGGCGGCCGTCCTGATCAGATTGACGAGGCTGGAGGACCACCTCGAGCTCCACGAAACAGCCTAAGCCCTTCACTTCATCGAGGTGGACGCGAGTCTGGCCAATCAAGAATAGACGGCGGATCTTCTCCACCCGACCTCGGATTCCCAAGGCCTGGGCAAGTACCAGCTTAAGCGCATCGGGATCGCGGGTCTCAAAGATGGTGTAGTCCGAGCGCTTTGGGCCATCCTGATCGCGGCGCTCATAGTAGATCAGCTGGGCGAGACCCGAATCAAGTTCCCGCAGCTTGAGGCGGCCCTTCTGTGTGATGAAAAACGTGTCGACCTGGGGAATCACCTGCTCCGGCGTGTCACTGAGTTCCCTGGCCCGTGCGCTCAGGGCGACAGAGTCCCGCACCCGAGCCTTGATCTCGATGTTGGAAGGCATGCGTCAATTCTAACCCGCCGTTGTCACAACGTAGAAGCGGGATCAGTCCAAGCCAGCCTGCGCCGGGATCACTCGGGACCAATTCGGACATAGTCGGGACGATGTACACCGAGAATCCCAAGAATGAAATGATAGAGGGCGAAGAGCTCGAGGGCAAATGGAAGATAGCCACCGTACCCCAACAGCGGCATCTCAAACACATGCAGCCAGTTTCCCCATTGAACATCGTAGATCCATTTGGGAAAGGAGAGGAAGTTCCACATCTCCCAGAAGAAGGCAGTCAGCAGGACGCCCAACCAGAGCGCACAAATAGGCCGCCAGTCACCTTCGCTGGTCCAGTCAGCCAGCGAGCGATTTCCGATCCAAACGTTGAGCGGCTCGATGATGAAGTACAACGACAACCAGACGAACGGAAAGAAGATTCGAGGCCATGCCAGCATGACCGCCAGGCTGATCCAGCCTGCAGCAAAGAACGCCGCGGCCGTACGACGGTTCCGGTGGATCCTTGGTCCTGCTGGCAGGCGCTTGAGACAGCCAAGACTGGCCATTAGCTCGGCCGAGCCAAAGACGGCCGGTGCCACCGTCGTGAAATTGAGCGTCATCCAGAAAGCGTAGGAAATGGGAGTGAGATGCTCGGCGCCGAGGTAGATCCAATTCTGCGTACGCAGGTTCAGCGCCTCGAACAACCACCATGCCGGCGCCGAGACCAGGAAGAGGCCCACGTAGCGGCGAGCGCTCCGCGTGACCAGCGAGGTGCCGGTCCGCCATCGTACAAGCCCATCAACCGCAAGACAATAGCCCAGCCACAGGGGGAAGAAGATCCAGTGCGTGCGCAGTCCCGGCAGACTCCAATTGAGCCCCCATGAGACCACTGCAAGGATCAGGCCAATCCAGCCGTGCAGTGGAAAGATCCTGCTGGGAGGATCAGGACGATTGGCCTCGGCGGCCGTCTTCATCAACCTACTGCACGCTGAGGAAACCGAAGGCCCGCCACAGTCGTCGCATCATGGCGTGACCGAAATCAGCTCTGAGGAATTGATTGGGGCATGAGCCAGGGATCACAGTGATCCCGTGTTTGGAACAGATCTCGAGCGCGGCTGGTGAGACGCTGGTCATACTGGCACCGAGTCCGGGCTTCGTGCCCAGCATGCAGTGCATCCAGACATAGCGGATGCCGAGCTCGGCGCACTGGCGGACAATATCCTCGGTGACGCGCGGATTCGCCAGAATGAAAACCCCGTCCGGTTTTGCCGGCAGCGATCTGAGGTCCGCGTAGCAGGGATCGCCATCGAATTTGGTGATGCGCGGGTTGACCGCGTACACCTCGTAGCCGGCGGCCTTGAATTTGCGGTAGCTTTGATTGCATCCGGTTTCGCGTCGATCGGAAACCCCGACTACCGCGATCTTCTTTTGATCAAGGAACTCACGAACAAGTTCATCGATCTTTGACACAGCAGGGAGTCCTTTCATCTGAGGTGGTCCCCGTCAAGACTCGAGGATCAGCCAATGATCGCGCCCAGGCGCTTTGCTTCGTAGATGGCCCGGTCGGTACGGTCGAGCCGGGATTGTCAATTGTCAATGCCGGCGGCGAACTGAGCGATGCCGGCACCTTCCCTGGACCGCGTCTGTGCCTACGACTTGCGGGCGAATCGCCAGATCAGAAGCACGCCGCAGACAACCAGCGCGGCAGGCCACAGAAAATCCAGGGCGCCTGCATAGGCCGTTCCCAGCAGGGCTCCCATTGCAAGCAAGATCACGCCCGGTATGTACGCCCATTGCCTGGAGGCGAGAAGAGCCACGAGCAGGAACGTAACGCCCAGACCCACGAACAGAAAGCCGCCCGTCTCCTCGATGCCTAACTGGTCTGTCAGCACGGAAATGAAAGCCAGTGTGAGCAGGACGCCACCAGGGATGATCGCCCACCAGCGCTCGCGGCCGCTGAGGTAGACGGCGAAGAAGCCCAAGCCCAGAGCACCCAGAAAGAAAAGCCCACCCCAGTCCCCAAGTGCACGGGGCCACAGGCTTTCTGCGGCAAGTCCGGCAAGGGCCGTGCCAGGAATCGCGGCCCACCACTCGGCTCGCGGATCGCTGGCAAACCGATACAGGAAGTACGCCCCCCCGACGAGCAGGACCCCGCCCCAGAACACGTCCACTGCACGGTGGAACAATCCAAGACGCTCAAGCAGCATGAGCGCGCCAAGGAGAATAAGGCCCGCGCCAATCAGGATCCGATAGTCAACTCGTTTCATGGTTCCTCCTAAGATATCTGAATAGACGTGGCGCCTCCGTCCACAACTATGTCGGCACGGTGTCCGGCAGAATCGTAGTCGGCGGACTGGTACAGTCCCGCCTCACGGAGCGGAAAGCGATCCTCATTCACATGCAAAGACCCAACGCTCCTGGTGCGAAACCGAACAGCAACGCCTTCAGGAACCTGCATCTGAATGCTGGTTGCACCGGCTTGAATTTCCACCAGAGTGTTCTCGACACGCGCCGGCACGGTGAGTTTGAGGCTGCTAGCGCCGCCGTCGAAGGAGAAGCGCGTAATGTGCAGATCAGCCAGATCCAGGTCAAGATCGCTGGCACCTGCATGCACGCTCAGCGTTGTGGGGACGTCGGGCTTTAGCCAGTAGCGCCACACCCCGCCCTCTGGACCAATGAAAGGGAAGAAGCTCGGACCCGCGTCGATGCTGACGTCCAATCGGTTACCGATCAGCTGTGCCGAGTGATTCATTGCCACTGCAGCGGTTCCCGTCAGGAACTCGTCAGCGGAGGTGCCAGCACGCAACTCCATCCGTCCAACCCCATGTTTTATTGTGAGGCTGGCTTCCTTGGCGCCCTGCAGGGGCACGACGAAGCCTTTCGTCGGCGGGGCTTCGCCCCGTGGCCGTAGTCCACTCAGCAAGACCCAGGCGCCGGCGGCGACGATGAACAAGGGCCAAAACCAACTGAACACGTCGCCAATGAGGTAGCCGGCAGCCTTAAGAAAGAAGAGGCCTCCCAGAACAATCAAAAGAACACCCCAGAAGAGCTCACCCCGCCGCATTCTGGCCTCCACTCCCACCGCGGGAACGCATGAGCCCGCGGGCGAGCAGATACAGTCCGAGCAGAACCAGGAGAACTGCAGGCCCGTAGGGCCCCAGGATGTTGAGCCTCTGCATGAACGCAGAAAAGACCAGAAAGAGGACTGCGCTGATGACCACCAGATTGATGCCGTGGCCAAGATTGTGGCGCGTATCCTCTCCGAACAACCCCGTGAGGATGGTGCCAACACCGACGAAACCAGGAATGAGGGTCCAGAGGAAGGACCACGATTCCCAGTCGCCAAAACGATTCTGATAGTACAGGATGCCCCCGATGCCTGCAACGATGCACGCGGGGATGGACATCGCCGGCGCGCCCGTGATCAGCCCGATCAGCAGGATCACAGCGCCCGCGCCGATAACATAGAATGGCCACTCGAATTGGATCTCGGTCCAGGCCTTGAGGGCAGGCACCTGCCTGATGGCAAAGAACCATGCGCCGAGCAATATGAGCAGCACACCCAGCCCAAGTTGAGTTCGATCTCGTCTGTTCATGGCGACCTCCTGATTTCTTCGCTTGAAACGAGTGTATGACAGATCGCGGCTTAAGCCAAGTCCATTCTAGCTTACGAAACTCTGGGCCGGACGTTGCAGCGGACCGGCGCCCTCCCAGCACATGCTGGGAGGAACTGCAAACCCGCGGCAGTATAATGCTTCGATGACAAATAGGAGCATTAATGGCGACACGCTCGTTTGAAGGCTGGACCTGCCCCCTTCCTCTACAGAACTATCCGACGATCGTGATGGGACATGGAGCAGGCGGAAAAATGATGAACGATCTCATCCGCCACCTGTTCGCGGCGGAGTTTCAGAATCCGCTTCTGAGACAGCTTGCAGATGCAGCCACGGTGCAGATCGAGGGCAGCCGCCTGGCATTCACAACGGACTCTTTTGTGGTGAGCCCCTTGTTCTTTCCTGGGGGCAACATCGGTGAACTTGCTGTCAACGGAACGATCAATGATCTCGCGGCGACCGGAGCCAAACCCCTCTATCTCTCGGTGGGCTTCATTCTGGAAGAGGGCCTTCCCATGGAGACCCTGGGCCGCATCTCCAAATCCATGGCGCAGGCGAGCGAGCAGGCCGGTGTGCAGATCGCGGCGGGCGACACCAAGGTCGTCAACAGGGGACATGGGGATGGCATCTACATCAATACTTCAGGCATCGGGCTGATTCCTGAGCAAGTGAACATCGCCCCGAACCTCGCCAAGCCCGGCGATGCGGTCTTGATCAGCGGCTCCATGGGTGACCACGGAATTGCCGTGATGTCTGTGCGGGAGGGCTTGAAGTTCCAGACAGAAATCCAGAGCGACACTGCACCGCTTGCCGGCATGGTTCAAGACATGATCGCAGCCACGTGTGACATACACTGTCTTCGAGACGCCACCAGGGGCGGCCTGGCGGCAGTCCTGAATGAGTTGGCTCAGGCATCGCAAGTGGGCATCGAGTTCGAAGAAACCAGAGTGCCGGTACGGCGCGAAGTGATGTCAGCGTGCGAGATGCTGGGGCTTGATCCGTTGTTCATAGCGAACGAGGGCAAGATGGTGGCGATCGTTCCCGAGCAGCAGGGCGATCGAGTGCTGGCAGCAATGCGCGCGAATCAGTACGGCCGCGAGGCTGTAATCATCGGGCACGTTGTGAAAGACCATGCAGGGATGGTCCTGGCCAGGACCTCCATCGGCGGGACTCGAGTGGTGGATCTGCCGGCCGGAGAACTGCTGCCGCGCATCTGTTGATCTGCTCAGAGTGCGCTTGATGCAAGGCTGGGATCGCGAGAACGGTACGCGAATCTGATGCCCGACTAGCGGCAGAGACGTGTCAAGGCCAGCCACTCGCCAGTGTGCTTTGGATGTTCAGCGCCGACCACTGCGCCGCTCCGCACAAGGGGAATGATGGCGCGATCGGTGAGCTCTGTGGTCCATCCGAACAACTTGGTAATATCACGCTTCTGCGCAATACCGATCGACTCCATGTAGAGTTCCAAGAGCTTCCCGCGAGCCTGAGACTCAGTTATCCGGCGGGCTTTTTTGGGCAGCTCGGGATAATGGCGCGCGGCGATGTCGTAGATGAACGCGTACCTCCAGGACCCGGCCTCCGCCACACCGACCGGGAGGATCTTAAAGTCCATCTGCAAGTCCTCCAGAGCCCGGTTCCATTCGGATTCTTTTGCTCCCGCCATGCGGGCCGCCTTGCGAAGCGAGATGGAGTCAAGTGGGCCACTGGTCAGCAGGGCGTCGTAGATGTTCCTAGCCGCAAGCGTCAGGCGACCCTCCTGGTAGGCCACAAGGTGGTCCTCTTCAATTGATCCAAAGTTCTCTGAGAGCGCATAAAAGAATGGCGCCGTGTCCAGGGAGATCATGGTTGCCTTGCATCGCAATACCTTGGCGTAGTACCAGATGCGCTTGGGCAGCGCATCATCTTTCCAGTCCCACGTAACGTGCCCGGGATCGTCATGTGCGTCTGCGACCGGTCGAGCGCCAGCGACCGCGGTCCACAAGCTGGGGAGCTCCACGCCCTTGATCGGCCAGAAGAAGATAAAACCGCGCTGGTTGACGAACTTCAACGCCTGGGCCTGTGAGGCCAGCGGCCTTGCAGGCGGCAGATGAAATGTCATGCGGCGATGCGACTCAACTCGACCGAGATCTATTCTGGACATAACCGGCTATTCTGAACGTCCGCAGCGCTTGGGATTTCCAGGGCTGCAGCATCGCAGCCAAGGATGCATTCTAGCGTAGTGTACATCGTCCTGCAATCAGCCTTATAATTTGATTGGAGTGCGCATGACTGCGGATGTATCCAGACTCACCCGCCTCATCAACAACGAGGTGATCCGCGCGATGGGTCTGCCCCCGGATGGCTGGGCGGCCAGGCGCATGCAACCCCTCCTCTCCAGGGCTACAAGCAGATTCTGTGAAATGTTCTACAAGGCAGATCGTCTCATTGCCGAGGAAGGGATGGCAACAGCTGCGCGATGGGTGCTCCTCAACCTGGTGAAGGATTTCAAGGTGCGCGGCACGCAGAACATCCCACGCGAGGGGCCACTGTTGATCGCATCGAATCATCCCGGGACGGTCGATTCGCTCACGATCAGCGCCAGCGCGGGCCGCGAAGACCTGAAGATCATTGCCAGCGATGTCCCATTTCTTCAGAGTCTCACGCATGTCGGGGAGCACTTGATCTTCCTGCCTCGGCAGAACCTGCAGGAGAGGATGCTTGCGATGCGCAAGGCACTGCGTCACCTCAAAGAGGGAGGCGCGGTGCTGCTCTTTGCGCGCGGTGGAATCGATCCCGATCCCTCATTCATGGCTGTGGCAGAGGCGGAACAGGAACTTGCCAAGTGGTCGCGCAGCCTGGAGATCTTCCTGGAAAAGGTGCCGCAGGCCAGGGTGGTAGCCAGCATCGTGAGCCACGTCATCGAGCCGTCCTATATGCACCATCCTCTCACGTGGCTAAGAAGGACGCGCCCCGACCGCCAGCGTTTGGCCATGATGATGCAGATCATCCAGCAGATGCTCGGGAAAAGGCTGGACCTCGTGCCTCATGTATCGTTCGGAGAAGTGATCGACTGGCGCGCGACCAAGTATGACGGGGATTCCGTCCGGGCGGTGGTTGAGGCGGCGAGACAACTACTGAAATCACACCTGGCATGGCAGGCTTAGGGCCCGACGTTCGCGTCTTCCAGGATCCGGAAGTTCTCAGCCATGCAGCCGCGGCGCTGTTCGTGGAGACGGCGAACCAGGCAATCACCCAGCGCGGCCAGTACCTGGTCGCATTGAGCGGCGGAAAGACGCCCGAGCGCTTGTATGCGCTTCTAGCTCAATCCCCGTATCGGGAGCTCATCGATTGGCCGAAGTTGCGCGCTTTTTGGGGCGACGAGCGCTGTGTACCTGCTGAGGACTTGAACAGCAACTACCGGCAGGCCCGTGATCTCTTTCTAAGTCACGTTCCTGTGCCGCCGGAGAACGTCCGGCGCGTCCGGACCGAGCTTGAACCAGGACTGGCCGCGGAGGACTATGCGCTAGCTCTCAGGAAGAACGCCAGCCCGCCGCTCCAATGGCCCCGCTTCGATCTTGTGCTGCTGGGGCTCGGCGAGGACGGGCACACGGCATCACTGTTCCCCCACTCCCCATTGGAGACCATGAAGCCGACCCTGGCAGTGATGGCGCCAGGGCAGGATCGGTCAGGCTGGCGCGTCACCATGACTCCACCCGTCTTCAACTCTGCTCACCGAGTCGTGTTCCTAGTCCAGGGTGTAGGTAAGTCCAAGATCGTCGCCAGCATCCTGTATGGCGAGCCCAACCCCGAGCTCTGGCCTGCGCAGCGCATCCGTCCCGAGGATGGAGAGTTGATATGGATGCTGGACACGGGCGCCGCGGCCAATACCTAGCGAAGTTGCACGAAGGAGAGTGCATGGATCTGGCAATGATCGGCCTCGGAAGGATAGGTCTGAGCATAGCCACGCGCGTGGTACTGGCGGACATCGCGTGGTTGGATACGACCTAAACAAGGAATCCACAGAACTGGCTATCAAGATGGGCGCGGAGGGCGCCAACTCCCTGGGGAGGCACCCCAGAAACTGAAATCACCGCGAGGCTTTGGATGATGAAACCGGCGGGAGCCATTCGCAAATGGGCAACGATGTCCGCACTTCCATAGTGATATTCGGAGCGTCGGGTGATCTGACACAGAGGAAACTCATCCCGTCGCTGTTCAATCTCTTCCGCAAGGGACGTCTGCGCGGACCCTTCTGGATCATCGGCCACAGCAAGACCCCATTCACCGACGAGCAATTCCGCGCGCATCTGAGCGTTGCATTGCGGAAATATGCATCATTCAGATACACAGATGACGATTGGCAGGCTTTTGCGGGCAGTGTCTCCTATCACCAGGGCGGATATGACGATGCAGACGACTTCCGCAGCCTGGCGCGCACCCTGGGCAACGGCGAGAACGGGACCAGCAATCATCTCTACTACATGGCGACGCCACCTGAAATCTTCCCGCACATCATCGAGCTTCTGGGCGAAACCGGGCAGCTTCACGAGCAATCTGGCTGGCGGCGGGTGATCATTGAGAAACCCTTCGGAACAGACCTGGAGTCAGCTCAACGACTCAACCTCCAGATCCACGGGATCCTGCGCGAGCGTCAGATCTACCGCATCGATCACTACCTGGGCAAAGAGACCGTGCAGAACATCCTGATCACCCGTTTCGCCAACACCATATTTGAACCGCTTTGGAACCGCAATTACATTGATCATGTTCAGATCACCGTTGCAGAGGACGTTGGCCTGGAACATCGCGCGGGGTACTACGATAGCATCGGAGTGATGCGAGATATGTTCCAGAATCACCTGTTGCAGCTCGTCTCGTTGGTTGCCATGGAGCCACCGGCGTTGTTCAATCCAGACGCGCTGCGAAACGAGAAGGTCAAGGTGCTCGCGTCGATCCAGCCGCTTGACAGCGCAGGCGTGGCCCACAACACGGTCCGGGCCCAGTACCGGGGCTATCGGGATGAGGAGGGCATTAAGTCCGATTCCACCACGGCCACCTTTGCGGCCGTACGATTCGAGATCGATAACTGGCGCTGGCAGGGGGTGCCGTTCTATCTCCGCTCCGGAAAATACCTGAAAGACAAGATCTCGCACATTGCCATCGAGTTCAAGCGACCACCGCACAATTTCTTTGCTGGGATGGATGGACGCCTGAAACCCAATGTTCTGATGCTGTTTCTCCAACCGGATGAAGGCATCCATTGGCACTTCCAAGCTAAAGTTCCCGATTCGGCTGCGGACATGCGTGACGTGGATATGGAATTCCACTACGCGGAATCCTTCGAAGGCACGGAAATCCCAGAAGCATACGAGCGACTTCTACTCGACGCAATGGCCGGCGATGCTTCCTTGTTCACACGGGCAGACGAGGTCGAGACGGCCTGGGGCTTGGTCGACCCGATCGTCCAGACCTGGCAATCTGGGAATTCGCCCGTTCTGGGAACTTACGAGCCGGGCTCGTGGGGTCCGCCGGGGGCCGAGGCGCTGCTGAGGCGGGATGGCAGAACCTGGATGAATGGTCCAGCGCACGGCGGATCCATGTGAGTCGTGTGTGGACCGCCTCGCTGCCCTCCACCTCGGTCTGGTGGTCATGCGACTCTGATTTGCGGCGCAGGGATCCTCAGTGAGCAGGATGCAGGATTCGGCTTCTGCCGTATAATCTCGGTCTTGTGGAGCACTTGCGCCCACCAGACGGAGCGGACGCCCGATCAAATCGGGACGTGCGAGGGCCTCTCGTGGAACGGACCATCGGGCAGGGGAATCTCATCCTGAGCGTATGAAGGTTGAGTGACCACAGGATCGTTGACCAACTGATCCTTCGTCTCGTCGCGACCGGAGTACAGCACAAGCGTATGAGACCTGGCGCTTCGCCCTGTCAGCACATGGCGCCAGTGGGCCGCCTCTGGGCGGCTTTCGATGGGCGCCCACAACAATCCACACACACAGGGCAACGCCTGTGTTGTGAATACCAAGCAGGAGGGCTTCATAATGACCCACATTCGACGCAGTCTACTGGCGGCGCTTCCCGTGCTGGGATTGCTGGTCAGTTCGTGTTCGGCGGCGCCTGCAGGGACGGCTACATCTGAGGCCGTTCCAACAGTCAGCGCGCCTTCGGTGATCGTTGCCGAGGGCAGGCTTGAACCAATACGCTACGCTCAGCTCGCTCTGAATACAAGCGGGCTGGTGAGCGAGGTACTTCACAAGGAGGGTGACCCGGTCAAGGCCGGCGATGTGATAGCCCGTCTTGAGAACTCCCAAGCCAAGACCCTCGAAACAGCGCAGGCGGACGCATTGCAGGCCATCACCAGTGCATACCAGGCAGTGCGCGATGCCCAGTACGATCTTGACATCTTTGACATTCCTCATGAATTCTCGGGCTCGACCTCGACCGAGGCAGTGCGGATCACAGAGGAGCGCCTCAATGCGGCGCGGGACGCATTTGAACCATACAAATACCTGGACGAGAGGCAGCTCAAACTGACAGAGGCCGAGGAAGATAACGTCATGCTACGGAGCACACCGAAGCGTCTAAAGAAGGAACTGGACGACGCATGGGATGACTATCGCAAGGCGGTGACCTGGCTAGATCGCGAGTCCGCCCTGGAAAACGCAAGGACGCAGCTTTCACAGGCACAAAAGGATTATGACAGCCTGAACGATGCTTCGTTCGCAGAAGACACCGCGGGCGTGCGCGCCGCTCTGGCGAATGCGGAGGTGCGGGCGCCGTTCGCCAGCACGATCACGAATCTGGAGCTCAAGATCGGTGAGTTCGCCGCGGCGGGGACTCCGGTCGTCACTCTGGCGGATCTTTCGAAATGGATAGTGAGAACCACGGACCTTACGGAGATCGATGTTGTGAATATCGAGGAGGGCGAACCTGTCACCCTCACCCTAGACGCGATGCCGGACTTGGAACTTGACGGTCACGTGCTGTCGATCGCGCAGAACTTCGCGGAGAAGCAGGGCGACATCGTCTACGAGGTAACCATTCTGCTTGCCGAAGCCAATCCGGCCATGCGCTGGGGCATGACAGCACAGGTGAACTTCCCGCGCTGACCGAATCCGGACCTCGAACCGCGTAAACAGGAACAAGATGAGAGCACGCAACCTGGCACTTGTATTCCTATTGGGATCTGCGGTTTCGCTCACTGCGGGCTGCGCCTCAACCCAGGCGATGCAGTCGACGGCGACCCCGCTACCCGTGGTGGCAGACCTGACCGGAGTGACCGCCGAGGGGCGGCTTGAGCCCATACGATACGTCACGCTGGCGCCCAGTGTAGATGGGCTTGTGAGCGAAGTGCTGGTTTCCGAAGGCGAGCAGGTGGAGGCGGGCCAGGTGATCGTCCGCCTTGACAGCACCAATGCTCAGACACTGGAGACGGCCCGAACGAAGGCTGCCGTCGAACTGAGCGGCGCGTATCAGGCCGTTCGACTCGCACAGAGTGACCTGGATGTCTACCCCCTGCCGCGTGTCTTCGCCGGCCTGAGCGCAGAAGAGGCAGCTCGAACGTGGCTGGCGGAATTGGACTCAGCGCGTGCGGCGTTTGCGCCCTACAAGGCCACCAGTCGCAAGACTCTCAAGCCCCGGAACGCATTCCAGAATTTTATCTACCCAAGCCTGCCACGGCGCGTGCTCTATGACACCGGAGAGTACGATGACATGGCCATGGTGTACAAGAAACGCGTTGATGTTGCATGGATGAACTACACCAAGGCTGTCCAGTGGCTAAAGCTCGACTCTGCCCTCAGATCCGCGAAGGCGCGGCTGGCAGACGCTCAGAGACGCTATGACGGGCTGCACGACACGTCGACGTCTGATATCGCCGCGGCTACTCGCTCCGCGCTTGCCACAGCCGAGATCCGGGCACCTTTCGCCGGCACTGTTACGAACCTGGACCTCAAGATTGACGAAGTAGCCACCGCCGGGATCGCAGCCGTCACCCTGGCTGACTTCTCCAGCTGGATCGTGAAGACTACCGACCTCACGGAGATAGACGTCGTGGGCATCGAAGAGGGAATGCCGGTAACGATCTCCCTTGACTCTGTACCGGGCGCAACGTTCAGCGGAGGCGTTCTCTCCGTTGATCTCGGCTACTCAGACCGGCAAGGCGATATTGTCTACCCCGTCAGTATCCTGTTGGCCGACAAACAGCCGGGTATGCGCTGGGGCATGACCGCACAGGTGACCTTCGACAAGTAATCCGGGTACTTCTTATTGGATTGACGTTGATCTGAAGCAACAGCGCAAGATTAGTGTGGTCTCGGGATGGAGGGATATGATATTCACCAGTCGTGCATCGGAGAACAACAACGGCAGTCCCTCGATGGTGGATCTGCGGGCGGTTCATAAGTACTACTCGAGCGCGGCGGGTGACTTCCACGCACTCAAGGGGATCGACCTGCGGATCCTTCCGGGAGAATTCGTCAGCATCATCGGGAAATCCGGTAGCGGCAAGAGCACCCTACTGAACATGATTACGGGCATTGACCGGCCTACCAAGGGCGAGGTCTGGGTCAACGGGACCGCGATTCATGAGATGAATGAGAATCAGATGGCCATCTGGCGTGGGGGAAACCTGGGTATTCTCTTCCAGTTCTTCCAGCTGCTTCCTGCTTTGACCCTGCTGCAGAACGTGATCCTGCCCATGGACCTGTGCGGCAAGTATGCTCCTCGTGAGCGACGGAAGCGCGCAGAGTACCTGATTGAGAAGGTTGGCCTGGCCGAGCACCAACACAAGTTGCCCAGCATGATCTCCGGCGGGCAACAGCAGCGCGCCGCGCTGGCGCGCACGCTGGCCAACGATCCGCCTCTGATCGTAGCCGATGAACCCACCGGCAACCTTGATTCCAAGACGGCTGAGACCGTGTTCGGGCTATTCAATGACCTGGTTGCCAAGGGCAAGACGGTGATCATCGTCACGCACGACAGCAGTCTGGCGAAACGTTCCAACCGCACCGCGCTGATCGCCGATGGCGAGATCGTCAACGAGTACGTGGTCAAGGCGCTGCCGACGCTTACATTCGATCAGCTGCTCGGAGCGTCCCACAAGGCAAAGCGGCACAAGTACGAGGCTGGCGCCATGATCCTGACCGAGGGTAAGAACGCAGATGCGTTCTATATTGTCTCGAAGGGCACCGTGGAGGTCGTCCTGCCACGCCACAATCAGTCGGACGTTGTCGCCGTGGAACTGGGTCCCGGCAAGTACTTCGGCGAGATCGAGTTCTTTCACGAGCACCGCAACCGCGCCTCGATCCGTGCGTGCGAGAGCTGTTCGGTGGAAGTGCTGGAACTTGCATATGCGGAGTTCAGCGAGCTATTGAGCCAGTCGGAAGTCACCCGCGAAGCCCTGCACAAAGCTGCGGATGCCCACGAGCAGGAGAATATCCGGGGGCGCCAGGCAGGATCCTGAGATGGGCGTCATCTGGCACAAGCTCTGGTTTGATCTCTGGCACAACAAGACCCGGACGCTGCTGACCGTGCTGAGCATCGCGGTCGGCGTTTTCGCCATGGGCGCCATCTTCGGCATGAGCGACATGATGAGCACTGAGATGGACCGCTCGCACCGCTCGATCATCCCACCTCACATCACAGTCAATCTGACGCAACAAGTAGAGCCGGAGATCATCGAGAGCCTCCGGGATATCCCCGGGGTCAAGGATGTTGAACCGTTCAATGAGATCGGTGTCCAGTATAAGATCCACCCAGGGGATAAGTGGCGGCAAGGCCTGATCCACATGCGGGGTGACTTCGAGAACCAAAAGTACGAGCTCGTGCAGCTAAGGCAGGGGGAATGGCCATCCGGCAAGGACGCCCTGGGCGTGGAACGAATGGCCGCCCAATACAAGAAGCTTGGCATCGGTGACTCGATCATCTTCAAGATCGGCAATCGGGAGCACGCGGCGACGATCTCCTCCTTGATCCGGCATCCGTCCGTGCCGCCACCGCAGTTCTTCGATCTTTCAGTCTTCTTCATGAGTGGAGAGGGTCTCGAGCGCTTCGACATCCCAAAGGGAACGTACGGTAGTTTCTATGTGCGGGTGACTCCGTACAGCCCCGACCACGCCAGGGATGTCGCCAAGGCCATTAAGGACAAGCTCGGCAAGCAGAACATAGGGGTCAGTGGGTTCTCTTACCAGGATCCCGACAGACACTGGGGCCGGGCGTTCATGGACGGGTTCATTCTGGTGCAGGAGGTTCTGGCGGTGATCGCGGTCCTCATGGGAGCGGTGTTGGTATACAACACCCTTTCGAACCAGATCACGCAGCAGACAGATCAGATCGGGATCCTTAAGGCCATCGGCGCGCGCAGTAACACCATTGCGGGGGTCTTCCTTGTCAGCACGTTCGTGTTCGGCCTTCTGGCCTTGATACTGGCAATGCCTCTGGGCGCCATTGTGGCGTACGGCGTCACACGTTTCTTCCTGGATATGTTCAATATTGACTTCACTCAGTTCCAGTTCTCAACGAAGGCGGTCGGCCTTCAGGTTGGTGCTGCCCTCGTGACTCCGTTGCTTGCGGGTCTGCTGCCTATCACGCGGGCGGCAAGCATGACCGTCCGGCAGGCGATCGCCAGCTATGGGTTGGGCGGGACTTTTGGATCCAGCCGGATCGATCGGGCCGTGGATCGCTTTGGCGAACGCTGGCTGCCATCCTACTATGCGACAGCTCTTGGGAACATGTTCCGCCGCAAGGGAAGGCTGCTGATGACGGAGATCGTGCTGGTCACCGCGGGCAGCGCATTCCTGATGGTCATGGGCCTCAAGTCGTCCATATCCCTCACCATGGACAACATATATGCGCGCAGTCGCTACGACTCGCTGATCGTGTTCAGGCAGAATGAAAGGCTGGAGCATGTCACGTCGTTGGCTGGAACCGTGAGCGGCATCGAAGGCATGGAACTCCATATGGTGCAATCAGCAAGCCTGTACACGGAAGGTCAATTGGTGAAGGAGGCGCGCATCGGGGGGTCGAACATCGAGGGGATTCCCCCCGGAAGCGATTTCTACACACCGCTGATCGTTTCCGGGCGGTGGCTCATGCCGGGCGATGGGCGAGCGATCGTGATAAAACGGCAAGTTGCTGAGGACAACCACATCCTTGTCGGAGACATCGTCACACTTGACTTGGGCGACCTGGGCGAGGACAAGTGGCAGGTCATCGGACTCTACGATCCGATCTTTGTCGGGGTCTTGGGCTCTGATACAGTCTTCGCCCCGCTGGACGCGCTGCAGAAGACAACCAAGCGGTACAACCAGGGGAGTCTCATGTACCTGCGTATGACTGCCCACGATGCTGCCTCCACCGACGCCTTGACCACTACCATCAAGAACTTGCTGGACGATCGCGGCCTGAAGGTGTCCCAGAGCATGACGATTCCAGCTCAGCGCGCAATGAATGACTTTCAGTTTGGGATGTTGATCACGATGATGCTGTTCCTGTCCGTCATCGTCGCGCTGGTCGGAGGCATTGCGTTAATGGGGGCTCTGTCGATCGGCGTGATCGAACGCACAAAGGAGATCGGCGTGCTGCGCGCCGTCGGCGCGCGCTCTCGAACTATCCTCGGAATCTTCATCATGGAAGGCGTGCTTCAGGGGGTACTGAGCTGGCTGATCGCCGTTCCCATCTCGCTGCTCACCACGCCTCTGCTGGCTCGCGCGCTGGGGATGACGATGTTTGGTGCGACGCTGGACTACCAGTACAACTGGGGCGCAGTCGGGATGTGGCTTGTGTTCATCCTCGTGATTGCAGCCGTGGCCTCGATCATGCCAGCCAACAGCGCAACGCGCATCAGCGTACGCGACAGCCTGGCCTACGCCTAGGAATATGGATCGCGCTGCGGCTGGCACCGCCCACAGAATCGCGCTGAAGATGTCGACGAACTGCTTCTTCCCCTTGAACTATGCCTAGCCCAGGCAGCAACAGAGATCGTCCCCGGAAGTCTGTTGCGTGTGCTCCCATCGAGAAGGATCTTGCAGCCCGTGATCTTGGTGTGAGCCTCGATGCGAGCAGCGAGATTCACGGCATTGCCATCACACACGGATGCGGCACCCTGCCAGGCGTCAGTATGGCCGACGCTCATCGGACCTGGCCAGTTCCCGCATCGAAATGCGCCTCGAGACGTCGAACGACATCAAGTCCGGCGAGGCACGTACAGAATACGTCAATAGACGGCAGCCCTGATGTTGCGCAAACACACAAACTAGCATTTCCGACATAGAATCGGCGGCGATATGGATATTCAGACAGTACGGACACCCGCAGACCTCAGGCAGTTCATAGATCTGCCATACACCCTGTACCGTGACGATCCGGTCTGGGTACCGCCGCTGCGCGACGATCAGCGCGGCCAATTCGATCCGCGTCGCAATCCAATGCTGGAGCACTGCGAGCGAGAGCTGTTCCTGCTGCGGAGTGGCACGACCATCATCGGACGCGTGGCCGCCTTCGTGGATACGCTTGCCAATGAATTCTGGAAGGAGAAGATCGGGCTCTTTGGGTACTTCGAATGCAGCCCTGATCCAGAGGCAGCCAGCCTGCTCATGGAGGCCGCCCGGGACTGGCTGAAGCGCCGTGGCATGCAGGCCATGCGCGGACCGTGGACGTTCGTGTCACAGGAATGGGGAATGGTGGTGGAGGGCTTCAGCCCCTCACCGGTGGTGATGGCACCCTACAATCCTCCCTTCTACAATGATCACATGACTGCCTTTGGCCTGAAGAAAGTCAAGGACCTGCTTTGCTGGGTGGTCTCCGCCGAAGAGGGTTACCAGATCCCCGACCGCATCCTGAGCCTGACCGACGCAGTCCAACGCCGCTACAGCATTCGCCTACGGTCTTTGAATATGAAGCGCTTCGAGGACGAAGTCAGGCTGATCGAGCAGCTCTCGAACGCCAGCCTCATCTCCAATTGGGGCTACTCGCCCGTCACGGAGGCCGAGGTGCGAGCCACGGCGCGTGACCTGCGGCCTGTCATCCAGCCGAATGCTGTCTTGTTTGCCGAGGATATGAACGGTCGGGCAATAGGATTCGCGATCGCAATACCGGACGTGAACCATCTCCTGCGCGGATTGAACGGACACTTGCTCCCCTTTGGCTGGCTCAAACTGCTGACAGGAATCCCAAGGCTGAAGCGATATCGAATGTTCGCGCTGGGCGTGATCCCCGAATACCACGGCAAGGCGGTTGACAGCTTGATCTACAGAGCGCTGTACGAGGCGTTGTTCTCGCCGGACATATGGATGGAGATCAACTACGTCCTGGAGGACAACTACCCGATGATCAATGCCATCAAGAAGCTGGGAGCCAGGCCCCTTCGTAGATACCGCATCTACGAGATGGAGATCTGATGAGGACGCTCAGCGAGTTCGAAAGCCGCCTGCCGGCGCATCTGCGCGCAACGTTCCGGGCATTCAAAACCCCGGCGGACATACAGCGGTATCTTGACAGCGTGCCGTACGTTGGCGAAGATCGCGACCGCTGCCCCCTCGACGTCATGCAAGATGCCCAGTGTCACTGTCTCGATGGCGGCTTGTTCGCGGCGCTGGCCATGCGGCGGATCGGATACCCGGGCCTGTTGATCGACCTGGTGCCCGCCTATGACCGGAAAGGCAAGAAGCTTGATGACGATCACGTGCTGGCGATCTTCCGCCGGCATGATTCATGGGGCGCTGTGGCAAAGTCGAACTATGCCTGGCTGAGATATCGCGAGCCCGTCTTCCGATCGCTCCGGGAACTGGTAATGAGTTACTTCGAAGTGTATTTCAGCGTTCACGGGATCAAGACACTGCGGGGATACACGCGACCATTGGATATCTCCAAGCACGATCGCCTGGACTACGCGTGTAGCGAGGCCGGTGCAGCCGAGTTGTACAAGGCTCTTTATCGGCGCAAGCCGATCAGACTCATTTCGGATAAGGCCGCCGCCGAGCTGCTCCCGACCGACGAGCGCGCACGTGCATCGGGAACCGTCGGCGTTGATTTTGGGTGGGTTTTCAGACCGAACTAGGCATTCCGTTCTCAAGGAAACCGAAATAACCAGAGCCCCGAGGGAATGTCTACCCCAGGGTTCTCTCTGACCGCGGAGATCAGTACCTGCCGCGATGATCACGCCGCGTACATCGGTGAGCGAAACCTGCAGCGCCTAAGAGACCGCGACCGCGACAGGTTCTGAGCCGACCGTGCAACTTCTGTGCAGCGTGGAAAGCGGGCAGAAGGCCCGAACGACCGTGATGAACAAACGGCCCGATTTCTCGACGAAGTGAGGCAAACGCCTGCCCGGTCAGCTTCCCGGATGTTCACCTATCTATGCATCGAGAGTGTTGTGGACCCGCCGGAACCGCTTCATCGGCGCCGCGAATTCATGCAGAACCAAACGCATCCGGCGACCCCTGTCCACAATGCACCAACAAACGCGGTGGTTAGCGCTCAACCTCACGATTGACATCTCTCAGCGTCTGCAGAAGTTCGTCCTTGAGCCGACTTCCCACCGGTGAGACCTCCGAGTAAAGATCATGCAGCTCATCCGGGTCATCTGGCAGTTGGTACAGCTCAAATCGTGCGTAGTCCAACTCGGGATATTGATAGTAGGTCAGGCGGTAGTCGTTCTTGGTGAGCGACAACGAGACGCGGGTCAGCTTGGCGGCAGCAGTATTAGTCTTTGCATCGACAATATAGATACTGCGATTCGGATCAGGCGTTCCACCGAATTCCGGCAGCAGTCGGCCTTCGGCCCAAGACGGAGATTCGATCCCCGTCAAAGAGGCGATCGTGGGCAGCAGGTCGACGTTGCTGGTGGGAACCCGGACATCGATCCGATCCGTCCGCCCCGGCCGCGAGACGATCAGAGGCACGCGGACGAGAGGATCATAGATCAACGGCGTATAGTGTCCGATCACGCCTCGTTCAAACATCTCGCCGTGATCCGAGGTGATGAATACGTAGCTTGTGTCCAATAAACCCGAGGTCCTCAGGTATTCGAACAAACGTCCCAGCTCCGCGTCCCAGCTGGCCATGTACTGATCGTAGCGAAGCCTCTGCGAGGTCTCGGCATCAGATCCGGGATTCTCCGTTGAAAGCGCATGTACGGGCTTGAGCGGCGGCTCCAAGCCGTCCATGAAACTGCGACTGAACTTACCCTTTGGCCGATAGAAGCCGTGGGGCGGATAGAAGTGCAGGTAGGCGAGTGATGGCCTGGGCAGGCTTCCCAGGATACGAATAGCTCCCTCCACCACATCTTCGAGCCGGAACTGGTCCAGTGTCACCGGCAGCCCCCGTGGATACGTCATCCTATATTCGGCATCCAGAGCCCTGGTTGAGCGCCAGCGCAGCAGTCGACGAAGTGGCCCCACGAAGAGCGAGGCATCTGCTTCCAGACCTCGCTGGAAGATGTCATTTTCGAAGGTTGCATGGGCGGCACCCAGATCGTTCTGAAAGATCGGGAGCGTGTACAGAAGGTTATGTTGCAGGCTGAAGCTATCCGAAGGGAGATAGGCATCCAGATACCCTGCCGCCTGGGAGAGTACCAGGTCCGCGTACTCGTTCTGTGCAAATCCCAGGGTGTTGCAGGATGGCCCCAGCAGGCTGAAGATGTGATGATCCCTGTGTTCGGAGGCGATTTCCCCGCCAAGTGCGAGGGCACGGTGAGACCAGGGATGCAGCCCGGTGAGCAGGGTCGCTGTGCCGGGAACAGTGAAAGTCCCCACCGAATAGTGCCGATGGAAGACGACCGCCCTCTCCGCAAACTGCTCAAGATTCGGCATGGTCTGGCGGGCATATCCATACAGGGGCAGGTGAGCCGCCGACCATGCATCGAAAACGAGCACAATGATGTTGGGCAGATCCGCATCAGGCCCGCGCTGGCTGGCGCCCGAAAGCTTCCGGGCCGCGACAACGACAGGCAAGCAGGTGGCTACTTTCAAGAAATCCCGACGGGAGATGCCAGTCATTTCCTGAGTAATGCCATCACATCAGACGTGCTGCGACGACGAACAGACCCACAGCATCCAGGGGAAGGTAAACAAAGAGCATAATTGAGATCTGATCCGCAAGGAAGATCACCAGCTTCTGCAGGCCCGGCCGCCGGTGTGCAAGCACAAACAGCACGAGGAAAGCGATGAGGGTGACGGAGATTTTCGCAGCCAGGTTTGGGTCATTTGAGATTGCGAATGTGAAGGTCTCGTAAGCGGGGCTATCCTGCAGAAGGATCGCTGTCACAGTCGCAGCGGCAACCAGCAAGAAACCCTTGTACACAAAACCGTTTCGAAGCCAGGCAGAGGGAAGGACGACAGCCAGAATCAAGATGAAAGCAATGAGAAGGCCGCTCTCAAGCAAAGCAAACACCATGTGGTAGCAGAAGATGCCCGCGATTTCGCCAAGGGGCTTTTTCAGAAGGAAGGAAGGCAGATGAAAAAGGAAACCGCGCACCGACCAACTGTGCACGGCGAACACCACCACCCCAAATACGGAAAGGAGCTCTCCCGATGAGGGGAGCCGCGATCTAAGGAAAGAACGGATCCTGGATCTCCATCTCACGTGTCGTTCCGCCGCACCTTCACTGCGGCGGGAAAGTATAGACTCAAATCGACGGCATGGCAAGCGCCGCTTCCGCAAGCCTGCCTGAGGCCGCGCTGCGTGCCACCCTTCTACCAACGAAAGATCAGCGCCGCCACAGTAGAGACGGACGCCAGCACGATGAGGACCGAAGCCCACGCGGTGAATCGCGTTTGGAAAGGAGTATTGACATTTGCGCCCATCAGGCCGCGATCACCTGCAAGCCCAATCAGGTAGTAGAAGACCAGGGGAAGGATCATCGCATTGAGCGTCTGGGTAGCGATCGCAAAGTGGAAAAGTGAGATCCCGGGGATGCTTGCGAGCACCGCCGCGATGACCAATTGGAGAAAAAACAACGCATAGAAAGTCCTGCTGGACTGGTAGTCACTATCCAGGCTACCCGAAAGCCCAAAGAACTCCGAGAACGCATACGCGGTGGAAAGAGGGACGATGATCAGGCCCATGAAGGCTGCAGCCAAGATGCCGATAGCAAACAATGTACCTGCCAGATCGCCCGCGAAAGGCCGGATCGCCTCGGCTGCCTGCTCACCGGAAGTCAACACAATCCCGTGCGAGAAGAGCGTCGACGCGGTCGCCACGATCATGAAGAACGAAAAGAAATCCGTGAGGAAGGCCCCCCAATACGTTTCGAGCTGTGAATACTTGAGCGTCTCCTGGCCCATCTTCTTGTCAAACGCAAAGCTGCTGATGAAGAACTGACCCCACGGCGTGATCGTTGTGCCGAGGACACCCATGCCAATGATCAGATAGCTGCGCAGGTACTGGCTGGTCCAAGGGACGCCATGAGGGTAGATCAGATTTGAGAGCGCAAGCCCCCAGTCTGGACGGGACTTGATCGCCGAGATGACGTACGTGATATAGAACAGCGAGACCACCAACATGATGGTCTGGGTAAGTCGATACGATCCCCTGGTTATGAACAGGAAGGCCACCAAAAGCGTTCCGATTACAAAGGGGGCAACTGGGATCTTGAGCATTTTGCCCACTGTCCCGATTGCGGCAAATTCCGTTGTGAGCGTGCCCAGATTTGCCACAAAGAGACCGGAGAAGATGAGCAAAGATACGGCCACTCCGTTCTTCTCCCGAATCAGATCCGCCAAACCACGGCGAGTCACCAGAGTGAGCCGCATGCCCATCTCCTGCGTGATACCCAGGAGCGGAGTGATGATGAAGAGCACGAAAAGCACGGGGTATCCCAGCGTCGCCCCGGCTATCGAATAGGTCGCCACACCGCCCGCGTCATTGTCAGCCATGGCCGTGATAGTGGCAGGTCCGAAGACAGAGAGCAAGAGGATCACCCGCCGGATCCAGCGGCTGGAGGTCCAGCGCTGTTGCGGGCCAACGCCAGAGTTCATTGCGAGGCTCCGAAGAAGCGCGGCAGGCGTTTCTTCCAGGCTGTCGGAATGATCTTGTCGAGGGCATCATCAGCAGTAACGATGCCGTGCAACCGGTGTCCCGAATCCACAACCGGGACCGCGATCAGATTGTATTTGGAGACGATCTGCGCAATGTCATCCTGCCTGGTCTCGAGGTTCACGCTCACCACACGCTTGTGCATGAACTCCGTGATAGGCGTCTCGGGCTGGGCGAGGATCAGGTCGCTCAGCGAGAACACCCCTACGAGGCGCTCATCCGCGTCCACCACATACACGTAGTAGATCAGCTCGGCCTCCTCGCCCGCCTTGCGCAAATGCTGGATGGTTCCATCTGCGGTCATCTCCGGCCCGATGGCAATGTATTCGGTCGTCATCAGACCGCCAGCAGTGTCTTCGTCGTATTTCATCAGCTCACGGACCTCGTCGGCCTCTTTGCTCTCCATGAGCTGCAGCAACCCTTGCCTCCGGTCTTTCGGCATCTCGGCCAGCAGATCTGTCGCTTCATCGGGTGCCATTTCTTCCAGCACATCAGCCACCTTCTCGTCGGTGAAGTGCTCAAGCAGGTTCGCCTGGAAATCCGGCTCAACTTCCTCCAGCGTGTCAGCCAGCTGCTTCAGATCAAGCCTGTTCAAGAGATCAGAATGCTCTGCACGATTCAAGTCGGAAATAATCTCGGCAATGTCCGACGGGTGCAGCTCCGCCAGTTTGGCGGACGGGACCTTGAGGCGCATGGCCTGATCATGCACGAGAAGCTCGACGAAATCCCATGAAATGGCGCCGGACGACAGGTCTTTCTTGAGGCACTTAGCCACCCAGCGTCCAAGCCTCTCCACTCCGATTCGCCTCAGGATTCCCAGAAATCCCACGTCTACATTGGTGACCACAACATGACTATTGATGCGCATCAGCTCAATATCGTTCACGCGCACCACCCGGGCGCCGTCGGTGTCGAGGATCTGTTTGTCGAGCACGTCCTGGACAAGCCGGAAATCGGCCTCCTGGAACTCGTACGGAGGTATTCCATCCAAGGTCCGCTTGAGAGGGATCGCCGCCGAAAGCAATGCAGCTAGGTCGCCGTAGGGGATCGCGCGGTCTCCGCCGGCAGCGCGCACGATGATCGCGTTCACCACCGGATGTGGGAACATCCCAACCGAATGAGCCACCACGTCCTTCAGGGTGCCAATGCGCTTTCCGTCGATGTCCGTCACAGGGCGGCCGATGAGCTCGCTGATAAAAGCCATGATGCGCTCCTTCCTGACAAAAGAAAACCACCTTCGAAATCGATCCGAAGGTGGCTGCTGGCGGGGTGCCGACGGGCTGCATCAGCAGTCCGGGCCGCATGTCACGCGCGCCGGGATGCGGTCCACTGGGACCTGCAACAGGCTGCCTTCGGAGAGATGTGATCGAATCCAATTTGGGCGCGCTAAATGATCATCCGCGTCCAAGGCGATCTCCTCCTTGCGTGCTTGCACAGAATGTAGCTCCATGAGTATCGCTTGACTTATACTCCAGCCTGCATCAAACCGTCAAGAGTCGACCCGCTCGCGCCTCGAAGCCTACTGCCACACGTAGCCGCTGATTGCCCCCAGACGGGCAGCCAGCCGTATCCCAGTCACTAACGAAACCACCGCCCCTAACAGGCGGTGGTTAAAAAGTGTCGGGGCGCCGAGATTTGAACTCGGGACCTCACGGACCCGAACCGTGCGCTCTACCGGACTGAGCCACGCCCCGAAAGCCGTGGGCATTATACTGCCCTCTTCCCCACATGTGAAGCGCAGCAGGATCAGGGATTCAGCGTAACAAGCTGGCTGAAGATGTATGCGTCGCCTTCGAGCACCTGGTCAGCCTGGCGCACAAAGAGCCGCGCCTGAGTAGGGGTACTGACCCGGAATGGGAGAGTCGTGCGCACTGCCTGCCAATCCTTGCCGGATACATTCACCACCCGCAGGCTGAGATTCTCGCCCTCCTCGGTGATCAGCTCCATGATCACGGGGCTGCTGTTGTATGGCAGGATCTGACCAACCACCTCGACCTCGGCGCCGGATATTTCGGCTTCAGGGAGCAGATCGGTGAACGCGACACGTTCGTAGATTGTGTTGCCCGGTGGATTCACCTGGCTTGCGCCGGAGGAAAGCAGCAGCACCGGCACCGTGATCAAAGATTGAAGGCGGCCGTGAGCGTTCTTCGTGCTCACCTGCACGAAGCCATTTTCACCAGCCGCGCGGATCTCAAACGGCATCTTGACCGAGAGCGCATCGCCGGAGGGGCTGCCCGACACTGCAACAAGCGTCCGGCCCAGGAGCCGTCCGTCTTCGCCGAACAGATCGATTTCCACTCGCTTGCTGGCGCCGGAAATGGCGAGCAACTGCACCTGCAGCGGCGACACGATACGAGACATCGGACCGGGAGACCTGACCTGGATCGCAGCCAGTGGAACCTGCGGACCGGGGGTCGGCGTCTCTGTGGGAGCAAGAGTGGGAGGAATGAACGTACTCGTAACGGTCGGGGTGACTGTAGGGGGATTGGCTGCCTGCGTGGCGGCATCGATCGACAATGCCGTCAAATAGACCACTGTCGGAATGTAGTCGGCGGGATACGGAGTCGGGGGACTGACCGTGCCCGGCAGTTCACAACCTGACAAGGCCATCGACGCACAAAACAAAACGCAGATTCGTCGCAACATCGCTCTTGGCTCTGGTGTTGGTCGTCTGATAGTCACGATTCAGGCCCGGAGACGCACATCCACCCGAGACGAGGACAGTCCAGGTCCGAGCCCAATTGGACGCCACCCTTCCAGGTTACAGGCCGTAGATCTCGGAATACTTGTCCGTCAGGTACCGCATATACGGCTCGGGCGTGATCGGCGATCCGGTCACCCGCTGCACAAGGTCCTGCGGATCGTACTTGCGACCGTGCCGATGGATATTCTCACGGAGCCAATGCAGCAGGACTTCGAACTTGCCCGCCCGGATCTTGCCGTCCAGGTCGCGGATGTCCCGACGGACCTTATCCCAGAGCTGAGCGGAAATCAGATTGCCGAGGGCATAGGTCGAAAAATAGCCGATCGATCCGTACGACCAATGCACATCCTGCAGGACGCCCTCTGCATCGTTCTGCGGTGTGATTCCCAGGTATTCCTTCATTTTGGAGTTCCAGATCGCGGGCAGGTCCTTTATCGCCAGGCTGCCTTCCACCATCTTGATCTCGAGTTCAAGCCGCAACATGATGTGCAGGTTGTATGTTGCTTCATCAGCGTTCACACGAATGAAGGAAGGCTCAACCTTATTGATGGCCTTGTAGAAGTTCTTCACGCCGATGCCATCCAATTGCACAGGGAAGGCTCGCTTAAGCCGCGGGTACATCGTTTCCCAGAAGGGCATGGAGCGCCCGATGATGTTCTCCCACATCCGTGATTGAGACTCGTGAACAGCCAGCGACGCCCCGTGCGCCAGGGACGTCCGCTCATGCATGCCGCTCACACCTTGTTCATACATTGCATGCCCGGCTTCGTGCATTGCGCTGAACAATGTTGACAGCGGATGACTGGGTTCGAATCGGTTCGTGATACGCACATCGTTCATGCTGAACGAGGTCTCAAACGGATGTGGTGCCTTGTCCATCCGCCCGCGACTCCAGTCATATCCAAAGCTGCGCGTGGTATCAGCGCTGAAATCCCACAGCTTCCGCTCATCGAACTTGCGATGCAGGAACTTGTCGTTCACCTGCGGACGGGACGCGATCGATTTGATCAGCTCGACTTGCCTTGGACGCAGCACGCCAAAGATGACCTGCACGTCGGCGGTCTTCATCCCCGGCTCGTAGTCGTCCAGTAGTACGTCATACGGGTGGTCCGCCGGCGGGAAGAAGGTGATGTAGCGTTTGACCAGCTCGACGACCTTCTCCAGATGAGGTCGGAAGGTCTCAAAACAGGCGTTAGTCCTCGCCGCATGCCAGGCTTCGAACGCCTTGCTTGTTACAACAGCGTGTTCCGCAACGAACTCCGGCGGCACACGAACAGCCTTGTCGTAGTCCCGCGCCGCGACTCGCACGAGGGCCGCCTCATCTGAATCCGGGTCCGTACCGTCGAGTTCCTCTTTGAGGCCCCGCAGCAATTCCCCAACCTGAGGTGAGGTGGCCTTCTGATGCGCGATCTTGCCGATGGTCGCCAGATGCTGCCCTCGAGCCTCACTGCCTCCCGGCGGCATGTACGTCTGCTGATCCCAGCTAAGCAGGCTGAGTGCACTATTGAGATCCGCCACCTCCCCTATTATCTCCTTCAGTTGATCCAGCTTCTGGCTCATTGATCTCCTCTGCGATGTCTCTCGTTCAGACTCAGGCTACCTTCCACTGGAGCGGCTGGTTCTGCAAGGCCGCCAATACTTCATGAGCTATGTCCTCTGCCGCGCGAGCCTGCGCTTCTGCGGTCTGAGCCCCGATATGCGGCGTGGCGATGACATGCGGGTGCTTGACCAGGTCTGTCGCGCCGGGGGGCTCGGTCTGGAATACGTCCAGCGCGGCGCCCGCGACCTTTCCCGAATTCAAGGCGCTGAGCAAAGCGGTCTCGTCGATGATGCCCCCACGCGCCGCACAGATAATGCGCACCCCGTCTTTCATTTGCGCCATGGCCAGCGGCCCGATCAGGTCGCGGCTCTGCACATCGAACGGCAGGTGCAGCGAGATGAAATCCGACCAGGCATACAGGTCCTGCAGCGAAACGGACTCCGCGCCTCCAGCCTGGATAGCGTCCTCTTGGACAAGCGGATCATAGGCCACGATATTCATGCCAAACGCCGCCGCGCGCCTGCCCAATTCCATTCCAATGCGGCCAAAACCGATGATTCCAAGGGTCTTACCCACAAGCTCCACCCCCTGAAGTTCATTCTTCAGCCAGCTGCCACTTTTCATCGCGGCGTCCGCTCGCGGAATCTCCCTGGCCAAGGCTAACAGCAGGCCGAACGTTAGCTCGGTAACGGCGCCCGTGGTCGACGTGGGCGCATTCACGACCGTAATTTGTCGGTTGCGCGCCGCCTCCAGATCGATGTTGTCGACACCAACGCCTGCACGGCCGATGACCCTGAGGGCTTTGCCAGCCTCGATCACTGCCGCCGTCACCTTGGTGCGGCCACGGATGACCAAGCCTTCGTAGTCGGCCACCGCCCCAAGCAGCTCGTCCGGTGTAATGCCGGTCCTGTCGTCCACTTCGACGGCTTCACGAAGGATGGACTGGCCAGTATTGTCCAGTCCATCCGTGATGAGTATTCGAAAGCGCGGCATTGCACTATTGTAGCACGGGACTGATACAGGCAATCATGGTGTCGGGCACTTCTTCTTCTCACCGTTGCCATCTACGATGATGTCGATCGCAGAGCCTTCCCTGATCTCGATCCTCAGCACCTCGGGGTAGTCGTCGAGGTCCATGTCCAGCACAGAGTAGCTGCCTGGGTTCACCCTGACGTCATTCTCCGGAAAGTATTGGATGGAAGGCATCAGAATGCCCGCGGGTTCAATCATCATCTGGTGGTGGGTGCAGTTGCGGACAAATGCCAGCTCCGGCCAATCTGTTGGCTCGATCTCCGGCAATGAGTTGACCTCTCCGATGACTTCTGTGAACTCGGACATGATGGAGATCCAGCCGAAGCTGGAGGAATCACCAGGCAGTGGAATTCTCAGCCAGCGCGCAAGGACATCCCGGCCATTGGGAAATGCAGTCTGTCTTTTTGGCAGCACCGAAATCGGATTGAATGCGAGGTCCGGACCGCGGCGAACGAAGAGGTTCCCCTTCGCTATAACTTCCACGCGCGTTGGCGCGCTGGTCGGCTCCACTGTGGGTCTTGATATGGCAGTCCCGGTCAGAGTCAACTTAGGCACTACCGTCGAGGTGAGAGGCAAAGGCACCTCCGGCAGCACTGTCTGCGTGCTCATTGGCGGACCCTTGGCCCCTTCCCTTCCCGGTGCGCATCCCGCCGCCAACGCAAGAAGAAGCGCTCCGGCTGTGAACGCCCGAGCCCGGGCTAGGTGCCTATTCATAACGCAAGGCTTCTACGGGCTCCAGGCTGGCCGCTCGGTTTGCCGGATAGATCCCAAAGAACAGGCCGACCGCCGCGGAAAACACTGTAGCCAGCAGAATCGCATCGAAGCCGACTATGGGCGTGAACTCGTTGCCGGTAGCGGCAGCGACGCGGCCGACCACGAAGGAGATCAGCCAGCCAAAGAAAATCCCTATGATCCCGCCTATCAGGCTCAGCAGCGATGACTCGGTAATGAACTGGATCAGGATGTCGCGCCTACGCGCACCCAACGCCTTTCGCAGCCCTATCTCGCGGGTTCGCTCGGTGACTGAGACGAGCATGATATTCATGATGCCGATACCGCCCACGAGCAGGGAGATGGCGGCAATTCCGCCCAGGAAGATCGTCAGCACACCGGTCACACTCTGGATGGTGCTCAGAATGCTCTCCTGTGTGAAGACCGTGAAATCATCGGATCCAACTGGAGTACGATGCCGGGTTCGAAGGATCTGCGCCACCTCGTCGGATGCGTCCGGAACCGCCTTGAAGTCCACCGCCTGGATGAAGATGATGTCGACCGTGCCCTCCCCCTGCCTCGAGATCAGGCGGGCCTGCGCGGTCGTGAGGGGAACGATCACTTGATTGTCGGCCGAGCCGAAAGCGCCTCCACCCTGGGGGGCCAGTACGCCAACAACGCGGAATGGCTGACCCTCGATGCGCACGCTTTCGCCAATCAATCCATCGCGATGTCCAAAGAGCTTGTCTGCAACCTCCACGCCGATGATGACAACCGAGGCACGACCATGGTACTGATCGTCATTGATGAATTCCCCTTCCAGCAAGCTGATATTGCGCACCGCCCCATATGAGGGGGTCACGCCCAGGATCTCCGTCGTCTTCGACTCGCCCGCGAAGACGATCTCGCCTCTCCCTTGGAGAGCAGGAGCCACAGCCTGAACGTGAGGCGCTGCAAATGGGTCCATGAGGGCAGCAGCATCTGCCAGCGTGATTCTGCGGGGATTGCGCATGCCGACATCCTCGGCGCCCCCGCTAAACACAAACAGCAGATTGGTGCCAACCTGATTGATGGAACCCGTGATGGAGGCCTGGGCCCCGCTTCCGACGGCCAGCATGGCGATGACGGCGGCGACGCCAATGACAATGCCGAGAACGGTCAGGCCCGAGCGCAACTTGTTTGAGTTGAGGCTTTCGAGGGCCTCGAGGAGCAGCTGTGAGAGACTCATGCAGTGCCGCCTGAGGGATTCTCCACGAGACCGTCGCGGATACGAATGATGCGCTGCGCCTGTTCGCCGATCGATGCGTCGTGAGTGATAATGATCAACGTGGTGCCTCGTTCCCGGTTCAACCTCAAGAGCGTACTGATGATCTCCCTGCCCACTTTTGAATCCAGGTTGCCGGTGGGCTCATCCGCCATGATGATGGCGGGATCATTGACGATGGCGCGCGCGATGGCCACGCGCTGCTGCTGGCCCCCGGAGAGCTCCGTCGGCCGGTGCTGAACACGATCACCCAGACCCACAGTCTCGAGGGCTTCAAGTGCCCGCTGGCGGCGACGTCCATTCGCCAGACCTGAGTAGCGCAGCGGGAGCTCAACATTCGAAAGCGCGCTCTGCCGAGAGAGCAGATTGAACGACTGGAAGACAAATCCCACCTTGTGGTTCCGGATGTTGGCGAGTTGATCATCGTTCAAGGTAGCGACCGATGCGCCATCCAGAAAGTATTCGCCTGATGTCGGTCGATCGAGGCAACCCAGGATGTTCATCAGGGTGGACTTGCCAGATCCCGATGGTCCCATGATGGCGACGACCTCGCCATGGTCAATCGTCAGGGAAGCGCCGCGCAAGGCCTCAACTTCGACCTCCCCCATCCAGTAGACCTTAGTGATGCCGCGTGCGTCAACGACGCGGTCGGTCATCCGGGACCTCCGCCGAATGGACCGCCTCCCAGACCCAGACTGGGAGGATTCAGGATTATCAGATCACCTTCCTGCAGCTCTCCGTCCGAGAGTACGCTCATTGTGTCCGAAGAGGCACCCAGAGTGATCTTTACGGGTTCGGGGCGGCCATCCTTGAGCACATAGACTACGCGCTCACCGTCCACGAGGCGCACAGCGCGGTTGGGCACCAGGAGTTGATCTGCAATCTGATTGACGACCATGTTCACAGCCGCCGTCATTCCGGGCTTGACCGAACGGTCAGCGTCGGCCATGCGAACGGTCACAGTGAAGATCACGGCGCCAGAGGCAGTATCGCCAGCTTGCGCCACCTGCTCAACCGTGCCATGATACGTGATGCTTGGGATGGCATCCAGCGTAAGAAGGACGGGTTGCCCGGCCTCAACGCTGTTGATATCGATCTCAGAGACCTCGACATCTACGAGTAAGCGGGAAAGGTCATCCACGCGAAACGCCAGATTTCCAGCTGTTGCGTCGTCGCCCACCAGCGGGATCGCCTGCGTCACGATCCCATCGATCGGCGAGATGATCCACGCCGTGTTGAGGGTCGCCTGAGCGGCATCAACGTTGGCCTGCGCCGCAGCGACATCATCCGGATTTGGACCGTCCTTCAGGCGGTCGTGGCGGCGTTGGGCGTCATCCAGTTCGGCCTTCCTCAATGCAAGCGAATTGTCGGCCTCCTGGATGGTCTGTTGGTCAACGTATCCCCTGTACCATCTGATCTCGGGCACCTGCTGGCCTCCGACGTAGCGAATGCGGACCTCTTCAATCCACTGTTTTCCATTCAGAGAAAGGCGATAGTCATAGGCTTTCTTGTAGGCATCCTGGGCGTCCTTGAGAGCGATGGTGGCCTGGGCACTGGCCGTCATCGACATCGCGTCTTCGAGGGCGCGCTGGGCGGTCACAAGGTTGGCCTGTGCTTGAATCACGGTCTGCGGCACGGAATCCATCGCCAAGCCCGCAAGCACCTCATCTTTGCGGACTGTATCTCCCACCCTGGCGTTAACCTGCTCTACGGTCCCGTTGGTCTGCCAGCTCAGGATGGCGCTTTGGACGGCGCGCACCGTTCCCGTCGCGCCGACCGTTGCCGTCAGTTCGCCGCGTGCCAGAGGCGAAGTCTGGAATGTGCTGGTCTGGGCGCTGCGTCCGCGTGCACCCAGGATGAGGACCGCTACCACGACGAAGACCAGACCCACACCGATCCAGATCCTGGTTCTGGTGCCAATGCGTGCAAAGAAACGCTTCATGCTGTGCTATCCTCTCACCTAGCTCGCTGCTCCGGTTGCCGGCGCAGGAGCGATTGACTTGAATGTGCTCCGAGTCGAAACCAGGCTAGCGCGGGATCGACTCGGATCCCCTCTCATGGCATACGGGTAAGTAGTCCAAGAGTCGCAATCGGCTAAATATACCTCTCATTTCGCGCCTGAACTTTGGGGGCTCCGGACATGACGTTGCCTGCAAGCCGGCGCGCCCGTCTGGTGTGGCCGGTCGCCGTCCCGGATTGTTCGTGCAAAACTTCCCAAACACCCGGGCAAAGAGGACTCATGTCAGCCTGCGGCGTGACAGAAATCCTGCCTTACCCCACGAAACAGCCCCGAATTTCATCGAATTTGCGCCTTCGGACAGTTTTCGTGATAATTGTCGGGTACACAAATGACATACGAGCCTGTGGCGTTCCAGTGCCATTCGGTATCATGATCATGGGTTGTATTCGACACGGCTGGAGGACCTATGCAGGCAGTGCCCAGCGAGTTTCTAGCCATAGACCGCAAGGAGCGGGCAAATAAGCCGTTCTGTGACCTCGATCTGCGTCCAGCCAAAGACCGGACACACGACTTCGAGGACGTGGTCATTGAGTTCGATCCTGAGCGCGCCATGCGTGAGGCCGCGCGCTGCGTGCACTGCCCGGATCCCGCGCCGTGCATGCTGGCGTGCCCAACGCACAATGACATTCAGTCAGCAATGTGGCTTATCGAACAGGGCAAGTTCATCGAGGCGGCGCACTTATATCACCAGACAAGCTCTCTGCCAGAAATCTGCGGCCGCGTGTGTCCGCATGAACAGCTCTGCCAGGGTTCATGCGTGCACAACAAGGACCACGAACCGGTCTTGTGCGGTGAGTTGGAGGCCTTCACGGTGGACTTTGAACGCCGCAGCCAGGGCTATTTGATCCCCGCCGGTCCGCCGACTGGCAGGAGGGTTGCCCTCGTTGGCGCCGGCCCGGCGAGCCTGGGCTGTGCCGACATCCTGATCCAGAAGGGTCATAACGTCACGATCTTCGAAAGCAGACCTGTACCCGGCGGTCTCCTGGTGTATGGCATCCCCAATTTCAAACTCTCCAAATGCGTGTGGTTCGAAAAGTGGGAGGAATACGAGCGCGCCGGAGTCAAGTTAGTCCCCAATACCTACATTGGCAAGGACAAGACCATTGATCAACTGTTCGCTGAGGGTTTTGAGGCGGTCTTTATTGGAGTAGGTTCCGAGGTCGATGCCAAGATGGAAGATACTCCGGGAACCGACCTCCCCGGCGTCTACCAAGCTACTGACTTCCTCATCCGCGGCAATGTCTCCGCCAAGCTGCTGCCTGAGGACATGAAGCAGCCTCTGGTGATCGGCAAACGCGTAGTGGTCATTGGAGGCGGCGACACGGCCTCGGACTGTCTGCGCACAGCCCTGCGCCTGGGCGCAGATGAAGTGACGTGCCTGTATCGCCGCACGGTGAAGGAAATGCCGGGCGGATTGAAGGATCGGCAGATGGCACACGAGGAGGGCGCAAAGTACCGCTTCCTGACACAGCCGGTCAAGTTCATCGCCGGCGAGGATGGTCACTTGGCGGCCGTGGAGTGCATAGAGATGGTCCTGGGCGAACCGGATGCCAAGGGCCGCCGCCGCCCTGTCCCGGTACCCGACTCGAACTTCAGTGTCGCTTGCGACACGGCCATCCTGGCACTGGGCTACTGGCCCGATCCAATCCTTGGCAAGACCACTCCGGAACTTGAAACCCATGACTGGGGTTTGATCTCTGTGACCAACAAGGAAACGGGGGCGACTTCGCGGCCCGGCGTGTTCTCCGGCGGCGATTGCGTAACCGGCCCCGATATCGTCGTTACGGCGATGGTCGCGGGACGCAAGTCCGGCATCGCGATTGACGAGTACCTTAGTAGCAAATAGCGCACACTGAAAGGATCAGGAAGAACGGCGGGTGCCCCGCCGTTCTTTGATTCAGGCAGTATGTAATGGACGCGGCGTGATGTTCGGTACTCACTGCGAAGTGCGCTGCTGCTTAGACTCATATTCAAGGAATTGAATGTAATGACGACCCGTGCTGAGATCCATCAGATCTACCAGGAGCCGGCCGATGTATTTCGTGCCCTCGCTCACCCAACACGAATCGCGATACTGACCATCCTGGGGGAAGGTGAGCAATGTGTGTGTCACCTGGAGGCCATGCTCGGTCTTCGACAGAGCTACATTTCGCAGCACTTGATGGTCCTGCGTGAGGCCGGCCTGGTTGTCGACCGCCGCGATGGGTGGAACATCTTCTATCGGCGAACGCGCCGCAACAGTGCCAAGCTCTCGGATGCGCTCAAGATCATCACAGGAGCGCGGGCTCCCGTGGCGCCGCGTGCACCTGCTGGGGATGTGTGCCCTTGTCCAAAATGCTCCAGAAAGCGGACAAGGCGGACGGCGTCAACCCGAAGAAGAATGAGAAGCGAGTATGCCTGATCTTGCATGGAAGCTTCTACAGGGCGGACTGGGAAACGTCGCGGCGTATATCGCACTGAGCAGTTCATCTCAGAGATGCCTGGCTGCCGAGACGCAAGGAATGAGTATTACCGGATAGGTCTTGCACTGTTTCAGTGATGGAGTCGCGCGATGCCTGAATACCTTGAAACAACTGTGGACAAGTTCATCTTCAAAGTAGCTACAGACCGATACTACAGCAAGGAAGGCTTGTGGGTGCAGTCTGACGGTACCCACGTCCGAATCGGCCTCTCCGATTTCTTGCAGCAACGCAACGGAGATGTCGCTTTTGCTGAGGTCAGGCCGCGGCATACCACCGTGCGTGCCGGAGAGGAAGTGGCTACCATTGAAACCATCAAGGTGAACATCAGCCTTACGTCGCCTGTAAGTGGAAAGGTTGTTGAAGTCAACCCGGCGATGGCCGATACTCCAGAGGCCATCAACCAGGATCCGTACGGTGAGGGATGGCTGGCTGTCATCGAGGCCGCTGATTGGGAGGCAGACCGGGCGGCTTTGCTTGATCCTCGGGCCTATTTCATGCTGATGAAAGGTCAGGCCGAGGAGGAGGCGAAGAAATCATGAGTGCCAAGCGGAATGTTGTGATCATACCCTGCAGCGGGATCGGCAAAACCTTCGGCACGGTGAGCCGTGAAGCAGCTTATGAGGTAACCGAAGATCTCCGACCGGATCAGACACAGCTCGTGCCGCTTTCCCTGCTGGTATTGGGAGATGAGGCGAGCCGCGCAGCGGTTTCCGGGAGTTCGGTAATCACCATTGACGGCTGCAAGCTGGCCTGCGCGACAATAATGGCGCAGGAAAGCGGCGGAACGGTTGCCCGCGACTTCGCGGTTTTGGACGTCTACCGTTGCCATAAGGAATTCAAGTCGCATGGCATCGCGGAACTCAACGAAGGTGGAAAGCAGCTGGCGCGTGCCATGGCCGAGGAGATTGCCGACGTTGTGGATACACTCACATCCGGGAAGGAAGGTAGCCCAAATGCCTGAGCTGCCGAAAAAGAAGGTCGGGATCGTGGCTTGCTCGGGCGAAGAAATGGCCGAGGGCACCGTGACGCGCCTGGCCGCGCTGAACGTGTTGGAACGGCTGCGGCCGGCTGACGCCGTGACGATCTGCCTGCCACTTTTTCTGGCTGGGGGAGAAGGCGATCGCGCGTTCGCACGTTTCTATCCAACGATTGCGATCGACGGCTGTGACAAGCGTTGCGCCGCGCGCGGGACTGAGATGTATTCAGGCAAGCCTGCAGCCAGCGTTGTAGTGACGGAGCTGCTGGCTGAGCGATGTCAGCCCAAACCGGAGAATCCTCGGCAGCTTAACGCAGCCGGTTTGCAGGCCGTGCAGGTCACGGCCGAAACGGTTGCCGCCCTCGTTGATGATCTGCTTGGCAAGGCCTGGGATCGTCGCGCGGGGCAGTTCGTGCCGGACGCACAGGAACCGGTTCAAGCGACTTGCTCATGCGGCACCAGCATCCCCGTCCAGAAAGTCAGCATCAGCGGGCGAACGGAAGAGTTGACTGCCCTGCCGCTCATCTTCCAACAGTTCCGCCAGGCGGGCAAGCCACAGTCCAGCGGGACGGCGCGTGAAATATTGGAAACGGTCAAGATCTACAACGCGGTTCCAAGCGGCGAGGAAGACAGTTATGCGGCGATGTTACTGCGTGAATACGCTGCATATTGCGAGCAACAGGAGGCAGCTGCATGACCCGCACGGCCACCTACCACACAACCGTCTCTTGGAAAGGGGAGCACTGGGGTCATATCGCACTGGGGAATGGCCCGGAGATGGATTTCTCCGCTCCACCGGATGCGCAGGGACATCCCGGCGTGCTCACGCCAGAGGACGCCTTTGTGGCAGCTGCCAACTCTTGCATCATGATGATGTTCATCTGGGCGGCGGAGCGCTTCAAACTTAAACTGCTCTCCTATGAGTGCCGTGCGGAAGGCACCAAGCTGATTGAGTTAGATCGTACCGAGACCTTCACGCACCTGCATTTCCGTCCGATTATCCGCGTGGCAGCCGGCGACGAAAGCCCGGCGATTGTCGAGAGCCGAACCCGGCGCGCGCTGCAGTCCGCGCAGAAATACAGTCTGGTCGCCAACTCGGTCAAATCCGAGATCTCTGTCGAACCTCAAATAACCATCGAAAATGCAAAAGGAGGCCCAACTGTGTTAACCATCAAAGTGCTCGGTCCTGGTTGCGCGAACTGCAAGAACGTTGAAGCAATCGCCCGGCAGGCAGTCGCCGATTTCGGTCTCGAGGCACAGATCATCAAGGTCACGGATTACACTGAGATCAAGAAGTATCCGCTGCTCTCCACGCCCGGTCTTGTCATCAACGAGAAACTGGTGTGTGCTGGACGAATCCCCGACCTGTCCGAAGTGACCACATGGCTGGCTGATGCGGCCATGCAGGCGCCCTGAGGCCGCGGCGAAGGAAGAGCGTGTGGGCTCCGGCAAAGGCTGGAGGAAAGCTGGGATATTTGCACCAAGATGGGGCGCCAAAAGAACTGAAATCATGCTGACTGGTTGTCATGAGTGCATCGTACTGGACTCGCTCATCGACGAATTGGCTGGCACCTGGGGGAAGCTACAACACAATTCAGTGTCCCTCTTATGCAGGTCCCGCTGCTCCCAGACGGGGTAAAGGGATGGAAGGAACCCGCTGAATTGGGCGAGTAGATCTATGGCGCAGGAAAGATGCCGCGTGGAAACCAAGCGCAAGGTCTTGTTTCTGTGCACCGGTAATTCGTACCGTCTGCCGATAGCAGAGGCAATCGTCAATGCCTGGTTGGTGACAAGTGGGAAGCTTTCAGGGCGGGGACGAAGCCAACGCGCAACGTCCTTCCCGGGGCGATCGAAGCGCTTTGTGGAATTGGGATCGCCCATGAGGACCGCTCGAAGGCTGCGGATGAATTTCGGGATGTTAACTTTGACCTCATTGCTACCGTCTGCGATTCCGCGGCGGAAGAGTGCCCCGTCTGGCCTGGAAAGGGGAAGCGCGCCCACCGTGGTTTTCCCGACCCTGCCAGAGCCCAAGGAATGGACCAGGAAGTGATGAATCTCTTTCGCGCCGTGCGCGATGACATCGAATCCAAAAACCTAGGATTGCTCGGCACACATTCGTAATCACGGAGGTCCGTATGACACAAACCAGCACGACAAAGAGGTTGTCGTTCTTCGACCGTTATCTGACCTTGTGGATCTTTCTTGCAATGGCGGTCGGCGTGGGCATCGGCTTTCTCTTCCCCAAAACCGTGACGGATTTCAACTCGGCGGTCTCGGTGGGAACGACCAATATCCCAATCGCGATCGGCCTGATCCTGATGATGTACCCACCGCTTACGAAGGTGAAGTACGAGGAAATGGGTCGGGTGTTGAAGGCGCCCAGACTGCTGGCGTTTTCCCTGATCCAAAACTGGGTGATCGGCCCGCTGGTCATGTTTGGCTTGGCCGCCCTCTTCTTGCGTGATAAACCCGAATACATGATGGGTGTCATTCTGGTGGGTCTGGCACGCTGTATCGCCATGGTCATCGTGTGGAACGATCTGGCCGAAGGCGACCGCGAACTGGGCGTGGGGTTGGTGGCCCTGAACGCGGTGTTCCAGGTCTTGCTGTACGCTGTCTACATCTGGGTCTTTATTGGCTTCCTCATGCCTGCCTTGAATCTCGCTCAGGGAGTGGATGTCCATATCTCGATGGGCGAGGCCGCAAAGACCGTGTTGTTCTATCTTGGCACACCATTCCTGGCCGGCGTCATCACGCGTTTCACCTTGCTCCGCATCAAAGGCCGCGACTGGTTCGAGACCGTGTTCGCGCCGCGCATCAGCCCGCTCACCCTGGGAGCGCTGATGTTCACCATTGTGGTAATGTTTTCGCTGCAGGGCGGGAAGATTGTTCAATTGCCACTGGATGTGGTGCGCATTGCCATTCCTTTGATTGTGTACTTTGCCGGGATGTGGGCGGTATCGTTCTTCATTGCTCGCGCCCTGGAGAATCGCTATTCGTCATCAGTCACCGTCGCATTCACCGCCGCCAGCAATGATTTCGAACTGGCAATTGCAGTGGCAGTTGCCATCTTCGGCATCACATCCGCGCAGGCCTTTGCCACCGTCATCGGTCCATTGATCGAAGTCCCAGTGATGATCGGCCTGGTCAATGTGGCCTTTTGGCTCCGGAGGCGCTACTTCGCGGTGCCCGTGGGCGCGTAGACATCCGGAGACGAGCCTAGAACGCAGACGGGCGAGGGAGAGTCCATGACTCGCCCTCGCTTATGCAGTGCTAAACATGATTGGTTAGAATGGCGTTCATGTGGTTGCGCCTGAGCCGAGCTGTTGAAGTAACACTGCTCCTCCTATTTGGCGCCGTGCTGCTGAATGCCAGCACGAGTCTCCCGGGAGATGAGCAGGATCGAGCCCGGTCTTACACGCGCGACATTGAATTCGATTACCTGTCATGGATGCTGGATGCGGCGCGGGTCAAGGCGCAGGCAGCCGCGGCGGGCATCCCTGGCTATCTGGATCGCGCGACAAGCAGGATCGTCGTGTCAGACTACTTCCAGGTGACGCAGAAGATCATCCTTGCAGAAGACGCGCTGAACAGAATCTACGCGGATCCTGCGGTCTCTGACAAGAACGCAGCGGCGTCACTCATCCGGGAGGGCCTGCAAGGCCTGTACCTGGGGCAGGATCAGCTTGCACCCCTGGCGGAAGGCGTGATGCAGGCACAGGTGGCGGATGTGGCCGCGGACTTCGGGCTTGCAACGCTGGGACAGCCGATTCCCGCCGTCCTGTATCGCAGCACGTCAGTACCTGATGCCCTGATCGTGTCACCCCGGGGGCAGATTCGTGAAACGGCCAACATCTCCGTTCAGGCCAATCTACCTATTGATCTGCAGGCAACGCTGGAACAGCGCGTGGAGAAAGGCCTCAATGTCTCCGCGTTGGTTGTGCCGGTGGGCGGCGTAGGCGTCTATCCGACCATGATCATGCGGACCACCGATCGCCGTTGGCTGGCGAGCACGATTGCGCACGAATGGACGCACAACTACCTCCAGCTACGGCCGTTGGGGCTGCTCTACGACCACACACCAGAGCTGCGAACAATGAACGAAACGACGGCAGACATCGTGGGTACGGAGATAGGCAATGAGGTCATTCAGCGGTTCTATTCGGGCATTGGCCTGGCAGGGCTTCCGGATACCATCCTGATGACGTTCCCCAAGCGCTACCCAGACCCCACGGATGCCGATCCTCCTCTGTTCGATTTTCGTTTCGAGATGCATACTACGCGCGTCACGGTCGATGCGCTTCTGACCTCGAGTAAAATCGTTGAAGCCGAGGACTACATGGAACGGCGCCGGCGGTTGTTTGTAGAACATGGCTTTTTCATACGCCGGTTGAATCAGGCATATTTCGCATTCTACGGTGCGTATGCCGAGACCCCGGGCGGACCAGCCGGCAGGGATCCCGTCGGTCCCGCGGTGCGAGCCCTCCGCGCCCGAAGCAGTTCCCTGGCAGATTTCGTGAACCGCGTGGCATTGATGACGTCGTTCGAGGAGCTACAGCGCGCGATCGGACCTTAGCTTCATGAGACTGATGAAACGAAGAGTTCCCTCGGCGGCCGTCATTGCCATGTTCATCCTGGCCTCGTGCAGCCCTGCAACTCCACAGCCGACGGCCACGTCCGCACCACCGACCGAAACCGCCACGCCGAACCCGAACCTGGGCTGCACCGCGGTCGAAACATCGCCAACGCCGAGCATAGCGTCGCTGCTTCAGTCTGCTGGCTCGGGCGACTTTGCAAGGGGATCCAATGATGCTCCGGTCACCTTGCTCGTGTACTGCGATTTTCAGTCTGCGCAGTGCGAGATCTTCAATCGCGTCCTCGACCAACTGACAGGCAATCACGGGGACTCTCTGCAAGTGATCTACCGCCTGTTCCCCGTGCCGGTCTCAGCCGTCGCTTCACTTGACAAATCGGAACTCTCTGCCAAGGCAACCATCGCGGCCGGTAATCAGGACAAGTTCTGGGAAATGCGGGATTTCCTGCATCAGCACTACAGCGAGTGGTACTCCACGTCTCCCGCCGATTTTCGAGTGTGGATTCTCAGGGAAGCAGCAGATCTCGGCCTCGACGCGCACAGGTTCGCAGTCGATCTCGAGAGCGCCGAGACCTCCGCGGTCGCCCTGAGTTCATACGAGTCCGCAGTTGCATTGGGCATCGCCAGTATTCCCACCGTCTTCATAAATGGCCAGCTCCAGGAGAGGCCAGCCCTAAGCTATGCGGGGTTGGAGTCCACGATTAGCCTCATAGCCCTGGGTGAGCGGCAATATCGCACTTGTCCCCCATTCGAGATCTATCCATCGCGGCAGTATGTGGCAACGCTTCACACCGAAAAAGGTGATGTTGTCATCCGGTTGTATGCGGATCGCGCACCACTTGCAGTGAACTCCTTCGTATTTCTGGCCCGGCAGGGATGGTTCGACGGCACAACGTTTCACCGCGTCATACCGGGCTTGGTCGCCCAGGGTGGAGATCCCAGCGGCACTGGGCGCGGTGGACCAGGGTACTACTTCAAGAACGAGGTGTTCGTCGATCTCCGTTTTGACCAGCCCGGGGTCGTAGGCATGGCCAACTCGGGGCCGGACACGAACGGCAGCCAGTTCTTCATCACATATGCGCCCGAGCCGCAGTTGGATGGCAACTACACAATCTTCGGCCAAGTCATCGATGGCATGGACGTAGCGGAGAGCCTGACACCTCGCGATCCGCAGGTGTCGGCAGGGCTGCCGCCAGGCGACAAGATCATCAGCGTTACGATCGAAACCAGATGATGAGTCACCCCGGACGCGACTGGCGCGTGGTACTGCTGGCCATCGCCAGTGGCGGGAGCGGCATGCTCGCCCTGGCTATCGCGGTAGCCGGATCAGCGTATGGAGTGCTCGAACGGTTGCTCGGGCATCAAGACGCGAAATCACTGGATCCGCTCGACGTATTCCTCCTTTCGGGAGCCTTAGCGCTAATCAGTGCGCTGATGCTTATGGCTTCGTACCGCGCGCTGCAGGTCTTACGCGGTCACCCGGATAGGCCGTTCACGGCATACCCACTACGAATACGGGACCTCTCGATCCTGATGCTGGTATGGCTGGCATCCGCCATCCTGGCACAAATCCTCGTCGATCGGGATCCTTGGAGATGGGCAACTCCTTTCCTGCACTTGTTGGCAATCGGGACGCCCGTGTACTTGCTGGTCAGGCTTGCGATTGGCGGCGTTCGGGGCGGCTCACGCCTCCGCCTGTGGGGCACTCTGGCGACCGGCCTGATCCTTGGGACAGGACTCGCGGCAGTAGCCGAGATCGCTCTACTGATCCTTGCGGTCTCTGTGGGTGCCATGTACCTGGTGCTGAATCCCGAACAGCTACTCACACTGGCAAGCGTCGCGCAGCAACTTGGACAAACGTCAGGCATGGAAGATGCATTGATGGTGATGCAGCCATTGCTTGTTCATCCGGTCGCCCTGCTCGTTGTAGTCCTGGCGGTCTCTGTCATAACCCCAATCGTTGAGGAGCTGGCAAAATCTGCCGCGGCGTGGGTCATCTACGACCGGCTTTCCACGGCCGCACACGGTTTTTGGTGCGGAGCAGTGAGCGGAGCCGGTTTCGCCGTTTTCGAAGGGCTCATGGCCTCTGCAAACACGTCGGGCAGCTGGGCGTTCATCTTGTTGATCCGCGCCGGGAGCAGCATGATGCACATCCTGGCTTCGGCGATGGCCGGCTGGGGAATTGCAGCATTCCGGCACAGCAGAAGACCGACGTACTTGCTGGGTGGTTATGCTATTGCCATCGGCCTGCATGCCTTGTGGAATACATCCGTGGTCGCGATCGTCTACGGGGGGCTCAGGTCAGCATTCAGTGGCAACCAAGTGGATGTGGTGGGGCTGGCGGCGGTCGCGGCAGGTGCAGTGGTGCTTGCCACCCTGCTCTCGCTCCTGCCCGTCATGCTGATCGTCATCAACCGACGACTACGGTCACACGGATCGGCACCCACCCAAAAGCCATTGATCGACGGCGGCGACACGGCGCCCAGCGCCGGTGTGGAGGGTTAGCTAGGCACCATGTCCCTTGATAGCACTGAGCCCCTGGCGCGCGAAAGCGATCTTGCTGAGCTGGTCGGCCTGAGACACAAGCACTTCATCATCACCTTGAAGGCCGGAGCCAAGTTCGAGACGCACCGCGGCGTTGTGCAGCACGACGACCTGATTGGAATGCCATGGGGGTCGCAAGTCTTCAGTCATCTGGGGGCACCGTTCTTCCTCCTGCAGCCGTCTCTGGCAGACGTGCTTGTGGACCTCCCGCGTTCCACCCAGATCCTGTATCCGAAAGACATCGGCTTCATTCTGATCACGATGGGCATTGGACCGGGGAAGAAGGTCGTTGAAGCTGGCACTGGCTCAGGTTCGATGACGATCGCCGCTGCCTTCGCCGTTGGTCCGCAGGGACGTGTCGTCTCATACGAAGTCCGCGAGGACATTCAGAATTTGGCAAAGAAGAACCTCGAGCGCGTTGGCCTGGCCTCCCGAGTCGAATTCAAACTCCGGGACATCCAGGAGGGATTCGATGAGACAGATGCCGACGCCTTCTTTCTGGACGTCCCCAATCCGTGGGATTACATCCCAAAGGTGAGGGCTGCCCTTAAGCCGGGCGGCTTCTTCTGCAGTCTGGTTCCCACCTTCAATCAGATCGAAGATCTGCTGCTTTCCATGAGACAGAGCAGATTCGCGTTTGTGGAGGTCTGCGAGATTCTGCTGCGGTATTTCAAGCCGGAGCCCGCCCGGATCCGCCCAACAGACCGCATGGTGGCGCACACCGGCTTCCTCATCTTCGGACGTCGGATCGAGCCTGTGAAAGATGAAAGAGGAATAGAATTGGCGCGGGAGATCGGTGCCGGCGGAACCGAAGAATCCGATACGAGCTGATGCCACCGGGATTGAGCGCGCCTCCCGGATCATCTTGAGCGGCGCGAAATCCAAGCCCGTCGGCAAAGGAGTCCAGCCAATGCGAAGACGATTCATGAGGAGGACGGGGCGGCAAGTCGGCCGGATGCTGAACGCGAGCATCCCGCCGCTTCTGATTCGCTCCAATCAGTTGCTTTCTGCCGGCAACTTCGCCCAGGCCGCGGACGGCCTGGAGCAGCTGGCTCACGCAGCGGAGGCCCGCGGTGGACGTCAAGCGGCCAGGCTGTATCTTGAGGCCGGGCGCGCCCGACTAATGGCCGCGCAGTCCAGCCAAGGGGTCGAGCTTATCAAGAGTGGGCTCGGGTTGATGGCGGGGGCGGGTCTATCACACAGGCTGGCCCGGTCCGGAAGCCGCCTGGTCAGCGAGCTCAAGGACCTCGGCTTCACCCAGGAAGCACAGCAGATCACTGCCTTCCTGAAGAATCTGGCGCCGGGTTTTGAGGCGGTGTTGCCTGAGCCGTCCTCGGTTCGGCGACCGCCGTTGCCGACACACTGCCCTGGCTGTGGCGCTCCAGTGCGGCCGGACGACGTTGAATGGCTGGACGAGATTACAGCCGAGTGCGCTTACTGCGGAAGTCCAGTACGCAACGCTTAGCGAGGCGTGCGTCGCTCATTCGCCAGCGCGGCCGCGATTTGTATCCCGGGTATGGCTATGGTTCTGACTGAGACTCGCATCGCGCACATGCTGCATGCTGCATCGGCGGGCTCTGCGGCCTTGTCGGATGGCTACGCGGAGATTGATGTCACTGAGCACACGCAGCTGAAGTGTGCCGCGGTCCTAATCCCCCTCGTACAGGACGGCGTAGACTGGCACATTCTGTACACCCGGCGAACGCAGCGCGTTGAGAGTCACAAGGGTCAGGTCTCCTTTCCCGGTGGAGGCTGCGACGAGGGAGAGACCAGTCCCGAACAGACGGCTCTGCGGGAGGCACAGGAGGAGATCGGGATAGACCCGGCAGCTGTTCGCGTCCTCGGACGACTCACCGATTTGATTACGATCACCAGCTTTCGCGTCACACCGGTGGTGGGCGTGGTCAATTGGCCGACTGTCTTTCGTCTCAACGAACACGAGGTCGAGCGAGTATTCACGGTGCCGCTGGCTTGGCTGGCCGACTCCGGAAACCGCTGGGAGTTACCGTTCCCTGGGAAAAATCGAAGCGTCGTTGTGTATCATCCATATGATGGCGAATTGGTGTGGGGCGCGACTGCGCGCATGACAGTCGATTTTGTGCATACCCTTGGTCTCTAGGGGGCGCCAGTCGGCGTGGGTATAGCCTCAAGAAAAGAAAACTCCCCGCTGCGTTCAGCGGGGAGTTGTTATTCCAACCCGGGCTCACTTCTTCTTTTTCTTCTCTTCTTCGGGCTTGGCGCCTTCTTCTGCGCCTTCCTCTTCCTTCTTGCCCCGTTCGACGGAGATCTCCGGCTCGGCACCCTCGGCACCCTCGCCCTCCGGAGCGATCACACCTTCGACGGCAGCCGGCGCCTCTTCCACAACCTCTTCCTTGGCGTACGTGGCAACGACAACCATCTCGTCCGGATCAGCAAGTACGCGGATCTTTTCTGGCACCTGCAGGTCTCTGACGTGAATTCCATCACCAACCTGCGCCAGACCCGAAATATCGACGACAATATGATCTGGCAGGTCAGTGGGCAAACACTCGACGGAGATCGAATGCAAGCCGATCACCAGGACCGCATTGAAGTCCTTCACCGCCGGCGAAGAACCCGTGACCTCGACTTGAACATCGGCCCGGATCTTCTCGGTGAGCGAGACCGCCAGGAAATCAACGTGCTTGAGCACACCCTTGATGTAATCACGCTGCCGCTCGCGGACCAGGGCAGGATACTCCTTGCCGTCCACGTCCACAGTAATGAGGCTCGACGATCCAACCTTGCTGAGCACAAGACCGGCGCTGTGGGCATCCAGCGCAATGCTAATGGGCTCAGTGTGGTGCCCGTAGATCACAGCGGGCAGCTTGCCCGAACGGCGCAGGGCATTCACCTGCTTGCCGGTCACGTCGCGCCTTGTCGCCTTTAGAACTACTTTCTCCATCTCGTCTCCTTGAGCGCCTCTCACCCCCACCAATGGGTTACCTTCGCTCGTGATTGGGCGAATCTGCAGGCTCCGGGGGATTCGCCATCGGACCCCAGACCAGCGGCATTCACTGCTGATCGTGTCGCCCCTGCACGCCGGCTACGGCAGAAAACGCGCCTCCTTGCTGAGGAGGCGCAACATGGGCGGTGGTGATTCTAGCCGTGCGGATGACTTTCGTCAAGCGGGCTTGATCCTGGGCAGGTTTTCGCCATACGGAGGGCGGATGATCCCGTTCTCCGTCACAATGGCTGAGATCAGGCGGTTCGGCGTAACGTCAAAGGCCGGATTGCGCGCCTGTGCATGCTCCGGCACGACCCGTTCACCTCGTACCTGAATCTCGAGCACTTCGGCCGGGTCACGCTCCTCAATTGGGATCAGGCTGCCCTCGGCAAGCGAAAGGTCGATGCTGGAGGTCGGCACGACTGCATACGCGGGCACGCCGTTGTCGTGCGCGGCCAACGAGAGCATGTATGTTCCAATCTTGTTTGCCACGTCGCCGTTTGCCGCGACCCGATCAGCGCCAAACATGACCTTCCGCGCTTCCCCGCAACGCAGGAAATGGCCTGCCATATTGTCGCAGATAATGTCATAGGGAATCCCGTATTGCTCGAGTTCCCATGCGGTTAGCCGTGAACCCTGCAGGCGCGGCCGCGTTTCATCGACCAGTACATGAATCCGTTTCCCACTCTCATGGGCCATACGAATGGCCCCCAGAGCGGTGCCCCAGTCCACGGCCGCCAGCGCACCGGTGTTGCAGTGATGAATGATGGTATCCCCATCATCGATCAGGGTCGCGCCGTGGCGCGCCATGCGCCGATTGATCTCGACGTCCTCATCAGCCAGTTGTTGCGCCTGATCCAGCACATGCCGCCGCAGTCCCTCCACATCCCCCTCAAAAGTACGGGCACTGGTCAAGATCCTGTCGACCGCCCAGCTGAGATTCGCGGCGGTAGGACGTGCTGCGCGCAACGCAGCCGCCGCAGCCTCCATGTCATACACCAGGTCCCGGGGAGTTGCCGCCTTCGATTCCCGTGCCGCCAGGGCCACGCCAAAAGCGGCGGCCACACCGATGGCCGGTGCGCCCCGGACGACCATGTCGCGGATGGCTTGTGCCACTTGCCCGGATCGGGAAAACCCGGTGATCTCCAGCGATACAGGAAGACGACGCTGATCGATCAGCTTAAGCTGATCCGCTTCCCAGAACACGGTTCGCATCGTGTTTCACCTCTTGGAGAGCTCGTCTCGGATGGCCTCCAGACGGCGGCGGGCCTCCGGCGCAAGGTGCTCGACATGCCCGAGTGCCCAAGCGCGCCAGAAGACTTCCGCCACATGCTCTACCCGCTCCAGATGCAGAAGGGCCTCCTCCAGATGGGCACCACACGTGAGCGTGCCGTGCTGCCTCAGGAGGATGGCACAATGCTCGCCAATGAACGGCCGTATTGCCTCTGCGTCCTCCAGCGATGAGGGCGCAGCGTATGCCGTTACCGGGACATCTCCCAGCAAGAGGAGCGTCTCGGGCAGTACGTCGGTTGGGAAGTCCATGCCAGCGACCGTTAGTGCAGTCGCGAAGACCGGGTGTGCGTGGATCACTGCCCGCACGTCCGAACGTCGCTTGTAGACCTCTAGGTGCATCGGGGTCTCCGACGACGGCTGACTACCTGCATTCTTCTCGAGCACGCGACCCTTCACGTCGACTACAAGAACGTCATCGACGTGCATGCGGCCCTTGGAGATCCCGGACGGCGTGATTAGGACTCGGTCGTCTCCCAGGCGCACCGACAGGTTGCCGTCGTTGGAGGTCATCAGCCTTCGGTCGTAGCAGATCCCGCCGCACTCCACCAGTGCCAGACGCAGGTCGGCTTCGGATGCTTGATCGTCAAAGCGCAACATCGCCTTGATATTGTAAGGTCAGGAAAGCAGTCAAGTCAATGGAATGGTGATATGCCCAGCCGCCTCCGCGCCTGCGAACCGGCATGGCGAAAGCAACCCCAATTTCCGCCTCGAGTTCGTCGAGGGCGCCCGTGATAGTCGCAGTCTCGGCAAGAGTGCAAAGGTATAATTCAAGTCCTTGCGTCCTGGAAGACATTCTATGAAGAAATATGTCTATTTCACGGTCTTTATGGCCGGGATGACCACTCTGGCGACCGAACTCACCGCCTCGCGGCTCATCGGAAACGTGTTTGGCACCAGCAATCTGGTGTGGGCGAGCATCATTGGACTGATCCTCATCTACCTCACGGCGGGATACTTCCTGGGGGGACGCCTTGCAGATCGGTGGCCCGAGGCCACAGCAATGTATCGAATCCTTGCCTGGGGTGCATTCAGTCTCGGAGTGGTTCCGTACATCTCCGCTCCAATTCTGCGTTTCGCCGCCAGTGCGTTCGAGGGGTTGGACGTCGCGGTGCTGCTCGGCTCCTTTGCGGCCGTCCTGGTGTTGTTCATCATTCCCATCACACTTCTGGGCATGATCTCTCCGTTCGCCATCCGCTTGAGCATCGACGCACAAGAGTCCTCTGGAAGAACGGCCGGCACCATCTACGGCATTTCCACCCTGGGTTCATTCATAGGAACATTCCTGCCGGTGTTGATCACCATCCCGACCATTGGGACGAGAAACACTTTCCTGGTATTCAGCCTGCTGCTGCTGCTCGTCGCCCTCACAGGGCTGGGTAGGTTCGGCGGTCGCCGGCTGCTTGTTCAACACCTATGGATGCCGGTGCTGCTTGTGGTGCTGGCGGCTGCAACCTCCGGCCAGACCCTCAAGAACAGCGCAAACCAAGTGTTTGAGGCGGAGTCCGCATACAACTATATACAGGTGCAGCAATCCGGCAACCTGACACTTCTTCGCCTCAATGATGGCGAGGGAGTGCATTCAATGTATAGCCCTGACACACTGGACTATGGTGGGCCGTGGGAACAATTCCTGGTAGGGCCCTACTTCTATCGGAATGCAGATCCTGCGCAGGTCAAGCGCATTGCCATCGTTGGACTGGCTGCCGGCACGACAGCGCGGCAGGCAACTGCGGTTTACGGGCCGATTCCGATAGATGGTTTCGAACTGGATCCGAAGATCGTCGAAATCGGCAAGAGATATTTCGCTGAAGACCTGGATAACCTGGCGGTTCACATCGGAGACGGGCGATGGAATCTGGATCAGAGCCCGTACCGGTACGACATCATTGCCGTCGATGCGTATCGGCCGCCCTACATCCCGCCCCACATGACCACGCAGGAGTTCTACAGGATCTGCGCTGACCACCTCACGGAGACGGGCGTGCTGGGGATCAATGTCGGCAGTGTCCCAGGCGATCGGCGTTTGATCAACGGCCTGGCCACGACCATGGCGACGGTCTTTCCGAGCGTACACCTCATGGACCTCCCGGGGACCCTCAACACGATGATCTATGCAACCATGCAGACCACCTCCGCCGCTGACTTCGCAGCCAATCTGAGCCGGTTTTCGGTGCGATCTGACATCCATCCGTTACTGCTTCAGACGATGGAAGTCACCTTTGCCTCTCTCCAGCCGGGATACAAGACAACCCAGATTTTCACCGATGACCACGCGCCAATTGAACTTATCGTGGATGACATGGTGATCAGGTTCGCTCTTGGCGGCAACCTGGAAGGGCTTCAGCCATGACTCAGCCATTTCGTGGTGACGAGGGCAAGGGTGAGCACTTGAACGATTACCCGGCTATCCCGTCGTGAGCTGGCCAGCACAAGGCAAGACCGTAGTGGACAGAGCATATTCTTCGTTGAAATGGCTGATGGCCGTTCTGGTGCCCATGGCATTGATCGGCCTTGGCGTACGCCTACTGCTTACGCCGCTGTATCTCCAACTTGAGTACCGGCTCCCTGGCTTTCCCGCCGATGATTACGGTTTTTCCACGGACGAGCGCGTCTACTGGGGCACCCACGGCATCAGTTACCTGCTGAATGACGCCCCGCTCTCCTACTTGGGAGATCTCAGGTTCAACACCGGCAAGCCCTTGTTCACGGAACGCGAGCTCAGCCACATGCATGATGTCAAACTCGTTGTCGGCCAAATCCTCCGCGCCTGGTATGTGATCATTGCTTTGATGGCTGGTCTCTGGATCTGGGCTTGGCGTGCGGGATGGTTGCCGGCGTACCGGCGGGGCCTCCGGCTCGGTGGCTGGCTGACTCTGGCGATCGCGGGAATTGCCGGATTGATCGGGACTCTGGGCGCGAGCGGTTCGGGGGACTTGTTCTGGCAGTTCTTCAGCGCGTTTCACGGCCTCTTCTTCAGCGGTGACTCCTGGCTTTTCGCGTACTCGGATACGCTGATCCGCCTGTACCCGCTCCGTTTCTGGCAGGATTCGGTTCTCTATATCGGCGTACTGGCTGCCTTGGGAGCAGCTGCACTGGCATTCGGCCTGCGGGAACAGCCTGATGCGACCACCGCCCGGTCCTAACCCATGATTCGAATGCTCTGCAAGGCCGCGCGAGTGCATGATGTATAATCTTCGCGTGCGAGCAGAAATGCCCGAAAGTCTCTCGCTTGACAATCGCGTTGCCCTGGTTACGGGTGCTGGACGCGGCATCGGACGCGCGATCGCCCTGCAACTTGCCGGTCGCGGCGCGGCGGTGGTTGTCAACTACAACAAGTCCGGTGCCGAGGCGGAGACCCTGTGTCAGGAGATCAAGACGGCAGGCGGCAAGGCGGCCGCTTTCCAGGCCGATGTCTCCGATACAGCCCAGGCGCAGGGTCTGGTCAAGTTCGCAATAGATTCGTTCGGCGATCTTCAGATCCTGGTCAACAATGCCGGCATCACACGCGACACGTTGATTATGACCATGTCTGAGGAGGACTGGGACGCCGTCATGACAACCAACCTGAAGAGCACCTTCAACTGCTCAAAGGCGGCGGTCAAGCACATGGTGCGCAAGCGGTACGGGCGCATCATCAACATTAGCTCAGTTGCCGGGCAGATGGGCAATCCCGGCCAGACCAACTATTCGTCCTCCAAGGCCGGGCAGATCGGCTTCACCAAGTCGCTGGCCCGCGAGGTGGCGTCACGCAACATCACCGTGAATGCTATCGCCCCGGGTTTTATCGACACTGAAATCCTAAGTGCGATGAATCCGGAAACTCTTGCTGCGGCCATCAAGATGGTGCCCTTGGGCCGCAAGGGCTTCCCGTCTGAGGTCGCGTACGCAGCTGCTTTCCTTGCTTCCGACCAGGCTGCATTTATCACAGGCCAAGTCCTCGGCGTGGATGGCGGCATGGCAATGATGTGACACCCTCGCGCCACAGCGCGGACAAGGAGTAGGTACATGCCTGACTACAATCGCCCTCCGGGAAAGACAACGGTATCGCCTGGCGTATTGATGACGATCGCACGCATGGCGGCTCTGGGCGTTCCGGGCGTGAGGGCCGTGGGTCGGCCCGCCCCGGCCGGCGAACATTACTCAAGGAGTCGCATGGGAACAGGGGTCCGTCTGGCGATCCATGACGACTTCATCCGCGGTGATATGTACCTGGTCATCAAAGCCGGCGTCAATGTCCGCGAGGTGTGTCGTGATGTGCAGCAGCAGGTTGCCCGCGCCCTCCAGGAAATGGCCGGAATGAGCGTCGCCCGCATGGATATTCACGTTGAGGACATTGACTACGAAGGGACCGAGGCTTGATGTAGCATGAAGTCCCGTACCAGGGCGCGAAGTCTTGCCCTGCAAGCACTTTACGAAATAGATATCGCCCATCATCCTCCCGGCGAGGTGCTCCAGCACCGGCTGGAAGAAGATGCGTTGTCCGATGACCTTGCCGAATTTGCGCGGCAAATCGTTTTCGGTGTGCTCCCCCTCACGCAAGAACTTGATCGCATCATCGCGAGGTACGCTCCTGAGTGGCCGCTCGACCAGATCGCGGCCATCGACCGGAACATCCTCCGTGTGGCGTGTTGGGAATTCGCAGTCCAGGGTGAGACTCCGGTCAAAGTCGCCATCAACGAAGCGGTGGAACTGGCCAAGCTCTTCGGCTCTGAGAGCGCTTCGCGTTTTGTCAACGGCGTACTTGGGAGCCTGGCCGATCACCAAAATGAGATCTCACAACAACTCAGGAACGCACAGATGGAACTGACCGCCAAAACCGCGGCAACCTCGACGGAGGCTGGCTGAATGGAGATCCTCGGCATCGGTCCGTCTGAGCTCCTTTTTGTAGTTGTGCTTGCGCTGATCATTCTCGGCCCCCGGGAGATGCAGAAGACCGGTCGCACGATCGGGAAGTGGCTGCGACAGGTGGTGACCTCAGACGGCTGGAAATTCTTCCAACAAACCTCACGCGAGATCCAGACGCTGCCCAACCGGCTGATGCGGGATGCGGCGCTGGAAGAGTTGAAGGAGATGGAGAAGGATCTGCGGCAGCCTCTGCAGGCAGACCCGCGCGCCGCTAAGACCATTGCATCGCCGGCGACGGCGCCCTCCGAACAACCCGCTCCCGATCGCGAAGTCGAACCGAAGATCCTGCCCTCACCTCAAACACCATCACCTGTGCCCGAGGATCGTGAGCCGAATGCGTGAGTTTGCCCGCGGAGTCGGGCGCATCCTGACCCTCCCATTTCGCGCCGGGTGGTGGATCATCATGCTCCCTGTACGGCTTTTTGCGTCAGTCAAGAACTTCATGCTGACCGAGCCCGAGGAGCATCCGCTTGGCGAGATCTTCGCGGATCTTACACAAAGCCAGCAGGCTAGGAAGCTCTTCTGGGATCAGGTCGAGGCCCTACGAGGTCACCTGCTGCGGGCGGTTTTGGGCATCGTTGTCGGCGTGGCAATTTCATTTGCATTCACAGAGAGACTCGTGCAGTTCCTGGCCGTCCCCGTGGGAGGCCTGTCTGCACTCCGTGCCATAGAGGTCACTGAATCTGTGGGCGTATTCATGAAGGTTGCACTGCTCGCCGGGATCGCGATCTCATTGCCATACGTGGCATTCGAATTCTGGCTCTTTGCGGCACCGGGCCTCCGCCCCCGCGAGCGCATCTATGGAATGGTCGGAATACCCCTGGCCGCGCTCTTTTTTTTGGCCGGCATGGCATTCACGTACTACATGCTGCTGCCCAGTGCGCTTCCGTTCCTTCTCAATTTTCTCGGCATCCGGGCGGTATTGCGACCACAGTCCTATTTTTCATTCATCACGGGCCTCATGTTCTGGATAGGCGTGGCCTTCGAGTTTCCCCTCCTGGTATACGTTTTGACTGCCATGGGTCTCATCAAGCCACAGTCACTGAGGCGGCAGTGGCGCCTCGCAATTGTGATCATTGCGGTTGTCGCGGCGGCGATCACGCCGACTGTTGATCCGGTCAATATGGGCCTCGTGATGCTACCTATGAGTCTGCTGTATTTCATCAGCATTGGTTTGAGTTACATCGCAAACGCAGGCAGGAGCGCGCCGGCAGGCAAGAAGCCGCTTCAGGAGGGATCCGCATGAACGCACGAAGCCGCGGCCTTGTGGCAGCAAGCATCTGCCTCTTATCGGCTGTAAGCGCGGGTTGCACGCTCTCCTTGATGAAGCTGCCTCCCTCGCCGTTGGTAGCCACGCAGGCGCCAGGTGTTGTAATCCCCACTTTGACGATGCTGCCCAAGGCGCAGTCCGTGTTCGTAGCCAAGCTAACCGAGCCGTTGGCAAGTGGCGAGACACTCGCGCTGGCGCTTCTGGATGAAGTAACCGGCCTGGCGCTGAATCCTCAGCTCTATCCGATGCAGGCAGTAGACCCATCGACCTATTCCGCGACTCTGGCGCTCCCCCACAGAGCAATCGTCAAGTATCGCTACGTGCGCCTCGGAGCCGGGCAGATCATGGAGGACAGTGCACTTGACGGACCCATTCGTTATCGGATGTATCTTGCCGCCAGTCCGGCGGAAGTGAACGACGTGATAGGTGGCTGGAGCGACCGTCCAAATTCCGGCCAGACCGGCAGCATCCAGGGCCGCATCCTCAATGCCGACACTGGAGCCCCAATCCCAGACATACTTGTTGCGGCCGCAGGTCAGCGAGCCTTCACAGATTCGGCTGGTCGGTTTGATCTGCAGGGCGTGTCAGTGGGTACACACAACCTGGTCGCTTACGCTGTCGACGGCACCTATGACACATTCCAGCAGGGTGCAACCGTGGCAGCGGATCTGAATACCGCGGTCGAAATCAAGATGAGGGCTGCACCGCTGGTGCGGGTCACTTTCATCGTTTCGGCCCCCAACGACGTCCAGGGAGCGCCAGTTCGGATTGCCGGCAACCTGGTGGAGCTGGGCAACACTTTTGCCGACCTGAAGGGCGGCATGAGCACTGTGGCCGAGCGGATGCCTGTGATGGCATTTCAAGCCGACGGCCGCTACAGTGCCACCCTCATCCTGCCGGCGGGCGCCTATGTGCAATACAAGTACACCCTCGGCGATGGCTTCTGGAATGCCGAGCACGCATCAACGGGCGAGTTCAGATTGCGGGAGCTTATCGTACCCACGCAGGACGTCATCATCCAGGATGCAGTGCAGACATGGAACGCCGGTGACTCTTCGCCAATCCTCTTCGAGGCGACGGTTGCATCCAACACACCTGCCAGTGACGTCATATCCATTCAATTCAATCCATATGGTTGGACCGAGCCCATTCCGATGTGGCCAATGGGCGGCAATCGCTGGGCCTACAAACTGTATGGGCCTATCAACGCGCTGGGAAATCTGCATTACCGCTACTGCCGCTCGGGGCAATGCGGCAGCGCGGACGACCTCGCGACGGCTGGTGACGATGCACAAGGGCGCGCGGTGGAAACAAGCCTTGTACCGCAGGACATCAAGGATTCGGTTACCGAGTGGGCCTGGTTGGGAGAGACAGAGCCGGGCACACTCGTGGGATCCAATATCGGCGCCCGGCCGCCCGGCTTTGTGGCGGGCATCGAGTTACAGTCCGGCTTCCAGCCCAATTGGGCATACTACAACCCGCAGGCGGTCCAGGGCGTCCAGGCGCTGGGTGCCAACTGGATCTTCTTCACACCAGGTTGGACATATAGCAGTTCTTCGCCCCTGATGTTTGGCATGGACCCGGAGAAGGAACCGTTCTGGCTGGATTCCACGATCATGATCAGCCAGGCGCGGGCGGCCAATCTCAACGTTGGCATCCTGCCAATTCCACACTTCACCACGTCAGCTGTGGACTTCTGGTCAGGCGCAGGCCTAGATTCGGCCTGGTGGCAGAACTGGTTCGAGCACTATCGCGCATTCGCGGTGCATCACGCCGATCTGGCAACCCACACGGGTTCGCAGGCTTTGGTGCTGGGCGGCGATTGGCTGGAGCCGGCTCTTCCCGGCGGAAAACTCGCAGATGGTTCGAGTTCCAATGTGCCGGCCGATGCCGGACTGCGCTGGCAGGCCATCCTCGCCGAGGTACGGCAGCATTTTGGTGGCAAGGTGTGGTGGGCCCTGCCGTATGCACCGGGAGGGACTCAGACTCAGCTGGATTTCCTCTCAGCCACTGACGGCATCTATGTCCTTTGGAGCGCTCCACTGTCCCTGGAGGAAGGAGCATCAGAAGCCGACCTGGTCAATCGGGCTGGACAACTGCTGGACAGTGAGGTCGCGCCGCTTGCCTCTCTTGTCAACAAACCTGTCATGCTCGCCCTGGCCTATCCATCTGCACGCGGCGTCAGGACTGGATGCTTCAGCGACAGCGGCGGATGCCTGGAGTGGCAGGCACTGAGTCAACCAAACAATCCGGGCGCCGTAGCCGTAGATCTTGAAGCCCAGGCCGATGTCTATGAGGCTGTCCTAAATGCAGTCAATTCGAGGCCATATATTGGCGGCATTGTTAGCCGGGGGTTTTATCCTCCCACCCTGCTGCAGGACAAGTCGGCCTCCATCCATGGAAAGCCGGCTACGGACCTCTTGTGGTACTGGTTCCCGCGGCTCACTGGCGTGATCCAATAGGGAACGACGGGGAAGATCCTCTTGGCGAGCACGGTGGGCCATCACGGCAGAACTGCCGCGGTACACGGCTGGCGCTCTGCAGTTGCCAGAAGTGATAACACCATAGGGCTTCGCTCCAGCGATCTTCCCTACTGACTACTTCTACGCCAGAACGATCACCTGCCCAGGCTGGATGAGATCTGGGTTGGAAATGTTGTTGCGGGCGACAAGCGCGGCAGTCGTCGTGCCGTATTTCGTCGCGATCCCATAGAGGGTGTCTCCGGCTTTCACCGTGTGAATTCGCAACGGCGTCGTCGGCGTCGCTATCTGTCCCGGGATGGTCAGCGTATCGCCGACCTTGAGGAGTTGGGGATTCGCTGCCATCAATTCGCTGACCGAGATCAGGTACTTGCCAGCTATTGAGCCGGCTGTTTCTCCGGTTGAAACCACGTGAGTCTTGGAAACGGCAACGGGGGCTTGCGTCTCGGCAAACTCCATGAGCTGCTCCGTCGTACCATTGAAAACGTCCAAATCGACCGGCGCCTCTATTCCACTGACCCGTCCCTTGCCGCTGTGCTGCCAGAAAGTCCACGTGGGCCATCCCCTGGGCATCAGGGGGCTCATGCCGGAGACATACTTCTTGGGGAACCAGCCGAGCCAAAGCGCAAAGTCCCGGGTCCAGGCAGGCGGCTGTCCCTGCTCCGTGAAATTGGTCTCAAGGAATGAGACCCCAGAGTAGATCAGCGGCCGACGTCCGAGCCGCTGCTCCACCTCCTCGAGCCAGGTCTTGACGCCTGAAATTGTCTTCTTGTTTGAGACGCCGTCGGTCACTTCCAGATCGATGCTGCAAGGAAGCTCCCCATCGTCTGCCTGATCCCGGATTGTGCGGACAAAACGCTCGGCCTGTTGCCGCGCATCTTGATTGGGGTGGAAGAAGCAATAGGCGCCTCGGAGAAGCCCATTGGCCCCGGCGCCCTCCCAGTTGTCCACAAAGGTCGAATCGGTATAGGCCACTCCCTCCGTGGCCTTGATGAAAACAAACTGCACACCGGCAGTGTGCACTCGTTTCCAATCGACCTCAGCCTGCCAGTACGATACATCCAGACCGGGAACGGTGCTCACGGCAGCCTCCTGAAGTAGTACAGAAGCAGATTAACATCCCTGTGAGCTTCGGGCAATGGGGAGAAACTACCCGATCCGGTTGGATCATTTTGAACCAGCGGCGCTGGGGCGGGGACATTTAAGAAAGCCGTAGTCTAAGCTTACCCTCCCCTTGACGTTGCGAATTATGGTATAAGACTCATGCCCTGCAGTGCTCGCGATATTGCGTTTACGTTTTGAGCCAACACTCATTAACAGGGCTTCAATCTCTATGAAACAACGCGATAGGCTTGAGCCAAGGCGGCGTTTCTAGGTCGGAGCCCACCTGCGAAAGCAGGTTCAAAACCCCGCAATACACGGCACATGCGGGGTCTTTTTTTATTGCCTGCTCCCGGTCGATGAAGTCCCGTTGTGACAATCCCAACTCGACGAAGCTCAGGAGCTGTGACATCTACGGGGTCTAATGCGCCGCGATCATTTCGCGCAGCCCAGAGCTACTCGTGCCCCAGCGCTGAAGAACCGCTTGACGGGAAGTAGCCTCCCGTGTAGAATTCCGCCGATTTGCCAACTGAATAGCGGAGAAACAGCGGCTGGATCTCGGCCAGCGCCGAGATCACGAGGTGGAGGTTCCGTCCTGCGAAGGACGCGCTAAGGGCCTGGCTCTTGGAAGTCATCGGGGCAAGGTCCGAACATCGGATCGATCAGCGGATGCCTCTGGAGCCAATCACAGGCTCCCTTCTCCCTTCCAAAGCGAGCGCGTGAGCCATCGGGATGGCATACTTCCCGATGGTGACCGGCGAAAACCATACGGCGACGTGTGGGACAAGGCGGGCGCGGTGATAAGCCTCGGGCATCATGTCCCGAAGCTTGGCACAGATGGAAGGGCTGCTCGGAATAATGGTGGGTCACCATTGCGAAGGCACGCCCGCGCGTGTCTTTTTGTTTTATGGTGCCTTTGGGAAGGGAAGTCGAGGTCCAAGATGATCGCACGGACTTGGCACGGTAGAGTAACAGCAGCAAAGATCGAGGCTTGCCGCGAATTGGCAACGACGCGAGCGATCCCAGACGATTGGTCGGTCCACGCAAGCCTAAGCGTGCACGTCCTCAAGCGGAAGGACCGCGACGTTGCCCACTTCATCACGCTCACGTCTTGGGAGAGTCTTGACGCCATCAGGGCCTCTGCCGGCGCGGATGGCGATTCCGCCAAGTACTACCGGGCTGACAAGGATTCCCGGCTCAAGTTGGAGCCAAAGGTGATGCACTACAAGGTCGTGGGAAAGGCGCTGTGAGGATCGGTGCAAGCGTTCCAGCAAGTTCCGGGTCGCCAGTCCGGAGGGCGGTCTCTAGAATGGGTGCAGCTGAGAAATCGGAGGAATCCGTGAACAGCGCATTCAATACGGATCTTTGTCAACTGAGCGACGACTACATTCTGGTCGAGAGAGCCATCCAGTACCTCGACGCGAACGCGACTCGCCAGCCGGAATTGAGAGAGGTGGCAGGCGCTGTGGGCCTGAGCGAATTCCACTTCCAGCGCCTCTTCACCCGGTGGGCGGGGATCAGCCCCAAGCGATTCCTGCAGTTCGTGACGCGGGAACGCGCCCGCGAACTTCTCGAACGGTCGGAGAACATCCTGGATACAACATATCGATTGGGACTCTCCAGCGCCGGCCGCTTGCACGATCTGTTCGTGACAACCGAAGCGGTCACGCCCGGGGAGTACAAGAGCCGCGGTGCAGGGGTGACAATCCGATATGGGTTTTCCCCTACACCATTCGGAAAATGCTTGCTTGGAGTAACCGATCGGGGCATTTGCTATCTCAGTTTTGTGCAGGCCGGCGAGGGCGAGGCGATCGACGAGCTTGTCTCGTACTGGCGGCAGGCCGAAATCGTCGAAGACCGTGCAGCAACGGCGCCCCTGGTCGAATCGATCTTCCGACTCGGCCAGAAGCCTCACATTCCGATCCATGTTCTGCTCCGCGGCACGAACTTCCAGATCAAGGTATGGGAAGCTTTGCTGCGAATTCCCCCCGGCAGCGTCAGCACGTACGAAGACGTCGCCGGGCAGATTGGAAGCCCGCGGGCCGTGAGGGCGGTCGGAAGCGCTGTGGCACGCAATCCGATCCCAGTGCTGATCCCCTGCCACCGGGTGATTCGCAAGTTGGGGGAATTCGGTCAATATCGATATGGAGCAGTTCGCAAGCGGGCTCTCATCGGTTGGGAGCTCGCTCAGGCCGAGTTGCCCGCGGAGGTCGCGTAGGGGCAAAGATGCGTACCAAGGTCTGGCTTGCCTTAGTGGCACTCTACATAGTATGGGGTTCGACGTATCTCGCCATCCGTTTTGCGGTTGAGACCATTCCGCCGTTTCTAATGGCCGGCGCCCGTTTTCTTATCGCAGGAACGATCCTTTACGCCTGGAGGAGATCGGCGGGCGATCCCGCGCCGACGCCTCGTCAATGGCGTTCCGCGATCGTTGTTGGTTTGTTGCTGCTTCTGGGCGGCAATGGTCTGGTGAGCTGGGCGGAACAGCACGTAGCTTCTGGCATCGCCGCTCTCATGGTGGCGTCCAGTCCCCTCTGGATGGTGCTGATCGACGCTCTTCGTCCGAACGGCACGAGGCCGGACTGGAAAATCATCCTCGGATTGTTGATCGGTTTCGGAGGCATAGCCTTGCTCGTCACCTCCTCCGGCGGGACAAGTTCCGAGGGCGGTTTCGATATTGTCCCCCCTGCAGTGCTCCTGCTGGCGGCCCTGATTTGGTCATACGGGTCTCTCTATGCCCGGGATGCGGATATGCCCCAGTCCTCTCTGCTCGGGACGAGCATCGAGATGCTAGGTGGTGCTGCGGGCCTCTTCCTCGTTGGCACTTTCACCGGGGAATGGCAACAGCTCCGCATGGCGTATGTCAGCCCAAGCTCCGCCCTAGGACTTGCGTATCTAGTCATCTTTGGTTCACTTGTCGGATTTGTCTCGTACAGCTGGCTGCTGCGGAATGCCCCCATTCCACTGGTCTCCACCTACGCCTACGTAAACCCGGTCGTGGCGATCTTTTTCGGAGCGTGGCTGGGAAGCGAATTGCTCACAGCACGCATAATCATCTCTGCCCTGGTCATCATCGGATCAGTGGTGGTGATCAACCTGTCCAAGCAGACGAAGATGCCGCCGAGGCAAGAGCCGGCCACGAGCCCGGCGGATTAGGCGCAGCGGTTCGGTGTACTGATTGTCAACCTCGCCCGGCGATTGTCGTTCTTGAGACCACCAAAGAAGAGAGGATCCATGGATTCAAAAGACCTGATCAAGAGAGTAAGGGAAGATGCCGTCAAGTTCATTTCGCTTCAGTTCTCAGACGTTACGGGCTCCGTGAAGAGCGTGGACATGCCTGTCGGCGGCATTGAGGGCGCGCTGACGGACGGCGTGTGGTTTGATGGATCGTCAGTGGAGGGCTTCGCACGCATCCAGGAGAGCGACATGCACCTTAGGCTCGATCCTGACACATACGCCGTTCTGACGTGGACCGATCCGGAACTTCGCCGCGCCCGGGTCTTCTGCGATATCTACACACCGACGGGGGAACCATTCGAGGGCGATCCCCGAGGCACATTGAGGCGCATGCTGGCAATACTCGAGCGACGGGGCTGGTCCTACAACGTCGGTCCGGAGCCGGAGTTCTTTCTGTTCAAAGGCGGCAACGGAAACAGCGTCCATCCGACACCGCATGACAACGGCGGCTACTTTGATTTCTCGTCGGATGACGAGGCGGCACACGTGCGCGCTGCCCTGATGGAGGCGTTGAACGCCATGGGCCTTGAGGTGGAGGTGGGTCACCACGAGGTGGCGCGCGGCCAGCATGAGATCGACTTCCGCTTTGCCAACGCCCTTCGGGCTGCCGATAACATCCTCACGTTGAAGTACGCCGTCAAGGCCATCGCCAACCAGCACGGCCTGACTGCCTCGTTTATGCCCAAGCCGGTATTTGGCATCAACGGTTCGGGCATGCACTGCCATCAGTCTGTGTTCGATGCCAAGGGCACCAACCTGTTCTTCGATGCCTACGACGAAGTGCATCTTTCGAAACTGGCCTACGGCTTCATTGCCGGTCAGCTGGAGCACGCACGCGGCTTCGCCGCGATCGTCGCCCCTACGGTCAACTCATATAAGAGGCTGGTTCCGGGCTACGAGGCGCCGGTCTATGTCGGCTGGGCTCAGCAGAATCGCTCGGCGCTCATCCGTATCCCACGCTACAACGAGGGCCGCGATAAGGCTGTCCGGGCCGAATTGCGCTGTCCGGATCCGTCGTCAAATCCGTACCTGGCTTTCACTGCCATGCTCGCTGCCGCCCTGGACGGAATTGACAACAAGATGACGCCTCCGGCGGCACTGAACAACATCAACCTGTATGAGCTGAGCCCTGAGGAACGGGACAAGCTTGGCGTGAAAGAGCTGCCCGGTTCCCTTTCTGAGGCTCTCGTCGAACTGGACAATGACGAAGTCATTAAGTCCGCGCTTGGGGCCGCGACCTATGAGGCCTTCACCCGTGCCAAGCGGACCGAATGGGATGAGTATCGGATGTGCGTGACCGACTTCGAGGTTGAGCGTTATCTGGAGACGGCCTAGGAAACACAGCCGGCTTCGTGGGTGGACTTGGGTCGGTCCGAGCCCGAGGCCGTCACTAAGCCGCGGCCCTAGCCAGGGCCGCGATCTCCTTCTTGGTCGCGTACTCTGTGACGATTCTGCCATCCCGCATTTGCAGGACCCGGTCCACGTGGCGGCACATGCGCAAGTCATGCGTGACCATGATGCCGCCCCCACCGCTCTCATGTATGAGAGCGGCAAAGGTCTCCACGACTTGGAAAGCTCGTTCGGTGTCCAAGGCGGCGGTCGGCTCGTCGGCCAGCACCAACGCGGGGTTGTGGATCAACGCTCTGGCAATCGCGACCCGCTGCTGCTGACCACCTGACATTTGACCGGGCAGGAAATGCAAGTGATCCCCCAGTCCCAACCGGGATAAAAGAGCCGTCGGCCGTCCGCGTCCGCGCCCGCGCCCACGGCCCATGCCATTCAGCCTGAGCATTACCTCCACATTCTCCTGCGCCGTGAGGAATGGGATGAGGTTGTTCGACTGAAATGTGAAGCCGATGCGGGCTCGACGGAGCCTCACACGCTCGCGCTCATCCATCTTGGATAGCATGTGACCATCGATCAGCACTTCACCTGCAGTCGGCATCAGGAGCGCGGCCAGGATCGATAGCAAAGTCGTCTTGCCCGAGCCGCTGGGCCCCACCAAGCCCACGAATTCCCCCGGATGTACTTGAAATGAGACATGATCGACCGCACGTATGGGCGCGCCGTCCACTGTGAAGATCTTCACCAGATCACGAACTTCAAGCACTGCTTTCTTCATCGTGGGCCTCACTGTAGACGCAGAGCGCGCAGGGGTTCGATCCTGACCGCGTAGACCACCGACACCAACCCTCCTACCGGACCGATCAGCATCAGGGCCAGGATGGAAACGGCCACGCTGATCCCATTGAAGGCCAGCGGCACCGTGGGCGGAAAACCCAGCGAGAATAGGAACGTCAGGAAGGCTCCGAGGCCAACGCCGATTGCCGTAACCAGCACGATCTGAATGACGGCAGCTGTTCCCACTGATGTGTTGGACGAGCCAATGGCTTTCAGAACTCCGATCTGGGGCACCTTCTGAAGAACCTGGATCTGAAAGAAACCACCTATCACCAGGATGCCGATGAGAAGAGTGAAGAACCCTTGTGTCTGTATCGTCGCTTGCTGTGCTGAGTAGCCCGGGATGTTGTTGATGGTTGTCGCAACATCAGCGATCTCAATCTTCGGGACTTTGGCCAGCAAATCTGCCCGCACGTCCTGTATCAGACCGCCATCCGGCACGCGGACTGCGACAATGTGCGGAAACGGAGTGTCGTCACGGGCGTCCGCCTCGGTCTGAGGTCGGATCCGTTCCCAAGTCGACGCCGTGACGAACATGCTGGGCTGAAAGAGATACGACTGCCCATCAACGATGCCCACCACCTGCAGAGCAGAGAAACGATCCTCAAGACCCTGTGTTGAACGGACTTCCAGCCGGTCGCCGATGCGCAGTCCGGTCCGGACTGCCAGATTTCGATCGATGACCGCCTCATTCGAGTCTCCACCCCGAAAATCACGGCCTTCTACCACGTGGGGCATGCCGGGATATCCGGGGTCGGCGGCCAGCAGCGAAACCTTTGTCGGTACATCCGTCGACACGATCTCTGTCGCCGAGAAGTAGATGGGGCCGGCGTTTTCGAGGCCAACAACCCGGCGAACAGCGCGCAGCGTGCCTGTCTCCAGGCGGCTGGATTGTATGGCATAGTCAGACTTCTCCCGGAAAACAACCAGCTGAGCGTCCAGCTTGGCGATATATTCCCGGTTGCCATTGGCCAGACCTTCCCCCAGCGCGGCAATGAATAGCACCAGCAGCGTAATCAGTGCAATGACAAGGCTCAGGAGAAAGAAGCGGCCGCGGTTGCGCCACACCTCTTTCACTGCGATGTAGATCGAAAAAGTCACTCCGTTCATGGTCACTGCCACTCCATTGACACCCTGCCCCGATTCATGCGTGGGCGTCCCACTGGGAAGCGAGGCGCCGCTGACGTCGACATTCAGGTGAGAAGGTGCCCGCTACACCGGTGCAGCCGACCTCTCAACCATCCTGCAGAAAGAACACAAACCCGGCGCGGACGTCGGCTGCCCACACGCCGGGCACGGATGCAGGTCGGAGGCGATCGTCCGTCGGTCTGCAAAAAGGCCCTGCCTTCGGGCCTCCAGGAAACGGAGATAGAAGTTCAGTTTCGTGCCGGGGTGGTCGTTTTCCATCTTGTTAAGGACCTCTTTATAGTAGATGGAGGTCGAGCCCTCGGCGTACGGACACTCCTCATAGATGTACTCAATACCGCGCAGCAACGCATAGGCCGCCATCTCGCGTTCGTAGAAGCGGCAGAGCGGTTTGACCTTCCGTGCCAGACCCGGCACCGCCGGCAGTACCGGTCCCTGACGCAGCAGGAAATCAGCGGACCAGGTCAGCGTGTTCCCGAACAATACCGCCGCCTCGTCGTCCAGGTTGTGACCTGTAGCCAGCACATCATAGCCTAGGTCGCGCGCAATGCGGTTCATGACGTGACGCTTGGTCAGGCCACAGACTGCACACGGTTTGCCGTACCCACGTTGGCTCATTTCCGCCAAGACGGGAATCGATGCGCCGTACTGCCTCTCCACATCTACCGTGTGTAGCTTCAGTTGTCGCTGCTCGGCGAAACGGAGGACGTAACTGTGGGACTCTATGGAATACCCGATACCCCCCTCAATGCCCAGCCCGATGTAGAGTCCGTCAGCGTTGTAGCCAAGGCGGACCAGCAAGTCCCAGAGCGAAAGCGAGTCTTTGCCACCTGAGACCGCCACGAGGATCCTCTCCTCATGGCTGAACATCCCGTACTTGAGGATGAAGCGTTCAGTTTGCTCGGGCAGCCACGCGAGATAGTCGTCCTTGCACAAGGCAAGCTTGTGCTGACGCATGTTGACTGCGGCTTTTTGCCCGCATTTCCTGCATTTCATGTGCTGAGCCTGTCGATCAGGGCGTCTCCGGCAGCTGCCGGGAGGGCCCAGTTCACTATCCGCCGGAGATCACCGCCACTAACTTGACTTCCTCCCCGTCTCGCAGGATCTCATCTTCAAGGATCATCTCACCGTCGCGTGTGGCGATGACGGTTTCGGGAAGGATGTTCGCCTTCTCCAAGGCGGCGAGCAGGGTCATGCCCGCTTTTACCTCATACACCCTGTCGCGCAATATGAGTCTAACCATCTTGGCCTTGGAAAGCGCATTCTACCATGGGGGTGGCAGGCGCTGACGTGACTTGACAGCCCTATCTCTCAACTGTACTATGAGGCAGTCTGACCCGCACGAGCCTCCGGCGTAGCGGTGAACGGTCGCTGTCGCGCACTTAATCGAGCCTACCAACTGAAAATCCAGTCATGAGTCGCAATCAACGCATTGGCAAGTGGGGCGAACAGGCAGCCGTCGACTACCTGGCTGCGCGCGGCTATGAGATCCTCGGCCGCAATCTTCGCACACCGCATGGAGAAATTGATCTCCTGGCACGGATCGAGGAACAGACGGTCTTTGTGGAGGTGAAGGCTCGAACATCCAGCTTCTTGGGCCCCCCCGAGGTCAGCGTGGGGCCACAAAAGCAGGCTCACATGATCGCTTGCGCAGAGCACTACGCCCAGCAGAACAATCTCGATCATTGGAGAATCGATGTCATCGCCGTCGAGAAAGTCGCGGGCCGGGCAGAGATCACACACTTTCGGAATGCCATTTCCTGAAGTGCCACTCAAGGGTTGCGTCCAGCGGTGGCATTGATGTAAGCACGATGACCCCGAAAAGCACGTGGATTCATCCTGCTGAGAAGCCCGTGGTGGTGCTTCTCGTTGGCGCTACGGCCGTGGGGAAAACAGAGATCTCCCTGCAGCTTGCCGAAAGGCTGAACGCCGAGATCGTGTCTGTCGATTCCCGCTTGTTCTATCGCGGCATGGACATCGGCACAGCAAAGCCCAGCCGGCAGGAGCGCGCTCGTATCCCCCATCACCTCATCGATATTGCCGAACCGGACGAGACTCTCAGCCTAGCGGCGTTCCAGCAATTGGCGCACGAGGCCATTGCTGGGATCGTCTCCCGCTGCAGACTGCCGCTGCTCGTTGGTGGCACCGGACAGTATGTCCGGGCGGTGACCGCTGGATGGAGTCCGCCGCGGGTCGCGCCGAACGAGGGACTGAGGGCTGAACTGGTGCGCATTACATCTCGGCGAGGGAGGCAGTGGCTTCACGAAAAACTACGGATGATCGACCCAATCGCCGCGGACGCTATCGACGCCCGAAATGTACGTAGAACAACGCGAGCGTTGGAGGTGATTCTGATAACGGGTCGCCGGTTCTCACAACAGCGCGGCCGCGGAGAATCTCCGTTCCTGCTCACTGCCGTCGGACTGAACCGGCCGCGGGCAGAGCTATATGCCAGGATCGATGCCCGAATTGAAGCCATGTTCGACGAGGGCCTATTGCAGGAAACCAGGCGCCTGCTCGACCAAGGTTGTCGGGCAGACATGCCTGCGATGTCGGCGATCGGTTATCTTCAGTGCGTCAAGGTGCTCCACGGCGAGTTGGATCTCGAACAAGCAAAGGCTGAGATGCGCCGCGCGACGCGCTCCTTCGCCCGGCGCCAATCGAACTGGTTCAAGGAGTCGGACCCGAATATCACGTGGTTCAACGCAGGGAAATTGAACATTGTCGCAACCATTGAAGCGCTGATAAGGCAGTCGGCGTCCGAAAGCCTCGAGCCGAACTGAAAGAGGTGCCGACTCGTGAATTCCCATCCCGCCGCCAGGAAGCCTGTCACACGAAAAGACCGACCATGGACTGAGCACTACGATCCTGGCGTGCCTCCTTCCATCGAATATCCTGATCACACGCTGCATGCTTTTCTGGTCGCAAGCTCACAGAAGTATCCGCATCATGCTTGCACGATCCTGGGCAATGCGGTCACGACGTACAGGGAGATGAACACTGTTACTGACAGGATTGCCGGGACGTTGGCGGCCATGGGGGTAAAAAAGGGCGATCGCGTCGGCATCCTGATGCCCAACATCCCGCAATTCGTGATGACGTTCTATGGAATCCTGAAGGCCGGTGCCGTTGTTGTGGCAACGAATCCGCTCTATACACCCGGTGAGATCGCTCACCAGGCAAACGATTCGGGTATTGAGGTCATGTTCGTGGCATCGGGCCAATATCAAATCCTGAAGGCTTCCCAGGGCGGGACGGGCATCAAGCGGCTCATAGTTGTCCGCCCAGAGGATGGCCTCCCGCAGGTAGCAAAACACTACGCATCAGATTCCCGGGGCGGTGATCGGGATGCCGAAAGTGCTGGGGGACGGGACGCACGCGACACATGGCTCCAGGATTTGCTGGATCATCACCAGGAGGCAGACCCTCCCGATCTTCACATTGGACCCGACGATACGGCCCTTTTCCAGTACTCGGGCGGCACAACCGGCATTTCAAAGGCGGCCGTTGCCTCCCACCGCGGTGTGGTAGCAAACACGATGCAGTTCCGCCGCTGGCTTGTCACCCTCAAGGAGGGGAACGAGACCGTGCTCATGGCCATCCCCCTCTATCACGCATATGGCCTGATCGCCGGCATGAGCCTGGGCATATCCCTCGGCGCAAGCCTGGCCCTTGTCCCCAACGCGCGCGATCTCCCGAGTCTTCTCGATACGATCAACAAGCACCGCCCAACGGTTTTTCCCGGAGTTCCCACGTTGTATAACGCCATAGGCAATCATCCGGATGTGATCTCCGGCCGTGTCGATCTCGCCTCGATCCGTGTGTGCATTTCGGGATCCACTGCCCTTATGCGCGAGACCAAGGACCGCTTCGAACACCTAAGCGGCGGCAGAATCTGTGAGGGATATGGCCTGTCTGAGGCACCGGTGGTGACGCACTGCAATCCCCTGCTCGGCACCAACAAGATCGGGTCCATCGGCATGCCCATGCCTGATGTTGAATGCAGAATCGTCGATCCCGACAACGGCGAGAGGGATGTGGAACCTGGAGAGAGCGGTGAACTGCTCTTGCGCGGACCCCAGCTCATGAAGGGTTACCACAACATGCCGGCCGAGACCGCCGTCACGCTTCGCGTCATGAGGGATGGCAAGACCTGGCTCTTCACCGGCGACATCGTCCGCATGGATGAGGATGGCTATTTCTACGTGGTTGACCGCAAGAAAGAACTCATCAAGCCTGGGGGATTTCAGGTGTGGCCGCGCGAGGTGGAAGAGGTGCTCGCTGCTCATCCAGCAGTGCTAGAAGCCGGTGTTGCAGGCGTCCCAGACCCCGATCGCGGTGAAGCAGTCAAGGCTTGGGTTGTGCTTCGGCCTGAGGCGCAGGCCTCGGTCGACGAGATCTCAGAGTGGTGCAGGGCGCGGCTTGCGCCCTACAAGGTGCCCGCCCAAATCGTGTTTCGCTCTCATCTTCCAAAATCGAATGTCGGAAAGGTCCTCAGGCGGGAATTGGTGAGAGAGCACCGCGAATTGGGGGGTGCCAACACGTAGCGACCGCCGCGACATGAATCGACACGGGGTCCCGAATTCAATGAGACCCCGTGTCAATGGCAATCTGGGACGACCCGGAGTTCAGTTGCCGGGCGCGGCTTGTGGTGACCCTGCAGGCTGAGGTGTGCCGCTCTTCTTGGGATTGGGCGGTGGGAATATTGCCTCAAATTCCTCGCGCGTGATGGTCTCGACCTCGAGCAGCTTCTTCGCCACTGCATCCAAATAATCCCGGTGTTGGGTGAGCAGTCTCCGGGCGAGTTCGTATGACTCCTGCACGATCTTGCGCACCTCCTCGTCGATCTTCTCCGCCACAGCCTCCGAGTAGTCGCGCTGCTCTGATATCTCACGGCCGAGGAAGATCAACTCCTCCTTCTGTCCATACTGCAGGGGACCAAGCGCGCCACTCATGCCAAGGCGGGTGACCATCGTGCGTGCCATTCGGGTGACCTGCTCGATGTCATTCGAGGCACCCGATGTGATGTCGTCGAACACCAGTTCCTCGGCCACGCGGCCGCCCAGGGCGTAGGCCAGGTTTGCCAGCAGCTTCTTGCGTGAGAACATAACCCGATCCTCATCCGGGCGGAACCAGGTCACGCCTCCCGCCTGAGCCCTGCCCACAATCGAGATCTTCTGAACCGGGTCGGCTTCCGGAATGGAATTGGCAACCACCGCGTGCCCGGCCTCGTGATAGGCAATGATTCGCTTCTCTTCGTCCGAGATCAGACGTGACTTTCGTTCCGGGCCCATCACGACGCGCTCAATGGCCTCTTCCAGCTCGGGTTGGCCAATGGATTTCTTGTTTCGTCGTGCCGCCAGGATCGCGCCCTCATTGACCAGGTTCTCCAGATCCGCACCTACAAAGCCCGGAGTGCCCCGCGCCAGGGAGCCCAGATCAACCACAGGATCCAGGGGTTTACCTTTCACATGGACTTTGAGGATGGCCTCACGGCCTTTCACATCGGGGCGATCCAGCGCTACGCGCCGGTCAAACCGACCCGGCCGGAGCAGCGCAGGATCGAGGATATCTGGACGATTGGTGGCGGCGATGATGATGACATTCGTGTCCGTATCAAAGCCGTCCATCTCGACCAGCATTTGATTGAGCGTCTGCTCGCGCTCGTCGTGCGAACCGCCCAGGCCCGCGCCGCGTTGCCGACCCACAGCGTCGATCTCATCCACGAACACAATGCACGGCGAGTGCCGCTTGGCTTGGTCGAACAGGTCCCGAACCCGGCTGGCACCAACGCCAACGAACATTTCGACAAATTCGGAACCAGATATCGAAAAGAACGGCACGCCCGCCTCGCCGGAGACAGCTTTCGCCAGGAGTGTCTTCCCGGTACCGGGAGGCCCCACGAGCAACACGCCCTTGGGGATGCGAGCACCCAGCTGTATGAATTTCTGCGGTTCCTTGAGGAACTCCACCACCTCCGCCAGCTCCTGCTTTGACTCCTCCACGCCGGCGACGTCCTCGAACGTGACGGTAGGGTGCTCTCCACTGAACATTCGGGCGCGGCTCTTTCCAAAGGCCATGGCAGCGTTGTTGCTCCCCTGCGCCTGCCGAAAGATGAACCATAGCACGCCCGCCATGAAAACGACCGGCAGGATATACAGCAGGCTGCTGAGGATTCCGCTCCACTGGGACGGCGGCTGGACCTCGATCTTGATGTTTTCAGAGGCGAGCTGCTCCGGTTTCACTCCAAGACTCACCAGCTGGTCGACAAGCGTGGCAGTCGATTCCTTGTGGGATTCACCTTCCTGCCCGGATTTGTAGACAATCTTAATGGTGTCGTCGTCCTGGATGATGACACGCGCAACGCTTCCGCTCTGAATCGCGGCAGCGACTTCGTTGATCGTCAGGGGTTCCTGCGCCGCAGAGTCCTGCCGAAAACCCACATAGAGCATTGCGCCAATCGCCACCAGCAACAGAAAGTAGATAATGAACGATTGGGTCCGATTCTGATTCACCGATTCCTCCAAATTCCCTAGCATGGGAATTATACCAACCTGCCCGCCTCGGAGATGCCCTGCAGGATTTCCTCATACATCTCTCTAACAGAGCCGCAAGGGCGGAAGCGGCGCCGAGGGCGTTCTCATGCTGGCTTCATTCATACAAAGCACCCTGGCCTCACCCACAAAATGCCTTATGGTACACTCACAACCGCTCGTGCATCGGCTTTGTAGTCAAATCGTGACCAGGACAGACTTGAAGAAACGCATCCTATGCATTGAAGACGACCCGGAGATGATCGAGCTTATCCAGCTCATCCTGGAACGGCGCGGATTCATCGTTGAGGGAGCGGGCGGCGGAAAGGCAGGCCTGGAGGCCATCAGGGCAGCTCCACCCGATCTGGTGCTCCTGGACCTGATGATGCCCGATCTGGATGGTTGGGACGTGTATCAGCAGATGAAGGCGGATGGGGCAACGCGCCATATCCCTGTCATTGTCGTCACAGCCAGCGCCCAGAATATCGACCGGGAGTTCGGTCTTCACATCGCAAAGGTGGACGACTACATTGTCAAGCCTTTCAGCCCGCAGGATCTTCTGGCCAGTGTTGACAGGGTCCTAGGCGGCAAGCCCTCCACCGGCTGAGACGGGACGATCGCCCCTTCGCATTCCAGCGTTGCCGATGACCATCCGAAACGTCCATGTCCACTTTCGCCATTGTCAAGAATCTGGATCACGCAATTGATGAGCCGGCCCGGATCAAGATCTGCGATTCCTTCGCCAGCAGGCTTCGCGGGCTCATGTTCCACTCTACCTTAGCGCGCGATGAGGGGCTGTTGCTGGTGGGAACGCGCGATGTCCGTCTGGATTCCGCGATCCACATGTTTTTTGTCCCCTTCGATCTTGCGGTGTTCTGGATCGATAGCAGTCTGGAGGTGGTGGACAAAACCATCGCAAAGGCCTGGCACCCAGCCTATATTCCCTCCCGACCAGCACGTTTCGTGCTTGAGATACATCCCGACCTGTACTCGGCGTACGAGGTTGGCAACAAGGTGGAAATCATCCATGCTTAGGCGTATCTTGCCCTCTCTCGCCCTCGCCCTCGCTTTGATCTTTGCAGCCTCGCCGGCCTCGGCGCAGGATCCGACGCCAACGCCGTCGGGACCGATCTACATCGTTCAGCCGAACGAGTACCTGTCCACCATCGCAGAGCGCTTTAACATCGACATCAACAATCTGATGTTGGTTAATGGCATCACCAATCCAGATCTAATCTCCGAAGGCGCGCGCTTGATCATTCCGGGCCTGGAGGGGGTTAATGGAATCCTGGATACCGAGATCGTCAACTTCGGTGATTCCTTCCGCAGCCTTGTACGCCGCACACAGATCCCGATCGATCTTCTCCAAAGGCTCAACCACGTCGTCAGCCCAACCGAATTCTATGTGGGCGCGCGGATGATCATACCGAAGCAGGAGGATGTCTCCTACCTCACGAACCGGGTCACACCGGGAGCAGGTGAGTCGCTGCTTGAGACGGCTCTGACCGGCGGCACAGACGCGTGGACGCTTGCGGCCCTCAATGGGCTGCAGGGCAGTTGGGATGGATTGCCGGGCGACAGCCTCTACACGGCCGGCGCTGGCTCCGATGAACAACTCCCTACAGGTTTGCCGCCCGCATTTCGGAGCGCCGAGATCCCGACCCTGCCCTTGCGGCAGGGCTCGACTGCCGAGATCATTGTCGTGCCCGCCAAGGGTGCAACAATTAGTGGCACCCTGATCGATTATCCCTTGCACTTCTTTCCCTTGGGCGATGGCCGCATGGTCGCACTTCAAGGCATCCACGCCATGTTGAAGCCGGGCGTATATCCGCTCCAGCTCGACGCCGAGTTTGCGGACGGCACAAGACAGTCTTTCCAGCAGTCATTGGTGATTTCCGACGCCGGTTTCCCGAAGGAATCTTTGACGGTGCCAGCCGAATCCATCGATCCTGCCGTCACAACTCCTGAGGAGCAATTGGTGCGTTCTATTGTCTCGCCTGCCTCAGAGCAGAAACGCTGGAGCGGCGTACTGGGTATTCCTGTCAGCAAACCGTTCTGCGTAAAGGACTGGTTCGGGACGCGGCGATCCTTCAACCTCAGCGACTATGACTATTTCCATGCTGGGATGGACTACGGAATCTGCTCGGTCGAGAAGCCATTTGACGTCTATGCGGCGGCACCCGGAGTCGTGGCCTTCGCCGGGCCGATGAACGTGCGTGGCAATGCCACCTTCATCGACCACGGCTGGGGGATCTTTACCGGCTACTTCCACCAGGATGGAATCTACGTGACCGTTGGTCAGGAGGTGCAGTCCGGAGCGCTAATTGGCAAGATCGGCGGCACCGGGCGTGTCACTGGCCCGCACCTGCACTTCGAGATCTGGGTTGGCGGGGTCCAGGTGGACCCGCAGGACTGGTTTGCGCGGGCATATCCGTGATGGGCCGCGCCTGCCCCCGAGGGCTGCGGGAGTACTTGCCGATCACGGGATCGCGGGTGGTGGCGCCCGACACAAGGCTCGGTAGTCGTCTGCCCGAAGGACCCGGCGGGCCTAGCCTGCGGGCATTGACGGATTCGAGTACTGCCCGTGGCTCGGCTCGACCGACAGTCTAGATACACGGACTTGACCACCTCTGGGATTGAACTTATCATTGGGGCACCGGTATTGAAGACCTTTTCATTGCCCTAGCGTCATGGCGGGGCCGCGAGAATATCCATGCAACCGTGGGACATCCTCGCGGCTTTCTGCATATGCACGAAGCGCTTTGGACGACCGCTATGCCAAGGAGGTGAGCACGACAGGAGATTAGCTTTGTCAGCTGAGTTCTAGGCTATCCGGCGCCTGCCATTGTGTGAGCGACGGATCCAAAGTCCAACCAATTCTCGGAGGAGAAAGAATGACAAAACGAACATTATTTTTGATCTCGGTGTTGGTTGCTACCAGCATGCTGCTGTCGGCTTGCGGCGGGGCCGCCGCCCAACCTGCCGCCTGCAAGAGTGATGCGTTCGGCTGCGCGGTGATCAAACCGGGCCAGACCATCAAGATCGGCATGGGCGCGCCCATGACCGGCGACAACGCCGGTTTTGGTCAGGATATTTCCCAAGGCGCGAAGATCGCCATGACAGACGGCGGTCAATTCAACGGGTTCAGCTTTGAGATGGTTGCTGAAGATGATGGCGGCACAGCGGAGGGCGGCGCAGCAGTTGCCAACAAGTTCGTCGCCGATCCGACCATCGCTGCCATTGAGGGCCACATCTTCTCGGGCGCCACAAAGGCCGCCATCCCGATCTATGAGAAGGCCGGCCTGCCGATGATGTCCCCCTCTGCCACGAATCCTGATCTCACCAAGTCTGGTTCGAAGGTTTTCAACCGCCTGGTTTTCACTGACGCATTCCAGGGCAAGGCTGCAGCGGAGTACCTGTTCAACAACTTGAAGGTCACGCAGCTGGCCATCCTGCACGACGGTCAGGCCTACGGCCAAGGGTTGGCTCAGGTTACCAACGATACGTTCAAGCAGCTTGGCGGCACCGTAGTCGCTTTCCAAGCAATTACCCCGGGAGAATCCGATTACAGCGCGGTTTTGGCCGACATCGCATCCAAGAAACCCCAGGCCATCTTCTTCGGCGGATACGTTGCTGAAGCTGTTGTGATAGTCAACCAGATGAAGCAATCCGGCCTAGACGGCGTAATCTTCTTCGGTGATGACGGTACCTACGGCAAGGATTTCATAGACCGGTCCGGTGCCAATGGTGAAGGCGCGTATGCAACATCTTTGATTCCGGCTACATCGGATGCCAAAGCCAAATTTGACGCCGACTACAAAGCAGCCTACGGCACAGATCCCGGCAAACTCTCACCCTACTCCTGGACGGCGTACGATGCCGGCGCAGTTTTGATAAAGGCCATCAGGGAGGTCGGGGTCTTGGGAGCCGATGGAAACCTGTATATCCCACGCAGCGCCCTCATTGCGGCAGTGCGCGGCACCAAGGACTACCAAGGCCTGTCGGGCGTGGTCACTTGCGACGCCACCGGCGAATGCGCCTCCTCGAGTCCGAATTTCCAGATTGTCAAGAATGGCCAGTGGGTGGACGCGCCCAAATAAAGGATCCGCTTTAACGTCCGGTTCAATGCCGCCGGATCCATGAGTGGCGGGGCGTCCCGCTGCGGCTCGCCCCGCCACTTCTTTATTTGCGCCGCCACTCACATCAATTTGCAGGAATACGACAATTCTATTGAGAATCTTTCCAAAGCTGGACTAGGCCGGAGGGCCCATGCCGAAGGAAATTTCGATTCATGCGCGCAGGCGCGTCAGCACCTATGAGATTGTCCGAATCGCTCTGGGCACATTATTTGGCGGGTATCTGATTTGGCGCCTTTACGATGTGCTGTTTGCCCATCCTCCCTACGGCCCTGAAACCTGGGTCCAGTTGGCGCTTGCGGGGGTCATTCTAGGCAGTGTCTACGCCATCATCGCAATAGGATATACGCTGGTATACGGCATTCTCTTTATGATCAATTTTGCACATGGCGACATCATGATGATCGGGGCTTTCGGAGGGTATTTTGTATTCGAAGCCTTGAAAGCCATCTCGGCGGCCACGACGGGCGATCCTCAACTTAACTTTCTGAATGCGCATCCAGTCGTGTCGGTCATCCTGGCTTTTGCGGTTGGCATGTTCATTGGAGCGATCAGCGGCTATTTTCTCGAGAGGATTGCCTACCGCCCGCTGCGCGGCGCTCCTCGTCTGGTTCCTTTGATCTCTGCCATCGGTGCATCCATTTTCCTCGAAAACGCTGGTCAATTGCTCTTTGGCGCCCAACGGCGCGATTATGTCAATCCTGTTGTGCTGACGCGTGGCTCCGGCTGGACTATCCCGGTTGGCACGGGGTCGGTGGTTTTGACCTACACAGGCATTCTGACGTTGGTGCTTTCGGTCTTGATCATGATCGGGCTGTACTTGCTGGTGCAGCGCACGAGCTTGGGACGCGCAATGCGCGCCGTGGCTGAGAATAAACCTGTCGCGGCCCTGATGGGCATAGACGTGGATAGCGTCATCAGCAGGACGTTTATTATCAGCGGCGCCCTGGCCGGTGCTGCTGGTGTCATGTGGGGCATCCATCTTGGACTCGTGTACTACTTTGTGGGGTTTGTCCCAGGCATCAAAGCCTTCACAGCGGCCGTGCTGGGAGGCATCGGCAACATTCCCGGCGCCATGTTGGGCGGCCTCTTCCTCGGAATTGTCGAGGCTCTCGGCCCGCCAGTGCTGCACATCGATTTTCAGTTGAAAGATGTGATCGCCTTTGCTATCCTGGTACTGGTGCTGATCTTCCGACCGACGGGTATCTTGGGCGAGGTCCTGAGCGAGGACAAAGTGTGATGAAAGCCAACTTTCGCAACAGCCTCACGACCGGCATCGTATTCGGCGTGGTCACGATTTTTCTCTTCTTGATCGGGTTCACCCGCATAGCCGCCGACCTGATCGGCAAGGTTATCCATCTTGACTCGATCGTCGCTGGCCTGGGTTTGACGGCTGATATGCTCAACCTGATGATCTTTCTGGGCTTGATGGGCGTCCTGGCGGGCGCGAATGCGGGGAATAAGGTCGAAGGGACTGTAGTCTCCCGAAGGTCAGTCCTGTTGCGGGCGACTCTTGCCGGATTCATCAGCGGGATCATGCTGGCAGGCGTGGTCTATCCGGTTGGTATGCTGGATGCCACCGGGGTCAAGATGAGCTTCTACCTGCCTCAGCTTTTGCCCCATGCGATTCTCCAAATCCTATATAGGCATAGCCCGAGGCAAGCGGCCGTGTTCCATTGCATCTTTATGGCAGTCATGGGAACGCTCGGCGGATTGTTCGTAATCGGAGTGGAACGCGGCTCCTGGCGAGGGGCCATTGCTGCCCGTTGGAAACGATACTCGTCTGCTTTTAGGCAACGCCCACTCGTTCAACAAATCATGGCTAGCCCTTTGGGGCATCTTGGCGTGTACGGGCCGATCCTACTGTTGGCCGCCATCCTGCCCCTCGTGTTGGGGCCCTACTGGAACTACACGCTAGGAACGATCGGCATCTATGTCCTCTTGGGCTTGGGTCTGAATATCGTAGTGGGGTTGGCGGGTCTATTGGACCTGGGATATGTGGCCTTCTTTGCAATCGGTGCCTACACCACGGCTCTGCTGACGGCGCCGCAACCCCAACATCTATTGTGGAGCTTCTGGGTCACCGTGCCCTTGGGCGTTATGTTGGCAGCCAGCGCGGGCATTTTGCTGGGTATTCCCGTCCTGCGGATGCGCGGCGACTACCTCGCAATCGTCACGCTGGGATTCGGTCAAATCATTGGCATCTTGCTCAAGAGCGATATCCTCACACCGTTCACTGGAGGCCCAAAAGGCGTCAGCGGCGTCGGCGGTCCCACCCTGTTCGGCAAACCGTTCACCAGTGCCGTTGACTTTGTATATCTGATCTTGCTGGCCGTGCTGTTGATCATCTTCGTTACCCGGCGGCTGCAGAATTCGCGGATCGGGCGCGCCTGGGAAGCCATGCGTGAGGACGAAACGGTGGCGCGTGCCATGGGGATAAATCTCCTGACCACCAAACTCATGGCTTTCGCGATTGGCGCTGCCTTTGCGGGCTTGGGAGGCGTTTTGTTTGCGGCTCGCAACCAGTTCACCGGCCCGGAGGATCACAACCTCATGGTATCGATCAACGTCCTGTGCCTGTTGATCGTAGGGGGAATGGGCAGCATCCCGGGTGCGATCGCTGGAGCTTTTGCTCTCAAGGGCCTACCGGAAGTCCTGCGGGAGCTGGAAGATTACCGTGTCCTGGCCTTCGGCGCGCTGCTGGTCGTCATGATGATCATGCGCCCCGCCGGCTTGATCCCATCCTCCCGGCGCAAACTGGAAGTTCAATCCGAACCGAGTACACTTCCGACCGCGCAAGAAACCGACACCAAAAGAACCCCCCCATGACAACTGCACTTGAAACATGCCAGCTCGTCAAACGCTTTGGCGGCCTGACCGCAGTCGACGACGTCGACTTAGTCATCCCCGAACACTCCATCTTCAGCGTGATCGGACCCAATGGGGCTGGCAAAACCACCTTCTACAACTGCATCACGGGTTTCTACGCTCCGGATTCGGGCGACATCCTCTTCTACGGTGAGTCTTTGGTGGGTCTGGCTCCAGATCAGATCACACCCAGGGGAATTTCCCGCACCTATCAGAATATTCGCCTGTTCTCGAGCATGAGCGCTCTGGAGAATATACTCATTGGCGAGCACACCCGCCTGCGTTCGAATTGGGTGGAAGCCATTTTGCGCACTCGCCGCCTAGAAGAAGAGGAGCAGCACGCTGTAGACGAGGCACGCAATCTCCTGAACTTCGTCGGCCTTTCGGGCCTGGGTGATCAACTTGCGCGAAATCTACCCTACGGGGCGCAGCGCCGGTTGGAAATTGCCCGAGCTTTGGCCAGCAAGCCTAAATTGCTACTGCTGGACGAGCCAACGGCCGGCATGAATCCTCATGAATCGAAGGACATGATGAACTTTATCCGCAGTTTGCGCGACAAACTGCAGCTTACCATCCTGCTGATTGAACACGATATGCGTGTGGTGATGGGTATCAGTGAGCGGATCGCTGTCCTAGACTACGGCGCAAAGATCGCCGAGGGCACACCCGCCGAGATTCAGGGAAATTCCAGGGTCATCGAAGCATACTTGGGACGCGCCGCTGCCGGGGTCCAAGACTAGCAAGGAATGCCTTATGCCGATGCTCGAAATCTCCAACCTCCACACGTACTATGGAATTATCCATGCCCTGAAAGGCATCTCGCTCATCGTTGAACGCGGAGAGATTGTCACGCTCATCGGTGCCAATGGAGCCGGCAAGACAACGACCCTGCGAGCAATTTCCGGGCTTCAAAAGCCGCGCCAGGGGACCATCCGACTCGATGACGCAGACTTGACTTTACTCAAACCCCATGAGATCGTCCGTAAGGGCGTTGTCATGGTTCCCGAGGGCCGCGGCATATTCGCCCGGCTGACTGTAATGGAAAACCTGGAGCTCGGCGCCTATTCCCTCACGGATAAGAAAGACTTTGGCGACAACGTCGGGCGCGTGTTTGGCCTCTTTCCGCGTCTCAAGGAGCGACGGACTCAGATCGCCGGTACGCTTTCGGGAGGCGAACAGCAGATGCTCGCCACGGGCCGCTCGCTCATGGCTCGCCCTCGTCTGCTGCTCATGGACGAACCCTCGATGGGGCTGGCCCCCATCCTGGTCGAGAGTATCTTCCAAACGATCCAGCAAATTAACAAGGAAGGCACGACCATTCTGCTCGTGGAGCAGAACGCGGTCATGGCGCTATCCGTCGCGAACCGCGGTTATGTAATCCAGACAGGCACGATCATTCTTGCAGACTCAGCCGCAAGGCTCGAGGCGAACGAGATGGTGCGTAAGTCGTATCTGGGCATTGAATAGGACGCTACGCGCGTTCCTGCAGCATCTCCAGAGTGCCAAGCCAATTATCCCAATAGTACCCTCTTTTCTCTACATTCCTGCCCGGCCTGAAGACGCCGAGGCGGCACGCATCGAGAGTCGTTGGGCTCGACCGATAGTCTAGACAGAGGCACTTGACCGGCTGTGGGATTGAACTTATCATTAGGGGGCCGGTAGTGAAGCCTTTATTGTGTCTTAGCGTCATGGCAGCGCCGCGAGAACATCCATGCAAGCGTGGGACAGCCTCGCGGCTTTGTGTATATCAAGGCCCGGCTCTTGAGACTCCACACCGAATTCGGAAGGAGATGATGCCGACATCCGTATAGCTTTGTCAGCTGCGTAGGGATCCAGCCGGCTCCGGACCATGCGGCCCGTGCCGGGAAACGAGCTAGTCCAATATACGGAGGAGCAAGAATGTCCAAGCGAGTGTTCGTCTTTATCTCGTTGCTCGTGGGTCTCAGCATGCTGTTCACTGCATGCGCCCCGGCCCCGGCGGCTGCGACTACCATCAAGGTTGCGACGCAATCACCCCTGTCGGGGGATCAATCCGTTGTAGGCGTTGACATTAAGAACGGCGCCGCGCTGGCACTGACCCAGCTGTCGGGACCCCTGAAGGCCATGGGATTCAACGTTGAGCTTGCCCCGTTCGATGATATGGCCAACCCGGATACCGGCGTTGCAAACAGCAAGCAGATCGTCTCCGACCCCGCGATCCTCTGCGTGGACGGTCACTACAACTCCGGCGTGCAGATCCCCTCTTCTGAGAACTATCATACCGCCGGCCTGGCCAATGTTTCACCGGCCAACACCAACCCGAAGGTCACCACCCGCGGATATCCGGAAGTCTACCGCATCGTGGGACGCGATGATGTTCAGGGCGTGGTGGGCGCTGACTTTGCGGCCTCCAAGGGCATCAAGTCGGTCTACGTGATCCATGACAAGACGGCCTATGGGCAGGGCATCGCCGAGTTCTTCAAGCAGGAAGCCACGGTGAAAGGCATGACCGTGGCCGGCTTTGAGGGCACTGAAGAGAAGGCCAACTTTGATTCTCTGATCACCCCCATCATGGCTGCCAATCCCGACATGATCTATTTTGGCGGCATGTATTCTCAGGCCGCAGTGCTCTTCAAGCAGGCCCGCGATAAGGGTTACATGGGCGTGTACCTGAGCGACGATGGCTTCGACTCTTCCGATGCGGCCAAGATTGCAGGTCAGGCTCTGCTGGATGGCGGCGGAACCTACTATTCCACCGTGTCTGGCCCTGCAGCTGTATATCCTGACACTGCGAAGTTCATTAAAGACTTCAAGGCGGCGTACAATTCTGACCCCCAGCCATTCGCTGCCCAGGGCTATGATGCGATGGCCATTTGCCTGAAGGCCATTGAGAACGCCGCGACTGCCGCCGGTGGCAAAATGCCGACCCGCGCCGCAGTTACGGCCGCCGTGCGTGAGCTCAAGGACTTCAAAGGCATCACCGGCACCTTCACCTTCAACTCGATCGGCGACCCGATCACCGCGCAATACTTCGTGATCCAGGTCATCTCGGCCGATCCGGCCAAGTGGAGCTCGAACCCCATCGCCCAGACTCTCAACATTGCCCCACCAGCTCCGTAGAACCAGTTTCGAGATACTGAATCTCCCGGCTCCTCCATCGAGGGCCGGGAGAGTTTTCTACTCGGGAAGCCCCCATGCAAAGATTCTTTAAGAATTTCAGTGTGCGCGAGTTGCTGCGCCCCCTCGGACAGATGTTCATGTTTTCGGTGGGCAGTGCGGTGTTCCTGTCGGCCATCATTCTGCTCCTGGCGCTGCTGCTTGACCGAACCGCCGCTGGAGCGAAGGTTCTGGAGCAGTATCAGGTCTCCCTCTTCACGTACACGCTCGTCAACCTGCCCCAGGTGCTGATAGATGGCTTGACCATTGGATTCGTTTATGCTGCAATCGCGCTGGGATACACCATGGTTTACGGGGTACTGCAGTTCATCAACTTCGCCCACAGCGAGATATTCGCAACCGGTGCTTTCGTCGGCGTGGAAATTCTGATCGCCCTCAAAGCGTCCGGTATATTGGACTCCGTTTCTTTGACCATGGATTATGTGTTCCTGCTGCTGGCCATGCTGGGCGGCATGATCGCCGCAGGCGCCGTTGCCGTTGCGGTCGAACGTGTTGCCTACCGTCCACTGCGCGGCGCGGCGCGGCTGGTGCCACTCATCTCCGCCATCGGCGTGTCCTTTTTCCTGCAGGACACCATCCGTCTGACGGAGAGCCTGACCACCGGACAGTTCAATCGCATTTTCCCGACCTTTGGCAACTTCGATTCACGCATGGCTTTTGGCAACATCCAGATGGGTGCAACATCCATCGCTCTGGGCCTTTCGAACAAGTCTCTGATCGTTATCATCGCGGCGGTGTTGATGCTGATGGGCCTCAATTACTTGGTAAACGCCACCAAAACCGGCAGAGCCATCCGTGCGGTGGCAGCAGACCGGCCGACCGCGAGCCTGATGGGCGTGAATGTTAACCGCATCATCTCCATGACTTTCCTCGTAGGCGGTGCATTGGGCGGTGCTGCCGGCCTTCTGTTTGCCCTCAAGTTCACGCGCATTGACGCATTCGTCGGCTTTTATCCCGGCCTCAAGGCCTTTACCGCCGCCGTATTAGGTGGGATCGGTAATCTGACCGGGGCGCTGCTCGGCGGCATCGTTCTGGGTATGTTGGAAACCTTCGCCGGATCCTACCTCTCCGTGTTCACCATGGGTGCAGCCGGCGCGGAATATAAGGACATTTTTGCTTTCGCAATCCTGATCCTGGTACTGATCTTCCGCCCAAACGGCTTGCTGGGCGAGAACATTGCCCAGAAGGCATAAGGAGCAGGTCATGGCTCGAAATTCCCTCAAGAATCTCCCGCAGATCCTCCAGCAAGGAGCCTGGCCTTACATCATTGCCATCCTGCATCTGCTGCTTGGAACGGTATTGGTCTACTCCAGTCCCCGCTCCATTTTTGCGTTCCTGGTGTTGTTGAGCTCGTTCTTCTCACTTTACTATTTCAAGACCACCATGGGCTTCAAGCTGCTGGTAGGCGCCTTCCTGGCGCTGATCATCATGCCGGTGCTGGGTGTGCGTAACATCTTCTATCTGGAGGTCATCTTCCAGATTAGTGTCTTTGCGGCCTTGGCGCTCGGTCTGAACATTGTGGTGGGTTTCGCGGGCCTGCTGGATCTGGGCTACGTGGCATTCTATGCAGTGGGCGCCTATGTGTGGGCTTTCTTCGGCTCCCAGCAATACTATGTCCTGCCTTATGCACCCGGCACTCAACCTGCCCACCTGCCCTTCTTGCTGCCAGGTGATTTCTTCTACCTGTTCATCTTCATTGCCATCCTCGTGGCTGCCGTGACGGGTCTTCTCCTGGGCTTGCCGGTTTTGCGCGTCCGCGGCGACTACCTTGCGATCGTTACCCTCGGTTTCGGCGAACTGATCCGTGTGCTGGCGAACAACCTGGATAAGCCGCTCAACTTCACCAACGGGCCCCAGGGTATCACTCCGATCCAGCGACCGACCATGCCAACTTTCGTCGTAGACGGCTTCAATGCCATCTTTGGCAGGCTGGTGGGTCACCCGGCGGACATCGCATCCGTCTACAACGTCATGTTCTATCTGATGGCGCTGGCGGTCATTCTGGTCATCGTGGTCGTCACCCGGCGTCTGGAAGACTCCAAGATCGGCCGCGCCTGGGCCGCCATCCGCGAGGACGAGACAGCTGCAATTGCGATGGGTGTGCCCCTAGTCAAGATGAAACTGGCCGCCTTCGCTGCGGGCGCCTCGTTTGCCGGCGCCATGGGCACCCTGTTGGCTGCGAGCCGGACCTTCGTAAGTCCTGAATCCTTCTCGTTCATGCAGTCCATCGGCGTCCTGACCATGGTCATCCTGGGCGGGCAGGGCAGTATTCCAGGCGTGATCCTGGGTGCGGCAACGGTCACGGTCCTGAATCTCCAGATCCTGCAGGGATTCTCCCTGTATCTCAGTCAACTGCGGCAAAGCAGCGCCGTCATTCCGATTATCAATTTCGCCTGGAAGGATCTGTCCACTCAACTCGATCCGGCCAAGTATCAGCGGCTGCTTTTCGGAGCGATCCTCGTACTCATGATGATCTTCCGACCGGCAGGCATGATTCCAGCCAAGCGGCGGAAGCGGAAGCTGCTTCTTGAAGTCGCGGAAACTCAAGAATAGGGGGAGGGCATTATGGCTCTTCTGGAAACTTCTAAAGTTCTCAAACGCTTTGGCGGCTTGATCGCCGTCAACAAAATGGATTTCCGCATTGAGAAGGGTGAGATTGTCAGCATCATTGGTCCAAACGGTGCTGGCAAGACAACCTTTTTCAACACGCTCACGGGCATCTACCAACCCGAGGAAGGTCAGATCGATTTCAACGGTAAAACACTGTTGGGACTCCGTCCCGATCACATTGCCGCACGAGGCATCTCGCGGACGTTCCAAAACATCCGGCTGTTCAGCGATCTCTCCGTGATTGAAAATGTCCTGGTGGGCATGCATATCCATTTGAAGCAATCACCGGTTCAGATACTCATGCAGGTAAGGGCCTTCAGGGACGAGGAGCTCGCGGCGGAGAAGAAAGCCGAGGAACTGATGCAGTATGTCGGGCTGAAGGGCGTAGGCAATGAACTGGCCAGGAACCTGCCCTATGGCGCCCAACGACGGGTGGAACTAGCCCGTGCACTCGCTTCAGATCCGCTGCTGCTCCTGCTGGATGAGCCCACGGCCGGCATGAATCCGCAGGAGACCGGGGCTGCCATCAAGCTCTTCCGGCGCATCCGTGATGAGAAAGGCGTAACCGTACTTCTGATTGAGCATGACATGCGTGTGGTGATGAACATCTCCGAACGCATCAGCGTGATGGACTACGGCGAGAAGATCGCAGAAGGTACTCCAGCCCAGATCAGCAGCAATCCGCGCGTGATTGAGGCCTACCTGGGTCGTTCGGCCTTGACCGAGCGCCCCCAGGAGGTGGCGGCATGAGCCTGCTTTGCCTCGAGAATGTTCACAGCTACTACGGGCGCATTCACGCCCTCCAGGGCATTTCCCTGAACGTCGACGAAGGCGAAATTGTCACCCTCATCGGCGCAAATGGAGCCGGAAAGAGCACTACACTGCGCACCATCTCCGGACTCATTCACCCAAAACAGGGAAAGATCACCCTGAATGACCAGGACATATCTCATATGGATCCGCACCTGATCGTTCAGGCCGGTGTGGGCCATGTGCCTGAGGGCCGCGGGATCTTCCCGACACTCACCGTCAAGGAAAATCTCGAAATGGGCGCGTTCACCATCAACGATAACGCCGAGATCGATCGTCGCATGGAATACTGCCTTGGACTGTTCCCGCGCCTGCGGGACCGCATCGACCAGAAGGGCGGAACACTCTCCGGCGGTGAACAGCAAATGCTGGCGATGGCACGAGGCTGGATGCTCAGCCCGCACATCCTGATGCTGGACGAACCGTCCATGGGCCTTTCCCCGATCCTGGTGGAGTCGGTATTCGAAACGATCAAGCAGATGAATGCCAAGGGCACGACCATTCTCCTGGTGGAGCAAAACGCTTTGATGGCTCTGTCCATTGCTCACCACGGCTATGTGCTTCAGACTGGTCAGATCGTGCTCAGCGACACGGCCGCAAACCTGAGGAACAACGAGATGGTGCAGAAAGCCTACCTGGGCGTACAGTGAGCTCTTGAAGGCCGGCTCGAGAAAGCGCAGAGATACAACTATGTCCTCTGCGCTTTTTGATTACGCAGGTTGTCCCCTGCAAGAGCGGCTTCACATACACCGCGACTACTTCTTCATCGCCGGCTTCTCCGCCTACGGATTCATGCACGGCCACATAGCCGGAAAGCTTATGTCTGAATTGATCCTCGACGGCCGATATCAGACTCTTGACGTTTCCATGTTGGACCTGGCGCGCTTCGATGAGCAGCGACTCATTCAAGAGTACAATGTGGTCTGAACCAAAGGAGATGCGAAATGCGACTGACATCTGCAGGGGCAGCATTGCTCGTCAGCGCGGCAGCCTTGTCGGCCTGCGGCGCGCCGGCGGCAACCTACACCTGTTCCGATCGCCTCGGCTGTATCGAAGTTGGCTCGGGTGAAGCCATACGGATCGGGACTCTGCTGACCCTCACGACTGCGGATAGCCCCTACGGCATCGACGCCCTGCGCGGGGTGGAGATCGCCGTAGATGACAAGGGCGAGGTCCTTGGGCACGGCATCCAGCTTGTGAAAGAAGACGATCTCTGCAGCGAAGAAGGAGGGCAGGCAGGCGCCACGCGTCTTGCCGCTGACCCAGAGATCGTGGGTGTCATCGGAACCACCTGCTCGAGCGCCACGGTTGTGGCCAGCCGCATTCTCTCGGGGATCGGCTCTGTGCTGATTTCTCCCTCAAGCACGGCGCCGTCGCTCACGGACGCCTCAACTCATGACGCCGGCTTCCTGCGGACCATCTACAACGATCGGGCCCAGGGGCAAGTTGTGGCGGAGTTCGCCTTCAACGTACTCGGCGCCCAAACGATGATTACGATTCACGATGGCACTCCCTATGCCCGGGAGCTGCAGCTTACCGCCTGCGAGACACTTACGCAGCTTGGCGGCGAGTGCATCCAGCAGGTGGAGATCCAATCTGGCGAAGATGTGCTTCCGGTGTTGCAGCAGGCCGCGTTGGACGCCCCCGATGTGCTTTTCTATCCTGTATATGCGGTTGACGGCGCGGCCATTACCAACGACGCTGTCCTGGCCGGTCTCGAGAATACGGTGCTTATGAGCTCGGATGGCCTGCTTGGTGCCGACTTCATTGCGCAGACACAACCGGCATCTGAGGGCATGTACCTCTCAGGCCCGGCCAACACCGAGGAGTCCCGGGTCTTCCTTGATGAGTACCAGGCTCGCTATGGCGAGGCCCCCATCGCCTCATATCATCTTCAGGGCTACGATGCCGCCATGATGCTGATGAATGCCATTGAGCAGGTCGCCCAGCGCAACGGCAGCAGCTTGCACATTGGTCGCCAGGCGCTGCGCTCGGCGCTCTTTACCACGCGCGGCATGCAGGGATTGAGCGGGCCCCTGAATTGCATTGAGACGGGAGACTGCGCGCAGCCGAACATTGCCATTTATCAGATCGCAAATGGCGAATTCCGAGCGATCTATCCGTAGGTGCCTGCGCGAATCTCAATCGACGCGCAGCACAACCGTTGGGCCATGGCGGGGCGGCGGGCACAGGGCGTGAGCTGCATGAAGTGGCTCCCCGCCGCGCTGATACGAGGACTGCTCCTGTCATCATTGCTCCACCATGCCTACTGCTGAGATCATCACGATTGGCACCGAGATCTTGCTCGGTGAGATCGTTGACACCAACACTCGCCACATTGCCCTGACCCTGCGCAATCTGGGGGTGGATCTATACCGCACCGGGACCATCGGGGACAACGTCGAACGCATTGCAACTGCCATACGTGAGTCTGTTCAGCGCAACGACATTGTGATCACGACTGGCGGTTTGGGACCCACCGTTGATGACCCAACTCGAATAGCTGTGGCCCGGGCGCTCGGGGTTGAAACCGAGTTCCGGGAGGAGCTGTGGCAGCAGGTGACGGATGCGGTTGCGCGTTATGGTCGCAAGCCGGCGGAGAACCAGAAGAGGCAGGCTGTCGTCCCTGTTGGCGCGATAGGAGTCAAGAATCCGGTGGGCACAGCACCCGCATTCATTGTGGAGACTCAGCGCAGTGTGGTGATCTCGCTGCCTGGTGTACCCAACGAAATGGAGTACATCCTGCACGAATCGATCGTTCCCTATCTGCAAAAGCGCTACGATCTGCGTCAGCTCATCAAAGTGCGTGTGCTTCATTGCGCTGGCCTTGGTGAGGGAAATATTGATGAGAAGATCGGCGATCTTGAGCTGCTGGCCAACCCAACCGTCGGGCTGGCGGCACACACGGGCATTGTCGATGTCCGCATCGCTGCCAAGGCCGAGACCGAGGACCAGGCAGCCGCGCTGATCGATGGCATCGAGAAGGAGCTTCGTTCACGCCTGGGAAAAGTGATCTTTGGCGCGGATGACGAGCGACTGGAGTCCGTCGCTCTGGTCGCCGTGGCCCAGCGTGGTTGGAGCCTGATTGGGATCGAATTCGGTCTTGATGGGTTGCTCGCGGGCAAGCTGCCGCGCGCCATTGCACCCCCTGGAAACCTGATGTCGAGTCTGCTGGAAGCGACACGAGCCGCGCGAGCCGAGGCCGGCGCGGATGTTGCGCTGGGCGTTGCCATCTCTGAGACTGAGCGCACGGCGGAGATGGCTCTCATCACTCCCCACGGAGAAAAATCGCACCGCGTTACCTTCGGCGGTCCGCCAAAGAGCCTCGCTCGTTGGGCAACCAACCTGGCGCTAAATTGGCTGCGCACGAATATTGAGGAGACCTCTTGAAGCGCAGCCAACGCCCCCACAGCCGATCGATTGGATCGACCATTGCCTGGGCTCTAAACGGCAGTGCGATAGTCGTGCTCTTGGCGGTACTGACCACGTATTTCGCACGCCAGCCTGCCCAGGCATCGTCTTCTCCCTTCGTGTATCTTGGTGGCACACCGCGACCAACAAGCACGGCCGTGCCCACATCGTTCTACCTACCCACCATCACGCCGAACCCGCTCGCAACTCCCATTGAAGACTACTCGACTCCCACTCCGTTCGTGCTCAGCGGCGGACCGGCACCTCGTACCATCGGGTTTTCTGCCCTCAGCAAACCCATCCTCTACTACGCGTTTGGGCATGGCGAGAGGCAATACTTGATTGTGGCCGGCATCCACGGTGGCTACGAGGGCAACACAACTGATCTTGCCAACCAGTTGGTCATATATCTGGCCGAACATCTGGAAGTCGTCCCGAGCGATGCCTCGCTCTATATCATTGCCAGCATGAACCCCGATGGCGCAGCCCTCGGCCGGAACGCCGACGGTCGCGCCAATTCAAATGGCGTCGATCTCAACCGCAATTTCCCCAGCCGCAACTGGGTTCCGGACTGGGATCACAGCAACTGCTGGAACGACCGCCCAACAACAGGCGGCAAGTCTGGGGGATCAGAGCTTGAGACGCGTGCCGTGATGAGTTTCATCGGCTCACATCGCATCCGAGCGGTGATCAGCTATCATTCTGCGGCCCTCGGCGTCTTTCCCGGTGGGGATCCGTGGGAACCCGCCTCTGAGCGTCTTGCCAGCGCTCTCGCCGATGCCACCGGTTACCGCTACCCCCCCATCGATATCGGCTGTCACTACACTGGTACTCTTGCTGACTGGGCGGTTGAAAATGGAGTGGGGGCAGCCGTGGATATGGAACTCAGCAGCCATCAGGACGCCGAATTTACCAGGAACTTGAGAGCGGTGATGGTGCTTTTGGGCTTCAGTGAGTAGCGCCCCACGTAGGGCAAGGAGACTGCATGAAATCCGTCGATATCCTGCTCACCAACGCCCATGTGCTCACGATGGACCACGAGCTGCGCCAGTTTTCCCCAGGTGCCGTTGCCATTACAGGTGACAGTATTGTGGCCGTTGGCCCCGAATCCACGCTAAGGCAGGAATATCGCGCTGATTCAGCGATCGATTGTGGTGGCAGGATCGTGATGCCAGGTCTGATCAACGCTCACACACATGCGCCCATGACGTTGCTGCGCGGCCTCGCAGACGATCTCCGCCTGGATGTATGGCTCATGGGCTACATGATGCCGGTCGAGCGCGAGTACGTCTCCCCCGAATTTGTCCAGCTCGGGACCTCCATCGCCTGTGCGGAACTGATCCGGTCAGGCGTCACCACCTTCAATGATATGTACTACTTCGAAGAAGATGTGGCTAGGGCAGCCTCTCAGGCGGGCATTCGCGCCGTTTGCGGCCAGACCGTCATGAAGTTCCCGACGCCTGACGCTGAAGCGTATGAAGACTCGTTGGCCAGGGCCCGGGACTTCATTCAGCGCTGGAAGGGCCATCCCTTGATCGTGCCGTCGATTGCCCCGCACGCGCCGTACACCTGCACCGCGGAAATTCTCCGAGCCACGTCCGAGATTGCCAGGGAGTTCGACGTGCCACTCCACACCCATCTTGCCGAGACCGCCTACGAGGTGGAGAACATGCGACGCGACCAGGGCATGCCGGTGATCCCGTATGTGAAGAAACAGTCGCTCCTGGAGGCCAAGGTTATCGCGGCGCACTGCGTTCACATCGATTCGGGCGAAATGCGCACCCTTCTGCACGCGGGCGCCGGGGTTGCGCACAATCCATCATCCAATCTTAAACTTGCCTCTGGGTTCGCTCCTGTCATGAAGATGCTGGAAACAGGTCTTAGCGTGGGGATCGGCACGGATGGCGCAGCCTCCAACAACGATCTTGACATGTTCGAGGAGATCAGGCTGGCTGCCTTCGTCGCCAAAGCCGTCACGAACGATCCCACCTCGCTCCCTGCTTCAACTGCCCTGAGCATGGCGACACGTCTTGGCGCGCAGGCGCTGCACCTAGCCAGCGTAACGGGCTCGCTAACGCCAGGCCTGCGTGCAGACCTGATACTGATCGATCTCTCGCCGCTCCATAATTCGCCATCTTTTCGTCGCTCCTCAGACAATGTCTATGCGCAGATCGTGTATGCCGGCAAGGCCATGGATGTGACCGACGTTATGTGCAACGGCAAGTGGTTGATGCGAGATCAGCAACTGCTCACGTTACAGGAAAAGGAACTCCTCTCCGAGGCGGCCGTGATCGCCGGCAAGATCGACTCCTTCCTCATCGAACGCGAGGGTTCCATCGTCTCCAAACTGATCGCCCTTGGAGGCTCGATGGAGCAGGAGTCCTTTGAAGTTCAGGTAAAGGTCAGGGTTCAGGATAAACAAGCTGTGGTCAGTTCTCTTCAGCAGCCCGCGATCGAGATCGTGCGCTACCGGCACTATGGCCAGCATGATACCTATTTCAACTTCGATGACGCAGCACAGGGGAGGCTTCGCTATCGCGAAGATGACTTCCTCAATGAGAACGGCACGGTGACAAACACCCGGCGACGGCTCACTCTCCTCGGCAACAAACGGGAGGACAAATTCGAGCACGACGTACTCCTGTCACGAAGTCGGTTCTTTGCTCCGGCCACGCAGAGCCTCCGCTTCTACCGGGAATACTTCCGCCCGCGCGACGAGATCGCCATCACAAAGGATCGCGAGCGTTGGTTGATCAATTTCAGGGATACCGAGTTCTTCATCAACCTTGACGAGATGCGCGAACCGGCCCTCGGACGCTTTGTCGAAGTCAAGTCACGCACATGGAGCCGCCGCGACGCGGAGCACAAGGCAGCATTGACCGGCGAGCTCTTGGAGGTCCTGGGACTGGGAAGAAGCGAGACTGTTGCAAGCGACTACATCGATGCCATTGATCTTGCCCCCTGAAAGACAGCGTTACGGGCACAGATTGCTGAGATGCTCCTGGAACGTCTCGGCAAAAAGGTGGTAGCCGGATCCATCGCACCGCGCATTGAAATAGTAATAGGGTGAAGCAGCTGGGGAAGCGATGGCCTGCAGAGCTTCCGCTCCCGGATTGGCTATGGGTGCGGGCGGCAATCCAGTGATCAGGTAGGTGTTGTAAGGCGACGCCACGCGGAGATCATCCAGGCTCAGTGGGTTGGTCCACCATGTCTGCTGGGCAGCATTGAAGCCCAGTGCATATTGGACTGTCGGATCCGCGTCCAGCCGCATACCCTCATGCATGCGGTTCAGATAGACCGAGGCGATAAGCGGCGCTTCCTCCGCCCGCATTGCCTCGCGTTGCACGATCGAGGCCAGAATCACCGCTTGGTTAACGCTAAGACCCTGCACAGCAAAGCCCTCCTGCAGCTCGATGCTTAGGTGCAGCGCAAAGTTGCGGATCAGCTCGTCGAGCAACTCGTCGGTTGTTGTTGTCCGAACCAGCTCGTACGAGCCCGGATAGAGAAAGCCTTCGGTCGTCCCAGCACCCGCCAGGAACTCATATCCTCCCCGAGGCGCCGCTGCGGCCGCGATGAACTCATCCGGCCTGATGCCAAGGCCGGACGTCGGTAATGAGGCCGCGATCTCTTCGATGCGCCATCCCGGCAAAACGACGAATTCCACCTCCGTCGGAGTGGCGTCCTGCATTCGAGTTGCCACATTGACAACGGACATCGCCGGGCTGAGGCGGTATCGACCCGCTTGCAGACTGGTATCCTGGCCGGTGTAGATCAGGTAATCCATCAACATCCCGCCGTCGATGACCAAGCCCGCCCGCTCCAGGCGATCACAGATCGACTCCACGGTTTCGCCCGGCTGAACCTCAAATTCCTGCTCTGGCGCACCAGGATCCAGAGGTCTGCTCAAGAGTCCATCAGCCCAAAGCAGCCTTGCCGAGTACTGAATCACCTGAGGCAGAGTTAACCATTGGGCCGCGGGACCGAAAGACCGATCGGCCAGCACGTAAATGCCTGCCACAGCTACGATCAGTAGCACCCCCAGACACAACGCGGTCAGTAGGATTCCCCGCATGCCCAGGGTTATTCCTCCCTCGCATGGTCTGGTTGCCGCTGCGCTTCCAAGTACGACTGCAGAATCACTGCTGCCGCAACCGCATCAACTCGAGCTGCGCGGCGTTTCCGCGAGCTGCCGCTCGCAATGCGCCATTCCCGGGCATCCTGTGTGCTCAGCGATTCGTCCCATAGAATGATCGGCAACTGCGTCATGACCCGGAGCATCTCGGCAAATCGCACCGCGCGTCGGCCTGCTAGATTCGGCGCGCCCTCCTCATCGGTCGATTTCCCGACAACGATTACAGTGGCCTGATGCTTGGCGGCTAGTTCAAGCACATGCCGTGCATCGGCCGTTCGGGTAACATGTTCCAGGATCGTCAGAGGCCTTGCCAGGGTGCTCGTTGGATCCGAGATTGCGACGCCGATACGTTTCTCCCCGTGATCAATCGCAAGGATTGGCACTAAGCACCTTCGATCAGGCGACCACCACAGCGATTCGAAATGGGATCAGGGGAAGCCACGGCCACCAGCGGGGTGTCACCCGGATCTCCGGCGGTGCGGCGAGTGGCAGCGCGGATTGAAGCTCGCCCAATGCCTGCTTCGGCATTCTGCCGCGAATGAGTAGATTCGCAGTGTCCACATCGACTTCACGCATGATAGTGCGGCCCGTCTCCAGATTGAAACGTGGCTCGCCATTCCCGTCCGAAGTCGATGCCGCGGTCAAACTGAATCGTAGAGTGCCTGCCCTCGGCATGTATTCCGTAGGCATCGACGCATTGAGTGTCACTTCCGCCAGACGTCGCAGGTCCGCGCCGCTGACGTAGGTTACTCTGTACGTGGCACTCATTGCCAGGCTGAGCACACTGCCGGACTGGCCAGCCGGTGGATCGAAGCTCTCCTGGTCAATCGAGACCAGGGTCAGCGTGTTCGGCAGGACCACATCATCTTCCTTAAGCAACGCCGTCATCTGGGATTCGGCCTCGGCCTCGAGCTCATTCAGCAGGCTCGCCCGCAGTCGATCGCGGTCCGATGGGGATGGCACCGCCTCCACCGCGTTCACACCGCCTTCGGTTGGCTCAGGATTCGTGACTGTTGTCGACGCGCCGAGACTGCCTTCAATGCCCTGGATGCCATTGGCCGGTACGTTGCCTATTCTCCCCGCCTCCAGCGCCTCGATCGGCACCTCTACAGAAGCATTCACCTTGCCATCAAGACGGGCCTCCTGCAGCGTCGCAAATCGCACGGTGGATGGAGTCACACTGTACACGATGGTCCCAGACGGGATAACCGTCAGTGATTGGGCTTGGTTCTGGAAGCGCACAGTACCGGTCGCCTTCTCCTTCGGGATCTCCGACTGGGATTCCACCCGCATTGTCTTCTTGCCGCTGATAGTGATCTTCGGGGTTTGGGCCGGCACACGGCCGCTAAGAATACCCGGCGCTCCCACGCCGCTGATGTCGATGGCAATCGTGGCTTTCTGTTCCATGGTGATGGGTGTCAGCACGACAGTGGCCCTCGGCACGAAAAGGGAGGCAATGCTGAACACAGCCAAGACCGCCAAAACGAAGAAGCCTATGCGGGCTCCGGGCCGCGAACTCCAATGTTCGCCACTCGACCGCAGTTGCTGGTGCGTCGCCCGCAATTCGGCTATGCGATTGCGCGTTCGTCGGGGCCGTCGCCAGGCACCGGAAGAGCTTCCAGGCCATGGCCCGCGCTGCGCCTCCGCAGTCGAACGGAAGACCGGAATGCCGAACGATTCAGCATCACGCTTGACCTCGCCGCGACGTGTCACCAGCCCCATCTGCGCACCCAGTTCCGCGGCATGCTGCTGCAGGATGCGCAGATCAAGCGGCCTGAGTGGGACCTGCTCGTACTCGGGCCACACCAGGAGGATGCGGGCGGATTTCGCCCACGACATCCGGTCGCGCACAGAGATCAGATCATCGTGCGAAGCAAGCGTGATGATCTGCGTCTTCATTGCTTCGGATTATAACTGTCCATCGGCTGCCAGCGTCCGAGAGAAACAAGTGCCCCCGCCCAACTGAGCGGGGGTACTCGGCGTCGAAATGGGACGGACTCCACAAGCTCTCACTGCAGGATGAGCAACACCACGAGTTCGCCCTCCGGCTTGATCACCATGATGCTAAGCGCGCTGGTTCCCTTGGTGAAGAGCATGTATCCGCCATCTGTGCCTACGTTTGTGCGAACAGGTGATGACCAGCCTAGGGCTTCGAGCTGCGCGTCGTAGAACTCCTCAACTTCAAGCCCCGTGGCCCCCGCTACTTTGAAACTATACGTGTTTGGATCAAACTCCTCGCCGGCGGTTGCCTCAGGCATGATCGGAATGCCTCTCCATTCGCTTGCCGGCGCGCCGCTTGGGTTGAGGAATTCCGTCACATCCGGCATGCCGGGGATGTCGGGCAAGCCTTCGATCTCTGGTATGCCTGAGGGAAGTGCCGTGGCAAAGGCCTCGGCTGTCGACGCCAAGTCCTGCGCGCCCGAGATTGGCGCGGTGATGAGTCGGCAGGCCATTGCTGCCAACGCCAGGGCAGCGAGTGCCGCCATCGATGACAACCGCAGCATTGCCTTATCTCCTTTCAATGCCAGTCGGCAGCGGTCAGGCCGCTCGAGAGCCCTCGTCCCGCCGCCGACCTCATGAGGATCCGGCTCCGCACGCCGCCAGTCCTACTTCAGTCTGGCGCTCACGGCCGCGCCCATCTTTGCCAGCGCGTCCATCACCTTCGACCCATCAGGCAGGCTGCCTTGGGCAAGGTTCGGACGACCACCGCCGCGGCCGCCAATTGCTGCGATCAGGTCCCCGGCCTTCAGGCCTCGTTTCACCAGATCCTCAGTGACCACCGAGATGAGCACCGCACCCGATGCAAGCATCGCAGCGCCGTTTCGTGGATATCTCTCGCGGAACTTGTCGCCCAGCGAGCGCAACGTGTCAACGTCGGTGTTCGGGACATTGAGGGCAAGCACGGTCACGCCATCCACCGTTTCCGCCTGCGAGAGCCTGCTGTCAAGCACCGTCATTGCCTGCTGCTTGCGGAGCTCGGTCAGTTCGCGCCTCACAGAAGCAAGCTCCCTCTGGAGGTTGTCCACTTTTGCCGGCAGCTCCTCGACCGAGGTTCTCAATGCGGCAGCAGTCTCCTCCAGAGCGTCAAGCCGTTGTCTTACCAGAGCGTACGCGCCGCGCCCGGTCACGGCCTCGATGCGCCGTACCCCGGCCGCGGCAGATCCCTCACTGATAATGATGAACACACCAACGTCCGATGTTCGCTCCAGATGGGTACCGCCGCAGAGCTCGTAGGAATACCTGTTCTGCTGCTCCTGGTCTGCCATGAGACGCGCCGAGGCGTGCTCCTCCTGGTGGGCATGTTTCCTGCCACGTGGGGCTTCACCTGCGAACGCTGGTGACAATATGCTGATCGTCCGTACGGTTTCGCCGTATTTCTCGCCAAAGAGCGCCATCGCTCCTTCTGCGATGGCATCCTCACGCGATTTGAGCTTCGGCATCACCTCCATGTCGGCCGTCACCGCGTCGTTCACGATCATCTCCACCCGCTGCAATTGGGCTGCGGTCATGGCCTCAGGGTGGTTGAAGTCGAAGCGCAAACGGTCCGGCGCGACAAGAGACCCAGCCTGCCTGGCATGCTCTCCCAGGACAGTGTGGAGTGCAGCGTGCAGCAAGTGGGTTGCCGTGTGATTGCGCATGACGTCATGCCGGCGGGGCAGATCCACTTCTGCAATAGCTTTATCACCGACCCTGGGCTGACCGGCGATCACCTCGCCCACGTGCACGATCACGCCCGCAGAGGGTCGGCGCATTTCTCTGACTTCGATCTGCCACTCCGGCTCGCCACTCTTGGAGACTGCCAGGGAACGGATAATCCCCTCATCGGATACCTGACCGCCCGATTCGATATAGAAGCCGGTCCGCGGAAGAACGACCTCCACGGCATCACCGAATGAAGCAGATTGCACCGCCTCGCCGTTCGCGACCAGCGCCAGCAGCTCGCCCTCCACCCGTGGGCTCGTGTACGGATCGTACACTACACCGTGGTCATCAAGCCGTCCTTCACGCTGCAGTTCCTTGAAGATGGCTGCGTAGAACTCGGCATCCTCTCCGCCCTGCTTCCCCATCGCCTTGCCGCCGCCGGAGGCCAGGCGGTGGTTTTCCATGGCAGCGCGGAACCCGGCTTCATCGATTTCCAGGTTCTGCTCGTGCGCGATGTCTCTTGAGATCTCGAACGGCAAACCAAACGTGGCATAAAGATCGAAGGCCTTCGCTCCGTCCAGAACGACGCCCTTTTTCCTGGCAAGCCCGTCCAGAAGGTTCTGCAGCTGCGCCGTTCCCGATTCGACTGTTCGCGCGAACCTGATCTCCTCACGCGTGAGATTGTCCAGGATCGCATTTCGATTCTTTTGAAGCTCGATATAGAAGGATCCATAAGTGGCAATCACCGCCTCCGCCACCTTGGCCAGAAACGGCTCGTTGAGCCCAATCTTCGTCCCAAATCGCGCCGCCCGGCGGATGATCATCCTGCAGACATAGTTGCGCCCGATGTTGCCTGGAACGACACCGTCCGCGATCAGGAACGCCGCCGAACGTGCATGGTCGGCGATGACGCGATACGGCGTGAAATCCGCCAGCATCTCCGCCTCGGAATGTCCGCTCAGCCCTCGCAGCACCGCAAGGGACCGCGTGAACAGATCGGTCTTGTAGTTCGAATCCACATCCTGCAGCAAGGAGACGATGCGCTCAAAGCCCATGCCGGTATCCACGTGCGTGGCCGGCAGAGGCTCAAGCGCATCAGGGCCAAGCCGGTTGTATTGCATGAAAACCAGGTTCCACAGCTCGAGGTAGCGCGTACAGTCGCCGTTCACCTTGCAGACATGCCCAGGCGTGCTTTGCATGTTGCAGTAGTCTGGCCCGCGGTCATAGTGGATCTCCGAGCAGGGACCACAAGGTCCCGTTTCGGCCATTTCCCAGAAATTGTCCTTGCGTCCGAAGTACAGGACGTGATCTTTCACGAATCCCGGCTGTTGGCGCCAGTATCCAGCTGCCTCTTCATCTGCCGGTACGTTTCGCTCGCCTTCAAAGCACGTCGCCCAGATGCTCCTTCTTTCAAGCCCCCACACATCGGTCAGCAACTGCCATGCCCACTCGATCGCCTCTTTCTTGTAGTAGTCACCGAAGGACCAGTTGCCAAGCATCTCGAAGAACGTGTGATGCGTGTCGTCGCGCCCCACTTCGTCCAGGTCATTATGTTTTCCGGCTACGCGCAGGCACTTCTGCGAATCCACGGCCCGGGTATACGGCCGCTTGTCCGTGCCTAGGAATACCTCTTTGAACTGGACCATACCCGAATTCGTGAATAGCAGTGTGGCGTCCCCACCCGGGACAAGCGAGGAGGACGGCACAGCGGTGTGCCCAAGCTCAACAAAGAAGTCAATATAGGATTGGCGGATCTCGGCGCCCGTAAGACATCTCATTCAGTCTCCAGATGACTAGCTGCGGAATTATACCAAGCGCCATGGGTGGCCGAAATGAAGAGCAGCCGCATCCACTGCGACTGCCCTGCTTTACGCGCGATCGAGCGGGGCCCCAAGCCGGAGTCGGACCCAAGCCCTAGTCTTCGCCCCTCTCTTTGCCTACACCGATCTGCACCCCCACGGCATTGAAGCCGGAGTCCACGTACAGCACCTCGCCTGTGATGCGTGCCGAGAGATCCGAAGCCAGAAAGACCGCCGCATTGCCCACGTCCGCGATGGTCACATTCTCACGCATGGGAGATATCTCCGCGAAATGCTTGTACATGTCGCGGAAGCCGCCCACGCCGGCGGCCGCCAGCGTCCGGATCGGGCCCGCCGAGATTGCATTGACGCGGATCTTCTCAGGCCCAAGATCATATGCCAGATACCGCGTGCTGGACTCAAGCGCCGCCTTTGCCACGCCCATGACATTGTAGTGTGGCGCCACCTTCACCGAACCGTAGTAGGTCATGCACAGCATTGAACCGCCGGGCCGCATCAGCGGCCGGAATGCCTTCGCCATGGCCACGAAAGAAAAGACGCTGATGTCCATGGCGGTCTTGAAGCCCTCGCGTGTCGTGTTGTAGTACGGACCGCTCAACTCGTTGCGCCCGGCAAATGCAATGGAGTGAACCAGAACGTCGATTTGTCCGAAGTGCTGTCGGGCTTTCTCAGCTGCGGATGCAATCGCATCGTCCTTGGTGACATCGCATTCCTCGACCCACTTGCATTGGAGCTGCTCAGCCAGCGGCCTGACGCGCCGCTCCAGAGCCTCACCCGCATAGCCGATACCGATCCGCGCACCCTCGCGGTGCATGGCCTGCGCGATGCCCCAGGCGATCGAACGCTCGTTCGCAAGTCCAAATATCAGTGCAGTCTTGCCCTCAAGTAAGCCCATCATTCCTCCAGGAAAGGTCTTTCGCAAGTCTTCGCCTTCCTGCCTCTTCAGTCTTTCTTCTTCCTTCTTTCTGGTCTTTCACCCTGATCGCTAGTCACCAATCTCCAGCCTCCATCCCTTCACTATGAACCTCCATGGCTTGGATCTCCATGGCTCAGGCACACCGGCTAGACCCACTCGCGGGCCTTTGGTCACGAGGGAATCTGGCACCTCAACCCCCCGTTCGATCCGCAGCCGCGAACGCGGACTGGCAAGATCCATGCCGTTTTCGATCCGGGTGATGCTCATTGCCTGGGTCAGCTTGCCCGGACCAAACGTGTCACGGCCGTCCCGGCGGGCAGATATGATCCGAACGCCATCAAGAGGCTGGATCGCGCGGATCAGCACCGCCGCAGGGAATCCTTCCCGCTCTGTGACCACGTTCAACATCCAGTGATTCCCGTATGTGAAGTACACGTAGGCGTGTCCCGCCGTCCCGTACATGACCTGAGTACGCGTGGTCCGCCCCACTCTGGCATGGCATCCAAGGTCACTCTCGCCTATGTACGCTTCCGTTTCCGTTATGTACCCGACGAGTCGGTGACCATTGAGATCTCGTACCAGCCGCGCACCAATGAGGTCCCGCGCGACCCTCAACGTTGCGCGCTCATAAAATCCCCGAGGCAGGACCATTCGCCCGCTGTGTTCTCCTCTCCACCTGCTGCTGCTCTCTTTCGTGATTCTTGGAAAGGGCCGGGCTTTTTACACCGGCTGAAACCTCGGGTCACGCTGCAGCGTGAGCCGCAGCCCATCCTCCAGTTTGATGGAAGGGTTAAAATTGAGCTTCTCGCGCGACGTGCGCAGGTCCGCCGCCATGCGCGAGACGCCACCGGAACTTTGGGCGTTGTACAACACCTCAGGTTTCCCACCGGTCGAATCCAGGACCAGTTTCACCAGGTCACGCACGCTGGTCTCGGTCCCTGAGCCGACGTTGATCACCAGGCCACTCACGTCCGGTGCGGTTGAGGCTGCCACCATGGCACTCACCACATCGTCCACGTAAACGTAATCGCGTGTTTGGCTCCCATCGCCATGGACGACCAAGGACCCACTCCGCAGCGCCTGGCGGAGGAAATAGGGCACCACGGGCGGGTGGGAGGCAGGCAAGTGCTGTCCCGGCCCATACGCATTGAAGATGCGGAGGCTCACGGTTTCTATCCCCCACAGCGAGCCGATCGTACGGACGTAGTACTCGGCCGCCAGCTTGGATACCGCGTAGGGCGAACGCGGGCTTGGGCTTGCCGTCTCGGACAGCGGCTGTTCGCCCTTGTCGCCATACACTGCGCCCGATGAAGCCAGAACCACTCGTCGCACGCCAACATCCCGCATGGCTTCCATCAGCGCCACGGTGCCGCCGACATTCACGCTGTTGTAGTCACGGGGATAGAGAATCGATTCCGGCACGGATACGCGCGCCGCCAGATGATATACGACGTCGACCTCCTGCAGCAGCGTCCACAGCTTGGGTCGATCACTCACGTCGCCGCGCGTGAAATGGACATCGGGAGCCAGCGCCTGTGGATCGCCGGTCGAGAGATCGTCCAGTCCGCGAACCTGATGGCCTTCGCGCGCCAGATGGTTGGCCAGTGAGGATCCCAGGAAACCCGCCGCGCCGGTGATGAGAAAGTTCATGGCTGCAGGATCATAAGCTATGTATTTCGGATCTGAATCGCCGCCGAGATCGAGGATTCATTTGCGGCGGCGCGGTGCGAGTCTGTTGCGCCCATAGCTCTTCGGCGTGGGCGCAGGACGCTCGTGCGGCCGGCCTCGCCCGTGGGCCTCGCCGCTTGCCCGATGCGGCGCCGGGACCGAATAATCAAAATCGGGAAGGTTCATACGCTCCAGGGGGTTGCCCATGATGCGCTCCAGCGTGCGGACCATGTCGTTGTCCTCGGGGGTGACGAGCGTGAAGGCATCGCCTGAGCGTTCTGCGCGCCCAGTCCTGCCTATCCGATGGATGTACGCATCGGCGGTGTCCGGCATGTCGTAGTTGATCACATGCGAGATGCTTTCCACATCCAGACCGCGCGCGGCGATATCCGTGGCGACCATGATCTGATGGTGGCCGCTCCGGAATCCCTTCAGCGCTGCCTGACGTTGGCCCTGGGTTCGGTTGCTGTGCAGGCTCGTGACTTTGTGGCCGGCGCGCTCAATCTGCTGGGCCAGCTTCTGCGCCCTGAATTTCGTTCGGGTGAATATCAGAACAGATTCGGTTTCAGTCCGCTTCAGCAGTGCAAGCAGCAGTGAGGTTTTCAGGTGCGCTGGCACTGGATAGAGCGCGTGCGAGACCGTTTGGGCCGGGCGGGCCAGCCCCATGGCAATCCGCTGAGGCTGCTTGAGGACCTGCGCAGCCAGCTGCTCGACCTCAGTGGGAAACGTCGCCGCAAACAGCATCGTCTGGCGTTGTACTGGCACCGCCTTAACGATCTTGCGCACATCCGGCAGGAAACCCATGTCGAACATGCGGTCCGCCTCATCCAGTACCAGGACCTCGATCCTCTCCAGGCGCACGATCCGCTGGTTCATCAGATCCAGCAATCTTCCTGGGCAGGCCACCAGGATCTCGGTGCCTTCTCGCAACGCCTTGACCTGCGGCGCCGGACTCACTCCGCCATAGATCGTCATGCTGCGCAATCCGGTACCGGAGGCCAGTATACGTATCACATCGTGGATTTGTTCCGCTAGTTCCCGCGTGGGGGTGACTATCAACGCGCGGGCAGTGCCTCGCGGCCCTCGCAGAAGCTTGTGGAGGATTGGCAGCACAAAAGCCGCAGTCTTGCCGGTGCCCGTCTGGGCAGTGCCGATCAGATCGCGGCCGCGGAGTGCGGCCGGCATTGCCGCCTCCTGGATCGGCGTCGGCGTTTCATACCCCGCCTTCTTGATGCCGGCCATCAGGCGCGCATCCAGATTGAACTGGTCGAATTTCAATGTTCTCCTATTCTCTTGTCTTCAATCCACCCTGCTCTCAGCTGCTGCGCAGAACACGTATCCGGATGAAGGAAATCGCGCGCAGGAGGACTTGGAAGTCATTATAGCATCAGGTGCTGGAGCAGAATCCGCAGGCCGATGCCGATCAGCACCAGTCCGCCCACGAGTTTGACAGGTTTCCCCAGCCTGCGGCCGGCCACGAGTCCCAGACGCAGGCCGACCAGCGACAGCACACCAGTGGTGACCCCTATGAGCAGGGCCGGGTATCCTACTGAGACACCGAGCAGGCCCAGACTCAATCCGACCGCCAGCGCATCGATGCTCACCGCGATCGAAAGCAGCACGAGTATCCAGCCACGCGACGGATCGGTGAGCAGCGTGTCCTCCGATCGCAGTGCCGAATAGAGGATGCGTCCACCCACAAACGCCAGCAGGCCGAACGCCACCCAATGATCCAGGCCGCGGATCAGCGGTTCAATGGTTGAACCGGCCAGCCAGCCAATGATCGGCATGATGAACTGGAACAAGCCAAAGTGGAATGCAAGCCGGAAGGCTGGTCGGGGTCCTTGCACACCCGGAAGCGCGCCAGCAGCAAGGCACACGGCGAAGGCATCGATGGCCATGCTCAAAGCAACCAGAAGTACTTCAATGATGGACATGGCACTGCTTGCCGTTTAGGCCATCCCCACAGACAGGGTCCCGTGCCGTCGGCATGCGGCTGACCTAATGCGTCCGCCAGGCCCGGAACTCTCTCAGGATCGATCCGCCAAGGAATTCCCTCACTATGGAATTGCCTGGGATGAGCGTCGCATCGATGGGCAGGAACCACTCAAGGAATGCCAGCAAGCGTTTTGCCTCGATGAACTCCGGCATACCCTGCGGCACCTGACGCAACAACGGTTCAGCCAGGGGCTTGAGCGCCGAAAGCTCATACACCAGGGCAGAATTGAACATGACGTCCGCGTTCTCTTGATAGGGGAAGATGTACCGCTTCTCTCCCCGCCGCACAGATTCCCAACGCGCGATCGTGTCCTTGGCCGAGTATCCACGTTCGCGGGCGTCGCGCACGATGCGCCGCAGAAGGCGCGTATCGGTCGTCGAAACGCGGTTGTGGCGGTCCAGGTTGAGTTGCGTCAGCGCCGAAACGTAGATCTTGAAGGCGCGGCCTCCGAGGCTCTCAGGGAGCAGGCGGGGATCCAGTCCATGTATTCCCTCCATGATGATCGGCTGTCCATCGCGCAGCCGCACGTGTTCGCCGGTCCCGGGCAATCCAGTCTCGAAGTTATAGCGCGGCGGGCGGGTAGATTTGCCCGCGAGCAACTGCTCAAGATCCTTCGCAAGCCGCCCCAGGTCAAGCGCCTCCAGTGACTCAAAATCCGGCTTCCCGTCCTTGCCGAGCGGTGTCTCGGCGCGCGGCACGAAGTAGTTGTCCAGCTCCAGCGTATACGGCGAGACGCCCAACGCCAGCAGCTGAATGGTGAGGCGGCGCGAGAAAGTGGTTTTGCCCGACGATGTGGGCCCGGCTATCAGAATGATGGGCGCCGTGCGCGATTTGATCTGCTTGGCAATGTCTGCGATATTTTGTTCATGCAGCGCCTCAGACACCAGCACGATCTCATGCACGCGGCCCCCCTGGATGGCATCATTCAAGGCACCGACGTTGTCGATGCCGAGATGCTCCAGCCAGTCGCCGTACAGACGAAACGCCGCAAGCAGCTGCGGATAGGGAGTGATTGGCTCAAGGCAGGTGGGTGAATGCCTGCGGGGGAAACGCAGTGTGAAACCGCCGTTCGACATGACGAGGTCGAACCACTTGAGATATCCCGTGGACGGGACCATGTAGCCATGGTGGTAGTCCATTCGGTCCCGGAGAGTGTAGAGCGTCAGGTAGTCCTTGCGCCTGTAGTGTAGCAGGCGCACTTTGTCCGTATAGCCCAGGGACTGGAAGTACTCGATCGCATCCTTCAGCGGCACTTCCCGCCTTGTGAACGGGATGTCAGCATCGACGAGTTGCTGCATGTGGTCGCGCAGCTGGGACAGCTCAGATGCTGTAAGCGGCCCTCGGCCACCTACTTGGCAGTAGTACCCCCCAAAAGAGATCGAGTGATCGATCCTCAGTTGGGCGCCCAGGAAGAGATCCGCAAAGGCCATCTCCAATAGGAAGTTCAATGAGCGGCGGTAGATCAGGGCGCCGTCGGACTCCGACATGTTGATCGGCCTCACATTGGCGTCCATTCGGATCGGGTACGTCAGCTCTCGCAGCTGACCATCCACATCCGCCGCGACCACGGGCACAGGGAACTCGATCGCCTTGAGGAACTCGCCTACTGCCGCGCCGCGCCTCCCGGACAGGACACACCCATCGGGAAGATGGATCTCAACATCCTGCCGCATTTCAACGAGGCGAAATTCAGGTTTGGCGTTCATGGGACTTGAATCGGGAGCAGTATTGTATCACCGTCATGTCTGGGATTTGAAACGGCGCCCGTGCCGACAGTCCTGTTGCCGCTCTTACTGGGCAGACGCCCGAGCTCGCAGGCTCGCCAGCAGTTTTTCCGGCTGCCGCGCGAATTCCTGCAGGGCAATATCCCCCCGCGTCAGCGCAACAAGCGTCTCGGTTAGGAAGGAATTGATGGGAGTCGGGACACCCGATGCCCGGCCTGTGCGGACAATCGCGCCGTGCAAGTATTCCACCTCCGATCTGCCACGGCCCGCGTGCAGATCGATGTGAAAAGACGGCATCTTCCCGCCCCTGCCCGTGCCCGCCGCGCGGGCAAGAACTGGCTTTGACACCCAGACCGGAAGCTGCACGGCCAGAGCCAGCGCGCGCACCGGCGTACCCGGCAGATCGACAACCGGGATTCCCTGTGCCCGCATCACGGCCAAGCACTCGCGCAGCATCCCGATTTCGAGCCGGTAAATGCCGGGGTGGTTCAACACCTCGGCTGCGCTCATGTCAAGAATGGCCGAGGTGGGGTTGGCGATCAGGTTGGTGAGCATCTTGGACCACTTCATCGCGGCGGCGTCGCGGTACGGCCGCGCGTTGAGTCGCGCCGCGTTGGCTGCCGCGAGCAGCCGCCCGGAGATGGCATGTGAGGATAGGATCCCCATCCCCCGCAGCCGCTCAAGGACAATGTCACCGGGACCGCGGCGCCCGATCGATGTCGTGACAGTGGCAGCGACGACCTTCCCGTTTCCCAACACATTAGCCAGCGCGGCCTCGTTATTAACGCCATTGGAAAGGCACACCACCGGCGGCATGCGCTCAACAAAAGGCCGCATCGAATCGATGGCCGCCGGAGTATCGAAGGACTTCAAGGCATAGATGGCAGCGTCAAACGTCCCATACCCCAGAGCTTCTTCAAGAGATTCACATAAGGTTAGTGAGCTTGGCGCCAGGGTAAGCGCTTCCCCTGTCTGCCTTCGCTTGTCGGCTCTCAGGTCAAGTCGCAAGCCCCGCGTCCGCAGTTCGGCGAGCACGGCGGGCTGCTCCAAGAACACCACGTCCTCCCCTTCCAGCGCAAGCGAACCCCCAATGTAGGTGCCTATGGCGCCGGCACCGAAGCACAGCCATTTCAACTTGGGATTGCTCCTAGATTCAGGGTTTCCGGCAAAGGGGTGGCGGGGCTGTCGCACAGGCCGTGGCTCCCCAATGGCATACTCTGACCGGCGCAACCGGTTGGCCGTGTCGATATTGCCGCCGTCCCAGGGGGCTTCCGACATTGGGCTGCGTGGAAGACCCCGGGTCAATCTCGCGCATCGTCTCCGGTCTTCCTTGCCAAGAAGACGGGGCGGCGCTTGACCTCCTGAAAGATATATCCCACATACACGCCGACGAAACCCAGCAGCAGCATCAGCATCCCCCCCACGATCAGCATGACGAACATTAGTGAGCTCCACCCCGGGGCAAGGCCGGACGTGCGGCCCGTTACCCAGAAAGAGAGCACGTAGGCCATTTCGGCAATGGCCAGGCAGAGCAGTATTCCCCCCAAGCTCAAGCCCACAAAGAGTGGGGCCAGGGAAAAAGAGAACACCGCATCCATGGCCAGACGAACCATCTTGCCCAACGAATACTTCGACTTTCCCGCCAGGCGTTTGGTCTCAGTGTACGGCAGGATCAAGCTGGAGTAACCCATCCATGAAATCATGCCGCGCAGGAATCGATGATACTCCGGCATTGCATTCAGGGCGTCCACAGCCTGCCGGGAGAGGGCGCGGAAGTCGGCCGCGCCCGGCAGCACGTGCGTTCCGCTGATGAGATTGAGCAGTTGGTAGAACCAATTGGAGGTCCAGCGCTTGAACGCCCCCCCTTCCACACTATCGGCGCGCTGGCCCTGGACGATGTCATAGCCCTGCCCCACCAGCCGCAGCATCTGCGGGATCAGTTCCGGTGGATGCTGTCCGTCCCCGTCCATGGTGATGACGATCGACCCTTTCGAGGCCGCGAGGCCGGCGGTCAGCGCCGCCTGGTGACCGAAATTCCGGCTGAGTTCGATCACCCTGATTCTCTTGTTCCGCTTCGCGAGTCGCTTCAGGAGCTCAGGCGTTCCGTCGGTGGAGCCATCATCCACGCAGTAGATCGTGAATTGATAGGGTAGCGCATTGATGACGGTACAAACGCCCCGGTACGTCTGTTCAAAAACATCCGCCTCATTGAAGAGAGGCAGCACAATGTCCACAGTGGATTTCGATCGGCGGGGCACGCGATCCTTTCGGCTGCGGGATTGTAACATGGCTATTGGAAGCTGTCCGTCTCAGCGGCTCAGAATGCGAAATCCAGGATCGCCTCGATGACTTCTTCTTGCTCATCACCCGTGAGCAGGTTGTGCAGGGGCAGGCGCACCAGTTGGTCGCTCACGCGCTCGGTGACAGGGCAATCGCCCTCGCGTCCTCCAAAACTGCGCCCCATGTCCGAAAGATGAAGAGGTAGATAGTGAAACACGGCGTACACTCCCCGTTCCCTCAGATGCGCGATGAAGCGCGTTCGCAGGTCGAGGTTGGGCATGAGTAGGTAGAACATGTGGTAGGGCTGCTCGCAGTGCTCCGGCACCGTAGGGAGCCGCACGTCGTGCCTCGCAGCCCAGTCCTTGAGGCCCCCCACGTAAATATTCCAGGCGTTGAGGCGGTGCGACTGGATCCGCTCTCGCTGCTCCAGCTGACCGAAGAGATAGGCTGCCAGGATATCCGACGGCAGGTACGATGAACCGATGTCGACCCAGGTGTACTTGTCGATCTGTCCGCGGAAGAAACGTGAGCGATTGGTGCCCTTCTCGCGGATGATCTCAGCACGCTCCTTCAAATCCGGGTCGTTGACGATCAGTGCCCCGCCTTCTCCGCAGCTATAGTTCTTGGTCTCGTGGAAAGATTGGGCTGCGAGCGCGCCAAACGTTCCGAGATACCGGCCCTTGTAGCGGCCAAAAAGCCCGTGGGCGTTGTCTTCCACTACCGCGATTCCTCGACTGTTCGCCGCCTCAAGGATCACATCCATCTCGCAGCCGACGCCTGCATAGTGCACAGGCACGATCGCCTTGGTGCGCGGGCTCACTGCATCGGGCAGTCTTGTCTCATCGAGATTCAGCGTATCTGGGTGGATGTCGACAAAGACAGGCTTCGCTCCGCGTAGAACAAAGGCATTGACGGTCGAGACGAATGTGAAATCTGGAAATATCACCTCGTCGCCGGGATGGATCTGCAACAACAGGGCTGCCATTTCAAGCGCGTGGGTGCAGGAGGTGGTCAACAGCACCTGGGGCACGCCGAGAGCCTCCTGCAGCAGCGCGTGGCACTTCTGCGTGAAGGGGCCATCCCCGGAAATATGACCACTCTGCAGCGCCTGCAGGATGTACTCCTGCTCTCTGCCGACCGGCAGCGGACGATTGAAATCAACGGCCATAGGGTTCAGAGACTCCGAACAATGATCCCGGCTGTCCGCTCTGCCATGTCGATCGTGTAATGGTGATCATTGAAGAGATTCACCACGTGGGCGGACAGGTCACTTGCGTTGGCATCCGTGCCTTCCCCCATAATCCCCACCAGCGATCGATAGTGTGAACTTGCGAACAGGCCAGCATCGAAGATTGCCTTCAACGCAGCATCCCTGTTGGGCAGAAGCAGGTTGAATCGCCACAACTGGAATCCTATCCCCAACTGCAGCTCGGCGGGAATGACCGAATTGTACACCGCGTTGATCACACGGCGTTGCGCGATGGTTTCCTGCAGGGCCTGGCGAACGCGGCCGGCATACTCGTCCCACGTCGGCAGAGCAGCCTCGGTCTGCAACCACGCCGAGTCGTGATACGCGTAGCGGCGGCCGGCATTGATGGATGCCTTGTAGTCCGCCTCAGTGGCCCGCAGCTCAAGCTCATCAAACGGTAAGCCGTGGTGCTCGTGAGTGAGCTCATCCCGCAGAAAAGCAAATCCTCCGAATCCGATGTCCGCGATCTTGGCATACCCGGTGCTGAAAAGGGTTACATCGACACCGGATTGCTCGGCGGGTTCCAGCTCAGGAATGCACAGGCACCGATCGTCGATCACGACCAGTCCGTTCCAGCGGTCCTTGACCCAACGGAAGAACTCGCTGGGTGTGGTCGGATCACCATAGGTGTGGGCGTAGAGGATCCCCCCATACTGCCTGGAATCGGATCTAAGGCGCCTCTCGACCAAGTCCGTATCCATGTGCAGGGACTCGGGCGAGATATCCACAAACTCGAACGGCGTCCCAGACTTCAGGAACGTCATGGGCACGATCGGGCAGATATTCGCGGGTAGCAGAAACGGCAGGTTATTCCCGCAGCTGCGCAGGACCTCGTAAAGGATCGCAGAAGCGCGCGGTGCGAGGACTGTCTTCATGCTGCTGGATTCATCACAGTCAGACTTGTTTGCGCACCAGGATCGTGAAGTCGTATAGGCCGTAGTCGTGCAGCAGTGCGACCTCGCGCGAGAAATTGCGCTTGCAGTAATCGAAATAGAAGAGCGGATCTGCGAAATACAGGTCGGGGCGCATGGACATACGGTCAGCGTCGGAGTAGTTGGACAGCATATTGAATGCCAGGCCCCTGGTGCAAAGCCCGTTCAACTTCTGAAGCACTCGCAGTGTCTGCTCCCGCCACTTCTCGACAGGCGCTTCAAACTTGTTATTGAAGATCGCCCCGGCAATGACATAGTCGCTCGTCGCAAGATCGGTTTCCGATGCGGTAAAGTCGGCATTCGAGGCAAGCCCGTGGGCCTCCCGGGCAGCTAGGATCATTTTCTCCAACATGTCATAGCCGTGATACGTGAATTCCCAGCCTTTCTCTTGCAGGAAGCTCAGCAGCCCGCCGTAGCCGCAACCGAAATCGATGAGATCGAAGGGCTGATCGGGATCGATCACCTTCACCAACTGCTCAAAGCGCAGGAATTGGGCGTCGGGCCCGTTGTAGTCCACGCCTTGTGGCACTGGACCGTGCGTCTCAATCTTCTCATTGAAGTAGCGTTTGTAGTGCTCCAGGGCATCCTCAAGGCTCATCGAGTTCCACCTCTCGCCCTGCAATGTACTTACCTGCCTTGGCGCCTGTCATGAATAACAGATCTAGCACGGAGACGTTGGGATCGAATGGTGGGTAGAGTTGAGGGTATTCTGGATAGTCGTACTGCATATACTCAAGCGTGATCCCTGCCTCCGCAAAGGCGCCGGCCTCAAGATAGTCGCGAGCCGACGGCCCGCTCACGTAGTGGCTGGCGTTGACTCGCTGCAGGATCTGGATCAGGCGCTCGGTCTTTCGCCCGGTGATACCTTGCATTTCGGATGAGCGCAGGAAACGCGTTCCATTGATTCCGAGCTCGCGCGCCAGGCGTATCGTCGTTTCGATCGTGAAATCCGCAATGAACTCATCCTGTCGGCTGTACAGCCAATCAAGCAGCGGTACATAGTCCCGGAAGAATGGAGCCTTGCCATAGGCGATCGTCAGCGCTTTCAGGTGACTCCGCGCCCAGGGTTTGCTCCAATCGATGCGCACGTCCTTGATCGGGATGCCCGCGGTAACCCCGGCGCTGTGCACCGGGATCGTCAGCCATGTCTTCCCATTCGTTGTCTTGATCTGGTTGCGATTTCGCCAGCCGTGCTTGTCGTACTGGACATCATCGTAGAAGATGAAGGTATCTGCTCGCCGGATCTGGTCAAAATAGCCGCGCCATGGGATGTATGACGGTTGGAGGATGACGGCGATCACCGATCGCCCCCCACACGCTCCCGTACGGTGTACATGGGTCTGCCAGAACTTCGTTCAAAGACGCGCGCCAGATACTCCCCAATGATGCCGATCGCAAAAAGCTCAACCCCGCTAAAGATCGTGAAAACGGATGCCAGAAACGGAAAGCCCGGGATCGATCCCAAGGCGAAGTACACGTATAACACATACACAAGCACAAAGAAGCCCAGGATCGTAAAGATGAAGCCCGTGATGCTGGCCATCCGCAGAGGGATGGTCGTGTAGTTGGTGATGACCAGCAGCGCGACTCGAATCAGCTTGCCCAGGCTGTAGTTGGACCCGCCGTGCGTCCGAGGTGCCTCATCGATTTCAACCGAGGCAGTGCGAAGGGTCACCCAGGTAAGCAGGGCATCCACGACGACATCCGGCCCCGTGGTACGAAATCCTTGCCTCAGGTCGGACCGCAGTACCTTGAAAGCGCTGATATCGCGAACCACCCTCAATCCCAGGCTCCACGACATGAGCCGTTTGACCGCCCCGGATGCCAGGTTCTTCCACCAGCCTTGTCGCCGGACGCGGGGCACTCCGTATACGACATCGTAGCCTTCGTTCAGTTTGGCCAACAGCTTCGGGAGATCCTCAGGGCTGTGCTGCAGGTCGTCGTCCATGGTCGCGATGGCCTCAAACCGTGCTTCAAGAATACCGCACAGCGTTGCGTTCTCCTGGCCGTAGTTTCGCGTGAGCGAGATCCCACGCACCCATGGGTATTGGTCCGAAAGACGACCGATTACCCCCCAGCTGTCGTCAGGGCTTCCATCGTTCACCAGCACGACCTCGAACTTATCCGCCACCCGCGGCAGGACTTCGGCGAGCCGCTCCACCAAGGGCCGCAGAGTGGACTCGCCGCGAAATACGGGGATGACCACGGAGCAGTTCATCGCAGAAATTCTACCATGCGGCCTTGTGGGTCCTTCGCGCCCTGACCTGGGTCCCGGTTCCCCTAGAACTCGACTTGATGCTCGTCCTTTAGAATCTCTAAAGTGCGAGCGATTTCGACCCCTTTGCGATCTGCATCCCACATCAAGTTCCCGGACAGAACGTCCGCTATCTCCAGAACGGCTTCCCGCGTGGCATGCCCGAGCATCGCCAGCATCGACCGCCGCAGGAGCACGTCGTCCAGATGCACAACCTTCTCGTGCGTTGCCAGGAAGTCAATTTCCCGGCGACTGTATTCTGGAAGGGTGGACAGAGGCTCATCACTTCCCGCGGCGACGAACTCAATCACTTCCAGAGCCCGGGTTCCGTAGCGCTCGAACAGGGCCTCCGCACGCTGAATTGAGCCCTGGACGTTGTCAGCGATGCGTTGCAGCATGCTTTTCCGATCTTCGGCGCTCGCGGGATAGCCTCGGCCGCCGCCTATTGACAGTCCACGCGTGTTCACCTTCCTGCTGATCCCCAGGTGGGCAAGGCACCTGTCCGTCACCTGCTCAGAAAGCGCCCGCCAGGAGGTCCACTTTCCGCCAACCAGCGAGTAGATGGGAAAAGGGAGGCTAGTCTGTGCGGTCTCAGCAACCTGGATCTCATGGTCCCGCGTGATCTGCCCTGTGGTCTTGGAGCTGCTCGCCGCCAGGGGTCGCACACCGCTGAAGCGGAAGACAATCTGCGAACGGCTCACATCGATCGTCGGGAAGACCCGCTTGACCAGTTCGAGGAAGTAATCCACTTCCTCTTCCGTGCACCGAGCCGAGTCCGGGTCATCCACCGCCAGATCGGATGTCCCAACCAGGACCCTATCATAGAGCGGAAATATCAGGACGATGCGCCCATCCTTGTTTTCGAAGAAGAACTCGTGGTCGCCGATGGCCTGCCGGAGTTCCGGGTGGTCGAGAACCAGGTGGGATCCTTTGGTGCCGCCAATGAAATGCGTGTTGCAGCCCATGACCCGATTGGTGAAATCGATCCATGGACCGGTGGCATTGATGAGGATACGCGGCCTGACCTCATAGGTTTCACTCTTCAGCTCATCGCGCAGCACGACAGCCCCACCGCTCTGCCGAACGAGGCTCACGTAGTTGAGCGCCAATGCCTTGGCATTCTCGGCCTCTGCATCCAGGATCAGCTCAAGGCCCAGCCTCTCCGGCTGGAGGATGGCGCCGTCATAGTAGGTTGCCGTATGCAAGACTGCCGCATTGAGTTTGGTCCACCGGCTCAGCGACTCTTGCCGGTTCATGAATCGATGGCGTGGAACGGTGCCCTGCCTGCCAGTGTACGCGTCGTACAGCATGAGCCCGATCTTGATCACAAGCGATCCCCGCTCGGATGGGCGGTCCAGAAAACCAAGAAACTTCAGCGGCGCGTTAAGAAGACCCGAGAGGAGATGGAAAATCGGGATCGTGGTCGGCAGCGGCCGCACGATGTGCGGCGCATTCACTATCATGCAGTTGCGTTCTTGGACGGCCTCCCTGACAAGGCGAAACTCACCATTCTCGAGGTAGCGGATGCCGCCGTGCGCCATGTGTGAAGAGGCCGCGCTCGCACCTGAGCAGAAATCCGCCCGGTCGATCAGCAACACATCCACCTCGTTGAGTGCCAAGTCCCGAAATGTGCCGATGCCGTTGATGCCTGCGCCCACAATCAGTACGGAAATTCCGGGGCGTTGCCGAAGAACCGCAAATGCATCCCTACGATTCATGTTCCTCCACCATCTGCAGGTGGACGTGACATGCCCTATCCTGTCCAGGTCGATTCCTCATCCGCTATGTCCTTGCAGTCACGGTGATCGCTGCATGAGGTGTTTGCATGCTCTTCGTGCGATGCTTCTTCGCGCCTTGCCCCTGCGTCAGCTGGCCCAATCAAGTGTAGTGCCCTGGTCAATCGCTGCCGTGTACTTAGCCATACGGGCTCCGATACCCTAGAACCCCATTCATTATCTGATCGGCGCTGCCTGTTGGTCGTTGTCCATTGTCTGCGTGTACTGCCGGTACTCCTCAACGCGGCTGAGCTCGACAGGCGGTGAATTGCCGGCCGAGCACCTCAGCCATCGTACACGCACTATTCCGCCCAGCCTCGAGCACCCATCAAGAAAGCACGGCCGTGCATCGGTTTCTTCCCGGCAGGTTGAACTTCATCCAAGACTAGGGCACCGTTTGCCGTAACCAGCGCGGGCCGCTCCTCGATAACAATCCTCGATCCGGTCGGGGCTTCCACATGCGCCACGTGCGCATGATGGACTTTGAGCCGCGCCTCTTCCCATGCAATATATGCACCGGGCCATGGATTGAACGCCCGCACTCGGCGCTCCAAGGCCTCCGCCGGCAATGAAGGATCCAGCAGGCCATCCTCCTTCTTGAGGATGGGAGCTTTGGTCACTTGGGAGGCATCTTGCGGCCTCGGCCGCAGTTCTCCGGAGAGATAGCTCGGAAGTGTGAGAGATAGAAGTTCGGCGCCAAGCCCTGAGAGTTTCGCCGAAAGCGAGGCTCCAGTATCCTGTTCGTCGATGGCGATGCTCTGCTGCGAAAGGATGCCTCCTGTGTCCATGCCTGCGTCCATCTGCATGATCGTGACGCCCGTCTGCGGGTCGCCGGCAGCGATCGCAGCCTGGATAGGCGCCGCGCCCCGCCACCGCGGCAAAAGGGAGGCATGCACATTCACACAGCCGTGGGCCGGCAACTCCAGCAGCTCGGATCGCAGGAGTTGACCAAATGCGGCTACGACGATCAGGTCAGGAGCCCATTCCCTAAGTTGCCGCACTGCGTCCGGATGGGTGAGCTTCTCGGGCTGAACAACAGGTATGCCAAGATTGGTCGCTTCAAGCTTGATTGCCGGCGCCCGGATGTCCCTCCCCCTCCCGGCCGGCCTGTCCGGCTGCGTTACCACACCAATGACCGAATATTCGCGAGTGAGAGCCCGCAGGGTGGGGACCGCAAACTCGGGCGAACCCATGAACACGACGCGGGTCATTCTGTGCATTCTAGCACAGCAGTACTCTTGGCCCAGCTCAGCTTGTTGCCTTTTGTATCGTTGTGTTGTACAATATTCGCAATTCAGACCAAAATAGGAGGAAGGATCTATGTCACCAGCACCGGTCTCACCTGATGCAACCAGCGATGACAAGCTTTGGGCAGCGCTCGGCTACCCGATTGTCTTGATTGCCATCATCATGCTCTTGATGGAGGAGAAGAAGGTTCGCCCCTTCATCAAGTACCACGCCGTGCAGTCCATTGCGGCGAATGTTGTGCTATTCGTTGTGGGCATCATCCTAGCTGTTGTGACGCTTGGTTTCGGCGGCATTTGCTTCCCGCTGCTGTGGCTTGTGTTCCTGTACTGGGGCTACCTCGCCTATCAGGGCCAGCTGTTCGAGATCCCAGTGCTGACCAAATTCATCAAGGATCAGGGCTGGATCTAGTTTCCGGGGAGTAGTTCACAGGCCCGCTTTGGAGCGGGCCTGTTTGTGTTGAATTCCCCGCGGCATGTTTTGAGAACGCGCTCCCGATTTCGCGGCGGTTGTCCGGCGACGGCCGCGGCACGCAGCGACTCCTTGGACCAAGTCCGGGAGATTCATCCTCTTGACTCCCCTTCCCGCGCCCCATACAATGGTTGTGCCTGTTCGCACAGGCACAACCTAACGGCTACAGGGAAGAGATCCGGAGCCACCGCGACGGACGCCGAAGGGGCAAGCCTGGCCCGATAAGCGAAACCAGGCGAATCTCTCAGGCAAAAGGACCCTGTTCCCGCACTCTCTGGAAAGTCTCGTAAGAGACACCGACGGTGCAAGTCCGATTTCCCCGGGCGTCTGGCGCGGCGGAGCGGGCGAAACTCTCAGGTTCATTCACAGAGACGCATGGCTGATCGCTGTGCGTCTCTTGCCTCTAGTAGCCAGACCCAACTGTCTTTGAGGAGACAACTGAATGAATGCACCCTCGAATCTGAAATACACGAAGACTGATGAGTGGTTCGATCCCGCAACAGGCGCCCTCGGCCTCACGGACTATGCCCAGTCGCAGCTTTCCGACATTGTCTTCGTCGAGATCCAACTGGAGCCGGGCGAGAGCGTTGAAGCCGGCAAGGCCATAGCCTCGGTGGAGTCGGTGAAGGCCTCGGCCGAGACCTATTCGCCAGTCGGCGGCAAGGTCTCCGAAGTCAACAAGGTCCTCGCCGACAAGCCTGAGACGCTCAACAGCGATCCCTACGGAGCCGGCTGGATGATCAAAGTTGAAGGGGCCGCACCCGGCGCTGAGCTTATGGACGCCGCCACCTACGAGAAGTATTGCGCCGAGCGATCTCACTGATCGCCCGTCATCTCCCGCTGCGCGCCACCCGGTTTCCCCGGACTCCCGGTTCCTGATCTGGGATGCGCGGCGACCCTCGATCACAGATGAGGCAACATGACCTATATTCCGATTAGCGCGCGAGAACGGGACGCCATGTTGAACACCATTGGCGTCAAATCGCTGGATGAACTCTTCCGCGATGTCCCTGAAAGCCTGCGCTTTCCCAAGCTGGACCTGCCGCCGGCGTTGACCGAGATGGAGGCCGCGGCCGAGCTCGCCGACATCGCCAACAGCAACGAGCACACACGCGCCGACCTGATCTCCTTCCTCGGCGCCGGCGCCTACAATCACTATATCCCTTCCGTGGTGGATCACATCCTTCTCCGCGGCGAGTTCTACACCGCCTACACGCCGTATCAGCCCGAGATCTCGCAGGGCACGCTTCAGTCGATATTCGAATATCAATCGCTTATGGCCGCCCTGACCGGCATGGAGGTCTCGAACGCCTCGCACTATGACGGCGCGACCGCTGCCGCCGAGGCCGTGAACATGGCCTTCGCGCAGTTCCGGGGAAAACGCCGCAAGGTCGTGCTCTCGCCTGCGGTCCATCCTCAATACAGGGCGGTAATCCGGACGTACGCACAGGGAATGAGCCTGGAGATGATAGGCGACGAGCCGCAGGCGGACCTGGAGGCTGGGCCAGGTGCGCTGGAATCTCTTGTCGATGATCAGACGATGCTCCTCGTGGTTCAGTACCCGGACTTCTTCGGCCGCGTCTATGACTATACCGCCCTCATTGCGGCAGCGCATGGGAAGGGCGCCTTTGTCTGCGTGGTGACCAATCCAACCGCATTGGCAATGTTCAAGACCCCGGGTGCTATGGATGCTGACATCGTCGTTGGCGATGGGCAACCCCTGGGTATCCCTATGTGGTTTGGCGGCCCCACCCTTGGGTACTTCACGACCAGGAAAGCCTTCGTCCACAAGATGGCCGGCAGGCTCGTCGGCGAGACTGTCGATAACCATGGCCAGCGAGCCTATGTATTGACCTTGACAGCCCGCGAACAGCACATCAAGCGCGAGCGTGCCACCTCCAACATATGCACCAATCAGGGCCTGCTTGCTCTTGCGTCAGCAGTCTACATTTCGTTGCTTGGAAAGAAGGGACTAAGGCAGGTCGCCGAGCTCTGCTATCACAAGGCCCACTATGCAGCGCAGAGTCTCAGCGCCATCAAGAACATGCGCTTGTGCTTCAGCGCACCCTTCTTTCACGAGTTCGCCCTGTGCGTCGACCGGCCGGCCGCTGAAGTGAACGCTCACCTGCTGGAGCAGGGCATACTGGGCGGCTACGATCTTGGCCAGGACTACCCTGCACTGCAGCATCACCTGCTCCTTGCAGTTACAGAAATGAATTCCAAGGAAGAGATCGACACATTGGTCGATGTCCTGTCGGAGACCAGCCATGACTGAGACGCCCGCTAACCTTTCCCCGAAGATCGTGGAACCCACCATCTTCGATCTGTCTTCGGCCGGCCGTGTCGGAGTGTCATTTCCTGAGCCCGATGTGCCTCTTGCCGACCTTCCCGCATCGATGCTGCGCCCGGATCTGCCTCTTCCCGAATTGGCTGAGGTCGATGTCGTGCGGCATTATATGCACCTCAGCACGTTCAACTACAGCGTGGACGGCGGTTTCTATCCCCTGGGTTCATGCACCATGAAGTACAACCCCAAGATCGATGAGGACACCTGCCGTCTGCCGGGCTTCCTGTTCACGCATCCTTTGCAGCCCGTGGAGACCGTCCAGGGCAACCTGGCGCTGATGTACGAGCTCCAGCAATGGCTGAAGGAAATCAGCGGTTTCGCTGCAGTCACGCTGCAGCCTGCAGCAGGCGCGCACGGCGAGTTCACCGGTGTCTTGATCATGCGCGCTTATCACAGCTCCCGCGGCGATACCAAACGCGTGAAAATGCTGATCCCCGACTCTGCGCACGGAACCAATCCCGCATCGGCCGGGATGATGGGTCTTGAGATTGTGCAGGTCCCATCCGACTCTCGCGGCAACGTGGACCTGGCAGCCCTGAAAGCGCTCTGCGACGACACCGTCCTCGGCATGATGCTCACCAATCCCAATACGCTTGGGCTGTTCGACGAGCATATTCTTGAAGTCACCAAACTCGTCCACGGCTGCGGTGGTCTGATGTACGGCGACGGTGCGAATCTCAACGCCCTTCTGGGTATCGTCCGGCCAGCAGAACTTGGCTTCGACCTGATGCACTTCAACCTCCACAAAACCTTTGGCGTGCCGCACGGCGGCGGCGGCCCCGGCTCCGGGCCCGTTGGCGTTGCAGCTCATCTGGCCGACTTCCTCCCCGGCCCAATCGTGGAAATCGTCGAAGCAGGGTCTGACGAGACGCCTCCGCTGCTCGGATTCGTCACGCCCAAGAAATCGATCGGCCGAATGAAGGCTTTCCACGGCCATTTTGGCGGCGGCATGGTGCGCGCCTTCACCTACATCGCCATGCACGGAGCCGAAGGTCTGAAGGAAGTCTCACAGTACGCCGTCCTGACCGCCAACTATCTGCTGGCCCGGCTTCACAGCACCTACCACGTCCCCTTCGATCGCATCTGCATGCACGAATTCGTCGCCGAGGGGCGCTTCGAAGGCAGCGATGTCAGGGCTCTTGACATCGCCAAGCGCCTGATGGACTACGGCTTCCATCCGCCGACCAACTACTTCCCGCTCGTCGTGCACGAGGCCCTCATGATTGAGCCGACCGAGACCGAGAACAAGGACACTCTCGACGCATTCGCCGATGCGCTGATCAAGATCGCTGATGAGGCAAAGAACAAGCCCGATCTCTTGCACAACGCGCCCAGCACGACCAAGTTCGGCCGCATGGATGAGGTGAAGGCTGCACGCGACCTCGTGCTCTGCTGCCGGCTTCCCGACGAATACGGCAAGTAGCGTCTCGTGAAATCGAAATACAGCCAGACCGGCGCGCCCAACTGAACCACGTGCGCCCACCCCAAAGGAACCGGGGAGGGCGCACGTCTTTCATACCAGGGGATTTCCCCCGACCCTGCCTCCTATACCCTATTCCGCGGCGATGGATCGCGCCACCGTCGCCCCAAATGAGTGATTCAACTCGTCAAGTGTGAACGCCCGAGGTGGTTGGTGAAACTGGAACGAGAGCTCAGTAACATTCAGATTCCGGAAGTGACATCGCAGCTCATCCAGCGTGGTCGGGTAATGCAACAGGGGGTCATTGACGGACATGGCAAAGTGACACGGGGTCTCGTACCTGAATTCTGGATGCGGGAATTCGGCGCCTAGGATTTCATCAACCTCGCGCGAGACGATCTCAATCAAAGAAGGGCGAATGCTGGCTAGCTTGTGTTCCAATTGGCGGTAGTTCTCAACTCTTCCGATAACATTCAGGAACCTGGCCAGCCAGTGCGCGTTGGCCTTGGTCTGCGCCACCCGGAAAAGAAAGGTGCGGACACTTGGCGATTTGAGTAGGCGATTAAGCTGGATGACGGCCAGTTTCTGAGGCCGCGTCAGCAGTAGTGCGCCCTTGTTGACGCAGGGTGAAAGCAATATCACCCGGTCGATCCTTTCCCGCAGGAGCAGGAACGTCTTCATGGCGAGTATGCCGCCAAACGAGAAACCCATAAGATTGAAGCGCTCGGCCCCGACGTGATCTGCCAGCTGGGCCACGGCGGCTGCGACCAGATCCGACGTGAAAGCAGACGGAAGTGGGGTGGATTTACCGTGTCCAGGGAGCTCAAAAAAGCGCGCCCGGAACCACTGCCCGAAGAACCGCACCAGGTCCTCCCAATTCTCCAGTTCGGATATGGTCGCGGGAACAATGATCAATGGTGGCCCCTCGCCGGTCTCCATCACGTGCAGGGTACACAGCGGCAGGTCCACCAGACAGGTTTTGACGGCCGGACTGCTAGGAGCCACGGCAGTTGCTCCTCTTTTTCGGATTGCGACGGAGGTCAGATGCCAGGCGCGTGGAAGCTCGTCTCCTCATCACTTGGATTGGCACCCTGGAAACCCTGTTGCACAACTTTACAACCCAAAGTAGTATTTGTGGACACGCGGACCGCCAAACTCAGCATTCGACTCACACGATTGTGAAAATTCTAACAGTTGACATCGGCACCGGCACGCAAGACGTCTTCCTCTTCGACTCGCGCCTGGCCCTGGAGAACGGCTTCAAGCTTGTGGTTCCCTCCCCTACCATGATCGTGCACCGCCGCATCAAACAGGCGACACTGAGGCGTTCATCGATACTACTTACAGGCAGCCAAATGGGAGGGGGTCCGTCGGCATGGGCAACTGAGACCCACGCCCGTGCTGGCCTTGCCGTGTTTGCAACGCCGCAAGCCGCTCTCACATTGGACGATGAGCCCGCCCGGGTATCCGCCATGGGCATCCGCATCGTCTCTGAGGATGAGGCACAGCATCTCGGATCCAGCGTGGAGCGCATCAAGTTGGGTGATTTCGATTTCCCGGCCATCGCCGCCTCGTTCGCTGGCTTTGGAGTTGCGCTTGACGATCTCGATGCCGTGGCCGTTGCGGTATTCGATCACGGCGCTGCTCCTCCCGGAATCTCAGACCGCCAGTTCCGTTTCGACTATATCGACCGACGCATTCGGGAGCGCAACTCTCTCGCAGCTTTCGCTTATCGCTCAGACGATCTTCCCCCCATCATGTCTCGCCTGCAATCCGTAGCCCAGAGCGCATCGCAGTTGGATCTTCCGCTGGTTGTGATGGATACGGCTCCCGCGGCAGTCCTGGGCGCCACTTTTGATCCACGGGTGTCGCTACTCTCCCGGACACTGATTGTCAATGTTGGCAATTTTCACGCCTTGGCATTTCGCCTCGCCTCAGGATCCATCGAGGGCGTGTTCGAGCACCACACCGGAGAGATCGACCTTCAAAAGCTGGAGACCTACCTCATTGCCCTGGCAGATGGCTCGCTGAAGCACGAGGATATCTTCAATGACATGGGCCATGGCGCCTTGGTGTATGGCGCCAAACCATTGATGCTTGGAGAGGGCGAATTCGATGTGGTCGTGACCGGCCCGCGTCGAGGCCTCTTCCGGCAGCCTCCCGCGTCTGAACAGCAGGACTCGGCCTCCCGTCCCACCCGTCTTCGCCCCTATTTTGCGGTCCCATTCGGCGATATGATGCTTTCTGGTTGCTTTGGGCTGCTTGCTGCGACGGCAGATGTGCTGCCGGATCTTGCAGATGTCATCCGCCAGTCCATGCGGTCGGGCGCCGGCAGTGGTGCATCTCCGTGGGATTTCGATTGAAGGATGTCCCCCTCCAGGTTGTGGATGCCCCGGGGACCACTTGACAAATAGACCGATATCTATATAATATCATATCGACGGTTGTCGATATGACCTCGACTGATCCACTCCTCTTCGCCAAGGCCCTCGCCGACAGTACCCGGCAGCGCATCATGAGTCTGTGTTGCTGCCGCTGGCTTTCGGTCAACGAGATCGTGGAGAAGACCCGGGTAACCCAGCCGACGGTTTCTCACCATCTGGCCGTTCTGCGTGAGGCCGGCCTTGTACGCGTCCGGGAGGAAGGCAAGCAGACCTTCTACTCCCTGGACCAGGATCGTGTTGTCCTGTGTTGCGGGCAGCTGATGCTCAAGTTTGCCCCCGAGCAGGAGGCCACGGTCAGGCTTGAGCAGATTCTCGAGTAGCCGTGCGGTCCTCTTTTTTTGAATGCTAGTATCGACGTTTGTCTATTTGAGGATAGAGTCATGAGCCAAGAGTCTGACAAGAAAGATCAGCATACCAGTCGGGATACGGTCGTGGTCCCTGCCGCAGATGCTGCGTCACGCCCGCTGACCTCGCCAGGGTGTCGTGTCGTGATTGCCTGCTGCGGGCAGCTCTTGGTCGGGACTCCATTGGAGCATGCCGCCAAAAACAGAGAACGAGGCCATTCAACTCTGACTGCGGGGTCTCACCAGGCCACCGAGTCAGCACCACAATAGATCCGGAGGATTCTATGCATGAGGACCCAGACAAGATCCATGAGGTTGTGCGTGAGCATTATGCCGAACGAATTAAGACAGATAGCAATTGCTGTGGACCCGATGTTGCCTGCGGCAGCCAGGGAAAGCTGTATCCGGCAGAATTGCTGTCCACCGTTCCAGATGGCGAGCTGCCTGTAACGTACGGCTGCGGAGATCCCATTACCCTTGCATCGTTGGAACCCGGTCAGATTGTCCTAGACCTCGGCTCCGGCGCTGGTCTGGATTGCTTCTTCGCGGCCGGCAAGGTCGGCCCGACAGGTCGCGTCATCGGCGTCGATATGACACCGGAGATGATCGAACAGGCACGGATGCATGCGTCACGCCTTGGGCTGCGCAATGTCGAGTTTCGTGAAGGCTTCCTGGAGCGGCTCCCCGTCGAAGACGATTCTGTCGATGTGGTTGTCTCAAACTGCGTAATCAACCTCGCGCCGGACAAGGCGCCAGTCTTCCGCGAGATCTTTCGAGTATTGAAACCCGGTGGCAGACTTGCCGTCTCGGACATCGTGACCGACGGCCCGCTGCCCGCAGGCATCAAGACCAGCCTCAGCGCCTGGGCAGGTTGCATCGCTGGTGCCCTCGATGTCAGCGACTATCGGGTTGCCATGGAAAATGCTGGCTTGGTCGAAGTCTCGATCAAGCCCTCATACTTCGACGAGGCGGCCATTGATGAAGCCATCCACGACATGGGCGATGCCATCGACCTGCGCTCCTTCTCCCGCCAGTCAATTTCCAAGACCGTCTTCAGTGCCCGCATCACGGCAAGAAAACCTTGAGCTCAACGCCCGCCTCTGCGGTAGAATGATCCCACAACCAGAGAGGAGTATGCATGAGAATTGTCACGGACTGCGCCGCAGACATGCCCCGGGGCGAGTTGGAGCGGTTGGGGATCACCGAGGCGCCGCTCTACATCCAGTTCCCCGATGGGGAAGTCAGCTCCACAGACATCTCTGCCGATGCCTTCTATGACCGACTTGAGGCGATGCGCCCTGAAATCCCGACCACGGCCATGCCATCTAGTGGCGCGTTTGCCGAGCTGTATGACCGCCTTGCACAAGTCGACAGGGACATCCTCTCGGTGCACATTTCGTCCGGACTCAGCGGCACGATCAATGCTGCGCGTGCAGCCGTTGAAACGATCCGGCACGCTGCCAACGTGCACTTCTGGGACAGCTTGACGCTATCCGGCGGTGAACGATTCCAAGTCATGGCGGCCGCTCTGGCGGCCCGAGCCGGGTGGAGCCTAAAGGCCATTCAGGAGCGTCTCGAGGCCATACGCGCCCGTACGCAAGTCATCTATACGCTCGATACCCTTGAGTACCTCGCCCGCGGCGGCCGTATTGGCCGGGTCAAAGCCCTCGCAGGCGCGCTACTACACCTCAAGCCCATCATTCGTGTCGACACGGACGGCAAGTACTCCACCGTGGGGACGAGCCGCACGATCCGCAAGTCCATCGACTCCATTGTCGACTACCTTCAGGGCGCGTATTTGCAACTCCCGGTCTGGGTCACTGTCTTGCACGGCCGCTTCGAGGAACAAGCCCGGATCCTGGAGGAAGACCTCCGCCAGACACTCAACGTGGCGAAACTTGAAGTCCTGCGCATTTCGCCGGTCCTGGGTGTCCACACGGGACCGGGAGTTGTCGGTGCCGCCGTGGTGCCCGCCGAGCTGATGAACGACATTCCTGAGATGTAAGGCCGGCCCCATCGCCGAGATCAAAGACCTCCCGCGCGCTTGCGCGGGAGGTCTTTCTTCGAGTCTACAGCCTGCTTGACATGGCGTCCGAGATGGATGGCACTTTCGCTCTTCGACCGCCGTACTCAGCGGCCGTGTTCTGGCATCTATTGTGCCTTTCCGGCTCACCCGCCGGTGGGGCGGGTCGATGGTGTCGCGTGGCTATTCCACGAAGATCTCTACGTGCTCCCCATCCTTATCATCGGTTACGTCTATGATCTTACCTGTTACGCCAGCCCGCAGGGCGTCCATGACGTTGGACATGTCAACGCCCTCCACCTCAGGAGCGAAGTGCGCCCCGATCTTCATCCCGGCATCGATCAAGCCGATCGGAATCTGCACCGAAGCCTTAGAGCGGCCGGTGGCAATATCGGTGACTCGGATCCGCAGCCACCGGCCGGCGCCTGAGTTGCGGCCAGGCCCCGCACCTCCAGCGGCGCCTGCGCTATCCCCTAATGCAGACAGCAACTTCGCGCCCTCTTCGGCAGTTATCTTGTGCTCCTCGATCATCTTCAGGATCCGCAATCGCTCTTCTGACTCTGCCATTCGATAACCTCCATGATCTGCCCGCCATCGCCTGCATCGCTGCAGCACCCGATCTTCGTGCCATTTCTTGCCGATCGCGTTTCCCCGCCATTCCCAGTCGAAAACACGCACCAGCCCGTCCTGATGGAAATAGTGTTTACCAAAACGTCGCCTACCCCTCGCGCAGCGCCCGCATGGCCTCGTCGGGAGAGATCCTTCCGGCGTCCAAGTCGTTCAGCACTGCCCGTCGTTTTTCCGTTGCCGTCTCGGCTGCCTCCTCTCGCTTGGGCTCGTAGCCCATGGCGCGGATCACATCTTGCAGCCGGTTGCGTATCGTCGGATACGAGAGACCGAGTTCCGACTCCATGCGCGTGATCTTCCCCTCGCAGCGAACAAAGGTCTTGATGAACTCCATCTGTTCAGCTGTCAGGCCGGGAAATGCGCTGTTGATGAACCGGCCTTCTATGCGTGTATCGCAACTCTCACAATGATATTGAGCTACGAGTAGGTCACCCCCGCACACGGGACAGGCGTTCAGAGACGGTTTCATGGATGTATCCGATTTGTTCATATGCTACTCAGAATCCTTCATATTGTCAATGCATTACTTCTCTTTTCTTGATATCGTGCTTAAGAATCTCAATCCATGGTGAAAGTGTCGTGAAGGGTCGCCTTGGGCACCAAGGCGGGTGCCCCGATCGGGTTCAGTTGCCCGTCCGGCACCGTCGGAGCCTACTGTCGAACTCGTGTCGACGGTGCGACCAAGTCGGCATCTGACCTTGACATCGAACGCATGTTCGTGTATTATTCGTAGCACAAATGAGCGAATATCGGCTCAGGAGGCGCACATGATGATGGTTCGAAAAAGCAAGGGATTAGGCGAACGCCACCAGCGCATCCTGGAATTCATTCAGGACTACCAGCGCAAACGCAAGCACCCCCCTTCAATCCGGGAGATTGGAGAGAGCTGCGGAATTTCCTCTACCTCTGTGGTCAATTACTACTTGGACCAATTGGAGAAGAGCGGTCATATCGAGCGCGATCGCAAGATCTCACGCGGCCTCCGTGTGACAGGCCAGACTCCGATCGGGGAGATGTTCCGTGTCCCGGTTCTGGGCCGCATCCAAGCCGGCGAACCCATTCTTGTTCCCGGCTCGGACTTCAACTACCTGGACCCCGACGAGTCCGTGGAGATTGCCGCTTCGCTCATGCCGCCTCGCGAGAAAGGCAAGGACCTGTTTGCGCTTGAAGTGCATGGCAACTCTATGGTCGATGCCATGGTCAACGACGGCGACATCGTCGTGCTCAAGCCCGCGCAGGACGCACGCAACGGCGACATGGTGGCTGTCTGGCTGCCGGAGCGCAGTGAGACTACACTAAAATACTTCTACAAAGAGAAGGACCGCTACCGCCTCCAGCCGGCAAATCCGACCATGAAACCGATCTACGTGGACAAGGGCGATCCGCTCGAAATCAAGGGCAAAGTTGTGATGGTCATTCGCAAAGTCGAAATGCTGTCCTAGCGAATGAGATTTCCAGTCGTTGAAAAGGCCAGGTTCCGGAGCGGAACCTGGCCTTTTGTTACTTGAGCTTGATACGTCCTCTCGCCATCGACGTTGAAGGTGTGGCCGGTCCACCACTCAGCTTTACACGGCTTCGCCTGCGGCCGCCCCCAAAAAGACGCAAACCGGAACCCAGCACCAGCGGCACGACAAGCAGTACCAACAGCGCGATGAGCAGACCGCCAAACAGCAGCCAGGACTGACTGGGGACTTCAGGCAGAACCCCGCCGGGGTTGTACTTGGATTCAACGGTCACGGCCGCGCTACCCAGCGAGACTGTCAGGTCACGGTTCACCCCGTCCCGGAGCGTCAGGGGCGACGTGTACGTGATGGCGTATTCGTTCTGAAGCTCCCGTGCGTACGATTGGAACAGGGCGGTTAGCGCCGCCGCGTCACCTGCAAAGCTGTATCCTCCGCCGGCTCGCTGCGCAAGAGATTTCAGCCCGGTTTCATCCAGGCCCGTTTGCGCTTTCGACGTTGCGTCTCCCAGTCCGATGGTTGAAATGGATAGGCCGCTCGGTCCGATCGCGTTGATGATGTCATCCTCGTTGTGCGAACTGCTGTTGTCGAGGCCGTCCGTCACGGCGATGATCGCCTTCCGGCCCTGCACATCGCGCAGGACCTCCTCCGCTGCCAACAATGCATCGTACATCGCGGTGTCGCCGCCTGTTTGAATGCTGTTGATGGCCGCTTTGAGGGCATCATGATCCTGTGTCAGTGACTGGACCTTCGTTGTCCTCGTGTTGTAGACCATCAGCCCCGCCTGATCGCCAGGGCGCATCTGATCCACGTAGGCCTTGGCCGCGGCTTTGGCTCCATCGATTTTGCCGTTCTTGTCCATGCTTCCGGAGACGTCCATCACCACCATCGTCGTGAGCGATCCTACTCCGCCCTGGCCGCCTCCACCGAGGCTCGTTGTCTGCATGGGTTGATCGTTCTCGAAGATCTGGATCGTTGCCGGATCCACACCCACGGGCTGGCCCGCTGCGTCCGTTACCGAGATGTAGACCGTCACCCGCGGAAATCGCGAATTGTCAATTTGCGTGATTTTGACCTGAGGTCCGCTGCCTTGCGCCAGGGCACCCGATACGGATGACAACCCCAGCACCAGCACGGTGCCAAGCAACAGGATGGATCGCGTGATTCTTCGCATGCTTACCTCTTCTCGTGATACACCAATTCCGTGTTGCCCATACGGATGCGCTGCCCGTTGGACAGTCGCGCCTGCTCGATCTTCCGGTTGTTAATGAAGGTCCCGGACAGGCTCATGTCCTTGACAGTGAATTGGCTGCCGTCCCCGCGCAGCATGGCGTGTTGGGGAGCAATGTCCGGGTCGGGAAGCACTATTTCCGATTTCAGCGGCGAGCTCCCGATGGCAATGGACGGGCCCTTTGCATGCATGAACTTGTCAAGCATGAACTCAGTGCCCCTGAGCTTCCCTGAGGTAACCTCGAGCCATGCTTTGCCGAGCGCCACCTCCACCAGCGAGATGAACGCGCCGACCGAGGCGCCCAGCAGCACGAGTCCGAAGGCCTTGCCTGCTATCGGGTCCTGCAGGGAACCGCGCACTGCCTCGAGCAATATGCCGCCGATCGCGCCGCCTATGAAGCCGCCCAGCATTCCCTTCCAGATCTGACTCTTGCCGAAGACCCCTTCAGCCAGGCCGATCAACATGCCGAACAACGCCCAACCCAGAGCCCGGCCCACATAGCCTGCTCCCACCGTCTGGAAGAAGAACTCGCTCAGCGGCAGACCGATGGCACCGGCGACCATGCCGAGCAGCCCGCCTAAGACGCCAGACTTCGCCGCCTGCACGATATTCAGCGTCATGGCGCCCTCGGTGATACTGATGCACAGACCCACGCACAGCCCCACCAGCGCGCCGACCAGCGCCTCGCTCACGTACAGGTTCGGACCGAACGACAGGCCCAGCAGATTGCTGACCTGCCAACCGATCAGTCCGCCGATACCACCCAGGACCGCATAGTAATACGTGCGCATACGTCTGCTCATTGTGCACTTTCTCCTTTCTCCTCTGCAAGCTGGTTGAGATTGTTCCAGTACACCATGCTGCGTCCGTAGTTCCCATCCAGCTCGTAAAAACCAAAATACCGCATCGGATCCAGCAAGCCCTGCTTCTGCCGAATGAAGAAACCACCCGTGGCCGAAACAGGCTCAACCACAAGTGAGACCTGCCACGGTTCGGGGAAAAAATTGCGGTGCAACCATGTGTCGTAGTGCGAAAGAAAGACACCCATGTTTGGGTGCGTGTGATACCAGCCCACGATCTTCTGCCCCTTGTAGTTGGTATCAATCTGATCATGGATATCCACTAGACTATCCTTCGTAAACGTCAGGTACACGCTTCCTTGCCGGGTGTGTCGCGCCGGCAGCGCGTGCTCCACCACGATGAATTGTTCGTGGTCATCACCCAGGCACCACTGTCCTACCAGGATGCCTCCGACCTCATTCTTCATGTCACTGACAGAATGCACGCAGATGCGGCTGTAGGCTGGCTGCGATAGAAAGACCGACGCCAAGGGTTCCAAGCCAGTGCCGTCATAGGGCGAGTTCCAGCGGCTGGCCTTCTTCACGGGGATCGGCGTGCTGATTGGCTGCATCATGTCGGGTTGTGATACCTTGAGGTGGAGCATCGAAGACATGCGGGCATCCAGCCCTCACCCGCCCGCGACGTGGTGGGCGGGCGAGGGTACGTGGGTGCTGACTTATCCCGCCGTGACGTCGGCGGTCATCATCAGCCGGTCGTTCTGCGGAATGCCGGCCTGTGAGAGCGTCTCTTCCTCTTTCAGCTCGCGGCCCAAAGCTTTGCTGTCGAGGCGATAGGACATGGCGCGTCCGTCCGGGCCTGTGACAGGCAGTTCCAGAGACGTGGTCAGTTCTGGCAGCAACTCCTTCACCGGTACATCGTCTGGAACCTCGGCATTGCGGGTGCCTCCTGAGGGGAGCACGAGGGTGACGGGCATATCTGGCATGACTGATCTCCTTTCGATATCTGAATTGGCTGACTTCCGGCCGCACAACCGCTGTTGACCACGCGGGGAAATCCCTACTTGACTTGCACCCTGGGCCTGGGCTTGACTATGATCGCTGGGCCCTTCGGCTTGACATTGCTTCCGACGGCCTTGGGCTTGATGCTGATGGAGATGCCCTTCTTTACGGGCTTTGTACCAATGTTGGCCGCAGGTTTCGGGGCAGACGTGGGGGCAGGCCTTGATCCGATGCCGGGCGCAGCCTTCTTGGCGGCACCAACCGGCGCGAGCCTGATGCCCGGTCTCTTCTTCTCAATGGATGCACCCGCATTGAGTTTGACCCGCTCGGGTCGCATCAGCTCGCGGGTTTCGACCGGGAATGCATTCGGATGCGTCTTTCTGTACTCACGGCTCCAGCGTGCTGCCTCGGGGTCCCAAGGAAACGGCGGTTTGGTGGGATCGTCGTGGTAGTTCTTGTATTGGAGCATCTCGCCCAACATGATCACCAGTCGGTCCAGGGATCGGCTGGCGGTCCACCAGGCCGCGTCAATGCATACGCTGCCGTTCAGGTGATTGATGTTCGGATGCCATATCGGCGTCAGCCATTTCATCCCTGGCCAGCGCTGCGGGTACTGGTTGTGGAGATAGATCTCCACCTGATGATGCTCGCTGAAGATCGGGTTCCCCTGCCGGTCGACGTTGGCGATGCTCTTGCACTTGAAGCTCACGATATACCGTTCCGGAGGCAGGTTCGGTCGGGGCGATTGAGCCACAAAGCTGATGAGGTTCGTACGCGCGGCCAGCTCCTGCATAAGCTCGTAGTCGCCGCGCAGACGCCGCACTCGCGGACTCTCCGCAACCATGCTTGATCCGGCTCCCGCGGTGATATCCGCGGTGAGAACCAGTCGGTCATTCTCTGGGACGCCCGCCGCAGCCAGAGTCTCGTTCTCCTTCAGCTCCCGGCCCAGGGCCTTGCTATCAAGACGATAGGTCATCGGCCGCCCGTCGGGTCCAACTGTTGGCAGCTCCAGAACGCTTGTGAATTCAGGTAGCAGTTCCTGGACAGTCACGTCGTCCGGCACCTCTGCTGCACGCGCGCCTCCGCTCGGCAGTACCAGCGTGACATTCATGTCGCTCATTCGCTTCCCTCCAGATCCTAGCCGTTGAGATGCGGCACCTGGCACGTGCCGGTGATGTCCCAGCAGTCTTTGTGATGCAGCGTATGGCAGATGGGGCACTCGACTGAGCCCCGAATATCATCCCGCTTGATGTCCTCAAGGCAGTATGGACATCGGTGCTCTTCGTACGCGGCCAGCTGTACCTCCGGTCGCCTGCGGAAGATCTTGCGTCTCCGGTTTCCTCCGTTCCTCGGGCGGATAGCGATCGCGCCCGCGGACACCAGAGGCCGCCCTGTCTTCTTGCGCCGGACCATGGGCCGCGATCTGCTTCCTATGACAGGCCGCATGGCTGACACTTGGGGCGGCGGCGAAACCGACATACGCACGGGTGCTGCGGCAGCGGCGGTCATCCGGGGCCGGCGTGACGCTTCAGGCTGACCTGCCTTCAGACGCCGCTGCCCACGCCAGGCTCTCAGGGCGATCCATGAGACATCTATGGCGATCACCATGTGCGCAACATCCTGCAGATCCGTTGGGCTGCTGCCCGGCAACACGGGGAGGCGCAGGGCAATTCCCGTCCGGTCAAGCCAATCCACCCGCCCTAATTGCAGATGTAGAGGGCCGATCCCGCTCCTTGCATCCGTAAGGAGCCCAACCAGCACCAGGCCGACCATCGAGAGCGAGGCCGAGACAATCGCGCGTATCAGCCAGTGCCTGCGCCTCAACAAGAGGCGGCTGCCAAAGCCCGTGACGGCCCCGATGCTTCCATCTGCCAGCAGATTGAACATGAACATCGGTGCAGGAGTGCCTCTTTGAAGCAGCAGTACCAGCCCCAACGCCAGCGCCACAACCAGGAGTAGCAGAAGGAATACCTTGCGCACCAGGTGCCATGGCTCCGCGGTCCGTGCGGACCCGTACACGCTCATTGATTCGGCCCTCGAGACCATGCCGCCGCCTGCCTCAACCGCGCAGCCTCACGCGTCCGGCCGCGCCCCGCGCCGCCGGCTCTTTCAGTTTCACGTCGCTCTTGAGCCGCACCCGAGCGCCCTCGCCCTTCCTCTCCGGCGGCGCGGTCCGGTTCGACTCAAAATGGTGAAAATGCAGTGTGTCCGCCAAGTCGCCGGTTAATTCATAGAAGCGATACTGGACCCCGTTCTGTGCCTTGACAATATGCAACGGCGGAACGCCCACGCTGGCCAGTGTCCGATGCAGGTACTTCTCTTCGCCCGAGATGATGTGCGTCAGTGTGGATTCACGCAATACGCCGCAGGTAGGGCAGTGACCCGCCTCGAACGTTACCTCACTAAGCGGGCGCAGGACCTCCTCCACCGTGTGATCGTTCGGGCACTCCAGCTGCGTGATCAATTCCTGGTCCAGCTCCAGCATGGCATCCGGTCCGAGGTCGGCGCGTGCGATGCGCAGCAAGTCCCCAAGGGTTGTCCGCTCCGCCCGCGCCGGCAGTTCGGTGATCTCCCCATACGTCCAGTGACTCTCACAATCGTCCCGCGGGGAGTAGGCTGTGGTGTGCATTTCGTTGACCATGCCGTTGAAGTGAGTTACTTTGCCCGGTTCAACCGGCATGCCGTTGATCAGCTTTAGTGCCTCTTGAGACTGCATGCCCCCGATGATGGAGGCAATTGTGGGTGTGGTTGGCACCTTTCCCAGCAGGATGTTCTGTCGCGCCAGCAGCGGGCAGGAGTAGCGCATCGACAGGTCGCGCAGTGCCTGTTCCGTCAGGGTGCACTCATAGCAGGCGCCCTGCCCAGGGACAAACACGCGCATCAGGCCCAGCAGTTCCTGGATCGCGCCGTCCACCCAGGGCTTGTTCACCCAGTAGCAGAAACGGTTCACGGCCAGCCGCGCTTCTCGATTGTCGAGGCAGCCGATGATCACATCCATGCGCCGGATGATCCCAAGTCCCAGCTGCGTGGTCACATCTCCGTTCATGTATTGAACGTGGACGTCCGGATTGATGGACTTGGCTCGCGCCGCCGCGATCTCCGCCTTGCTGCGGTTGTCGTCGCCCTCTCGGAACAGGATGGACCGACTGAGGTTGGCAGCCTCCACCTTGTCAAAGTCAACAATGAAAAGGTGGCCAACGCCCATCAGCGTCAGGTTCTTGATGACCTCGTTGCCCAGGGCTCCGGCGCCCACCACCATCACCTTCGCATTCTGGACTTTCTCCCGCTCCCACCACGAAATAAATTCGAACGTTCCCAGCCTGTCCTTCTTCAGATTCGGGATGTGGATGGGCTTTCCTGCGGCGATTGGCACTCGCAGCGGCCCAGTTGCCGGCTCACTTGCGGCCTGCCGCTGGTCCTGCTTCCCCGCCCATCCGGCCATCTCGCGCACCTGGGCCATGTTCGATTCGTTCGTGCTCCTTGCAAACCAGCCAACATGCGGACGTGATTCAATGAGCCGGTTTTCTTCTAGGCGCTTCAGTGCCTCACGCAGTGTTGATCGGCTGATGCCCAATTGATTCATCAGGTCGCGTTCAGGTGGCAACTGAGTGCCCGAGGGCAGACTCCCATCCAGAATGGAAGCCGCAAGCTTTCCCGCAGCTGTTTCAGGCAGGGATTTGTGGGTGATCCGCTGTATCTTCATGATTGCCTGTGGTATGGTGGTCGGACCAAGATACCGTCAGTATAGGGGCCTTGTTCCTCCGAGTCACTGGGCCATAGGTACTATCCGGGCGTTCCTACATGCGCACGCTTGCAGCAAATTGCGCTCATCGAATAGCACCTCCTCCGGTGCTGATACCCCTTCACGGCGCGCGGCGACCCAAATTAACAAAAAGGACGACTCTATCGAGTCGTCCTTTTCATTGTTTGGAGTTGCTCTACTTCACTTCAACCTGAGCGCCGGCTTCTGAAAGCTTCTTCTTTGCCTCATTGGCGGCGTCCTTGCCGACGGCCGAAAGCACCTTGCCACCCGCGGTTTCAGCCAGGGTCTTTGCCTCGCCCAAACCCAGGCTCGTCAGTTGGCGAATGACCTTGATCACGTCGATCTTCTTCGCGCCCGCTTCCTTGATGATGACGTCGAACTCGGTCTGCTCCTCCGCGGCCTCAACCGCAGCGCCGCCACCGGCGGCAGCGGCCGCCACCGCTACGGGAGCGGCAGCCGAGACGCCCCACTTCTCCTCCAGGGCCTTCACCAGCTCAGCAGCCTCGAGCACAGACAGCGTGCTCAGTTCTTCCACGATTTTCTCAATATTTGCAGCCATTCTTTATTACTCCTAGTTTCCTGTTCTTCATTGCGCTTTCGTCCTGCAATTGGACGATTCCAGTCTCAACTAACTGGCGGCAGCCGCCTTCTCCGAGTACGCGCGGAAAACGGCGGCCAGCGAACGGGCCGGTTCGGCGATCGTTCGGACCAGCTTTCCGGCCGGGGCCTGCAGCACACCGAGTAGCCGCGCGCGCACCACAGGCAGCGGCGGGAGCTCGGATAGGGCCTTGACCTGCCCCGCATTCAGCAGTTGCCCCGCCATGAAGCCCGCCTTGATCTTCACGAAGCTCATGGCCTTGGTGGCATCTGCCAGCGCCTTGGCTGTCGCGGCCGGATCGGCAAACGCGAACGACATGGCCGACGACTTCAGCAATGCTTCATCCGGCATGCTCATGCCCTGATCTTTCAGGGCGCGCCGCAGCAGCGTGTTCTTGACGACGTGGAACTCGCCGCCGGACTCCCGCACCTTGGCGCGGATCGCGTCCATGTCCTTCATCCTGGCGCCGGTGTACTCCACCAGGATCACGGCCTGGCTTCGCTTGAGCCAGTCGGTGTACGTCGCAAGCATCTCGTCCTTATGCTGTTTTGTTAGTGCCAATGTGTACTCACCTCCTTTCAATCAAAAAGTCTTTGCCACTTCTGCAGGCAAAGACTTTCGAACCAGCCTTTTGGGCTGAACTTGGCTGGAAGTCTCCACCTGGGCAGGACATTAAGCGGCGCTGTGCGCCACACCCGCCGTCATGGGCGAAGCGGCTTGTATCTTGTGCCAGGCAAGCGGCCTGGCTCGGTTACGAGTATCGCTACTCGGTAGCCTCCACGGCCAGGGCGGCGTTCGGATCGATCTTGATCCCGGGGCCCATTGTGGCGTTCACAACGATGCGCTTGATGTACGCGCCCTTGGCGCCTGATGGACGCGCCTTGTTGATCGCCTCCATCAGCGCCGCAAAATTTTCGTACAGCTTCTTGGCATCGAACGATGCCTTGCCGATCACCACGTGAATGTTGGCCGTCTTGTCGAGGCGGAATTCGACACGCCCCGCCTTGGCTTCCTTCACGGCCCTGTCGACGTCCTGCGGCGGGACCACGGTGCCGGCTTTGGGATTGGGCATCAACCCACGCGGGCCGAGCACTCGTCCCAGCCGTCCCACCTTGCCCATCATATCCGGCGTGGCAATGGCGACATCGAAATCCATCATGCCGCCTTCGATCTTCTTCAAAGTCTCATCGTCGTCGGCCACAAGATCTGCGCCCGCGGCGCGCGCCGCGGCAGCGCCTTCGCCTGCGGCGAAGACCAGCACGCGCACGGTCTTGCCCAGCCCGTGCGGGAGCACCACGACGTCCCGCAGTTGCTGGTCGGCCTGGCGCGGGTCCAGCGCCGTCCGCATGTGGACTTCGACGCTGGCATCGAACTTGGTGTACGCCGTCTCTTTCGCCAGCGCTACCCCTTCCTCCGGTGTGTATTGTTTGTTGAGATCGACCTTGGCCAGTGCGGCCCTGTAGTTCTTACCTGGCTTAGACATGTTGTCCTCCGTGGTATTGGCGGGCCCGAAGACCCTCCCACTGATTAGTCCTCAACGGTGATCCCCATCGAGCGCGCCGTGCCTTCGACCTGCTTCATTGCGCCTTCGATGTCGTTAGCGTTCAGATCCTTCATCTTGAGCTCGGCAATCTCGCGCACCTGCTTGCGAGTCACGCTGCCGACCTTGTCCTTGTTCGGAACGCCGGAACCCTTTTCAACGCCCGCGGCTTTCCGCAGCAGAACCGCCGCAGGTGGCGTCTTGAGCACGAAGGTGAACGAGCCGTCGGTGTAGACCGTGATCTCCGCCGGGATCACCTCGCCGGGACGATTTGACGTCCGGGCGTTGTACTCCTTGCAGAACGCCATGATGTTGATGCCGTGGCCTGCCAGCGCGGGCCCGACCGGCGGCGCCGGATTGGCCTTCCCAGCCTCCAACTGTAGTCGAACGATTGCCTTAAGTTTCTTTGCCATTCTCGATCACTCCTTGTACCGGCACGCATGCCCGGTACCGTGGTTATGACGGGCGATCGATGGGTCGCCCTCCCACATCTCAGCGGCGCATGGTTCAGCCGCTGCCTATGCCTTCTCCACCTGCAGAAAGTCCAACTCCACCGGCGTCTCGCGCCCGAAGAATGACACCATCACACGCACTTTTGTGCGCTCCATGTCGAGATCCGCCACCGTGCCGCGAAAATCGTTGAACGGGCCGTCGATGATCCGCACGCGTTCACCTACCTTGAACGACACATTGACCGCCGGCGCTTCCGACTCCATGCGCTTGATGATCTGGGCCACTTCTTCAGGTCGCAGCGGGGTGGGCAAATTGCCCATGCCAACAAATCCAGTCACCCCCGGCGTGTTGCGCACGACATACCAGGATTCCTCGGACAGCGTCATATTGACTAGCACGTATCCGGGGAATATGTGGCGCTCGACCGTGCGGCGCTTTCCCTCGCGCACCTCGATCTCCTCCTGTGTCGGGATGACCACGTCAAAGATCCTGTCCTTCATGCCCATGGTCTCAATGCGCTGTTCGAGGTTGTGGCGCACTTTGTTTTCGTATCCCGAGTAGCAGTGGATCACATACCAAGCTGGCTCTACGCCGCCCTCTACGGGGACTTCTCCCTGCGGAAGCCGTCCCCGTCTCAGACCCTCGGCCGCGGCGGCGCGGTGCTCTTGAGTTGCGGTAAGTACCGGACCCGCTGGAACTGTTGCCTCCAGCGAGGCAGCCTCGGCAGGCGCCTGCTCTGCAACAGGCTCCGAAACGGCAGGCGCAGCCGCGCTCTCTGCAGCTTCTTCTGCCCCCGCGGGCTCCACCGGTTCCTCCTGGCTCAGGCCGTCGGGAGACACTGCGCCAGCTTCGGCCGCCGTCGCTTCTTCTCTCCTCTCCGCCTCGCCAGAAGGTGTAGCTTCGCTCTCGCCGGATGCGCGCGTCGAATCAACCGTGGAGGGCATTACCTCCTCGATCGGCCCGACTTGCTCCGGAAGCGGCGCCTGTTCGGCCCGCTCTTCGGCTTCGCGCTCGTCCATCAGATCCTCTTACCCGTCAATCGCTGATCCCTTCCGTCGGCTAGATACCCAGGATGAAGTTCAGGAAGATGTTGGCGGCCCAATCCACAACGCCAAGGAAGATGCCAACGACGACCATCACGATGATCACCAGGATGGTCAACTGCCGGGCTTCCGCCCATGTGGGCCACGAGACCTTGCGCAGCTCGCCCGCGGTCTCGTTGAAGTAGCGCTGGATCGCATTCGGTTTGTCGCCTCTGTCCGCCAACTTCGTACTCCTTGGGCACCCATTGGGCCCGGAACTCCGCTTCCTGCTTCTTATGGCTAAAACGCCGCCCCTCGAGACGGCGTTGCCTCTGCAGGCCAGGAAGGACTTGAACCCTCAACCGCTCGTTTTGGAGACGAGTGCTCTACCAATTGAGCTACTGGCCTTCGTTAGTTGGATAGTTGTCCAGTTTCGTTGCTGCCTGATTGGGGCGTCTGGTCGTATCTGTTCCCAACCCGCCCGCAGGCACAAACCTCCACACCAGCCAACTACCGAACTAAGCAACTACCTGACGAACCAACCGCCCGCCTATTTCGTTTCGCGATGGACGCGGTGCTTCCGGCATCGCGGGCAGTACTTCTTCAATTCCAACCGATTCGGATCATTGCGCCGGTTCTTCTCGGTCGTATACGTCCGCTCCTTGCACTCGCTGCATTGCAGCGTGATGACCGGGCGAACGTCCTTTCTCTTCGAAGCCATTTGCTACACCTTGCTTTCCTATGCGATGATCTTGGTCACGACGCCCGCGCCAACGGTCAGACCGCCTTCGCGGATGGCGAACTTCGAGCCCTGCTCCAGGGCCACCGGCACAATCAGCTCCACCGTCAGGTTCACGTCATCCCCCGGCATCACCATCTCCACTCCCGCCGGCAGCGTGATGTCCCCCGTCGCCTCCATCGTCCGGAGG